>RKMI01000019.1_pt1 | contig 641215 bp, 734 predicted proteins | sample 2174191 | NCBI WGS metagenome assembly RKMI01 (sample SAMN10236717, study PRJNA505201) | synthetic metagenome | isolation source: mock community containing 12 organisms: Thioclava sp. ES.032, Psychrobacter... | place: USA: Walnut Creek | collected 2015-10-01
ATAATAGCGGCCGCCGCCGACATCGACATGATCAAGGCCGTTCTCGACAGTGTTGAAAGCCGACCCCATGGTGGCCGCGCCGGTGTCGAAACGCAAACCCAGGACGTCGTGGTCACCCCCTTCGTCGTGATAGGTGTCGACGCCGTCGCCGGCGTTCCAGTAGTAGGTGTCGTTGCCGAGGCCGCCCTCGAGAAGGTCGTCTCCCACGCCGCCCGCGAAGAAATCGTTGCCGTCGTTGCCTACAAGGTGGTCATCGCCATCTTGCCCGAAGAGTCTGTCGCTACCGTCACTGCCGATCATCGTGTCGTTACCGGTGCCGCCATAGGCGCGATCGAGAGCCGCAGAGACTTTCACCGTGTCGTTGCCATCACCCATATAGGCGCGGCCGTAGATATGGCCGGTGCCGCCGAAAGTCAGATTGGAAATGTCCCAGGTGTCGTCGTCCGCGGTGCCCTGAAGCTGTGCATAGTAGGTGCCATAATAGCGGCCGCCACTGACATCGATATGATCAAGGCCGTTCTCGACGGTATTGAGGGTCGACCCCATGGTGACCGCGCCGGTGTTATAACGCAGTGCGAGGACGTCACGATCACCGCCTTCGTCGTGATAGGTGTCGACACCGTCTCCGGCGTTCCAGTAGTAGACATCATTGCCGAGCCCGCCCATCAGGAGATCATCGCCTGCCTGCCCATAGATTCTGTCATCACCGGCTCCAGCCAGAACCGTATCATTTCCAGCGAGCGCGAAAATCCTATCGTTCCCATTTGTGCCGACGATATAGTCATCGAATTCCGTGGCGCGCGTTGGCGCAACACCGAGCCTGACAAGATCGTTGTATGTGATCCCCTCGAAAGTGACGCTCCCAACCTCACTTCCGTATTCGTTGATCCCTACCCGAACAGAAGTGTCGTTCTCCACGATAGCGCCAAGCGAGCCGCCGTATTCAGCAAAACCCATGTCGACTTTGTCAGAGCTTACATCGATATCGCTCACTTTGTGGTGGCCGGTATACGCCCCTTGGAAGTAAAGAGTGTCATTGCCGGCCCCAGTTGTAATATCGCTGCTCCCGCCACCGGCAATGATCACATCGCTACCAGCTCCTGTGTCCAGGGAGACGGAACTTCCATCCACAACAACTGTGTCGTCATATTTCGATAGAACAAGATGATCCACGCTTCTTGCGTCGACGAAGTTTTCCCCATCCTGCGTCGTGCCGGTAACCTGCCCCTTGGAGAAGATGATGTTCTGGGCCTGCTCGTTTCCTGCAAAGGAAATCGTATTATCACCGTCTCCCATATCTTCTACGAGAGATCCTCCAACGATCTCGAGGGTTCGCTCGTCAGTGGAGAATTGCAAAGCAGGAATGATCCAGTCGTCTGAAAACTCCGAAACAGCTTCGAACACTGCGTCCTTCCATAAGGTTACTGCTTCGATAGCGGTAGTCGAAACAGACGAAAGAAGGCTAAGTGCTGAAGGCAATTCGATTCCTGACACACGATCAACCGCACTATTGAAATACGCAATGTCAAGTTTGATATTGTTGCCGATTACAAGGTCGTTGACACCGCTAAATGTCATGATTTCATCGCCCTGGCACAAGGCGCCAGACCATTCCTCATTGCCTGACAATCCGCCTCTGCTCCGAAGGAGCAGGTCCGAAATATCGCTGACATCCAGAGCGTCATATCCTGACAGGGCACTTACATTCAGGCCATCTACGAACTCGGATACCTTGATGTCCTCGTTCGCCTCAGATCCGACATATGACTCCATATTGATGGCCGTAGCAGTCCATCGCAAAGGATCAAGGAGGGCGTCGTTAGAAACCTCGAGCGCGGCACTTACTACATCGTCTGTTTCCATCCGGGAGATGGAAACAGAAACTGACTGTGTTCCAGTGTAGGAAAATTTATCTATACCTGGACCTTCGCCGCCATCGAAGTGTGCGTTCGTCCCATAGAAGGTAAAATAGTCGGTAGCTCCTGTGCCGACATAACTTTCGAAACCCATGAGATTCGATGCGGGTCCAGGTTCATGTTCAAGAAACCCTTCAAAGTCCTGCGCCGAAAAATGGCCATTCTCTTGCTTCAGGAATATACCTGCATCGCGGTCGGAGAAGTCGGCAGTATCGATGCCTTTTCCCCCATTGGCAGCAATACGGAGATCCGTAATGAATACGCGGTCGTTTCCGGCACCAGCATCAACGACAGCCTTGCCGCCTCCGGTGTTGATCGTGTCGCTGTCGGATCCTCCCAGAACCACATCATCGCCATCGCCCGTAGAAATGTGGTTTACCGCATTTTTCGCCAGAACGAGATCGTCACCGGTTGAGCCTTTAATGTCCGTTCCATGCTCGCCGCCAACAAACAATGAAATGCCATCTGCACTGTCCAGGACGTTTGAAATTTTCAAGTTGCCATCAACGTAATAGGCAATTCGATCGGCAGGCACAGGCTGCCTACCATCTTCAAAAAGCACGTCGAACCATTGCTTCGTATCATCTTGCGATTGGGCGAGCTCGTAGGCGGAGGACATATTTGAGAGCAGCAGGTCTGACATGTCTTCGTCGTTATGGGGAATGTGACCAAGGGACATACCGATACGCTCAAAAAGCGGAGCCGCCTCAATCATTACGAAGGTGTCAACCCCAGATTCAGTAGTTGAAACAGGCCCTTGGAGCAACGAGGGGGCAAGGTCTTCTTTGTTGACACCGTGATGAGCAAGGGACCCTGCATATGCCACTGAAAGATCCAGGGCCCAATCGAGCACCGTCACTCCGAGAGACTGGTCTTCATTTAACAGGGCAAGTTGCGACGTGCTGTTGATCAGCGCGGTGCCAGCCGCATCGCCATATTTTTCAAGATGAATTCCATCATAGACAGAGTAGGCGATGGCCTTTTCCATTTTCCCGCCGGATGTGGACTTTCCATTGACATCCTTGCCGTCAAAGCCAATTGCTGTTGCAATTTCGTTGTTCGAGACAGTGTCGTATAACTTCAGCCCAAAGTCTTTGTCCCAGCCGTCTGGGGCGCCCTTTTTTCCCATAGCGTCCAACCATAGCAAAGAAGACAGACCGTGGGCCGTTACGACATTTTGTATTGGTACTTCCTCTGTACCGAAGTAATCTACCTTCTTTTCTTGCACCGCAACATCTGTGGCGATCGTAATGGAAGCATCCAGAGCAGTCTTAACCACATCAATCCATTTACCAAGATACTCCTCGCCCGCCTCGTATGTATCTGGGCAAAGAGTTTTCGCGATGATAGGAATAATCTCGTCAATCGGTGTCGCAGCATCAATCAATTCAACGACAAGAGGATGAAATAGAAGGTTGCCGAGGCCCTCTCCGATTTTTGCAAATAACCCAAAATCTGTGATTGCCTTTTCGAGAAGAGGGTCTTTCGTCAAAGCCTGAAGCGCATCGTAAAGCGAGCTATAAGAGGCATCCGAATTCAGGCCAGCGCGCACATCGGTTAGTTTCTCAACTATGCGCCCCACATCTTCACGAACGTATTGCAGCACCTCGCCTTTTACCGCATATGCATGGATATTATCTAAATCCAGCTTTTGTTTTTCAGAAATATAATAGCTTTTACGCCCTTGGTTGTTAATGGCTTGATCGACCGTTTGATCGAGCCTCTGGATCATCGTCTCAACTTTATCTCTCAGTGTGGGTTGTTCGTGCTCTTTCGCCTTCTCGCCTAATAGGTCAACATTATCGATCAAATGTAACAACTGCTCGTGAAGTTCAGGAAGCGCCTTGCTTTGCACCTCGCTTTGCCCCAGTGCAAAGCGAGCGGCTCCTTCGAATGGCATGTTATCGAAAATCCAGGCTTTCGCTCCTTGCGTCGCTGCCACAAATCCAGCGAGTCCACCTCCGAGTGAGTGACCGGTTAAAACTATGTCAGCTGAGCCGCCAACTTTTAATGAGACAGCGTTGTATATCTCTGCTGCCATTCTGGTTTGGTCTGCAGCCGTTCCTGTCCCTTGAAACCATCCCGTTATGGTGTCCGCAGTCCATGTGTCGGTGTTTTTGAACTCATCAGTTCCACGGTAAGAAATAACAATCGTACCTTTAGCAAGTCCATGACTTGAATCAGTGACTTCGTACACTTGCGCGAAGTGTTCGATTTTTTGCCACTCCTTGTAATTCTCGTCGTCAATAAAATTTGCTAATGAGACAAGTTTTACTGATTCCAGGGCACTGTCCGCTTCGAAGTCTCTTTCAAGAGGTTGCGGACCTTTTGCGGGGTCACTGCTGAAGTTTATTCCCGGCTTGTATCCTCTGTTATAGGCATCCATTGAAAGAATGGACATAAGCTGTGCAGTGCTTGATAAATTTTCCATAAATATCATTCCTCAAAATTTGCAAGATCCTCACCGAAGCTGAATAAAAATTCATCTCGCCTGATAGAGTATTTCCATTTCTGCTCTTTGGTGCGCTGGTGTCGTGTCTTGAAGTCTGGCTCTCCAATTACGCTCCATTTGAGGCTTCCGAGCCAAGGCAATACTTTAGCAATGCGGCCGTGAGTGATCGGCTTGTCGGTGAATTCGAAGCGGCCCGAAACGAAGCGGTAGCCCGGGCCAAATGTGGCCTCGAGGTTGTCGAGATCGACCTTTTCGATTGTGGCCGGGTCGTTTATATCCCGGAATGTCACCAGCTCGCCGGGAAAGTCCGCGTTGCCGGTTATGTCGCGCCCAGTGCCAGATGGCACGTCCCGGTACCACTTCTGACGATCGAGTGTATTTCCGTCGATGACAGTGTGTGCCTTGATAGGCGTGGAGTCCTTGATGATCCCGATTAACCAGCGCCCCGGCTTCACTTCCAGGGCCAAAGCCTCGGAATAATAGGCCTCGTGGCCCGCGTAGTTTATGACCGACACCTTGTCAGGATGAACAACATCCACGAGCGTCCACCTCACCACCTCTCCCGTCTTCAATCCTTCCGGGGTCTCGATGGTGATCGATGTGAGGGCGCGCCACTCAGCGTCGGTTCGATTGCGCTCTTTTTCTTCTGCCTTTTCAGCGGCGATCCGCGCGAGGCGATCTTCGTTCCAGGCTGTCGCATACGGATACATCGCCCAGAGGCACAAGGGGGTCAGAATGACCAACAGCATTGCTATGCGCAGCTTCATGAGCAGGAGCTATCCGTTTGTTTTTGTTTTGTTAGAGAGGATATTGGCCCCGGAGATGTGTTCTCGAAGGACTGAAGTGTAAGAAAATCCGCCCCCAGCAAAGCCATTACTCCGCCGGACGCAGGAATTGCATCGGGCTCATTCCAATCGGACCGCCCTGATTGTATTGAGAATCCGCCCTCAGTTGATCGAGATCTTAAACGAGCGTTTCTTTGGACTTGGTCATACCTTCCCCTCCGGCGTAATGATCTGCGTCCTCATGGAAATACGACCGAGATCGCCCCGGCGGAAGCGACTGCCCGGATGGATGTGTCCTGGTTTTCGTTTACCTGGGCGGATCTGAGTGGACGCGCGTGATGCTGACCTGGGCCGAGCGCAGCTGTAGACAGGGCGAAGTCAGCCCTGAGCCAGTCGCTTCCAGTTGCGCATCCAGGAGTCGACGCTTGTTCTCGCACCAGCGATCTCTCGGAGCTTCTCGGCGTTCGGCTCAACAGATGAGAAAAGCATCCTGGCCTTAACGAGATCCATCATCTCGACCCCAGGCTCCGGCCCACCCATGGCGCATTCGGCGACCTTCTTGGGATCGAGGCCCATCATAGTGACGGCGGCGCGCAAGCCCCTGAGCTCCGCCATGTCGTCACCGTTCAACGGGTTTAGGTCTGCAACACAAGGCCCAAGGGGAGCAGCAGACCTGTTCGCCTTCGAGCCGGCCTCCAATTTTTCCAATCGGCTCTGCAGGTCTTGGACCTCGGCCTGGAGATTTCTGCGAGCACGTTTCGAGAATAGCACTGACGTTGTCCTTCCATGATAATGAAGGGATATCAGTTCAATGTCCGCCCTGCGGAAGCATCTTCATGCCAAGGAAGCGGTCAGGTTTTTTCGCCAAAGGGGGCGCATCTTTCCCCTCAGAAAATCAATCCGCGAACTCTGCCCGATGAAGTGTTTCCGGGGCGCGGCGCCCATTCTTATTTCCTGCTGGACTTCAAACGGCGTGGACGAGAACGATCATGGACCAGACATTGCAGAATGACAGAACAAGCAAGGACGTGGCTGATCTCGTTCTAACCTGTGGAACCTGTCGTGAGCTGAAGGCTGCCATGCCTACGCTCTTTCCGAACCTCCCGATTTCGATGCCTCCGGCATACCAAGCGACCAACTGGAGATCGTCTTCCGCGGCAAGCTGGCTCGCACGCCTGGCGATTGATGATGAAGCCTCGGCCCATGAGCGATTGGCTCAACGTGAAGCTATTCAACGCGGCGTCGTGCGGTTCGAGACTGCCGCGCTACGCTCGGGCGCTGGAGATCCCGTCTGGTTCGTCACCGAGAGAATGGCGGCGATTGGCGCCGCATGGGTCCTGTTCGGGGAAACGATGGCCCTCTGTCGGCTGATCTCTGAAACTCATGCCGAAGCTGCCTTGTTGGTACTTACTCCTCGGCTGATCCGCCGCACGGACGGAAAGGGTAAGATCGCCGTCTATGTGCCGCGCCATCGAACTGGAGATCTGTCTCTGAATGTGGATGGGCGATCCGGCTATACATCCCGGCCTTTCGGAGTGTTCGGCAGTGCAGTCGGAAAGACGGCGCAGGCGGGCATCGAGGCCGCAAGATCAAGGCTGGCGGTGCCGGCCGACCCGGAGTTGAGCCCAGCAAGCGTCGAGGCCATGGCGCTGTGGGCCGAAGCGATGAGCGTTACGGCTGAGCACCTGATCGCGAGTTGGGATGATCTCCCGGTTAGAATGACTGAGGCGGTTCTCGCCTCCGTTCGACCTTTGGACATCCCTGCGCCCGCATCACAGCCACCGGCTCAGCCCGTTTCAACGCCAGCGCCGACGCCAGGACCCGTCACCCATCGGTTCGAACGGGTTTATCTCGAGACTGTCTACTGGAAGGATCGAGCAGGCGCGGAGAACAATCCGCCGAAGGCCTTTCCCTGCCAGAATGGATCTACGTCGATCAACGCCAATACCGACTTCAGGCAATCCGTCGTTACCGTGCATGCGCATGAGATCGATGATGATCTGATGATCCATCTCGACCCGGCGAGCGCCTGGATTGCGCGCCGCGGCGGCAGCGTTGCAGCAACCATCGAACCCGATGGGCAGATCCACCTTGAAGGGGTGGATGCGACCGCCCCGCTGGATCTTGCAGATGTATCTCCGGAGGGAGTGATTTCGCGAGTGCTACCTGACGGTCGACGTGTCGCGATCTACCCGGACGGAAGTATCCATGTGGATATCGCAGGCGGAAAGACAATGCAGATCGCGCCGAACGGTCATGGTCGCTTGGTCGGCACCGAAGACCCGGACGAAGCAAACTGATCTTCCGAGGGAAGCCAAGGTGGCTCACCTCTTTGCAGGAGAGTGCCCGGACATCACGACGTTCCAGCATTCTTCCACAGGATATGCCTGCAGAATCTTGCGATCGTGGATCATGTGAATGCGCAAGGCGCCCGCCGGGCGCCGATCGCGTGGTTGACTGCATGAGTGCGCCTTTTTTTGGAGAGGGTCGAGGCGGACGACCTGCCCGGAAGCGGCAGCGTAGCCAGTCATCTGGCAAGGGTTCACCGGGGCGGGTTGCGCCCTGGCTTTTGTTTACTTGGGCGGACGCGCGAACTTTTCCGGCGAGAGCGTAATTTCGCGCATCCCGCGCGCCCCACGATTTTTCCGTGCAACCGAATAATCCCATTTCCTCCCTGGTTCTCTCAACGTTCGCTTTCAGGTGTGCAGACGGTGAGTGAGGGCATCCGGATTGAAACATGTCGCAGATTTGTTCTGCAGTTGGAGTGCAATCGCCCGTTTCAGACGCGGATTGAAACGGGCGCGGATTGAAACAAGGGCGGGTCTGGCAACACTACTACGGCTCAGCGCCCCTTATGGGGCGCAGATTGAAACCTCGGGGAGGCGTAGGCGAAGACCTGCGCCGCGAAATCCGAGGCGCCTCCCCCGCGGAGGTGTGGATTGAAACAATCATTCACATAAGGGACATAGTGACAGAGCCGGTCGCCTCCCCTGCGGAGGTGTGGATTGAAACAGCGCCTAAAGCACGCGCGCTCGCGCGTCCGGTCGTCGCCTCCCATGCGGAGGCGCGGATTGAAACAAGACTTGCACGCGGTGCGGCTCAGAGGGCCCTGAGTCACCTCCCTTGCGGAGGTGTGGATAGAAAACATGAAGGGCGCGCTCCGATCGGAACGCGCCCTTCTTCGTTTAGATGGTAAGAAGATCAGGACCAGGGACGCTCGAGCGTCACGCCGGCCGGCATGTCGGCGTCGTCGACGACGATGACGTAGTCTTGGAACTTTCGAGCTGGCGCCAGCGTGGCCGCCTCGGGGCTATCGACATCGATAGCCGCGTCGCCGGAGGTCCGCTTGACGGAAATCCGGTCGAACAGGCGATGCGCCTGTGCGTTGCCGAGCTTGCTCTCGTGGCGGAACACGAACAGCTCGCGCGCCGCCATCTCCCCGCGGGTTGCCGACCGATCGAAGTCAAACATGTCGCGCAGCGCGGTCATGACCAGCTGGAGATCATCCTCGGTGAAGCCGGACTTCGCGGCGAGCGGCGCGTTGATGTAGCCATGCACGCGGTAGAGCCCGTAGGGCAGGATGTATTTCGAGCCCATAGTGCGCTCTTTCTCGATATCCTTCTCGTTGGTCACCGAGCCGCGAGTGATGGAAATTTCCATTGGCATGACCGGCTCGATCGAACGAGCGAACTCGATCTGCACCGGGCCTCGGACCTGCCCGGCATTGACCTCGGTCGTCATCACGGCGCCGAAAGTGCGAATATCGAAGAAAGTTTCAGTCATCCAATCGATGACGGCGGCGGCCTGATCGGTATCCTTGGGTAGCTTCTTTGACACCGGTTTGAGTCCGGCTGCGTCGTAGGCGCGCTTGTGCTGGTTGTTCAGGACCGAGCCGTTGGTCTGGTAGATCTCGAAGCCGGCCTCGCCCTCTTTGGCGGCGGCCACGTAGTCGCGGATCTTGCGTTTGAGACAGACATTGCTGACCAGGCCATGGCCAGTCTCGGGATCGGTGCGCGGACGATTACCAGCGTCGGGGTCGCCGTTAGGGTTGCCATCCTTCACGTCGAAGAAGAGGACGAAGTCGATGCGGTTGGCGAGAATGGCGGTCATTTGGACTGTTCCTGTTCGATGATTGAGGTGTCGTTGTCGGGTTTGGTGCGGGTGTGGGCTTGCTGGTAGTAGCCCGCGAAGAATCTGCCCTGTGCGGGAAGACCCAGGGTGCGCGGGAAATTCCCGCCGAGCTGAGCGCAGATTTCGGCGATCTGGCGGTCGAACCAGGTGGCGAGACCTGCCTCCCCGTTTCGACGCATCTTCGTCATGTTGGGCTGCGCAGAACGCAGGAGTTCGGGGAAAATACTGGCCGGAGTGGTGGAAGCCGCAGACATGTAGCGGTCGCGGATAGTGGCGCGGATGTCCGGCCGGGCCCGGCGCTGCGTGCTCTCGATGAGAGCGAAGAGACGGCCGAGCTGGTAGCCCGGATCGTCGAGATTGGGATCGAGGCCCATGGGGATGTCCTTTTGCTGGGGCATGCGGGAGAGAATTGCCTTGAGGATTGCGACACGGGTCGCGGTGACCTTGTCGTCGCCCTTCTCGGCGCGAATGCGTTCTATGAGCGTGGGCAACATGCCCTGTGGATAGGGAGCGCCTTCGATGATCGACCGGCCGAGCTCGCGCTCCAGATGCGGGTCGAGATCCTTTCGGATAGGCTTCCCATTCTTGTCCTTGCGCGCGATCGCGCCAAGGATGTCCCAGGGGCGCGGCGTGAACCTCTCGCCATCCAGGGCGAGTGCGTCCTGGTGTTGGGTGATTTTCTCGATCAGATCGAGGGGCGCCTCCTCGCGGTAAAACCGAACCCGCAGCCGCGCGTCGGACGGAGCGAGACCCAACATGCAGAACCGCATGTTGCGATAGGTTTCGGGATCGATACGGCCCTGACGAACGGCCTCGAAGAAGGAAGACGCTCGAACCTGGCTTGCTTCGTCCTCCATCCATTCACCGGTGCCGAGAAGAAAAGCCTCTTCGAGGTCGAGTGCCGCGTCTTGCGCGGTATTTTCGTCATCCCTGACCCAGAACACGATGGTCGTGTCGCCAAACATGACCTTATGGTCGCTGTCGCGCTCGAGAAGCACGTTCAGCGCGGCTGCCGCTTTGGCGGCAACGCCTACAGAGACGGGTGCGTTCTCGGCACCGTCGAGACCGAAGGATTTGGACGAGTCGAAATTGAACGACGACAGGTAGGCGCCGCTCGATTGCGCACCCTGCACGCCCTTGATGGCAGGGTGGTTACTGACGCAAGGCCCAGCGATTCCGGTGATGGCGCAGACGCGATCCTGGTCGAGGGTTTTTGCTTGAGCCTGAACAATTTCCAACGCGGCGGGGCGCTCATGGATAAAACGCGGCGTGCCGTCCGAATGCACATCGCCCTCGAGACGGAACACCAGGTTCTCGTCGAGCAGAGCAGCCGGAAAGACAGACAGATAGGCATTCGGGCTCCAGCTGTTCAAGAACAGGGAAATTGCACCAAGCCCCGTATCTCCAAGGTTTCCGAAAAGATCGTGATGGCGTTCGCCGAAGCGTGCATGTTGCTTCAGCGTATTTTTTGCCTGGCAAGGGATCTTGTTGCCTTGGGTGTCAAGGACGGGCTTGTCCTTGTTGTCGGTCTTGGCGGTGACGCCAAGCATGTAGGATGTTTTATCCCACAGAAGATTGGCTTCGATCCCGGATGTTCTTCCACAAGAGGCGGGCACATCCATCTTGCGCCGCATAACGAACTTTCCGTCCTGACGCAGGAAGCTGTTGACCTCGACGATGCCGCCGCTGACGTCGAGAACGATTTCGCCGCCAATGCGCTCGAATGTGAAACCCGGGCGCGGCGCGCGGCCTTGGGCGAGGAGCTGATCATATAGATCTGAGAGGGGAGAGAAGATCATTGGAAGAGCCCCTCTTTCCGGGCCGCAGCAATATCGAGAACGCCGTCCGTCATGCGCGCCCGGAAGAAAGAGGGGATCTTCTTGTCGAAATCGAACTCATAAAGCATCAGGCCGAATTCCCGTTCGGTGCCGATGAGATCGGAGGCCGGAGCCTCCTCGATCAGCTCGAAGGCGGCCGAGAAGTCGCGCAGGCCGAGGCACGGCTGCTTGAAGCATTGCCCCTTCTCGGCCCGGCGCCGGAAGATGGAGGCGTGCTTGGCGGGCCTATCGCCCTCCCCCGCCTTCGACGTCATCTCGAAATGAGCTTCGATCACGTAAGCCACATCGCGCAGCACCAGCGAAGATCGCTGAGCGCGGTCCTGGGAAACATCGTTGCAGACGATCGAAGCATCTCCAGACGCCATGGCGCGCTTGGCATAGGCGGTCGACGCCTTGCTCTTTACCTCGTTGATCTGGGTGCTCTGGAACTTGATCGGCTTGAGGACATGGATCTTGTCCACGACCCAGTGGATCGCAGGCTTCCAGTGGATCGCCTCCAGGATCCCCTTGGCGGCAGATGGCGTGATGCAATCGTATGAGACCCGTTCCGTCTTCAGATCCGGGCGCGTGAAACACGCATAATCACCCCATACGAGGAGCTTGATCGTGCTCTCCATTATTCCCTCTCGTGCTGTCCTGACGAGAAGGTTGGAATTCCCGGATTGGCGCCAAAACGAGAACAGGAAGAAAACTGAACCTTTTTCGAATGACTTTGCGTTAACTCTGCCAGAGCAGGCCGATTTCAGCGTCGTAAAGGGCAGTATCTTTCAGCATCATGAACTGGTTTCCGAATTCCTCCGGGCGCCAGGAGGTGACGCTGCCTTCCGCAACCAGTCGCTCCAGTGCCTTGTCGGGAATTTGGACCTGAGCTTGCTGCAGGGCTTCAGCGACCTTCCCGCCCGAGATTTCGATCGAGAGACTGGCAAGGGTGGCACCGTCGATTCCGAAAGCGCCAGGAATGATCACCGGAGCACCGCCGTCCTCGATCATCTGGAAGGCATGCGCGATATCGGCGAACTGATAGTTGAGATCGCGACCACCGGCGGCGATGGCCGCCATGATGCCACGGGTCTGGCCGACACGCGCGGTGTCGAGATCGTCGCCTCGAGTCCAGTAGACGCGCGAGAACCAGTCTCGAATGGCAGCGGGGGAAATCGGATCCTCATGATCTTCCAGGACGCGCTCTGTGGCCGCGATGAGCGACTGCATGGAACGCGGCGCCGGATAGTCGACGCCGGGCCGGAATACGAAGACTTTCCCGAGATCGGACATGCGACCTTCGCGATTGCACCGCCCGGCCGCCTGGGCGATCGAGTCCAAGCCTGCGATCGCGCGGTAGACGACAGGAAAATCGAGATCGACCCCGGCCTCGACGAGCGAGGTCGCAATGAGACGCACCGGCTTGCCCTCATCAAGCCTGCGGCGCACCTCGTGAAGCACGGCGCGTCGGTGCCGCGGTGTCATTGAGGTCGTGAGATGCAGGACATCTCCGAGATGCCGGCAGCGCGATGCCAGGGCACGCGCGTGGGCCCGGGAGTTCACGATCACCAGGGCGCGCGAATTCTCCGCGATCCTTGCTTCCAGCATGGCGTCGTCGAGCGTACCCGCGTCTTTCACCTGAACCCGCTTCAGGGTGGCGTGCAAAGCCGACGGAGAAGGCGCGAGCTCCCGGACAGGAATCCGATCGGACGGGTCGCGGGTCATCGCTTCCGGTGCCCGGAACCCGTCTTCTTTCAAAATGGCTGGCTGTGTCGCCGTGCAGAGCACGAGCGAGCTGCCGTATCCGCTCGCCAGCTCGCGGATGGAAGCCAGGCAGGGGCGCAGGAGATCCAGCGGCAAGGCCTGGGCTTCGTCGAGGATAATGACACTCCTTGCGATCCGATGCAGCTTTCGACAGGGCGACGGGCGATTGGCAAAGAGGCTCTCGAAGAACTGAACCGCGGTGGTGACGATAATCGGAGCATCCCAGGTCTGTGTTGCCTCGCGATGGGACGGAAGCGCCTTGCCTGATGTCGTATCGAAGTTCGAGTGATGCTCCAGGACAGCGTCCCTTCCCAGAATGCTCCGGAAGACATCGGCGGTTTGCTCGATGATCGAGGTATAGGGGACCACGTAGATTACCTGGTCCATCTCATGTTTAATCGCATGGTCGAGCGCAAAGGCCAGAGACGAGAGTGTCTTGCCACCGCCCGTGGGCACAGAGAGAGAAAACAGCCCGGGCGCCTGGTCTGCGCCCGCCCGGCATGAGGCGAGGATATCACTGCGGATCGCATTGACGGGGCCGGATGAGCGAGAGGACACCTCGGATAGGCGGGCGTCGAGTTTCGCGCGAAGCTCACTGAGTGAGGGAGATTTCCCTTCGGCCTGCATCTCATAGAAGCGCGCGGTCTCGGACCGGTCTGCGTCGACGAGCGACGAGAAGATCATGCGGGTAAGGAACTGCAGGGCGAACGGAGCATCTTGATTGGTGCGTCCCTTCAGGACGGGCGGAAGATCGGCGCTTCCGAGGGGTGGCACAGAAAGCCATTCGGGCAGATCTGCATCCGACTCCATTCTCAGGCGTTCGACGAGCGGCGCGCCGCCATGTATTCCGGGCAGGGCATTTGGCAGGCCGCCATGATGGCCTGCGATTCCGAAGGCGAGCATCTTCCCAGGCAATGCCGGCAGCAGGGTCGCGGCGAGTTTCGCACCTGATCCCGAGTGAGGGTGCTGAGGCCCCTGCCCCGCAAGGTAAGCCTGAAACCGAGGGTCGGCCTTCCCTACGTCATGAAGCAGTCCAGCTGCGTAGGCCATGGCGTCGGCACCGAAGGCTGCAGCACGTTCACGGGTAGCTCTGGCGACGGCTTCGAGATGATCGAGCAAGGGCTCCCAAGTCGCCGTGTCGTCACTGCTTGATGTATGAGCGTAGAGCGCGTTCGCCGCTGCATGGCGACAGGCAATGTTTTCGTGCTGCACGACGTAGATCCCTCGGAATTTCCAAGGATGTCGGATGCGTCAGCGCGGCACGGAAACAGGAGGAAGGTATGTCTGTCTTTCTGGGTGATCCGGGCATGGCGACGGACGACCATGGGGCAGTTACGGATCGAAATACGATGATCACCCCATCGGCTGGCACAAGGTAGGCATTCACATGTCAATCATGATGCTGCGGACCTGTAGTTTGCCCAAAAACCCCGGCAGGTTCGCAGATCTTTTAAGGGTCTGAATACCTGCGCAATTTACCAAGAGGATGCGCGTGCCGACGCAAACTTTGGTAACTTTTCGGCTTGTTCGCAGAATGATCTCTATTCAGGTTGATATTTCAGGCACATATACTGTGGCAGTCGCCTCCCGTGCGGAGGCGTGGATTGAAACCAAACTCTCCATCGAACAGCAGCTCAATACAGAGCGGGTCGCCTCCCGTGCGGAGGCGTGGATTGAAACACGATCCGAGCGAGGATAGACCAGATCGACCGCTGTCGCCTCCCGTGCGGAGGCGTGGATTGAAACATCAGCCACATCCAAGCTCTCCGCGACGAAGGCCGCGTCGCCTCCCGTGCGGAGGCGTGGATTGAAACAACCGAGACGTGGATAGGAGCAACGCCGTACGTTGTCGCCTCCCGTGCGGAGGCGCGGATTGAAACTGTATGAGTGCCGCCAAAATGCAGGAGCCCACAATGTCGCCTCCCGTGCGGAGGCGTGGGTTGAAACGTAGAAGGTGTGCACTTTGCCTCTCCCGGTTTTGTCGCCTCCCCCGCGGAGGCGTGGATTGAAACACCGCCGAGATGCGAGATGGGCGCATCGCGCTCTGGTCCCCTCTCGTGAGAAGGTGTGGATTGAAACATGTCCCGCGCTGCTGCGTTCATGGACGTGGCTGTCGCCCCGAGCGGGGTGCGGATTGGAAATACGGTGATTGGGAAAGTGTGCGCGGCAACGATGGTCGCCTCCCCTACGGGCGCGCGCACTGAAGATCGTCGGGCGAACTATGGTTCACACCCAGAGGGGGTAGCAAAACGCCTTTGGGGTATCGACCTCATCTTCGACGACGCGCCAGATTTTCCGTGGCTTGAGGAATTCTTCTCCAGATAATCCCGGATCTGCCACGATCGTTTCGTGAGCAAGAGGTTTGGCCAATGTTGAGGTCAAACACACTGACGGGACCTGAACATGGCGAAGTTGAAGACGGAGGCGGGAGAATTCATCACGTCATCTCGATTGAAAAATGAACGTTTCTGGACCGACAAATTGATAAATACTCACCTTGGTGAGCCGGACCGACTGGCTACGAATCCCAACTATCGCTCTGGCCCAAAAATGCGCCTCTACGAGATGAAGCGCGTGGTCCGAGTAGAGAAAAGAAAGGTCGTGGCTGAAGCGCTCCGAAAAGTAGCCGACCGGAGGGCGGCCCGGTCGGCAACTGCGAAAAGGTCAGCCCAATCCAGGCGAGACGATCTGGTGAAGGAAGAAGTCAGTCATATCGAGACGCACTTCGAAGGACTTTCACTATCGCGCCTGATCAAGAAAGGGATGGCAGGGCGAGATGTCGTGGGCGACGTCGATGTAGCCACAAAGTATCGCTGGGCAGTGAATTTCGCGCGCCATGAATTGACGAGCTACGATGGTGTGCGCGTATTCAACTCTGGCCGAGTAGGTGTTCATCATGCTGCGGAGGCGGTACGCAACGAAATCCTGAACAGGATCGCCCGCCGGTGGCCCGAGCTCGAGCCGGAGTGTCGTCGGCAGTCCCGTTAGCAAGTCACGCAGAGCCTCGGGGCCGACAAACTGCGACTTCTGGAAAACCGCAGACGCGGATATCGCTTGTGAAAGAAGCGGCCTCGTTTCAGCGGGCTTGAGGAAATACTTCGCCACATCGAGCGACAGAGCTCGACAATTTAGATCTTTGGATAGTCGAGCCAGTGCGTGACTTGAAGAAATGAGCGTTGAAATCCAGGCAGGGCGCGGATGGCTTTCGAAAGCTTCAACACCCGCTCCTCGAGAATGGAGCGGGCCTTTGATGTTTCGTCATCAAGGCCCTCTCCACCACCTATATCGCCTGCATCGACATCGTGGGACCAGGACAGGGGGTGCGTGGCTCGCATCCAGCAAAATATACGCACGCTCGTGTCGATGTGGTCAATGTCTGCATGGAGTCTGAAATAGCCGGGCCTGTAGACGCAATCCTCGCCAACTGAGGCCTCCATGGCTTCTGCATATTCTTTCGGGAAGGGATTGTTTTGGATGAGCTCCTTCCGGGCGGGCTGGGCAGCCTTGAGAAGCTTCCCCAATACTCTCAGATCCGCGGGATCGAGCGTATCGATGCCCGGAGCCTCCAAGTCCAGGATGACGCCGGCGTCACCGCCACCCGCGAACGCGCAGGATTTCCACAGCTGGATGAGGGCCTCACGCAGGCGCATTAGGGCTACGAAGTGGGCAGCGTCGGGGTGACTTGAGGGGCTGGTATTGAGGTCGATCCGGCCGTTGGAGATCGCAAAATAATCGTATTTGTTGACATGTCCCGACCGGGCGAGATCCCGGTTCAGGCTCAAGCCGGCCTTCGTGATGGTAAGATACCGAGATGCGGGTGAAAGTCGGCGATACCAATCACTGGATGGGTCGCTCCCCAGGATCCGAAGTGCGTGTTTCACCTCCTGAAGGGGCGAGCCAAGGGGGCGTTCGCGCATCGCGCTTTCCAAGGCGATCAAGTAGTGATCGCCCGAGCCTTCGATGACGGGTGGTGGGGTCGAGGGCGCGATGTGTGCGCACCAGAAACTGGCACATGTGGGACAGGGTTCGTCCGCGTAGGCCCTGATTTCCATGAGTTGCGCGGTTCGTTCGACGAGGGCCTTCGTGCTGATGGCGTCGTCGAATCTGGAAGAACTATACTGACCTCCGCTGACAATCTGCGGGATGCCGACGGTTTTCGCGCGAAGGGCGCCTTCCGTCCGAGGGGGAGGCGTCTCGATCTTGCCAGGGAGGAGACCTTTTGCGACTTCCGAGGCCTCGGCGAGTGTCCTGCAGATATCCTTCCCGGTGTGCGGGTCAAAGGCATAGATCTGGATCGCCACCGTGCCGATGTCTTCGGGGCTTTGCTGTGAAAGAGAAATCCGTCTGCCGAGCTTTTGCAGGCGCATTTTGACAAGCTGCCGCGAGCGGATGAGCGCGGCGCTCTCATCACTTTCGTAGGTCATCATGTAGCCTTCGATGCGGCGAGCATCCTGCGCGAGTCTGTTTCTTAGATCAGTGCGCAGGTCATCTTCCATGGGGCGTTCACGGGTCTCAACATGAAGATCAATGTCGCCGTAGCTGTCCTGCGTCGGGTCGAGCATACTGCCGAACAGCGCAACGCTGGTGATGCAAACCAGGGTGTCAGGAGAGGCATTTATACGGCGAACTTCCGAGATGAAACTGTCATAAAGCTTCTCCGCCTCGCGCCTGGTCATTCGCTTTAGAAGCTTGTCGACACCGAGGCGCCAGGCGAGACTTGTGTGATACCAGTTTGCCGCGCCCTTTTGTGTAGCCCATTCCGAGCCGGGTGAGCGCGTTCTTTCGATGAGTTGCTCGAAGCCTGAGGTTGGCTCGAAGGCGCTGCGCTTTGCAGGACGCTCGAGGGGCAGATCGCTGTCATGGACAAGATAGCCGGCTGCAGCGAGAGCTCTCAGATGACGATCTGCCTGAAATGCATCGCATCCAAGGACCGCCATAGGTGCGGAAAGAGTGATGTAGCCGAGATGTTGATATCCCGGCGCCTGGTATTTCAGGATGCGCCTTGCATCAGCCAGGCTCAGCCCTTCGATCTTGGGAAACTTTTCTACGTGCTCGTCACGGGGCTTTGCCAGTGTCTTGTCTCCTGCATTTCAAGCTCGTGGCCGCGCAAAGGCGGTCAGGCGACTTTCGCCATCGCATTACCTTTATGCGCGCAAAGCGTATGACTTAGCGTGATCACCGTATTCAATCACGTCCTGGGCGAGATTGTCTATGCCGGGTGTTCCGTATTGAAAGACCATCTCTCGTCACGTCCTCACCCCCTCTTTGTCGTGCGGACAGGCTCCACCTTTCGGGGAGAGTGCCTATCCTTGGCAGGTCGATACCGGAGGATCGCAACTCTCTTCCGTTGCGGACGCCTCGCTGGCTCTGGAAGGCAAAACGATCAAGCTCCGGCCGCGATAGTGCTGCCACCAAAGCTGCCGCAAGGAGCGCGTGCTCGTCGATGATTACACGATCGAGCACATCTTGCCCCAGAACGAAGACCTATCGCAGGCTTGGCGGGAGGCATTGGGAGAGAATTGGAGTGCGGTCCAGGAAAAGTGGCTCCACACGCTCGGTAATTTGACACTGACTGGCTACAACTCCGAATACAGTGATCACCCCTTCGCCGAGAAGCGCGACATGGAGGGCGGGTTCAAAGATAGTCCTCTCCGGGTAAATCAGGGTTTGGGTCAAGTCGAAACCTGGAACGAAGACGAAATCAAAAAGCGCGCCCAGAAGATGGCATGGAACGCCGTGAATGTCTGGGCGGCACCGATACTCCCGAAAGAGGTTCTCGATACTTACCGGAAGCCAGCCACGGGATCAGGTGAGTATTCGATCGAAGATCATCGGCACCTTCAAAGCGGCAGCATGAGTCAGATTTTTCAGGATCTGCGTCGAGAGGTGCTGGCCTTGGACGAGTGCGTCACTGAACAGTTCCTCAAGCTTTACGTGGCCTACAAGGCGGAAACGAACTTCGTGGATGTCGTCCCTCAGGCGAAAGCGTTGCGTTTGTCGCTGAATATTGACCCTCAGGAATTTTCTGATCCCAAGGGCATGGTCAAGGATGTTACAGGCCTTGGCCGTTGGGGAAATGGGAATTCGGAAGTAAAACTGACTGATCCAAAAGACCTGCCCTATGTTGTCGGGCTTATTCGGCAGGCACTCGAAGCCCAACTCAGCAACGAAGATGTCGCTGGCTGATAGGTGCCAGGTGCTCCGTATCCGCGCGCTCAGCGAGAGCTGTTCGAATGTTTCCTGTCACACGGCAAGATCATGAATTACAGGAGCATCACACTCTAAGTCCGAATCTTTCGCAGCTTGCGCAGGAGTATTTTTGGCTCCGAGACAACATGTCCTAACTTCGCGAGGAAATCGCGCACAGGACCGAGAGAATTGAAGGGGTAGTTCGCAAGCTCGGGCCAGTATCTTGCGATTACCCGATCAGCGAGATCTCCGGCACGCCTCCAATCCTCTGGAAGTGAGAGCATAAGTTCCAGCGAAGGATAGTTCAGCAATGGCGCCTGCCGCTGAAGCGTCGGGTCTGCGGTGAATTGAGGGCCATACCAAGATCCATTTCGCAGTTCGATATAGGCCTGATCCAAGATCTGCTGCGTAGTCATCGCAGGAAGATCCTGAAGCCACGCGTCGATTGCAGCAACGAGACGAGCATCGGCCACGAAACCCAAGCGCCGACAGAGGGTTATCGCATCAATCGGCGTATTCGGCCTGTCAGATGTGCGCCAAAGGAAACCTCGACCGGTTTCGCCACCTACTCCTCCGATCATGATGTGGCTTCGGGAAATCGGCCAGACACTTGGGTGGTAAACCGCATTGCTGTCGCCATGACAGTGACCCGTTCGCCAAACGAAAAGCCTCTTTTGTTCCTCGGTTGCGGAGATGCGCGGAAGAGCCAGGTGAGACAGCCCAAAATCATTTGCTATGATTTTAGCGACTGCCGTGTCGATGTGATGGCGCCCTCCTCCGGATACGGTGACAAAGTCGACATCACTGACCCAAGGTCGCACACAGGCCAAGAGCATTCGCGTCTCGCGCCCGGCAGTTAAAGCAAAAGCCAGTCGACGTGGATCTGCTATCAAAGCTTCAATTTGCGCACGAACGTTCGCGACCAGAGTGTCGAGGGCATCTTCTGGCGCATTGCTGGCGGGGATGGCGGAGCTTGGCCAAAAGCGCGTCGTGGTCCAGTTTTCAAGATCAAGGTAATGTCCGGGTAGCAGACGCTGGAGCCCGTGATGCGCCGTTAAGCCTGCTGGAAGCCAGCCCTCTCCGTCGACCTCGAGTGCCGAGAAGATATCTGCGTCAAATCGTTGCTTGTAGTCAGCCTCCGAAAAAATTGCCGCTGCGGACGCCCCGACAACTTTCGCCTCAGGATCATAGACGCAAGGCACTGAAGCGGCGCAATCGCTGTAAATCCGCCGAACATCGTGCCAATCCATTACCCACAGAAACCGTCCGCCCAACCGGCGGACGACCTGCAAAGAAAAGCTGTCAGGATCATGCGATCCTGACAATGGCGCAGTCCATGCAGATGAAACGATCTCTCTCGTTTTGAGATCGATCGCGAAACCCAAAAGCCATCCTGCGGGAGTGCCTTTTCATCGAAGACCCGAGAAACAGGCAAGCCATGTCCTGTTTCGGGCGGAAGAAGATGACTGGATGCGCCGCCACCGTGTCTGAGATGAAGACGATATTGCCAATCAGGAAGGCTGTGAATTTTCTGCATCGAAATCCAAGCGCCGCAAAAAGAATACAGAGATTGCCAAAAAATTTGCCTCAATCTACGCCAACATAGGAGGCTACCAATCCGCCAAAATCAAGAAATTTATGGTGTTAGCGAGACCGAATTACTTCAGAATGGCGAAGGCACCGATTTCCCGCTGGAACGATTTTTGTGTTCGAATGCAGGCAACTCGTTAGTCCTTAGAGGTGCTGTCTTCGAAGCGCCCGACGTCAAGGAAACGCATCGTGGCCGTGATCACCCGCGGGTCCATCATCATCCAGGTATGGGACACGGGCAGAACCAGCTTATCCCGCGCCTCTATATCGAAGGCGGAAGCCACCGACACCTTGCCGTCATTGGGACCGTCGATCGCCGCCGAATAGATCGGGTTCCACGACCGGCTTCCCGCGATGACGCCGACTTGCAGACCAGTCGCAGACGAAAGCGCGTGCGGCATCGAGTCCGGGTCAGTCCCGAGTTGCTTGCCGGCCGGGCCGTTGATCGCCTCGAAAAGCCGCCAGGCGCCGAACCGATCCACGATCTCGGAGCCTCCATTCGGCGGGCCGAGCAGCACAGCTCGGCCCGGCTGGGGCAATGGGTTTCGCGCCAGCCAGTGACGCAGCAAGATCCCTCCCATCGAGTGCGTAACGAAATGGATGTGCCGCGCGTCTGCACAGGCTGAGATCGCGTCAGGGATGACAAGATCAGCCAGCTCATCGATGCGCGCCTTGCGTGAGGGATAGCTCGGGTTCACGACCCGATAGCCGTGATGCTCGAGTGCCCATTGCATGATGCGCATGGAGGCGCTCGTGCGGCCCAGACCGTGTAGCAGGATCACAGCTTCTTCGTCGCCCTCGGGACGCCCCGGCAACATGCCGGGGAGCCTCAAGGCGCGCGCACTCAGGACGGGGAAAATGTCTCGCCAGCTCATGCCGCCACCTCCGAGCCTGAGAGGACAATGGCGCCCAGTGCCGGGTAGTCCGTCTTGCCCGAAGCCAGCAACGGGATCTTGTCCATGACCATAACCTCGGACGGCACGGTGATCTCGGCAATCCCAGCCGCCTTCGCTGCGGCCGAGAGAGTGGAGCGCTCCGCATCCGCCTGATCGGTGACCAGGATCACCCGCTCGCCCTTGCGCGTATCGGGAACCGAGATCGCGGCGACATGGGCGTCGGGCCAGACATCTGCGCCCAGCGCCTCGGCGGCCGCGAGCGACACCATCTCGCCCCCGACCTTGGCGAAGCGCTTGGCGCGGCCGACGATCGAGATGAAGCCGTCTTCGGCGATCTGGACGATGTCGCCCGTGTCATACCAACCGTCCGCCGGCGCATGCAGACCCGGCTTGCCGTGCAGCAGATATCCCGCCATCACGTTCGGCCCTGCGATCGAGAGGCGCTTGCCTTCGACACCCGGGACATCCTCGAGCTGCATCTCGATGCCGGGCAGCGCGCGGCCGACCGTGCCGGGGCGGTTTTCCATCGGCGTGTTCAGCGCGATCACCGGACCGGCTTCGGTCGCACCATAACCCTCGAGGATGCGCACGCCGAACTTGTCAGCCCAGAGCGACCTGGTTGCAGGCTTCACCGCCTCGGCGCCCGCAACGGCGGCCCGAACCGTCGAGAAGTCATAGGCGCTCGCCCGGCGGCCCCAGCCCGAGAGGAAGGTATCGGTGCCGAAGATGAGCGTCGCCTGATGGGCATAGGCCACCTCCGGCACGATCCGGTAGTGCAGCGGCGAAGGGTAGAGCATCACTGGCGCGCCGGCCATCAACGGCAAGAGCACGCCTGCGGTCAGACCGAAGCTATGGAACAGCGGCAGCGCCGAGAGCACGCGGTCGGCCGAGCTGACATCGGTGCGCGCGCGCAGCTGGGCCACGTTTGCGACAAGGTTGCCATGAGTCAGCACCACTCCTTTGGGCGCGCCTTCCGTTCCAGAGGTGAAGAGAACCACCGCCGGATCATTGAAAGACAGACAGACATCGGTTGGCCGGCGCGCAGCCCACATGGCGCGCAGCTTGTCCGAGGTCTTGATCCCCGCTTTGATGTCGTCGGTCCAGAGGATCTCGACACCCTTGGCCTCCAGTTGATCGAGGAGGTCCGTGATGCCGGCTTTCTCTACGAAGTCGCGGCTGGTCAGGATACGGTGAATGCCAGCGGTCTCGATAGCCGACATCATGGGCGAGGGGCCCAGCGTCGGGTTGAGGATCGCGGCCACCCGTCCGGCGCGCCACAGCCCCATGAGCACCACAGCAGCACCGGCCGCACTCGGGAGAAGGACGCCGACGTTCTCGCCAGGCTCGGTTCGTTTTTGCAAGATTGCAGAGAAGGCGGCAGCCCCCAAGGCGATCTTGCGGCGGGTGAGTTTGGCGCCCATCGGGTCCGTCAGAGCCATCCCCTTGGGGTCGAGCACCTTGCAGGCCTCGTAGAAGGCATGGGGAATGGTGCCTGCGGCCGAGAGGCTCTCGAAGCGGCTCGTCTCGAGGAGCTGGTGCAGCGCACGGGTCGCAGCCTCTCTGCGCAGACGCCCCTTGAGCTCGGGAGCGACTTCGAGCCGGGTCGGCTCACCTACGCGGATCCGCACCTTGGGGAAGATGCGCCGGGCAAGGCCCGCGATCGGACGAGTGGCGACAGAGCTATCCAGCCCTTCGATCGAGATCGGCACCACAGGCGCTTGAGCCGCATCCACGAGCCACGCCGTTCCCGGGTAGACCTTCATCAGGGCGCCATGGGTGGTGATCCGACCTTCGGGGAAGATCAGCGCCGCGCCGCCGTCTCGGATCTCTTGCGCGAGACCTTTTGCGGCCATCGGGCGCGTCGGATCGAGCGGTGCGATTTTCAGGGTCTTGATGAGCTTACCGAGAAGCGCACCTTTGGCCCATCCGGTATCGACGGCGATGGAGACGTCCCGGTCAATGATCGAGAAGAGCAGCGGTCCGTCGGCGAAGCTGCTATGGTTCGCGACATAGACGGCGGCCCCGTCGGTCGCGAGGTTCTCCCGGCCAACGATCTCGATGCGGAACCACGCCTTGAACAGGACATAGCCGAGCCCCTGGAGGGCGGCGCGCGGGAAGGCCAGCGCACTGCCGATCAGAAGCAGGATCGAGGAGATCGCGACCACGAGGAAGATCGTGTCGATGCCCAGGCCCGCTTTCACGCCAAGAGACATCGCGGCCGAGGACAGCGTGATGCCGATCGCGCTCAGGATATTGAACCCGGCCATGACCTGGCCGCGCTGATCGGCCTCCGAGCGCGATTGCATGATCGCCATCAGCGGAACCGAGAAGATGCCTCCTCCGAAGGCGATGAAGAACAGGCTGGCCACGACGAAGAGGCCCTGGCCCGTGCCCAGAAGGCCCGCGATCCCGCTGCCGGGTGTGAGCTGGTCGAAGCCCGCGTAAAGGCCGAAGGAGGCCAGCGCCATGATCACGACCGAGGGCACGACCATGCGCGCGGTGGGCTTGCCGCGGGAGATGATGGCAGCCACGACCGATCCCGCGCCCACGCCGATGGCGAAGAGAGCCATAACCAAGGTCAGGAGGGTCTCGTCGGCGCCGAGTTGCTGGCGCAGATACGCCGGCAGGGTGGAGAGATAGACCGAACCGGCCGCCCAGAACCAGCACGACAGGATCGCGGCACGCGAGGCGATGCGATCGGCAAAGAGAGCCTTCAAGGTAATCGTCGTGCTCGAGAGAGGATTGCGCGGCACGGACATTTCGGGCGCGGCAGGTTGACCGGTGGGCAGAAGATGCGCCGCGGCAAGCCCGATCAGGGCCACGGAAATCGATGCAGCCCCGGTCCATACGAGAGTTCCCATTCCGGACAGAAGACCGCCCGCGACCGTCCCGCCCAGAATGGCAAGGAATGTCCCGGTCTCGAGCGCGCCATTGGCCGTCACCAGATGTCGGGGATCGAGACGTTCGGGGAGCCAGCCTGTTTTGAGGGGGCCGAAGAAAGCTGATTGCGTGCCCATCAGGAACACGATCCCCAGCAGAGCCGGAATGGAGCCAAGGGCCAGCGCGCCGATCGCGAGAGCGGAGATGCCCAGCTCGGACCATTTGAGCATGCGGATCATTCTGGCTTTTTCGAAGCGGTCGGAAAGAATTCCGGCCCAACCGGAGAAGAGGACGAAGGGAAGCATCAGGAGCCCGCCGGCGGCGAGACCGACCGTGGCTGCGCCAGAGGTCGAGAGGTGCGTGGCCGCGTAGACGATCAGCGCCGCCTTCAGGAGATTGTCGTTGAGAGCGCCGAGCACCGCGGTGGCGATCAGGGCGTGGAGGTTTCTAAACCTGTTGGAAGTGTGGGGCATTGTTTGTCCCTTTCTTGTTTTTGATTGAAACGATTATGCGAGCGCCAGGAGGCGGGTCAGGCCATCCAGGATGTCTCGATGATGAGAGAGAGCGGGCGCCGGGAGACGTCCGTAGAACATGAAGGTCATGGGTTGCAGTGCAGCTCCCATGACGAGAGCTGTGGTCATGTCGGGATTTGGGAGATCGATTTCCCCTTTGCCGCCAGCCTGGACGAGTGCATCACGCACGAGCGTAAGGGGGGTGACATCTTCGAGCGTGACGGCGCTCGCCAGAACGTCGTGCTGCCGAATGAGCAGAAAGCGCATCAGGATCGGGTCACGATCGAAGCCTGCAAGCATTACGCGCAGATAGCCCGACAGCTTTTGCGAGAGAGGGGCCTCTTGATCTACGGCGCTGACCATCTCTTGCGCAAAGCCCAAGTAAGATCTGCGGAAGACGCGGATCGCGAGGTCTTCTTTCGAGGTCATGTGCCGGTAAAGGGCGCTTTCGCCGATCCCGCAGGCCTGGGCGATGTCGCGCACCGACACTTCCGAATAACCGCGCTCTGCGAAGAGGCGCAGGGCAGTGGTTTCGATCAGTTCGCGTCGGGCGTCCGATGCTTTGGTCATTTCTGTCTGTCTTTCTTCCAAGTAAGTGTGTGAACGATCACTCACAGGACCTGGGAAAAAGAACGGGTCTCTCAAAATGGCTGAGACAAAATTTTCGATATTTTTTCGACGTCAGGAAAAAACAGGAGGATGGAGAGGTGAAATTTGTTCACTCGCTCACCGCATTTGCGCCTCTCTCCCCTGCATGAGTTACGGATATCTTCACGACACAAAATCGAAAGATGCTTTTCGCGCGCGGGAATTGGCGCGCTCAGGTGGCGGGACCTGGACGTAGTGAGCGGCGCACCATCTTCATCGAACCATTCCACAAGGGGCCTGACATCTCAGATGAGGTCAATCGTCCCTTCCTTGTGCGCCAGGACGGAAGACAAATCATCGGGGAAGACGACATAGAGTGATGCGTGATGTTGAGTCTCTTCACTGAGGAGCGGATGTTGTTTTCGCCAACGCCGGACTTGGGTCCGCAAGGCGCTGCTTCGAGATTGTGGACGAACTAACCTGTTTTCGCCGTTGGCTTTTAGGGAAGCGGGACCCAAAAGCTTGACAGAATTCGCGACTCCCCGCATCTTTTATTGATTACTCTTGTTTGCTCAGGAGATGTCAGATGCGGTTATTTAGTGCGATTTTTCTGTCCCTGCTGGTCTCCGCTTCGCCAGCCTTATCCTCTCCTCTTTTGACCGGCGGCACCGGCCGAAGTTGCGCGATCAGCGCAGGGAGATCTGTGGCGCTGCCCACTGTCGTGAGCGTGCCAGACGCCTACACTGCGAATACGCCCGATCCGGTCACGACAGCGATGAAGGGCTGGGCCGATCACATCATGCGCCTCGGCTCGAACGCGCGCCGGTCGCAGCAAGCGCGTCGCCAACTTCACGACCAGCTCTTGGCGGCAGTGGCGAAGAACGCCATGTCATGGCCCGCGAACTGGAATAGCGGTGCGCATCGGCCGTCGAGCGTGATCTATCACACGATGGAAACCTTGTTCCCCGCTCTCGTGGCATATGGCCAAAACAGGGACGCATTCTCGCCGGTCGAGCGTCAGCGCTTCGAGACCTGGGCAGGTGCCATCATCGATCGCCTTGGTCGAACATCACAGATCAGGAGATGGAAAACCGACAACAAGAAATACCAATTCGGCGCGCTGAACGCAGCCTACGGCGTCATTACCGGAAAGCGCGCGTATTTGTCGAAAGGGGTCAGCATTTACAAGACCGCCATCAGGGGGATGCGGCGAGATGGATCTCTTCCGGGCGATACTGCGCGCGGAGGAAGCTCGATCCATTACACCAGCCTGGCGCTTGCGAGCCTGGTGGCGATCGCTGAATTTGCCTCGGATGCGGGGATCGATCTCTATTCCTATTCCGCGGGCGGAAAATCCCTGCACACCGGGATCATCTTCTTGGCGGCGGCGCAATCCGATCCAAAGCTCATTGCAGGATACGCAAGAGCGACTCCCCCTGGGACCGGGTCGTTCAAGGGATATTCCGCGACCAATCAGGACAGGCGGTGGGCGCAAAGGGCGCAGGCTTCATGGGGGTATTACTACCTCCGGCGCTTCGGGAACACGAAGAGTGGTCAGTATCTTGTGGCCGTCTCTCCGTTCCTTCGGGCCGGAAAAGCTGGCGTTAACCAGCAATCTGGTGGAAATGCTCGCTGTTTCGTCGGCGGATGAGGCGCGATCAATCAGGTTTGCTGACAAGAGCGCTCAGGGATGTGCGCCTGCGTAATTCTCTCCCGCTTTTCTCCCATGCTGCCCTGCGGAGCGGAAGACCAGTGCGATCCCCACAAGGATCATGGGTAGGCAGAGAGTCTGACCCATCGTGAGGCCGAAGTCTCCGATGCGCCAGGCCAACCCGATCGGATTGTTCTCCGAGACGAACTGGACATCCGGCTGTCGCAGAAACTCGATCCCGAACCTGATGAGACCGTAACCTGCCAGAAAGACGCCGGTCAGACGTCCCGGGCGGCGCAGGTATCCTCTGCGATATGCGCCGAGAAGCACGATCAGTCCAAGAACGACCCCTTCCAAAACCGCTTCATAGAGCTGGGAGGGATGGCGCGCGCAAATCTCTCCGATAGGCTGCCCACACGCCTGGGCCGCATCGCCAGGAAAGGCCACCGCCCAAGGCAGTTTCGTGGGTCGCCCCCAAAGCTCTCCATTGACGAAATTCGCCAGCCTGCCGAGGAAAAGGCCGACGGGGGCCGAAAGCGCCAGCAGATCCGCGGCAGGCAGGATCGGCACACGATGCTTGCGGCAGAAGACCAGTGAGGCACCTATCACCCCGAGTAGTCCGCCATGGAACGACATTCCGCCCTGCCAGACAGCAAACGCCGAGAGCGGGTCATGCAGGTAGTAGCCGGGCTGATAGAACAGGATCGAGCCGATACGTCCGCCGATCAAAATCCCGATGCCGATCCACAGCATGAAAGAGGAGAGCTGCTCGCTACTCATCGGTGGGATGCCGCCGCGCCACAAGGAAGGCATCTTGAGAGCCCGGCTTGCGATCCAGCCGCCAAGAAACACACCGGCGACGTAGGAGAGCCCATACCATTTCATGTCGATGGATGCGCCAGCAATCTCGAGCGAGAAGACCTCGGGAGAGATGTTCGGAAAAGGGATGATGCCTGCGACCATGAAGGGCTCCGGACCTGTTGCTATTCCGCGAAGGTGGGTTCGGAAACTCCGGGCCGGAAGGCCAGCCTTTCGGCGCGCCACGACTGATGCGTTCTTTGAGATGACCATACCGGCGCTGGTCCTGTCGGAAAAATTTGCCTTCCCCGCGTCATGATGGTCTTCTTTCCGGAAATTCTCAGAAAAGGTTTTTTCATGAAGTTCGAACAAGACATTCAGTTCAATCGCGGCGAGTGGCCCCGCATCATCGAGAGCCAGCATCGCCTTTTTGCCCTTCCCGCTCTTGTCGAGATATCGGATCGGCTGCGCGAGGATTTCCACAACGGTCACGCCCCGGGCCGAACCATGCCAGAAATTGACCCCGCGCACTGGGCGACCGACGCTCTCGCAGCACACGCGAACGGGTTCTTCGGGTATGATCTTCCTTGCCTGATCTCGCGCGATCGCCCCGCGAAAGGCAGGATCATGCTCTGCGCACAGGACCCGTTGCGCGATAAGGTTTCGGCCGCGCCGACGGTCGGCACCTTCTTTGGCATCGACAGCGATTACCTGCGCTACAACAAAAAGCAGCACGGCGGGGTGTGGAGCTTCATTCGTGGCTGCGTGTCTTCCGGCTATGATGTCCTGGCGACGGATGCGCTCAAACTGTTCGTCGGAGAAAAGCAGCTCCGGAAAGACCCTGTCTTGACCGACCTCTGTTACAAGACTCTCGAAGACGAGATCGCAGCCTTCTCTCCGGACATTATCGTCGCCATGGGGAGCGCCGCCGAAAAGAGTGTCGCGAAGGTCAAGCCCGCGGCGAAGGTGCTCAAGACCATCCATCCGAGCTGGAGCTTCGGCGCATGGTATCTCGATCCGAATGAGGACCCGTCGATCGGCAAGGCCAAAGCCATCGAGAGGTATCTCAACCGAAAGGTGTTTGAATCCGATTACGCGCCAGCGCCCGAAGACGTAGGTTGAAGTTGCTGGTCGCGGTCGACGCGCGGAAGAGGCCCGCCATGTCCCGAAAGACAGACAGAGGAGGAGTCCAGATCAGTCCCGTTCGGAGCAAAGAACTGCGGCCGCGATTGGATGTGTCAGTCAGTGCCTCATGGCGGCACTCAGGTCTCTCGACAGGTTTGAAGACTGAAGCCTGCCCCGCTCCTCATCGTAGGTGACATCTGCATGAATGGTGAGATCTCGGAGCAGCGCCTGAAAGACATCCTGACCTGCGTCATGGCGCGGCCAGGGATGAGCCCGCGGACAGTCTTTGCCAAGAGAAGCGACGGCGAGATCATTCACATCTCACGCGCGGCATTGGGCACCCAGGGACTGGAATGTCCTGGATGTGGCCTGGAGCTGATCGCAAAGCCGGGTCACGGCGGCCGGGTTCCGCACTTTGCACACAAGTCCTCGGCTGAGTGTCGCCATGCCGGCGAGACGGATCTGCACCTGATGGCCAAGGAGGCGATCGAGGACGCCGGCGGGCTGATGCTGCCCTCCTTCGATGTCAGGACGGCGAGAGGTACGCGAACGCCCCTGCCCTCCCGGTGGTTCGAGTTTGAACGGGTCGAACTCGAGAAAACCCAGGATGGCTTCAAGCCCGACGTGGTGGGCTATGGGCGCCATCCAGACACAGGCGAAACGCACCGATTGATGATCGAGGTGTTCGTTACCCACAGAGTGGGCGAGGACAAGCTCGCGCGTATCGCGGCATCGGGTGAATCCGCCATCGAGATTGATCTCTCAAAGATCGATCGGGACCTGAACGGACCTGCCTTTATCGAGGAGATCCTGAGAGCGGCGCCGCGCCGCTGGATTTACCATCGTGCAGAAGATGATCTGCGCCAGAAGGTCCTTCTTCAGGAAGCACAAGAACAAGCGAAGAGGGAGAGCCGGAAGGCCTATGCGATCGCCAAGGCTGCGCAGGACGACGAAGAGCGAGAGCGGGCGCGCAATCGGCCTCCCCGCCTCGCTGGAGAGGTCGAGACGAAATGGGCAGCCGAGGAACGACATCGTTGGGATCTGCTCGATATGGAGGGTCTGTTCATCCGGCCCGCGGATGACGGGGTATTTGATATTTTTCCCGACGTGTGGCGCGCCTGGGTTCTGTCTGCCATCGCACCGTGGAGGAAGAAGTCACATTCACTCCCTGGACAGGAAGGCCTGAGTGGCTTCGCTCAGGCACTTGGTAAGGAGATCCGAAAGAAGGGATGGGTCAAGGCGCCCTTCGCCGGAAGCTTGCGCAAGTTCGTCGGTCGCCGCTACCAGCCCTGGGATCCGGTTGCCGAGGCCATAGAACCCTTTCTCGTGAAGGGGCTTCGTGCTTATGGGTTCGGAAGCTCGCATACGATCGAGACCGTCAGCCTGTCCTATGTGGCAAGCACTCTGGATACGACGTGGAAGGAGAGACAGAGATGGGCGCGTGAGGTATTCGCTCTCCGCGACAAGGTAGCTCCCTACGGCGTTGAGCTATGGCTGAAGGGAGTGAGAGTGGCGCCGGATACCGGGACAGATGAGGTCATCGCCGCCCATAGGTCAGTCTCGAACTTCAATCATTTCGCGATCTTTGATATGGCGAGAGAGATCGAGACGGGGATTGTGCGCCTCGGCGTGCGCAATGGTCCTGTAGATTACGCACATGAGGGGATAGAGCTCAGGCGTGCTGGCGACACCGGACCAGAATGCACCCAGAGAGCCTTGAAGCATATAGAAGGCCGCCACGCTGAAGTCTGGGGTCGTGAACTCGAAGATTGGGCGCGCGGGGAAGCTCGACGCATTCTGTCTGTCTTTCGTGACCTGTCAGCTCAGGGACTTTTGCCAGATGCCGAAGTGACGAAGGCAGGCGTGGATTTCCTCTTCGACGAGGCTGCTCTGGTGTCTCGCATCTGTCGCCCACTTTCCTTCACGAACAAGGAGCCTCTGCCGGCCGCTCGCGCTGAAGGCGCAAAGGTCATCTCCCGATTTGATCGCTTTGCTGAGCAGGTCTCGTATCTGGGTAAACTGGCGTCATTGCACGATGCCACCCATTGGCGTGAGACCATTCTGTCTACCGGCCTGAGCCGAGCCCTGACGAAAGAGTGCCGTGACGGCTTCATGCGCGCGATGAGTGCCGACATGCGTTCGGTGATCGAGGAATCCATAGCTGATCTGAGAAGGGTGTCCGAGCGCTGGGGGTATGGCAAAGATTTTCCAGAAAGAGCCATAACCTCTCGCCCAATGTGGAGCGATGCGAGGCTGGTCGACCTGCTGTTCTGCGGCGACATCAAGCTTCTTCGCCGCGCGATGAATGAGATCAAAACACGCCGGCAGCCTCCAAGCTGGGTGACAGCGCCGGAGAAACATCAAGCGCCTCGGTCAGCGGAATGATCTACTGAGGGGTGCTTCTGCAGATCGTCTCACGCAAACGAGAAGCGCAGTTTGTTTTGCTATGCCCACAGGGCAGTCTCGATTACTGGGTCGGCGCGCGAGGCAGCGCAAATCCCCGCCTCGCACAATTGCCTATGCTGATCCCTCGTCGAGATCAGATCTCTGTTCCGACCCTTTCCAGCAGGTTTTCCAGGGAACGCCCACCGGTCATGCTGTCGAGCTCGAAGAGGTAGCCCTGAACCATATTGGAGATCTCATAGAGCCACCTCAGGCAGAAGGCGGCATCGATGTCGTCGGGATCTTCAGGGACATCCAAACTCGCACAGCCGTAATACCCGAGATCGAAGATATTACCGGTTGCGGATGAGTTCCGATCAGTGTCCGGCCCCTCGAGTGCGAGGGTGTGACTTTTGAGGATGTCGCTAAAGACAAATGCCATCCTGCCGTGATGCGAGATACCAGCGGCCTTCAGGGCTTCGAGATCTGGGCGAGAGAATACCCGGCTTGGATGACAGAGGCTCCCTGTAAGCTCGTGTGGTTCGTAAGCGGATGCTTCGATGATGTCCTGGTCTTGGATATCCAGGTAGAACCGGCTCTGGGTGTCGGGCGTAATGACGGCGCCTGCCCACCCAAAGCCTGGGTCGGCGATCGGGTCGAGGCCACGAATGCCGCGTGCTCCGTTTACGATCGCGAGTCGATTGGCGGGGGAGAGCAAAAGGGCCCTTTGTGCGGATGCGTCGATCGAAAAGGGCGTCGTGAGATGATGATCTGAAATCTCTTCGCGGCGCCGCAGAATCGTGTCGATTGCGACATCATCAGCGAGACCGAGATAACCAAAATCAGCATCCCAGGCGAGATCCATTCCAGCCTCTACTGCTGGCAAGAAGCCAAAGAGGCCCAGCGCCGCCATCCTTCGCCTTACGCTTTGCGGCTGCTCCAGGATGAAGCTGTCGGGCTGAAACATTCCAAGAGGGAGAAGAAGTGGACGATCGACCGCCTGATCGAGCGACGCCTTCAATGCAGCCCAGGTTCGATAGCCACAAATGCGAGAGAATATCTCAAGGCGATGGGTCGATTTGGCATCCTCGAGAATGACCGAGAGGGCATCCTTTAGAACAGGAAGATGGGCCGCTGTTACCGCGAGAGTGCGGTTTTTGGGATAGGGCATGACTGCCTCCTTGTGCGCGAGCATCCGGTCCGGCCACCGATTACGCAGGACAGCTCGCAGGGAGTGTCATGAGATTAGATATCGCAGGGATAGCCTCGATTTAGCCGGTGGCTGGCTGGGCTCGAGACGCCTTATGAGAAGACATATGGCCGCAATCCTCTTGCGGAAAAATTTATGTGATATTTTTGATTTGTGTCTTCGGCTTTCAGGGTCGAGAAGTCGTGCGCCATCGCGACGGGACGAAGGTTGATTGCGTCGATCAACATCTCCTCCGGACAGGCGACACTGTCGGCGAGGGATCGTGTCCATATTCTTTATCGCCGCCGTCCACTCGATCCTATCTCATATCGATGCAGAACCGAACCATTCCGCCTCTCGAATACCGCCCAGACCTTGATGGACTGCGAGCCCTTGCCGTTTTGGCTGTGGTAGCTGGCCATGCCCATGTGCCGATGATGGCAGGGGGATTTGTTGGCGTCGATGTTTTTTTTGTGCTTTCTGGGTATTTAATTACGGCAATTATAGCTCGAGACGTCGAGCTGGGGCGATTTTCTTTTTCGGAATTCTATGAACGAAGAGCCCGTAGAATCCTTCCAGCTCTTTTTTTCATGATTTCCTCGGTGGCAGTGCTCGGATATTTTCTTTTCCCGCCCTGGCAGTACAAAATGTTCGCAAGCACAGTGCTCGCCACATCGGTGTTTGGATCTAATATCCAAATGATGATCTCTACCGGGAGCTACTTCAGCGCCGACGCAAGTCTGCAACCGCTACTGCACACATGGTCACTCGCTGTGGAAGAACAATTCTACTTCTTTTTCCCGGCTTTGATACTAATCGGTTATCGCTGGATGCGTCGGGCAGTGGTCGCTGCTGTCGCAGCGCTCTGCCTGGTTAGCTTTTACTTTGCTGTCTCTGCAATTCCTGTAAATCAATCGCAGGCGTTTTATTTACCCCACCTACGCGCTTGGGAACTTGGATCAGGGGCCTTGTTTGCTCTTCTATGTCTTCCAAAGATCCGGCCGACCTGGCTGTCATCTCTCATTGGCGGCACTGGCATAGCCATGATTGCCTCATGCATTCTATTGTATGACGAAACTACGTCATTTCCGGGGCTTTCAGCGTTGCCAGTAGTGTTGGGAACACTGCTTTTGATTTACGCCGGTCAATCACGTGAAGCAAAATCTACAAAGCTACTTTCTTTCGGCCCGTGTACCTGGATAGGTAAGATATCCTACTCCCTCTATCTGTGGCACTGGCCTCCGCTCGTCGTGGTTTATACGATCTCTGATGGACAGCCAGGCCCCATTTTCACGATCGGGGCCGTCACTATCGCCTTCGTGCTGGCATGGGTGAGCTGGAGATTTGTCGAAACGCCATTCCGCGGCAAAGCTGGAGGCCTCAGATTCTCGCGAGGACAGATTTTTCGTTTAAGCGGAATCGGCATCTGCAGCTGTGCCATTCTGGCATTCGCCATTTTCATCAGTGACGGTATTGCGGGTCGCGTTCCTAAGGCGGCACAGATCGCCTTTAATGAGGCGACGCCGATGTCAGATCTTGAGATGTCCTGCCGAAAAGCGAATCCTGTTGATGGCAAAGGCTGCTTGCTGGGAAGTTCAAATACGCAAAGGAGCGTCGCTCTGTGGGGAGACAGTCATGCCGGAGCTTGGATTCCAGGTATTGACGTGTGGATGCGTGACATAGGCGTTTCCGGAACGGCCTTTATCCGCAGTGCCTGCCCACCACTTCTCGGACATGAACGGTTTAATGACCCCGGTCAGGCAGGGTGTCTGTCCTGGAATGAAGACGTCCTTGATACTTTGGTCAAAAATGATGTTTCAACAGTAATTTTGGCCGCGCGATGGCCATTGAGCTACTATGGCACCCGCGTCGCTCCCGAGCGAGGGAAGCCTCTCCGGATGGGACTTCGTAGTGGCAATGTCACTCTCGAGGGGCCTGCGGCCATGCGAGCCTCGCTGGAAAACACCGTCCGCGCTTTGCGCGTGGCAGGCAAGCAAGTCATAATTATCGGGAGTGTGCCTGAAATCGGTTGGAGCGTTCCAGAAAAATATCTGGACAAAGCATTCTTCGGAACCGGATATGGATACACGAATCCTCCATGGTCCAAAGTAGAGGGTCGAAACACTCCGGTTGACAAACTTCTTTCTGACGTGTCGGAAGCATCAGGAGCAAAATTTTTGCCGGTCGCCCCCTATTTTTGCGGAAAGGCGTGCCTAACGGAAGTAAACGGGCACCTCCTTTACCGTGATGATGATCATCTATCAGAGATGGGTTCCGTTATTTTTGCCCCTAAGGCGTTGAGCGGAATCGATATTCATTCTTTCAGGCGCGGCCCTGAACATTGAGAGTCGCTCAACTATTTTTAGCTCATCGATGAATTTTCGGGCCCTAAATTTCGATCAGTACAGTCCCAGTGGCTTTCAGTATTGTTCAATGCATCGAAATCGTTCGCAGGCTTACACAGACTTGTCTGCTTTGTAACGTTAAGGCATTGTACATCGGAGAAATGCAACAGGAAGGAATTTTAATGATGCGCAATCCTGAATACGATCCCTATCGATCGACTCCAGACGGATTGGTCCCGGGACGTGACATTTCTGTATGGCTCTGGTGGGTTCCAGCAATTGCTCTTCTTGTCGCAATTCTACCCCTGCCGTATGGCTATTACATGCTGCTGCGCGTGGTAGTTTGTGCAGCAGCAGGCTTCATTGCCTGGAAAGAATACGACCTCAACGGAAAGCGATCGAACAGCTACTCATGGATATTCGGAGTAATTGCGGCTCTCTTCAATCCGCTCATTCCAGCCCACCTTTTCAAGCTGCTTTGGGTCGTGATCAATATCATTACAGCATTGACATTCATTGGTCACTTCCGGCTTAGACTGCGGCAGATTTGACCCCGCGGCCACTATATTCAAAGAATGTTTTCTCGCAATCAAGGTTCTATATGATAGCTCAAATCAAGATATCTCCGGCATCTCACGTCAAGGCCCAGGGCTTTAACGTCAATTTCATCGGAACTTCGTGCTGATGGGGTTGCAGCCTGACCTGCACATGGCTCTTATGAGCAATATTGGCGCAAGATGGAGGAGAATTTCGGGCAGAGCGCCTACATCGCCTATTTCGATGGCTTCGTCTTCCACTGAACATAGACCCTGGCGCGGTATCTGATCCCAGAGGCATGGTGGTCGATGTCACTGGCAGCGGTCGCTGGGGAAACGGATGCTCGGAAGTGACCCTCAGCAATCCCTAAGGCCTGCAATATGTAGCGGGATTGGTAAGGGAGGCGCTCGAGGCCCAGCTCACTGGAGAGGAAGCTCTCGTTTGGCCAACGCGCCAATCATTCTCGCCTCTTGACGCGCTGGTCACTTGACGGGCATTTTCTGTCTATCTTCAGGTGGAATGCTTTCAGCGATTTCGTTGTTTGTAATATTGGCCAATTTATCTTTTGGGCGCCGCATCGGCCGCTTCTCCACCGCCTTGCGGCGCTTGACCTGTTTCGAGCCAGAATGGCTCGTAATTACTGCCTCGTCATCGAGGCACCTTGTTGTGGAGAAAACATGATCCGTTCTTATTCGATATGTCTGGTGGCCCTACTTGCTGGCACCACATGCCTTGCACCGCTTGCGCCGGCGTTCGCCCAGGGCACCTCTGCCCCTCAGATGTCCGACCTGCGCGCTGAAATCGCAGATCTGGAGAAAGAGATTTCAAAATCCGAGGCAGCGGCGTCGAAATATGATGGTGGCGCTCTCGCTGCGATGGCTAATCTCAACACACAAACACTGCGCCTGACGAAGTCTCTCCTCGAGGCCAGAGTAGCTGCACAAGAAACAGGCGCACCAATCGAAATTAAAGTGCCAGCAGTGAAGCCTGATCCGGACCTCGCGGCAAAAATCCTTGGCGAAATTCAAAAGCAGCAGAAAACTGTCAACGACGCCCTAAAGGAAGCGCAAGATGCGGGTGGTCTCATGGGTGCGCTCGCGATGACGCGCTATGAAACAGAAAAGCTCACCCTCGCCCAGCTTCGGCAGGGCTGGCTATGTGCGCAATACGGAATTGCCTTCCCGGGGGGCGCGCAGCAGGCTGCCCAAGTCAAGGCAGCTCCCGATCAACCTCAGTCACCACAAGACGCCAAGCCCGGAGTGGCATGGGCTGACCCGGATCATCCCGAGATCGATTACTCCACGGCCATTTTCGCCTCACTACACGACAGCGATTATGTCATGTCTGGGTGGTGGGGTATCCAGCACAGCAAGGCTGCGATCGATGATAGCCCTGAAGTCGTTGCAATGAATGTTTCCAACTATGGGGAAGGTTTCGCGATGCACCACCCTTCCCTGATTGTCGGGTGTATTGAGCACGAGGCGCGTGTCATCTACGACACTGACGAATACCTGCTTTCCGATTTCAACTCTCATCGGATGCAGGTCACGGTGAGAGTTGATGATGCAGACGCGCGTAATGAATCCTGGTCAGAGTTGACGACCAGCGAAGGTGCAGGCCTCTTCGGGGCGAAAGCGGAAGCATTCATTCGCGAATTGAGGGGAGCGAAAAAACTCTTCCTGAGGCTTCGCGAGAGAAACAACTCAAGTCACGACCTTGAGCTCGATCTTGCAGGTTCAGGGCGCGTCTTCAAGGACACCGCCGGCGCCTGCGGATTCAGCTTACTTGCACTGAAGCGCGAGGACTACCGCGCGATCCAGGCCCTGCTGAATGCAGGTGGGTTTGATGCCGGGACGCCAGACGGCGTCTGGGGCGCAGGCTCGAGTAAAGCAATGCGTTCTTATCAAGCCGCTAACGGACTCAAGGAAACAGGCGCGCCTGATGAGGAAACGCTCAAGGCGATGGGCATCGAGATCTCGGGCTAAACCCTGTTTTTCAGAAACGGGGCGGACGTATTTGCCGCCTCGTTTGCGGCCAAGAAATCGGCGCCGCGTCGATGACCACCGCTTTGGTACCTTACAAACCGACCGGGATTGGTATTCGCAATCGGCAGTCCGATGGTCGCCGTCTATACGGACATGATCCACCGTGGATCGCATCCATAGATAGCCTCCGCACAGGCATCTAAGGAGATCCCTGTCATTTGTCTGCAGTCAGCTTGCAAACCCATGCAACAGAGACGTCTGAAAACATAATAAATCCCCGGAGATCGCATGATCTCCGGGGCTTTCATATCTGGTCAGAGGTTAATTAGCCGAAAATCATCGGGTCTCCGATGCGATGAAAGATTTAATGGCGGCCTCCTCGTCGGCATCTTCGTCACTGACGGTGACGCCGTGTTCACGATCGTAGGCTTCAGCCTTCTCACGCATCTCGTTGTAGCGCGCGGCGGGAACGATGTAGACATTGTCGCCCTCGGCGCGTTCGATAACGGTGACAGCATTGTCTTCACCCTCAATGCAGGCGTCGAGATAACGGCGGAAAGCGGGGTAATCAGCGTTCATTTGAAGTCTTTCTTTCAGGAGGAGCAGCAGCCCAGATGGCGTTCATCAAGAAACGCCATCTGGAGTGCTGCGCCGGTCACTTTCAGTCTATCTTTGGCTGCTATTTCTATCAATCACGTCTTGATGCGGTCTTTCTCGCGGAAGGCCGCTTTGCTGGCTTTCGCATCCCTGAGGTTCTGTCTCGCGGTCATGACAGCCCGTGCCTCCATTTGTCCGCGCTTGCTGTCCGAACTGTAATGCGGGGTCGGCTTGTTCGCCATGGCTTCATCCTGGGAGCGGGATTTCTCTGCCTGCTCCTTGCGGTAATGCTCTTCGACGCCTCCCTTGCCGATGAAGAATTTCTGCTCATCAGGGAGAACGCCGTCCCTGATCGCCATTTCCCGCTTGCGTGCAATTTCCTTCAGGACGGCCGGCGGCATGGTGCCGGACGACCAGGCAGGATTTCCCTTTGCGTCTTTCGTCCGAAGGATGGCCGGATTTTGGGGAACGTGCAGCACATTCGAGCGGTGGGCGAGAATCCAGCTTTCCTTCTGGCCCGGTCTCGGGCGACCCTCCCGGTCGGTAAGCAAAAGGCCAGCGGCTCTTTGAACATTCGTCGTGAGTTTCACGGCGTAAGGCATATCCGCTGCATCGGGGGTTTGTCCGCGAAGAAGGCCGTGATGAGGGACGACGCGGATGGCGGCGACTTTGTCACCAATCTTGATCTCGTCGATGACGGTGCAGGCGCGATCCTTGGATCCTTGGGTGTCTTTGCCCCGCTTTTTTCGCTCTTCATGTGGCCAAAGATAGTCAATCCTGGCCACGTCTCCGCGCTTCAACATTATGCACCTCCCGGTTTAGGGGGAGATGGTTCCTCCCGAGAGAATGGAGGAACCATGGCGGCAATTGGCAACGATGAGAGAATTACTGCAGCTCGTCGAACTGCAGGACGAACGACGCCCAGTCGTAGTCGGATATGGTGTCGACATAGACTTCCCCATCGACGGATGCTGCGTCCGCTCTTGCGGCCAAGCCGTCATCGCCGAGAAACTTCTGTCGCTTTTCTTAATTGACGAAAACGCCTGAGCTGGGCGTTTTCAAGAAGCCTGTGCAAACCGCGATCACTGATATGGCACGGTGAGGCCATATCAGTGATCACAGATCCAGCTTACAGTTCAGGAGTTTCCCAGACCGACGCGAGCGGATCGATTTGATCGGTAGTGACACCCTCGAGAAGGATAGTGTCTCCAGTCGAGAAGGAGAGCAGGACGTCGTCGCCATGCGCCTCGTATGCGAAGGTCCCTCCATCCGAGAGGAAGGTGGAGATGTCGAGACTGTCCTCATTGGCGTCGAAATCCGTGATCACGCTTGCGGAGTCACGATCGGATTCGCGAATGAATACGAAGCTGTCCGCGCCTTCCCCACCTGTGAGGACATGCCTGGCACCGCGGGAAATGTCTGCGTAGATGACATCATCGCCATTGCCGCCATCCACTGTCGATAAGTGGTAGCCAGTTTCAATGAAGTCGTTCCCATCGTCACCGAAGATCGTGTCCGAGCCGCTTCCGCCATTGATGTTGTCGTCTCCGCTTCCTCCGTAGATCAGGTCGTTTCCGTTGTGACCGTAGATGACGTCATTGCCTGATCCTGCGAAGATTTGATCCTGACCGTCGCCGCCGTTGATGTAGTCGTTTCCAGCCCCGGACTGAATTAGGTCATCTCCATCGGTCCCCTGAACATAATCCGAAGCCTGGCTGACGTCATGGCCATAAGAGTCCGTGAAGATATCGGTGATTACGTCTTCTGCAAGACTGCCGGCCGGATCGAGGGTGATCTGCAATGCGTCCGCCAATTGCTGTGGAGTGTACCCATCGATAGTGACGGAGCTGGTAGGGGTGACCTGGATCACGGTGCTGTTGCCATCAGCAAGGACAGCCGAAGGATTGGATGAAAGTGCCCCAGGAAGATATGAACTTAACTCCACGCCATCGATGATGATGGTATCCTCGGCTGCGTTGAAATCCGTAATGGTCGCGCGCCCGTATTTCTCGTCACTGCCAGTTTCCAGATAGACTTGATCATGTCCGTCACCTGTCGTGATGCGATGGTATCCGCCTCTCGTCAGGTTTGCAGTGATTTGGTCGTTGTCCGCGCCAGCATCGATGGTCGAGTTATCGTAACCGGCATCGATTACATCATCGCCATCGCCGGAGGAAATGACATCGTCACCGCGGACGGCCCAGATTGTATCCGAGCCAGCGCCGCCATAGACTGTGTCGTCGCCCCTCCCGGCAGAGATGACGTCGTCGCCGCCTTCGCTATAGATGACGTCGTTTCCATCATTGGCGTCGATGATGTCATCGCCGCCGCTCGAGTAAATGACATCATCGCCCGTTCCTGCCGTGATTGTGTCAGCCCCCTCCCCCGGAGCCATGCCGTTTTCACCCGGATGTGCGGAATCGATGAGGTCGCCGTTGTCGCTGCCCGTGACTGTCTGACCGACAGGAAGGGGCGGCGTAAGAGCGGCGATCGCGTCGGCATTGGTGTCGAAGAATTTGGCGAAGACGGTTTCGGAGACTCGCGTCGTGATGACGAGGTCGCTCTCCCTGCCTTCGATGGTCGATCTCTCGCCTCTTTCGAGCATCGCGCCCAGATCGACCGCTTCACCGAAATTCTCATATCGGTCGCCATCGTTCCAGTTGAAGTCGACGATATCGAGATGACCATCGGATGCGACGAATGTGTCGGCGCCGTCGCCGCCGGTCATCTGATCGAAGCCAGCACCGGCATCAAGGCGATCATCGCCGTCGCCTCCAAACAGGTGATCGTCGCCGTCTCCGCCCTGGAGCGTGTCATTGCCATATTGGCCGAAAAGGTGGTCGTCCCCGCCCTTGCCGAAGATGATATCGTTGCCTGTGCCGCCATAGGCCAGGTCATTGGCCTCGTCGCGTCCGGTGATCGTGTCGTTCCCGTCATATCCGAACCCGAAGCCCATACCCTGGGTGTCGTCGAAAGTCCTTCCTTCCGGCTGGTATGACTCATTTCGAATAGCGCCCGAGACAAGATCCGTCACGATGTTGTCGTCACCCAATAACTCTTCCGGGTGCTCGTCGAGGCTATACGCATCGAGGCCATGCGCGATCGAACTTTGATGGAGATACCGCAGGGTGCCATTGCCATCGATGACCACGAAGTTGGAGGCGCCAGTCTCGACGCCAGGGAACCAGCTCAGCCCGATGCCGTTTTCGGCAAACCATTCGTAGGAGCGCACGAAGAGGAATGTGCTGGAGTCGATCTCTGCCACGTTATCAGCCTCGGATCCCTTCGCGTTGGTTTCCGTGATGATTACGTCGTCCCCGATAACCGGACTGAAATGCTCTTCGAGGATGCCAGCCAGTTCATCGCTCGTTGTTGCATGACCGGTGCCGGCCCATCCCGGGTAGAGGTGAGCGGACCAGACGAGATCATCTCCGATGCCCGAACGGATCGCGTCCATGGCAGTCTGGCCATTGATATCTCCGACGTCGAGTTCATCGAAGGTCGCGGAATAACGCCAGCCGCCAACGAGGATTTTCGCATCGACACGCCCGTCGATCATGTCGGCGAGTTGATTCATCTGGTTCGCGTAGAGCTCCTGGAAGCGCGTGCTGTCGGCACCGTCCTTGTCTGCGCCGCTTGCGTAGGCCGCTGGCTCGTTGACGAGCTCCATGCCATAGACTGCATCTTTCACGTCGGGATTTGCATCGAGAAGATCGAGCATGTTGCCCCAAGCCTGCTCGATCCCGGAATAGATGTCTCCACTCAGCGCATCGTAGACTTCATCTGCCGTGTCGACCGTTGATCCATAGCGCTGTGCGTCCCCGCCGGCATAAACGAAGTCGAAATCGAACCCCTGTGCTGCTGCGGCATGAAGAAACCTTTCATACTGCTCGTGAAGGTGTCCGTTCTCATCGAAAGAATATTCATTGAACGGCAATCTCAGTGTGGTCACCGTCGGCAGGGCTTCGCGCATTTTTGCGGCAAATTGTTCGGGATTTCCGTCCATGCCAAGCGGGTAGGTTTGCAGATCGCCATGCCAGAGGTAATATTTGCTGTCGATCGCGCGATTGGCGTCGTATGTTCCGTCAGCCTTGTCGGCCTGAGCGATGTCTTCCGCCATCACCTGAAGGTTGATCATGTTCACTGATGAGGTATCGGACATTTTTCTTTTCCTTGCTGCTTTTTGGTCAAGCAGGAATTAAGCCCGAAAGGAGTGCCGCGTTAGCGATGCGCACGACTTTTACGCGTCGATCCGTCGGCAGAAATATACTGTATCGCCTGAGCCGTTGTCGGATCCGAAAAAACCCAAACCTTCTGCGACATCTTTTCGCGAGGCAGTCCGGTATTTTGTATTTCGAATAAATTTCAAGAATTCGACGTCACAGGTACGGATGAGGGTAGTGACGCCCACAAATACGTACCTTACCGAGAAAAGTGATCGCGCTCTCGTGACAGGTAAAGGTGCTTGTGACGAATACTCTTTGTGCCATACTCACAAGCGCAATTTTGGGAGAGGCATTTAATGGCGAGCGAACCGAGATATTACTGGACGAAGGTATGGGGTTCCCCCGGGGCTCCCGGCCACGATGCTCTTGCGTTCAGTCATGAACGCACGCGGGACGCCGTTCTTGCGATAATTCGCCCCGGGGACATCGTGGTCTATTTGACGAGTGATGCAACGGAGGCGGACGCCATGATGCGCGGGCGCGTCGCTGGCGCGGTCGAGATCGCCGATCCACCAGAACCGGTCTTGGTCGAGGAGTTGCGCGAATATGGAAGAAACCGACCTGAGGATTACCGTCAAGACGGGCGTTTTCGTTGGCCTTTCGGGATTGCAGTTTCCCGCACCTGGAAGGTGATCGATCAGGAGTCCAACAATAATCTCATTTCCGATCACGCCTCCAAATTCCTTCAGGGGGCAGCAACCATCCATGAGATGAAACCTGAAGAGGTTCTGCACTTCAAGCGCTTGCGGGTTGTCGAGCAGGTCGAGGACAAGGAAATGGAGCGGGAGCCGTTTTCTATATCTCTTCGTCGCCCTTGGCGACAAAAGGCAGGACCTCGCGCCGGCGCCGATGTCCAGCCAGGATCGCAGTTCTACATTGCTATGATCCATGATGCGCATGGCACGACGTTCAAGGCGGGGTCCGGAAAAGCAGAGGAGAGGTTGACAGACCTCAACCGCTATCGGCGGGCATCACAAGGAGAGGTTCTTTGGTCCCTCCGCGGGGCCTGGGATCTGGAAACGGTAGATGGTGCGCGCGCGGCTGAAGATCATTTCCTGGCTCGCGCAAAGGAACTCGGGTTCAGCTCAAAAGATCATAGCGAGTTTATCGTCGGGATTCCGATTAAGCTTCTCAGCAATCTGTGCGACGAAGCGCTCGCCGTAGGCGAAGCTGCCGACGTCGTTGCCGAACCACTTTGAATTGGAGCGCATATTTCGGGAAGGCGCCGGCTTTTACCTATCTCCAGGCTGCAAACCTGGAGATAGACAATGCAGCAAGGACCGAATGTCGGGCGAAAACCGGAAGATGAGACCGAGGTTTCAATCACCAGATCGGAAGTCGGGTGGGATGGTTTCGTAAAGGTCGATCTGCATTCGTTTTCGCATCGCCGGTTCGATGGAACGATGAGTGCACCGATGGAGCGTGAAATTCTTCGAAAACCGCCCGCCGTAGCGATGCTCCCGTATGATCCGGTTCTGGACGAAGTCCTTATCATCCACCAATTCAGGATTGCCGCTCACTTGATGGGCCGCAAGGGCAATCAGATCGAAGTCCCAGCCGGAATGGTCGATCCGCATAAGGATGCGGGCGAGGATGGTCTTCGTGCGGCCGCCGTCCGCGAGCTCTCCGAAGAGAGCGGACTGGTCGTCGCCCCGGAAGCCCTGATCGCAGGCCCATCCTACTTGCCTACGCCAGGGAATGTCGCAGAAATCATTCACACCTACCTGGCGCCGGTGTCTCTTTCGCAAGCCGGAGGGATCCACGGCCTTCAAGAGGAAGGTGAGGATATTCGAGTCGAGCGCATCGCTGCCGCCGAGGCTTTCGCGATGCTCGAGCGCGGTGAAATCGAGTTCGGCCCGGCGGTCACGCTCCTGCTTTGGTTCCAGGGGCGCTATGCGTCGTTGCGCAAGCAACTTCTGGAGGTCCGCCCGCATTTGGCTCGATCGGATGAAGAGAAAGCATCCAGCGGTCTTCTCTTCAAGTCGGTTCGGAAGTCCGCCCGCGGGGAGTGATGCGCAAGAAAGTCGAAACGCCCATGAGGCCCCACGGCTGGTTTTGATCAGGAAAACTGAAGCCCCGGACCTTTAGTCCGGGGAGAAGTCACGAATGGCGCGTTCTTCCGCCTCTTTCTCTTTTGGATCGGCTAAATGGAGGCGTGTGAGCGACGTGAAGTCGCTCGAGCTTGCTTTAGGTTGTCGATCCTGGAAGATGCAGGATGATCAGGTGATTTCCTTCATCATTTCGAGTTTCTTCCGGCCATTGTCCGTAATCTCATGAATGAAGGCTCCGTAATACTTGTTCTCCGTCTTTCGGATCAAACCCTCCTTGCGCAGGAAGGCGAGATATTTGTCCGCCCATTCCGAGGTGTCGCGTCGGACCTTCTTGGCCTTGAAAGCTGCGATGCTGATTTGTGGGCCGGTGAGGTTTGCCTCGGCGAGCGCTTCGAGGCAGAACAATCGCCCCGAAGTAAGATTGATCTCCTGGAGTGGATCCTTTGGGACAGCTTCTTCCAAAGTTTTTCCGTGAAAAAAGATCTCTCCAGATTGGGTGATCTCGTAAACTTGCGAGGCGTCTCTGAGAGCACCGGTATGGGCGATATAGCCTGCTTCCCGTAGCGGGCGCAGATATTTGTCGGCCCATTCAGCGTTGCTGCGCCGCTGAATGCGGGCATCGAAGGCAGCTTTTGAGATTTCCCGCCCGGTCATCTCGCGTTGTGCGAGCTGTTCCAGGCAGAAACGACGACCGGGCGTGAGTGTCAGCATCTATCTTATCCTTTCTTCCTCTCGAAGCTTTGCCGCGAGATGGCTTCGATCATGGCCTCTGCCTCATCCGAACCGATGAAAGAGAGGCGTTGGGCGGCTTCGCGCAGCACCGCTTGTGGGTAGTGCCGCGCATTGTTCTTCATCTTGGGATGAACGCAGCGCGTTGCCGCCCGTTCGATCCAGGAGAGGTCTGTTTCACCCTCGATGCCGAAATCGGCCAGTCGAGACATTCTTTCATCGAAAGACAGAGAGAAAGTCTCGGACGAGACGGTCTTCAGGCTATCGGTGAACTCGAGCGGCCGGGTCACAATCCGAACAGGATCCTGGGTCGTTGCTCGTGCCTTGAGCCTTTCGAGAGCGCGCTCGGGATCCACATAGCCAAAGCGGTTCATGATCCAGTTTTCTACATGCGCCGCTTGTCCGTTCATCCAGGCGAAGAGCGGAGCATCGAGGACAAGAGAGATTACCCAGGACTGGTTAATGTCTCTCGCATCTTTGCCAAGAAGAATACCGAGATCGAGCCTCATCTCGGGAAGTTCGACAAGACGCCCTCTTTCGATGCGGCAGCCCTCATAGGTGCGATCGACTGCTTCCCGTGCCCAGTCGGGCGCTTTGCCTTCGAGAATGTTCTCCACTTTGGAGATGACATCGGCATTGCCTTGCATGGCATGCACGATCTCCTTGGCGTTCCCTGATCCGAGCCCTCGCGGGGTTTGCCAGTCCCGGTATTCGATCGCTTTGTCGCTGCGAAGCATGGACGCTTTTCGCTTCTTGAGCGGTCCGAGACGGTCGATGAGTTGGGCTTTGAGCATCCTGTCTTCGTGAACGACGAGATAGCCTGGCTCGGGAAGGTCGAAGAAGCTGACCGAACGAATGGACTTGGCTTTCTTCGAGCCGGGCCCCGAATAGGTCGTTTCGGTCAGCCAAGGCATCGCCATCTCGTTGGAAAAGGTGAAGCGATCGTCTTCGATCACAAAAACATCTCCGGTCGCCTTGAGGCCAATCCGCAGGACATCGCGGTGCATCTCGGAAAGCCCAATGAGCTCTTTAGGGTTACTGATGCGCTCAAAGAGTAGGCGGATCCGATTGCGCTTTGCGTCAGACTCCGGCCAGCCCCACTTGTTGGCTTCACGCCAAAGTTTGAGAGCCTTGTCGAAGATTGCGCGGTCGATCACCGAGACATAGCCCATTTCCTTAGCGAGTTGGTCGGCGATGACTTTCTCACTTGCGAGTAGAGCGCGGGCCTCGACAAAGAGGGCGAGCCATTCGTCATAAGTTTGGCGCGCCTCACGCGAAGCGATATAGGCGTCGACCTCTTTGAGGGTCATGTCGTCGAGGCAAATCCAGCCGTCGCTGGTCTGGCGTTCATAGAGACGCTCGGGGCGACCATAGACCTGCTCCAGGTTGCGCCATTGCGACAAGATTACCGGTGTCGTCACTGGCGCCTTGTCGGAGTTTGCAGACGAGTAGTAGCCGAAATGGACTGGTGCCCGCGCGACAAGCTTGTCGCCTTCGGCCTTCAGGGTTGTGAGGCCGATGGCCTCATGAAGAGCGCCGCGGAATTCGGTGTTATATTGTCCGAAGGTGCAGAATTTCGGGGCATTGTCAGGCGTCATCGCTTCGCGCCATTTCACGATTACGCGCGAGCCGGATTTGGCGCCGAGACGACCTGCCTCGATGTAGTCCTGAATTGCCATACGACCTTCGGTCAGTACGTTTTCCTCGTCATGGATGAAGCGGAAGCGATCGGAGTGGATCGTTGACTGAAGCCAGTTCGCGACCTGAGGGAGGAATGCCCCGAAGATGTCCGAACGCTCGTGGGCGCCCCAGAGAATGATCAGGAACCTCTTGTAGAACAGAGCTCGAGTGTCGTGCTTGGCGCGCGCATCCGTGTAATCGATGTCGGTCGGCGTGATTGCTCGAGATTTACACCAGTGAGCGTCGGTAAAGAGAGCGTCGATCTCTTCGCGCGAAGGAAAGAGACGCTGCGCATTCGACGTTGCCTCGTCCGCGGTGATCATGTGGACGCGCTCGCCATCACGCACCAGGATGTGGATGCGCTTGTCGGCCTCCTGGGAGGCAACAGCACTCATCAGGTCTGCCACAGTGAAGGATTCCGAGATGGGGATCTCCCGCGGGTTGCGCCTGACACGCACGATGGCCACGCAGCGAGGAGTGGGAAGCATACGCTCCACCAAGGAGAAGTCCTGCTCAAAGATCTCAGGCAGGTCGCTCATCATGTCGGCGTTGAACCCATCGAGAACGGTCGACACGAAGATCTCTTCGTCGAGAAAGAGAAGGCGTTGCATGAAGGTCAGGGGCTCGGAAGAAGCGGCGCCCTTACCATCGCGCAACTGGTTGATGCTCATATCCTCTCCAAGGAAGAGCCGCATCGTTTGAACATTGGCCAGAATGCCTTCAGCCTTCTTGGTTTCCTGAGAGATCGAAGCGAGAGAGCCATTGACCTTTTCGGTCTGGTAGATGCCCACAAGCGCCATTTCGCTTTTCATCTCATCGGTTTTGCCTTCGATCCAATGCCGCTGAGCTTCGAAGGCGGCAATACGGGTTTCGACCGCAGCTTGTGCCGCGATGACGTCCTGCCCCGGCAGGAGGGCGGCCGGAACATTGGCGGCACCGACAGGCATATCGACCGTGGGCGCTTTTTCGCCCTCGGCCGCGCCGGCTTTCTTATCCTCTGTCTGTTTTTCGAGAAGGGTCATTGGCTCGGGCGGAGACGCAATCTGCTTGGTGAGACCTTCGATGCGACCCAAGACATTCGCAATCTCGGCTTCGCGCAAAGCTGCGCCCTCCGGCTCCGGCCGGAACGACGTCAGGAAATCCTCGATCAGAATTTTGCATTCCGGGCATTTGCCGGCATGCATCCACATCGGATGCGGGTGCAGCACAACGGTATGCAGGGCGCCGTCGATGAAGCGCGCCTCACGAACCATCAAGACCAGGCCGTGGGCGGGCGCTTGAAGCTCGGCGAAGCTGTGATCTTGGGAGGTGAGGCGCCACCAGCTGCCCGGCTGCACATCGACATCGTGACCGGGGAGAGCGGAAGTGTGGGGGGCTTTGATGGGAAGCATCTTGGAAATCCTTGTTCGAAATTTCTGTACTGTGAGCACAGGCGTCTTTTGCCGAGCGTGATCGACACTGTCGGCCTGATAGTCAGGCCGCTGAGGGGGAGGCCGACAGTTTCTTCGCCTTGCCCAGTGCCGCGATCGCATCGTGCTGCGAGTGCATTTTCAAATTCACACCCAGCGCGCGCCCGGATGAGCAATAGATCGACAGAGCGGAAGCGATGCCGTTCATCTGGTTCCGGGCTTCGCTGCGGATCCCTTCAGCGATATTGTCGAGCTCACGCTGGCTCAGCCTGATCTCTGCTTTGTCTGTCTCAGCTCCTGTCGTTACTCGCTTAGCGATGCCGGCCGAAAACCTTGGCGAGACCCCCCAGTTCAGGGCCAACCATGCCTCGACCACGGTGTTCGGTATGAACCAGGTGTCCGGCAGAGCGGCAAGCGTGTGGTTTCGCAGAACTTGGCCGATTTTTCTTTCCTTCTCTTCGTATGAGGGGACAAAGAGGATGAGCACGAAACGAAGAACCGTGCGGTGAGTCCGAACGATACCCCACGCGACCCAGGCAACGATCGGCCCTGCGAGAGAAACCACAGCGAAAATCTTAATTATGTCGACCGAGATGCCGCTGTTCTTCATTATGGTCACGATCGCCGTGATGAGACCCATGTAGAGCATGAAGAGGAGGATCTTCATCATGAAGGGGGTTACGGCGTCATCCATGTCAAGAGCGTCCTGTCGGCTGAGAAAATAGGGAAAACAATATTTCATTGAGGCGCCCAAGCGTTCAGGGCCTTCATGAAGGAGGCCCTGAACGTTTGGTGCGTCAAGAAGGATGCCTGGTGTAAGAAACCAGAATAGCAGAGGAGATCAATCACCCTCGGTGAGGGATTTACCTGGAAAGGTTGAGTAAAGTGCCGTCAAGGCATTACGTCCTGCTGGGCCGCCTGCAGAGCGACGTCGCGACAGGTTTCGATCATCGGCTCGGCGCCGGGCATATGGGTCAGGTCGGCAACAACTCCGGATGGAATTCCGGTTACCATGAGGACCTCACCGTCGTCTTTGACATGGCAGGTCACCATGAAGAGTCCAAAATATTCTCGCCCATCTTCTGGTGTGCCGACTTCTCGCAAAACTCCAGGCTGGGCATCTTGTTCGGGTTTTCCATTCAGCCTGTATTTTTCGACCATCTTTTCGTCGTAAAGAATGATGGCGCGGTCCGCGTAAAGAACTTCAGCATAATTCAAAGCCGGAACCCCCGGACTTCAGTCCGGGGAGGAAGGCTTCCTGTTCAATGTGGGTTGTTTTTCCGGGCGAAGAATTTCGCCCATGAGTTTACTGGCCAATATCCAACGTATCGAGTTGGCGTAGTTGGACTCATGACGCTGAAGGCCACCAAAGTCCGGATTTATCCGAGCATCGAGCAGCAGGAGTTCCTGACTGCTCAGTTTGGTGCAGTGCGCTTTGCATGGAACCGGGCGTTGGCGATCAAGACCCATTACTATCGTCGCAAAGGTATCTCGCTGCATCCGACCCATGATCTCAAGAAGCTTCTCTCTGCTGCGAAGTCCTCGCGAAAATATGCCTGGCTGAAGGACTATGATGCGATGGCCCTGCAGCAGGCCTGCGTCAATCTCACAAAAGCCTTTACGGCCTTCTTTGAGAAAAGAGCCAGATATCCGCGCTTCAAATCGCGCCATGGTGACCAGAGTTCGTATCACTGCACGGGGGCGATGGGCTTTGGTGATGACTGGATCAAGATCCCGAAGCTGGGATCAAAGATCCGGGCGAAGATCCACCGGAAGGTGGAGGGTAAGGTAAAGTCGATCACGCTCAGCCGCTCGAGATCTGGCAAATACTTTGCCTCCATTCTGGTGGAAGACGGGGAGATCGCGCCCGATCTTCCGAAGGTGCTGGATGCGGGTCGCATCCGGGGCATAGATGCGGGTGTCACCGATATCATGGTGGATGATCTCGGCCGAAAGACCGCGAACCCAAAGCACCTGAAGCGTGCGAAGAACGCGCTTCGGCGAGCTCAAAAGGCGCTTTCAAGAAAGAAGAAGGGATCGAAGAACAGGTCAAAAGCTCGACTGCGTGTCGCGCGTCTCCATGAGCGCGTGGCAAATTCTCGGGCAGATTACCATCATAAAGCCTCTCGGGCATTGGTTGACGAAAGCCAAGCGATCATTGCCGAGACTCTCAACATCAAGGGAATGTTGAAAACCCACAGACTTGCCGGATCGATCGCGGATGCGGCCTGGGGCGGACTTCTCCAGAAGATCGCCTATAAGGCGGCGCGGGCCGGCGTGATCTTTCACAAGATCGACCGTTGGGAAGCAACGAGCAAGACCTGCTCTGGCTGCAGCCATAAGTTGGAGACTATGGCTCTGTCGGTGCGGCACTGGTGCTGCCCGCTATGTGGGGCAGAGCATGATCGCGACATCAATGCCGCGATCAATGTGAGGAATACGGGGATCTTGGATCTCAAGGCGAGCGGGTTGCGCGTCTAAGCCTGTGGAGGCCTGTGTAAGACGCGCAATCTGCACGCAACGGCCCATGAAACAGGAAACAAGGTAGCGTGAGCTACCCGAAGCCCCGGACTTCAGTCCGGGGAGCAATCACCATATCGGCAAGAGCTCGACATGCCGTTGCACGATCATCGGAGAGGTATGGGAGAAGATCGAAGGGATTGAAACCGGAGATCTCGTCCTCAAAGGAGCCAGCCATGCGCCGCGCGACTCCGAAAGGATCAATGCAGACGATTTTGGAACCTTGCTCGCTCCGGTGACGCCTGGTCATTACGTAGTTTTCGCCTTTGACGTCGAGCGCGATGACCTGCCCCCGATGAGACAGCAGGGCTGGAACCACGCACCCCACACCTTTGCCGGCGCCGGTCGGAGCGATGGTCATCAAATGCCCTTCCCCATCGTAGGTGACAGGGTCTCCGCAAACACTCCGATCAAGGTCCTCACTTTCGCGGCGCGCCGTAAAGCCGGCCGCTTGGCTTACCTCCGGCTTGGCCCAGCCAATAAGGAGGCCGCCCGGCAGATCTTGATGTTGCGCGTCGATGTCCATGTATTCCCCCGATAGACTGTTTTGCAGAAGATCGGTTGTCCTTCGGAAATCGGGAAACCTACGAAACGAACCAGGATGCCCTATAGCTCCGGGAACCAATCGAAGAGGGATGCGTCATGTGTCTTCGGGCTGCTTTGGCGGGTCGGGACCGATTTTGCATCTTTGATCGCCTCTGCAACTTTCGAAGCGAGGTCTGCCCTCCCTTGTCCATGCGGGGAAGAAGCAGCGCGTTCCAGCATGGGTGCCACCCTGTCGATGACCGCGCCAAGATGTGATCCTTTGGGCATTCGGCTCGACAGAAGGCGATCGGTGGAGGTGACATGGCGATCGCCATGCGCGCTTTGGATGGGCGCTTTGGCCTCGCGATATGCCGCCAGAGTTCCGATGAAATATCCTGCATTGGACAGATCCATGCGTCTTTGACGCACGGCGTCGTCGTTTTGCGGCAGAGGATCATCGAGATCGGGCAGGGTGAGATTTTTCGCGGCCATTTGTCCGATGCGCTGGGTCAGATCGTGGGAACATGCGCCTCGAAGATCAATCTGGGCCCGACATTCGGCGCGCGTCGCGATGTATTCGGCAAGCGCCATATCGGTAATGGTGTGAACGGCCGAGGCCTGGCCCGGTGCGACGTGCGTTGAGACTTCCTGGAGCGAGGGGAGACCCGGGCGGCCGTCCGCGTAATCGCGCGCATGAGCCAGTTCATGTGCGAGCAAGCCATAGGCCGCAAGGGACAAGTCAGGATTGTCCTTGTTTCCCATGGGATGCAAACGGGTAGCCTGACGCTGATCGAGCAAGATGAAACGTCTCTCCGAGTTCACTCCCAGCCGGACGAGCATTCCACGCGAACCTTCGTGCAGGCGCGCCTCAACGGCGAGAGCGTTCGTCGCCTGACACAGCAGGTCCTCGTCGAAGTGATGGTCGCATGATGCGCCATCACTGTTTTCGGGAAGTGTCTTGCCCTCCCGCGCGAGGAGCGACGCGACCGCCATGCCGCGCTGAAGCTGGTCGTAGAGGATGAAACCTTCAACGCCCGGTGGGCCGATGAGGCTTGAGATTTGCTCTTGGGATTTACGAAGATGTTTCTCGCAGGAGACCTGCAAATTCGGTGGGAATTGATTGTAATCTTGTGCACAAGACCATGCGATGAATGGTCTCTCGGCTTGAGCGGTAAACGCCATCGGGATCTCCCTGTCTATCACATGGGAAATAGGTCCCGATCACAGGGCGAGCGGGTAACCGGTTGGTTTTCGGCCGCCGTCGAGAAGGTATTTTACATTCCTTCGCAACTTTCGTGTCGTCATTTAAAGAAGCGCCACGCGAAGTCTGGTTCGTGATCAATATTGGTTACGAAAAAATGACGGAATCGGCTATAGTTGGTCAAGTTCTCGAGCCGCCTCTCTGACGAGGCCAGAGACGTAAATTTCAGAACCGCCATCTTCCAACAATAGGGTTTCCAGTGCCCCTATAAGCAGTGCTACGGCATCCGCATCTTCGGTCGCCTGCTTCCGAAGCAAAATATAAATCTCTTCGCCGTTCCAAATTTTGGTATCGGAGAAATCAACGAAGCCTTTCGGGCACCCCAGTTGTTCCGTGTTGTGCCTTGTAGGCAGGCCACGTCCATCCCTGTAGGCTTTTCCGTGTTCGGCGGCGGCAGTCCCAAGGGAAAGGAGGGCCATATGAGCCCATTTTGCGAGACCAGCACGAAGCTGATATCCGTCGCACATTGGAAGCATGTGAGCTGACACCCATGTCATCCGCCTTGAAGCCCTGAAGAACATCTATCGACCACCTCGCTCTACCATTGCTTCTTTATCAATTGCTCTATTTGCGCGCAGGCAGCTCAGAGCAATTTCGAGAATATTGGAGCTACTTCATATTTCTGGTGGAAATGCCTCGCGTCAAGCAAGACCTGCGCATGGGCATCAAAAGACTACACTTTAGATACGAGTCGGCATCGCGGAACGCATATATTCAATGTCATCAAATCTCGTGCTTAGGAACATCGAAAGAGTCCGCGTGTATTTGCATCACCCAAGAAGCAAAGCCTCTTGTCGACAAATTAAATTTGTACCCACTTACTTTTCATGAGTGAGGCCGCAAAAGAGATCACCCCGAGAGACCACCAGATCGAAGCCCTTCAGGGCTTGCGTGATGTACTGGGGCGCCATTCGCGCGCACAAGCGCATATGTGTTGCGGGTCGGGCAAGACATTCGCGCAAGCATTTCTGGCCGTCAGCCTCCTTGAGGATTGCGAAGATCCTGATCGGGCGATCGTGGTCTGCTTCGTTCCCAACCGAGCCTTGGTGCAACAGAACGCCCGCAACTTTCGACTGGTGTTCGGAAACAGAGCAGAGATGCTTGGCGTCTGCTCGGAAGCCGACCTCACGGGACTGGTCACGGAGGCAGATACCGAGGTTCTCGAGACGACTACGGCCCCCTCCGCAATCGAGAAATTTCTCAAGCGATCGGACCGCGCCCGGTTAATTGTCTGCACCTATCAAAGTGCGCCGACCCTTAGGTCAGCACTCGCGGCTGCACGGGGAAGCGAAGAGACCGTTTTGCTCGGGCTCTTCGACGAGGCTCACAGAACCGCTGGAGACAAGACCGAGGATGATTTGTTCGCATTTGCCCTCGATGATGCGAACTTCCCGATCCACAAGCGTGCCTTCTTCACCGCGACGCCTCGCATTTCTTCCGGACGGAAGGAAGCTGTCTACTCGATGTCCAACATCGATATCTACGGGCCCGTTGCGTATTGCTACGAGTTCCGCCGTGGCATCGCTGATGGCAACGTCGTGGATTACGATCTCTGGGTTCCAATCATCACGCGTGCAGAGCTGTCGGAATTCATGAGGGGTCACAGCCTCGAAGGAGAGGATCGGGCAGCATTGGCGCTGATCGCGCTCTCGAAGGTCATGGAAAGGACAGGACAATCTCGTTTCCTGGCATATCGTCAACGCGTGGCGACAAGCCAGACATTCGCGAGAGATCTGGCAAAGGTATTCCCCGACAGCTTCGTGGGACATGTCGACGGAACGACGCCCGGGCGCGAACGCGAGAAAATGATGAAAGCCCTCGGGTCCGGGAATACCTTGCTCACCAACTGCAAGGCTTTTGTCGAAGGCGTCGACGCGCCGGGACTGCAGGGAATTCTTTTCGTTGATCCACGAAAGTCTGTCGTCGACGTGGTTCAAGCCGTAGGGCGGCAAGCGCGACCAGATCCGGATGATCCGAACAAGCGCGGAAGCATCATTGCGCCGATCCTGACAGACTCGGTCGACCCTGCCGCTCTTATTCGGTCTGCAAAATCATCAGGTTTCGAAGTCCTCGTTCAAGTGGCTCAGGCACTGCGCGCCAATGACGACGCTCTTGATGAAGACATTCTGGAGAAATCTCGCGCGATGGGTCGTGGCGACATCGATATGCCCCCTCTGCACGGCCTCGAAGTGATCGCACCCGAGGAATCCGGTGTGGATGTGAACGAGCTCGCGCGCTCCATTACCGTTGCTGCGATGGAAGTGCTGCGAGAAGATTTCGCAACTCAGGTTGGTCGATTGGAGCGCTACGTCGCCGAGAATGGATACTTGCCTACACGCAAAGATGACCCGTCTCTCGCCAACTGGATTGCCTCCGTGCGCAAGAAACATCTCGATCGCAAACTCGACCCCGTCCACGCAGCATTGCTCGATGACATCGAGTTCTGGACCTGGATCGGCGAGCGCACACCTCCTGAGAAGATTGCAGCCCATATCAGCGCCTTTCGTGACCGCAAGCAGAAGATGCCGTCGCTCAAGCACGGTTTCGGGGCGGAAGCGGATCTTCATGCATACCTTATGCAAGGGCAGGAGATGTATTTGCGTCGCGGACCGAAAGGAGGCGCGCTCACTGCAGCCCTGTTCGAGAGCAACCTTCTGTTCTTCGCCGAAGAAGTCCTCGGAAAGCGAGCTCAGCTATCGGGACGGTTCGAGGTCCGTGGCCATGGTGCTGGTGCAGAGGTCTGGTTTCACCCGCGCCTCGATCGCGGCCGCAAGACCATTCCCGTCTTCCGAAGCGGCCATAATGTCGAATTGCGATCTTTCCGTCTGCATGCGGGCCGCACGGAAAGGGAAAGGCTTATTGCGCTCGAGAACAGGCACTCCGTCCGAGTGACGCTCGTGCGCGCCGGGATCGTCGCAGATCCTTTTCTCGATGCACGCATCCTGTCGTGGCATGCTGGCACAGTGGATCGTGGAGAGACACCCGAGACATCGAAAAACAGCATCAGATGGCTTCTCGCACGCCTTCTGGACAGGAAAGTCTCAGGTCGCCCAGCCTATAGTAAGCGCAATCTCGCCGCGAAGCTCATTCGCGAGAACCAACCAGCTACAACTCTTCATCCAAATGCACCGGCCGGCACGGTGGGAGATATTCTTGAACGCCTCGCGCGCCTCCGCAGGGCTCTTGCAGAAGGAAAACTGGCTCCAAGCCAGGCAAGCGGGTTCGATCGGGCGCCTGGATTTTCCTGGATCGAAGAAGATGAGACAGATCCACTGATCGTGAGGGCGTGCATGGATCATCTGGAGCGTGTCGTGGGAAGTGGCCAGTTGGGCCTGAAAAGCGCCAGGCAGGGCGATACGGGTATCGCAAATACGCTCCGGGCGCTCGATACGATCTTCGCGGAGCGCGGGGATCTCTTCCACGAGGCCCGTCCGCAACTGCTCGACGCATTTGCACAAATACAGGAGGCGGATGCGTAGCGCGCCTCTATACCCCCGATCGCCGTCGAACAATTTGTTGTTTTCAACAGATGGCCAATATCTCCGTCGCAAGGTTATTTTGGCTTGTGCTGTTCTTGCCTGAACGCAATCTTTCAAAGATCCGTTTTGCGTATTTGGGGATATGCCCACTCAGCGGCCGAGTAACGAAGAGGAAAACCGAATGACGAATGAGTCCAACCCGGTTGCTGACGGACTGAAGACCCGCCTGCTGGCTGCCATCGAGAAATCAGGGGAGGGGAAAAGAGAGGTCGCCAAAAAAGCAGGCCTCAACGAGACCTACGTTTACAACATTCTTTCGGGAAAGGTCTCTTCCCCGCGATACGAAAAGGTCAAAAAATTGGCTGATGTGTTGGGGGTTTCGCCTGAGCATCTTTTTAACGGAGTTCCGCTGGCAGGCAGTCTCGATACGCAAGATCGCGAGGATGTTGATGCGGATGCCACCGGAGATCAGGATGCAGACGAAGGCCTCCAGGCAGTGCCAGGTGCGTCCCCACCGAGATTCGTCATCGACGGAAAGATCGTGCACATCGATGCCTCCCTCGATCGAAAAGGTGTCGAGCGCCTGAAAACGCAGCTGGATGACATCCTGCGCCTCATGGACCGCTGACCAAACGACCTTGTGTTCTCAAATCAACCGTCCGCCAGGCGCCGGAAGCAGCCGGACCAAGCTGGCCTATCCTACCTGCCTGGTCTTCTCACGAAGAAACTCGCCGCGATCAGGCCGAGCGAAATCAGTGCGCCGGTCATGAAACCAGCCGACACGCCCTCCGCAGCCGCATGGAGAGCATCCGCCCCGCTTGCCGCGGCGGCGCCACTGCGGATAGACATCACGGAGACGAAGAGGGCGATCCCCGCCGCACCGCAGACTTGCTGGATGGTGCCGATCACGGCCGAGCCATAAGGGTTGAGATCCTTGGGCAGGGATCCCAGGCTCGATGTGAAGAGGGGCGTGAAGAGCAAAGATAGCCCGAGCGACAGGATGACATGCGACACGAGCACCTGACCAATGCCGCTGTCGGGCCCGAGGAAAGTCATGCTCCACAAACCGCTCGACACGAGAATGGAGCCCGGAATGACCAGCATTCTCGCACCCACCCGGTCGAAAAGACGCCCCACGAGAGGCGCCATCAGCCCCATCAGGATACCGCCCGGCAAGAGAAGGAGACCGGATGTAAGCGGAGCCAGTTGAAGAACCGTTTGCATGTAGATGGGCAGCAGGATGATCATCCCGAACAGCGACATCATGCACAGACCCATCATCGCCGCCGAGACTGCAAAGACGCGTGTGCGAAACGTCCTGAGATCAAGAAGCGCCCTGCCCTGCGGCGCAAGCTTGACCTGGCGCGCAAAGAACACCGTAAGCGTGACGATCCCAACCAGGATCGGCATCCAGACCGGAATACCGGAGTGCTGTGCCGTGGGACCTTCGCCGATGGATGAAAGACCGTACACGAGCCCGCCGAAGCCGATGGCCGAGAGCGGCACCGACAATAAATCGAGGGGCGTTTTACGCGGCTCGTTGACGTTCTGGAGATAGCGCGCACCAAGAGCGAGTGCTGCCAGACCGATTGGAAGGACGAGCCAGAACATCCACCGCCATTCAAGGTAGCTCAGGATGATACCGGAGATGGTAGGGCCGATGGCTGGGGCGACAGAAATGACGATCGAGATATTTCCCATCGTCCGGCCACGGCGCTCCGGAGCCACAAGATTCATCGTGGTCGTCATCAGGAGCGGCATCATGATCGCCGTGCCGCTTGCCTGAATGATCCGCCCTGCAATGAGCGGGCCGAGGCTTGGCGAGAGCGCACAGACGGTCGTCCCAAAGCTGAAGAAGCTCATGGCCATGAGAAAGACCGTTCGCGTGGAAAAACGCCTCAGCAAGAAACCGGTGACCGGAATGACAACGGCCATCGTCAAAAGGAATGCGGTCGTCAGCCATTGAGCTGCGGCGGCTGTCACCCCAAGATCCGTCATCAAATGCGGAAGCGCCACGGACATGATTGTCTCGTTCAGGATGACCGTAAAAGCCGAAACGAGAAGCAGTCCGATGACGAGCCGATTGCGCTTGTCGATATCTTGGGAGGGCGACGACGATGGCATTGGTGAGGAGATCGTCGCTCTCGGCGATGTGGCGGTCATGATATGTCTCGGTGATTTGCGTGAAGCCGGGCGAGCCGCGTCACGAGGAGGAAGTTACCCGTAAAATGGTATCGAATGAGTTGAAATGAGTGTGCGCTGACGCAGGGCGCGGTCGCACTCCATTTGTGCCCGCCGAAAGGGAATGGGATGTGTGTGCGACAAATTCAAATTTGCTGCACACACGCCGCCGCATCGCTAAACCGCAGATGACAGCGACCTTTCTTCACGCCTTGGGAGACAACCCCTTCATGATGTGGTCGCACAGTTCAGGGGTCTCACCCAGACGAGAGCTGACCTCGGCAATGAAACGAGGCGCGAAAGAATAACTCCCGCCTTTGATATTCCACAGCTCGGCGTCGAAGCGGTCGGTCTGCCGGGCATCGACGCGCTTCGAGGGTCGTTTGCGAAGAACGCCGGCATCCACCAGATCATCGAGATAGGAGTCGATGACTTTGACTGGCTCACGAAACCCGGGCAAAGCCGTCCGCAGTTCGATCATGTGGCCCGGCTCGACCCTCTTGAGGAAAGGGCCGGGGACAAGATCAAGTCGCCTGCAGGCAGCGCCGCTATTGCGCCAGCCAATGACTGTCTGGGGATAGGTAGGAGCGCCCGGCCAGGCGCGCGCAATCGGTCGCAAGATCAGTTCAAGAAAAATCTCTGCGCGCCACTGCATTGCCGAGCGGGAGAATATGAAAGCGCCATCAACATCAGCACCCTCGCCTCCCTGTGCGGAAATCAAGTCAACATATCCCATCTCGGTGACGATTGCTTGCGCCGGAGTAACGACGCCGGCCTCGATGGCGTTCTCCTTTGCTCGCTCGAGGGCGGAAAGATAGGGGCCGATGTGAGTATCAATCGCGGATTTGCGCAGCCTGTCTGCAGCTGCCGTCCAGATCCAGGCACGCGGAGCTTCGGCTACGACCTGTGTCGTCATCCAGTCTTCGTCGGTGCACAGATCGGGATCGACCTCCAATGCCACGGAGAGGACCGAACCCAGCTCGATCACCATCGTTGAGATGTTTTCTTGCCGACACCTACCCAGATCGGGAAGTTCGGCGCGGGGGTTCGTGCGAATGAAGATGCGCAGCGCGTTGGTTTCGTCGCCTACGTCTTTCTCTGCGTGGACCTCCCAAACCTGTTCGCCCTCTCCTTCTCGGGCAGTCGCACGATCGAATGTCATGCCTGCGCGACCGCCTCGCGTGTGTCGCTCTCCAGCAAAGATGAAGTGGACATCCGGCAGGTCGAGCCCCTTCCCGTCGCTGAGCCACTGCGCGAGAAATTTGGCGATCGCGGCGGAAACCGCGTTTCGACATTCCTTTCCGTTGTGATGAGCGAAATGCCACGCCCGGACCGCCCCTTGACGCGCAACGAGTGTTTCGCGACAGGCGGGGCAGACGCACTCGCAATTGCGGCCATTTTCCACGGACCTGACATGGTGAATTCGACCATCCTGGGAGGAATGCCCCCAAGCAAGTTGCACGCGCGGCGTCGCATATTTCAGGTGATCGATCGACCCGCGCATGGATCGAAGGACCTCCTCATGCACCTTTTGGGCAGAGATCGTGAGATCCTTCGTTTCTGTTTCCAGAGTCTCTTCCATGACTGGGCCTCGCTCGACGAAATCGGACGATTAGAAGATTGGCCCAGAGGTTGTTTTACGAAGCAATTCGCGCAGACTCTTACGCTACGCACTCACAGACTTGGCTGTCTGCGAGCAGTGCCTCAAGAGCAGCGACAGGATCGAATTGACCATTTTCCGTGTTGCGGATGGGGGTAGAGAAGTTCACGTAGAGTTCGGTTCCGGCGCAGATCACGTCTTCTATCTCGATCGTCGCTTCGACGAAATCGCGATCGGCGGCAAGTTTGCGCTCTTGTTCCTCGAGGCTCTCGAGGGAGGCCTTGGCAACCCACAGATCTTCCATGATCTCCCGACCGGCTTCGACTTTCTTCGCGATTTCGCGGGATGCGAGATCATCGATCGAAAGACTCTCCAGGACGACCGATCGAATCCGCAGCTCGGTTTCGAGATCGCGGATTTCAACGCGCAAAGCCGCGGCGGCCATGCGGACACGGAGAATGGTTTCAGGCTTGGAATGCGACTTAGTCATGATGGTGTCCCTCTTGGTGTCTAAGCGGGCTCTCGGCCCTTCGAAGAGGAAGTGCGACCAGATCTACCACGAAAACAAAGTCTGTGATCAGGGTTTGATATCTCAATTTTTGACTCGGAGATCGTCGGGGCTGCCCTCCTGCAGGTATTTTCCCGGCGCTTCTTCCGCGGTGAAACGCATAGCAAGTCTGTTCCTCCATAGATCAAGATCGCCGGCGTATGGCCCTCACTTGACTAATCTGGCGTCGCCGATCTGTGCATGGACTGTCGGGTCGAGCCTGGAGGTCGAGAAAGACAGACAGACAGACAGACAGACAGACAGACAGACAGGCAGAGCAAACGCCTTCTCGCAATCGAGTAGCCTCCTTGGACCCCGGTCGATCTTCTGCCCTTTGCCGGAAGCCCGTCATGTCGGCGGTCGACACATTCTTCTAATCGCAGACAGAATTTCTCGGGGAAAACGACTGTTCCTAAGTGCTTTCAAGCACGAAAGGATTTCTTACATGAGATTGAAAATGAGGAAAAAGGCATCGAGCAGTCGGGGCGCATCGGGATCCGAGTATGGCATCCTGGCAGCTCTCGTCTCGCTCGTTGCGATTGGCTCTGTAGCCGCACTTGGCTCGGGAGTCTCGGACATGTTCGGGACCGGTAGCGACCAGCTCACCGAGAATAGATCTGAAGTGGCGTCGATGAGCAGTTTTGCCGCGATGAGCATGGCTGGACCCGCCCTGCCCTCGCCTGCGGAATATCTTGCTCAAGCAGCTGACTGCCCCGTGGATTCCTATGCTGGCACCACCGACGCGATCGACATCGGACCCGTGGATGCCGATTGCTACGTCATGGATCTGACGGCCAAGGGGCCGCGGGTGTATACAGAGACAGGCCCAGCGCCTTACAACGCTCTGGAATTGCGCGGTGCGTATATGTGGCGCGACACAAACAATCCCGCAGGCATGCATACGTCTGGCCTTGTGACCGTCTACGTTACAGGAAGCTACGGGTATCATGAAAATTTGGGCGACATCACCGGAATTTATCTCCCAGAGACATCGTCGGAGGTCATTTTCATGCCGGACACGGATGGCATGATCTATCTGGGCAGATCATACGGGTACGATCTGGCGGTCAAGATTCCTGGCTTCACCAGTGAAGGCGTTACCCACCAGAGGATCGATGGAACCAACCGCGTTCATACGACCTTGTCAAATGGAGCAGTGATCGATCAAAGCGAGGCCGCGCTGGCCGACCTTCAGTTTTCCGACCGCACGATTTCCGGTCAGGAAATTCGAGATGCGATCGGCCCTGCCCCGCCGGTCACTGCCGGCTAATGCACCTGTGTATCTTCAATGAGGGGACGGCTCCGAGACTAATCTCGAAGCCGTCTTTTTGTTGGAATGCATGGGGCGGCGAAGGTTATCAGGTCGGCTCGAAGGAAGCTCCTTCGAATATGCGCGACGGAGCCCCGCGCTCGAGTTGGTGATGAAGTCCTCTGGCGCTGCCTTTTCGACTGGCCTCAGCGTCCCGCGCATCTGCCGATGCAAGAGCTTGCAGACGCTCGATGGCGACCCGTCGGTTCTGGTGCTGGGAGCGGTGGTCTCGAACGACGACTGAATAGATGTCCCCGTTCGGCGCAGCCCAGCGCGCCCGGATCGCACTGGAGGTCTTGTTTTGGTGCTGACCTCCAGGTCCGCCGGCTCGTATTGCGGTCATCTCGACAGAGGCGGGATCTATCGAGATGTCTCCCTTCGCCTGTTCCATGGAGAAGACCTGAATGAACCAGTTCTTGCGCCGATGGCGTGGACGGATCGCACTCTGGCAACGCCAGAGCACGACACCCGTCCACTCTTGTGCGAGCTCCTTGGCCCCTGCCCCGCTCAGGATGACAATTGCCGATGTGGGGCCATAGCGCCCGGGACGCTCGGATATGTCGACATTGATCCCAAGGTTTTCAGCAGCGCGAGACAGAGTCGACAGCATATGACCAACCGCCTGCTCGCATTCGCCGGGCCCGTTTCCGCTGGAGACGAGAAGTGTCTCGATGCTCATGCCTCACCTCCCCGACGCGCGGTCTTGAAGGTGATGAGAGGGGTGAGCGACAAGAGGCGCCGAGCGACGTTGAAATGCTCAAGGTCCGAAGCGACGGCTCCTGCATTCTTGTATGCCTGTGCGGCCTCTTCGATAAGGAGGGAGGCATCTTCGCAAATCACCTGCCCGCCAAAGCGCGTTTTTTCCATAGCGGCAAGACCTGAGCGCGTTTTTCGGATCCTCCCATGCATGGAGGCGCGATCGTAACGTCTCCCGGCACCATGAGAGAGGGAGCGAAGAGCACCTGGGGTGTCAGGGATCGCCTGCATCAGGTAGCTACGGCTTTCCCTGGAACCGGCCAACGGCGCGAGGCCCGAGATGTCTGGTCGAGCCGCCCCTTTGCGATGAAGCCAGCCCGCTTCGGTTTCCTCAACGCAGTTGTGGACGCTGTCACATAGATGGAGAAGGTCGCAGTTCAAAGCCGCCGCGGCGCGATCCGCCACATGATCGCGGTTGTGAGAGGCCCAGCGCAGTGCTTCATCATGAAGGCGGAGATAGGCGAGAGCCTGCTCTCCCTTTGCGTCCATGCCATTTCGCCAGGCCTGATCGATCCCTTCAAAGATACGCGCTCCATGGTTTCGGGAGCCCGAATGCACGAGCAGGCATAGTTGATCCTTGCTCAGCCCAAGCGCGGAGGCGCGTGTGTCGTCCATGATGGAATCTATGAACTGCAGCTCGCAGAAGTGATTGCCGCCTCCAATGGTGCCGAAGCCATGCGTAGAGAACTGTGCTGAAAGCCCGGCCGCCTCGAGGCATTCGCGGGCGTCTTCGTCGTCAGCTCCGTCTTCGAGAACGCGCAATCTGCGCGCCGCCTTCTCGAGCTTGATCTTGCGGCGCGGCATATCGAGTGCATAGAGGGTCATGCCGCACCCGATATCAGGCCCCACCAGCTGGGGGTAAATGCGATCGGAAAGAAATGCGGCACCGACCGGCCCGTAACGACCAGGGTGAAGATCGGGGAATGCAGCCACTGCCAGCATTCCTGGCCACGATGCTACATCGCGCAATTGGTCTTCCGCCCGCCCCTCGATCCAGGTCTCGGCGGTGTAGAAGGTAGAGATTTGTGCGGGGACTTTCGTCGCCGCGAGAGTTTGGGAATTGCCCATCTGTCTGTCTTTCTCACAAGTGAGTATACGCTCTTGCCGTTACGGCGAGCGCGGACAGGATCATCGGGGAATGGGAGGGCGCCTCAGCGCCACGGATATGTCAGTGCCCGATGAATCCTGAGGGAAAGCGAATGATGAAAGCGTTATTCATGATGTCTCCCTCCTCGGTTTTGGGCTGCTGTTATAGAGAGGATATAGGCTGATCCCGAAAACGACGAAACAGTTTTTCGATAAAACTCGATTTTTACAGAGATGCAGTTTGGAAACACCGAGGCCGCAAGAAAGCGAGGCCTGTTTGTGCCAGCCCCTTAGGCTCTAAGGGAGATCTGTTCGGCGATTACGCTATTGGAATAGGCGGGATCATCGCTTACCTCCGCGCCAAACCAGTCAGGTGCGACAATCGCATGTTCGACGGAGGGGAGTTCGACCTCGGCCAGGTAAAGCCCCGTCTGCGGGAAGTAGTCGAGCTCGATGGTCAGTTCATCGCCGAAGGGGATAAAGCGCCGTTCCTTATGAAGGACGGTTCTGCACATATCCTCGAGCATGGAGAGGGCCTCTTCGAGCGGAATCTCATATTCGTATTCATCAGCCGAGATCCCGACCTTCTTTCCCTTGATCGTCAGGAATCCCTGATCATCAAGACGTCGCACCCGGACCGTCCGCTCGCTGTCCGAGTGGATGTAGCCTTGAGTGATTTTCGACGGGCGCTCGCGCAAAGCGGCGATGAATCCCGGATGCGTTTCAAGGATCAGGAATTTGCGTTCGATTTCGCGCGGCATGGGTATCTCCATCGATGACGAACGCTGGTGTTCATCTCTCGAAGATATCGTTCCCTTCCGTCGGATCTGGAAAAGACGTCAACGAAGTTTTTCAGCGGGCGATCAGAAGCTTCGGGGCGCATTTCCCCGGTAGAACAACAAAAAAGATTCCCTATGACCCGCACAGAAAATTCCCACCCTGAAGATACTCCGCAATCAGCACCGAGGAAGTGGTGGAAACCCCGTCGTGGTGCTCGACGCAGAAACGATTTCGATGCTTTAGTGGAAACCGTCTGTGCACGCCTCAAAGATCAACCCGACGCATGCCGCATGATCCGGACTTATGCGACTTTTGCTCGGATGACGCATCCGGAGGAGCGTGCTGCCCTGCATAATGCGCGCATTCGACGCGACATCGAAGCGTTCAACAATCTCCTGTTGTCTCTGGCGTCCATTCCGATCCGACCGCTTTGTCGAACGGAGGCGTTCGATCCGTTTCTTGAGGACGCCCTGCAAGCGAGCCTGCTTGCTATGATTGAATACCTGCATGGAACAGAAGTGGGTAACCCGGCGCATTGGCAGAGTCTTGTTGGGTTTGTCCCTATGAATGCTCGGATCGAGGTTGCTTGCGAGGCCAGACAGACGGCTTCGCTGGGACGAGGGCGGATTCAGCGTCGAATCCTGAGAGAAATGATCCTGCGCCCGCATCTTCTGGATCAAGACGACGAAGATCTGGCTTCCGAGTTTCCTGACGAAAGTCCAAAAGATGTAATCGAGGTCAGGAACGCGCTCTATTCCGGGAATCTCGATGAGGCCGTGGAGGAGATCTACTTCCCGAATGAAACTGCGGATGCTGCTATAGACATGTGGCGACTGAGAGATTGGGTATCTGTCAATCTATCGTGGCGTCACGCGGTCATCTTGGAGGAGTGCCATCTATCGCCTGACCCCATGACATATTCGGAATGCGGCTCTGCGCTCGGCGTAAGCGGCGAGCGTATCAGGCAGCTCGAAAGGGAGCTATTGGCCTCGCTTCGAGAAGGTTATTGCTCGGATCTCCGCGGTCGCTGACGCCTGGCCGGGCAGTCACACAATGACGCCACCGTCGTCATCGCATGCCTCAGCAACCAACCCGTTCACATCCAGGATGGAAACCTCGCGGCCGAGGACATCGATGATGCCGGCCTTCTTTAGGGCGGAGAACTGGCGGCTGACCGTCTCGAGTGTGAGGCCGAGGAAGTTGGCGATTTCATTCCGCGACAACGGCAAGGATATCCTGGGTTGGGAGTCGAGAGTGACCGGACCCGCGACCCCTCTGGACAGAAGGAAAGACAGGAAGGTCGCCAAGCGCTCTCGGGATGTCTTTCGTCCGAGAGCAAGCATCCAGGTTCGACTTTGATCAATCGTGTCCTGAGCGTTCTCGAGATAGGCGTCGCGGAAACCTTCATCCTCACTCAAAAGGCGAGAAAACTCTCTGCGCGGCTGATGACACAGATTGACTTCAGTCATCGCGACAAGCTCGTGTTGTATCGGCTGTTCCCGCGTGCGCCCAATCACATCACCCGTGAAGTGCAGGGAGAGTATCTGGGTGCGACCATCCTCAAGAACTGCGACACTTGCGACTACGCCACTTACGATCGTCATCATGTGGGTTGGCAAGTCGCCTGGATACAGGATGGTAGCGTGAGCCTTGTAGCGACGCCGCGTTGTAGATTTTCGCAACAGACTTGCACCGGCCGACGAGCAGGATCCGCATGGCGAGCACGCTCGTGCAGGACATGTGTCGCAATCCTGCTTCAAATGTAGAACGGTAGTCACTTCTCAGAATCTCGCAGTTGGAAGGGTGCGGCGGCATTACTACCCGAGGTAGTAGGCTTTCTGCAACCCTACCTGCTCACTGAAAGGAAGAATTTTTATTCCGACCCGCAAAGCTTAGTCATTGTTTCCTATACCGAAACCCTTGGTAGGAGATTGTTGACGAAAGACGTATCGCAGCCCTCGCTTAGCGCGAATACCGACGCCGAAAACAGAGATATCAAACCCTGATCACGATCATGAAGTAGTCATCATTACTCACCCGATTTTCCGCAAAGGAGCACGAAATCGGAGAGATGAGATGTTTGATGATGTTCAGGCGGATGTGATTGGCGAACCTGTGTTGGCCCAAATTTCCAGCACAAGAGCTGTAGAGGTCGAGATCGCTCGACGCCAACGCAAAATCAAGGCGCCCGAGCTTCTTGAGATGCATCGCGAAGCTCATCCGATGAAAGCGGGCTCGGCTGAGGCAGACCTGCCGAAATCTCTTCTTAAACTCCCGGAGATGGGAGCTGACACGGAAAGATCCTTGATACAGCGCTGGAAGGATACGGGCTGCGAGGATGCCCGGACGCAACTCATTTTGGGCGCTGTTTCTCGTCAGTTCCGATACCTGCTGAAAAAACGGAATGTCGGCGCCGACCTCATGGATACCCTTCAGGATGCGGTCGTCGACGTCATCAGCGTCATGACGGCCCCGGCGATTGGGGAAAGTGAGCGATTTCTGACATCTGCTCAGCTTGCAGCACTTCGCGCATTGAACCGCCGTCACCTGTCGATGACGCGTCAGGTCTCGAGCCGCATTGGTGTGCGCCAGAAGAGCGCCATGAACGCCCTTCTCTCCTTCGATATCGATGCAATTCGCCGTGGCGAGATCGACGCGGAAGAAGTCGCCTCCGCGCCCGGGATCGTCGAACGCTACCTTGAGGATATCCAGGCGATGGTCGCGTTCGTTCAGCAGGAGGATGTCCCTGCACTCGAAGTACTCGCGGCGCCATCGCACGAAGAAGACGTCCTCAATCAAGCGGACTGTCGTCATCTCGAAGACGCGATCGCTCAAGCCCTCGACGATCGTGCGCGTGATATCATGCGACGCCGTTGGCTGGGCGAGGAAAGGGAAGATGCCGAGGTCATCGCCGAAGATTGGAAAATCACGGCTGAACGCGTGCGTCAAATCGAGAGGCAATCCCTCAAAGATCTGCGCGCCTGGTTCGAGGGTGAAACGACAACCCTCCAAATTGCCGAGCGCCGCAAGGCCTTGGCAAAGAGCCGAAGTGAGAAACGTGTTCCGAAACGCCTGAAAACCGATCGCCGGTCTGTGAAGGGAGTGGACCTCGTCGAAGCCCGCAGTCAGCTTTCCGATCTCCTCACCCCAAAGGAGGTTGCTGTCATCGAGGCTCGTTACTTCTCTTCCGAGCGCGTACCGACCTACCAGGAAATCGGAGCCGTTGTCGGGATGTGCGGACCTACCGCCTGCAATCTCGAGGCCCGAGCACTGGAGCTTCTTCGTGCGAGGTTCCCGGCAGACCCTAAAAAACAGAGATATCAAACCCTGGACACAAGGATGGCTGCGCGCCGTCGCCGCGAACAATTTCTTAAACACGACGCGAAAACTCGGCAGTCTTCCAAAAAGGTGGCATCATGAAGCCCTATGAATTTTCTGTAATCAAAACCGGATGGCGCGCAGCAGCCATTCATTCCGATCTTGCTCCGCTCCTTGGCGGGCACATCGTCCAGGATGTCGATATACTCGTGGATGATGGCGCAGATGATCGCTTGCCCGAGGAGCGGATTTCACTGGGTGCCGCAAGAATGGTGTGGGTCACTCCGGAAACTCTTCGTTCAGGTCCATTTGGCGGTATTGCTGTCGTGACGAGCAAAACCAGACTTTCGGGCGCCAACCGGCATCGTAGGGGCACGATGCGCAGCGTTGCGCTGTTTCGCAAGTTCCGCGATGACCCGGAAAAGCTCGAGGTCGCCTGCATCCTGTCGGCACTTGTGGCAATGCGTAACGCGCGCCCCGAGTTCGCAAAAAAGACGGCAGGGGCGATCAAAGAGGCGCTGGATGTCTTGGGCTTTTCCTGCTTGCAGGAAATCTGGGCCCGCTCGAGTTCCGCTCCAATGCCTATCGCCATGCCGGTCTCGGCAAAGAAAATGTGCGCGAAATCGACCCGTGCAGACGAACTTGGGGCTGTTTTGCGGATGTGGCATGATGTTGCGTTCCGCAAACTGGTCGCGGTCAGCGCTACTCCAGTCCGCGGTGGGCTTGGATCATTGACCCTCGCGGATTTCGATGAGGTTGCCGATCGCTATGCATCGGGCCTCAACAACGCGCACGGCGAAGAAGATTGGAAGGCTCTCGATCGGGCGCGTCTGAAACGCCTTGTCTGGGACGAGCCTCGCTCTCAACTCGCAGCGCGCATGGGTGTCTCCGATGTCGCGATCTCCAAGCGCTGTCGGAAAGAGGGTATCGTTCTGCCTCCTCGAGGATATTGGCAGCGCCTTGAGGCCGAGATCGATCCCCGCCCGCTTCTCGAAAGCGCCGACATTCGGCCGCCAGCCTTTGTTGAAAAATCTCTTTCGCAGCGCTTCGACGTCGCGCTGGCGGCCTGATCTTTCTCGAAGTTTTTTTTTGCGACGCCTGGAGGAGATCCTCCAGGCGTCACGCTTTAGAGCAAGAATACTGGAGCCTCGGGTTTTCAGTCTTTGGAGAAGACGCCGATGGCAGGTCGCTAAATTCCCTCGGCAGATCCTGAGCGAGGCATAGCGGACCTATGTCTGCTCGAGGAACACGAGCACCGATCTCCCGTCGTGCGAGATAGGCGCTTCTTTCTTGAAAGACATAAAGACAGAAGGACAAGGGCCTTGAAGGTATCTCTCCTGTACTCGCTCGCGATCGCTGTCGTTCTGGCCGTTACCAGCGCCAGTTCGGCGCAGGCGTTCATCGAGCAAAAACATTTTGATCGCTACTACGGGGCGCGTGCTCTCGATCAGGCCAAGCCTGGGTCTGGCCCCCTCGCACCCAATGAGCCCGACCAAGTCGATCTCGAGGAAGAGTTTGATTTCCAATGGGAGGGATACACAATCACGGCTGTTCAGGGCTTCGGAATTGAGGCACTCGTGCTTGGCCGCAAGGACTATAGCCAGGGCGATATGGGAGCGCTGGTTCCGATCGATCTGGCACTGGCTTGGGGGAAGGTGTCAGATCCCGAATGGGCGAAATATCTGAAAGTCGAGCAATCGGAGCGCGTCTATCGCTGGTCATATCCTCGCGGGACACCCCTCGATACCAGCACAGTCGAGACGCATAGCGCGAACATGCACATGATGCCGGCTTCTCCGGAAATACTTTCCAAGATGAGCAGTGTCGCCAAAGGCGATGTGGTGAGATTGTCAGGCTTTCTCGTCGATATCACGCGCCCCGCGCAAGGAGATGACGAGGGCTTCTCCTGGCTTACCTCGCGTGTGCGAACCGATACGGGGCTGGGCGCATGCGAGGTTATCCTTGTGACTTCGGTGGAGATCGAAGGTCGTTAAGTGTCGGATCCGGGGCGGCGCCGCCCTGCCCCGGATCCGCCTTCTTTTTACAGGCTTGCGAGATACCGCTCGGCATCGAGCGCAGCCATGCAGCCCATGCCGGCGGATGTGATGGCCTGTCTGTAATGCGGGTCGGCGACATCGCCAGCTGCGAAGATTCCAGAATGCGATGTGATCGTGCTTCCAGGCTTGACGATCACGTATCCGGCAGCGTCTCGATCGACAAGGTCGGCCACCATGCTGGTTTCCGGGGCGTGCCCGATGGCGATGAAAACCCCATGGGCGGCAAGGTCACGAGATCCTTGGGGCGTCCAGAGGCGCACGCCCGTCACACCTGAGGCATCCCCGATGACTTCACCGACTTCGGCATTCCAGACAAAATCGACGTTCGTCCGCGCAAAGAGACGCTCTTGCATGATCTTCTCTGCACGAAGACTGTCGCGTCGATGAACGAGTGTGACTTTCGAAGCCAGATTGGAGAGATAGAGCGCCTCTTCGACGGCCGTATTGCCTCCCCCAACCACGACGACTTCCTTTCCGCGATAGAAAAACCCGTCACAAGTCGCGCATGCGGAAACCCCGCGCCCCATGAATGCCTCCTCGGTGGCCAGTCCGAGCCAGCGCGCCTTTGCGCCGGTTGCAAGGATGACGGTCGCTGCCTCGATAGTCTCGCCGTTGTCGAGGGTCGCAAGGAACGTGTTCGTATCCGGGCGATGCTCGAGCGTGTCGGCAATCCTGGAATAGATTTTCACGCCTGCCGCTTCCGCGTGCCCACGCATCTCCGCCATGAGACCCGGCCCGGTCGTCGACGCAAAGGGAGGATAGTTTTCGACCTCGTTGGTGATCATCAGCTGACCTCCCGGCTGTAGGCCCTCAAGCATGACAGGCTCGAGGCCGGCACGCGCCGCATAAATCGCGGCAGTGCAGCCGGCAGGTCCAGATCCCAAAATGAGAGCCTTGGTGGTTTTCGGCATTTTATATCCTTGGATGCGTTTCAAATGTGTTCAGGGAGAAGGAAATGGTGTCGGAGCGGCGCCGGCGGCACTCCATTTTTCGAGCTGGAGCGAAAGCCGCTGCCTGAGAGTTAGCGAGTTTGCCAGAAAACTGAGGCGCCGCGCCTGAGGAGCGACCGTAAGAGACGCTCCCAGCAAGCAACGCCCTTCATTTGGGCATGCGCCGGGAGAGAGAGTGGAGATTTCGGTTGCCCGCCTATCCAGTAATCGAACTGAGACGGGAACGGTCCCGATCTGGAGATGAAGCTCGCACTCCCGAAGCTGCACAAAGGTTATGGGAAGCGTACTGCGGAATGAGACCTCCTGTTCGGGATGTTCCGGGAGGCTTGATATGAGCATTGTCTTGCGAAGCCGCTCGTGAGCCGAAAGAGGACCTTCCGGAAGCAGGGCGTCCCAATCAATAAGGTCGGTGTGCAGCTCCGTATGAATATGATCGAAGGGTTCTACCCCAAGTCTTCGAGATGAGATGCCGGGATTGGTGAATATCCTGGGCACGAGATAGAAGCTGCGGATTTCGAGCCCGCGTGCGGAGAGGAAGATCCAGATGTCATGGCCATTGTCATGCAGGATCCGCACAGGGTCTCGGAGGCCGATCGGAGGAGCGCTCCCCTCCCCCGGCCTCGCGTCGCGCGCCTCAGGCCTCATCCAGAACGGTATCGCCCCTTTCCTGTGCAGACGCGTGAATCCGCTCATCTCCAGTGGAAATATGAGAGAGCGCATGGCGTGCATGTCGCGTGCTTTGGCCGAGAATCTCGAGAACATGTCGGAAGCCTATCTTTGGACAGGAGCGTAGCTTTGCTTCCTGATTGCCCAGAAGATGGGTGCAGGATTTCCGTGACGGTGAGATGGCTCATCTGAATTCGATCCAGGGAGAAGTCATACTCTCCGCAGCATTCCTTTCTGTGGTACAACTCCTGATGAGGAATATCCGATCTGAGGGGCTGGAGGATATCGCATGCGCAGCTGCTGGTTTTCGGCGTCAATGTTCGGCGCGGCGGGGCTTCTTTTTCTGACTGCGGTCTCGACCGGTGAAGCGGCTACGTTTCAGGTTTTGCGCCCTCCCGGCTATGACGATGTGATCGTGACGATGACTGGAGAGGTCACGGATGGAGATGCTGAGCGATTTGAAAAAATCGCCACCTCCCTTGGAGGAGCGCATGCGACAGTCAACGTGTCGGGCCCCGGGGGCCTGCTCGATGAGGCGCTCGATATTGGCGTGCAGGTCCAGGAGCATCACTTTTCGACCATGGTGTCGCCCGGTGCGGAGTGTTTCTCGTCCTGCGCTCTCATCTGGCTTTCGGGAGTAGGTCGCTACCTCTCGCCCAGCTCCATCATAGGCGTTCATGCCGCGTATACGCGCGACGGCGATATCAACACTGTGTCGGGAAGAGCGAATGCTAAGATCGGTGCCTTTCTAAACATGATCGGACTTCCGCTCGATGCCATCACCTACATCACGACTGCAGGTCCCGATGATGCGAAGATGATCACGCCGGCAATTGCCCGGTATCTTGGAATCGAAGTTTACGAACAACAAGGATCGGACACGGTTAGCCCGAGACAGGAGCCGACGGCCTATGTCCTGGCACGGCAGACCGCGGAGCTGGCGGCAATTGCAGTGCAGTGTCCTGTTCTGCTCGAGGTCGACCCTGCGACCGTCAGACAAGCCATGGAGCGAACCCTTGGCAAGGCGCATGCGGAATTTGGCGGAGATCGCATGGCGGAAATCGTCAGCTGGATGCCCGCCAAGATACGCGCCGATATCGAGCGGGACGGGGTCGTGAGTTGGTGTTTTGAGGCCGCCCCGCGCCTTCGGGCAGAAGGCCTTTCATTCGGCTTCGATGGACCGAGTTTCGATTGCCTAAAGGCCTCTACGCCGACCGAGCATGCCATTTGTCGCGATGCTTCGCTGTGGGGACCGGATCGCGCAATGTCTTCTCTCTACTCCTACCGCCGTAAGCAAGCGAACCCCGAGATGAAGGCTCGCCTTCGGGACAGCCAGCGGGCGTGGATCTCACGCCGTGGGGAGTGTGGCGCGGATACGACCTGCATGACCGAAGTGTATCGCCAAAGGCTCGCAGAATTGGGGGTGGAGTGAGAGTTTGGCGCGGCATGGGTAGCGGAGTTCACGTGCGAGCCTGCGACTGATTCCTGCCCGGCCTGTCCCGATCTTATGTCCTGGATAATAGACATGATTATGGGGCGACACAGATGGCGGGAAATCCAAATTTGACGAGACGAAAGCTTCTTGCAGGCCTTTCGATGCTGCCTGCTCTGGCAGCGTGTGCAGAGCCAGAGGCCTCTCGATCTTCCTTGCAGAAGGCCAATCCGCTCTACCTCGACGGTTCTCCGGATCGGGAGGTCTTCATCGATTTCGACAAGGACACGGAATCCAAGATCAACGGCGTCGCAGAGCCTCGAGATATCACTGTGGATGCATCCCTCGAGCCCAATCAGATCCTGGTGCATCAAGACAAGCTCGTGATCGAGCACATCCATGCCCGCGGTATGGCGCGGCAATATCCTGTAGGCCTGGGGCGAGCAGGTTTGGAGTTCTCGGGGGAAGCCATCATTCGCCGCAAGGTGAAGTGGCCATCATGGCGCCCGACTGACGAAATGATTGCGCGCAATCCGGCTCATTATGCGAAATACGCCGGCGGCGTTCCGGGCGGTCGGGCAAACCCGCTGGGGGCGCGAGCCCTTTATCTCTATCGCGACGGTGTGGACACGTATTACAGGATCCACGGAACCGACGCTCCCGAGACCATCGGCTCTTACGTCTCGAATGGCTGTATCCGCATGCTCAATGCTCATGTCATTGACTTATACGACAGGGTATCTCTTGGAACGAAGGTTCGTGTCGTGTGAAAGTTCGGACTGGAGGGTGCTTCCCGGGACCGTGACCGCCAGCTTCAAAGGCTGAGCGCTCGCGCCTCTTGCGGCATCAGCGCCCAGGTGCGGCTTCGGCAGAGAAGAACAATTGGCGCATGATCTCATCCTTCAGGTTTTCCCCCTTCAGGCGGAAAAGCTCGATGTTGCCCCCTTTTTCGCCGCCTGCATGAGAGAACTGGTCTTTCACAATCACACTTGATCCGGTCGGTGTCGTGATTACGAGATCTTGCCCGTTTCGGGAGAAGGTGATCTCGGAGCGTGCATATGCAGAGATATCGAGCGTATCAAATCCAGCCGTGTCAGCTGGCACGTTGTTGATCGTATCTGTTCCGCCCTCGTGATAAATCGTATCGCTTCCGAAGCCAGGATTGATGATGTTGATCCCTGCCCCGGGATGGATTGCATCAGAATAGCGGGTTCCGTTGATTTCATCGTCCCCTTGGGTCCCCTGGTCGGAGACAGCGCGAACAACGATGTCACCTTCGCGCAGGACAGCGTCCGAAAACTTGATCGCAGCGAACTGCACACGCGGACCGGAGGGTGGGTAGATCAGCTGATCCGCGAGAACAATGGAGTTTGTCGCCGACATTTCGATTTTGACGTCATCTCCATTTTTGCCAACGGAAAAGGATGCGTCAGACTGTTTGACGTGTGGTATTTCCAGAATGTCCCGGCCGGGTCCTGGATCATACCTGTCATGGCCAGACGAATAGGTAATGACGTCATCTCCCTCAAAGAGCCGGACCCCGTCGTTTCCCGCGCCAGGAGAGACAATATCGAGCATGTTGGTGCCAAGGATCTGGTTGTTGCGATCGTCGGCTTGCCCTGCGATGGCTGCAAGGGTCACGTCATCCGCATCCAGACGTGCATCTTTCAGCACGACAAGACTGACCGGCTTGTTGTTGAAGTTGTCTGCGACGATAATGATGTTTCGAGGTGTGCGCAGCAAAAGGTCAGACGCCGGACGGTTGGTGGGATCAAACACTGTGCCGGGGAGAGTTGTCGCGGGAGACTTCTCGAGGATGCCGAATGTGACCTCGTCTCTCCTGTATTGCCGCAGGTCGAGAACCCCTGCCCCACCTCCGAAGTGAATGATGTCTTCGCCGTCTTCATTGACAACCTGCGTCGTGCCGCTACCCGCTTTCACGACGATCACGTTGCGACCGTTTCCAGGGTAGATCACGTTATCTCCGGCGTCGATCGTGATGCGGTCGTCACCCTCAGCGAGCTTGAAGCAGTTGTATGGTTTTGCTTGCCGTGGAACGATCGTGTCGTTGGCACGGGTTCTGACGAGGCAGTTCTCGGTTATCGTGTCCGTCAGGAGATCAAGATCGCGTAGCCCGTCGCGGTAAATCCCACGGCCGAGGTCATTGAAACCGATATAAAGAACGAGGCACAGAGTGAACGTAAGCGACACGAAAGTCGCGAATTCTGGCACCGTTGCTGCGCGTGTGTTTGCAAGAAAGGGCTTGAGCATAAGATTTTTCGATCCCGCTGGTCTCTGGTCAGGAGATGGTGCCGGGAGTTCGAAATTGGAAAAGTGGCACGACATTCTGCGAGATTTTCCGAAATTCCGAAGTTCAGACAGGTGACTAAGCAGCCATCTTTGAAATTTAGGAATGCGATTTGCGCGAATCTCGCTTTTTAGAAAAGATTTTTGCGACCTAAGTTCGAGTCAGAACAACAAAAACGCTTAAACAGCGGGTCGAAATGGCAGACAAGGACATGCCGCGCAAGGCGGTAATCAGCAGGCTCGCCGAGAGCCACCAGATGTCTAAGATCGAAGCTGAGCGCGTTCTGCGCACGGTCATGACATCAGTCGCAGAACAGCTTGCCGACCGCGGCCGGTTTCATATTGCAGAAATCGGTTCGGTTTCCATAGCGAAGCGCCCTCCACGACGCTATTTCAATCCAAGGACGAAGTCGGAAGCTCTCTCGGAGGGCGATGTTTCGCTCAAGATAAACATCTCCAAGCAGATGCGGAAACGCATCGAGGAGTAACAGGAACCTTGGCGATCAAAGGTCGGGTGATCGTCGATGGGAGACCCGGAGCAGCCTGGCGGGGGCAGTTCCGGGTCGTTTATCTACAAGCGATGCCGGAGCGGCACTCACTTCAAAGCTTAGGCAATACGCCGGTTTGCGCTGCCGCTTTTGCGCGTTCGTTCTCCAGATAGGTGTTTATTACCTGATCGGTCAAACGATCACGTTTTTCGGAAAAGCCTTCATTTTTATTGATGGCTAATGAATCTTCGCTGAGATAGATTTTGAATTTATAGACGCTCGCGGCTGGATCATAAGGTCCATTACCTTCTCTTTGAATAGATGCCTTGAGATTGATGCCGCTTTGACACCGTCGGCCATCCTTTTCACTGATTATCTTGCCGTCTCGAGCAGTCCAGCACAGGGCCCCTGACGGACCGTAGGTATCGTAGAGCAGGTTTCTCAAGGCGAGAACACTCGGATTGCGTTTTGGCTGTCCTGGGTCGGGAGAGGTCCATGTAATTTCGCGCGATACATTGTAAATGACATTTCCAAGATAGCAGTCCGTAAGCGCTATTTTTACGATTTGACGCATCCCATTTTCGGTCTTTTCGAATTCTGCGCCGTAGGTGTATTTCGGTCCGACAAGTATAAATACCTTGCCATTCCTGCGTTTATTTACATCATAGGTCTTGCTCGAAACTTTGCCCTTCTTGTAGCCTCGTTGAAGCAGGATAGACGTTGCTTTTTCGAAGCTATCGCCAATATGAACTCCTTCCATTTCGAACACATCGAGGTCGTCGAACTGGCTCATATCTATGGAAATTGGAGCCATTGGGTGCTTCAGTTTTATGATTTCCGGGATGGCATCTGCAGCCCCAGGCGTTGCTAATCCGAGCATTCCTATAAATGCGAAGGCAACAAGAGAGTTGAGTTTCTTCATGATCACTGATCCTCAATGCGTTGAAGGTCCATGATGAGAGTTTGAAAAACGACCTTACCCAGCGTCAATAGCGGAGTTCCTTGCTCCTATCGCCACCTGGACCCTCTCGAAACGGCTGTATGTCGCGGTGAAGTGCATTGCTGAACACCCTCGCAATTCCTGGCACAGCCCAGGTTTCTGATGGGTACATGAAAATAGCCGGGCATCTGCCCGGCTATTGGATATCCTTTAGAAGCGGCGGGTAAATCCGAGCATCAATTGAGTCCGCTCGTAGGTCTTGGTGCCCCAGGTCGAGTTGGATCTGGAATGCTTCACGCCCACATAGGGCCGGCCATACCAGCCTTCGAGATTGGCGAATGAAACACTTGCAGAGATCGTATCGACCTTATCTTTTCGAGATCCGAAGAGGTAGTGATCTTTGCTTCCCCTGCTCGCGCTGTGGCTATACGAGAGATCATATCCGATCTTGTCGGTGAGGCTACCACTCACCCCGAGCGACAACTGAAGGGACGCAATGTCCTGATAGTCGTCTTTGTAGTTGCGGTCCGTGTATCGCAAGCCGGCGCGCAGGTTCATTCGGGTGCCTGCGGGATTGTGAACCAATGTCGCTGCGACACTCGCTTGTGCGTAGTCGCGCAGACTGTTGTTTGCGTCGGAGATTTCGAGGTAGCTCGCATCGAGATACAGCCCGGTGCGACGATTGATAATGATGCTCGATCTTCCGGATATTCCCAACCCGTGCGAGGAGAGCCCGCTGTGGTCGTAGCTCAGGATCGCGAGGGGTCCGACGCGCCAGTCGATCTTGTCACCCTTGTGCCTGTAGGCGAGGCCGGGCGTCACAGAGTAGGTGTCGAGGCTCTCGCCGCTGTAATCGGCGATCGCAAATCCGATCGAGGGCACGATGTAGCTGGTCGCGGTAATTCGGTAATTGTAGGCGACAGAACCGGTAAGTTGGTAACCGTAAGCTTTCTGGGCGACCGCGTCGGGCGATAGAAGAAGAGGGACGCCCCCGACATCGATCGTGCTGTCCCCTGCCCCGCCATTGGCATTGCTGTCATATACGACGTTGAAGCCAAGAGTGACTTCCCAGGGCGCGAGACCAGGGCACAGATCGTTCATCGCCGCCTCGACAGACCGGTCGAAACTGGGGGTATGCACGAGGTGCCGACCCACATCGAAGGCCCGTGCAGCTGCCGCGCACCTTCCTTGTTCGGCGAGAGAGACCCCCAGCTCGAAACGAAGCTGCCCTGCGTTCGGGCGCTCGTCGATTAGCTGCCTCAGGATTTTCTCAGCAATATCGGGGCGTCGTGCTCCACGAGCGGCCATCGACTGCTCGAAGCCCTGCTGGATTTCAGCGTCCGTGGCCGCGGTGGCCGCAACAGGCAGCGCGAGCAAGGCGCAGATCGCGCCAATCAGGATCTTCATGAGACCTTCCTTTCGATTGAGGGTTCATTCAGAGACCCTCATTCGAAAGAAGGACTCGTTCTCTTTGGGAATTGGGTTCAACTCGTCCGAGAAGTTCCCCTGAAGAGAGCGAGAATCCGCGGCATGATTTTGAGAAGATCATGCTGCGAGTAGCTTAGTTTATCTTGCGAGGCCATTGTGCCGACCTCGATAGTGATCGATGTCGCGTTTCGTGCTGCCGCATGGCAAAGAAGATCAAGAACAAATGGGTAATGCTTCCTGACATATTGATAGGATGCGATTGCATCCTCCGATGTCGATCGGCCAGGCAGCACGGTGTATGTAGTTGTGCTGCTGCCGTGGTTTGTCTCTGAGATATTGATGGCCGCAGCAAGCACTGCAGGCGCCCCTCTATCCTCTTTTCGTCGAATGGCGCGAACCACAGCGGCCAGCTTTTCCAGCTGTTGCGCCGCAGGATGGGTTGTATTCAAGGCGATGATCAAGGTGTCTGTCCTCCTGACACCCATATTGGCCGAAACATTATCACCGGAAGAAGAATCCTCCAATGAATGTCATATGAAATCACCCTGCCCTGCGCCGTGTCACGCTTGTTGGTCGCTCGTAGCCTTGGCGATGACATCGAGAATCTTCTCGATAAGATCATCACCCAGATCCTTGCCTTTGAGAGCAAGGATTCTTTCGCCTGCTGCGTTGGATTTCAAAGACACTTGAGCTGGACCGACGGTTCTTTTGCGGAAAGGAAGCGGGGCGCCCTGAGCTGCCTTGCGCTCCTTGCGTTTGCGCTTCGCCTCGGCGCTATCTGCCTTCGGTTCGTTCGACCTGTAATCTTTCAGCTTATCGTCGATATCCCGACTGGTCGCTTGAGCAAGATCGAGATCCGAGGAAAGTCTTTCGAAATATTCGACCACGGATATGCCGCGCGATACGTAAGCCTGTCCGACACCAAGTGCCTCGGCGATCTTACGCTGGCTCATGTCACTCAGGTCCGAGGCCAGCAAGCCGATAGAATAGAGCTTCTCGACCAGGGTCAGGTTTTTGCGCGCAGCATTCTCGAAGAAGCGCTCCTGGAGGTCATTGTGTCGAGCATCGCCGGGCTCGAGAGACAGAAAGGCTCTCGGAACAATTCCAAGCTCCCGACATGCCGCCAGACGCCGCCTACCGGATTGCAGGACGAATGCCGCTCCATCGACTTCCCTGGGGTTGTCCTCCGATGGCTTCCAGTTCGGATCTTTGGGCCGTACCCGCAAAGGCGTTCGCAACCCGCGGGTACGAATATTTTCAACGAGCGACGCGAAGCTGCCAGCATCTTCCTCGTTATCCGGAGTGTCGAGGATCCGGTCACTTCCAACCTCATCTTCGATCTGCTCAACGGGGATTTCGAGAGGAATTGTCCCCTGAAGGATGCCATCTATGAGCGACTGCTGGACCACAGCATGCATTTCACGCGTTTCTCTCAGCGATCGTTCCATCTCGCTGATCGCCATGCGTGACCAGTTGCCACCAGATCTCTTTTCGGGCGGCTCAACTTGCAAATCGGCCTTCTTGCGACCCCGATCCATGCCCATGGCAAATGCGTTCGCCGTCTTGCTCATGCGACTGCCTCCTGACGATCATCATCTTCATCGTGTCCGCTATCGACGTCGGGATCATAATCCGGATCCGGCGTCCAGGGTGGCACCTGCCCTCCGAACCTCTCCGCAATGAAGGCGTTGGCAAATCCTCGCGGCTGAACGTTGGGGCACGCGCGAGTGAGGATAGCATCCGCTACGGCGTTGGCATTGTTCATGAATTGATCGGCAGATTTTTTACGAGTTCTTTCCGGTTCATACTCATAGATCGACAGGTAATCTCGGGAGGCATTTGCCACAGCTGCGGAATGCCCGAAATAGACAGGACAGATCACCTCTGGGTCATGGACATAAAGCTCCCCAACCTGCTGAATGTCGGTGTCATTTGACCCCTGAACATTCGTCGGCAGGATGTAACTGGGAAGTGGCGGAAAATCGACCGGATTGATGTCGTTGCGTATCCAGGTCAGGTAATCGTCCAAGGACGACAGGTAGACCTTGAGGGTGCTCAGGTCGAAACCGCGCAAGGTATTGGGAACGATCAGGGTTGTTGCTGCCACGACCGAGTTTAGCTGAGTCAGCGTCAAAGCCGGGGCGCAATCGATGATGATGAGGTCGAGCGTTTCGGTCAGGGCTTCCTGAAATTTGTCTTCGCGGAAGTTTCCGTTCTCGTCTCTAAGGTCTTCAGGAAGGGTCTTCGGAGGATGCGCTTCAGACCAGCGATCGAGGGTGTCTTTGAGTAGACGATAGACCCTGCGCGTCTTGGGGTCCTTGCGCTGACTCATCAGGAAGAGAGAGATGTCCGCTTCCTGGATCGGCGCTCCACCAGGCATGAGGCGAACGCCAGGCCAAGGGGTCTGTTGCCAGAAGCGGTCGAGCTCTTCATCGCTGTGCTCAAGAGGCTCTTCACCTGGCGCAGGGACACCCATGAATTGGGTGAACGTTTGTGTATCGAAGCCGGCGACATCGATGCTTTCGTCAGCAAAATAGAGTGAGAGCGTTGCTTGCGCGTCGCTGTCGATCAGCCCCACTCTCAAACCTTGGTACAACGATGCGTACTGCGCGATCGTGGCGGCGGAAAGCGATTTAGCTACGCCACCTTTTTGACTGGAGAACGTGATGACGGGCAAAGGATCGCCCGGTTTACGCCAGAACAGGGTCGGCTTTCGGCTTCTTGCGCCAGGGATCTTGGCGCGCGAGGCGGCAAGCGCACGCAACTTCATGATGTCCGCAAGTGAGAATGTGTTTTCTCGCCCGCGGAAGATCGGCTCTGGCGCATCGTCCAGATCCATCCATTCTTTCACGACCGAGCGAGAGAACCCAAGAATGTCGCAGACCTCACGAATGGAGAAGCGTCTCTGGATTCGGCTCTTGCGCGTGTCATTGAAGCGCTCCGAACTCGCTGCGGACGAAACGCCAATTTGCGCACGCTTCACAAAGTTCGGGATGCCCAAGTTTTCGGGAGCGTCTTCGTGTCCTGGAATGTCGTCGAAGCCCATTTGACTGCTCGCCTTCTTTTAGCGTTGTTTCTCTTCTTATCGCCAAACCTTCATCCTCAATCAAGGTATTTCACATGAAATCGCGGCGCTCGCGTGTCAGGCTTTGGTTGATTTGCGAAGTGCCGGCGATGCTCCGCCGGACATGATCCACCGTGGATCATGTCCGGCGGACCGCGATGACAGAAGCTCAATTGTCTTGAAGGAGCACCGGCTCAGGACACCGATGATGTCTGATCGCCTCAACTCCTTCGCGGGGATTATGGCTATTCGGAATCCCTTTTGCAGGAATATCTCTGCGCACTCGCAACAGCCCCTGGCGACACTCTGGGACGCAAGTCCGGACACTATTCACGGTGGATCATGTCCGCACATCTCAGCAAGTTCTCCGCGCCACGCATGCCGCCCTACCACTTCGATACCCGCGGATCGGTAGCGCATCCAAGTCTTACCCGAATATTGAAGCATTCCCCCGGGAAGCTCCTCTGGGAGCGTGACACGGCCGAGTCATCGCGGGCCGTTTGCAATACTTGGAGAAGAAGGCTTCGGACACGATCCACCGTGGATCATATCCGAAGCCTCATTCAGCTGGAAGAAGCGCGATGCTCGGCAAGAACATCCGTATATGATCCACGGTGGATCATGTCCGGCACCCAAAGGTCGCGCGGCCTACGTCAGGACGGGCGCCAGGCACAAACCCTCGGCGCATCCGACTACCGACGAGGCCCCGGCCACCTTGTCTGCCCTCAGACCCGGGCCGCACGCGTCGCCAACCTTTTCGTCTACGGAGAGAAGCAAGCAGTCGGATGCGGACACGATCCACCGTGGATCACGTCCATGTCTCTTCAAGCAAGGTTCGCTTTTGCCATGAGCGCAACCATGACCCTTCCTGGGCTCCGCCAACCGGGAGAGAAATATCTACGACTTTGACATGACCTCTCATCCCTTCGACTAAATCTCTTGCGACGTCATCATCGCAAATAAGCATGATCACGGCTCGCACATATCGTTCGGACATGATCCACCGTGAATAGCATCTGTTTATTTTGCCACTCACTCGTGCGAAGACATCGCTTCCCGAAGCCTCAAGCAGCCGAGAACAACCCTCCTTCGGACAATGCCGTGCCCAACGCCTCCTCCTGTCATCGATGTTCAGTGAGGTAAGAGCGCCATATGAAGATTTCGCCGGACGTTGAGAACACAGAGCGATCGCTCGAGCATCGCCCGCCCCGGATCGCATTTAGCCTTCCCTCGGAGGCCAAGCGTCTCAGCTACAGCGCCTTCCCATAGGCGCCTCCAACTCACGTGGCGCATCGCCGCAAATGGGAGAGCGTACCGTTGCCGGCTTCCACACTCGTAATAACCATCGATAGCCATATCGCGACGCAGGAGAGATTTTTGCATAGCACGGAAGGTCGGCGCGTTACCGGTTCGCGGTGATGGCGCAAGCGGAAACATGGCCTCGCCGGACATGATCCACCGTGGATCATGTCCATAGTCTTTGGGCGATGTCCGTTGATTGGCGACTTCCCGCTTCATGGGACGCAGTAGGGCAGGGGGCTCTTGCGACGAAAATCGTGCTTGAGCGCCGCCTGGCAATCGCGTCGATCTGGTCGATGTCAACAAATAGGAAAGGAGGAAGCAGCCCCGTCGAGATTCACTGCTCGATTGCTCGATGCCTTTTCTTCTGGTCTGGAAACCAAGACACCCACCGGTGAGAAAGCTCGTCGGCTTCACGTCCGAAGCCGGACATGATCCACTGTGGATCATGTCCTCTTCATATCGCCCCAAATCCCGCTGTCCTGCTTCCCAGGCTAATCTGAGATGTGGATTACAAAGGCAGGGCAGGGCTCGGAATGAAATGATTGCATAGGGTCCTGGCCGAGGTCGCAAGTTGATGCTGGCGTCTTGGCCCTGAACGGCTCCGCCAGGCAATCCCGTGATGTGTCGCTGGATGCTAAGCAATCCAGATGTGGAGATCGCATGTGATTGGTGGATGCCTCCTGACGTGATCCACCGTGGATCATGTCCGAGAAGTCTTCCTCAACTGTGTCCAGAAACCTCTCGTATCGCTACCAGTGCGTCCCGTGACGAAGGATTCGGTTCGGGCACGATCTACCGATCGCAGATACTCTCCGAGCATCATGTAATCTCGCTTCAGGTGGACTCGCACCAAGGCCCAGCAGAGTGAATACGTCATTATTCGCAGAGGCTCTGGACACGATCCACGGTGGATCATGTCCGGAGAGTTTTGTCGTTTCCCCGTTGGTTGGTGACGTCTTGCTTATAAGGCGGGGCAGTAGGGGAGGGGGCATTCCGCCGAGGATCGTGTCTGAGAGCTGTGTTGCACGCGAGGTCGGGTAGAAGCCGCTGACGAAGAAGAAAGGGGGAAACAGCGCCGTCGAGCTTTGCGTCTCTTTTGCTCGATCAGGCCACTTTCAACCTCAAACCCAAGGTATTTGTCGGGGGGAAAGCTCGCCCGTTTCGCGTTCTGAGCCGGACATGATCCACGGTGGATCATGTCCGGTAATCTTGTTATTCGCGGGCCACATTTCATTCCTATTTTCTCTCCATGACATACGACAGCCAGATATCCATCTCCCGTAGACCTCTTGAGATTGTTCTCGCCGAGCCCAGAGGCTTTTGCGCGGGCGTTGTTCGCGCGATCGCGATTGTCGAAGCCGCTCTGGAGAAGTGGGGAGCGCCGGTCTTCGTGCGGCATCAGATCGTTCATAATGCGAGAGTTCAGGCCGAGCTCGAGGCGAAGGGGGCGGTATTCGTCGAGGATGTCGAAGACTGTCCTGGCGACAGGCCTATAATCATATCCGCTCATGGCGCTTCGCCGCAGGTGTTTGATGAGGCCCGGGCCGCAGCCTCTGTTCTTGTCGATGCGACCTGTCCTCTTGTTGCGCGTGTTCACGCGCGCATCAAGGAAGCCAGCAGGGCAGGGCGGGACACGATCCTCATCGGGCATGCTGGCCATCAGGAAGTAACCGGATCTCTTGGTCAGGCGGAACCCGGCCGCGTGCATCTTGTCGAAACCCTCGAAGATGCGCACGCGCTCTCGCTACCTGCTCATGCGGCAGTTTCCTTGGCGACCCAGACGACACTGTCCAGGGACGAGACGCAAAAGATCGAGGAGATTCTCTCTTCGCGTTTCCCGGCCCTGATCCAGCCAAAGCATGACGACATATGCTACGCGACGACGAACAGACAGGGCGCAATAAAGGCTCTATCTCGTGAGATAGACACTGTTTTGGTCATTGGCTGCCCTAATTCATCGAACACAAATCGCCTCGTCGAGACGGCTCGCAACACCGGTAAGATGTCGGCGTTTCTGGTTCCGGATCGTTCTGCCATTCCGTGGCACGCCATCGAGGGCGTGAGTGCTCTGGGCGTAACGGCAGGAGCATCCGCGCCTGAAGTGATTATGCAGGAGGTTCTCGAGGCCCTGTCGCAGCGTTACGATATTCGCATCAAGACACTGAAGACAACGAATGAAGGTGTCCGCTTCCCGATGCCTGACGAGGTGTCGTGAGCCTCCGGGCTGCAGATGCCACATGCATTCCTGCGATCCATGCTCGCATACTGATACGATTGATGCGGATGCGGAGATCTCGCGAGGGGCCGGCCGTCAGGGCGGCCTTCTTCAAGCCTTCTTCGACCTGGCTCTTGCTTGGCAGCTTGCGCCAGTAAGGCTTCCAGAGAGCCTCCAGAGCCGATATGGCGGCGTCTTGAGCCGTTGATGTATCCGCAATCCCTGCGAGAGCTTCAGCGGCTTCACAGAGCGCCGCCTGTCCGCACTCCAGCTTGTGGCGCCGGGCGAAAGCCTTGAACCGCTCTGCGGCGCCTTCTCGAGCCTGTTCCGGGGTCATGACCTGAGCTTCGGAGCGAAGATATCCCTCGAGTCGACGGAGCTTTTCAACGATTTCAGCGGATGGCTTGCCGCGAACGACGCTGATGGGATCATTGTCGTCAGGCCGAAACTGCTTCCATGCCAACTCGTCTTCATCACTCCACACTTCCGGCGGCACGCCGGGAGTCTTGTTTTGAGGAATTTTGTTTATTGGACCCGTAGGGTCCTTGCGTTCAGTGGGCTGAACACGGCGTTCGGTCTTTGAAACGGAAAAATCGCCGCGATCTGTCTCCTCAGGGGGTGCTTGGGTGACGGAGAATTCGGCGCGATCTACTTCCGTCGCGCCTTCTTTCTCTTTGGTATCCTTGGATTTTTTAGCGGCGGTGAAACCCTTCCACAGAGCCAGGAAAGAGTGCCACTGGATCAGCTTCAAGCGACGCCGATAGTTGAACCCGTTGGCGGTCTTTTGTTCGATCGCCTCGACAAGTCCGAGATCTACAAGCTCGCGCACATACGCGGCAATCGAAGACTTCGACCTCCCGAGCAGTGTAGCAATATCGGCATAGGCATGCCAGCTTTCTCCGCGATCATTTGCTGCAGCACAAAGGTGAAGCAGCAGGACTTTCGCACCAGGCGAGACGGGTAATTCCAGGTAGGAGCGTGGCACGCGGACGAAGCCGCAATCCACAGAGTCGTGGGCGTTCATGAGACATCACTCTTTCGTTCGGTCCCTAAAGACCGTTGCGCCCCGTGCCTCAGTGGTATAGAAAGAGGGTGTATCGAGAGGTTTCGGGAACGCGGTTACGTTTTCTCGTTTCATCTTCAGGCCCTTGTCGGTTGCCGCCGACGAGGGCCTTCTTATTTGGATCAAGCAATCATTGGGCGACCTCCAGTTTCCAAGAGCATGCTGTCGATGTCGCCCTTGGCAAGGATCGTATTGAGAGAGGGCAGGGGGCCGTTGCCGCGGCTGACCCTGACATAAAGCGTATCGAGCTTCGCGCGCTTGGCGAAGTCGATCGGCTCAAAGCGACCTTCTTTCCTGCAGACGAGCTCGACCTTGATGTGTTCCGACATCTCAGGATTGAGGGGGATTTCCTGCAGGGCCGTCTTGAGGGTGCGTGATTTGAACAGCTTGAGCTGTGATGAGATCGGTATGCGCATGCGCAGATCATCAATGGCGATATGCGTCACGTTGTTGCGGCTGGCGATAAGGCGCGCCAGGCAGATCTCGTAGATACGCCAGATGGAGGACCGGTAAGATGTCAGCGATTTGAAATCGGCTCCGGAAATGTCGAACCCCAGCGAGCGCGTCATCCAGATGAAGGCATCTTCGGAGATCGTGATGCGCAGACCAAGCATCTTGCGACCGCCGGGAAGATCCTTGTCGTCGTGCTCAAAAGCATCGATCCAGCGAAATCTGCGCCGGCGCTTGATGCCATCACCCAGAGGCATTTCCGTCTCGATGATTGTCGACATAAGCCGCTTGAGGCGGTCGAGGATCATCGAATATTGGGACCCGCCTACCGGACTGCCGTCATTCAAGGTCTCCACGATGGTTCGCGTGTCCATGACGACATGTCGGGTCGGCTCGCCACCGGAGCGGATGTTGCGCGCAATAGCGCCAGCGAGGAGGTTGAGAATCTTGCGGTCGTGAGGGGTCGCGATCGGGGTCTCGGGATCGTCGGCAGTGATCCTGACGGTGTGACCATTGATGGTCGCCTCGTATTCGCGCAGACCTGCCTCTTCCGGGAAAAAGGGCAGCAGCATAGAGTACACATCGGACCTCATTCCGAGGTCGGGGATGCTCTGTAGGTTATGATGCCCGTCCACTGCCACTGCTCCCGGCTATGCCGCCTGATTTTGACAATCTTTGGAGCCATGAGACCCCAACCGTCAATCAAAAGAAACCACTTTTGGAGCGCCAAGTGCCGAATCGTGGACGGTTAAGGCTCGGACAGGGCCCGTTCGTCAAAAACGGGAGACCGGTAAGTCTCTGTAAGAACTATGAAAAACGGCCCTGTTGTGCGTGAAATGTCACGTGCCACCATATCTTGCCAGAATTGGTATCATCTTGTGGCAGCCGCGATACCTTGATGAGACCTCGAAGTAGCACCGGGTGGCAGCCGCGATACCTTCTATTGCGACTCTCTCGAATCTCGTCGAATCCAAGAGAATCCCGCCGGTACGATTCACGACCTGTTTTCGGCGAGTTAGACACTGTTTTGTACATAGGAAACCGGGCGACACCCGAAGAGATGTCGCCCGGCTCTATTGTGGATAACTTTCGCTCAGAAGGCGCGGCGGCGAATACGCCGCGTGCTGGGCGTCGTAGCCTTGGGCCGCGGCTGGCCGAGAAGTCCGGTCTCCTGAAGATATCGCGAGGGCTGGCCGGTGCCGATATTGCCCATGCGATAGCCGGCGAACGAGATGTGAAGTTCATCTCGTGCGCGCGTCCATGCGACGTGGGCAAGCCTGCGTTCTTCATCGGCGCCATAGGATGTCTTCTCGGCGCGTGCGTTGGGGAAGATACCTTCTTCCATCGCAGGGCAGTAGACGACATTGAACTCCAACCCTTTGGAGGCGTGAACGGTCGATACGACAACTGAATCGTCACCCCAACCTTTATCGCCACCGGCCTGCAGCGAGACCATTTCCAGAAACTCCAGCGGCGTTTTGTATCCGCGCGCCTCGTCGATGATCATCTGGAGGTTCTCGAGGCGCTGGTCTCGTTGAGGGTCCGTTTCATTCAGCTCTCGCCATTCCATGTAGCCGGACTCGTCGAGGATATCATCGAGCATGGTGCCAGCGTTGTCGGCATTTTGGATGATGGCGTCGAGGTGATCGAGGAGCTGGCAAAGCTCGGAGAAGTTTCGTGCATTGGCACTTCCTTTCTTCGCGGCACCCGCGATCGCTCCGGCCGCCTCACGGACCGTCCAGGCGTTTTCCATCATGAGCCGACGGATTTCCCCAACCTTTTGCGGCCCCAGGCCGCGACGCGGTTTCGCCGCGACGCGCGAGAACGCAATGTAGTCCATCGGGTTTGCAGCAAGCGTGAGCCACGCGATCGCATCCTTGATCTCCTCGCGGTCGGTGAACTTCATCGCACCGGCCACAACATAGCGCAGGCCGCGCTCGCGCAGGGCACGCTCGATGCCCGTGATGATCATGCCCGTTCGGCACAGGATCGCGATCTCCGAGGGCGTTTCGCCCTGATCGATCTTCAGTCGGATATTGTCAGCGATCGTATCGGCTTCCTCAAAACCGGAATCGTATCCGCGAACGAAGTCGCGCGGCGACGCACCATGCTTGATACCCTTGAGGCGCTTTTCGAGGCCATCCTTGGCGCGCAGCGGCTCAACCACGATGTTGGCCACGTCGAGGATCTCCTGACAGGAACGATAATTCGTGTCGATCGTGATCGTCTTTGCGCCTTTCCAGATTTTCGGGAAATTGAGCATGATTTCAGGACGGGCGTTGCGCCACTCGTAGATCGACTGATCCGTGTCGCCGACGACGCAGATGTTCTTGTGCTCACGGGCCATCCAGGTAACCCACTCATTCTGCACAGGGCTGGTGTCCTGGAACTCGTCGATCCCGAGATAGCGGAAGCGGCGCGATTCCTCTTCGAGAACGTGCGGATAGGTCCGGAACAGACGAACCATGTGCAAGACGAGGTCGGCAAAGTCACACCAGCGGCGAGCCTCGAGCTCGGCCTGGTAGGCCTCGAAGACCCTCGCACAGCGAATGAGAAAGTCAGGATCGTCCTGGTTGGGGCCCTGGCTCAAGGATGCGAGATCCTTTTCCGAAAGGATCCGCTCATGATCATATCCGTCTTCCTTCCACGATGAGATCTGCGCCTGGTAGCGCATGACCTTGACCTTGTCCTTTTTCGAGCCGAGATAGCCGAGCTTCAGGGCAAGGTCTGCGATGATGTCGCGCTGGCCATCGTCGTCGAGAACCGTAAAACGGGACGGCAGGCCGATGAGATGAGCGTGCCGGCGAAGCATTTCCGCGGACGTAGCATGGAAGTTCCCGACCGAGATGCGCCGTGCGACATCATCGCCGAGGAGCGCTCCCAAACGCTGACGCATTTCGCCGGCCGCTTTGCGGGTGAAGGTGACGGCGAGAATTTCCTCGGGGCGCGCCTTGCCCTGGCGAATGATGTTCGCGATGCGACGGATGATGACGGTCGTTTTCCCGGTGCCGGCGCCGGCCATGATCCGAACAGGGCCGTCCGTCGTCTCAACAGCTTTCAGCTGAGCCGGGTTCAGTCCTTCGAGAATGTCGGAACTGGCGCGCACGCCGCTGCCGAAGGCATTGTCGAGGTCGTCGGTGGTAAACATGGCGGTCATGGAACAGGGTCCTTTCTGTCTGGCTCCCCGGGAAATGGGATCGAATTCACCATTCCGGGTATCGGGCTGCAGCGATGTCAGCGGGTCTCGTAGAGAAGACCCGCTGACAGTGGCGCAGCGCGAGGCCTTCAAACCTCGATATTGGCCCATCCTTGATTTCGCGAAGCGATCGGGCGCTGGCTTCGTCGATATCTTTGAAATGAAAAGCGCGCCCCGATGGAGACGGTGCGCGCTGATCTCATGATGCGATCAAGCGATTTTGCAGGGCATCACGAGCATCTTGATCTCGGGCTGGGTGCGCGACGTGATGTGAATCGGAACCTGTTCGTTCGCGAAGTCCAGGCGCACATCGCCATGACCGTAAACGCTGATGGCATTGAGCATGTATTTGGCATCGAAGCCGATCGCCACATCATCTCCGGGTTCGTCGCTTACGCATTCCGAGGAAGATTGTCCCGAAGCCGAGGAGGTGATGAAGACGCCATCCTCGCCGCGCGACATCTTCACCGCGACCGATCTCTTGTCGCGAGCCAGCGCGACAGAGCTTCGCTGCAGCGCGGTCTCGAACGCCGACTTCGGAAGGACCATCGTCGTGTCGGACTGCATTTGCAGCAGCGCGGCGTAGTTGGGGTAGGGCGCATCGATCATTCTTACGCTCAAGGACCCGTCGGGGCATTCGACCACGATGTTGTTTTCGATGACTTCGAAGCGAGATTCCGGTCCGTTCAGGATCTCGGTAATCAACGAGATCGCTTCCGGAGGAATGGTGACCCCGGTGTCGGCGAGGCCAAGGTCGAGGCCGCCAACATCGCTGTCCTTCAGGGTCGTGAGCGCAAGTCTCTTACCGTCAGTTCCGACGACGTCGAAGAAGTCATCGCGTTCTCGAATATGAACGCCAGTCAGCATGATGCGCCCGCCGGCTGCATCGCCCTTGGCTGCCGAGGCGACCTTTGCGGTGCTGATGGCCGTCGCGAGGTTTTGCAGATTGGCGCGCTTTCCACCGGTGTGACCGGGGATGATCGTGTCGAAGACATCGGCGGAGACGCCAGGAAATTCATGGGCCGATCGGGACGTCGAAAGCCGGAGGGACCGTTCATTGTCTGTCGCGACTGTTTCAAGAATGAAGGTGCTGTCGGTGTTGCGAGACGCCTTCACGAGACGATCGAGGCCCTCGGGGTGAATGGCAATGCTGCCGGTCATGCGGATTTCGGCCGGGCGGCGCCATTCCGACACCATCGTCTCATTGAAGGCGATGACGCGGACCTGGCCGGCTTCGGCGGGGCGCTCTTCCGTGTCATATGGAGTCTCACCCGGAATATCGCCGACACGCTCGGCGATGATCTGGATCGGATCGGGGGATTTCGAGACGGCGGTCGCTGCGGCGATCAAGCTCTGAAGATCCGCATTGTTGATCGTGAATTTCATGGGTTATTGCTCCATTTGTGTCTGCGGCGTCGCGCTCGAAGGAGATGGGGCAGCAGATTGCTTTTCGGCGTCGGCTACGGCGCTTTCGATTCCGTCTGCGGTGAGGAAGCCGCCAAAGAGGTGGGTTCCGACAATCCACGAAGGGGTTCCTTCCGCGCCCATTTCGAAGAAGGCCCGGGTATTGTTCTCGACAGCCGTATAGGCCCCGGACTTCGCGATCGCGGTCAGCAGGTCGCGGCTATTGACGCCTTCATCTTCAGCAAGCTTGGTTGCGAGCGTGATATCCGCGACGTCTTCGGGAGTGTGATCATGCAGGGCGCGCGCGGCTTCGGGGGCAATGTCGCGCAAGGCAATTTCGACAGCGGCATAGCCAGCACTCTCTTCTGTCGTGGTCGCAACAGGGAATATCATGATTTTCCAGCCTCGCTTGGCGAGCTTGTCGAGTTCCTGGCTGAAGCGCCGGCAGTGAGCACAGTTCGGATCGTGGAATGCCAGGATCGTGCGCTCCGGGCCTGCAGTGAGATCGCCATAGACGATTGACTGGCCGTTGGATGCGATAAGTGCCTCGACCTGGGACTGAGCGATTTCGTCCACGGGCGTGGTTTGAAGCGACTTCATGTCATCGGCGGTTACGCAAGGCCAATGCCGGCCGAAGGCAGTGAGGACCGCCAGGGCAGGGTGTTGGTTGGCGAGCTGCGGAGTCGTGTCGATCGTGGAGATGATGGCTTCGCGCACATCCTCGGTGGAGACATTGCCACGCGAGCAAAACGGGGAAGGCTTGTCCGCGAGGATGGCATAGACGGAGATCCCGCCGATCACACCCGAGACGTAGGACATGCAGTCATCCGTGTCGCAATTTCGAATGAGATCCTGGAGCTCGGCGGATGTGGATGGAAAGTAATTCTTCTCGGCCGCGGCGTTCTCTTTGACGTCCTTGTTTACGTCCTGCGCGGCAGCAGCACCGGGCATGGCGTTGAGCGCAATACAGGCAGCTGCAACCAGGCTCCTCAGTTTCATCGGCTATCTCCCTCGATGGTGTGTCAGGAGGGAGATCGGTTCAATTTCGTGAATGGAAAAATTCTCGGGGATTTTTCTCCAATACCAACCCAGGATGTCCTGCGCGTCGATGAAGGTCCGAGGCCCTATTTCCTTCAAATGCCTGAGGCATGAGAGAAAGGACTGCTATGGACTACTACGTCTCGGAGACGACAGGTCTGCCGCTCACGCTGGCGGGAGCCCTCGAGGAGCACAATGCCGATGCGATCGGATTGCTTTCGAAGATTCCAGGATTTGACGAGATCAGCCCCAAGGAGGACGCGATCATGCTCGTTGCGCACGGCGGCCGCCTAAACGATATCGACGATCGCCACACTCAATCAATGGAAGGAATTTCCCGGACATTGGAGGCGATGAAGGCAGCGGGGATTGATCATGACGAGGTGAGAGATGGCCTCCCTGCTGCGCATCGTCTCGTAGAACATTACGGGCCGGGCATGATGAAGGCGTTCTATTCCAGCTTCAGGGATCAGGCGGGAATGTCGGATATGGAGCATGCGCAGAGACTGGCGGCCTTTGCCCGGGCTGGAGTCGATTTTGACGCTGTCGATGCCTCCGGAGACAAACCTCTGGATAGGCTCATGAAAATGGCGGAGCATCGTTTTGCCGAAAAGCGACCTTACGATTACGATTTTAAGCCTCTCAGCCTTAAGGACATGAAGTCGGGGCTCAAGGAAGAGTATCAGCCAGTCAAAGATGCGGCACGCGAGTTCCGGGTAACGCAGATCGTGAATCAAATGGCGCAGAAAGCCAGCCTGACTGGCCAAAGACAGTCAACGACGCCGCGAGATCGCTCAGGTCTCGGACCGAGCGATCCCGAGATCTGATCGAAGTCAGATCTTTAATTAGAGCGATGCAGGCGCCTGTCCTGTTTTCGCGGTCACTCGTCCGCGTTCAGGCCAGGAAGAGCACCGATAAACCCGCGCGAGCAATCGAGATAGAATTCGCGATCGATTTTCTCGAGGCGGAAAACAGCATCCCTGTTGACGGCAAGGTCACGCCGTGTCGGGCAACCGATGACGCGCCGCAATGTCTCCGATACGGCAATCTCGACTTCTTCGGAAGTCTGCAGGAGAGCTGAGGAGATCAAGCCCCACCGGTCGTATTTCTGGGCCATCCACGCATGGAAGTTATTGTCCTGCGCCAGCGCGAAGCTGCGCCTGAGAGCACTTGCTGCGCGTTCATTCCAGACATCGTCGACCTGCGCTTCGACTTCGACCACGCCGGTGACGATCTTCGCGCCTGGCGGCACCTGCATCAACCACATGGGGACATCGATCGCCGCAATGGACATTGTCATGGTGAAATCGCCAGTTCTCTCCTGCTTCAATCCGGTTTTCCGGGCTTCAAAGAAACTGGCCGTGTGAGAGAAGTTTCGTCCATCGGGCATCTCGTAGCCCCCGGAGATCATATCGAGGAGGTCGTCCTTTTCATGTTCTGCGAGCGCGGACACGAATGCGCTGACGTGATCTGGAGACCCCATGAATACCGGGCGATGTCCAGATCGGCGGGCTTCGGAGGCCCAGAAATGGAAATCGTGCCGCTCACAGGCGGTCATGGCGATTTCCATGGAGTTGAAGCGCCCGATTTCGACGTTGGGGCGGCCCGGAGCGTCCGGAAAACCCTGCCGAGCACTCCATTGCCCGTCATCGATTTCCTCGACTGCATAGGTAATGGGAGTGGTTTCCGAGCTCGCTCTCCAGAGACTGGCCTTGCCTCGCGTTTGCTCCCATTCCAGGCCGTCATAGACAGGACGCATGGTTGTCGCGCTTTGGTCGGGGGTGGCATTCATCTGGCAAATCTCTCTCAGGCTGTCGAAGAAGATATTGGCCCATTCTTTCTATCAAGAAGCAAAAAGCCCGCGCGAACAGGTTCACGCGGGCAGTTTTCTTCGTGGTGAGCGAAGTATCAGCTCAGGACAACATCCTGGATCTTCGCCTTCTTGCGCACCGGCTCTTCTTCCATTTTGGCGATCGCGCCATAAGGCGTCTCGCCATCGATCAGGACCGAAATCTTGTCTGCGCCGGTTTGATATGCGGCCTTGAGGCTTTGAACCGAGATCATGCCGCCGAACTCGCGACCTGGATCCTTGGGGGATTCAAAGGCCTCTGTAAGACTCTTGGAAGTCTCGCTGAGAGGAGACGTGAGCTTCGGTGCATCCGGGTCGGAAAGTGAGACAAACCCGTCTTTGCCGATGATCATCTTGACTTGCTCGTTGGTGCCGGATGCTTCCTTGACGTCGACGAAGTGACCGATGTCTTGCGCGGAGAACTCGACGCGGCTGAGACCGCGATCTTCACGCTTGGCTTCGCGACGCTTCTCGACCTCTTCACGATCGCGCTCGACGAACTTCTCAGCATAGGCCCGCAGAGCTTCACCCTCGGAGCGGTTGCTCGCCTCGACAGGCATCTGGGTTGCATCGCGCAGGAACCGGCGAAGGTCGTAGTTCGGTTCACCTTCCTTCGTCAGCATGTTGTCGTCGAGCCAACGGGTCATGCGCTTTGCCGCGATGTCCGGTGCGCCGGTCTTGTAACCTTTGAACGGTCCACGACCAGCTTCGATCTTCGCGGTGCGAAGGCGTTCGCGGCGCGCCGGGTTCATGTTGGCTTTCTGCGCCGTGGTGATGACGTCGGCGGCACGACCGGCCGCGCGCGGATCCGAGAAGGCCTCGCGATATTGCCCCATTGCATCTTCGAGAGACCCGAAAGCCGCACGCGAGGAATCGAGGTCTCCGAGTTCGGCCTCGGCGCGACCCGCCCGTTGCCGGAAATACTCGACAGTTCCGTTGTCGATGAGTTCCATCATACGGTTGTCGATCTTGTAGACGAGCTCCTCAGGGATGCGCACCTTCAGTTCGGAACGGCCGTATTCACTTGCGCGGTAATCTGCGTCAGCATCGTAGGAGACGGGAGCTTGCGCAGTGTTTTTCCCGGTGTCGGTAGCAGCAAGATCTTCCGGATCGATGGCGTCATAGGTGATTTTAGGCCTGTTGTCGGCCTTCTCGTCCTTTCCACCTTCTTCCTTGGATTTGGAAGCCGAACCTGCGTCGCCGTCGGAGTTGTCGAAGGCGTTGTCGTAGCCATTTCCGAGCTCGTCCTGGAAGTCGCGCGCCGCCGCTTTCGCAGCCCCGCCCTGGGTCATGATGCTGCCCTCGTCTCCGCTGAAGATTTCTTCACGGATCTTTGGCGAGATGGCGAACTTCATTTCCGAGATGAGCTTCTTGAGCTCCACGGCCTCTTTCGACGAGATCTTCGGGTCACCCATGTTGCCCGAACCGAGGCAGACATCGATCGATTTGTCCTCGTAATCATCGATTGCGATTTTGAGGTCGTCGACAAGCTCGCGGTCAGCCAGCAGCCAGGTGGGATTTTGCGTGTCCCACTGTGCAGTATGGGCAACCCGGATGAAGGAAGCTGAGATGTTGTAAAGGCTATTGCAGTCAGCCTTCATCAGATCGCTGTCCCAGCCGGCCTGGATTGCGCCAGGTCCGACTTCGACCTCTTCCCTGGTTGCGCTGGAGACGGCGGATTTGAACAGCGCGGCATTTGCCGTCGTGACATCGCCAGCCTTGATGGATTGCGGCAGATCGAGGTTGGAGGTGATTTCGCTGGCCACGTGGAAGAGAGCGTCCATTTGCTCGGGTGTGCCGCGCACGGACTGGTCACCCAAAGGCGCCTCACGGTCGGGGTTTTCGCCAGGCATGAGGTAACCGGATTGCTCGAGGATGCTCCACATCGTGTCCATGGGGCCTTTCTCGAGACCTGGAACGAAGACAGCTTCCGCGGGATTATCATGGGCGGCCTGAAGAAGGTTCAGCGCGCGCTGTGTGATCAGCTTCATGTCGTCAGGACGAACGCGCGTGACGGTCTCCGGGACGATCTCGTAGATCGTGTCAGCGTGGAGTTCGCGGAACTCCTTCATGTAGTCCGCCTTTCCGTCACGGATCATCTCGCGGTCGGCGTTGTGGTGAGCAAGGACGACGGTCTGGTAATAGGGAAGGAACGCCTTTGCGTCCTCTTCGCCAATCTTGTCCATGCCGGCGTTGTTGGCCTGCCATTGGCCGTTCTCATCCTTGTTCAGGCAGTCGTTCTTGACCAGCCAGCGAGCCATGTCGCGGAAGGCGAGCTGCAGACTGCCGTAGTCTTGGGAATTGTTGTTGAAAAGGTCGGGGAGGTTTTCCTCGACTGCTCGGGTGTAGAGGTGGGCCCCGAGGGTGATTTCAGCGCTGCTCATTTTCGTGCCTCGATAAGTATTCTATTGGAAGGGAGATCGGGCCGGAGAAGCGATGTCGCTCCTCCGGCAGGGATCAATTTCAGATTTCAGCCACATCGACCCGCGGTTGGCGCGACTTGGTCTTCTCGGGGAGCTGGATCTCCTGTCCGTTCAGGTGACGGACGAGGTTCTTCATGGCCGTTTCCATGTTTTTCCCGGTGTCGATCGCCGGCTTGCGGTCTTCGAACTTGGGACCCAGCGACTCGACATCGGCGGCGCCGAAGCCTGCGCGAGCCAGTGCGCGCGATCCGGTATTGCCGAGCAGTCCGCGGTTGCCAGAAATCATTTCGAGGTGCTCGTAATCCGAGAAGTTGACCACGGTCGGCATCCGGCCAGCCTTCAGCCCCTGACGAATGGTCTGGTGCTGGTTGGATTCCTTCTCTTTCGCGTTGAGCGCTGTGACAAGAACGCTGTCAGACATGGCACCGAGGAGCTGGGCAGCGCGACGCGCGGAGACGGGGTCGCTTACCGAAGGAGACGAAACCATTGCGCCTTTCTTGCCGGTTTCCTTGTTGAAGGCCTTGCTGTCATAGTGCCACGAACGGGTCTCCGGCGGCTGCATGTGAATGACGACGCCACCGTTTTCGATGATCCGCTTTTGCTTCTCGCGATCCTCATTGGAGGTGTGGGTCGAGCCCGTCGGCGCGATCATGATCTGGGGACCGGTTTCAGGAATGTCGACCGAAGTCTGCCCCTGAACATATGCCACGGTGGCAGCTTGCATCGTCAGTGCCGAAACGGCTTTGGTTCCGGTGCTGGCCGTGATGCGACGTGCGCGCTCGTCTCCGGATTGCGTTCCTGTGATGCCGATGATCGACTTGGAGTTCTTCAGGAAATCCTTGTCGCCTTCGATGATCATGTAGGGCGGCACATTGCCGGAGCGCAGAACCGCTTCCGGATAGTGCTCGGCACCGATGACTTCCATGTCGTGACGATTGAACTCGGCAGACATCTTGAGCATGGAGTCACGCGCGGCAGCCATGACGTCGGTATTGCCGAGAAGGCGAATGGTCGCGGGCGAGATTTTCACCTCGTCGCGCAGGTATTCCTGCCCTTTCGGGGTCGTAGCCGAATCCGCGATATCGTTGACGGTTTCGTCCAGCATGGCCATGCGGCTCATGTCCTCCGGGTGAATCCGTCCAAGTTTCGGGTCACGAACCAGGGACAGGCCGAAATAGGCCATGGGGTCATTGGCGGCCATGTCGAAGGCGTGACTGGAGAAGCTCTGTGCGATCTCCTTTTTGGACTGATGGTTGGCTTCAGCTTCGCGTGCGCTTTCCATCAGGGGAAGTTCGACTTCGCCTGGTCCGATCACTTTCACTGCCTTACCCAGGCGGGCGGCTTGCGCCAGTACCGCCGAAGCTCTGGAACCCGGATCGCCATTCACGAAGACGGCGACAGCGTCTGCCCGGCCAATAAGCTGGTCTGCAGCCTGATTTTGCTTGAGGGAAGGATCGTATTCACGGGGATAGAATGCGCCTTTCGGACGCACTTTGCTGACTTCCTGCCAGAGAGCGCCGTTCTTTTCGGGGCAAGGCAGGAGCCTGTCGTCCAGCGACTTGATGTAGTTTGCGGCAGAGCGCTCCATACCGTCATCAGCGAACACAGCAATCGTGCCGGAGAATTGGCGCGGCTTGGAGCGCGAGTTGGCCTTGGACTTGTCCTTGATTGCCGCCGCGAAGGCGCGATCGTTCGCAGCCTCTTTGTCGTCGGGGTCTGCAAAGCGGACCTGTCCGTTTTCGAGGACGCGCCTGCGGAAGCGCTTCGGACGATGGGCTTCCATGTCCTTTCTCAGGGCTTCCAGCGGCAGATCTTCGATCTTTTTGGGAAGTTCCTGACCCTTCACACCCTTCGATGCGGGGAAGTGAGTCAAGGTCGATGTGATGAAGCCGCGCAGCACGGACGCTGTTTGCCCATCGGATGCGAGAGCAACCCATGCGTCGCTGTTTCCGTGCATGCGATCGGAAATTCCAGACATCTTGTCGCCGCTCTTGGCGGCTTCGCGAACGAGTTTGAGAGTTTGCTCGTCGCCGGCGTCGAGGACCTTCATGATATGCAGCCACTGGCTGTGCGCATTGGTGAAGGGGTCGTTTTTCGACGAATGGTTCGGGTTGCCAAGGAGCTTCTTGGGACCACCAACGCTGAGCGACGCCCATTTCGGGGTCGTCGGGCGTTCACGGGTCGTGCCGTCGTAGTAGTTGTCGCCTTCCGGTTCGGAGGCGTGAAACAGCGGCCCCAGTTCCTTCCAGTCGTCATAGCTCATGGACTTTGCTTCGATGCGGTCAGCCATATTTTTCGCCTGCATTTCCTGTTGAGTGAATCTGTCTGGCAGGAAATCAGTCCCGGGCCTGGCTCTCGCAACGAATAGAGGTGCTTTTTTCCTTCCCGGTCCTGCTTGGGGAAACAGGGCAAAAACAGGGAGCCAACGAAAAAACGCCGGTCGCCCTTATCTGGGCGCTGGCGTTGGCAATTTTACGAATGAATGACTGTCGGACTACACCGAGGTTCTTGAGCCTCAAATTCGAGCCCGCAACCCCCGGACTTCAGTCCGGGGATAGGGCCCCGGTTTGTGGTTCCTTTTCGAGGTGCGCAGGGCGTCGACCTGATCTCGCTTTGCGCGATGCTCGAGAGTTGTCTGGCTGTCGACATAGGCTTTGACGATTTCGAGGGGCGCGCCTCCGCAGGAGATGACGCAGTAGCTGGGCGCCCAGAAGGCCGCGCCCCAGAGCCGCGTCAGCACCTCGGGCATGCGCCGTTGGCGCAAGCGTCGGGAGGAGGCGCCTTTCAGGCGCTGGACGATCTTGGTGAGTGACAGATGGGGCGGGTAGCAGATCATCACATGCAGGTGGTCCCGGTCGGCTTCAATCGCGACAAGATCGACCTCGAGATCACCTGCTGATCTCCGCATGGAGGCTCGCAGGATCTCGAAGACGCGCGACGTGATGACCCGGCGACGGTATTTGGTCGTGAAGATCAGATGGGCATGCAGGAGCGACACGGAGTGGCGTCTGCGGCGGTAGGTCTTTCTCATGAAATGAGCTTCTGTTTGCGTCGATCCGGCCAATATCATCGGCGTGATGAAGCTCGCGAAGACCTACAAGTTCCGGCTCGACCCGACCCCGGCCCAAGCGGAGATGTTCGCCCGGATCGCGGGTTGCTGTCGGTTGGTCTACAATCTTGGGCTCGAGCAACGGCGTGATCACTGGCGTCGCCACAAGGCTTCGACGGGCAAGTCGATCAATTGGTATTCGCAGAAGAATGAACTGCCGGGGCTGAAGAAGGAGTTTGCCTTCTTGTCCGAGGTGCCATCGCACTGTCTGCAGATGGCACTGAAAGATCTCGATGCCGCCTACCAGAACTTCTTCTCCGGCCGGGCCGGATATCCCAAGCCGCGGCGGCGTGGGCTCGATGACAGTTTCCGCTTCCCGGACCCGGCACAGTTCCACCTTGGGCGCAGTTGGCTGGTCGTGCCGAAGTTCGGCCGCCGGCCGAATGACAGCGGCCGACTGCGGATCCGAGTGCACCGGAAGGTGAAGGGGCAGATCAAGACCATCACCATAATCCGAAATGGACGGCATTGGTATGCCTGCCTTTCGACTCTGCGCAATGTGCCGGGTCGCAAGCCCAAGACCCGACAACTACGGGTGACGGGTCTCGACCGCGGAGTGGCAAATCCGGTCGTCACCTCGGATGGCCGCTTCATGGGAGCGGCCACGGAGACGGAAGCGGAGCGCCGCAAGGCGACCCGCCTGGCGCAGTCGGTCTCACGCAAGAAGAAGGGGTCAGCCAATCGGCTGAAGGCGGTGCTGCGGCTTGCGCAGCACAAGGCGAAGATGGCGCGGCGTCGCAAAGACGCGGCACACAAGATCTCCCACGATCTGGTCAAGAACCACGACGTGATCGTGCTGGAAGATCTCAAGACCCGGGCGATGACCCGCTCGGCAAAGGGGACGGTCGACGCCCCGGGGAGCGGCGTCCGGCAGAAGGCGGGGCTGAACCGGGAGATCCTCGATCGGGGCTGGGGCATGCTGGGCGAGATGATTGCCTGCAAGGCGGCCTGGGCCGGCAAGCGGGTGATCAAGGTGGCCCCGCATTACAGCTCGCGGGAGTGCGCTTGCTGCGGGCATGTGAGTGAGAGGAACAGACCGAGCCAGGCGACCTTCGCCTGCGTCTCTTGTGGGCACGCGGCCCATGCGGATGTAAATGCGGCCCGGGTCATTCGGGCGCGCGGCATCAAGATACTCGAGGCCGACGGACTATCGGCATCAGCCTGTGGAGGTAGCGGCATTGGCCGTCCAGTGAAGCAGGAAGAAACCGCGGGCATTGCCTGCGGGCAAGATCAGACATCCTCTGACGTGCACCTACCAGCGCACTGATCAGGAAAACTGAAGCCCCGGATCTTCAGTCCGGGGAGAAGTCACCGATTGGCGGATAGAGAGGGATTCGAACCCTCGAGGCGGTTCCCCGCCTACACACTTTCCAGGCGTGCGCCTTCGACCACTCGGCCACCTATCCTTGAGAGAAGAATGGGCCTCTTTTTTGCTTTGCCAAAACTCTTCGAAGGGATTTGCGGGATTTTTCTCAGGCTGCGGCTTTTCGCGATAGGGAGGCACTGAATTCGATGCCTTGAGATATTCTTGCGAAGGCTTCGCGCTCCCAGTCGGGCAGACCTGAGAGAGCTTCGGGAGTGTAGGAAGACGCCATGATATCGAGAAATTTCACGTTGGCCTTCGCAAAATCTCGGCGCGAGATGCCATAGAGCTCCATACTTTCTTCTTCGAGCAAAGCTCGGTTTCGAGCGGTCCTCTCAAAATCGATAAAATCTGCAAGATCGAGCAGCAGAATGCGGTTGTCCTTGCCCGGCACATGGCCTGCTGTGCGCATGATATGATCGTAGGCTGTCTGCGTCGACAGAGGATCATTGTGCATTAGCCAATCGGCCGAGCGCCTTTCCTTTTCTGGAAGGTCGTCATAGATCGCGTCATGGCCAAGGATGGCCCTGTCGAGCTGGTCATCGTATTCGAAACGAAAAGTGTGTTCGGCGTGAAAATAGAGCTGCTGAACATGATCCCAGACGTGGTATTTCCTGCGGGGATCACTGAAATATTGGGCCTTTGCCAAGGTCCAAATCTGCGTGCCTTCAAGTCGGCTCCATGCCATGTCCGAGGTTTCCGTCTATTGGATCAATCCTCATCGACACATTGTTCCAGAAAGCCCTGACTCGAAATTTACCCAGTTGGGTCGCGCATTGATGCGGCGGATCGCTTCTATCGTTCCGCCGCTATTCGATAGGCTGCAGAGGGAGGAAAACGGCTTTGATCTCAGCTCGAAGTCGGCTCATCCGAGACCGAGAAATATCCAGGCCAGATCATTTGCGTCTTCCGCCGGCCGGTCGGGCGCCCCTTCATTCGAGAGATGCTCTCTTCGATCGCGAAGTGCGATAAGTATCTCCTTCGTCTCAAGGTCTGGCGCCGTCTCAGCCAGCAGCTGCAGCGTTTTTGTGTCGAGGTCAGCGATGTCCTGTCCAGCGAAGCGTCCAGTCAGGACGATGCCCTTTGATTGGCCTGTCTGGACATTCATGATCACATGGATATGCGGCGTCTCCATCCGGACGATGGAGGGCGATCCTTTTAGGCGAGCGAACCGCGCAGCCTGAGATCTGGAGCGATCTTGCTGTCTCTCGCTTTGTCGATTGCGAGCGGTTTGGTCTGCATTCTCAAGCGCGCGTCCGTATCGAGACGTTCCCTCGAGAAGAGCCAGGCCCATGGCGACAGGCACCGCGGGCGGGAAGACGATCGCGGTCACGAGACCTCCCACAAGAGCGGAGACCGATGCACCGGAAAGAGCCTCACCAAGCGCATTGATGCGCTTGGATACAGGAGACGTGACAACATCAATGCCGTCTTCCACGAGACCTGCGACATAGGTTTTGGCCAGCCCGGCTCCGGCATCGAGGCGAGCGATAGCGTCCCCACCAAACGAGGCGATATGCTGACTTCCGCTTGTTATGGTATTTGAGACAGACTGCCGGAGTTTTTTCGAGTGACGGCCAGCCAATCCAGTCATGCGACGGGTAAGGCCAGAACCCTCATGTAAATTCTGCTCATCTGATGTGACTTCCGGTGCAATGGCAGCACGCAGAGTTGCAGCCTCGATTTCGAGAGGTGTTGCAGCCCTGGCGTTCAGGACGGCGCGCGCTTGCGCAGAAGCAGTGAGACACGCCTTGATGTCTTGTTCGATCGCTTCGATGCGGGGAGACCTGCCGGATGCTTCGATCATCTGACTTAGCGCCTCGAGAGAGGCCACAATGGACGGGAGATGAACGGCAGTGAGAGGCCTGACGCTTCGCCACGCAGCGGGATCTGCATCGAATGCCTTCTCTATGGCGAGAAGGTCAGCACAAAAGTCTTTGATCGGTTTATCCAGATCAGGAAGGGCGCCGCGAACGGTGTTGGCACGAATACGCGCATTGATGACGACCGCAGTAGCCGCTTTACGGCGGTCGGCAGCATCTTCAGCCCAGGGGCTTTCCGCGGAAAGTAATCTCTTGGCGGTCATCGTGAACATTCTCCAGTATGTCTGCGGGGGCAAGTAGAGACGAAGGAAAGACAGAGAGACAGAGACATGGCGCCTGGTGTTCCCGAAGCACTCTCTCCGGGAACCGGGCGGTGATGGGTTCCTGTCACCCGTTGGCTCGATAGATGGCGAGGGCTTCCTCGAAGGGCAGGGCATTGAGGACTGTCGCCTTTGGGTATTTGTTGCGAACTGCAGCAATGTGCCGATCGTCGATCTTGCGGACGCCTTTCCATTTGAGTTCGAAGACACCATCCTCCCCGGGGCGGGTGAAGATGACCTTTGAACGCATCGCCGAGCGAAGATCCTTCGAGACGAGCCAGTCAGTCAGTAGCTCGCCACATAACAGTTCGAGATCCATGGGAAGAGGATCGCCACCGAAGCTACATTCGAGAGGCGGCTTGTTTTCCTTCACCCAGGCTTCTGCCTTTGCGAAAGCGGCCCTATCGCCATAGAACATATCCGGACCGCCATGGCCTTCGTTGGAAACCTCGCCGATTTTCTTTCCGTCCACATAGAGCGATGCGCTGTAGCAGTTTGTTTCCTGGCTCATGCTTTCCATGTGCTTGATGTTCTTGAGTTCGATCTTCATGCAATATCTCCAGAATTTATCTGTCTGTCTTTCTTGTGCGGTAGTGTCGCACCACTCAGGAAGACGCGTTGCTGGCCGCTTCGCGCATCAGGTCAACGAGATCGTCGGGCGTCGGCAGATCTTCCGGGTTGGCGCGCGCAGGTGAGGTTCGCTGGGCGAGCAGGCGCCCAAAGCCTTCGAGCGTCTTCTGCATGGCTTCGATTGCCGCGCGCGTTTGCGCAGTGTCTTCGATGACCGTTCGAGAACCGTCGGAATCGAACTTGATACGCCCAACGATATGCGCTTCATCTGCGGGGGAACGCTCTTGGACAGCCGTCACGCTGCCATCTTTCTCAATGCGCCGGCGGCCGTCGTTGCCGCGAGGTGTTTGAATGTCGAGACGCGCGGGTTCAGCACGGATCCTAAGGGATGCGAAGGTATTGCCGTTGTGCTCGTTGCGGTCCGGATCGACATGCAGAATATAGATGGGTTTCCACCTGTCGGCAGAAAGCTCACCGCAGATGATCTTCAGATCTGCCTCGACCTCTGCGGCGAGCTTCTTGATGTCGGTTCCGGACCAGCCTTTGCCCGCGACGGAAGCATGCTTGCTCGATGCCTTGAAGATTGTTCCTGCACTGTCGCTATGGAGATGGACATCGATTTCGATCGTGTCGTCAGGAAGGTGAAAAGTCCAGGTTTCGATCTTGCGCCCTTGTGCGCGGGTATAAGGAACTTGGAAGCGGCCAGTCATGGTTTCATCCTACTCAGTTGTCACCAGCCGGAACGGAAACCGCCCGGCCCTCATAGGAGGGGCCGGGCGGTTTATGTTTTCGGCGATTAATGCCTCTACCCTTTAGGGGGCGAGACGGGTTCGAGCACCATCATCGATCACTCGGACATATTGGCCAACGGAGAGCTGGGCGTCGTTTTGCACGACAGCGATGGTTCGTCCGCTATCGAGGCGCACAGTCCATTCCTGAGCAGGGATGCGATTGGCGCGCTGGGCAACATTGCCGCCGGCGGCTGCGCCAGCAACGGCGCCGATCCCGGTCACGAGGGCGTTCCCTTTGCCTTTTCCGAATTGGTCGCCCAGCAAGGCGCCGGCAGCGCCTCCGGCGATAGCACCCATCACGGCATCGGAGTTGCCGGTCATGTGTCGGATTTCGACAGATCGAACGCCGGTGATGGTGCCCATTTGCACATTCTGGGCCCGCATGGCGGCAGAAGGAGTGTAAACGGCGGAGTTCATGTTGGGCTGGCTACATGCAGCCAGGCCCAGGCTGGTGAAAGCTGCCAGAAAAAATGAGGTCTTCTTCATTGATGTCTCCAGGAATGAGGATTGTTCGTCTCTTGGAGCAGATAGGTTCATAAGAATTTATTCGGTGAGAAGTTATCGAGAGATTGCAATTTTTCCGTGCTTGGCTTCGAGGCGGAAGAGTGCATTGCATGACAGAAGATGTTTCTGCGGCGAAATATTTTGAGGATGCCTTGCGACGATCAATCTCCTTGAAGATTAACATTTTTCTTGGAGATGCCCTAAATGAAGAAACTTTCACTCGCGGTCATGCTGTGTCTTTCTGCGACAATGGCTTCGGCCAAGGAGGCCGCACCGAATAACGACGGAAGTGCGTCGGATAAGGTCTCGTCGATCCAGGTGGCGGCAGGCAAAGATCTCGCAGCAGATAAAACGCGCACCGGAGTGAGTGTCCGCGGTGCGGCCTCAACGCTTGGAGCTGGCGGTGAGATCGCCTGGCGTTTCAATGACAAGCTTGGAGTGAGGGCGCCGTTCGGGTCGGCCGATGCCGACTTTGACGGAGAGGTTGAAGGCTATGATATCGAGGGCAGTGTGACAGCCGGCGGCGTCGGCCTAATGGTGGACTATTTCCCCATGGGCGGCGCGTTTCATGTGTCTGGAGGCCTCTTTCACACCGGCTACGAAGCTGAGGGGGTGGCACATGATGTCTCGATTGACGGTGTGAAGTTCGATGTCGCCATGGACTTCAAGCAAAAGCGCGACATCAATCCGGCTCTCGCTATGGGATGGGACTGGCAGATCGGAAACCATGGTCTCGTGACGATGGATCTTGGCGCGATCCTTGGGTCGGGCTTCGATGTCAACGCGAAGGAAAGCTCGGGCATTGTTCCGCAAGATCGGGTGGATCAAGAGATCGCCGATCTGCGAGATGCGGCCGGGAAGGCAAAAGTTCTCCCGTATTTCAAGCTGGGCATTGGCTTCAAGTTCTGAACCGACGATTCAACAATGCTGCAGAATTGGAAGCGCCCGGCCTGGAGACCAGACCGGGCGTTTTCATGACCCATCATGGGCGCACGAAAAAAATATTGGCGCCTTTCTCTGATGGGGGGGGATGGCGCTCCCTCGAGGACTCGAACCCCGAACCTGCCGATTAGAAGTCGGCTGCTCTATCCTGTTGAGCTAAGGGAGCTTTATTCGTGCCGGAGCTTGGTGTTCAGGCCGGAGCTCGATCTGTCTCGGAGCGTCTGTAGCCTTCAGGAGCCGGCGGATCCCATATCTTGCACCGATAATATGGTGCGCCCTTTGAGCGACGGAAGCGTTTGGCGGAATTTTTTCTTGTTTTCCAGAGCGCCAGATCAACCATTCTATGTGAGTCGTTTTGTGCCGTTCGCCATGTCGATCATTGGGGCTCGTCGCCAGGTTTTTCCAGGCTTTCTGGAGTGGCTCCTGTGCGTTCGCGGTAGACCTCATGAAAGAGTGGTCGTGTAACGTCTCTCTCTGTATCCACATCGATCAACCCTCTCATGGCCAGACATCCCTGCACGAAGCCGAGCCAGCGACTGGCCTTATCCTCCTCCATCTCCGTCGCTCTTTCGATACCAGTCCGACACATCCACGTCAGGTTATCGAGCGACAGCCTCGGGGTTCGTGACCACGGGTCGTGTCGACCCGCGGCCACGAACTCTTCCATGATCACAAGATACCGCTGGAAGAGAAGAGAATTTACTTCCGGAAGAGATCTCATTTTTCAGCCTCCTGGGCGACTTCGATTCTCGATGTGATCTCTTCGATCGAAAGTGGGGCCAGGCCGATCGCTTCGACGCAAAGGTTGAAATATCGCGTATCTGCTATTCTGCGCCCGTGCGCGTCGTCACGCATGACCGTGTGGTGGTGTATGTGCCCATGAACGTTGGCAAGACACCAATGCGGGATGCTTTCGGGATGTATCGGGTAGTGCTGCAAAATGAGCCGGTTGATTTTGTAGCTCCCCTTGATGTCCTCGAAATAGGGCAGGTAATCCTTCAACTTGAAGATGTCGTGGTTCCCGGCAGCAAGCCGGAGGCGGCCGTTCAATCGCGAAAGAAGAGGAAGCCCGCGGCGGGAGATCGCTACGTCTCCTATGTGATAGACAATGTCTTTGGGTTGAACGACCTTGTTCCATGCTTCGATCATCATTTCATCCGCTTCGCGCGCATCGTTCGCCCAGGGCCTGATCAGGTCGCCAGTCTCGTCCCGATATTTATAGATATTCTCGTGAGCAAAATGGTGATCGGAAATGGCGAAGCGATTGCTCATGTTGAATGTCTTTCGAGGGCAGGAACGATGTCGTGAAAGTCGGTCTAACTGGCGATATAGCCAAGGCGAGTTGGGCGTTTTCTATACAGGACTGAAGCAAGAAGAGGGTGGTGCCGACGGGGAGGATCGAACTCCCGACCCCCTCCTTACCAAGGAGGTGCTCTTCCACTGAGCTACGTCGGCATATGGTTGGCGCAGGCAGACTCGAACTGCCGACCTCTCGGTTATCAGCCGAGTGCTCTTACCATCTGAGCTACGCGCCAAAAAACAGGAAACCCGAAACTTTTCCCTTTCCAGGGGATCTGCGCATTCCACCTCATGTTAGAGGTCGTTCGACGCTTGGTGATTGGTGCCGACGGAGGGACTTGAACTCTCGACCTTCGCATTACGAATGCGCTGCTCTACCATCTGAGCTACGCCGGCATGTAGGATTTGGTGGAGCCAGGGGGGATCGAACCCCCGACCTCTTGCGTGCCACGCAAGCGCTCTCCCATCTGAGCTATGGCCCCAAATTGGTGGGTCGTGCTGGGTTCGAACCAGCGACCTCCTGCGTGTCGAGCAGGCGCTCTACCAACTGAGCTAACGACCCGCATTGCGGTTGATGATCTTTGGTATTTCCGTTGAGCGGAAATAGTTTCGATCAAGGTGATCTGGTAGGACCTGGAAGGATCGAACTTCCGACATCTCCCGTGTAAAGGGAGCGCTCTACCTCTGAGCTAAGATCCCATTTTTTATGGTGGTCGTGACGATTGGACTTGAACCAATGACCTGCGGATTATGAGTCCGCCGCTCTAACCAACTGAGCTACGTCACGACAAGGACGTGCAGGTATTCATTCTGCGTTAAAATACTTGCAAGATTGCAGTGTGGCGATATTCCCTTTGGGAAAATCGTCACGGAAAAGGCGCATTTCAGAGTGAAACTTGCGTCCATATCATGAAGGAATATTACATGCTTGCACGACGAATTTTCATCGGAGCCATATTTGCGTCAATGTTTGCAGCGCCACTGTCTGCTCAGATGAGCCCTGTCTCTCTCGACGAGATCGAAGTCGCGTTCAACGAACGGGATGCCAATACCCGAAAGATGGTTCAGCAGGCGATGAAAGCGGCAGGATATTACGACCGCGCAATCGATGGCGCATGGGGCGATGGCATGAAAAGAGCCTATAGCCACCTTCTTGCGTCCAAGCGTTATCGCGACGTGTCGTCGAAATGGACTTGGTCGAGGAACGTTCAGGTTGTCGAGACACTGATGTTCCTGACATCGGACGCGTATATGGAATGACGCGCAGTCCTGGCGGAAGCGCTGGGATTTGAACCCAGGGGACGCCTGATGGGCGCCCGGCGGATTTCGAATCCGCTGCATTAAACCACTCTGCCACGCTTCCAGTTCAAGACGTGACGCCGGTATTTCGATGCTGGCGTCAGGCGATATTGAGCCGCTGGCACTCGCGATATCGCGCCAACATTTCATAGGCCGCCGATCGCATCGTTACGTGCGACTTTGGGCTGTTATCTTCGCGCTCGCGCTTCCAACTCGCGATACGTGCGGTAATGCCCTTGCGGTTCCGGGTGACATGGAAGGGCAGGGCTCCGTCAAGAAGGCCCTCTACCTTGATGTCGTCGATATGTGTGATTTCGAGTGCCATATTCTTTTTCCCTCTTATTGGCATTGAAATTTACCCCGAAGTTCCATGAGAACTCAGGAGGATATGCAAGTGGCGGAGTGTCCGGGAGTCGAACCCGGTGAGCCCTTGCGGGCCCTACAGATTAGCAGTCTGCTGCATTACCGTCCTGCCCACACTCCTTTGGTTTCAAGCCCGAAGACCAGGGGCCTGATTTGATACGGGGATCGAGCTATTCAGCGCTCGTCCTTAACTGAATGACATCGAGATGGATGCGCCTTTGGTCTCTGCGTCAATGAATTTACTCATGAGAGATAGATAGTCTTCAGTATCTTCCTGCATGGAGCATCTGCCCTCGAGGTCAGTCGGGATTTCCGTGCCGGAGAAACTTTTGCTACCCGAGAATCGTTTGAGCCAGTTCGTCGTAAATGCCATCCATGATTTGTCTCGCAAGGCGATCTTGATCTTGTTGAGGCTTTCAGGGTCGTGGAAGGGGCCGAAAATGAGCCAATCACATTCGCTGAAAATCAGGACGAAGGCTGCGGGGTTCCGGGGCGCCGGCCAGGTCTTGGTGACTTCTCGAGTGACGATAAAACTGGGGGCCTTCTCAGCTCCGTCGCTCAGGAGTCGAGCCTCCTCAGAGGCGTATTCTTCTGCGCTGACATAATCGCGGAATATCTCAAGCCCACATGCCATGGATAGAAAGGTGTCTCGACCATCTTGCCCACGAAGCCGGTAGTAGAAATCGTGGTCGTCGGCATGAAGGCCAACGAGGAAGGCGAGGTCTTCGGTGAAGGGATCGCGAGCGATTTCGTTCGCGCGTGGGAGCCAACGTTCATAGTCTCTGGCCATCATGTCGTTGGCTTTCTGGTGCAGACCAGACTGCAAAGGAAAATTCGGGGCCCGGTCGACGATCTCAACGAAGATACCGTCTTCTCCAGGATCAGTTTCATTCACGACATCGGTTTCGTAGAAATGAACGCGACTGAAGTCCAGTTTGCCCCAATCAGGACCATCTGCGCCGTTCCCCCAGAAAAGATGAGGATCACTGGTCGACATGAGAAGATATGGTCCAGTCGGGTGTTCGGCTTCGGTCATGGTCATGCGGCTCATCTTCCTTTTCAGTGATGTCTGCCCGCCTGGCAGATTTGAGTTCTTGGCGGATGGGGCGAGATTCGAACTCGCGGAAGGAAATTTCCTTCGTCGCCTTTCCAAGGCGGTGCATTAAGCCGCTCTGCCACCCATCCGTAAAGTTGCTGTTGGCGCTCCCGGCAGGGCTCGAACCTGCGGCCTTCGGAATCGGAATCCGACGCTCTATCCTACTGAGCTACGGAAGCATGAAGCATGAAGCATGGAGGCCGGTGTCGGACTCGAACCGACATGATCAGGATTTGCAATCCAGTGCGTAACCGTTCCGCCAACCGGCCAGGTTTCCAAAAACTGACGTCCGGAGTTCCTCCTTGGACGAGTTCCCAGGGAATGTTTTGCCAGCCGCTGCCTGGCTTCGCGTATTCGATCTTTATAATCTGGCCCGCGAAGGCGCTTACGCGGAACGGTTCTGATATTTAACGGGCGGCCCGTCACATAGACGCCCGATTATGGCGGAAGCGGTGGGATTTGAACCCACGGTGCGCGCAAACGCACGCCGGTTTTCAAGACCGGAGCAATAAGCCACTCTGCCACGCTTCCGTATTCTGGAGGACCCTCTCGGATTCGAACCGAGGACCTGCCGATTAAAAGTCGGCTGCTCTCAACCAGCTGAGCTAAGGGTCCAAATAGTTTGGCTGTTTGCACTCCGCAAGGGGTGCTGAATGAGCTGCGCCCATGGGTGGACGCTTCGGTATAAGGTGGCTCCCCGGGCCCGGCTCGAACGGGCGACATTCGCATTAACAGTGCGGTGTTCTACCAACTGAACTACCGGGGAACAGGCTGCCTATTTAAAGCAGAAAACTTGGAGCGGACGACCGGGTTCGAACCGGCGACATCCTGCTTGGAAGGCAGGTGCTCTACCAACTGAGCTACATCCGCATATCCAGGATATGGCATCGTATCCGGGAAAGAAAAATGGTGCGGCCGGCGGGAGTCGAACCCGCACGGGTGATTAACCCTGCGGTTTTTGAAACCGCCGCGTCTACCGCTTTCGCCACGGCCGCGAGAATACTTTTAGGTGGCGCCCCTACCGGGACTCGAACCCGGTTTTTCGGCGTGACAGGCCGATGTCCTAACCCTTAGACGATAGAGGCATGAAGGAACGGGACCCTTGTCTGGCGCGCATGTCGATGCGCCAGACGAGGGCCCGTTGCGTTGAAATGGAAGCCCACAGGAGAATCGAACTCCTCTCTCGAGGCTGAGAACCTCGCGTCCTAACCGATAGACGAGTGGGCCGTTGTGGTGTCGGCAGCACCTCAGCGGGAACGTTCAGTGCGTCGCGTTGTGGAATGGTAGGCCATAGGGGAATCGAACCCCTCTTTCCAGGTTGAAAACCTGACGTCCTAACCGATAGACGAATGGCCCATGTGATCGAGATATTGGTTGCGGAGGAGGGATTTGAACCCTCGACCTTCAGGTTATGAGCCTGACGAGCTACCGGACTGCTCCACTCCGCGTCAATTGTTTGCCAGGCCGGCCTGATGCAGGCGACCGAGCAGGTCGAGAAATACCATCCTCTTTCTCACGAGGTCTGGAGCGGGCGGCGGGTCTCGAACCCGCGGCCTTCTGCTTGGCAAGCAGACACTCTACCCCTGAGCTACACCCGCATCTTCGCCATGAGGGGCGAAATTGATGTTGTTTGCTGGTCGCGCCATCGAGGCGCGGCTAATGAAAGAATTGGTGGACCGTATCGGGATCGAACCGATGACCTCCTGAATGCAAATCAGGCGCTCTCCCAGCTGAGCTAACGGCCCCTTTTTATGGTGGGTGACCGAGGAATCGAACCTCGCAGCGGAGACCCGCGTCGGATTTACAATCCGGTGGAACACCTTGTTCCATGTCACCCGAAGATACTCGATGGTGGAACTGCTCCCGGGACTCGAACCCGGATCGCCCGGTCCACAACCGAGAGCTCTAACCTTTGAGCTAAAGCAGCATCATTGACAGTTTGTCGACTGGCATGATCCCAGCATCCACAAGAGTGCCCCTGCCTGCCAAATGTCAGGCAGGGGACCGGCGGTGATTTACTCGAACTACAAGTGCTTTTGCGTTCAATCGCCTTCGAGAACGCCTGACCAATAGAGATAATCCAGCCAACTACGGTGAAGGCTCTTGCGATCGATCTCGCGCTTCTTGCGCATATCCTGGGAGCTGGGTTGGCGCGGCATGATGATCGGCTTCATATCGGTTCGATGCCCCTTGCGTGAGTTGCAAGGCACACAAGCCGCGACGATATTGTCCCAGGTCGTCAGTCCTCCATGAGCCCGAGGGATAACGTGGTCGAAAGTCAGGTCCTCCGGAGAGTGCTTGCGTCCGCAATATTGGCATTTGAACTCATCCCTGACGAACAGGTTCATGCGAGTGAAAGGCACCCTGTCAGGCGTAGGGATGTAGCTCTTCAGCGCAACGACAGAAGGGGGTTCGTAGGTTACACTGGGAGACCTGAGGACTGCGTCGTAGGTTTCGAGAACGATTACGCGCTCCTTGAGAACGTTGCGCATGGTGCGTGCGACGTCCCAGACCGAGAGTGGATATGTACTGACCGGAGTGAAGTCCGCGTTCAGAACCAGCGTGGGGTAGGCCGAGGTCATGACGCGTCTCCTTTCATGTGTTTCTCGGGAATTAGGGCACTGTTGCGACTGGCGGTAATGGCGCTCCCTGAAGGATTCGAACCTCCGACCTCCTGGTTCGTAGCCAGGCGCTCTATCCAGCTGAGCTAAGGGAGCATCTGCGTGATCGTCGGCGCCTCATAGGAGGGCGGCGGGGATCACGCATATCTCTCATGCGTGCGGCATCGACATCCGCGTCATGTAATTTGGTGCCCACCCCGAGAGTCGAACTCGGACATCCTTACGGATACCAGTACCTGAAACTGGCGCGTCTACCATTTCGCCAGATGGGCAGTGAGACATGAAGTCTCGTAATATTGGTGCGCTCCCCGGGACTCGAACCCGGACGCCTGTTAAGGGCACAGCGACCTCAACGCTGCGCGTCTACCATTCCGCCAGGAGCGCGTGGTGGTGATCTCGCTTCTCGATCAGGTGAAAGCGATCACCAAAAGGCTTTGGTGGTCCCAGTCCGACTTGAACGGACGACCTCCGAGTTATCAGCTCGGCGCTCTTCCAGCTGAGCTATGAGACCGTGAAGAGCATAGCTCCCGGGGCGCGCGCGAGTTTGCGGATCTGAAGCGATGGCGCTGCCTCCACGTCCACACGGGTCGTGATGCGACATCCGACAGATATGATCGCGAGGCATGCGATAGGGTCGCACCCCGGGAGCTATGATCATCATTTTGTTGTATTTATTGGCTGGAGCGGCAGGACTCGAACCTGCGGTCACGGGACCAAAACCCGTTGCCTTACCAACTTGGCCACGCTCCAATATTTTGAGATCCGCGCCGGGACTGTGCTCTCAAAGGAACCTGATCAGGGTCCCGATGTTCGCCTCGGCGTGGCGTCAAATCCTTTCAGTGATGGCCAGTCACGATGGAATTTGAGGCTCTTGCGTCACCCGGGTCCTCCGTCCTCCACGGACGGTGCTCTGCCGGAGCTGCGCGGAAATATCTGCTCGAACATCTCATCGAGATGATGGCAGGGGTGGAGGGAATCGAACCCCCGGCACGAAGTTTTGGAGACTCCTGCTCTACCACTGAGCTACACCCCTTCATGAATTTGGTGCGCAAGGATGGGTTCGAACCATCGACACCCCGGGCTTCAACCGAGTGCTCTACCGCTGAGCTACCTGCGCGTGATCTCCTGCCTTCCGGCGCCGGCCTTCTACGCATCTTTGCGGAGGCCAGCGCCGGTCGGAACCTGTGCGCCCCGTCGAGAGGCGTCCCGATGCCATGATATTGTTCATGGTCGAGGCTTCGTCTGGTCTGGATGACAGGATTTGAACCTGTGGCTTTCGCAGTCCGAGTGCGACACTCTAACCAGGCTGAGCTACATCCAGATGATGGTCGGGATAGCAGGATTTGAACCTGCGACCTTCCGTCCCCCAGACGGACGCGCTAACCAAGCTGCGCTATACCCCGGAAAATATTGGCCCCGGAAACTTCCGGCCGGGGCACCGGCGAGACAAAACCTGAAAGCAATCGCTGCATGACCGTCATGGATATCAGCGTGCTTCTGGTTGCCTCTCATCCGCGGAGTGGGTTCCGGATCATCGGCAATAGCCTACCGGTCCGCGGGTGGGTTTCCTGAAATGTCAAAGAGCGTGAACCCGGAGGGCTCTGGGCCGGCTCCGCGTTCACGCTCATTTGCTCGTGGGTCGCAGAACCGATTTTCGTGAAGCGCTTGGGTAAACCCTGGAACACTTCTGGCCGGAGTGGGGTGGGTCCCGGTCCGGCTCGGCAGTCTGCGTTTTATTTTCGAAGGTGTCTGGTTAGACGTTACCTCCAACGCAACTGCCGGTAGCGGGATAATCCTCAAGACGGGATTCACTCCGCTTGGCGCCAATATTCAGCTGGCGCCAGGAACAGCCTGGCGATGCCAAAAACATGGCATGGACGATCTGGGTCGTTACCTTTTGCATGTCGGCCTCTCCGGCTGAAGTGTTGCGTTGGGTGCGGTCCGTGTTGGCCGCGTTGGTGATGATGGGAAAATAGGCCTTTCCGCAAAATTCGGAAGCAGAATTTTGCGGAATTCCAAAACTATTTTACAAGTTACTGATAACAAAAGGTAATTTGTTACATATTCAGTTTGACTTTTGGTATTTTTGCGAGGGAGAGCGAGAGGTGTGTCCCGTTCACGTCTCGGATTTCGATGACAAGTTTCTTCCCTTTGGCTGCCGAAGCGAGGGTCATGACGGAAAAATCGAGGATTGATTCGAGGGCGTCATTGATTGCCGCCTCAGTGCGTTCGGTGCTCTCGAGGAACGGGTGGGCAAGTGCGGCGATTTCGATCCCGTTTTGGCGCAACGTCGAACGACGTTCGATCGTTATTCTCTCGGGAGTTTCGTGCGCCGTGCGTACGACAAGCTTCCAGGAGCCGATAGGCGTCTCCCCCACGGCGATATCTTCAAGCTTCGCCGTCCAGAGGCGGACCTCTTCTTTCGCGACATGCGCAGAGAGCCAGGTTAGCGCGATCTGTGCTTCCCTTGGAAAGTCTGGCAGCGCGATCTCAGCCTGCGCGATCAGATGACCGAGATATAGCATCGCATCAAGGTCATCGATCGGCGCAAGGGGGCCAGGTGATGCATATTTATTCATGGTAACGATCGTTGATATTCCACCTTGTGAGTAACCTGCTCACCTGGTGATCTCCTTGCGTTTCTCTCGGACTGTCTTTTCAGGGCGAACTGCGAGCGCAATCTGCTCGTGATTGACCCTCGAGATATCCACGAGGTCCTTGAGTGCCTCTCCTCGCCAACCTTCTTTAGCTGCATCATCAGCACCGTATCCCTCCGGGATGTCTCGCCTGATGATCCGCGGGATGTCAGCATCGCCTCGAAAAATCTGCCATGTCAGGCGCGTCGTATTCGCTCCCGCCTCCTCGAGGCGAGACGTGAGATCTCGATCCTGATCGGTGCCGCTGCCAAGTGGAGCGACGATCGCTTGGCGACCCTTCATGAAGCCGAGATCAATTCTCTCGATGGCGCTCGAGCGAATGGCGATCGACTTGTAGCCTTCAAGTTTAAGGGCATCTGCGTCGTTTCTGCGCAGCGAGAAGAAGACGGGCTCCTTTTCGCCAATCCCGTCTGGCGCATACATATCGGCGGACTGCAGTGCAGCTTGCATGCCGCCTGGGTTCTTGGCGAGCTTCCGGAACTCTCTCGAGTCCTCGTGTATGGTTACGATCTCGACACCCGGGCGCATCTTGCGCAGGGTTTCGTCGCGGATCTCGAAAGCAGGGTTTCCAACAATGAATACCCGATTATGTCGTTCCTCGACGAGCCCTTCGATATTGAAGGGGCGGTATTTTCCCGTTTCCTTGTCTCTCGGGGGAACTTTTGCCGCGACCTCGATGCCGGTCTTGGCCCAGGCAAAGAATGCGGCACGCGCGTCCGGGGTCACGAGTATCGTGCCGTCCTGATCATATTCAGGAGGGAAGTAGGCTCCGGCAATTCCTTTGCGCACAAGCTCTTCACCAAACTGCTGATGAACATCGTTGTAATCGCCATCGTTGAGGCGGGGCGGAATCGCGATGCCGGATTTCTTGATGCCCTCGCGCTTCCAGTGCTGAGCTGCCTTGAGGGCAGAGCAAAGACCGACACCGGTGGGCTCCATGTCGGAGACGGTAATCAGGTGGTCGACGTTGGCCGGGATATGGACCTTGGTGAAGTTTGACGATCCAAGAGTGATTTGAGTGGGAATACCGGTTGACTGAAAGACAGACAGGGCAGTTTCAGGACCCTCGATAAGAGCCATCTGGGACGATTTGGAGGGGTCGCCGAGCATGACGCTGGAGCCCGGCATATGACCATTGGTGCGCTTCGGATTCTCGAAGGATACTTTTTTACCCTCTGTCGTCAGGATCTGCTGCACGGCAGTGATCTGCCCTTCCTTGTTTCGCGCAGCGAAAATAAGAGACACGACGGGGGTTGCGGGAATGTCCTTTCTTGAGACCCCCATTTTCTCGAGATCGGCAGCAGAGAGCTTGCGGAAGCGGAGCGTATCCGAGGGAATCTGGCATGTGATGCCGCGATTTTTTAGATAGGACAGACCTTCCTCGCGACCTTGGGTTGCAGACCCCTTTTTCCAGATCCAGTTCGCGGTACGAATCCGCTTGGCCTCATCTTCTTCGATTTCCTTTTGGCGCTCCTCGGCCGATTTCTGCGGAGGAAGCTTGGCAGGATCGATACGGTTGTCAGAGATGCCGAGATGATGCTTCGCAATCTCCAGTGCTTCATGTCTCCCGGCCTTGTCGTCTGCCAGACCATGATGCCAGCGAACGAGGTCGATCATGTCACCTTTCGCATCGGAGTCCGTGAACAGATAGAAACGGCCTTGAGAGGGTCCGGAGACGTTCACGACGAGGGACTGGTTCTCGAGATAGCGCACGGTGGTACCGGCGCGCAGTGTTGGCTCCTCACCGAGGAGAGCCGAAGCGAACCGCTCGGGATCAGCTTTCAGCATTCGAGAAATATCAGCGAAAGTGGCTTTCTTCGTCATATTGTCACCCTGAAAATCCGCGAGTTGGTCCTGTTCTCATGATAGGGAACAGGCCCTACTCTTGGATTTGGTATCTCTGGCTGCCTTTGGGGAGATAAATCCTCCCTGCCGTACATGAGATCCGGCCCGGGCGTATGGCCCGGGCCGGCTTCTTCCTCACTTAAGAGCGGAGCTTGGCTTCGAGGTTGGCGCGAATTTCAGTGAAACGCCCCATCTGCTTCGGCGTGAGCTTTCGCAGAGCCGCCGGGTTGGCAGCAATGATCGCATTGATCCCGGCGACATTCTTGGCTGCCTCGCAGAGAGACTGAAGATCAGCAAGAACTTCCTTGCCGCTCTTTCCCGACACGTCGATCCGGAGATCTTCCTCGGTCGGAGCAGGTTCTTCACTATCGCTACTTGCCGGATCGGTCTTTTCCTGCTCGGCGGGAAGGTTGAAATCAGGGATCTCGTCTTCCAGTTGCTCGGTCATGGACTTGACGACCTCATCGATCTCCGACCGATCAGCCACCAACTCATTCAGCGCTGCCTCATTGGCCGAGATCAGGGCCTTGGCTTGTTTGTCGTTGACGCAGGTCTCAAAGAGAATGTCGAGAAAAGCCTCAGCATAGGCCGTACGAAGGACTTTACGGTCCGGCGCGCCCGGGAGGGAGACGTCGATCCATTTGTCCGAGGGCGTCGGCGCGGCGACGGTCGCTTCGGCCTCGACCTTGGCGGGAGTCGGCGCCGGGGTGCTGGGGTCGCTCTTTTGCTCTTCGCGCGAGGCTTCTGGAGCAGCTTTCTCCGGTGCTTTGGCGGCGGTAGTCGTGTTCTCGACCTTGGTCGGCTGCGCCTTGCGGACAGGGGCCGGGACGCTGTCGGTGCGCTTGCCTTTCTGGTGAATGGCAGGGCGGTTCATTTCGTGGATGCGAGACAGCAAAAGCTGTTCCACGTGATGAACCATGTCATCGCCATCTTCGAAGGCGCGACGGAAGACGCGACCGATATTGGAGAGAGCTTCACGCTTCGCATCTGCAATAGCGCCCTTGTCGACAGTCCGACGCTCGGAGTTGATCGCGTAGACGTTGCCGGTCTTCTCAGTGCGCAGCTGCCCATAAGACACGCCGACACCGTGATACTCCCGCGGACGGGTCTGTCCGGGAAGATGAAGCAAGATTGCAACGGTGGCGCGCGCGAAGAAGCGGCGGCCCGGAGCATCATCGGCTTGCTCACCCTGGTGATTCACCCCGGCCGGGACAACTTCTTCATCCTCGTTGAAGATGTCACGCACTTCGATCGAGTATTGTCCCTCGAAGAGTAGCTCGAAAAGCGTCCATACGACCTCCGAGGGGAGTTGAATGAGGGCGGCATCGCGCATCATACCGGTTCGAGCGTCCCATTTTTGGGAGTAGCGAAGGTAGTGGGCCTCGAGAGGAGCGGGCATTGCAAGAATGCGACGCTGCTTGCCAGTCCACCCATCGGCGCCGAGGCTTTCGTCACCAGCCTCCCGGGTCTCGATCAGGTCGCGCATTGCCGCCATTCCCTTGCGCCGATCGGTGGAAATTTCGAGCTCGCGGATATCGACGATCTTCCCGTCCTGATCGAAGACAGGTTGGAAATTCATATGCTTGAGAAATTCGTTTCGGGTCGAGTTATCCCGAGTTTGGACGCGTGCGTTCATTTTCTTTCATCCCACTGTATCGGTTTCGTCGGGCGGCATCTCGCCACCCCTCGTAGAGAAGGGGTGACGAGATGATCGTTACGACGAAATCATTTCGAGCAGCTTGGCGCCGGCACTTTTCTCGCTGATCTTGCGCGATCCGAGATAGGTGTAGCCCTTCTTGATGGTTGCAGGCTGCTCTTTGTCTTCGACGGTGATCCAGACATATTGTTTGGTGTCCGAGATCACGGCAGAGCCGATTCCATCCATGCGCGCGGCGATCTGAGCCTTGAGGGCGTCGATTTCTTTATTGATCGAGCCGGCCTTTTTGCTCAGGGCGTCTTTTTTCTCGATGAGCGCGAGGAATTCGGTGTCCGCTCGCATATCGACGACCTCGGTATCCGGATTGATCTTCGAGTTCAGTCGGCTCATGACCTTGGCGTCGCGCACGCCGTTGTCTTCCGGGCGAACCCCGTCCTGCACGCGTTGCCAGAAATCCTGGATTGTTTCGACGATGTCAGTGACAAGGTCTTCGTCGCGATCGACGACAAAGAAGCGAATGGATACGCCGCCAAACAGGGCAACCACGAAGCAGCGCTCGGCTCCCGTCACAGCCATATGGTGATGGGCTTCGATCTCGACATATTCCGGAACGACCCACTCTCCGACAGCGTTGCGCCAGGTGTCCGTCATGGTGCCTGCGACATTGTAGGAGACGACAGGAACCCAGGTTTTGCCGCCATCATCGGTCGCTTCACGATCGACGCGCGAGGACATGAAGTCCAGATCCGGGTGCAGGTATACACCCTCGGCGCGGCGAGTCTCGATGTCACGCTCTTCGCAAGCGGCCTCGATGACACCCCACTTGATACGCGACCACAGGCCGCGCTTCGAATTGCCGGCGGAATTGTAAAGACCGGACTTCATTTCCCATAGTGCAAGGGGAGAGCTGTATGCCGAGATAGCAACGCCCTCGTCGGTCTCGAACTTCTCGTGGCCTTCGCCCTCTTCGGCGATGTCCGCGATACTTTCGAACAGAGCCGGAGTTTCATGGGCCGCGATGGTGGTCTGGCGCAGATCGGTCCAGTCAGCATCAGTGATACGCAGGCCGTTTTGGGTGGTGGTGATGTTTGCCATTTTCATATTCCCTTTTTCTCTTGTGCCTGGATGGGTTTCCCGGACACCTCGTAGAGGGGGTGTCCGGGAAATCCGGTCAGGCACGAGCGCTCATGCGCCCACTCTCTGTCTTGAGAAGAAGGTTGGCTCTTTGGAGTTTTTCGGAAGAAAATTCCCTATTATCTCGGATGTTTCATGCCGCACACGCTATCGATGCCATAGCACCTCGGCAGAGAAATTTCTGCGTCAGAAATCTGGAGCTCTCTGCGGGAACCAAGAGGTATCGAGGCGAAGAAGGCCTCCTCGGAGAAACGTCTCAAGATCATGAAAACAGGACCCAGAAAGCCGATGACAGCAGTGACGGTAGCCCAGGCGACAATCATCATCGGAGCCCAGGCCACGGCCCCCACTCCAAAGATATAGACGCCACGGAGCACCAAGAGTCCGGCTGAGCGGACGGCTATGCCAGCCGCGAGAGCCCACAAGGTGGTCGTTACCGAAAATGACGAAAAGACAAGCAGGGAAGCTGTGGATCCGTATGCCAGGAGATTAAGCAAGCCAGCCAACTTCCCTCCCACGCCCGGCTTCCAGGCTGCAGCTGTGCTGTCGACGATAGACGACAGAAGGAACATCGAGATACTGAAAGCCGCAACAAGGCTCACGATGCCTCCGCCCGTAAAAAGCGCCGAAAAAGGTGGGCTCGCCGCCCCTGTCATCTCCTGGATGAGGCCGATGCTGAATAATGCATATCCAGCAAGCGTTGCTTCGCCGCGCATGAGAAACCCGGATGCTATCGTGTTGACGGAGGCGCAGTCGAGACCGTGCATCTCCGATGCAGTCCTGAACGATCTCAGCGTCATCAGTGATGAGATGGCGTCCGAAGCACGCACCGCCGCCAGACAGAAGGGGTGCAATGCGCCGACCAGAACCCACAGAGAGAAGAGGATCGCGGTGCCGCGGATCGAGAACAGGCCCCATCCCGGCGCATTGATATCCAGAAAGATATTCATCAGAAGAAGTCCAATTTCAGTGGCTCGATATCGCGCACGAAGAGAGACACCTCGCCGTTTCTAAGCGACACGCTTAGCGTGAATTTTGCAGCAGGGCCTTCAGCCCTCTTGAGTTGATCCCTCACGTGCTCGGCCGTTTCCTTGAATGCGAGAACCTCCGTCATCCCGGTTTCATCGGAAATATGGAGGATCAGCATCGGATCCTTGTTCGATGTGCGCTTGAAGATTGTCTCCGAGATTACGCCTCCGACAATGATTTCGCGCTCGAGCGACTCCGGATCATCAAAGATCTCGGAAATCTTGCGACTGTTGGAGTAGCGATCGAGGGTCGGTCTGACCTGCTCGATAGGATGGCCATCGATATAGAAACCAACGACCTTATACTGACGTTGGAGCTTTTCAGGATGGCTCCAGTCCGGGATGTCAGGAAGGACATCCTGTTGGGTCACAGGCATGAGGTCGAACATGGTGAACTGACCGCGATCCATTTCCGCCTGGCGGTGGCCGGCGTCAGAAAGGAGATCAGGAAGAGCTTTCATCATGGCATTCCGGTTCGTGTGCAGGCTATCCATGGCGCCTGCCGATATCAGCGACTCCACGAGCTTCTTGTTGATATTGGCCTTTGTCCTTTTTACGAAGTCGAAAATATCCCGGAACGGTCCACCCCGGTCACGTTCTGCGACAACTTCCCGCGCCATATTCACGCCAACTCCGCGAAGAGCGCATAGACCGTGACGCACTGCGAGGCCATCACCCAGTGCCTCGACGTCGAAAAAGGCCTTCGAGGTGTTGATGTCAGGCGGAAGGCACTCAAGATTGCTCCGTCGTGCATTCTCAAGAGCTTCCGCAATCTTGTCGACATCGTTGATATCGAAGTTCATGGATGCCGCAAGAAAAGCATGAGGATGATGCCGCCTCAGGTAGGCGGTTTGATACGAAATCACCGCATATGCTGCAGCGTGAGACTTGTTGAACCCGTAATTCGCGAAGCGGGCGATCAAATCGAAGATTTCGCTGGCGACCTCCGGTGCGATCCCGTGCTCCTTGGCGCCGGTTTGGAAGACCTCACGTTGAGCTTCCATCTCGGCCGCGATCTTCTTACCCATAGCGCGCCGCAGCATGTCTGCGCCGCCGAGGCTATATCCGGCGAGGTCGCGTGCAAGCTGCATGACCTGCTCCTGATACACGATGATGCCGTAGGTTTCTTCGAGCGGCCCTTTCATTTTGGGGTGGAGGTAGTGCGCGTCCTCCTCGCCGGCTTTTACACGCGCATAAGTCGGAATATTTTCCATCGGCCCAGGTCGGTAGAGAGACACGAGGGCAACGATATCTTCGATGCATGTGGGCTGAATTTGCAGCATAGCCTTGCGCATACCAGCACTTTCGAGCTGAAAGACACCGAAGGCATCGGCTTCGCACAGCATACTGTATGTCGCTGCATCCTCGGTCTCTGCCACATCGAGAGCGACCGGACTTCCTGCGCGGCGTGAGATGTCGCACGCCCCCTTGATCACATCCAGCGTTTTCAAGCCAAGAAAGTCGAACTTGACCAAGCCGGCGTTTTCGACGGATTTCATATCGAAGGCGGTCACGATCGTGCCGTGCCCATCCTTGTATGTTGGAACGATCTCGTGAATGGGGCGATCCCCGATCACGACGCCTGCAGCATGGGTCGACTGGTTTCGGAACAATCCTTCGAGACGGGTGCCAATGTCGAACATCTTGAGGATATCCTCATCGGCCGTCTTGAGTTCGGAGAGAAGCGGCTCAACGGTCATCGCTTCTGCAAGAGGAACCTGTTCGCTCGGGACACTCGAGAGGAGTTTTGCGTATCTATCGACGACAGGAAAAGGGATTTGCATGACCCTTCCGACATCCCGAAGAACAGCCTTGGCCTGCAGTTTTCCGATCGTGCCGATCTGCGCGACGCGGTCTTCGCCATATTTTTGGCGAACATAGTTGATTACCTCGTCGCGCCGTTCCTGACAAAAGTCGATATCGAAGTCAGGCATGGAGACCCGCTCAGGGTTCAGGAAGCGCTCGAAGAAAAGACCGTAACGTAGAGGGTCGAGATCTGTGATGGTGAGTGCCCAGGCAACCAGCGAGCCAGCGCCAGAGCCTCGCCCCGGGCCCACCGGGATATCGTTTTCCTTGGACCAAGCGATGAAGTCGGCCACGATCAGGAAGTAGCCGGGAAAACCCATGCCCTCGATCACATCGAGTTCATAGGCTAAACGATCTTCGTAATCCTTGCGTGTGTATCCATGCAGCGATTTGCCGTCTTCATCGAAGCCAACTTTTTTCAATCTGGCGGCAAGACCTTCGCTGGCTTGGGCTCGTAGCTCCTCCGCTTCATTCCGACCATCCTTGGTCGGGAATGCAGGAAGCATCGGCGTTTTCTTCGCGATGATGAAATTACATCGGCGAGCCAATTCCACCGTATTTGAAAGAGCCTCTGGCAGATCTGCGAAAAGAGCCTGCATCTGTTCTGGCGATTTCAGGTAACCATGAGGATCGGCGTGGCGCCGGTTGTCGTGATTGAGGGTCACGCCATCTGCGATACAGAGCAACGCATCATGTGCCTCGGCGTAAGTTTCATCCAGAAACCACGCTTCAGAGGTTGCTACGCAGGGGATCTCGAGATCCTGCGCGAGAGCGATGAGGTCGCCGTGATATGGTTCGACGCGGCCCTGTCGCTGCACCTCGCAGTAAAGTCTGTCTCCAAGACTCGCTTTCAGCGAGGCCAGTCTTTGGCGCGCACGATCCGGGGCACCTTTCAGGAGTGCGCCATCGATTGGGCCGCGAGGGCCGCCCGTGAGCACGATGTATTCGGACGAGTGCTCCGGCCTAAGGAGATCTCGAATTGGCAGGGGCTCATGGCTTGTCTGCGACTTGCTGAGAAAGCGGCAAATCTGCTCATATCCGGCTTCGGTCATGGCGATGAGGACAACCTCGGACGTATCCGTGTCGCCCTGGTTCAATCCAGGGTGCGAGATCTGAATCTGGACGCCTTGGACGGGCTGGACACCAGTCTTGGATAGACTCGCGGCGATGGAATATGCTCCGGAAATGCTATTCGTGTCGGCAATACAGGCGGCAGGGAGTTTCCACTCCTTCAGTCTGTCAGCGAGTTTTCCAAGAAAGATGGCGCCTTCAGCGAGCGAGTAGGGGCTATGAATGCGTAGAGGGATGTAGATCGGTGCGGTCATTAGGCAGGTAACTCCATTTCCGGGAAGGAAATGGGTTTCGACCTGAAAGTCCGGGAGCGGTTATTCGCTCAGCAGTCGAGATTGAATCTGGAGATACCTTTCGGAGTCCAGCTGGGCGACAGTCTTGACATCCTCGCCATCGAGGGCGTTCGCGATGGTCTCATTGTAGTTCAGCTGCTCGAGGTTGAGATGGGCCACCGGAAGAATGCGCGCGGCCGTGTCCTCGACAACGGTGTCGACTACGTCGGGAACAATGGTAGAATTGTCACTCGATGCTTCGAGCTCAGTGACTTGGTCATCTTCGTTTTCGTGATCCCGATGGTCTGCCTGTTTTGCAGGAAGAGGTCCCCGCGCAAAGTCGTCTCCGTGGAGGTAATGCAGGAGTGGCACGACGTTCTGAGGCAGCCCGCTCACGCCAAGTTCGATGTCTCCGTTGCCGCTGCTTGGCGAGGCCGGACCGTCATCGAGGACCGCGAGTACGTCTCCTGATGCGCTGATATAGAAGGAAGAAACCTGCAAATTAAGGTATCCTCCAGCAATGGAGAGCGTGATGAGTTGCGGGTCGAGCCTGGAAAAGCCCCCTGGAGGCACGGCGGGAAATTGGGTTGGGTCGATCTGAAATTGTCGACGAAGCGACCTGCCGATGATTTTTTGCTGGTCAGACGAAATTGATACCCGGGATGCGGCAGTGTCATCGCGGGTCTTGGCCAGGGTATCGTACTGCGCGAATACTCCGATTCCGGCAGATAGGGCGATCGCTGAAACAAGATAGAAGAGATACATCTCGACACTCCGGTCTGGTGTTCACGATGAAAATAGTGCCTGTTGGCAGCCGAACCCAAGACCCAAAGAAAAGGACCCGGCCAGATTGTCAGGCCGAGTCCGGAGATTTCACAGCCGAGCGACGCGATTAGCGCGCCACAAACACGACGTCGTTTGCGTCGCTTGCGCACATGGCGTTGGCTGCTGCGGGGTCGATCTCGGTAGTCGACAGGGTCGATCCGACGCCCATCTTGAAGACCGTGCCCTGCTCGATAAGGCTTGCGGAGAGAAGTGCGGTGCAAGCGTCTTTAGGGATGCCCTCAAAGGTTACGCGGAATTCACGCGGGGTCGAGGAGTTTCCGGTAACGGTCGTCGCAGTCCCCCAGGGGCCAACAAGAGCGGTGCCGTCGATGGCCTCGCTGGGTGCGATGCCCGCATTGATGACCAGCGCAGTTGTCAGCGTGGAATAGTCGTTTTGGGCGGAATAGAGGGACTGCACGCCGCCGATGTAGGTTTGCAGCTGGGTCTTCGCCTGGTTCATCTTCACGGTAGACGAGCCGTTATTGTAGAGTGCGAAGGCGCCAACGATAACGATCGCAGCAAGGCCAAGGAAGAGGAGGGCTTCCATCAGGGTCAGGCCGCGAAAAGCTTTAATTTTTTTCATGTCGTATGCTTTCTTGGTCGGGCTATTGGGTTCACGGAATAAGCTTCCAAAAAGCACATAGAGAATTTCCGACCTGTCCAAAAAACAGCGGAAGTATTTTCCGATATAGCGGGGATCGATTCGGAATTTTCACGACCTTCGAGTGTCACTTCAGAAAAAAAATGAGCCCGGAGCGCATAGGCCCCGGGCAAGGTAGTGGCTGCCAATATTGTTATTCTTGTTTCGATTACTTCACTGCGTTGGCGATCTGGTCCTGGAGCTGGAACATTGTGGTAGCAATGCCGGCGACCGCTGCCGCGACAGCAAATAGCATGACGTTATTCATTAGCTTCGCGGCGTTTCTCGCTTTTTGAACAGACCCGTTGATCCATTCCTTTGCGAGGATGTCGAGACTGACATCGAAATCATCCAGCTCTGCATAAACGGACACTTCTCCCGAAATTTCGTTGTCAGGGAAATTGTAGCCGGCCTCAAGCATGGCTTCTCCGAGATTCCGGCCCATATTGATTTTTGCCAGAATGCCCGAGACGCGTTCCTTGAAATATGGATTCCCGATCTTGAGCATGTTCCGGAGAGCATCCGGAACAGTTGTTCCTGCAGACACAAAACCGCGCATTGCGATCATGAAAGAAGCCCCTTGGGTGATCTTGTAGATCGACCAGGGAGGGAGGTAGTCGAGATATCGCCGCACTGGACCGGTCAGGATAGGAAGACTGAGAAGCATCGCAGTGAAGGCGCCCCCGATAACCATCCCGATAAGCGGAAGCCAGTCGACGATGAACTGCGAAATGCTATACATGATGGCTGCGTTTCCGGTCCATTTCTCTGGCGGGAGAATGGTGGCAAAAGTCGGCACGATCTTATGCGAGAAGCCCCACAGAATTCCGACGAGTGCCATGAAGAGCGCGAACGGGTAAGCGAGCCCTCCAAGGATAGCGTTGCGGATGCCCCGTCCGGCCCCTTCGGCGTGAAGGGCGTCATCGAGAGCAGTCGCGAGCTTGTCCGATTGCTCGCCTGCCTCGATGATCATCTGCTCCGGTATGGAGACCCAACCATTCATGGATTCCGCCAAGGATTTACCTTGGTTCAGGCGTTGCTGCCATTCGCGGATCATCTGCGCCATGGGCTCCTTGGGTTTTTTCCCTTTCCTGGAGTAGAGTTTCCAAAGCATGTCGAGTGTCGACGTGATGGGAACACCCGCGTTGATCAGGCGCTGGATCTGGCGCAGGATTCTGACCTTTTTCTGGCCGCTGAAGGTCGATTTGGCAAAAAAGCGTTCGATTGCATTCATTGGGCAAACTCGGGCAGGGCGTTGAGCCAGTATTCGAAGGCGTGTTTGTGAGCTTCCATGGGCTGAAGGAGGCCGACGCTATTCTCGACATCGATCGGGGAAACCTTGCCCTCGAGAACCCGGATCCAGGACGATCCAAGCATGTCGAGACCATTCATCTTTTCGAACCAGTATTTGCGAGCTTCCGATTTGCGGTTGCTTTGCATCAACTCCATGAAATGATCATCGGGGAGAATGATCTCCGATACGACAGCGCGGCCATTGTATCCTGCATTACACTTGTCGCAGCCGAGTCCTGCGGCATAGAGTGTCCTGCCCTCCATGACGTGCTTCGGGGTGTAGGAGGAAATGAGTTCGATGCGTTCGACGACCAGGGGGTCGATATCTCCGAGCTTGATTGCCTCGTCGAGAGGAATGCGACAATGTGGACAGATTTGGCGAACCAGACGCTGACCGATCAGGCCAGAGAATACGGTAGGGTCATAAACCTTGAAGTCCTCGATACCCATGTCGCGCAGGCGGGTGAGAATATCCATCGCGGTATTGGCGTGCAGCGACGCGTAGATTGGGTGCCCGGACAGGGCGCCCTCGACGGCAAGTTCAGCCGAGGCGAGGTCCCTGATTTCGCCGATCATCATGATATCGGGATCGGATCGCAGACCTGCTGAAATAGCCTGGGTAAACGCCTCTCCCCGCTGCTCTTGGGTCTTTGCGTTTGTCACGGGCATTTGTTGGGCGTCCCCGATGACGTATTCCGGCGGATCTTCGATGGTGATTGTGTTGACCTCTCCGTTTCGCCGTCGGATGAGGCGCTCGAGAACCGCCTTCAGTGTCGTAGATTTACCGGACCCTGTCGGTCCGGAGACGATATTGATGCCAACCGGGCGCGCGCTCATGATAGCGATTTGACGAACCTGTTCGTCGGAGTAGCCGAGATCTTTCAGGTCGATCATTTTTCCGTCGCCGGAATACAGGATCCTCATGATCAAGTATCGGCCGTCGTTCGCGAGAGGGTTGAACTGAAGGCGAAGCGACTGCACACCGGAGGGAAGTTCCGATGTCAGGGAGGAAATACGAGCACCTTGATAGGCGCGCTTCTGGTAGGCCGTATCGGAGGCATCAGCCATCACGAATGCAGAGCTAAGAAGCTCGAATGCGTATTGCGGCTGCATCTCATTGATGTGCTGCATGACCCCATCGACGCGGAACCGCACGACAGCGTGGTCAGTATTCACAATAATATGGATGTCTGATGCGTTTCGCGCAGCTGCCTTGGCGACGATAGACATCAGTTCTCGCTGCATCCGGGACTGTTCGTTCCGGCTGATATTCGGGGTTCCGACACGGGCCCTGAGATTGTGTCTCCGATACATTTCCGAGAGAGAAGACATGTCGATCGGGGCTTTGAGGCGAGCCTCGCCGTTGATCGCCTCGATGCGCTGAATCTCGGAAAGAACGCGCGGACTCATCTGGTGGCTGCGCGAGAAGTAGATTTCACCACCGGTGCTGGCGATTACCAGGTCGCGAACATTGTCGCTGGATTCGCAGGAGCCACCCTTTGCAGTGATGATATCTCCCGAAATGCTGACCTCGGCCTTGGATCCAGGGTCATAGACGGAAATCGTATCGCCGTTTGTACGCGACGCCGTTTCAGGGGGATGATTTTCATCAGCCGCGACAGTGACGTCATCTTCGATTTCGGGCGCAGAGCTGCTGTGAGTCCCGACATCGGCATCCGCAAGAGGATTTAGGGCATTCTCATGAATGTCCGTGCTGTCTGCTTTTTTTCTCTTTTTGAAAAACTTCATGCGGGGAGGTCCTGTATTTTGCGGGGTCGAAAAAGAAATAGGCCCCGAAAGGCCTATTCTCGAAAACTCCGCATCAGAACTGGGCCATTGGGAATTGACTCAGATCGAGAACGCCGTTCGGCCCGACTGGTGATGTCGGTTTCACAGGCTTTGGAGCCTGGGGGACGAGCTGAAACAGCTCGCCGCTTGCGCCGCCGCGAAGCACAACTGAATTGGCTTCGATTTTTTCCACGGTTAATCCGTTAAGAGTCATGTCTCCCACGTGAAGTGTCGTGCTGGTGTCGGAAAATTCTGCCTCTGCAGTGAAGACACCACCAACTCCGGAGATGGAATCAATGCGGGGCAGCCCCTGCTGATCCTGCTTCATTGCATCCGTCTTGGAGTTCGACCTGGAGGTGGCTCCGCTTTCCTTGACGAGTTTCAAGAGACGTTCCTGACGTGCATCGGAGGCCTTGTTCTTGTCGTCTTCGATCGACTTGATCGCGTCATAAAGTGCCAGCAGTCGTTGGATCTCGAGCTGGGACCGTTCATTGCGTGCTTTTTCAAACTCCAGCTCTGTCCGCTCTCGTTCGGCTGCGCGATTGATCTTGTCGATCTCGTCGATGGTTACAGCAGGCCCGGAATCATGTTTGGGAGGGGCCTGCATCTCTGCCATGATTTCACGAATTCGGTCTTCGATTTTGCCTCCGATGCTCGCAGAGCTCGTGTCTCCTCCGGACATGCTTTGCATGAGCGCGCCAAGCGCTTCGCTCTTGCTTTTGTCTTGTGCGAAAGTGGGGCCTGCCGCCATGGAGAAGGCGAGAATGGCAGCCAGTGTGGCCTTAGAGGTTCGGGACATAAATCTCCCCTTCCATTGTGTAGATGTTGTTGGAGCTATTGAATCTGACGGAGTTGAGAGTGATGCCTGGAAGGGTCGTGAACGTCTTGAGCCAGGCTTCGGGTCGGGCTGTAGTGATCTTGTAGGCGCCTGATGCGTAGTACGGCGTATAGTCGGGCTCGTCCGGAATGATCGCAGCTGCCGGAGTGCTGAGCTGGACGCTGGAGCCTTCGATTTGGCCTACTACGAGCATCTTTCCGGAAATTTCCTCAAAGGAGACGATCTTCTCCGCGCCGCGACTCGGGATGGGCGTAATGTCGCGCGTCAGATATCCCTGGTCTCCGGTGCTGTTGGCGACAGCCTCGATGTCTGGATGAGACTGCGCCCATTCTTCAAGCCATGTGGAATACCCTGTCGTCCGTTCGACCGAGGCTGTAACCGATCCATTGTTGCAGTGAATGTCGGTCACATCGTAGCCAACCGGTCTGGTCGGCATTTTTTTGATTTCCCTCAGGCAGGAGTCCAGAAGTTTTCCCGACGGGGCAGCGCTGTGCCAAGGCCTGTTGGCATCATAGACTGCCCAGCGTTTTTCGCGCTCGGCACTATTTTTCTGAGCGAGCAATGCTGCCTGTTGGGCGAGCAGCCTGGCGCGTTCTTCGGGAGTCATGTCCGCAGTCGATTTGGACGTCAGGACACTCCATGTTCCGAATGCGATCGAAAGCAGCAAGATTGCAGCCATGGAGATCTTCAGGACGGCCCCGATAGAAGAGATAGAAGAGAGCCTCCCCCATTTAGGAGGATTGTATTCGATGAAATCGAGAACATCTGTCTCCTCGATGTCGCTGGCGACGCCCTGGAGATCTTTTCCATTGCTTCCTGAAGCTTTCCAGCTGGCAGGGAGGCATATCTTCTTGAATGAAGGCGGATTGAGATCATGAAAGGCCCGGCGGGCCTCTTCGCGGTTCTCGTAAACGCGGTCTCCAGCCGGCAAGATGTATCCGTCACGACCGCAGCAGATCCAGATACTGGATTCGATCTCGAGGACATAGATCCAGCTTTCGACACCCACGAGATCGGCCACAATTGCGGCCCCGGAGTAGCTGCCGGACTTCGCGCCCTCCATTGAGGTCGCCAGACCGAATTGAGGGGCGACATCCTTGCGGGCGACGATCAGATCAAAGTGAGACTGGACTTGCTTGGAGAGGGCAACCCCGGCTTTGCGGGGAGACTCCTCCTCGTCGACCCAATACCAGGGCATTCCGAAGACGATAGTCTTTCGCCCCTGGGTGATGGTCTTGTGTGAGAAGCTTGCCATGTGTCAGGTATCTTCCTGTTTTGAAGTGGCGATTGGATCAGCGACGGACACGTGGCGCGTTCTGCTTCTCAACAACGACCGGCGTCATGAGCACCATGATTTTGGTCTTCTCTGTCGTGTAGGCATCCTTGCCACCAAGGCCCCACATACGGGGATCGAAGGGCCCTGCCGCCGTACGCGAGCTGCGTTGGGAGTCATAAGCTGCGATGACCATTGTCGCGCCGCTGCCCATGTTCACGCTTTGCATGAAGTTTCGGGTTTCGACTTCCGGGAGCTGAACCATCATCGAGTCGGTCTCGAACTGCTGGATGTTCGTCAGGGTGCTGAGGTTCATCGTGTAGTCGAGATTGACCTCACCACCGCTCAGGATGCGCGGAGTAACGACCATGTTGATGCCGTTGTTCACGACACCAGTATCGGCCTCGGTGGTCTCATTGCCCTCGGAGTCTTTCGTGGTTTTGGTGCCGGCGAGGTAGGCCTTTTCCTTCATGATGGAGATAGGAGTGGAGGCGTTGTTCATCGCCAGAACCGAAACGGAGTCGAGCAAGGAGACCTTTCCCTGACGGGAGAGGGCATTCACGACGGCACTTGTGCCGACAAGATTTTCCTGCACTTTCTTGTCGTTCTCCAGGATCTTGGCGCCAATGCCCACCGCGTCATCGATTGCGTTGGGTGGCGAGGTCACGTGAGCACCGAGACCCCAGGCGAGGTTCTGCATGATGCCATCGATGCTGGAAGACCGACTGTCGGAATCGTTCGCCGTAAAGGCCAGGACGTCGACTTTGACTGCGACCTGACGCGACAGACGTGCATTTTCACGCTCGATGAAGGAGGCGACACGCTCATGCACGTTTTGATAGGCTGTTACGACGATCGTGCCATTGGCCTTGTTGACAGTGTATCGCGATCCGTATTTGGGAATGATGGAGTCGAGACCGGCGTCGAGTTCAGCCCAGTAATCGGACTCGATGGTGCGCGAGGTGGTCGCCGGGCTGGATCCTCCGAAGACATCCGAGCTTCCGCCACCTCCGACCGAGGCATTGGTGCTCGTTGTGCCAGGGAGTGCCCAGACAGTATAGGTCACTGTTTGAGCGCCCAGGAACTTGATCCGCCCACCCCGATATTCCCAATCCGCGCCAATCTGCGAGGCAACGTAGTCGAGCAGACCTGAAAGAGGGCCGGTATAATCCACCCGGAAGTTCACATCGATCGGATGGTCGGAGTTATCAGGGCCATCCCCTTGGCCGGCGGCATTGGAAGTGCCCGGCATGCCGGATGTCGACATGGGACCAATCGACCCTGATCCGGTTGAATCAGCGCCTGAGTTCGCCGCAGAAGAATTGCCCTGTCCGCTGTCTTGTGCGTTGCTGTCTGCCATGAAATTTGGGCTGGCGGTGAGGTCGCGATAGTCGATACGCATGCCGGTGATGCGCCGCAGTTGCCGGGCGAAGTCGCCGACGTTCATTTCCTGGGAGCTGTGCATCGAAATGCCGTTTTCGGTCTCAAAGCGGCGAGGCAGAGGATCACCGCGACCTGTCCGGAAGCCATCTTCACCGAGATAGAGTCCGTCGCGGACCCGGATATTCGAGGGGCGACCGGTTTCCGTAGCTCGGGTCAGTCGACCGGTGTCGTCGTCGATCTGCGCTTCGACGGCGCCGATATGCGCAGAGGTATTTGAGCGACTTCCGGTGGAGGAAATATCGTTCGAACAGGCGCTGAGAGCGATCGCCGAGACGAGGGTGAAGCCGATGAGTTTGATGGTCGGGGTTTTCATGCAGTCAGTTCCTGTCTTAGCGGCCGTCAAATTCGCTGGCGGAGTCGACCACCAGGACACGGGCAGAGGGGTAGAAGTCCCCGGCGAGGGGCGGGTTGGCATTGGCGAAGGATTCGATGACTTTTCCGGCCGCCTCAGGGAATGTTCCGCTGATGATGACATCAGTCGGAATCACGAAGTCATCCTCAGAGCGCCAGACCACGTTGTATCCGGCTTCTTCACCCCAGGCGGTGAGCATCTGGCTGAGCATGACGCCCCGCTCGACGCGCCATTTGCGGGAAGCATCCACGAAAGGATTGTCGGGGTCGCGGTGCCACAAGCTCGATCCTTCCGGAGCGTAGCGACCAACCTCGTGCACCGGGATCTGGCGCTCTTCGAGCGTGTTCACGCGACGGATGTCGTCCGGGCGCGTGTATTCGTTGACTGAGGCGGCATTCGGACCTCCGCGGCGGTAGATCAGCGCACAAGGATCGTCCTGGATTGCCTCGAGAACGCCGTCATCACCGACCATCTCGCCACCACGACGCATGGCCGGATCCATATTGATGTCTCGCGGCATACCCATCGCGCCATTCTCGCGCGAAAACTCCATTCCGTAGGGAGCCTTCTTGCTGGTGTGGCAGCCACCGTCTTCATACCGGCCGGTTCCGTTCTCGGGCACATGGTAGGAGGGAGCATCCTTTTCCGGATAGGTCTCCATGACGGGGTTGCGCGGAGGTGTGGTCCGCGGATCTCCGGCGGATCCATGCATCGGTGCCTCGACCTTGCCTGCAGAAGGTGACGTTACGTAACCATTGTCAGCAGCCTCGGATGGCTGAGCCGGAGCTTGACGGTTCTCGTCAATATCGGTCCAGAAGAAAGGGGCATTTTGATCGATCGAGGGATCATAGCCATCGGCGATCACGGGGGTTGCCGCGGAAAGTGCCGTGGTTGCGAGGAGTAGTGCGGCGAATCTGTTCATGTGAGAGCCCATGTTGAGGATGGTTTTCTTCCAGTGTCCGAAATGAAATAGGCTCGGAAAAAAGCCGCCCAAAATACGAAGGAAAAAATTCGGTCTCTGGAGGCGCTGGATCGGGTCAAAGAAGGCATTTCCCTAAAATGGAAAAACCAATACTTATCGGAGTAGACGAAGTGGGTCGGGGCTGCATTGCAGGCGATCTTGTGGTGTGTGCCTACGCAATAAGGCCCGACCTGACACAATCGGACATGTCCGAGATTTCATCTGTCGCGATGGACTCGAAAGCGTTCTCCAGCAGGAGGCGAAGAGAGAACGCAGCCCCACTAATCATGAAATGCGGCGTCTATTCGTTGGTGCGCAGAACGCCTGCGCAAATTGAAGCGACCAATATCAGGGCGGCAACTTTGGACGCGATGCGAGAAGCCTCGGCTCTGTTGAGAACGATGCTGGGTGCCACCGTTCCCACCAAGGTGGTCGTTGATGGACGAGATGTGCCTCCTGGCATTCAAGGAGATGTGTCAGCTCTCATCAAAGGAGACGCGACCGTCCTGGAGATATCTTGCGCCAGTGTGATCGCGAAAGTGATGAGAGACCGCGAGATGGTCGAGGCTGCCGAGATTTACCCGGGATACGGATTTGAGGCCCATGCGGGCTACGGAACCAGGCAGCACCGCGAAGCGATATCGACGCTCGGTCTTTGTGAGATCCACAGGAGCTGGGCGAAAAAATTCCTGACCTTGTGACGTATCATGCGATATCGCTGAGATCGGAGATCCCGGCTGCTACGAAGCCCTTGTGAATTTCGGCGAGGGCGTCCTTTTCGATCCGGCGCACGCGTTCTCTTGAGATTCCGACTTCGGCGGCGATCGCGTCAAGGGAGACGAAGTCCTCGGACAGGTGTCGCATCGACAGGATAGTTCTGGTTCGCTCCGGGAAATCTGCCATGATTTTGGCGAGAATGCTGCGCGCGACATCCATCGATTGATCATGCGCAACCTTGTCTTCTGAGGTTCCGCTATCATCCGCGAGCTCAAACCCGCTCTCCTCATCTTCCGAAGAAGACTTGGCGGCAATGGATTTGGTTGGGCGCATGACCATTTCGTATTGTTCGAGTTCCGAGAGGGAAAACCCTGCGTCTTCGCAGATCTTTTCCTTTTCGGCATTCGTGAGGGCTTCGCCGCGCTCTTTTTCTTCGAACCGGATCTTCGATACGCAATTGGACAGCAGGCCCTTGATGCGGCGTGAGTTCGGCAGCCGGATTATTCCAGTGAATTCGCTGACGTGCAGCTGGATACGTGCTGCAATGTGAAATCGCGCAAGCGTTCCGACAGAGTAGCCGCGGGCCGGATCGAAGTTATCGAGACCGGACATGAACCCGATCGTGCCCTCCTGGATCAGGTCCTCGACGGAGAGGCCATTTCGAAGGTGCTTCCTGGCAAGTCTTCGGATCATAGGCTGATAAGCGCGAACAAGACGCGCTCGCGCGCGCTCGTCGCGATCGTTCAGCCAGGAGCGAGCGAGTGCAAGCTCTTCGTCTTTTTCGAGGAGTTTTGTGGTCATGTTGAGCGGGTGTCCTTGTCTCGTGAAAGAGACATAGAGACCCGATAGGGCGGAAAAAAATGATTGGAAATTCGCAATAAATAAGCGGCCGCATCACCGATGCGGCCGCTTCCTTTGTTCCTGATATGGGCAGGTTTATTACTCGTCCTTGATATTATCCATCGATTTCCCGGCAAGATTGGCGCCGGCCAGGACGTTGCCATTGGACATTTGGCGGCCCATGAACTTGAGAGAATTCGAAGCGGCTCCGAAGGTGGCCCCTCCAAGTTTGCCGGCTGCCCCGGTGCCATATGACAGGAGCTTTCCGCCTGCAGCTCCAGCCATCAAAGTGCCGCCTACGCCAAGGGTAGCTGCGCCTGCGCCGACGGTTACGCCCATCTTCAGGGATTTCAATGCCGAGTTTGCCATCTCAGAAGCCCCTTGGTAGCCGACGATATCCTCGATCATCTTGATGATTTTTCGCCCGAGCCCGAAAATTGCTACCCCACAGAAGGTGAGATACCAGAACCAGGGAGTAGAGAGGTCAAATGGAATCCGGGGCTTCGTATCATCACCTTCGCCCACAAAGCAGACGAAGTTATAGGCAGCTCCCGCGCGATCGACACTCGGGTCCAGTCCGGCGGCGTGTTCGCCACAAGCAGTCTCCAAAGGAACCTCATTCTTTTCCCATGTGTCATCGCTATTGAGGGTGCTTTGGTAAGTCATCAGGAAGACTTGAGGAGCATTCGTGACGAGAACGTAGGCCACGATATTGATGACCGCGATCGCCACTGCGGTGGCGATGGCTCCTATCATGCCGCGGAATGCTTGAACCGCAACGCCCCTCGAGGGTTTATAAAGATAACTCATGAGTAGAAGGGGAGCAAAAGCAGCAGTGATCATTCCTCGCGTAACGATATCGAGAGAGAGGAATATCAACCAAATTGCAGAGACGCCAAAGATGGCAGCAACCATCCCCCCGATGAAGACTTTCAGGAGCATCCTGATCCCCACGGTCGCAAGGCGCCCCATGTTCCAGATACTCAAATTCGTGTTCACATGATGGGAATCAAAGGCAAGAGCAGCGCCGGTCGCGACTCCCAACATGTGCACGCGTTCGGTAAAGCACCCGGCCTGAAGAGCAGCAGAAACAAAACTATACTTGAAGCCGTCGGTCGTTGTGTTGGTGCCGCCTGGAAGGTTCGCGGATGTTGATATTTCCTTGCACTGGAATGCTCCGCTGTCTCCGCCCATGAGGCCACTATTTCCAGCTTTCATGGCGCTGTCTCGTATCTCGTTGGAGAGCTCGAAGCCGAATTGAAGGTAGCGAGGACCTGAAAACTCCCAAAAATACTGGTTGTTCGTGTTTGCGGCGGTCGCAAAAATCCAGACCATTGCAAATAGGGCAATCTTGCCGACGACTCCGAACAGGAACTCCTTTCCGTCCTCCCCGCCGGTAACCATCAGTTTCGCCGCGCGATACCCAAGCCAGATCAGCATTGTGGTGGGAGCGAAAATCAAAAAGGCATCATAGAAATACTGATAGACCATGAAAGAAAAATCAGACAAGGCCACCATGAAAAATGACAGGAAGGTGCAGCTCATGCAGCTGCCGGAATTCACGGCGTAATCGAAGAGCCTGAGCGAGACAGTCTTCCCTCCAAGCACTCCATTGTCGTCTGCTGTGTAGCCATCAGGATTAGAGCGGTCGCTATTAGCTTTTGCGGAGCAACCATCAAATTCTCCGGGGCCTGTCCCGTAGAGTGAGCAGCCAACGGCTTGTGCTGCCTTTGCCCGAGCGTCGCGATCATTCTTCAGGGCCTCGGGAATAACGACGGACTTGTTGGGGTCGGAGCTGTTGGTGACGACGAGATCCGCATGTGACGCGGTAGGGTAGGCGGCGACACCGACTACAGCGACCATCAAGGCGATCATCAGGTTTGCGATTAGTCTCGCAAGGGAACTCATTTTTTAGGCCTCCCCCAGTTAGCGTAAACAAAGCGCCGGAGAGTCATCTGGTCGAGGACGACCTTGCAACCGCCGCGGCGATTGGCATAGACGAGCGCGATAAATTCATAGACCAACGGATCTTTCTGCCCCATCTCGTGAAGAACCCGACGGCACAGCTCAGACAGCTTCGGGCGGGCCGAAACATCGTTGAAACTCGAGACGATGATCTCGTTCGTGTCGTCGCGGCGGCCAATGGCGAGGAAGCTGCCGGGGTCTGCGGAATTGTCTTTCATATGGCCCTCGAGTTGGAGACAAGGTTCAGTTAGGTCCATGCCTGCGACCCCGGAAATTCGAAGTCAGTCTGGAAGGCACGGATTTTTACTGAGGAAATAGGGCCGAACGGACGCGGTCGGGTCCTGTTTTCTTCATGTTCTTCTTCGCTTTTTCGCAATTGGGCCAATCTTCTATTCAAGATAGATGGAGAGGCTGACGAGCCATGGCCGAAGTTACCCAAGGAATTCTTCCGATCGATGTCGATGCTGTGTCCAGTGGAGGCGCCTCCTCGCTGGCTCGAAATGCACTTCGCGGCGTTGAAAACAGAGGTCCGGTAAACAGGGATCTCTTTCATGAAGAAGGTCAGCCGCGCCGCGAGGGATCGATCAGCGGTATCGTCACGAAGATCAGGCACGCCAATCCGGATAACGGGTTTCACATCCTGCGCGTGCGTCTCGACGAAAGCGGATCGGTTGTCTCTTTCGTGGGACCATGTGAGCCCGTCGCCGAGGGCGATCGTGTGGAAGCGGTGGGGCGCTGGGAGCGTCACGCGCGTTTTGGTCAGCAGCTGAAAGCGCGTTTCATTCGCACCATGGTTCCGACCACCGGTGACGAAATCTTTGCCTTCCTCAAAGGGGGAGGCATCAAGGGTATTGGTGTTCGTTCTGCTGAGAAGCTACGGGATCATTTCGGAGATCGCTTGTCGGAAATCATGACATCGCCGACGACATTGATGGCGGCCGGCATCACGGAAAAGCAGGCAAAGACCATCGCCGATGCCTGGGTGCAGAGATCGACGCATACCGAGGTATTGGCCTTCCTGCAGTCGCTTTCGATCGGTCCGGCAACTTCCGACAAGATCATCAAGAAATACGGCGAACGCACCCGCCAGCAAATCACCTCCAACCCCTATCGTATCGCGAAGGACATCACCGGTCTCGGATTCAGGACCGCAGACCAGATGGCTCTGGCGATGGGGTTCGATCGCAAGGACACCCGTCGTGTTGATGCAGCGATTTTGCATGCGATGAACCAGCTTGGCCGGGACGGACACTGTGCGTGTCCGCGTCAGCGCATTCTCAAGGATGTGGGGCAGCTGCTGTCGATTGCCGACAAGGAAATCCGCGCTGGCGTCAAGCGCCTCACGGATGCCCGCTTGCTCATCGAAGAGGAGAATGGCGGGAGCCAGGTGATCTACGAGGCCGGCGTCCTGAAATGCGAAGAAGAGATCGCCACGCGTATCGTTTCGAGGATCGCCCCGATCGCCCTGCCAGAGGATATCGAAGAGCGGATCGCCCAGGCAGCCACCGATATCGGGATCAAGGAGATCCATGAACACCAGGCGCTCGCGGTGAAGACCTCTCTCGCATCGCGTTTCTCCGTCATCACCGGCGGCCCCGGGGCTGGTAAAACGTCCTCGCTCGAAGCCATGCTCAGGGTATTCGAGTCCATGAACCCCAAAGCCAAGATTGCCCTGTGTGCGCCGACCGGTCGCGCCGCTCAGCGTATGTCCGAGTCAACCGGTCGCGAGGCAAGCACTATCCACCGCCTGCTGGAATGGGCCCCGGACCGAGGAGGTTTCCAGCGCGGCGAAGACAACCCGCTCGATGCGGATCTGGTCGTTGCCGACGAAGCCTCGATGCTCGACATCTGGCTGACCCGGGATCTCTTGCGTGCGGTTCGCGAAGACGCCGTCATTGTGCTCGTCGGTGACGTCGATCAGCTTCCTTCGGTGGGAGCCGGTCGCGTCCTGGGAGACGTAATCGAGTCCGGCGTCATCCCGGTTACGAGACTGACGCGTATTTTCCGTCAGGGCGCCGGTTCGCAGATCGCGGAAGCAGCTCAGCAGATCAACGCTGGCCGGATGCCGCGTATTTCCTCGCCGAACAAGAACTCGGACATGTGGGCCGCATGGGACTTTGAGCCAGAGGACAGTTTGCCGAGGATTTCCAGGATGGTGTCCCAGGTAGCCCCGCAACTGGGGTATGATCCTCTTACCGAGGTTCAGGTTCTCACGGCCGGGCACAAGGGGGTTCTGGGCACGATCAATCTCAATCTTGTCCTGCAGGAAGCGCTCAACCCAGCGTCTCCCTCGACGCCGGAGGTTGTGATTGCGGATCGCGTCTTCCGGATAGGAGATCGCGTGATCCAGATGTCCAACGATTATGATCTGGACGTCTTCAATGGAGACATTGGGCAAATCGTGGACATTCAACTCCTGGGGAGACGCAAGGATGCGGCGCGCATCAGGGTGAGTTTCGACGAAAAGGAAGTGGAGTATTCTTCCAGTGAGGCGCGACAGCTGTCGCTCGCCTACGCGATTTCGGTCCACAAGAGCCAAGGCTCGGAATTTCCGGTCGTGATCTTCGTTCCGACGACCACGAACTATACGATGCTTCGAAAAACGTTGATCTACACCGCCGTCACACGTGCCAAGAAGCTCTGCGCATTGATCGGCCAGGAAAAGGCAGCGAAGATCGCCGTCAAGAACTCCGACAAGAGCCGTGTCACCGGGCTTGCCAAGCGCCTTGCCATCGAGGATGCGGAACTCCGCCGTATCACAGGGGTGTAAGCGGACGACGGCAGTCATGCGCCTCGATCTGAGATCCGGGACACATCTGTCGGGATTGCTTGTTGCTCTCCGCAGAGAATAGGCCGCAGGAGATGCGGATCTTCCTCACGCCTTCTGCGGAACCATGACCCTTCTGTCAGGGAATTGGCCGCCCCTGCGTCTCGGGACCTATTTCCATGGAATGAATGGAGAACGGTTCTGGAGGGCGACATGGCGACGAAAGCTGCTCACATCGGGGATTTCAGCTCGCTACGTGAAGCCTTCAATGTGCTGACCACGATTTATTCCGTGAATGGAATTGCGGCGCCTTCGAAAAAAGGCGTGACCCTTTCCGGGATCCCGCGTGAGCAGTGGGCGGAGACGGCAAGGCGAGTGAAGGCAAGCGAGGAGATGGTGAAATACCTCGTGCAAGGCTCAGGACAGAGATCCTCCGTGCAGGGCCGTCTCGAGGTAGTGCTGGCAGTAATTGCGCTTCCTGAGACGCCGGAGGTCTTCGAAATTTCTGCCCTTCTGGTGAAGGGGAGAGGGGCCATCTCGAAGACGCTCACGGTCTCGAGCGATGTCCCGGAATGGCGTGTGCGCCTTCGGGATTTTGTGAACTGGTCGGAGGTTTCGGGGATTGTCGCGGCCGCGGAGGGAAACAACCAGCGCGCCATGATTGGTCTGGTCTTGCAGCTGGCCGGCATTGGCCGCGGAAAGCTCGAGATGATCGAAGCCGATATCCCGGAAGAGGTGGATGAGGCGGCCCAGTCAGTGCGGGGTGCGGACTGGCTCAAGGCTGGACTTCCGCGCTTCGAGCGAGCTGCCGGCGAAGCTCTCTGGTATCTGATGCGAATTCGATCCGTTCATGCCCGGATGATCCGAGTAAGGAAGCAGGGTTACTATACCTCGATGGCTTTGGCTGCGATGTATGCATCAGGAATGAGCATCGAGGAGATGTCGTCCTCGACAGGTATGTCTGCAGGGTTCGTCGAGAAGTTGACACCTCAGGCCGGAGATGGGGCGATCGAGATCGCGGGAGTCCATGGTCTTGGCGGGGCCTTTCAGCACCTGAACTCCGACGGCGATGAGCGGCGCATTCATTGCATCAATAGAGTTTGGAAGGGGGCCGCAATCTACGCGAAGGTGCTGGATCGCAGAATTCGGGTGGGCGCCGAAGCCAGGGAAAGGATCGCACAGGGGGACGACATTGTCTCGATAGCGCGAGAGCTGCGCATTCCGCGTCGAGATCTGATACGAGTCTTGTCGGTCAGGCAGGCAGACGCGATTGCCGAGAGAGAGCGGTTTGTAGGAGCTATCATTGACCCCGAACTCGTGCGGCGCGTCTCCTCGACACGAGAAGGCTAAGGTTGCCGACACAAGTCTTGCTCAGGTGGCGTCAAAGCAGGTTGTGAGCTTCGAACCAATGCTTTCGGCACAGGGGCACGTAGGTATCGTTGCCGCCGATCTGGACCTGCTCACCATCGAGAGTGGGTTGGCCCTGGGCGTCCTTTCGAAGAACCATGCGGGCAGCACTGCCGCAATGGCAGATCGCCTTGAGTTCTCGCAATACGTCGGCGATGCCAAGGAGCGCTGCAGAGCCAGGAAACAGATTTGACCTGAAATCCGTCCGCAGGCCGTAACACATGACAGGGATATTGAAGATATCGACGCCCCGCGCCAGTTGCGTCACCTGCTCGGGGGTCAGGAACTGGGCTTCATCAACCATGATTGCGGCAACGCCATCCTTTGCGGCCTGTCGAATATACTTCTCGAGGAGGTCGTCTTCAGGTGAAAAGATCTCGGCATCTGCCGAAATGCCGATGCGGCTGGTGATCTTTCCTGTTCCGAAACGATTGTCGACAGAAGCGGTGAGCAGGAGGCACTTTTGGCCGCGCTCGATATAGTTGAAGCGGGCCTGCAGGAGGTTGGCAGACTTACCGCTGCCCATACTTGCGTAGGTAAAGTAAAGCTTGGCCATCGGTGTCTCCTGAATGTCGGTGTGTGAGGCGGTTGCGTGCGGCGGGCGGGCGGCACCTCGAAGGAAATAGAGACGTTTCGCTGCTCAGAAAATCACGCTGCCGTCTTATTCCGCCGCGCGTCGAAATCCTGTCACCGCGCGATTGAGGCGTGTCTCAAGGGCAGAGATTGTTTCGGCATCGCTCGCAGGCAGGTAGTGGGCGGTGAGGCAAGTGCCGCCATCGGGGAGGAATGGAAGATCGGAGATCTCCCCCCGGAAAGCCAGGAGCTCGAGAAGAGCATCAGCTCGGTCCACACCTTGGCAGGTTACCGCCTCACCAGGGAGGTTGAACGTATGAGGAGTCCGGTCTCCATGATGACGACAGCAGCGCTGATATAGCGTAAACGTCGTTTCGAGGTCGCGGGCGAGCAGCACCCCTGGCCGAGGGTGGCTTCCAAACGTTCCTTGCTGGAAGTGCAGAACCATGCCGCTGGGAAAGGTCTCGGCGGCCATAGGTTCTGCTCGCGCACCGAGACTTGGTGCAATCATGCGACAAACATCTCCAAGAGCCATGAGAGATGTCTGGATATTGTCCCATGCGGGCTCGTGGTCGGGGGCACGTGTCGCTTGAGCATAACCGTCCCGTGCCGACTGACGGAGCAGAATTTCCAGCCTGTTGAGAGCGTCACCGATCGTCGCGGGGTGAATGTATCCGGTTCGAGCGTTCATGGAGCAAGCCTCATTTTAAGGAGTTGTCTATCGGCAGAGATTCCGGTCTGCCGCGGGTCAAGATCTGTCTGTCTTTCAGGCTTTCAGAACGCCATCTGCTTCGCGGCGCCCTCATTGTATAGGGCGCCGCGAAGCAGATTGGCTGTTACACGGAGGTGAGGTCTGGAGAGACTATTTTTGGAGGTATGATCGGAATTCTGTGAGAGAAATGCCTGGGGCTCCATCCTGCTCCATGGCTTGGAGAAGGCTCTCCTGGCGTCGTGGATCGATGAATTCGATCATGTCGAGGCGTGCGTCTCCAGAGCGGTCTTTGTTCAAGACGTAGATGCCGGCACGTTCCGGGGACTGATGATTTTGGGGATCTTTACGCCAATAATTCGCAAGTTCGGGTGCGTCAACGAACCCGTCTCCGTTGATGTCGACTGCAAAAAAGCGGGACTGCTCGGCGCCGATCAGGTCGCTCGAGGTCAACTTGGAATCATGATCGAGATCTATCGAATTGAAGAGCGAAAGAATGTCAGCAAGTCCGGCGCCGGTCGCCCAGCCTGGTATGGAAATGAGAGAGGCAACGAGGACGAAGACGAAGGCTGTTGCTCTGGCGGCGTGTGCGCATTTCATGGCATTTCACTCCCTTGCGCATAAGCGACAAAATTTCCGGGAAGTGGATTAGAGCGCTCGCATTTTTGCGGGCGCGGGAGACATTCTATTCGAGTGCCTCCCGCGGCGGATGATGCCCGTTTGCCTGCATGGCATGGGTAGATCATCCCTTCCCCTTTGCTGCTGCAAGAACTCCGTCTCGCTGAAGTAAAAAATAGTATCGAGCGCAGTTTGACGAAAAGTTTGCAGACTGTCTTTTTGGACAGGTTTCCCATCAATCAGCGGGAAATTTCAGTTCGAACATCGGAAAGATCACGTATGATCCGACTTGGCAGTCTTTTTTGCTTATCGCGGCGGCTGCAAATGGACTTGTTCCCAACTCGAAGGTCAGGTTGACACTGAGGAGGGGTTCATCACCTCCGGCTGAGGTCGCGAACTCATCGCAAATTTTGGCAGTTACGGCATCGAGTGCGACCCCAAGTCCAAGAAGATCTCCACGCACGACTTCGAAAATTGTGGCTGGCTGACGCGCCACATCATACTGTGCCGTTACGCCAATTCCGCGAGTGTCGAGGAGGGGATCGCCTGCATCGAACGTGCTGTAGGACTTGACCTGAAATCTTGCGATGTCTTGCGGAATTTGATGGCTGGTCCGAGGGATCGCGCGTGCGACCTTGTTTGGTGGTATTTCGGTAGAAGCAGCGTCGCGCGACGAGGTCCCAGGCTTGTCTAACAGAGGGGACAGTTCGGGCATCACGGACATCGAGGAAGGCTCCGACGCCAGGGTGCCATCTCCGCCAACCTGGCTCTCTGTAGCATTTGGGGCATTGGGTGTGGCCTGATCCAGGCTGTCTGCTGGATTGCTTGGTTCAGGCCTGTAGCCCGGGATACCTCTGCTGTAGTCGTGATCAGCGGAAAGTTCTCCCATGCCGGAGCTCAGGAAGAACTCCTGCTTTTTAGCTCGCGCTTCCTCCATGAGTTGCTTGCGTGCGAGTGCGTCGGGATCCATCGCCTGAGGTGAGGGCTTCTTGTTGCGTGAGGCATAGCTGATGATCGCGCTGTCGCCGTTTGCTGGTTCGTGCAATGCCTGAAAGGCTTCGGGACGGAAGATGGCGATAGCGCAGAGAGGAGCAACGATGATGGCAAGGAAGCCGGCGATGCCAATCTTGACGATCGGAAAATCCTTGTCGTGGTTATTCGCGTGCTTGGACTTCGCTGATCGCCCTGTCTTGCGACCGTCGACGCCGAAAGTTGCAGCGAAGAGGATTTCCATGACCTGTTTGCCGTAAAGGATATCAAGACTTCGGATGAGATCGGAGCCGCCAGGCGCCGCCTGTTCGGTTTGAAGGCGTTCCTGAAGCTTGAGGGTGTCAAAGACAATACTACGGAATGTCAGGTCAGTTTCGCCGTCGAGATACTCTTCGAAGCGGTTGGCAATGTCATCTATGAGGGCTTCCGGGTCCTTTGCGACGATATAAGTCAGTAGCTGGAATTCGTCAGGGATCGTCTTTGGATTATCTGGGCGACATTCACCATCCTCGAAGGTTCGACCGAGGCGAAGGAGGATACGTCCTTCTGCCGCTTCCTCCCGGTAGATGAGAACTGAGCGGTCATAAGAGCGTGAAAATTTCATCATAGCATATCCTCCAGCGACTGGGCAGAAGATAGGCCGGCAAAAAGGAACGGAAAAACGGACATTTGTGGCTGTAAAAGCAATTGATAGGGCGATGCTCTGCCGTCTCCCTCATTCAGGAGATCCGCACATCTGCGAGCGTATTTGCCGATAGAAGAAGCCGATTATTATCGGGTGACGGTAGATATCGGAGATGACAGACAAAAAACTCGACACTTATTGACCAATCGATCTATCAAGTCATGGATGCAGGATGACTGAACGGTGGTGAATACTCGATGCGACAAAGGGAAGAAGGTTACGAAAGCAACAGGGTATGCCTCAGGTATCCTCTGGTCGTGCGGTCCATAGGGGATCGTGCATTGGCACGTCAGGCGTCTCGACTGTCGCGTCCTTGGGAAGCGCGCAACGGGGAGGTGTATGCCATCGAGAGAAGAGTAGAGGTCGATGCCGATGGCTCATTGACGTTCGTTTCAACAGAGATTGGTTATTGGCGGCGCGGCATGGGCGGGATGCCTGATATGTCTGTAAGCTTGTTCGAGCTTCCGGGTGAAGAGATGAAGAGAGTCTCTCCCTTTGTCCTGCTTAGCCTGGAAGACAATCGCCACGCTGATCTGGTAGGGCAACACATCAAGTATCACCATGACACCAGAGAAGAAACAGAAGACGCATGCATTGGCCGCACATATGTCTGTCTGTCTTTCTGGGGCGGGATGCTGATTTTGGAGGAAAGCGCTTTCGAGAACTTCCGTCCGGGAGACTTTCTTCTCCCACGCCTTGAGGGAGGGTTTGGTTTCGGTTTCATCTGGCGAGAGATTTCGCGAGATGCAGTTCCTGATGCATTCCATGATGCCGACATTCTTCTTGGAAAATTCATAGCTGACCGACTATACCCGGGCCTTCCTGAGCCGACACCACCAGGGAGAGGTTTCGGAGCTGTCACTCAGCTCGATGATCAAATGCTATTTTAGAGGAAGATTTCATTTTGTTTTTCCTTTGGAAGCATGGCGCGAGAGTGGCGTCTGGCTTTCGAATTCTCCCGAGCGACGCCATTTCCTGAGGGTGTAGACTCTCAGTATTAGGAAAATCATGGCACGCAGTCTCAACAAGGCACAATTGATCGGGCATCTTGGAAAGGATCCAGAAGTAAAGAACTTTTCCAATGGCGGTTCTGTTGTGACTTTCTCCATTGCAACTTCGGATCAATGGAAAGATCGAACCACAGGTGAGCGCCGTGAAAAGACGGAGTGGCACCGGGTCGCAATCTTCAGCGAACCGATCGGCAGGATAGCTCAACAATGGCTTCGCAAGGGCGACTTGGTGTTCATCGAGGGTAAGATGGAGACGAGGAAGTGGACCGACCAGCAAGGTCAGGACCGCTATACCACAGAGGTCGTGGTCCGACCCTATCAAGGTGAGATGACGCTTCTCGGCGGACGTGGTAGCGCGCGAGGAAATCAAGATTCAGTTGGAGGTGCCAGCCAAGAGCGAAACGGTTCGGGGCATGGTTATCGCGATCCGAATGCGGCGCCCACCCATTCATACCAGGGGCCGGGGCCGAGAGAGCCATTTAGCCGTAATGGTGCAGGCTATGGCGGAGATTATGGCGGTGGGCAACAATATCACTACCCTGATGACGAAATTCCATTCTAAGTGAATGATCGTGTGTCGGGTGTGTTTACATCCCGCCCGGCACAAATCGACGACTCATTGATCGGGCAAGCTCGGTTTGGGCATGCCGGCGATATAGCTGCGATTTGGCACCTATTGGTATAGGGATGTAACATCTTGAAGTGTCACGTAGGCAGGATCGCAGGCTGGGTTGCCTGGAAGTTTTCCCGACGGGTCGGGAAGAACGACTTGTAGAAGCTGAATAGTATCGGGAAACGCATATGCGTGCGCGTATTTTGCGATTTCGGATACTTGCTCCTCAGGAATGTGGCGAATGGAAACTTCATAGTCTTGAATGACGCCAGACATAGTGGTGTCGGATTTAGGAAATCTCAGTTCCTTGGACTTCATTTGCTGGGCGATCCCTGAAATCAGGGATCGCGCTGTCTCTACTGGTATCCCAAGAATGACTATCTCCGGGCCGCCAAACGTCTCTGTGAAGCCGACACTATAGGTGAAGGCGGGCGTGTTATGGCCATGGAAGACTGACACTGCCGTCCATCCATGCTTCGAAACTTTTTCGATCACCTCTTCGAACGGGTTCGTTGGATATGCCATTTTGTGTTACTCCTTGGCCTCGAAGTATCAGGCAAAGGGTGTAGATGAATCAATATCTGAAATTCAACTCGCTATATTTGGAATGACTGTGCCGCGGAACGCTGACGGAGGGAGGACGTCAGGTGCCGCGGCACAGAATTTCCAGATCAAAGATCCGGGCAGTCAGGACGCACGGAGAGGGACAGCCCGTGGTGAGAGTTATCGTCCTGTAATCAGGAGATAGGATCGATTTTCTTGAGCGGAAGAAAATTTATTCAGGAAAATCGCCGCAGAGAATGAGCCTCTGGCTTTCCTACGGCCGGATTTTTTGCGTCGTGTCGGGGGGAAAGTGCGTCCGAAAGAAGAATTTTTGCGTCAATTGGCGGATATTTTGCGTCAATATGCGGGGAAATATCGTCAAGGTAAGCTCTAAGCATCTATAAAATAAGCGGAAATTCACGTCCTGAATCATAGGAATCAAGAAACCCTCAGAAAGAGCATCCGGCGCCGCCGGATTTTCTGTTTTTGTTAGTTTGGTTCTCGCCCAATATGACTCTCGAGGCTTCGGTGAGAGGTCGCCTCAAGCAAGCCAATAGCAATCAATCGGAGGTGTAAAGCGACTTCAGTTCGGGCAGTCGGTCCAGGATCTCGGCGACGCGACGAATTCCGAGAAGGCTTTGGTTCATGTGAGTGTTGTCTCGCATGACGGGGCACAGGATACTCGTAAGACCAAGATGGGTAGCCTCTTTGATCCTTGCTTCAGCTCTCACGGAGTTTCTTACTTCTCCTGCGAGACCGATTTCGCCGAAGACCGCAAGATCGGACGGGAGTGCAATCTGAGCGCGTGCTGAGAGAACGGCGACGGCCACTGCGAGATCCATGGCGGGATCAGTGACCTTCATTCCACCTGCGACGTTCACGTAGACGTCGCTGTCTGCCAGGGAGAGGCCAAGACGTGCGCTGAGAGTGGCAAGAAGCATGTTGAGACGATTTGAATCCCAACCCGTCACAGACCGCCGTCCTGTTCCAAAAGCGGAAGGGGAGACGAGAACTTGAATCTCAAGAGCGAGGGGTCTGCTACCCTCCAAAGACGGGAAGATAACGGTCCCGAATGCAGTGTGGTCTCTTTCGGCGATGAAAATCTCGGAAGGATTTTCGATATCGCGCATCCCACGTTCGGTCATCTCGAAGATTCCGACTTCGTCAGCTGCGCCGAAGCGATTTTTTTCGCATCTAACTATGCGGTAGAGGCCGGCCGACATGTCGGTGTCTACATACAAGACGGTGTCAACTGCATGCATGAGAACATTCGGACCAGCCATGGCGCCGTCCTTGGTCAGGTGACTGACAAGAAGAAGAGAGATGTTTCTACTTTTAGCGGCAGGGATGAGATGTGCGGCTGCGGACTTGACCTGTGAGACAGACCCCGGTTCGCTGTTGCCGCCTGAGTATAATGTTTGCACAGAATCCACGATGACGACAGAGCCGGAGGGGAGCGTTTCGATATGATCTGCAATGGCAAGGCAGTCATTTGAAGAGATGAGATCCACATCAGAGTTTTCGACCTCGAGCCGTCGGGCACGAAGCTGGATTTGATCCAGGGATTCTTCGCCTGAGATATAAACGACCTTGCGCGACCTCGAGAGATTGGCGGATATCTGGAGCAAGAGAGTAGATTTTCCGATGCCAGGCGCGCCGCCGATCAGGATGGCTGATGCCTCGACGAGGCCGCCTCCAAGCACCCTGTCCAGTTCAGGGTGGTCGGTTGAGACCCGTGGCGGTGGCGCTGCCCGGTTAGACAATCCTGTGGATGTCAACTTCGCCGTGGTCCTATTGGCATTACGGCTTTCGAACCCCATGATGGAGACTTTTTGAGGAGGAGCCGTAGGTGCCGGCCCTTCGCTCATAGTATTGTATTCCTTGCATTCAGGGCAGCGACCTACCCACTTTGCATTGACATATCCGCAAGAGGAGCACGTGAAATGCGATGACTGTTTTCCCATGGTGATAACCCCTTCGATATTGTCTTCTCCCTGAAATATTGGCCAAGAGGCGACAAAAAGAAGCGATCAGTCGGATTTGAGGATGCTTTCTGCATAGTTTTTTATGTCTGCGTGAGCATGGCTCTTTCCAGCTTCCTGGATGACTGCTGCTGGTATGGACCCGCATGCTGCCATGAAGGTTTCACGGAACTTTTTGGATTGGTCATCATCGCCTCGATCTTCAGTTGCGGCTGCCAATCTTTGGGTTTCCACTGAGATCCTCAGTGCCAGACCGCACCGAGAGATAAGATCCGGATCCACTGGATCTGGCTTGTCTCGCTGTTCCGGCCTTTCAAGGGGCTCGAGGGGTGAAGGCGTTACGGGCTGGGCCTTCAGATTCAACGCAGGAGTTGGGGTCTCGGGTGAGGCAAGATCTTCCTGCAAAAAGTCTTCTGAAGGGTCCCTCTCGCTTGTGTCGATCCTGTCGGTCAACGGATCCAGCTGGGATGCGTTCCCATTTGACGACGACTCGCCCTGTGCATCAGGGATGGCGTTCATTGATGAAGAGGGGAGCAGTTCCCGATCGCCTCCACCAAGAGCCTGTGTGAGTTCGGGAGGCATCTCGAAATCAGGAAGGCTAACAGTGTGGGGGTTCTCGACGAGGTCGCGAAGAAGGAAGAACGAAACAACACTTGCAATTGCACAAAACCCACAAGCTATACCTGCTGCTATGAACGCGAACCTTCTGGAGTCTCTTCTTGCTTTACTTCGCTTAGTGAGTTCTTGCTCCATTTTTCCGCGGCTCTCTTCGGACATTTTCCCGATAATTCCCCGCGCACCTTCACTGTCACCTTGATCGAAGCGCGCTTTGGCCTTTAGGTAGAGAAGATAGTCTTCGCCATAGGCGATACTTTCCTCGATCATGGATCGATAGGTTTCAGGAGGGGATAGGCGCAACTGCGCGTCCTTGAGAAGCCTAACGGAAGCTTCGTGATAAGATTCGCGCCAAAGAATCGAAGCAAGTTCGAGAATGGAGGACCACGTTTCATCTTCCGCCTCGGTGGACATCGCTGCCGATGCGGTGCGGAAGAGGGTTCCCATCTTCCCAATACCTTTGGCCTGGAACCTATCTTCTCGAATTTGTATGGCGGCGTCAGCAAGATCGGAAACAATATGTTGCATTGCTTCCTGGAAAGTGGGCAGGTCTCTGTTCGACGACTTGGTGTCGTTTTGATGGGGGAGGCTGATGTCGTCCGCGTCCCGCGGATTGCTTTGGTTTGGATCAGACATCGGCGTGTTCCCTCCTGGTTTTCAGGTAAGACTTAGGGCTGAAGGGCATTTCTTTCGAAATCAATAAAGAGAGCAGGTGCGCTGCAGGCCAACGTCGACGCTCAAAATCTCTTCCTTGTTTTCCAGAATCCATTCGATGTATTTCCGCCCCCCGAAGCAGTCATCGCCTTGACGGTTTTCCTTCCAGAATTCCATGACACATTTGTCTGAATGATCGCATGAGAGACAGTCGGAATTCCCATTTCTTGTCATCTGTCGTCGCATGTATTTTCGACGCCGGGGTGACGACAGTATCTCAGAGAATTCGGTGGAGATGCCGTTTCCAAAGCGATTCATATATTCCTGCCAGCCGTTCCGATAATCGGGGAGAGCCCAGTCACCATTCGGCATAAGGAAAAGGGTTTGGCCGGCTACGTTTGAGACCGGAGAGGGCATTTCCTCCTGTGCAAGAATATATCGGAGCTGACCAATTTCTGGGGCCTTCTCTCCGTTTTTCCGCCTGGCAATCCAGGCCCTCGTAAGAGAGATCATAAAGTCAGACCAGGCGGTCATCGTAGGAGCGAGCGCCTCATACTTCTTGCCGTCGTTCTGTTCGTTCCACATGAAAGGAAGGAAGGATGCCTCGACGACACCAAGCTCAGACAGGTAGTCGAGCGTTGCGGTTGGCCCATCCTGAAGAATTCGAGTGTTGACGACGGAAATTGTCGAAAGAGTAAGATCGAGGTCGCGGGCTTTGCGCATTTGGGCGTCCCACTTTCGAATGTAACCACCCCCGCGCATCCTTCCGTCAAAGCTTGTTTGCAAGAAGCCGCCGCATCGGTCGCGGAAAATTGGAAGCCATTCTTCCAGATCAACCTCAACCAGTGAGGTCAGGATGGTGTGCCTGACGTCGTACCCCTTACTTACGGGAAGGCAGGCCTCGATCGTGTCGAGCATTCGTGTGAATGCGTCGACCCCCATCGACGTCGGCTCTCCGCCATATTGGTAGGCATGGATCGTCTTACGAGTGACGCCTCGCGCCTCGTAGAAGCGATCGACCCCTTCAAGCACTCGCTTGATCGAGGAATTCATAAGTCGAGTAGGGTCTCGTCTTTCCGTCTTCGACAGGTAGCAGTGCGGGCAGTCCAATTGGCAAAATAAGGACGGCATCATGGTGAGAACGAAATGCCCCTGCTCGATAGAGGGAGCGTGTTGCTGCTTCACCCTGATGTTTGGTCGAGCGTTGGTTTCCGGTGACTCCATCTCAAACTTCCTGATTAGCAATGTGATCAATGATCTTTCGTGAAACTTGATGTGGGCATTGCCAACCTTCCGGAACATCGTCCAACGGAACAGAGAGACCGAAGTCTGCCGCGGCTTGCAAACTTGATAATGGGATAGCTGCCGGGTGTTCTGCTCTTGCGAGTGAGATGTCGGCATCTTTCACCGGCTGGTCGTAGAAACACCTGAACAATTCAGCTGCACATGTCCGTTCGCGGATCCATCCCGGGGAGTTGTAGAACCGGATCTTGATCTTGCTGAGGGACAGGATCTCGTCGTCTCCCGAAGAATAAAACCGAAACCCTTCTATCGGTGCCCATTGCTTCAGTTTCAGGCGATAAGCACTTCGATCTCCTGTTTCGATAATATCGATATCACGAAGCTTGATGTAGCTTTGGACCAGAAGGTCGACACTCGGAATTCGGCGAAGATACTCCGTTTCAACGATGCGAGTAAGGAAACCGTCGACGACATGGACGTAGTCGTAATCCCTTAAAGCTGCGAAGTCTCTTGCCTCGCTGGGATTTTTTACGACGTCCTCTTGACGGAAAAGGGCGCCTTCAGGAAAGGAGCACATCCTCGAATACAGATCATCGCGAAGAGGGGCCTCTATGCCATCCTGTTTTGCAGTTTTCCGTCCACCAAGCATATATTTTCCTTTCCCGTTTCCATAAGGAAATGGGTCGAATGAAGGCAGTCCGGAAAATGAATTATGGTCAGAATGCAATCTTGCTGCGGTAATCAGCGTGCCGCGGCAAAACCCCTTTCGCGTGAAGGGCTCTCATGTGCTTGATGAACGTCTTGTAGCCCGGGCAGTCGCCATCTCTGGCTGGATCCCAGCTCTTGAAATTCACGCCACAACCGGATCGACAGACTTGATACTCGTCGCAAGTCATGCAGGCACGATGCGGTCGCGAGGCCTGAATTTTTCGCTTCTTGAATGCATCTGAAGAGATGACATCATCGACGGACGTTTCGAGCACGTTGCCTTCCCAGGCAGCATCGAGTTCTCCACCCTCCTGCAGGCATGTCATCGCGGCCCCATTGCTGTCGATGTCAAGCGACCCAGAGATGATGGGGCAGATGATGTCGTCCAGAGCGTCTCCACGATGGATTGCTGAGAGCATGCTCTCGGCCGGATTGACATAGAGGTCAGGGTCACTGTCACGGCGCTCAAAGTACCAATCGGCGCTTTCAATGAGAAATCGGCTGGTATTCAAGAAACCTGGCGTGACAGTAGCACTGTTTTTCTTGCCGTCACCGGAGTCAATGTAGAACCCATAGTGTATCTGTTTAATGCCAAGGTCATTGTACAGGCGATCGCACAGTCGTGCGGCGCCATAATCGATTACGGGCTTTGTCACGCAAGTGGTAATGCAGACATCAAGACCCTTTTCTTGTAGCGCGTGAACATTATCAAGCCACCACCGTTCGTGGAATGGCTTTGGAAATCGTGTCTCTGGCTCATAGGCCGTTGAAATTTTGTTGAACCATGGAGCGATTTCCATGAGTTCCCGCGTCAACAGGTTTGAAACGAGGATAAATTCCCATGTGAAGGCATCGCCGAAACTTCTCATGGTATCGTGCGCTTCTTCCATGACGCGGTGATAGAAGTTCGCGCCGAGCAATGTTGGTTCCCCGCCGACCACGTGGATCTCAGCGTGAGTGTTTTTGGACGATATCATGTAGGCGCCAATGTCACGAACGATCTTCAAAAACTGGGAGACGGTAAGTCTCTGAGACAATGCCTTAACCTCAGATGAAATGTAACAATGAGCACACCTGAGGTTGCAGTCACGCGTCACGTTGATCTGGAAGAGGAAAACTTTGTGGTCACCGCTGTGCTTATCGGGCTGAGAGAATTGGGATACACCCGCATTTGTGGTTTTTATTGCTGATACGTTTCGACCAGACATTAGTTCCTCTTTCTTTGTGTCAGCTGACCTTGCCGGCGTGAATGTCTTTTTCAATATCTCGAAAAATAGCTTTCCAGACCGAGCATAACTCTGTCTTAGCGAATGGGTCGCCATAGGCTTCAATCGCTTCGTTCATGCACCCGCCGCCGCACTCGTCGCGCCATTCACATCGCGCACAGTCGTCAGATAGGTGTGCACTCCGCCGTGCAAGAAGGCGCCAAGTTCGATGATCGAAAACACCATCAATTGCATTACCGAGCGGATAGTTCGAAGAGTCAGCCATTTCCTGGCAGATATGAAGGGTCCCATCAGGATCGAGCGACAGAGATTTGAAGGCGCAATCGGATTGAAACGGGCACCCAGCTGCTGAGAGAGATTTTAAGTCCCCCCTGATATCTGTTGACCCACGTTGTAGTCTGCGCTCTTTGAGGCTATGAAATGGCTCGATACGGACCACGGGATTTTCTTGCCATAGACAGTAGGCACGGGTGAGGGCCCGCGCGATTTCGTTTACAGGCAGGGGACTGATATCGTCGCTGCCACCCTGGAATACAGGTCGTATTACAAGGTCATATCCACCTGCTATTGCATCCGCTACTTCCTGATCCAGGTGGGGCTCCGTGGCTCTATCCAGGACAATGACCCGACCAGGGGTGTGGGATCGTTCTTCGGAAAGAACAGACAGAGATTTATTCAGAAGGGCGCGATAGAGGGTATCGGAGCCTTTGATTTGGCGCTGTCCGGTGTGGTTGTCCCAGGACGTTCCAACGTTGCCGTCAAAAAGGTCATGCAAGGCCAGGATTCTTCGCGGCGAGCCAATGAGATTTGATTGAACCCCGTCACGATACCCGCGAACCAGAGGCTTTAGTTTGTTCCTGGTCATAGTGACAACCTTTTCAAGATCGTCTTGCGGCACGACAAGAACTTCTCCGCCAAGGTATTCTACTGTAATAAAATGACTTTTGCCGATATTCATCCGAGGAAAGACGCGCTCGATGATGAAATTTAGAGATGTTTCGAAATCGAGAAGCGACATTCGGCCTTCTGATACCCCCGCAGAGGAGCAGTAGGTGCAATGGGCGTTGCAGTCGCGTGTTAGCCGAATATGCAGCGTCAGAAAATTCACGGTATGCCTATCAGGCCGGACGCTTCGCGCGCAGTTGTTCAATAAACTGTTTTTTGGTCTCGTCCTGAATGGCTTTCAGAAGTGCACCGAGATAGTCCTTGAGAAACTCCTCGCCCCCAAGAAAATCTGCCATCTCTTTCTTCATGCGCATTTTTGCAGTATCGGCCCACTCGGTCGGAGTTGGATCAAAGAACCTCTGAACGGTATAGGCGTCGGTCGGTGTCAATGCATCTGCGCCACCGAAATATTCCAGAATGAGATAAGTCAAATATCCGGTAACCGGATATAGATGATGTGAAAAGTTGGGAACGCACAGAATTGCCTTGGCGAATCCGGCACACTGTTCTGCCCACTCTTCGAGAGATGCTTCGTTCTCAGGAGGGATAGCGGCGACCGAGAAGCCAGCATTGCCGGCCAGAGTCAGAAGGTAGGTATGGTCCACCGAATCCTCCGGGCGGACCTCCACGATCACTTCTGCTCCAGAGAGAGTAAAGGCAATAACGGTATCAATAAGGCTGTCGGAAATGGAGTTTGGGGCATCACCCTCCCACAGGAGGCCGATGGTCCTGATGTTGGCGGGAGGGTCGAAAACCTCTTCATCGATCTCTACTCCATAAGCCAGCTCGATATCGCTATCGTTCTTAATTTCACTGATCTTCATCTCAAGACTCCTATTCTTACAAGGAGATTGGTCGGGTTGTTCGAAGAGAAAAAAATTCGAAGCTATTTCTATCGCCAGCCGCGGGACCCATGACATGCGCTGTGGCAATTGTTGTAACAGTGGAAAGCGCCTTCATCTCCAGTGGAGTCAATAAGAGAGGTGCCGTCAGGGGTACCTATGCCTCCATTATTGATCGCTGTAACTTCGTCCTGCTGGAAGACCTGTCCTTGAAGGTCTTCGAGAGTTGAAATGTATTCATCTGCCGCCTGGCCCTCGGGGACGGATACTCCCAAGTAATTAAGAATCTCTTCGTTACTCATAGAGCTAAAATCGGAACTTGAAGTATCATCAGGGTTAGAGTCGCCATCTCTGGTATCCAAAGTATCATCTACGCCCCAAGTGGGATCGCCGCAGCTCAACAGGCCACCGTAGCATGATGCCACCTCGGTGTATAATTCGCCTCTCAAATCTGAATCGAGGCGAATGGTGCGGGCGATCTTGGGGAAATGTCTTCGCACAGATGCTTGTGATTTTGCGTTCGTGATTGCGTCTTGGGCAGCGCTGTCGAAGACGGTGATCTTGGGTGCGGTGACGATCTGGTTTCGTTCAGCCATTGTGGTGACTGCCGCAAGAGCGGCAGTCACGGAGGCTGCCGACATGATAATTGTGTTCTTCTTGTTCATTTCAACCTCGGAACGCTGGTGTTAGTTTGTGATGTATTTTGTTCGAATTTATTTTTCCCGATGAGATCGGCAGCTGTCTTGAAGAGCCTATACCCGCCGGAGCATTCGCCACTTCCGTCATCAAAACTTAGAGCGAGACAACCAGAAGAACAAATTGGCTTAAACGCACAATCGTTGCAGTTATAGGTTCTGAGTTCGCGCTTCTTTCCAAGCTCTTCTCCAAGGTCGAGCTTGAAATTGGCATTCTTGTTTCCAAGCTCGCCCGTAAGGGCTGTGCAGCCGAATTTGTAGCCTTCGGCATCAATAGTATGAAAGCGAGTGTCGCATTTGCCGGACCAGCATCCCTGCGCTTGAGGGTTGCCATCGGCGATTGACTTGGCGCTATCCTGAATATTCTCAAAAGGAGAAAGGAAGAACGACGTGGGGCCGGAGTGTGCTGACTTGAAAGCGTGATACGCGCGCATCCAGCGTGACATGTTGCCCGAATACTCAGCGTTGCTGAGGCCGACAAGCTCCCAGTTTCTACGCGCATATCCAGTTGCTGTGACGCGCTCGAGGTGAACATGGGAAACCCCGCGATCAAGCCAGTGCTGGAAGAAGTCAAATGGGTTCGGGAAGGCTCGGAAAAGAGACCGAGTTGCCGTAACGACCAAATACGGGGTAAGACCCGTCTCTGTGAGCTCTCGAAGCCGAGCGTCGAACCGCCGGTTAAATTCCGGGTTTGAATCGAGGGCATGTCCGTTTAGGAGGCGAATTTTTGGGTCCCAGGAAACGCCCACTTCGCCTCCGAATTCATCCCTGTAGAGATCGGCCCAGTCAGAGTCGAACGTCATTAGATTAGTTTGAATTCCAAAGCGCCAGTTGAATTCGGGCCCTTCTTCGCGGATGATATCGATCGCTGATCGCAGAAAGTCAGTCCCCATAAGCGTCGGTTCTCCGCCGTGCCATTGGACCAGGATCGTTGAGCCAGGAGAAATTCGTCCTCGGAGGCGATCAGGGGTTTTTCGAATGTCATCGAGAGTCATCTTCTTCGGATTTGAAGGGATGAAACAATGCTGACAATGAAGGTTGCACCCTTCGAACACCCTGACATAAACCAAGTGATCGAAGTCCAAGCTGGAAGGAAGGCGACCATCAGTTGCTGGTGTCTTGCTGGTCATTGCGAAACCTCTCGAAGGTAGTCTTTCGCCATTGAGGCGTTACTGGCCACAAACTGAGACACGTGTTCGAGGTGGCGATGATAGCCTGAGCATTCGCCCTCAGTTTCGGGAGCGTTGGGTGTCAACGGGCAGCCTGATCTGCAGAAGCTGTTGAATTTGCAAGTTCCACAATGTGAATTTCTGTGGCCGGTCATATGTTCTCGGATCCAGGTTTTTCGTTTCTCGGACTTTGAAAATCCGTCATATCCTTCGGATATATTCCCGAAGCTTTCGAAGCTGATTTTGTCGGGGCAAGCGCTCGTTGACCCGTCCGGATTGACTACGATGAAATCGCGCGAGCAGGACCCACCCCACCTGTCACCAGGATGATTGAGAAGAACGCCACCAAGCGCGGCCTGAACCGTGTTCACCCGGATGACTTTGCCCTGGCGGAAATGGTCCATGACGGCGTCGAAAACTTCTGTAAGAAAGCGAGAATGTTCTGCGTTGGTGGGGCGTTCAACGTCTTCCCAACCAAAACTATTGTATCGGTCAATGTTCCATTTCATGAAGTCGTGCTGAAGCATCCATTGCGTGATCTCGCGTCCTCTCCCGAGTTCACCTCTTGAAGGAACAACGCCTGGAGTCACCGTGAATCCGTCTGAGCGAGCCTGGTCGACTTTGCGCAACCACATCTCGTGGTAGCGAGATACTTCGCCGCGAATCTTCCTTTGCGAAAAGTCGATCGAGCTTCCGATGTGGCCGTCCATGTAGTCACGTATCAGGTCGGCCCAGTTTGGCCCGTAAGGCACCAGAGATGTCTGGATTGATTGGATTGCATCCGGCATCCGCTCCTGCACTCGCGCACAAGCGTCATGGAAATATTGCTTAGGAAGTGCCAGGGGCTCGCCGCCATGCCAGACGACCATAGCGCCTGGTGCTCGTTGCCTATCGACCATATCTCGAATGGTATCGATGGCCTTGTCCAGTGTGGTCGAGGTCATTCGAGACTTGTTGGCGCGAACTTCGAGGGGCAGGTAGCAGTGATCGCAGCCTACATTGCAATAGTCCGAAGGCTTGAGGTAAGCAATTACAGGCCTACCGGTGCGTTGAATGCTGGCGAGACGCGGAGCTGATTTGAGGGCATTGTCCTGCATTAGTGTTGCCCCGCATCGGAAATTTGAAGTTCGCTATTTCCAGGAACGTAGTTCAATTTCGGGATGGCGCGCCTCATGTTGGATTTGCCGAGAGCGAGGCCGGTTTCAAGGCGATGGCTTACGAGGCCGCGCATGCGATCAGGGTCGTGACCAAACTTCGCGAGAGCAGCGTCGGCTTCCCCGCTCAAAATGCTTTCTTTGATTCTTGAGAAAACTTCCTGCCAGCTCTCGCAGTAAAAGAATTTCCCGTAGATACCTCGCCCGAATAGCGCGCTATCTCTCATGCATCCGGCTTCGCAGTCATCGAAATGGACGCAGCTCTTGCAGCTTTCCGGATGACGAAATTGACGCATTGCCAGTTTGCGTGCTGCTGGAGATGTCAGGCAGGCGTCAATGCCGTCTTTCAGAAGGTTTCCGAACCTGAACTCGGGATCGCCGAGGTCAGCGAATTCACCGCAGTTATAGACGTCAAGATTGGGCTCAAGGCCTATAATACGGCCAGTGCAACCCTTTGCCCAAGGACAGCGCGCAAGCTCTTCCCCAACCACTTTCTTGAACATTTGATCGAGCGGCGTCACCAGAAAATCAGGGGTATCCGTGATCCATCTGTTGTAGATTTCGAGAAGAACACGACCATAGGTTGCGGGCAGAACTGACGGTCCTTCGTCGGCAACGCGTCCAGCTGGATACCGATAGTTTATCCTGATGTCGTAGACCTTCCCGTCACGAGCTGACGACAAAGCGCGGTCGTACACTTCGTGCGCGAGCGACATTGTCTGCTCTGTGAAGGTCGAGATAACTTTGGGGCGCCATCCATCGTCAAGTATTTGAGACATCTTTGAGTGATAGAGGCGCGAATATAGCTCCTTGCTACCCTTTACGGTACGGCAAAGCTCGTCAGGATCCCAGCTTGTGGAGACGGATCCCTGGAAGACGTCTTTAAAGACCTCTCGCCAACGGTGATTGTAGGCGAGCATATTGGATTGCATGGAAAATCGAATACCGCGGTGACGTTCTCGAGCGTAGGAAAGGGCCTCTCGGTAGAACTCTGTGCCCAGCGTCATGGGCTCGCCGCCATGCCAGATCAAGGTTGCGGTTGGGTGTAGCCGCGGCTCGAGAGCATCAAATATCTCTTTGAATTCGGAAATAGACCATTTGGGCGCGCCATCAGGCGGCGCGCAGCAGTAGCTGCAGTCCGCGTTGCAGCCCTTCGTAGGCTTGATGATGACGGTCGATATCGTTCGCATATGAATCCCCCTTCCCTGAGGAAATGGGTTCGGCAGCGAACTCAAAAAAACTTCATTGCGTCGGGAGACATAAAAAAGCGACCCCTAAGGGTCGCTGAGTAAGCCTGATTTACGCTATTGAAGAACGGGCGAGTCAGTCAAGCCACGCCGACCCGCCCGTCTTTCGTCAATCGTCGGTGCGGTTTAGGAGCATCCCGCCGATGACTGTCGTACCCGTATTGGTATTCGTTCCGGAAAGAGTCACACCAAGAGTGTCGGCATTGGGGCCGTAGATTTCCCCAGTGGCTACACCTGCGACAGAGCCAGCATCGAGCCCGGTGACAAGCGCGGCGCCCTGATTGACGGTGCCGTCGCCATTGTAAGTCATCGAGGTGGCTACTCCGATTCGCGAAGACTCGTTGTCGACTCCAGTCAGGTTGGCTGCGGTCGTGATTTTGTTCTGCGAGAAGTCGATTTTTCCGGTGGCGTTGCGGTCACGATATTCGCCGCTCTCATATCCGCCGGCGCCATTTACGATCGCTTCAGCAACGCCATGATAGGTCGCTTGGCCATCTTGTGCCTGCAGTTCGGTATTGCGAACGTCTGCGAACTCGTCGGCAGAGATTTTCTTGCCCCAGGTAGCGATCGCTCCGGAACCCTCAGGAGAACTTTGACCGGGCGTCGAGGACTGAACATACATCCCGCCATACATGTCGGACGCTGTACTCGCCGGAACATACACGGTCGTCCGATTGTTGTAATCAAGGGCATGCTGAGCCATCAGCATGTCCGCGCCGCCATAACTCATCGAGTTCGTTGTCACGATAGGTTTGTTTGTGATCGGTGAGATCGGATCACCGTTGGGATTGAGGTTCAGCTTTTCGCTTTCGTAGTCCTCCGGGCCATCGAAGATGCCGTCTCGGTTTTGGTCGATTTGCATATAGATAGCTGCGTCGCGCGTCGAATCGTCGTCGAGCAGCTGACTGTCCCGGATGACGAGGCGCGCGTTTGCCTGTCCGTCGATATTGTTGATGATGGCAACTGCGTTGGGGACCGCTTTAGGGGTGCGATTGGTGATTCCGGTACGGTTCTCCAGATCCGAGACCGTTACGCGGCGAATGGGAGAGACGCTCGAGTAATCATCACCACCTCCGACGCCGCCACAGGCAGCGAGCGAAAAGGCGAGGGAACCGAAAAGGCCGATCCGAAAAATGCTGGAAGTTTTCATAGAGGAGTCCTCTGTCTGTTGCGTGGCTTGTGATATGGATATTGGCCAAGTCAGGAGGAGACGAAGAATTTTCCTTTGATCAGCCCCGAAAAAACGACCTGGAAGTGAAAATAAATTTCGGTGTCTTCAAGCCGTGTTGTTCGCACAGGAAGTTTCCCGGTCGTGTCGGCACAAGACCATCCATCCAGTCAGGACGGAGACGTGACACAGGATTGCAAAGGGCTTGGATGGAAAGGTTGCCCCCCGGTCTTTAGTCCGGAGAGCAATCACATTATGGTTGTTCGAGCCACTGGAAGTTAGAGTTTTCCACAACGCCAGGAGTCGATGGGAGGCTGAAATGTGCCGCTGTAGGGTCGGGGTTTCCACCAACGAAAACGCAGTATGTTTTGGCAAGTGCGCTTGCTTCAGCCTTCAAGCTATTTGCCCAAGTAACCCACTCATTACCAGCATCCGTAGCCATGAAGCGCCACTTCACGATCCCGAGGGCGTTGCCTCCATGCTCTTGAAAGGCCATCTGCCGAGGAATAACGATAATTTTCGCTTCGTAACGGCCGTCCGTTTGAGAATCCATGTATGGAAGATTCGTTCCGTCCGCAGGTCGATTTTTTGTGTAGGTTCGATTGCTTTTGCAGTTTGGCTTAGGTACTCGGCTTTGAGTTCCGCTTGGAATAAAGTAGGTTCCCATGTGACGCCACTTCGGCAAGATAGCTGCAAGAGATCCTCCGCAATCTGCGCATGTGATATCGCGAACCGAAATGTGCTTTGCCGTGAGGTCTCCATCGGAAAGCTCATAAATGCCGCCATCGATGGTGCCGTTTGCGCCCTTGGGATTGTATCGAACCCTGTTTCCGATAATGACTTCGCCGTTTAGTCGGTTCTTCTGAAGGCGTAGGACGCTATTTCGCGTTGCGAAGAGGGAGTTGATTTCTGACGTTTGGATGTCTGTCAGGTTGGCGGTGTTTGCCCAGATATTTCCGGTTCCCGTGCGCGTCTCCTGACCGCCGAAGTTGAAGACTTGCTTGTCGCCAAACACAGTCTCTGAGTTGTTGATCCGCATTTTCCCGTTCGAGGCATCGAGCTGTGCAAAGTCGTTTGTGCAAGATGCGCCGGCACAAGGGAACGCCCCCACGGGGTTGGCCGCGAGAGTCACCTTGTTGTTAGACGCGTTGAGTGTGATCCCCCCGTTCTCCGTCGCGAGCTGTGCGCCCCCTTCAGCTTCGAGGTGAAGATCTTTCGCATTCGTAGCGCGGATGACGGCCGGATCCGTTCCAGCGCCTCCATCAAGTGTGATGCGGTTTGCGTCGGTGATGTCGCCGGGTGATACGATATCGTTGTCTTCCATGTAGAGCGAGGTATGCATCGTGTTCAGCTCTGGATCGCCATAATCGTAGCGATAAAGCTGGTCGCCATAAACAGAGCTGTCTCCCTTCGTTACAAGGCTCACCACAGCTGCGTTGTCGAAATTGGTAGCCGAGAAGTCGGAGGCAGGAAGGGAAAACGAGCCAAACGCGCCGCAGATATCACCATCGCTGCGTGTCCCGCCGGCTCCATCAGAGCATGTTACTTGACTCTTTGCGATGAAGCCGGCTGCTGCGCCGGCGGTGTTCGCGATGTCAGTTCTCAGAGTGAGGTCTTCAGTCATCGGGGATGACGCAGGGTCTGGGAATTCACCCATAACCAGAACCTGTAGTGCAGACTCATTCTTTGTCCCGCCATTGACGGGATCCGGCACTGTAATTTGATATGTTCTCGTTGTGAGCTTGTATGTGTTGCCGAAGGCATCGGGGCCGATATTTTCGCCAACATAGGGCTCAAGGACCGAAACTGGGAGTTCCTGAGGGGCGCCCGCCAGAAGGTTTGCGTAGTTATCTTCGGCAAACCTGTCGGCTGCACGATTCAGGATCGCGAGTTTGCTTGCGACAGCCTGCACCTGGACTCCGCTGGTGTATTTAGAGAGACCGAACACACTTTGAGTAATGACGATGCCCCCAATACCGAGCGCAAGAATTGCCTCGAGCAGAGACAATCCGCGAAGCGATTTCCGGAAGAAACCACGGGGTTTATCGTGTGTTTTTTGAGAGGGGACCATCTTGCGCTCTTTCCTGAGTTCTGTTTGGACATAGGGCGTGGACCGGGCCCTGAAAAAATGTTCCTGCGTGAAGCAGCCGGTTCCCATCTTCTCGGCTCAGCTTGAAGGAACAGCCAATGCCAAAAGGGAAGGCCGCGCGCCCTCGCCTCACAGATATGATCAGGAACTCGAGGGCCGGGGACACCTTCCTTGTTCCTTCCCAAGTATGCGGGCCGGTCATGCGAGAGTGTCACGAGAATGGGTCTGCTTTGCGCGTCCTCTTCGGGCTGCTTTGGCTTTCCTCCGAAGTTATGCGAAGCGGAGCGCGCGTCGGATTTCGTGTATCCTTGGCGGAGGTCCGCATCGCGTCGGGTTTCGAGACGTATGGGAAGGATGTTCCTGTTCTCGAGGTCCTCGATCTTCTCGGTGATGAGGTTTGCGATCTGGAAGACGGTGAGTCGATCAGAGTCTTCGAGAGTCTCTCGGTGGTCGAGCATGACGCACGCATGCTTGAATGGGCTTTTACCGAGGAATTCAGTGAGCTTTTTGTATCGCCGCGCGTGTTCGCAATCGTATCAATTCTCGAGATCGTAAACCTCAAGAGCGGTCTCGATTTTTTTCTTTATCTTCAAGTCCGTAGGATATGGAAGATGCAGCGAAAATCCGTCAAACTGAATGCAGTAGATCTGCGGCGGGCAGCAGGCCTCGTGTCGGAAACCTCTTTTCAGCGGGTAGCTGAGCGTGTCCGGCGCACGGCGCGAAGGCTGGAAAAGATGCTTGGGGGTAAAATCAAACTGGAACCCCTGAAAAATCCTGGAGCGAGAAGGCATTCCGAGGTGGTTCTGGAAATCCTGGAGGAGACCTGATTAGAACAGGTCAATCTCTGCCTCGCTTTGCTCATTGCTCCCGTTGACGATGTCTTCGAGCGCGCTGATCTGATTATCGTCATTTACCACGGACTTTTCTTCGGTTGCCTGGGGGCTCGTTGAGGGTGCCTCTCCTGAAAGGAGAGCTGCTTCCGAGGTTGTCTCATCCATGACTGAAGGTTCGTGCGTGACGCCACCGGTTCCGGAAGGAGATGATGTGCTTGTGGTGCGACCCGAGGGTTTGGCGTCAAATCTACTCTTTAGGCGACCCGGGTCGAGATACAGGGCCATGTAAAAAGACAGGAGCATTCCATTTCTTCGTGATAGCAAGCTGTCAAGGTCTTCCTGAAGGTAGGTCGACATTTTATCGCCTGTTCCATTCGAGAGAAAATCCTGAAGAAGGGATGTTTCTCTGCGTGATGACCTTCGTATCGAATAGGTCGAGTTTCTTCGGACATGCGGGAGCATATCGGAAAGTATGAGGCGCCGCGCCTTGATTGCGGCTGCCTCGAGATTCGCTCCCTGAAGCATTGCGCAGGTCTTGGGAGGATCGTCACCAAATCGGGCAATGATTGAAAAATACTGCATAGAGCTATTCGACCTTAAAGAAATCCAGCTTTCCGGAAGGGAGTATCATCCTTACCGGAAGGGATAACCCAGGATTTTTTGTCTGCGTTCCAACGTGCGCCAAGCTGCTTGGCCTGTTCCCGCTTGTCGAAAGGGACTTTCAGCGGGGTGCCGTTGGCGATCGCGGCTTTCCAGTCGCCTTCGATTCTCCCTGCGTCGTAGGTCTTTCCTCCTTTTCCGTTCGCGGGATCTCCTTCCATGCGACTGACTGAAGACGCCTTGATTTCTGCGACGTCTTTTCGCACAGTGCCAGCAATGCCGTCCACGAAGCGCTTGGTCATGCCTGCATCCTGTCCCTGTGCGATCGTTTCCAGGATATCTTCCCATCGCGCAGTCATCGCCGGGTTGGCGTAGGACGGGGCTGTCGCTCTGATGGCATCGATGAGAACAAAGCCTGGCGAGGCCGGTATCAGCTGTCGCTTCTTTATCGTAATGTAGCCACGCTTTTTGAGGGTCTCGATGACATTTGCCCTGGTGGCGGATGTGCCGATGCCGGAGGTTGCCTTGAGGGTTTTCTTTGCTTGGGGGTCATCGACATATGCCGCCACATTCTTCATTGCCTGAAGGAGTGATTTTTCCGTAAAGCGGCTTGGTGGCTTTGTCTTCTTTGACTCGAGCTCAGCCTTGTCGACAGTCCCGATTTCACCGTTTTTAAGAGGCGGAAGTGTCGAAGCTTCGCTATCAGAATCTTCCTTGTCATCGGGGTTTTCGTCAACCTCGGCGCCTCCAGGCGATTTGAATGCGAGCTTCCATCCTTCCTTCGTGATCTGTCGCCCTGATGCTTTCAGGGGCACCCCGTTCGCGTCGAGCGTTACGGTCGTTTGCAAGTAATCCATGTCCGGCATGTGAGCCGCAATCCAGTAGCGGCATACAAGCAAATACAGGCGCGCTTCATCAGCGCTCAGGGCATCGAGATTAGCCGCTTTGCCTGTTGGGATGATTGCGTGGTGGGCCGTAACTTTCTTGTCATCGTAGACGCTCGAGCGCGGAGTCAGGGCGGCTTTTTGATGGTTTGACAGAAGGTGACTGAGATCGGATATCTTCGAAAGATTTTCCGAGATGACTGGGATGTTTTCTTTATGCTCTTCAGGCAGCGCAACGGAATCCGTACGCGGATAGGTCAAGATCTGATGGGTCTCGTATAGAGCCTGCATCACTTTCAGCGCCTTATCTGCACTCCATCCAAAGCGACCATTGCATTCCTGCTGCAGCTTGTTGAGATCAAGAAGGGTTGGCGGCGCCTGCTTCTTGCTCTCGGTCTTGACGGATAGCGCGCCCTTCGCTCCCTGAGCCTTGTCGCGCATTTGCTGGGCTGCTTTTAGGTCCTTGATGCGCCTGTCAGCAGGCGGAGCGTGGCGCATTGTGAGGCGCCCGGAGCCAGCAGACACCGTGGCCTTTATCTCGTAGTAATCTTCAGGTTTGAAATTTTCGATTTTTCTCTCGATGTCGACGATCATGGCCAGCACGGGTGTCTGAACGCGCCCGACACTCATAGCCTTTCCGCCTCTTGCCGCGAGCTTAAGTGTGGCGGCACGAGATAGATTGAGGCCAACGATCCAGTCTGCGTAAGTTCGCGCAGCTGCTGCCCAGTAGAGGGGCTTTGTTTCTTGCGCATCTCTCAGGTTGGCGAGGGCCTTCTTGACGGCAGGCACGGTGAGGTCGGAAAGCCAGAGCCTTTTTGTGGGGCCCTTCCATTTTAGCTCGTTGAGAATTTCGTATGCGATGAGCTCTCCCTCGCGATCCGCGTCGGTTGAGATTACGACTTCACGTGCGTCTTTGAAGATTTTTCGAATCGAAGAAATCTGCTTGGATGCCATGGAGTCCTTGGGCTTGAAGAGAAACTTTTCCGGGACGATAGGGAGAGGGTCCCATTCCCATCTCTTGTAGTCCTCATTGTATTCATGTGGCATGTAGGGCGTCAGGAGGTGCCCGAAGCCCCAGGTTACAGCCCAGCCTGAACCTGAAATGCCCCCCTGGATTTTCTGCCCTCCACCGAGCGATTTGGCGATAATTCTGCCTTGATCTGGTTTCTCGCAGAGATAAACGGTGTTCTGAGTCATGGTGACGGAAATTCCTGTGTGCGGTGGTCGTTTCGGACGCCTATATCCAGTCTAAGGAAAACGAACGTCATCGGAAAAAATATGGCCCAGAATTTAAGTTCGGAACGTGAAGCCATCGCCATTGCGGCGTGTGACGTGGCGGGGCGTGAACGACCTCTCGGCGCGCAGATGCGCCCTGTTGACAGGGCCTATCTCTTTGCATGTCCGTCTGAGTTCGATGAAAAATATTCAGTGGATACTCTGTCTGATCATCTTGCTGAGATCGGTCTGCCGCATGGGGTGGATTGGGACAGGAATAGCAAGTTCTTCGGCGTGCGCTTTGTTTCTAAGGATGCGGCACTGTCGTCCGGTGTTCGAAAATTTTCCGGCACTGATGCGAGAAAGGCCTGGGAAGCGTGGAAGTCGAAGGAGGCCGAGATGGCGTCTTGCGTCATAGAGGCAGCTCGGCTTTCCGCTTCGGGTGCGTCGATCGACTTTGAAAGTGAAAGCGACCTCGTTGCTGACCCGAAGCGTCGGCGTCGCTCCCGTATTCATGGCGAAAGAGACTAAGGAGATAGGCTATGTCACAAAACTCGCGCGCCAAGGATGAACAGCAACAGGCCCTTGCCATTGCTCATATGGATTTTAGCGATTTCGTGTTCGAGGAGTGGCCGGATTCAGATGATCAGGATTCCAGAACTCGAGATTTCGAAACTCAGTTCTTCAAGGATGGCGCTGAGTTCGATGACCGGCATCATGCTGCCGGAAGAGGTTTTGCGGCGGATGACACGATTGACGCCGAGCATGAAGACATTGGTGAAGATGGGGCGCCAATCCCTGGAACCGGGAACTGGCAGGAAGAAAAAGTTCCTCAGCCTCTCAAGGCATATCTGGCCGAACTCAAGAACTGGAAGGGAGAAGGCGATCAAAATAAAGATAAGAACGAATTCGTAAATAGTGCCAACCTTGTCGACGAAAGTCGTGAGAAAAGGCTTCGCTACGCCCGCGAGATTATGGAGAACCCGGAGCTCATCACGGATCCTCGTCTCGGAGCTGACGCGAAATACCTTCACGCGGATTTGGCCTATATTGCGAGATCTGACCCATCGTCAGGGGATTACGGAGAGTTCATGCAACGCCGCGCAGAGTTGCGCGACCAGATGTTCCAGGGCACCCCCATGTTGAGCGCGGATGATTACGCGAAGGTGGCGGGGCGTGCGCAGCGTATGATTGCGGATGAAACTCATATCGATTTTCAGTATGATATGATCGACTTGCGGAAAGAAGCAGCGCTCGAGCACTTCAATGATCCGCGTTTCATCGCGGAAGTATATAAGGATCGAAGAGGGCTCATGGATGAGCTTCTTGTCGATTTCGATCGTAAAGATCTGCTGGCCTCCGCAATGAAGGAAAACAGCACGACAAGCGGGCGCTCTGCAGCTATGGCTGAAATTTTCGACGAGAGCGTTCGAAACAAGAAGGCTGACTCCAAAGATCTTGAAAATGTTTTCTCGAGCGACGCCGAAATGGTTCGGAGTTTCCAGAAGAGCCGTGAAGTTGGGTTGAACATCCGTCATAACCAGAGGGCAATCACTGGTTTCGTCGACAAATATCCGAACGGCGGTGTCGCATACGAGCGGGGGATGGCTGCTCTCGACAATGTCAGGTGGAGCGACAGTTTGTGGTCCGAGTACGGGCTCAAGCTGCCAAAAGAGCATCAAAAATTTATTTCAAAGCACAAAGGCCCAGCCTCGGCGTTCGTTGTTGCACGCAAGCAATTCGCAGACCAATTCAGCCGTGGTGATCCGCGGATGGCCAAGAGCTTCGCTGTAATGGAACGGGCGGCCGCGAAGCTTGAGATGAGCCCGAAGGGTCAGGAAAGTCTTGCGAAGATCGGTGGTGCTGAGGATCTCGCGTCTTTCCACATATTTACCGAGAAGTATCGCGAGAAAAATCTCGGGAAGGTCGTGACGGATGAGGTCGATGACGCCATCTTGACAAAAATGGGCCCAGAGGGAACGAGCACCCTTATCGAGAGCGGTAATGTATTAAGGCGAGGCTCCCTCACAAGGGAGGGGGATGCCGGAGACGAATACGCCCTCAAGATTGGGAAAGACACCGCGATCGATGTGGTGGATGGCGCGCATGTGCGTGTCGCGAACTCAGAAAAGGATCTCCATGACGGCAAGGGTGTCGTTATGAGATTGGAAGGCATCATTGCACCTCCAGAAGGTGTTTCGACGAAATCAGGAAAATTGGATGCGGGCCTCGAAGCGAAGGCAAACCTTGAAGGAGTGATCAAGAGGCATGGCGTCGCAAGTCTCGGGATGACGATCTCCCGTTCGGATAAAGGTGAGGAGACGATCCATCTGCGCACTTCCGACGGTGAGGATATGTCGCAAAGGATGCTTCGTGACGGATATGCTATCCCAACGAAAGACAGCGTTGAGGGAGATCGTCGAGAATACATGGCCAAGCAGGCCGAGGCCAACGGCCGGGGGCTTTGGAAAGACGGTTTCCCGGATATGGATCAATCCTGGCGACGCGAGAAGAATGCGCCCGAACTGACTTGGCGCGAGAAGAGGATGCATCTCGAGAAAACCGTAAACGGGGCGATTTGCCATACCCACATGGAGGTCGCAAGAAATCTTTCGCGTAGCGAAACCAAGCTTTTTGCGCTTCCTGTCAAGCGGTTTGCCGGCAGTTCCCTTGTCGATCGCGAAATCTCAAAGGTGATTGACCGAAATCCAACCAGGATCATGGACATTTACAACGAAAATATGGGGGTTCTCGAGGATCTCAGGAAGCGCAAGGATAAATTGTCGCAGCCCGAGAAGCAGGCGCATGACCAACTCGCTCTGGGCAGGCGAGCACTCGGAGAGGCGCTTGTGAGCCGTAATCTTCTTGATGAAAAGCAATTCAAGAAGGACAGTCACGATCTCATGTCGCGTAAGGGCATCAAGATTTCGGCGGAAGGCATTCGAAAAGTCGCCGACGCCACCGGCAAAGTTGCGGAAGCCGCAGGGAGAGGAGCGGTCAAGGCTGGAAGAAAGGCCAAAGGCATCACGGACTGGATTCTTGACGAGGCCATGAGTTGATATGACGTCGGCGAAGAAAAGTTCAGTCAGGCCAGGAGATCCGCTCTACGTTCCGGTATCGGAAGTAGGAATGGCGCATTCTCTTGGGGCCGCCATGGTTGAGGGGGATGGGCGCCTCTTTGTGCCAAGCATCCTTCCGGATGGGGTGTCGATCGACGCGTTTTCGAGGTGGACGACCGATACGGCTAAGATCGTTTGGATCGGCGAACTTCTTGAATCCGTTGTCGATGGGCCGGTGGATCTAATGGACGTTGCAGGGTTGTTGACGTCTGAGCAGGTGCACAGTGGTGACGAAAACCTTGTGCCGCTCTATGTGCCGTCTTTTGAAATGGATCGCGCTTGTCGTATCCCTGGAGTGCATTGGGATCGAAGGCGTCGAGTTTATGTTGCCGATGAAACGGCTGACTTCCTATTGGTGCATCGTTATCTCACTCCGGCTATGCGTGCATCTTGGATTGCTGACAGAAACCTTGACCTTGCTATGGCATCGCTGGTGAAGGCTCGCGCGATGATTGGTGAAGACGATGAGGAGGATACGGCCCTTGAAAGGGAGCTTGATCCCTCGACCGTGATCGCCCCTTCGGAAGAGGCGGAGTAAACCCGCTCAGCAGGCGTCGAGAGACCTCGAGTGCGCGTGTCATTTCTTATTCGTCGGCCGAGCAGAGTATCTTATGCCCGTAAGCATCGCGGCGACGATAGCCTCCGTTTCCCGGACCTCAAGCTGGCCCGATTGACGTAGGGCTGTCTCCATGTGTGCAAGTTCGGTCGCACGGAGGTGGATCATGGCGCCATCCGCGTCTTCCAGCACAACAACATGCGCGGACCGGTTAAGATGATCGCGATCATCCAAAACGGCACGTGACGGTATGCAGCAGTGTCGATCGTGTGTAAGGTAATAGACCAGCCGATGTGAAAGTTGGGTCTGCTTATCGTGGATATCGATCGAGATGTGACGATCCCGACTCCGCTCTCTCATGAAGAAATTTTCGGAGCGCCTGCCGCGAGGCCAGGACAGCGGGTGCGTCTGGCCCAGTTCCAGTGCGCGGCGCCTTTGTCAGGCGACGTTCATTCTGCGGAACTCGTATTCGCAGCCATGGACGACATTGACGATTTCACAGAGCCAATGGCAAGCGAAGCTCGGAGTAAGGATCGTCAAATCATCCGGCCTGTCGTTTCGAGCAGTTCCATAGTAACCGATAGAGAAGAAATCGCCGTCATTTTCGCCTTCCATTTCGAGGGCTGACTTCTTCATTTCCATCTGCAGCTCAGGTGCAACCCGATCATATCCATTATTCGAGAGAAGGGTGTTTATCCGCTCGAAATCGGATGCATCAAATGCGTAGACCTTTCTTTCCGAGATGAGCGCCTGAATTGCCTCCGGGTCGGATGTGATCGTAAGGTTTTCCTCCTGGGGTGGATCGAAGAACCTCGTCTCCTCGGTTAGATGAACCCGTGCGATCGCAAAGTCTTCGCCGGGTGCGAGACGAAGTTGTTCCGTATCGAAATCGAAACTGAGCGCAGCGACGTTTTCCGGAGTAACAACGATCGCAACTTCCGGCTCCGAAAGCGCGACCTTGATGTCTTGCGCCTTCTTTTTTTGGGTCTCGGATTTGCGGCCCGCCTCTTGAGCGACTTCCATATATGCGCGCGGCATTGGAAGGGATGGCTTTGGTCCGGATCCAGTCCGCAGGTTGTAGACGCGTTTGGCGATCTCCGGCTCCTCGAAGAAGCGCGGCGTGTCGGACAGAATGGGCCTGTTCATAAAATTCTGCACGAGCACGATGTGCTTGCCAACAGGCATGGACATGACGAAGGAAGCATCGATGAAGTCTCGCTTCTCCCAGTTCTCACTGGTGATGATTTCCTTCTTGAGGTCCAGGAATTTGGTGATCGGATCGCCAAATTCCTTCTTTCCGTAGCTGGCCTTTTTATACGTCATGGAACCGGCCATGGCGCTGATGGATCTCGCGGCAGTTTCATTGTTCTGCGATAGGATTACCTTGACGGCGGTCGTGGACTTCATCGTTTCGACTTCGGCCTTCGAGTAGCGCGTCTCGATCTGTGCGAAATCCTGGCCGACGATGGCATAGGAGACGCGCTTGGAGCGACCGACGGCGGGACCGTTGATCACGGTGTCAAGCTTTGGAAGAGTCGGTGTCTCGTCCAGGAGGAAGAAGAAATCATTAGGTCCGAGTTGGTTGCCGCGATCGTCGATCGCATTTGGGCCGTTCGCGACAAGGTAGGCGTTTGCAGAGTCGACAAAGATGCCGGTAATGGTTGCAAATGCTTTCGCATCCTCAGCGTTGATGGAGATGTAGATGGTGATGGGGTCCCACTCGTCGCGCGAATACCTTGGTTGGTAGGTGTCGCCTCGTTCTCGTGCGGCTTTGCGCTTTTGTTCTTCCCTTGCTCTTGCTTCGGGTTTTGGTGCGCCTCGCAGTTCATTGAAGGAGAATGAGCTCGATGAGGTCCTTTGACGAACAGCTTCGTTCTTGAAGGGGTTGAGAGCCTCATTCAAGGTGGCGAGGATGGAGCCTCGCGTTTTGTCCGGGGCGTTCATGAGGTCGGTCAATTCGGCAATCGCGCGGTTCATGAGTTCGACGCCGTATCGTGCCTGATAAGCGTTGTTCATGATTTTCGCGTCATCGATGGCGTTCTTGAAGATCTGCCTCATCGGGTCTTCGCCATCGTCATCCAGGCTATTCTGGGCCTCGGTAAACCAATCCACCATCATGGGAAAAGAGGCCTCTTTTCCATGCCAGAGGGTTGGAATCCCCGTTTCATCGATGTCGGGAAAGTTCCTGTCCTGCCCGATTTCAGACTTTGCCACAACATAGTGAACCAGACCGATCATCGCGGCGCGTGCTTTGGATGTCCAGAATTTGTCTCCACCGCCTTGAGGATCCGGACACAGAACGGCTGCAAGTCTCTCAATATAAAGGTCGCGCTTTGGGCCGGCGGTCGGAATGGAGCTTGGGCCGATCGGGTTCCAGCTCGGATAGAATACGGGGCCAACTCGAATGTTTCCCATGTCATCTTTGCGTGGCTCGCCGGTATCGTCATATTCGATCAAGTCAGGAGAAAGCAACTCCGCTTGTTCGGGGGTGACCCAGCCTCCGAGAGGCATGTCTTGAGCCGACCACATGAGCTGGAATACGGGCCCGAGTGTTGAGCGGTGGCCGCTCGTCATGTGAAACAGTTCTGGTTTTTGGTCATTCAGGAGTTGACAGCTCTTGTCCATCATGACCGTTGACGGGACAATGAAAGCAACGGTTTTACCGGTCCCTGGGGGAGCGAGAAGAAGAACGCTCAGTGTTTCCTTCATGTGAATGAGCTTGTTCTTCAGCTTGCCGACAAGGAAAAGTTTTCCGTCAAAGCCTACCAGGTCACGGCCGGACATCGCTTCGACATCTTTTTCGCTCGCCCATCTTGTGTCGCCAAAAATGTTCGGGGTCGTCTCGAGGCCTTCAGTCCGAATGCTGATGAGAGTGAGGGGCGTCATGACAGCTGCAATCCATCCGCCGAGAACAATCGCGGATTTCCATAGGGCGATTGGTTGCACTTGGCCTGTCTTGCGGATCGGCTCGGCGATTGCGGAAAAATACCATCCCCAGTAGCTATTGAACCAGTCCGCCATGGCATGGCCGCCCTGCGCCATAGCGAGAGGAAAGTCGACAAAATAATTCGCTATGAAAGAAATTTTCACGTCGATCGGGACGCCCCCAAAGGCCAGGACGTGTATCGGAAAGAACAGGACGAGACCAAGGAAGAAAGCGACCATCGCCTTCAATCCAAGTTTAGACTTGATGTCCTTAATTTTCTTTAGGTCGTCGAATGCCCCGGCGCGCGCGAGGTTCTTGTCGTGTTTGTTTATCGACGGTTTCGGATCGAACATTTCGTTTTGGGTCTCCGTTACTCGGTCTTATTTCAGGTAGGTAACGGACGGAAAAAACCTAAGCGAGAACGGAGTTTTTTGGATGAACAAGGGTCTTATGAAGAGAATTGCCCTCATGGGCGTTCTTGTGGCCTTGGGTGGTTGCACGAACTCGATCGCGTCGAATTCGAAGATCGAGCAGGGCCCTGTGGGTGTCGGGAGGAGTATCAATCAGCTGAAGGGTACGCCGTGCGCCTGCACGGAGATTCCCATGAAGTTTCCTGCGAACATGAGCGCCTGAGGAAATCGATATGCTGAAGCGCAAGGGTAAGGCGAAGGCGCCGAGCGGGGATATCCCGATGACAGTCGAAGGGGCCACTGAGGGAACAGCGGGATATCCTGGTGAAGTTCGCGTGACGGCACTTCGCGAAAGACGGCTATTGATGGCAATTCGGGGCATCAGTCTTTCCCTGATCATCTCGGTGATTCTGAACACTGTTCTGGCATTTATCATCGTGAGCTTGATGCCTTTGAAGGAGATCAGGCCGTTTCTGGTCCAGGTAGCCGAAGAAGGGACGTTGGTCGCGGCCGTTCAACCTATCAATGATACCTTTGATGCGAAGGATCTCCTTACTGAAAAGCTGGTCCGGGAATACGTTGTCAATCGGCACGAAATTCTCCGCTCGAACGACGTCATGAGATCTCGTTGGAGTCCGTCCGGGTATCTCGGAACGACGACAGATTCGGCTGAATACAAGCGGTTCAGCGCGAAAGCTTCTGAGCTGATCAAGGATATTCGTTCCAGGGATGCAGTGCGTCGCGTGACGATCACGAGCGTCAATACGGTGTCCGTCGGTCACGTATACCTCGTCGACTTTACTTCGACATTTTACGACGACAGGGACAACGTCCTTGAACAGAAAAATTACACGGCGACGATCGAGATTGATTTCCGAAAGCTCACCGACATGACACGCGAGCAGATGATGATCAACCCGACAGGATTTACCGTGCTTAGCTATTCACTTGCGGAGAAGGACCAGTGAAAATAATGAAGAATACAATTATCCCGACCGTCTTCCTCGCCACGGTCCTTCCAGTGATTGCCGGAGCGCAGGTTCCCGCGGCTCCGGTAAGGCCAGGTCTCAATCTGAATCAGTCGCAGGCAGGACAGCCTCCGGGCGCGCTTAACCAGCGTATGCCGGCGAATGCTGCGAATATGCCCTCCACCGAGCTCGTTCAGCGGGGGTATCAGGGTCAGCAAGTCGCTCAGCAGCCGGTAGTTGTGCAGCAGCAAGGGGCGCCTGATGAATTCTTCTATGTGGATGAAAATTCCACGGGCCCTGAGGATCTTGCGGGAGGATTGTCCAGCTACAATTCAGGAATGATGTCTCAAGCCGGTGCCCAGCTTGGCGGTGACTATGGTGGGAACAGCGGATACGGTTCTATGCCTGCTGGCGTTGTCCAGAATGCCTGGAATCGCCCCTTCGACAACATGGGTGCCGGTCAGTCCGCCCCGGGGAGTATTCGCTATCAATGGACATCGGATCTCGTCATGCCTGTAAGGCTTCGAGCTGGAATGGTTACAAGTATCGTTCTTCCTGATTGGGAAGCTGCGCAAGACGTGGTGATTGGCGACCCTGGAGCGGTGGAAGCAAGTATTCTGCGTCCGAACCAGATTGCGGTGAAGTCGGTTCAGACCGGCCTTGATACCTCTCTCAGTGTTGTTGGCGGATCGGGGAATGTCTATACCTTCTATCTGCGTACCGAAGGGCGAAACACGAAAATTGTCACAGATCTGCAAGTGTTCGTTCAGGCGTCTCCATCGAAGTCCAGCGGTGACTGGTTCAATGGAGAAGTGAGAGGTGCTTATGTTCGAACCGGTAACGCTGACACGACTGGTTCGAGCGGGAAGACCGAGGCATCTTCGTCGGGGTCTATCAATATCCCTCAAGCAGCGAGCCAGGGCGACGAGCCGGTCCCGATGGACCGCCGTAAGTTCAATCTCAAGATGTATGAAGTGAACCCGGGAGATCGGATCATTGCGCCGGAGTATGCTTATACGGATGGCCGGTTCACATACCTCCATTTTGCAGCTGGAGTGACTGACAGGCCTGCGGTGTTTCGGATCGTGGACGGGGTCGAGGGTCGCGTCAATACACGCGTGACGGGGCGGCACAGCGAAGTCGTTGTTGTTGAAGCCATCGGCGATCTGGTTCTGCGGAGCGGAACGCGAAGCGTCTGCATCGTTACTGTCGATGACGAAGACAAGCCCGCCTATCGTCGTAACTGATATCTGGAAAGTCAGCAGATGATGAAACAAGTCCTTTATGCGGTTCTGGCAACCGGCACTGTGTTGGTGTCGCAGATGCCGGCGAATGCCGAGAGTATTCTTGAAGACCCAACCATTCGGCAGCTTCAGGATCAGGATGTCGATGCGAACAAGGCGCTCTTGGATGCGTTGATCGCGGCGGGACGTAAGCCGGCGGAGTTCAAGATTTCTCCGGAGCGCGTCGTGATTGATATGATGGCGGGGGCGCGTGGGAGCGCAACCGTTCGCATCACAAACGTGGGCGGCGAGGACGGTGAAATCAGTGGGGTGAATCTCCTCGGATCTATTCCAGGTATGGATCTCTCGACGACTTGCGAAGACGTATTGGCCAAAGGGAAATATTGCGAGGCGACAATTGTTTTTCGCTCCGATACTCCTCGAGACATCAATACCGTCCTGGTCGGTTCGATCAATGAAAGGGACCGATCGAGTTTCGAGGTTCCTGTTGAAATTTCAGTGCGTCCGAAGCCCGAACCGAAGCCTGACCCAGAGCCTGCGGAACCTGTTGTCGTACGCCCCGATCCAGCCCTGAAAGGTCCTGTGCCGCAAGATGTGGCGAGAGGTTATTTCAGGGTGCTTGGTCCGATCGGAAGAAACATGAATTCGTCACGAGGGTTCACTATCGTGTCCGCGAAGAAGGATCCTTCTTCTTCCATGGAGGTCGCGGGCGTCAACTACGATGATATCGCGGTCAAGACCGTCAAGACCGACGCACGATACGATGAAAGTATTCCTTCGACGGAGGCGAGCCTTCCCGTAAACAGGGACAGAATTCTCACGACCGATCGTGTGATCAAGGCTGTTCTGGAGACGCCTGTTTCCAACGTGATGTGCAACAAGGTTGTCGCACTCGTCGAAAGCGACGTTTATTCAGCCACGAGTTCGCGTCCGCTGATTCAGGCGGGATCTCGTGTTATCGGGGAATGCAAAGATTTTGTCGACGAACGAGTCGGGATTGCATGGTCTCGCATAATCACGACTGATGGCCGATCGATATCCTTCCAGGACCGTGTTGCGGATACGAATGACGCAACAGGGATTGGAGGTGTCCCGGGGCGGGTCTACATGTCGCCGTTCGACAAGTATGTGTTGCCGATTTTCTCGACGATGATCGATACGGCAGCTGGGGTTGTGTTTGCTAAGTTCGGCGACAACCAAAAAGTCTATACTGACGAATTCGGAAACACGATATCCGAGACAAGTGCGAAGAACGAAGGCCTTCGGATTGTGACCGAAGAAGCTCGAGGAACTGCGCAGGACATCATCAAAGATATCAGGGACGTCCGCGAGGTTGCGGTTATTCCGAAGGGGAGCCGCATCGATATCGAGATCCAGCAGGATATTTACTTCCGGAAAGATCGAAAGGTCGTGGCCTTGTCTGACATGCAGTTTGCCTTGGATGACGTGAAGGTCGGTGGTGCTGAGCGGGATATTCCGAAGAACCTGACCCTTGTTCCCGTTGGTGCGAGCTACTCTGGAGCTACGCTTCAGGTGAACGGACGTCGATATCGAGTCGATCAGGCAGCGGCGTCATCGGGAGAGACAGTCTCTGCTGTGATCCCGGATATTTCCAAGAAGACCATGGATGATCTGTCATCCAAGACCTCAAGCAATGAGTGAGTTCGACCATGCTGACAGCCGATCCAAATCACATCGCAAGGCGCGTTCTCAAGAAGCTATCTCAATACTATCTGGGAGAGAATATCGAGGAAGTCATCATGAACCGCCCAGGCTTCATTTGGGTCAAAGAGCGGCGAGGTGATTGGGTCCAGATAGAGGCTCCAGAGCTTGATTACCAATACGTCTACAGACTCTGTAAGGTACTTGCGAACATTAACAGTGCCAAGTTTTCGGAAGATGACCTGCCGGTCGTGTCCTGTGAGCTGCCAGGATCACCTTATCGCTTTCAGGCTGTTGTGGGTCCCAACGTCCGATACAACCTTGACGACAGAAAAGGTGTCGCGATGGCGATCAGGGCCCTCACAGCTGACACTTCGATCGATTTCTCGTCCTATGGTCTGACTCACGGCGCGACTCTTTCAGGAACGCAGTCAGCTCTAATGGAATTCGATCTCTCTGGAGATCATATTGAGGCATTGTCAGAGGTTATCCGGCGTCACGAGTCGATTATTGTTTCCGGGGCAACGTCGACAGGTAAGACGACCTTCACAAACAAGCTTATAGAAATGATCGATGCGAAGGAGCGGATCATTACCGTAGAAGACGCCCGCGAACTTACGGTTCACCAGGAAAACAGGGTGCACCTGATCGTACCGAGGAACCGTTCGGCCAACGCTGTCGATTATTCGACCATCATCGATGCTCTGGTTAGGCTGACACCTGACTGGATCGTTTGTGGAGAGCTTTCGATTGCGAATGCGCAGCCTGTTTATGCTACGATGGGAAAAGGTCACCCTGTGGTCACGACCGTGCATGCAGGAAGCCCATCGGAGGCGATTGGTGCTTTTGCGAACAACATGAACATCTCTGGAGCTGATACGGCTCTTTCAGGCGAAGCGCTGTTCGAAAGCATAAGATCACAGGTTGGCGCAATCATACAACTCGATCGCCGAGATGGGAAAAGAAAGGTCGTCGAAATCGTTTTTCCATCGCGAGAAGTTGCTCAGGAAAGAAATTCCCGCTAAATTCTTCGCCGTTCCCTCTTTTGGCCAAGAGTCATGTTGTTCCAAAGTGTAGCAGCAGGAGGAAAGAGACAAGGATGAAGAAATGGAACATCATGCAAGATGGCTGGACTGGTCATCGAACCCGATCGCTGAGCGGATGTCGTTCAGCTCTTTCAGTCATTCAGTAGACGATATCTGGGGCTATGATGAGCCACGACCTTATCAGATAGTTCTACTGCCGGGTTACCGAGTTCCGACCTGTTTGGATCGGGGCGACAAGGATGCCCTATGGTATCATAAGGAGGAAGTGCATGATCGCGCCGTGATCGTGTGGGACGGATATTCTCCGACCGCTCTCTTCGAGATCATCCGTGAGTGCTTCGATTATGAAGGCACATGTGATCGTATTGCTGTCCGGGAAGCGGAAACTGGTAAACGTATTGCCGATGATCGAGATCCATCGGTCATGGCGCTTCGTCCCGTCAGGAAAGCCGGGTGGGGCCCGAAGCAGATCCATAATCACATCGCTGAACTTCTCGTCTGGTCGGGCCTTTTTCCGTCTGGCAATGAGACGTCCGAGATTTACTCCGAGATGCTTATTGCGGACGGATATCGTCGTCAGGATACGGTGGATTCTTACGAACGTGCCCAGCTTTTCATCCAGCGTGGCATGCGGGATGTCAAAGCCTACGAAAATCATCAAAAACTACTTGCTGCAACAAAGGCAGGTAAGATTCGCATTCATCGAGCGTGCAAATATGGAACGCCAGCTGGCGTTGATAAGGAGCGCGCGGCTCGGGACGCTGAGGTTGGCTTGATCGACACGTCCTACAATGGGATGAGTGAACTTGGGCGCATCCATGTGAACGATTTTGCCGCCGGCCGACCTGAGAGCTTTTACAGGTTCGCGCTGTCCAGGGGGCAATCCGAGTTGCAGGAGATGCGTCGCGCGGCGGCCATCAATAATCCTCCCTCGCAACCAGAGCCAGATCGAGGAGGCGAGGAAACGAAGAGCGATAGAGAGAGCTTATTCGGAAGGTTTGGTGGCGGAAAGCCCCAGGCTGGGGGAAGTGATCGAAACCCATTTTGAGCGCAAAATCGGCGAATGATGGGACCGATAGTGGACTGACTTTGAGATACGCAGGGCGGGCGACAGGGTTCTGTCGCCCGCTTCGCTTTCTGCTGATAGTGTGTCGAGGATAATTGGGACGGCGTTGGGGATGTGGTCCGCAAGATCGGCAAGAATATCCCTCGAGATACATCTGGGCCGTCCTCGATAAGCGTTGTGAATTAAGATGACCCCGGGCTTCTGCCCGGGGAAGAATTACAGATGGGGAACAGATATACTGGAGCTGAATGTCGGGTCTTGCAGGGCTTTTTGCAGAGTGGCAGCCATGACATCGAGGTTCTCTCCGGGAGTCGCATTTCCAGCCATCTGGAGTTGAGCTGCCGCAGTGCTTTGGTTGATCGTCTGGAGTGCCTCGTTGATCTGAGAAAGAACTGATTGCTGCCCGCCGGTGATGTTTTCAATGCGGTCGAGGTTGATCTTACTCAACCAAAGAGCAGCATCGGCCCCTCCAAGAAGGCTCGCGTCGATATAATCTCCGGGGTCCCCGTAGCTCCAGTAGAGGTGGTCGCAGTTTTTGTCGAGATCGAACATTTCTGGCCTGTCAGCCAGTGCTTGTGCCGAGACGGGTATCGGCCCTGAAAGGCACTCGGGAGCGTGAGTGAGCATCTCGTTCCAGAAGGCGCCGGTCATGACATGATCGACATCGCCGCGTCGCAGCTCTCCGTAGAAGGTTTCCCGCCGTGCGGCCTCGATGTAGTATTGAATGACCCCAACCAACTCGTCCCCATAGACTTCCTGTTTATCTTCTCCGCTGCCGGTAAATACGGGCGCCTTGATGACCTTGAAGGGGTCGTGTTGAGTTGCGGCAACCTTATCGATTACCGGATAGCGATAGGGTGTATTGGCAGTCAGGAGATGGGAGGATTTGGCCGTTAGGGCCATGCTGAGTGACATTGCTCTCGCGTAACCCACTTCCCACTTCTTGCCGTCCGTATAGGGTGATGATGCAGCGATCGATAGGAGTTTGGGGTGAAGGTCTTCCCAGGCGGAATCTGCGCCAGCTGGACCATAGAGGACCTTCAGAGCGTTTCGGATGACTTTCTCAAGAGAGAATAGCCCGGATTTATATCCCTCGTGGATATCGATAGTGTCCATGAGGGCCGGAGTTGCAGACCTGATTTGAACCGCATTGTTTTGCAGATTGTAGTTCTTGATCGCTCCCTGTCCTTGCGTGGCAACCTCATGATATTCGTCGAGGCTCTTGCTCGATGCTGCTGCTTGCGCCTTGGAGTGAGAATTGATGCGCTGGGCTTCGGTTCTCGAAGATTCTTTGACCATCTCCCGGAAGCGAGCCGTTTCAGGGAAGATGGGGAGTTCCGAGAGGTTGTCGGGCTGCATTTTGTTCGCGGCGAATGTGCTTGCGACATATGTCAGCATGGAAGCAGTCTCAGCACGTGCGGTCATCAGTTGCCCCTTGATCGTGTCGTTAATGATCACGTCGTCCTGAAAGGTTTCCGACTCGTTGATCATTTGATCAAACGTATCGACTGCTTCGATCGCCTTGAGAATGATCGGACGAACTTGAATGGATCGAGCGTATCCATCTCCACTGGTTGAGGCGCCTTCGCTCATTGCGGCGTCGAGAGCTTCGACGGCAGCCGAAATTGATCCGCCTGAAATGGCCATGTGGATGTTTTCAACATCATCCCCAAAGCCATTGGGTGGTGTCCCGTCTGAGATAAGAGAGCGATCGGTCGCGCACATGGCCGCGGTTTTGGCGGCGTCTCCGGTAAAGACGCCGTTCTGTGCTGGGCTGCCCTTGGCCGTATCGAGTGCGTTGTCGAGGCCTGGAACACTGAAGCTCGGGATCGTTATGATATCGTTCAGGTTGAAGGACCTGATCGCATTGCTGGCAGGTGCCTGATTTTGATCGCCCACAATCTCTGCACCTCCCATTCCAGATCCACCCGGAGCGGGCTTGTTGCTATCCGGGGCATCTGTCACGCGAATGGGGCCATTGACGCCAGGAAGGACAATGGCAGCCGGGTCCAGGCCGGTGTTCTTCACGAGTTGATTGATCGCAGAGGGCGGAAGTTCTCCGGTGGAGATTTTGGCGATCATGCCTGCGTCGAGGCCAAGAGAGGTTGTGATCGAGCTGTCAAAGCCGCTTCTCTGGAGAACCGAAGCGACGTAATCCGGTCCAGCATTTGGAAGGTTTGCGATGGTGGCAGCGTCAAGTCCGACAGCCTGGAGAGCGCTCATATCCACACCGGCTTTCTGTGCGATATCGAGGATCTTGCTTGAATCAATATTCCCTTGAGAGATGTTGACCAGGAGGTCCTGGGTGATGCCGATGTCGTTGAGTACACCAGCTTCGAGGCCAAGGTTGTTCGCGAGATCGATAACGCCATTGATTTCAAGATCTCCGTTGGCGAGGGCGGCGATTTTATCGACACCGAGACCGACCTGTTCCAGAGTCGAGACGTCAAGGCCTGCCTTTTTAGCCACAGCAACGAAATCGTCAACATTGAGCTGTCCGGACGCGATTGAGGAAAGAAGGTTGCCGTCGATACCAAGATTGTTGAGTTGAGAGACGAGGTCTCCCCCTATTGCCGGGATGCCGAGACTCGAGAGGTTTCCGCCGATGATCCCGTTGAGATCGATTCCGATCGAGCCAATCCCCGGAATTCCGTAGGGGGATTGGCCGTTGATTGCCTTCAGCATCATTGCGCCGGGGTCTTTGATGTCTTTGAGGATCGAAATTTTTTCCTGGATCTGCGTTTTTTCCAGAGCAAACTGTGCGAGGTCTCGAGGGTCGTTAACCGGGCAAGGGACACGGTAGGAACACATGCAGTTGTAAAGTGTCGGGATACATGTGGCGCCGAAGAGAGCTTGTGCGGGAGATGCGAGAGTACAGGTGGCCGCGATCGCGGCCACCGACAGTGAGAGTTTCTTGAAGAGCATATCCCTATCCTTTTTATTGAAAGATCAGCGAGAAGCCTGAGAGGTATCTTTCGTTTGGGCCCCCGGTCCGCTGGCGGTTGTTTCAAGGTTCGCCATCGTCGTTCGCAAAGAAGCAATATCTTCCGGAGTTACCTTTTGAAGCGTGTCCGCGATCGTTTTAAGGTCTGCGTTTCCAGAAGCGGTGGCAGCGCTCTCGAGGGCGCCGGAGAGGGCGTTCTGAAAATACTGTTCGGAAGCGCCGGTCGGGTCGATCTGCAGAATCTGAGAGACCTGGGTGTTTGCGTCGGATCCGAGTGTGGACAGGATTGCCGCGGAATCGAGGACGAGATTGTCGATCGTTTCACTGCCGGACTCAACACCAGCGATGGATTGCTGAATATGATCGACATATGATCCGGTGACACCCTTGGAAGAAAGATCGCGCAACACGCCCTGTGCGAAGGAAATCGCGCTTTTGGTGTTTTGCGTTTCGATTGCGAGAGATCCCGAGTTCAGGGCAGCAGAGAGCATTTCATTGCCGTTGGTGCTTGCGAAAGTCTGTGCAAGCCCCAGCATTGCCGTCGTGTTTCCTTTCTTTCCGCCTTGTGACATCCCGGCCTGCACCATGGACATGGAGTTTTGCAGAATATCGGGTGCGCCCTTGTTTGACATGGCTGTCCTCGCAGCTGCTGCGCTGTCCGCGATGACCGTCGAAAGCGTCATCTTGTCGGCATTGACGGATGGAAGCGCTCCCGATTGAATGCTCGACGCGAGATCGGAGATATTCGAGGGAATACCGGCTGTGTCAGCCGGGTTCTTGCCTGAAATGATGTCGGCGATTCCACCCTTCCCGTCGGACAACGAGCTCAGGAGCGCTCCGCCGAGGCCATTACCGCCAGCGGACCCTTGCTGCGGTGGGGTCACGTTAATTCGTAGCGAGTTGTCACCTTGTGAAAAGTCGCTTTCGATAAAGGCGTCGGGGAATTTTGTTCCCCCTTCCTCATGATAGAGTTGAGCGCGGTTGATGTTGTCCATCGCTTCGATTTCCACGAGGGAAGTCAACATCGCGAGTTGTTGGAGCTGGACTTTGTAGGCCGCCAGAGCGATGGCCGAGTTGGCGCGGATATCGCCACGGAGGTTTTGCGAGGCAGATACAACCTGATCAAGAGCGTCGGCCTGTTGGCCAGCACCCGCGAGTTCGTTGTGCGTAATTGTTGCGATTGCCATGCCGTCTACGGCAGCATTGATCGCCCCGCGCCGGCGGACTTCATGAAGATCCCGTTCAGTTTCCGGATCAAGAATATCTCCGGCGAAGAAGTTTTTCATCGCCCAATCCTTGGCTTCTTCGATGTCAGTCGTTCCGACCGGGTTGTCTCCGCCTTGGCAGAGATTGACTGCGCAGGGGTCAAATGCGAATTTTTCCATGTTTGCGTAGAAATCCGACTGACTGCCAACTGAGCTCATGCCTGAGGATCCCAGCAGGCTCCCCAAGGTTCCTGGTTGGCCCATTGCGTCAAGTTGCTGCTGCTCGATCGTTTTGATCTGATTGAGCTCCATAATCTGGTTCTGACCGTTGGAAACGAAGTTCTTCGCTTGAGCCAGGAGGCTGGGGTTGATGACGTTTACCACCCCGAATGCGTTCGCCTGCGAAGCAGGGAGCAGCGAAGTGCAGGTCATCAGCGCAGCGAAGAGACCGCCGCGGATCAACATAGTCTTATGGTGCTTCATGATGCAGATACCTTTCGATCCATTTGCCATCGAGTTTCCGATAGAGTTCCGAAACGAGCGAGACGTCGCTCGAAGAAGAGGAGAAGATCTTGAGGTGAGGCCCCAGGGAAGAGAGATCGACATCGACGATTACGCTCTCCTGGCTCAAAGGCCTTTTGATAAGAATGCTCCGCTTCGCTTTTTTCGCGATCCCTGATTGACCGAGCACGAAGGCGAGTTCGCGTTCGGAGAGTTCAAATTCCCCATAGTCGGAGGCGCGGGCACCGGGGTTCTGAAAAAGATAGTAGGTCCCGCTTTGCTGTCTCACAAGCTGAGACACGCCAGAATCGCGAATAGCTTCAGGGCGCTGGAATACAGAGATCACGACGCCGCGGATTTTCCGGAATTCTTGCAGCGAAATGGCGAAAAGCTTTTTAAAATTCGGATCTCGAAGGAGCGGTTCAGTTTCGTCGATGAAAATGAATCCAGGAGCTTCGTTGCGGCGCATCGTGTCCCGAATTTTATGCATGAGATAGTGAACCGTGGCGGCTCCCAGCTTGGGGTCTTCAAGGAGCTTGGTCATATCGAATGTGGTGAGCCAGTTGTCCTCGATGTCGATCGAGTCCTGCTCGGAGTTGAAGATCGGACCATATCCCGTCTGCGATACCCATTGCCCGAGCTCTTTGCGAATGCGGGATCCTGGGCTGAAGGCGGCTTCATGGATGGTCGAGAGAGATCTCTCTCCACGTTCGAGTTCGTCGAAGGCAATATCGACGGCATCGGAAATTTCCGTAATGTCTTCGTTTTCATCGCAACCTGAAATGGATGAGAGCCAAAGCTTCAGGAACGACCGGTTGGCCTCCGTGTCTTCGCAATCAAACGGGTTCATGCCTCCGGGCACGGACCAGGGGAGCGGCTCCGAGTTCAAGGAGAGATACTTCCCGCCCATGGCGAGGTTGTAGATTGCGGTGCCGCGGTATCGATCGAAAAAGAAGTGTTTCACATCGCGGTGACGGGACGCCATGAGAGACAGGAATTCCATAAGGACGGTTTTACCTGATCCGGTCGGCGCGATAACGACACCATGACCGAGCGCTGCATTTTCGTCACTGACGTGAAACTGGTGTTGATAGACCGTGTTAGAAAGGGTCTTGAGGTTCGCGATCGGCCCTTTGCCCCAATCGGAACGATCAAAGCCGGTTGCGGGCTTATCGAGCATGAAATCAAAGGCGATATTGTATGAGAAGAGGCGGTACGGCCTTGGAAGAAGATCAAGTGTTGGGAATTGCAGGAACCACGAAGCCTGGCTCGCACCCGTTTCACGGACAGCAGTTGCGCCATTGGAGGAGAGAACCTGCCTTACTGCGTTTTCGTTCTGGATCACATCGTCGATGCTATCTCCGTATACGAAGATCGTCTGGCTGTAGGCGCACAGGGATGCTCTGGAGTCGTCGCTTCCTTCAACCATAGCTTGGGCTTCAGCGAAGCTTTGAAGTGTTTCGACAGGGTTGAAGCTCGACGCAGTTGCCAGACGAGAATGCTGTTCGAGTTTGATGATTGCTTCTGCCTTGCTCATGGGCTCGACGTATCGGGAAATGGAGAGTTCCATATCCAGAGAAGAGAGCTCCGTCGTCATCACGGCACTCATGTCGTCGCCGATCCGCTTGATACCAACGGCGAGGGCATATTTTTTCTTTGTTCCGGATGTGAACTCGATAATTCCATCTGGGCGAAACCACACGATATCGCCTGCAAGGACGTCGGACAGATTGGTGCCTGTGCTCTTCGGTGCTGGTTGTGACGCTGGAGAAACTTGATGACCGAGGAATTCGCCGAGGGTCATGCGCGCGTTGTTCGTCGCCGGATCCTGCGTGAGGTTGAAGACATCAAACACGGAAAGAGTCGACGTCATGGACTGCTCTGCTTCGTCAAGTTTCTGGGTCGTTTTCCCAGTTAGCGCAATGATATTGAACGTTCGGTAAGCGTTTCGGAATTGGTCATTCCATTTCGTGGCGATATCGGCGGCAACGCTATTGGGATAGGAATCGGAATTGGTGACAGGGACCTTGCGACGAAGCGTAAAGATGCGTGACACCACATTGATTTCTGCCAGGGAGTCCAGAAAGTTCATCCGCTTCTTCGCGGTTCGAAGTCCCTCCAAGGTGTCCATGAAGGACTGATCGAGGCCGCCAATCAGGTAGTATCGGGAATAACTTCCATCTTTCATGAGGACGGTTCTTCCGTCTCGGTCAATAGCCTCGAAGGGCAGGAAATCGGAGAGGTGGGTTTCGCGAGGTTTGGGTAGAATATTCCGTGTTACTGCCGGCACGAGCACTGCTGTTCCTGCAACTGCAACCAAGCCCGCAAGAAGCGCGCCTGCCGCAGTGATCAGTGTCGGGTCGGTTGCGAAAGTCAGTTGAGGTGCAGTGGTCATGGCGAGCTTTCGTGATCAGGGAACGTATTTTACGCCACGCGATACCCGCGTGAGGTTGTTTCTTCGGGGCGGGTATTTCCCGGTCGATTGTAGGGTTGTCGTCAAATGGGGATTTCTCGTCCCGATGCCGATGAGAAGGACGTGCCCGCCAACGAGAGGGAGAAGTGAGAAGAAAGGCGTCAGCCCGAGAACTGCAATGCACAGGAGCATGACTGCTCCTGCGATTGCTATGTTCACGATAGCCATCTCAAACGGAGCCCAGAGGAATTGCTTGGGCATCGCGACGACCAGCTTGATGTCGGCTTTGAGCTCATTCATGAGAGGTTACCCGGCAAACTGCTGAAGTGTCGTCGGGCAAAAATAGGCATCCTCGGAGATCCAGTAGATGAAGAGGTCTGCAGAGGCGACAACGAAGAGGGCGCCGATGATTGGAATGAAGTGCTTCATTTCAAATTTGGTGAATAGAGCTCGAACGGCAAAAATAACGAAGGCGATCGATCCGAGAACATAGACGCCGGCAAAAAGAAAACTCTTGATCTGACATATTTTGTTGGCAGCAACGCCGAAGAGCAGTGGCGTCCTTGATGCGTGATATGTCTCTTGGTAGGTATAGTTTTGAGCTGGCATGTAGGCTTGACCCTGGCCGTGAGAATAGACCTGCTGGGCGTAGGTTTGAGCTTCCGCGAGATGCGGGGCCGCCATGATGGCGACCCCGGCGAGAACTGCCAAAGCGAAAGCTGCAAGATGTCGTGGATGGGACATGGGCGAGGTTCCCTTGAGTTCAGTTTCAAGAACTTGATTTAAGTGGCGCTTTAAACGCCAGTTGTTGATGTGCAGGACTGATCTCCGCCACCGGTGACGAAATCGATCAGCATGTCTGCGGCAGCGACGATGAAAAGGCCGCCGCCAAGGGCGATCAGATGAGAGAACTTGAAGCGACCGAGGAATGCACTCACCGCAATGAGGACGAGGCCGATCGCACCGAGGACATAGACCACGCCGAAGAGCCAGTCCTTGATCGAGGTGAGGAGGCCGCAGGATTCGCGCAAGACGTTATTGTTTCCTGTTCCGAAGCTCGATCCATCTGCCAGGGCGAGTTCCGGACTTGCGAGGAGAATTCCGCCGAGAATTAGAGCAGGCACGACGCGGGACAGCGCCATGATGCGAGATTTTGTTTTCGTCATTTTTCCGTCCTTCCGGGTGGGGTTGTGTCATAGACAGAAGGCAAATAGGGAAAAGCAACTCAGCCACAAAAGCTTTGATGGAGTAATGTTGAGTGCGTTTTTTAGGGTTCGGTGCAAAGGGTCATGTATGTGTTTTCGCGCGAGTGCGTTCTGCCTCACATGAGGAAACTTTCTGGGCGGAAAAGAAGGTTATGCGCTAAATATCGGCAGCGATATTTAGCGCGAAGATATCACTTCACGCGTTGCGATCGTGTGAGGTTGCTCGCCCCTAAGGGGAGCGGTCGATGAGCGTGCCTGCCAGCTATACCATGCATACCTATTTCCCGGCAGGAGACGGTTGGCGAGCCGCACCAAGGCGACTCGCGCACCGTTACAGGCGGATTGCGCCGTAGTTTTCGTCATCGCTCTGCATCGCGGAGACATCGATCGGATCCGTATTTCGGAAATGCGGTCCCACTTGATCATCGAAGATCATTCCTGGAATGCTTTCGGATCCAGTATCGAGATATTTCGTGTAGTTCGACTTTTCGGTAACGAAGAAAGCTACGCGTTCATTTTCTTCTCGAACGAGGCGAACATAGAGCGCGGCCGACTGAAGAAGGGACTCGGATACCTTGAGGCGCCCTCGCTCATCGATTTGGGCCGTCACGATTCCAAACAGATCCTCCTGGCGACATATGGCAGCAAGTCGATCAGCTACATCGCGGAGGTGGCTTTCCTCCGATTGTCCGCGATCACGACCACGGATGAGCTGCCAGTAGTCGAGAATAAACCCTTTGATGCCGCGACTACTCTTGGCGGCCAGGATCTTCCGATGAATCTCATCAATCGTGGCGCCAGGCGCAAAGTCGTAAAGTGTATTGTCGGGGAGCGCCTCGATATAGTCGCTTGTTCTCTGGAGAAAGATTTGATGGTCGTCATCGTTCGGGTCGAGAATTGATGATGCGTTGACATTGAGATGACGCGCGCAGCAGCGGACTTCGATATCCTCAGGAGGAGTTTCAAGAGACAAGAAGAGGTGAGGGATGCCCTGGAGGTTAATGTTGTCCGAGATGCTCCCCAGCATGATCGTCTTGCCGCGCCCGTAAAGTCCTCCAAGGCCATAGAGACGTTTGGACTGGACGCCGCCTTGCATCAGGAAGTCGAGACTGTCGATCCCTGTCGTTATCGTTTCGCGCACTTCCTGCGCGCGCTCGAGTGCTGTTCGCGCGACATCTTTTTTGGATTGAAATCCGGCATAACCCGAAGAGAGATTCTTGTTGGCGATCGTGATCAGGTCAGAGAGAATCTGCTCAGGACGCTTGTCTCTTGTCAGGCTGGCATTTTGGAGACGCGCAGCAACGTTAGCGATGCGCTTCCATTGGTATTCTTCGTGTAGACGGTCAACAGCCTGGTCGAATGCAGTGACGATTGCCTTCCCGAGTTCGGACAGTCGAACGAGGTATGTGATGCCGCCGAGAGGATCGACCGTCGATGAGTGGGTCATGGCGACGATTGCCGGAGTTATCTTGCTGCCTGCTTTTTTCGTGTCACAGATTGCGCGCCAGACTTGAGCATTGGCGTCGTCATTGAAGGCGTCCGGCATGAGGAAGGCGGCACGCGCGTAGAGGCTGTCGTTCGACAGGACTGCGCCGATAACTTGAGCTTCGATCGTGAGAAGGTTGTCGGGATTACTCATGCTTCCTGCCTCTTCGGTCCGAGGTCAAGTTTAAGGGATTTGTTACGGGCTCGGATTTGCTCTGCGGTCTTGTTGGGAACACCCATGGTTTCCGGCGTGACGATTTCGCGTGCAACGGATTTCCGTTCTGGCGGAGGGAGAGTTTCCCGACGCGATCGTGCCGCGACGACTGGGTTGGAGTTACGCTGGAGGTGTTTGACAATCCATGCTCTGGGATCCACGATATACTGCTGCTTATCAGCCGCAGTGATTGCCTCGTAGACATCGCCTTCCGGCCAATTCTTGAGGAGGTTCGCGAGGAGCACACGAGCAGTGTTTTCACTTTGATCGCTGCGTGCAAAAATCTCGGTCATCATGATGTAGGCGGTGCGCTTCATCGAGATGATTTCGGGTTTGTCTCGGCTGACATAGGCGGGAACGCGGTTGTCTTTCATCGGATGCACGATGGGCATGTCGGCCGTGATGCCGGTGCGCTTGCTCGGTTTGGTGGCTGCGGCAGGGAGGCGTGCATTTTCCAGGACTTCATGACTAATCTTGCCATTGTCGACAAGAAAATACGCCAGGATCTCAGCCTCGGAGTCTGCCCATCTATCCTCGGCAATCTGGCACACCATGCGAGCGCGCGTTAGCGGAACTGACCTGCCTGTCGAGATGATGCGATTGAGGAGTCGGATGGCCGCTCCAAGCTCGTCGTTCTCCAATCCTCCTGCCATGTCGGCCAAGGATTTCGGATCAATGTTGGTCTGCATGTATCCCTCCGTCTCATATCCCAGAAACTTGTCCTGCGGCGCCCCTCTCAAAAGCGCCGCAAGCAGTTTTTTCTTCACTCAGACCCGAACCCTTTGACGGGCAATATTTTTTCGCACAACCCGGATTGGGCTGGGGTCCTGATCTACATGGAGGGTGGCACGATCTGGATCCGTCGCGACCTCAGGCGCATGAATTCCGGTGTCGAGATCGAGCCCGCGACGCGCTGCCTCATGCCGCAATACTGCCCATCCGCGACCATACTCATCCCGCGCCATATCATTGGAGCACAGATCAGTCGCATCGCGCGACGCAATCGCTGCCTGACGAAGTTGGCGGTTATCAAGTGTCGCAAGATCCCGGTCGAGCTTCTCCAGTTCTTCCCTCTCTCTCGTAGGTTGGATCATCCATGCGCCTGGAAAAGCTTCGCGATCAAATTTGTCCTGGAACTCCGCGAGTTCCTGCTCGTCATCGGATGCAATCCGTCCGAGGATATCTTCAAGTCGGGCAAAAGAAGTCTCATCTTTGCTTCCTTCTTCTGGCTTCAAATCCGGAGGATGCGTGGGACTTTCTTGATCGTTCTCGGGGCGGGAGTTCAACTGAGTCAGTCCCTTGCCTTCCGATTGGGTGGTTGCGAGAGACCTGCTGTGGTCATCACCAGGGCTCGGGCCAAAGAGGTCGTCGATACTGTCCATGTCATCAGGGGTTAGCGGCCCGACGACGTTGTCTTCCTCGGTCAGGACATCAATGTCCTCGAGGGCCGACATCGTCTCGCTATCAAGGATCGCTTCCGGGTCGAAGAATTTCATTTCAATGTCGAACATTTTCATTTTCTCACGACTGGCCTTCATCTCTTCTCTGCTCATCTTGGCGCATTTTTTCGCGGTGTTCTGGAGTCCGGGTGATCGTTCTTCAAGGAGGTCTCTTTCGACGGTCAGAGCCAGAATTATCGTGCTCGTGGCGGCAAGGTCAGAAAGGTCGTCTTTTCGAGAGAGCCGAGTGATTTCCTGATCAAGGAAGGCCTGACGATCGACGACACGCGTTTCAATCATCTCGGAGATGATCGACAGGGATGCAGATTTCCGAGCGAGTTTTGTTCCTTGGTTGATGAGGATGGACAATCGCTCTTGGCGGTCTTCTTGGGAGGTGCTTCCAAACGCTTCAGATGAGACCAGTGCGTCTTGACGTTCCTTCCATGGCTGCTCGGCTTTGGAGATCTTCCAGCGCATTTCCCGCTTGGCATTTCGTTGACCGGATGTCGTGTCGAGCCCCATGCTTTCGAGAGCTGAGATTTTGTTTCCGAGATGCTCTGTTGGCTCTTTCGCGATGCCGGATTCCCTGTAGGGGCGCGGATCGTAACGCTTCTCGTAGTTTCCAACCGACAGATAAAAATTGCATGTATCAGAGTAATTTCGGCGCAATCGTTTCGGCCAATCGCGAGCTCTCGTATCGGGATGTTTGTTGCTTCTGTAAGGCCGTGTCCTAACAAGATGACGGCTTTTCTTGCGCTGTACCTCAACAATATTGTGCGACCATTCACCGTCCTGTCTGCGGCCGCTCGGTCGATCAAAGTAGGTGATGTGCAAGTGGTAGTTCCGATGATCGTTCCTCTTGCCAGGGGCGTGGATTGTTGCCCAGTATGGCAGAGCCCTTTCTTCCAGGGATTGGCAGAAATCTCTCGCTGCCATGCAACGTTCGGTTAGATTGAACTCGTGGGGAAGCTCGGCGATGATGCGGTTCTGCACGCGTGCATTCTTGCCTTCATTTCTCTCGATTTCATTCCAGAACTCTTTCCGTTCTGCTTTCGTAGCGCCAAGCGTGCCAAAGCTTGCTCGGGTCGGGTCTACGACGCGATGAGGGTATGCGAAGCCAGAAGAAAGCAGGCCATCTTCGACGGCGGTCTGGGGGTTTTGATCAAGGAGGTCAAACACCTCCTTCGAGATTTCCTCGGTAGCGGATGGCCTCTCGATATAGCCTTGATGTGCTGCGGATGTCGTGTGCGTGTGGTTCGCGTCGGACATGTCGTTGCGTTTTGACATAGCCTTGTGTGCGAAATGAAATGTGGTTCCCCGATCGGACGATGGCCTGCTCGAGCGTGATGCAGCTTTGGTGTAATCTGGGGTGCGAGAGTATCGCCCGGTTCCGGAGGTTAGGCTTCCTGCCAGGTTGGAGGTCTCTGTCAGCTCCCTGAGCTTGTCGATATGTCGTGACATTGTCGTATTGTTCCATCTTCGCGCGCCTGTGTGGCTCGCTCGCAAATAGGAACTGCGACCCATTTTGCGGTATTGCGCCTTCATAAAGATAAATTTCTTTCTCTTTGTGGTGCGCCCTTGTGTCGATCTTTGGGTAAATGAGGCGTTTTTCCTACATCTTCTTCGCAAAGGGCGAGAAGACGTATGGCCAGAAAATCAAGGATATCGGCAACCGCGTGGCCGTGGGGAAGAACTTCCCCGCGCCAGAGAGCTGAAGATATCCGAAGGATGATCGATAAAAATTTGGCCCAGGTTCCGATTATCGAAGACCAGGCGCGAGAAGCCATTCGACGCATCAAGATGAACAATGAAGTTCTCGAGGATCAGTTGAAGGTTGCGCAAAATTTCATCCAGGAAGAGGCGCGAGGTGAGAACAAGAGGTTGGCATACGAGCTCGCTCAGCACGGAATAAATGAAATTTCCCGGGTGAACGATGAAAGTGATCAGGTTCGTCTCGGCGAAGAGCTCCGCAAGCTGCTGACGGAGGTTAAAGAAAGAAGCAGCAATGATGAGGACGAAATCGATTCCTTCCTCGACAGTATGGATACATGAGCAGAAAAATGAAGCTGACGAAGTTTGAAAGACGCAAACAGGAAATCCTCAAGAAGCATGAGGAAGAACTTCAGGCATTGATGGAGGCCGAGCGTAAGGAAAGAGAAAAGATGATCGAGCCGATCATCGAGAAACTTACCAAGGTTGCCAACGAGGAGGCGCGCAAAATCCTCGAAAAAAATCCGGAAATCCTGGAAACCTACAGCTTCAGGAAGCGGGAAGCAGCGAAAGCTGTATCGGAAGCTTTTGACGCCCTTTTTTCCGAAACTGATGAGAAAGAAGAATCCAGGGTGAGCGAAACTGAAGAAGTTCAGGAAAATCGGAACGAGACAATGCAGTTCGGTGATGAGGCCGCGGCAGGGCAGTCCAACGAGACGCCCCGGTTTGGCGAAATCTAATCGCGATCGATCCCAATAGACTGACCACTCCTCCGACGTAAGAAACGATTAGAAACAGGCAGGAAAAGAGAAATGAAAGCCATCATCATCCTCATACTCGGAAGCTTGAGCCTTGCGGCCGGCGGGGTGGTCACGATGCATTTGAACGACATCAATGTCGTAAGTGTCGAAATGTGGAGGTTCGCATTCGAAAGCATGGCGACTATCCCGGGAGCTGTTGTTGATGGTGCCATCAGCAGTGAGCAAGAAGTTCTGTTTCGCGGCGTACTCGTAACTGTGAGTGGTATCGTTATTGCAGCACTTCTTTCCTTTACGGCGATTGTTGTCAGCCTTGTGAAGGCATTGGGAGTTCGTCGAAAAATGCGTTCCAGGTCTGGAAGTCCAAAGAAATCTGGGCAGGAATCTGGGGCGACACGGAGAGAGGTGGTGTCGGAGCCTGCCGCGGCACGGCGGCCCAATCGCATTCGTGAGAAGATCGCGGAGATTGTGAAGGCTATCAAAGCGAAAAAAGAAAGCAGGAAGGCTGTGTTCGAGGATGCGGATGCCGTCTTGGAGGAGGAAGAGGAGATCAAGAAGCCGACGCTTTTCGAGAAGCTAAATCTCAAGATCCGAGGCGCAGCATCGAAGAAGAACACTCTTGTAATCAAGTCGGGGAAAGACACGGAGGCGGTCGTGGAGGTGCAGGATGAGAGCGGCTTCTGTGACGACCTTAGAGAATGGTATGGGAGCATCAGGAATGTTCCTCACAACGATCCGGAAAAGATTGAAGAAGCAAGAAGCCTGGCGAGCCGGGCGAGTCGGAGGGCCAGGGCGAAAGTCACGGATGACGATGCGATGAACGGAGAGTTCATGCTTCGGATGATGGATGCATGGGCCAACAAAAAAGAGGGAAGCTCTCGTAGCGATACGATACCGATTGTCATGAGTGATATGGAGGATGATAGTCAAGAAAAGGCGACATTCTCGCGAGCGATCAAAGATGTCATCGAGGAAGGCTATTCGTCGGATGAGGAAGAAGACGAGTTCGCAATAGATGGGGTCGATGATGAAGATGATGATTTCATCATCCAAGACATTGACGAAGAAAGTGATGTGGAGACGTTCGCTGAGCCCGAAGAAGGCGAGGACGAGTTTGCTCTTCCGCACGAGGTTGAAGTAGAGGAGGTGGCGAGCTCGCATGAAGCGAGTGCTGCGGTTCACCATGACGGGGAGCTGACCGCGATCAAGACGGCACGCTTTATTATTGAGTTCGAAGAAAAGGCCAAATTAGTCGCCAACTTCGAGGATGAATGGGACGAAGAATTTGCTGAAGCGAGTGCCCGTCGCGCACATGTCGAAGAAATGTTCGAGACCCTTGGTGAACAGCTGGAAAGCCAAGCCGAAGAGATTCAGAACCTCTCGCCCTTCGATGCCGAGGATGATGCCCGGGAAGTCGACTGGCTTCAGCAGAACATGGGGCAGCTCGATGAAATCAAGGAGAGCCTGCTTTCAACTGATAGCGAAGAGGCGGACGGCGCGAACAGCGGTGATGTCGATGACCTCGAAGAGGAATTCGGGATTGTAACCAGCAGCGCCCCGACGGTAGCTGAAGATGAAGAAACCACCGATTTCGACGATGAGATTGATGGCGTATCCATGATGATCGGCGACACAGACGAAGGAGTGGCGGACGCTGAGGACGAGGTCAATGATGCATCGACAGATGCATTGAAGGAGGAATTACAGGAGGAGCAGGTCGGAGAAGTCGAGGTCGCGCCAAGTCATGAACCAAGGGACGTTTCGCTCGGTGAGCTTGATGAGATTGAGAAGAGTGACGAACTGATTTACAACTGGGCCCTGGTCGCGAAATCGGCCGGTGCTGCCGAGGCCAAAATCTCCCACTCGGTGATCGCGAAAGATGGATTGCGCCGTCGTGTCATCGGGATCACGCATCTGGTTGCCGCGTGGCGGCGGCAAGAGAAGGACGATAGCCGCAGGCTGAATCTTCTTCTGCGATATATCCCAGAGGGAGATTGGAAGCTCGATATGGAAGACCACGAGAAAAGTGGCATCAGGATGGTGGACACTCTCGGTGACTTCGTGCAAGTATCTCCCGATATGATCGGGCAGCCCGAGATCAAGAATGGGATCCTTTTGGTGCACTTTTATGGGCCTGGTGCGCCACGCGACGTGCTCATAGAAAAGGATAACGTGATTGTCACGACGGCCACGCTGAGCGTCGACAAGCTTCGTGACAAGATGGTAGGGTGATCGTCTGCCAGAAATTGTTTCGTTGAAAGGATTTCTGGCCAATATTTGTTTCGGCTTCGATTGATTGAAAGCGCAGAATGCTGAATAGAGTGCAACCGGAGACGAAGCCAATATGGACGAAATTATGCCCCTGGGCCAGAATCTTACGATCGGCGAGGTAATCCCTATGCGGGATGTAGTCAGGATTTCGGTGGAGGTCGCGGATGGCCTGCGCCGTTCAATGTCGAGGAACGGAATCCAGCAGCTGGCGGATTTTGTGAATGGCATGGCGTTCGCCGGCATCCTGCTGCAAAAGAACTACCGTCCAGAAGACGGACCGGTCAGTTTTGTAGATACGTTCAGGAAAAATGTGTCATCCTATACCAAGATGATGCTGCGACCAGAATACGATGAATCCAGACGCGAGATGATGGTTCACAGAATTGGTGTGGCCGACATGTCTCCAACGGAGATGTTGGTAACTGCAGGTCTCAGCATGCAGGAGACGATCAGTACGATCGCGGAAGAATACGGCCTCAGCGCGCAGGATGTGATGGAGCTCGTGACCATTGTCATCGCGCTGGCGATTGCCGCCTCGACGCCGGAAGAGAAGCTCGACATTGTCGTGTCCGGGATGAGTGAGGGCATCACCGAGAAGACCAAGGTGTGGGATCAGCTTATCCCGTCCGATGACGAGATGCTCGGCGAAGACGACGAAGACTATTAACGGGCTGCAGAAGACCTCAAGGATTGTTCGTGCTCTCACAAATGAGAGCGCGAACAATCCCTGGGGTCTTTTTCTTGTGGTTATGCCGCCAAGGGGATCTCGGCCTCACAGCTCTCGGCTGAAAACAGAACAAGACACCAGATGAAGTAGCGGCCACCGTCGTTCTTAAAGCCACTGCGCCTGCGGAAATATCCGGTAAGAGTGAGCTCTCGTGACCCCGTGAGAAGGGGCAGGAGATCAGCCTTTTTCTCGGGCGATACCAAGACCTCCAAAGACCCTCGATCATTATGCATTCCGAGGACAGCCGGCGCCCCCACAGCGTCGTAGATGACATCCGCACCAGGAAGAACCTTGATGGAGCGAACCGGGCGGGAGTTGCACAGGACTTCAGGCGTCATGCGTGATCCTTTCATGGCGATGGGAGGAGTCGAGAAGCGGGTCTGAGAGAACTTCGAGATCTTCTATGATCCGAAGAAGGATGTTTGCAAAAGACGGATGATTGAGGATCGCGGTGCGAAGCATCGGAAGGATATGATTGCGCGTTTCCTGTCGGTAGGATCGCTTCTTCGCAGCGCAGAAGGCGCCATCCATCGTGCGAAGATTATGGATGCGATCCCCGCCCTTGACGATCGCGGCGATAGGGCATCGCGCGGGCAGACGGAATGCATGAGGAAGGGGTTGAGCAACCCCACGAAAGGTTTTCGTGACCAGGTCGACGGCGCCGGCAATGGTGTCCCCGAAAAGGGAACGAATGACGCAATCGGCCACGCCGTAATCTTCCCGGACATCATGGAGGCAGGCGGTGGCAACCGTCGCGTCCTGAAGTGGGAATGGTCCGAGGGACTCGAGATATGTGGCGATTTGGATTTGGTGGGAGATCTCGGGTGAACCGTCGAGGCGCTGGCCTTTATGGTAGCGCGCAGCAAAGCCCAAGGCCGCCGAAGAGACTGCGAGTCCAGCCTTGCGAAAGGCAACCTGATGGGTGCTTACCAGGATGGATGTAGGGGTCATGGTTGCCTCCTTTTCGGGAGAATGCCTCGTTCCTTCACCAATGAAGGGGCGAGGCGTTACCCTCATGCGGAGAAGAGGGAGAGTTGCTCGGGGCGCTTGCGGGCGGCGCGACCTGTGAGATCTTTCTCATGGTGAATGGAGCGCGCGGTGAGCGAGGTCTTCCCCTTGTGGAGGGGGCCGCGGTGATAGCCGCTGCCTGACGCGCGGAGACGGTCCCCGGGCATCGCGTTGTGCAGAGCCAGGCATTGATCGCGGGAGAAAACGTCTACGTCGATCGACAGCTCGGGGCTGGTGACATGCACGCGCAGGAAGGATTTCCCCTGGCGGGTTTCGAGTTGGACGATGCGGGTGATCGTTCCGTTAACCGTGATTTTGGGAATAGTCATCGGAGCCTCCGTCGTGTGCCTTCTCACCAATGAGAAGGCGCGCGCCGGAGGCGTCGGGCAGACAGGAAAGACAGACAGACTGGCCCTGAAAGGGCAGACGTTCCTCGCGGCCATTCCGCCCAAGTGCGCTTTGTCTCCATAAGAAAAGCCGGCGCCCTGACGGGTGCCGGCCATCTGTCTTCGGGAAAGGATGGTGGAGCTTTAGAAGGGGATGACTTCCACAAAGCCCGGATCGCGCACCGCCACGTTGGAGAGCGACATCTCGGTGACGTCCATCTCCTCGATGCCGGAGATTTCGCAGTCGGCATTCACCCACACCTTGAGGCGGGCGGCACCAGTCACGGTGACCATGCACGGCTCATCGGGCATGTCGCCCATGATCTCTGCGGGAATGGCGAGGCGGGTTTCGGTGGAGCCGTTCAGGAAGGAGAACTGAAAGCCGCCATCTTCCAGCGGTTCAGCTTTCTTTGCCTCGAAGGCCATCAGGTAGGTTTTCTCGCCCAGGTTCTCGATATGCATGTCACTCTCTCCTCTATATCGGAGACGCTCCTGACTGGAGCGATCTCACTAATGAGATCGACTCCTGTCAGGTGTGTCTCTTCCCTCCCTCTTGAGGTGAAGAAGCGACGGCGTTCCTTCATGAGAAAAGGCCCGCTCCCCTACTCAGGGAACGGGCCTTCATTGTCTGTAGGTTGGTGGTGTATCGGCTTACCGCATACCCAGCACTTCAGCATTTCGGCGAAGCGCGCGCAGGACGTCCTTGATCGTGACGTCCCCCTCTACATACGGGTTGAGAAGATCACGCAACATGGAGACTTGATCTGCAGTGATCTCCCGATCCTGTGCAGGAATGTCGGTGAAGGTGGCGATCTGCATGACGTCGTCATGGATGTGGCGCGAGGTGTCTTCGAAGGCGTCTTCGGAGCGGCCGCCGGAAATTACTTCTTCTTTCGCCTCATCGCGGCGTAGGCACGCCATCGTGTCGACGCGCTCGTTGCCGAAGTCGCCCTCGTGGCCTTTGACCCAGTCAGCTTCGAAGGACCACCCGTCCGATGCTGCGCGCTCGAGAAGTGCGTCGAGATCTTTCCAGAGATCGACATTCTTCACCGGCTTCTTGGCGGCGGTTTTCCAACCCTTGGCTTTCCAGCCATCGCGCCACTCGAAGATGCCCTTGAGGACGTATTCGCTGTCGAAGCGCAGCTTCACATGAGCGGGCAGCAGTCGCCCCTCGAGGAGCGTCTCGATGGCGCAGATCGCGGCGCGCAGCTCCATGATGTTGTTGGTCGTCTCAGGGGACGAACCGGAGCCGCTCGCGAGCTCGTTGCCTTCCGCCGGGATCTGGTCCCAGATCTCGTAGGCCCAGCCGCCCGGGCCCGGGTTTCCGCTGCAGGCGCCGTCTGCGCAGATGACATACTGGGTCATGGCGATCTCCTTTTGGTCTGCCCGAGGAGTTGCCCCGGTCTCACAAATGAGGCCGGGGCAACGCTGCGGTTTTTTAATCGGCGCCGAGGCCGGGGAAAACGATCAGGATGAAGATGGTCGCGCCGGAGCCCATGAAGACGTGCCAGGGATCGGCAAAGCTGATGAGCGTCGGAAGGCTCAGTTCTGCGAATATCCCGCCTTGTCGTGACATGCCCAGCGCAGCGAGATCGTAGAGCGAGGCGCAGAAGAGCGCGATCGCTGCGAGCATCAGGACCGGCAGCACGAAGGCCGAGAGGAACTCGCAGATATAATGAACCGTGTTGTTGAGGAACATCGGATGCGGCTCCTTACGTCGTGGGCAAGCCAGGCATGTCGGACGGCTTCACAGGCGTGGCCGGTTGGTCGGTGAGGGTCGATCTGGAAAGCGGAGCGGAGGCATCGACATCCTCGGCTGCCGCGATCGCGATGTCGGATATGGTGGCATCGAGGTCCTGTGCGATCAGGCCGAAATCGCCGCATTCGGGCACGCGGGCTTGCACGGTCTGTCGCATTGCCGTGGCGCGGGCGCGGGCCAGCGCGTCCATCACATGCTGCACGTGTTCGTCATCCATGTTCTCAATGCCGCGGCGGAAGTCTTCGGGGCTCATGATGGCTCTCCTGCTGTCTGTCTTTCGTGGGGCGCGCAGCCCCTCCTTCACCAATGAAGGAGGGTAAGCACCGTTGATATCATTCAGGGAAGTCTGGGCTCATGACGGCTCTCCCGGTTGTCAGTTAAAGGGAATATGGGCCGAAATCGCCCGGGGCTCAGCTGCGGGGCTTGATTTTGGGATCTCCGGCGGCGGCCCGGGCCGCGACGTCGTCTATCGCAGCGTCGACATGACGCTCCCAGCGACGCCGGGAGAGGCGCTCGTCGATCTCCTCGTATGCCGCCTTGGCAAGTAAGAGCGCACCGAGACCGAGACAGACGTAGATCACCCAGGCGAGAATGTCCTCGCCCGCACCGCCGAAGAAGCGGACGGAGACGAAGTAGGCGAGGGCGGCAAGACAGGTGATGTTGATGCGGGTCATGGGGCGTCCTGTGGTCTGTCTGTCTTTCAAGGGGCGTGCAGCCCCTCCTTCACTTATGAAGGAGGGGGAAAGCGCCCTCGACATCAATCGAGGTAATCGTGGTGACCCACGCGCGTCTCCTCGACCTTCAGGCCGTGCTTCTTGGCCAGAGCGTAGCAGTATTTCCACGCAGCGTCTTCGTCGTCGCCGAAAAGCTCGCGCGAGGCGAGCGCCCATTCATCCTCTTCATGGCTTTCGACTTGGGCGACCGAAAGCTTCGTGCGGTCGCCGCCGGGGTAAATGACACGGTAGTGCAGCATGATATTCTCCTTCAGCCAGCAATGCCGACGCGGTCGCAGCCATGGGCCAGACCGGTCGCGATCAGGGTGCGCAGTTGTTCGGCGAGAGCGAGGTGCCACTTGATGTGGTCCGAAAGGCCGGTCTTGCCGGCATGGTAGGAGGCGAACTCGCCCAGCGCATGATCGAGTTCGACCGCGTCGAGATCTTCGCGGTTCTCGGGCTTGGCTGGAAAGAACACCTCGTCGAGATGTTCGATCCAATTGCCCTGCGACAGGGAAACGCTGTGGGCGTCGATGGCCGCATTTTCGGCGTCGGTGAAGTCTCGCGGGGTCGAGCTCATCGCGGAAATCAGAATGCTCATGAGAGCTCCCTTTCGATTAGAGGGCGGTATGATCCAGTGCGATCCGCAGGCGGTCGATGGCGTCGTCGTCGGCCGCGCCCTTGGCCCAGTCCGTCAGGACGGCGCGGGCGTAGGTCAGCGGATTCGGAGCGGATGAAGGCAGGCGCGGACCATCGACATCATCGCCCAGCCGGGCATGAAGCTTGATGATTGCGCGGCGCGGACCGATGGCGTCGACAAGTTCGAACACGATCTGGCGCGCAGCTTGGAGGTGATCCTTGAGATCGCCTTCAAGGACGGATGTGTTCGAAGCCGAAAGGCTCTCGCCGGCGGCGATGGCCTCATGGACGGCTTCATCGGAGTAGGGGATCGGCATCCATCCGACCATCTGCTGTCCGGTTTCGCCTTCGACGCCGTCGCCGAAGTGATCGCGAATGCGCTCCCCCCGACGGCGAACCACATAAGAGACGAATTTCAGGCCGAGCGTTCCGGCCTCAAAGATACCGAGCACGTAGCCGTCTTCCTCGCGCAGCGTCGCGACGGGCTGAATGGCGGCGGGAGCAATTGCTGTCGGTTTGGTCATGGCGCTCTGTCTTTCATCTCTTGGATCGGTTGGTGCCCTCTTCGGCGTCTTCACAAATGAAGGCGACCGAAGGCGGAGCCTTTCGGCCCCGCTCCCCGGCGTCAGTCGTTCAGGCGGCTCAGGACGATGAAATCGTCGTGGTCGCTCGGGTCGTAATAGTCGAGACCCAGACAGCTGGTCTGGATGTGCTCGGCATCGACCTGCACCATGGAGAGATCGACATCGGGGCCGAAGTGGTCTTGGGCGCGCTCGATCAGGTCGGAGATCGACAGCCGGTCGAGGTTCGAGTCGATGTGCAGAACGCGCTCGCCGTTGTCCGGCGTGAAGCAACGCACGCCCCTTTCGTCGCGATATTCGCCCATGATGAGGTCCTTTTCGTATGGAGTGGGATGGTTGGCCCTTTCATCATTGAAGGGGCGGGCCGGGACTGCCTTGGAAAGAAAGACAGACAGGGTGAAGGGAGTTGTCACGGGCGATCTCTCAAGAGATGGCTCGTATCACGAGACCCGGAAAAGCCGGACCCAACAGGATCCGGCTATATGGCTGTCAGGCACACTGGGTATCGGCGGACTGCATCCAGCAGAACATGGGGTTATCCATGCAACCCTTCATGTAGCCGATTTTGGTGATCGGTTCGTGGCTGCCCCGTGCGATCAGCAGAACCTCCTGAATGCCACGGATGCGACGCATGTGCGTGGTCTCGTCAGTTTCAGGATCCGAATGGAGATCGATCAGCGGCGCCATGCGATCGAGAAGATCGGTGATGTGATCCATCGCGCGATCGAAGCCGAACTCGGCCGAGAAGGTGAAGGCGTAGTAACGCAGGAGTGTCGTGATCTCGGGGACGTAGACGAACCGAATCTTTTCGGTTTTGCCGAAGAGGGCGGGATCGATGCGGCGTGCGGTCGTGGTCTGGGTCATGTGAAACTCTCTCTCTCTCTGCGGGAAAGGCCTGGCCGCCGAGGCGGCGCTCTCACCAATGAGAGCGTTGGCTCGGTGGAAAGGATTTCGATCTCTCGGCGACATAAGAAAAGCCGGACCCCGCAAGGGGCCCGGCGTCGGTGACCTCAAGGCGAGGTCGAGAGGAAGACCTTGAGCCCGCGGTGGCGGGGAAGCACTCGCGCGTCCAGGCTCGGCGCGCGCTCCATCCGGAAGATTGCCCCGTTCTCTGTGCAGTTGAACGGGATGACCGCGGTCCTGCCTGTGCCGCTCAGGGTGTCCCCGTTGGGGGTGAGCTCTGGCACGAGGAAGTAGTTCGTCCCTTTCGGGATCGAGGTGCTGTCGACGGTGATCTCGATCATGCCGCCGAAGATCTCGATGGTCACCGGGATATGCAGGCTCGTTTTGCGTCCGAGAAGGCGTCCGAAGCGGCTTGGCTTGACCCGGTGAATGCCTTTTGCTGCAAGGTGCAGCTTGGCGATCTCGGTCCAGTGGTCATAGATGTTGTCTCCGACGGACATCCGCGTGTGCCGGAGCTTGAAGTGCGGCTTGGGGACCGACTGTTGAGAGGGCACGCCATTCTTGAGAATGTCGTAGGCGGCATTGATGCGCGCCATCCGCTCATGCGAGCCGGGGCCTGCAACATCGGGGTGTGCGGATTTCACCGCGGCGCGAAATGCGCGTTTCACGGCCTCGGCCGGGGCGCCCCAATCGACGCCCAGGATGTCCATGTGGGGCTTCAGGAGAGCCTGGTTGTTGTTCATGCTGCCTCCTTGCTGGCAAGCGCCTCGGGCGCGACGCCCAGCGCGAGAGAGATTTCGACGAAGCGTTGGCGCATGCGCTGCGTCACCTCGGGCGTGTTGCCGCAGATCGTGAAGCGGACTGCCGAGAACTTGCGGGCGAAGGACGCCAATGCGGCCGCGGCCGCATCCTCGAGCGCGGCCTGTGCGGGAGAGCCCTCGCCGACAGCGCTCATGTCGAAATCCGCGAGGCGGGTTTCCCAGCCCGGCTCCTCGGGATTGGTGACCGTGATTTGCCAGTCGCCATCGAGTGTTTGCGAGAGTTTCATGGCCCTGTCCTTTCGTGCGATCCGTGGGCGTTCAGCCCCTTCATCAATGAAGGGGCTGAACGACACGCGGTCACACCTGCCGAATGTCGGATCAGGTCATCATCTGGATGGCCGCCGATGTCGCCATACCGGCAAGGAAAATCATGACGGGCGGGCCAAAACCGGCCAACTGCTTGCGAAGCGCGGCAAAGCGATGACGCAGAGGTCGACGTTCATCTTTAGTGAACTCGCCCGGATAGTGGCGGTTGACGGCAGCGTCTTCGGGCATCCCATCCCGCTCACGGATGAGGGCGTCCATATCTTCCTTGGGAAGCGCGCGAACGAAGACGAAGTCGAGGTCCGCCGCCGGGTAGCAGAAGCGACCCGCGAATGGCTCCCAGTAGGGAGACCAGCCGCGATCCCGGAGCACCGGGTAGATCCGATGACTGCCCAGCAAGGGCAGGCAAGGATATTCCTGACCGACGACGAACTCGGAGAAGGTGGAGTGCGTGCAGCGCCAGATGCCAGCGGGATGCTTGTGGCTGCGGGGGCGTTTGCGGAACATGGGGCTCTCCCTTACGTCTGGGCCGTCCAAGGGACGGATCTGTCTGTCTGTCTTTCGCAGGCGTCACCGGGTCTGGGGTGAGGCGCCATGTGCGGAATATCGCGAGACACGACTGCTGCGCTTGAAGCGAAGAGGATCGGCCAGGAACTCTTCCAGCGAGCCCAGCGCTGCGCGCGCGGCGATTTGACCGTGTCTCGTGGACAGGGCCTGAAGAAACCGCGTGCCCTCGTTGTAGCTGAGCTCGGGTGGCGGCATGGCGACACCGAGAAGGAAGTGGACCGCGAGGCTGTCGACGGCCATCTGCTCCGCGGCCTCGCGTGCCATGACCTCGAAGCCGTCAGGATCGTCGCGGAAAGCCATCCGAAGGCGCGCCGCGGTGCTTGCGGCGCGGCCGGCGTTGAAGATGTCCTTCATCGCATCGGGATGCTTGCGTGGCCCGGTCACGAGAGCCCCAGTTCGGCGCTGGCGTGTTGCAGCTTCACCTTGGCGTTGATCATGTTGGCGGCGACATGCTCGGCGATCGCCTGGACCGCAGCCTCGATGGAGTCGAGCTTGCTGTGGTTGGTGCCGTCTTCAAATTGGATCTGCAAGGTGAAGAGCTCCGGGTTGTCCTCATCGACATCCGCATCACAGCGCTTGATGACATCGTAGACGATGCCCGTGAGGGGGCACTGAAAGGTATTGTCGAACTCGTGGGCGGCCAGAGCGGCGTCGATGCTCGGCTTGATGCGGTTGGCGAGGTCGGTGATTTGGGTGTCTTGGGTGCTCATGGCGAAATCCTGTTCGTGTTATCTGCGTAGCCTGACGAAAGGCGAAAAAGAAATGTTCATGGATCGGGGGATTGTTTCATCGCGCGCGCCGATCCGCACAAATGCGGGATCGGGGTCGCGGTGAAAGGACAAGGCGAGAAAGACAGACAGACAGCAATGCTGCCTCGGAGCTCTGCCCCATGCCGTCACCGACAAGGAAAAAGGCCGGCCCGTGCGGGACCGGCCTGAGGAGGTCAAAAGTCGAGATCGTCGGGAAGGGCGTCGTTGGCGTGGTCTTCCTCCCAGGCCAGCCTGCGCGCGGCAAGCAGCTTGAGATCGTCGACGACGGCGTTGAAGCTCGCCGAGCCCGGGGCGCCGGTATAGGAGGTGTGCCCACCCTCGCCGTCCTGACTGGCGATGGTGATCTCGGTGAGGTTGTCCTCGCGGTAGAACGTGGCGCGGATCTCCAGGGTGATCGCATCGTTCTCGCTGACCAGCGTGACGGCCCCGCCGCCATGGTCCACGCGAACCCAGTCCAACTTCTTGAGCGTTTCGGCATGCGCCATGGTGTTCACCTTCCCTGTTAGGATGCTGGCCCTTTATGGGTGTCGGGGCTCGTTCGCTCCCGCCTCACCTATGAGGTGGGGGTGAACAGTCCCGCACGGTCTTCTCCCGAGAAGTTGGTAAGGCCCGCGTAGCCTCGGAAACGGCCCTGTCCTTGGGACATGAAAAAGCCGGACCCCGCGAGGGGACCGGCTTGTTGGGCGATGTAGAGGCTCTCAGTCGTCTCGGGACGGGCCGTCGTCGCGGGAGGGAGGCGATCTGGTCTCGCTTGTCTGGTTCTCTACGCGCTGGGCTACCTTTTCGCGGATCTGGTGGGCCTGCAGGGCGCGCAGGCGACGCTGCATCTCGGCATCGGAGACAGGGCTCGTGTCTTTCCGTTTCGGGATGGCGCGTTTCGGCGAAGGCCGAGCGCGGCGCTCGCTGGCCTCACGGGCCTCGCGCGCGAGACGCTTCATCTCGTCGACGACGGGCTGGGGGACATCGCGCGCAAAGCGCGTGGGGATGGTATCCAGCCGGCCATGGCTCTTCTGGCGCGAGACATCCTGGATGGCTTGCGAGACGAGCACGCGCGGGGCCTGGCCGACCGTCCAGGTCGGATTGCCGGCGGCGTCGGGCACGGGAAGGATGAGCGGATTGTCCGCGCAGTCGTATTTCGCGATCCCGAGCGTGCGCGCATATGCGGGCTTGTGCGGGGCGAGGCCGAGAGCTTCCAGCTCGCTGGGCTCGGTGATCTCGAGATGACGTCCGCGCTGGTCGCGCCGGCTCGAGACAGGCACGAGCAGGGCTTCGTTGCCCTTGGCGAAGACGACCATGCAAGGACGGAACTTGGCAATTTCCTCCTTGTTCGTCTTCAGCGCGGCGATCTCTTCGGGCTCGGCCGCGCGCCGCTCGAGCGTGTCGGTCGCCTCATCGAACTCGTTGAAGAGATGAAAGGCCATGACGATGTCGCCGGCCTTTGGCTGGTAGGGCGGAAGGTCGTGATCGACGAAGACCTGGGCCGCGCGCGGAAGGGATCGTTTCTTGATGCTCATCTGGGTTCTCCGGAAAACTCTTCTCGGGGAAATGGCGCCTGGTGACCGCGCGTGGCGCATGCGGTGAAGCCAAAGAAAAAGGCCGGACCCGACAGGGTCCGACCGACAGGGAAAAAGCTGCGCGTGCAGATGCGATCAGTCCTCGAAGAGGTCGCTCGCATCGAGATCGGCCTCGGCGTCCGCCTCGGCCATCATTTCCGCGAAGAGGTCGTCTTCGTCGGTGGAGACTTGGCCGCCCAGCGGCTGGCCGGAAGTTTCGAGCGCCTTCGCGGCGGCGTCGGAGAGGGCGTCGGTCGCAACAGCGGTGTTTTTCTCGGCCATGTCTTTTTTCCTCGTGATTTCGGGTGTCGGTCACCCCTTCAATGTTGGAGGGGTGAGCGATGCACGCAAGCGCGTGGTTCCGATTTATGCGATCTCGTTTTGATTTTCCAGTTCGGCCTCGGCCATCAGCTCCGCGAAGAGGTCGTCTTCGTCGGTGGAGATCTGGCCGCCCAGCGGCTTGTCGGTGGCGGCGAGAACTGCGTTGATGGCGTCTTCGATGCGAATTTTGTCAACCATGCTCGCTCTCCTTCGCGGATTTTCCTCGGTGGGCGTCGTTCGCCCCCTTCATCAATGAAGGGGGTGAATGCCGCTCACATGGATTTTCACCTCTCGAGCGTCAAAGGCCGTTGCTTTTCGCCCAGGCTTTGCCGGAAGGGGTTTCGGTCCAGTCATCGAAGATCTCGCGCGCCTTCTGGCCCAGCCGTGCCAGGACGGTAAGGTCGTCGGGCGTCATCATCAGGTAGGAATAGCCGTCGGTATCGAAGGAGATGACCCCTTCGCCATCGATGCTCACGCGCACCGGATCAGCTTCGGCATCGTCGATGGTCATGCGGATGCAGGGTTCGCCATCCTCGAAGCTGGCATCGGGGAAGACCTTCTTGATCGGGGCGAAGTCCTGGCGTTCCTGTGCGGTCATCATCGGGTTTATCTCCTCGTGAAATCCTGTCGGGTCCGGTGCCCGTCTCACCAATGAGGCGGGTAGCGGAGCTGATTGGATTTTCATTTCGTCTGTTTGTCTGCCTGTGTGTCTTTCATCTCGGGGCGAAGCTTTACAAGAAAAAAGCCGGACCCCGCGAGGGGCCCGGCAGGAGAGAGACAGGTCAGTCTGCGATGAGGTGGGTGGCACCGTGGCTCAGGCCGGTGCGGATCACGCGGTCGATGGCGATGAGGCGCGGCACGAGATAGTCATCTTCCGGATCCACGCGGGTGAGCGCGGCCTGAAGCTTGTCGTCGGCCTCTTTGATCGGCATCTCGAGGCCGGAAATCATCTGGTTCTCCTCGGCGATATTGGCCGCGACGAGAGCGTCGCAGACGCTCATCGCGCTTGCCGACCAGGACAGGCCGATCGCATCGCCATCGACCTCGACGGGGTCGTAGATCCAGTCGAGGTTGCCTTCGCTGTCGCGCGATCCATTGGACGTGGTGACGGTCATTCCCATGGGGATCTCCTCAGTCGTTCTCGATGATGAAGGTGCACGGATCGCTGCGGCGCCGCAGCGCGTGTGCGCCCAGCGCGGCCATGGCGAGCCCCATCGAGAGGCCCGGATCCGCGGGTGGCCAGGCGTTGCTGGGGCGGCGCGGAGCGCGCCGACCGGATTTTTGCAGGGCCGCGAGCTTGGCGCGACGTTTCTTTGCGGCGGGGCGGGCGTTCTTGCGCGGCATCAGGCGGCGTCCTTTTGCTGTTCTTCCTCGTCGTCTTCATCGACGAGCAGATTGGGTTCGGCCTGGATTCCATGCACTTCGAAAACCTCATCGTGATGGTCATTGGCCGAGATGTGCATGATGGTGGTGACGACGGGCGTCAGCCCGAGGCGCGCGATGAAGGCCTCCTGGGCGGCGTGGATGCGCGGACATTCGTCGGTGATCGTGATCTCGCTTTCGAGCGCGAGAGCCAGAGCGGCCATTTCGTCCGCGCTCACGTCGCGCGTGGCCAGGAAAAAGCCGCGGGCTTCGTCGATCTCGTCATAGATGCCATTCTGCATCACGACGACAGTGCCGGCCTTGATCTCGTCGGTGCCGAAGTAGCGCTGAATGGCGGCAGCGGCCACGCGGTCCTGCTCGGCCTTCTCTTCGGGCGAACTCCAGATGCCCTGAACCTTGAGGGAGTCCTTGGGCTGATAGCGGCCGATCACTTCGCGGGTGACGCAGAGCGAAATCGGCTTGTTCAGGGAGAGCTTTTCCTTCGCGAGGATTGCGGTTTCGCCATAGGCGTAGCAAAGGTGCTCGCCCAGCGAGAAGATCATCTTGAGAGCGCCCTTGCGGGTTTTCGCCTCATTGATCTCGGTGACGGTGCCGGTGAGGTTGATCTGCATTTTCATCTCGCGTTCCTCTTTCTCTCTCGTCTCGGGCATCTGTTCTGGCCCGGTTGCGATTAAACCGGGCCGGAACGGGTGGTCTTGGCGCCTGATTGGCTCAGGCGGCTTTCTTGATCTCTTCGCGCTGGGCCGCGCGCTGGGCGGCGCGCTCGGCGAAGAGCTTCGCATAGGGGTGGTCGGCGTCGATCACGCCGTCGCGGGCCAGGCGGCCCATGATCGCTGCGGGCGTGCGACCGATCGCGGCGCAGATGTCTTGCATCGCGGCGCCGGACGTCCACAGACCGGCGAGTTCGGCGGCACCCTCGTCGGTCCACTTGGTGCCCATGCTGGGGAACGGGCCGTCGATTTCGGTCTCGTCATAGACCCGCAGACGCGGGTCGCCCGCAGGCGCCTCGTCGAGGTTGTCTGCCGTGGCAGTGTCTTCGGTCTTGTCGACGGAGACCTTCGCGTCGGCGATGAAGGGGCAGTCGCCCAGCGCGCCGAAGTCGTGCAGGCGCGCCCGCAGTGCCATAGAATAGTTGCAGGTCTGGGTCATCGAGAAGGTGATCGAGACCGGCTCGCGGTCGGTCATCAGCATCAGCGTGCGGCTCTCGGCCTCGGGGTCGAGATTCTCGCCTTTAGCTTGGAAGATCGCGGTGCCGGTGATGGTGCGTCCAACGAGGTCCTCGAGCGCGCCGTCCAGATCGCAGATCGTGGTGATCTCGCAGCAGCTGGCTTCGTGGCCGATCAGGGCGAAGAGCCCGTCGTCGAAGATCAGGCCGAGGCCAAGATCGAACCCGTCGCATTCGCAGAGCACGGCTTCATGGATGGTCTTGCCGTCCAGAGACGAGACTTCGACGAGCGGGGATCTGTAGTTGAGAACGGAGGAAATGGCATTGGCGGAAATGGTCTTGGTCATCGGAGATCTCGCTTTTCAGGAATGGCGTGTGGTGTGGCGTCCGGCCACGCTTGGGCAGCCAGACAGGCAGGCATGGGGGACCTCAGGCCGCCGCGGCGACCGGGCAGTGTTCGATCGTCACGAAATGCATGCGTTCGCCGACGAGATAGTCGCTGTCGTCGAGCATCGGCTCCGTGCGCGTGAAGCTCAGGCTCAGTTCGGTCGGCATCGCGGCGTCACCGATGTCAAAGCCATTCTGGGTGGCGCGAAAGACGTCGCGGGCGAGCCCGGCGATGTCATCGCCGTCGTCGCCGTAGACGGAGACGGTGAAGCCCTGCATGAGGCCGTCGGAGACGACGACCACGGGGCTGTCGGCGCAGCTGACCTTGTTGGTCTCGCGCGTGTATTGTGCGGTCACGACGCTCAGCTCGGGCATTTCGGTTTGCAGGGCAACTGCAACAGCCAGGGCGCGGTTGGACATCTGGTCTCTCCTCGTTTTTTCCGGGCAGCGGCCTTCGGGCCGCGGTCTCACCAATGAGATCGCGGACTGAAGGATCGTCGCCGTTCCTGGGTTTTTCTGTCTGTCTTTCGGGAGGTCTCAGCCGAAGGTGGCTGCCTGGGCGGCGCCGAGGCACCGTTCCATCTCGACCGTGTGGATCGAAAAGAGCAGCTCCTTGCTGCCGATCATGCGAAGACGGTGCCAGTCGCCGGTCACCTGCAAGGTGAAGACCGACTGGTTTTCGGTGGGCTCGAAGGCTTCTTTCACGATGCGGTCGAGGATCTTGAAGATGCACAGACCGGCTTCGCGGTAGCGCTCGTCTGCCGGGAAATGCACGAGAACCTGAGACTGGTCCGCCATTCCGTAGAGAAGGCATCCCTTGCAGAAGGGATCGGGCAGGTAGCGGGTGACATCGTCGGGGACGATGACGTCCGGGTCGTCGACCCGGATTTCGATCGTGCCGTTGCGGTTTTTGGAGATGGTCTCGACACGGGCCGTCGAGAGGTGACCTCGCGTGTTCACTTGGCGTGCCATGATGCGCTCCCTGTCATTGCGGTCTATGCCTCAGCCGCCTTGCGGGCGCGGGCTGTCTCACTTGTGAAGACAGCCCTCGACCGATCAGGCCTCTCTTGCGGCGCGGAGCTCGCTCCGGATCAGCATCAGGATCTCCCCGAGCAGGTTGCGACCTTCGAAGACGCCGTTCGTCTCCACGCCGCCCCAGATCCGATCACCCCAGGTGTTGCCCTCGAAGAGGGGGGCATCACCGGTCGCGAGCAGCTTTGCGGCGAGCGCGGGGGCGGCGAACTTGCGCCGCACCAGCTCGGTGATGAGCGAGAGCTTCACTTCTTCCCAGTCGGGACGCAGGAAGGGGCGCGGTTCGCCGCGGCGTTTCTCGCCGGGCTGGGTGCCGTCCCAGCTGCGGCGGCGTCCGGCTTTCTTGGCGGCGCCCGGCGTAGGAAGAGCCGCGATGCGGTGCATTTCCGCGATCACCTCGGCGCGGGTGAAAACCCCGCCGTTGGGATCGAGCTTCGCGGCGGCGAACGCATGTTCGACGGTCGGGAAGGTGATCCCGTACATCTCCACGGAGCCAGCGCCGAAGTTCGACAGGAAACGATGTTCGCCCTCGAACTCGAAAATCGCGCCTTGCGCGACGAGGTCGTGGCGAGAAATCCGCTTCTGTGCCTGATCCATATCCTATCTCCTCTCAATGTCTCCGGGCGGTCCCCCGTGCCTCTCAAGGACCGGGGGCCGATCGGGGATATCCGAGGCAGGAGATCGCCCCGAACACCCCGACAGGGAAATGTCCGGGCTCGCCCGGACTGAGGTCTTGCGTACAAAGAAAATGGCCGACCCCGAAGGGGCCGGCCAGATCCTGTTTTCGGGCTGGAGGTCAGCGCGCTCTTAGAACGGGATCTCGTCGTCGAGATCCGTGCGCTGGGCCTGAGCCGCGGTCTCTTCCGAGGCCTTGTCGGTCTCGGCGCCCGCGGTCTCACCCTCGGCGGCTTCCGGAGCATCATTCGAGCCGTAGTCCGTGTTGTCTTTGAAATAGACAACCTTCATTTCGTCCTTGCTGAAGCCGCCGCGATCGACGGCCTCGATCGGCCCTTTGAACCACACCGAGGCCTGGACGCCCGCGGCGTGGGCCTTGGAGGCGGCATCCTGCACCTTCGCAAGGACCGTGTCCTTGAAGACGAACGCCGTCTGCGTGAATTTCCCGCACTGGACGGTCATGATGCCGAACTCACCATTGCGACCCGACTTGATCTCGAGTTTGGTCATCGTGCCCCAACGCTGGGGCCATTCCTTGCGGCCGGTGTTCGGCGCGTCGTTCGAGGTCGAGGCTTCGTTCTGGGCGGCGGTGTTGGTCTTGGTCATGTGTCGATCTCTCTCTTGCTGATCTTTATTTTCTGGCTGATCGTTCAGCCGCTTCGCATCGCGAAGAAGCGGCTGGGCGTTCGGCCGTTTTTTTTCTGGTTTTCGGATCTTGGTCGGGGGTGACGCTGTCCGGAAAAACCGCTCATCGGAGCAGCTTTTCGGGAAAGCGCCATGAGCCTCGTCCCAGGGGCGGAGTGATCCTGGCGAAGGGGCTCATGACGTCCCTTTGAGTGCGCCGTCTCCGGGGGTGCCGCTCTCATGGCGGAAAAGGAGATCGGTCGTCGCGGTCCGGAGGACCTTGAAAATGACGCCATCTAAGGGCGTTTCAGTAGGGTATGTCGATGTGGCGCTGCTCTGCCCGGGACCTCTATGTCCCGCGGTCAGTGCGCGCTGGGAGGGCGTAGCCCTTTAGATATTCTTCATGGCGCTGATCCTTCTCAATGCTGCCCATGTCGTTTGAAGGCGGGGCAGGGAACGTTTCCGCTCCCTGCGCGCGCTCTTAGAACGGGATGTCGTCGGTGAGGCTCTGCTTGGCCTCGGTCGCAGCAGAGGCTTGCGCGACTTTTTCGGCCGCCTGGCCGATCCAGTCGTAGCGGGTCGCACGCGCGCCGTAGCCCTTGGCCATCTCTTCGAGGCTCTCGGGCGTCTGCGCCGCGAGATCCGCAAAGGTGGTCACGCCAGCCGCGGTGAGGGTTTCGGCGACGGTCTCGCCCACGCCCTTCAGTGCGGTCAGGTCATCGGCCTCGACCGGGGCGGCGGTTTCGCCTTCGTCGGCTTCCGGGGCATCATCCGACGCGTAGTCGGTGTTGTCCTTAAAGTAGACGACCTTCATTTCGTCCTTGCTGAAGCCGCCGCGATCGACGGCCTCGATCGGCCCTTTGAACCACACCGAGGCCTGGACGCCCGCGGCATGGGCCTTGGAGGCGGCATCCTGCACCTTCGCAAGGACGGTGTCCTTGAAGACGAATGCCGTCTGCGTGAATTTCCCGCACTGGACGGTCATGATGCCGTAGTCACCCGAACGACCCGACTTGATCTCGAGCTTGGTCATCGTGCCCCAACGCTGGGGCCATTCCTTGCGGCCGGTGTTGGAAGCTTCGGTGTTGGCGGTGTTGTTCTGGTTATCCATGTTCGATCTCTTTCTCTCGCTGATCTTCATTTTCTGGCTGATCGTTCAGCCGCTTCGCATCGCGAAGAAGCGGATGGGCGTTCGGCCTGTTTTCACTTCGTTTTTTCTGGGGTCGGGGGAGGTGTTCGATCTCGGGAGGGCGCGCCCTCCCGTCGATCAAGCCGCGTTCGGCATCGAGGTTTCGATGTCGAAAAGGATCTTCATCTGGCACCCTTGTGCGTAAGGCGCATCCGCGTCGATGACGGTGAAGCGGCCGTGCCGTTCGATGGGAACGAGATGCAGATGAGGGTGAACATCTGCACGGATGGACGTCAGCTTGCCGGCGATGTCTTCAGCGATGCCCTTGGCGGCGGCGAAGCCGTCATTGCTCATCACGATGCAGTCGAGATACGCCGCCTCTCTGTTGGAGATTACCATACAGCGGGGCGCATCCAGGATGCGTTCATCGCCTTCTACGAAGACGGGAATTTCGAGCTCGGCATCGAGGGCGAAGGCGAGATTGCTCATGAAAACGTCCATCGGAAACTCTCCTTTGTTTGGTGAATACCGGGTATCTTCCCGTTTCGCGGCAGATCGTTCAGCCGCTTCGCATAGCGAAGAAGCGGCTGGGCGTTATGCCGTTTTCACTTTGTTTTTTTCTGGGATCGGGGTGGTGTTTCGCACGGTGTCCGGTTCTCACCGGGGAGAGGCGGTCATGCCGCTTCCGGCCGGTCACCGTATCTCGTGGCGTCCGTGAAATCCATGATGGTGAGCAGCGTGGTGTCGACGCCGTCTTTCGAGACGGTTTGAGCGACGCCGGTGACATGGATGTCGGCCTGGCGGCCAGCGGTGCTGGCTTTTTCATCCGCAGCCTTGATCTTCTCGAGGAGGGCGGGATTGAAGACCAGAGCGGTCTGGGTAAAGGCTCCGTCCTGCCCGCGGCACTCGATGGTCACGACCCCGTATTCAGCATCGTTATGGGGTTTGACTTCCAGGTTCACGAGCTTGCCGATGCGCTTCGCCGATCGGTGATCTCCCTTGGAGGAGGTGATTTCCAGGGCGGTGCTCTCTTGCTTCGGCATATGCTCTCTCTTTCGTTTCTTGTGGGTCGGCAGATCGTTCAGCCGTTTGTTTCTTGGTCGGGGGTGACGCTGTCCGGAAAAACCGCTCATCGGAGCAGCTTTTCGGGAAAGCGCCATGAGCCTCGTCCCAGGGGCGGAGTGATCCTGGCGAAGGGGCTCATGACGTCCCTTTGAGTGCGCCGTCTCCGGGGGTGCCGCTCTCATGGCGGAAAAGGAGATCGGTCGTCGCGGTCCGGAGGACCTTAAAAATGACGCCATCTACGGGCGTTTCAGTAGGGTATGTCGATGTGGCGCAGCACCGCCCAGGATCTCTATGTCCTGCGGCCGGCGCGCGCTGGGAGGGCGAAGCCCTTTAGCCTTTCTTCATGGCGCTGATCCTTCTCAATTCTGCTGTGGTTGTCTTCAGGCGAGGGCGGGGGCGTTTCCGCCCCCGGCGCGCTCTTAGAACGGGATCTCGTCGTCGAGGTCCGTGCGCTGGGCCTGAGCCGCGGTCTCTTCCGAGGCCTTGTCGGTCTCGGCGCCGGCGGTCTCGCCCTCGACGGCTTCCGGAGCCTCGTCCGAGCCGTAGTCGGTGTTGTCCTTAAAGTAGACGACTTTCATTTCGTCCTTGCTGAAGCCGCCGCGATCGACGGCCTCGATCGGCCCTTTGAACCACACCGAGGCCTGGACGCCCGCGGCATGGGCCTTGGAGGCGGCATCCTGCACCTTCGCAAGGACGGTGTCCTTGAAGACGAACGCCGTCTGCGTGAATTTCCCGCACTGGACGGTCATGATGCCGAACTCACCATTGCGACCCGACTTGATCTCGAGTTTGGTCATCGTGCCCCAACGCTGGGGCCATTCCTTGCGGCCGGTGTTCGGCGCGTCGTTCGAGGTCGAGGCTTCGTTCTGGGCGGCGGTGTTGGTCTTGGTCATGTGTCGATCTCTCTCTTGCTGATCTTTATTTTCTGGCTGATCGTTCAGCCGCTTCGCATCGCGAAGAAGCGGCTGGGCGTTCGGCCGGTTTTCACTTCGTTTTTGTTTGCCTTGCGGCGGTGGTCTGGAGGGGGAGGTGACGGGGAGCTGTCAGGCTCCCCGAGGCTGTCGCTTAGAACGGGATCTCTTCGTCGAGATCCTGGCGCTGGGCGCCGGCCGCGGTCTCTTCCGAAACCTTGCCGGTGTCGCCCTCGGCGTCTTGAGAGGACACGTCCGAGCCATACTCGGTGTTGTCCTTGAAATAGATGATTTTCATCTCATCCTTGGTGAAGCCGCCGCGATCGACGGCTTCGATGGGTCCTTTCATCCAGACCTTGGCCTGGACACCCGCGCGGTGGGCCTTGGCCGCCGCGTCCTGGGCTTTTTTCAGCGGCTCTGCCTTGAAGATGAAGGCGGTTTGCGAGAATTTCCCGCACTGAACGGTAATAATACCGAAATCCCCATTGCGACCCGACTTGATTTCGAGCTTCGTCAGGGTGCCGAAGCGCTGCGTCCATTCCTTGCGGTCGGCTTTGGAAGCTGCGTTCTGGGCTGCGGTATTGGTCTTGGTCATGCCTGTCATCTCTCTCTTTGTTTTGTTGGCTGATCGCTCAGCCGCTTCGCATAGCGAAGAAGCGGCTTAGCGTTCTGCCGATTTCACATTTCATTTTCTGTTCCCTGCCCTGTTTTTTTTCCGAGTGCCAGTCATTGGCGCTGCGGCTGGGCAACGGGTGTGTCGGAATGGAAAAAGCCCCGAGCATTTGCTCGGGGCTTGAGGGGGTCATTGGGCTGCGCGAAACGCTGCGCCGTTCTGGACGCCGCCATGGCGCCAGAAGCCGGTGAAGTTCGCTTCGGCGATTTTCTGGGCAGCGTCGTAATCGCGGGTGTAGCGCGACGAGGCGAGCGCGAAGCCGCGGCCGACCATCATCTCGGCGACATCGGTTCCGTCTTCGCGGAAGACACGGGCGACGAGACGCCCATATTTGTCGGTCTCGATGGGCCGGATCGTCAGGGTCTGGCCCTTCACCAGACTGATGAGGAAGCGTTTGGCGTCCGGTCCCTGGGACTGGCCCATTTCCGGGGCGTCGATGCCGTAGAGGCGCACGCGACGCGTGTCGAAGGCGAGGGTGTCACCGTCGATGACCCAGGCCTTGCCGCGGAACGAGGCCGGTCGGCCGGGGCGCAAGATGCGCGCGATTACCGTGACGATGACGATCAGGGTCGCGAGCGAAATGAGCAGGTTCATGTGAAAGCTCCTCGAGGGTGATGGGTGGATGTCTCACCAATGAGACGTCCACCATCTCGATCGAGGGACCGAGTGAAAGACAGACAGACAGAAGGTGGGGCGCGCTGACACAGCGTGATCCACCGTGACGACTGTCCGAGGTGCGCAGATGAGAACAGCCGGCCTCCGTCAGGAGACCGGCTGTGATTGCATGTCTTGGCAGGGCGGCCTGAAGCCTGCGTTACCAGTAGCGCACGCGCCCGGTATCGACATGGACGAACTCGCCATGGCGTCCCGGGTAGTAGCCGACACCCCCGGCACGCAGAGACATCGCGACGTCGCGCAGCTCACGGGTCGAGAGACCCGGCCAGCGGATGTCCATCGCAAGGCCGCGCATGTGCAGCGAGTTCTTGGCGGTGCCGGTGAGGGCGCGATTGGTCTTGGGGGTGCGGTATCCGGAGATCAGGCCGGTGGTAACTTCACTGCCGGTCTTGCGCGCAATGCCGGAGAGGATGTCGACCAGATGAAGGTCCATCCCGAAGATCTGGTTCGCTCTCCAGTCGCGCGTCACCGAGCGAAAGGCGTCAGCCTCGCGATGCGACAGCGCCCCGTCATAGTTCTCGATCGCGCAGTTGCGTCCGGTGTGGAGGCATTTGAGCGTGAGGGTCGGCTGGGTGAGAGCGAGTGCGGGGGTTGCGAGCGCGCTCGAGACGGCGCCTGCGCCCAGCGCAGCGACGCCTTTGGACAGAAAAGAACGGCGGGAGAAATGCATCCTGGAACCTTCGGTTTTAGTCGTGTGGTTTTGCGATATCCAGGAACTGGGTCCGATTTGGCCCACATGGAAAAAGCGCCGTCCCCACGCGAGTGGAGGCGGCGCTTGTCGGTCTTGGGAGAGAGGAAGGTTCGGAGGTTATTTCCCGGGGTGAGGCGTTATTGTCCTATAGGGGAAACGCACAAGCTCCGTGTCAGTCCCACCGGCCCTTCTTGAGGGCCTGGCGGTCAGCCTTGCGGGTGTTTTTCCGACGTTTGTTCGGAATGGCCTTCGGACGCGTGTCGACAGACACGGCGGTGCCGGCATTGCCGGCGCGGTGGTATAGGGCGAAAGCGTGTTCGTTGCGCATGGATCTCTCTCCTGATTGAGTATTCATCAATGGATGCTCAAGCAGGAGAGATGGTCCCTGTGTTCCTTGATCGGAAAATTTCCGGGTCAGAGGTATTTCACCAGGTGGCGATTGCAGTCAGGACAGGTGCCTTCGTCCTGAAACCAGCGGGGAGCAGGTTTCCACGGGGTGTTCTCGTGGCGGCAGGTGAAATAGGTAATGAGGTGCGCAAGCATGGCGTCGAAGATCCTTCGAAAACGGGATGAGAAAAAGCCGGCACCCGAAAGGTGCCGGCTTTGATATGGGTTCGCCACGTGGAGGACGCTCAGCGGTAGAGGCGAGTTCGGATCCGTCTCGCGGCGGCGGCGGCCTGGATATCCGCGCGATAGGCGGCGTCATTCATCTCCTCGATCGTGGGCTTCGCATCGACCGGCGCGCAGATCGCGCTGTCGGCGAAGTTCAGGTTCGGCCCGCAGATGTTGCAGTAGAACCCGTAGGTGTGGATGTTCCACCAGGTCGCCCGGCCGTTGTCGCACGCAGTGCGGTTGCAGACCCCGCCATGGACCTGTCCCTTGGTGGGGTCGGGATGCTGAGGGTAGCGGCTCGGGTGCAGATCGCCTGCGGCTGCGAGCGCCTCTGCGCTGGGCTCGGGCACGGGCTCGACGGGGGCCTTGAGGCCTGCGAGAGACATCGGGTTGCGCTTCGCGCGCATCTTTTCGTTGAGGCGCTTCTGGAACGGGGTGGTTTTCGGCATGTCTCTCTCCTCAGTGGGTGTGACCGATGCGGACATCGGCCTCGATCAGGCTCAGCAGCGTCTTGTGCAGCTTGACGAGGTCGTCGAACGCTTCGCGTGTGACGATATACGTGATGGGCTTGTCGATGCGGGGCACTGCCACGTGCTTGAGCATCTCTGCGGTCGTGCTGCTCGCCTGAAGCACGGTGTCGAAGTTCTTCTGGCTGAGAAGGACGAACTCGCGATTGTCGAACTGGACTGCGATGGCGCGGTTCTGGGTGTCGTCGAAGAGGGCGTCGAGCTCGGGATGGAAGGTCTGGGGCTGCATCATCGTGTCTCTCTCTGTCTGTCTTTCGGTCCGGGTCGCCCCTTCGATATTGAAGGGGTGATCGCGTGCCGGAAATTTTCTCGTTCGCGTCGTGTCGGTCTGGCCGCGCTCACCAGCTGTTGTCGCGATGGACGAGGTAGGCGAAGCCTGCGAGCATCACGAGGATGACGGCGGCGAGAACGGCGAGGAAGATGAGACCGACGGAGTTGTCGGAGGCCGAGATGCCAGCCGCGAGATCGGAAGCGGCGCCGTGATAGGTATTGTGTGCGGTGGCAGCCAGCGTTGCCGGCGCCATGGCGCTGGCGAAAGCCTGCGGGGCCAGCGACAGCGAGAAGATCGTCGTGAGAAGATAATATTTTTTCATCGTGATGCTTCTTTCCTGGAGTGCGTTCACACTTGAATGCACCTCCAGGACAGAAAGCGTGGCGCCTTGGCGAACCGAGGGGACCGGGGTGGTCAGCTCTGGGAAGTGTCGCCTTTCAGGACCTGGTCTGCCTGAGCCTGGGCGCGCTTGGCCAGTTCGGTCAGGGTGCGCTGCTCCGAGAGGTCTTCGATCGTGCGCAGGCGGTCACGCAGATGCTCGACGCAGGCGATGAGGTCTTCGCGGCTGGGCGAGACCGGCGCAGCCGGGACGGATTTTCGCCCGTAGCGCTTGGCCAACGCGGTGAGAGCGACGAGCGTGACGATGCATCCGGAGATGAACATCAAGATGGCGATGAGCATGGGATGTCCTTTCGCGAGGATTACTGCGTCGGGGCCGGGGTCTTCGTCTGCGTGTTCGAAGGTATCTTCGGCTCAGTGCTGGCGGTCAAGGCATTGCCGGGAGCGCGGGTGCCACGAACCGGGGTCTCCTCGAACAGAAGCTGGTCGAGGAATTCCATCAGGACGTCGTCGAGCGTGGGGCGCTTTGCCATGGTGTGTCTCCCTTTTTGTGGGCCGCTCTTGCGGGAAAGTTCCTTCACCAATGAAGGGACCTTCTCGCGGGAGTGGCGTTGGCCCTCGAGGGGGGGGAGTTGGGCGCAAGCTCGCGTCTTCGCGTGAGCGCCCGCCGCTGTTCAGCGAAAACTCACGATGTTCTTGCCGGTGACGCGCATCGAGATTTCGCACAGCGTGACCGCCTCATGCGGAGCGAGCAGGACGACATCGGTGTCGATGTTCTCGACATTGCCATTCAAGAGGCGCGTCGTGCCGCGGCGCAGGCCCTTCAGGGCGGCGGAGCTGAGCGTGTCGGTCGTCTTGCCGCCATCGGTCACGGTCTCGGCCTCATTGGCGAGCGCCAGAACCTGATGCATATCCGTCAGGCCGATGAAGTGGCGGTGCGCGCCCGCCGGGGCTTTGACGCGGCACTGGGCATGATCTTGCTCCATGTCGAGATCGGCGAGATCGAGTGCGATCGTGTTCACGCGCGGCGGCGCCGGAACGGCGGGTTGCGCTTGAGGTGCTTCGTTCATGCCGCTCTCCCGGGGCGCGGTCGCGCCCGGCAAGCCGATCACGCGGGTGGCGACGGCACTGCGCGAAAGCGACCAGCCGGAGGCGCTGTCGGCAAGAGCAGGCGCGGCAATGAGGGAAAGCAGGGCGGCGGTGAGCAGGGGGATGAGTTTCATCAGGGGATCGCTTTCTTGTTCGGCATCGAGAGGGAATGCCAGCGTGCTGCAGATCAGCACCGCTCGCGGAAGATGATTTTACCGGCCGACATCCAGAGCGCGATTGCAGCGCAGGAGAACACCGCCGCGAGGGACTGGGGGAAAGCGAACTCGTGCAGGCGTGCGGACATCGGCGCGATGGCGAGAGCCAGCGCCAGTTCGCAGTAGACTGCCGCAGGCAGGAACGGACGCAGGGTCTTGATGAAGCCGTTGCGCGCGCCGGGAGCCGCCATCAGCACAAGCAGCACGAAGATGAAAGCCGGCCCACCGAAGAGCATGAAGCTGAAACGTCCGAGATCGAGGAGGAAAGTTTGCAGAAATTCGGTGAACATATTGGCTCTCCATCGGGGTGTCGGTTGATGTGCGAAAAGAGGGCACGAAGAGGTGTGAGCGCTCTCGAGGTGAGGGCGCGCTTGGGGGCAGGGGCTCACGCGGCGCAGATATGCGTCGCGCCGAGTTTGCGGCCGGTGGTGATGAGCGCGAGAAGCTGGACGAGGCGCTCCTTCATGTAGCCCTCCGGGATACCGAAGGAGACGACTTTGCACCCACCGTTGCCGATCGAGGCACTGGTGGGCTCGCTGTAGTCAGCCTTGGGACCATTGAGCGCGCTCATGGCGGCGGCATGGACCTGATCGATCGGCGCATCGATCATGCCGTCCTCGCTATAGAACCCCAGAAGCTCGAAGAGCGCCCTGGTGTTGTAGTTCGACAGGTTGAGGCCCGCGTTCTCGATGAACTCGGGGTTTTCGATGAAGGGGTCTTCGCCACGCTCCTGGCGCGCGTCAGCGTCGTCGGCGAGCACGGTCTTGTCCCAGTGCTTGAAATCGATGACGGGACCCATGATGGGGCCGAACTCGGGGTGCTCCGTGATGACGCCGGCGTAGATGCTCATGGACATGGGTGAACTCCCTTGTTTTTGCGATCCTTGGCGGGGCCTGGCCCCGGTCTCACAAATGAGATCGGGGACAGGGCGCGCTCTGGATCTTTTCCTCGAGAAAGACAGACAGACCGACAGACAGGATCTGGGTCGCGAAGCGTACACAGGAAAAGGCCGACACCCCGTCAGGAGTGCCGGCCGTCTGGCGATGTCGGTGTCAACGGCACTGCCGCGTAGGCTGAGTGTGCTCTGCGATACCCGCAATCCTCTCTGCAAGACTGACGAAGTCAGGCTCATGCATCATGCGCTCGGCATCGACGTGGCGCTGGGCTTCTTCGCGCGTGATTTCTTCGGCCTTTTGCAGAAGAAGGCGGGCGAACTCGATCGGGGGCAGATTGGTCTCGGCCTGTAGCGTATCGAGACCATCGTTGGTCTCTTCGATGTCGTCGCTCGAATAGATACGGAACATGTCGGGGTATCCTTTCTCTGGATGTGCTCAGGCGGCGTAATGGCTGATCTGCGGGAACTCGCTTGCGAGGAAGCGCGCAAGGCGCCCGTCGCCCAGGATGGCCAGGCGCTGGGCGGTTTCGCGAAGCGGCATGTCGCCGATGCGGTAGCTGCTTGCCAGCTGCGGGGCGCTCAGGGGACCTGTCGAGCCGGCGCGCACCTGCCAGATAGCGTGACTGAGCATGTCTTCTCGGAAGTCTGCGCTGCGTTCGTGATGCGTTTCGAAACCCTGCCACTGAATGAACCGGGTCTGCCCGAGCGTGCCGCTGGCATCGGGGGCGTCGACGATCTTGCCGTCGACATCGAAAGACACTTCGGATGCGCCCAGGACTTCAACGACGAGCTTGGTCGGCGTGCAGTGGGTCACGCGCCCGATATGTTCGATGTCGTCATCGGTGCGCTCGGGATTGGAGCTGAAACCGATGAAGGGATGAACGATGAGAGCGGGTCGCAGGATGAAGCTAAGCATGGGGGGATCCTTGTCACGGGTTCAGGCGGCAGGCGTGGGCTCAGTCTCGAAGATACAGCCGACGGAGATAGAGGATGGAGACGATGCAGATCGCGATCGCGATCACCACGCCGTTCACGCTCGACTTGCTGGGCTCGGTCATCATGACGAGCGAGAAGAGCGCGGCTATGAGTGCCGAACACCAGACCACGAGGTAAGTGAGGCCCAGGGTGACGAGATAGCCGAGTTCGCGGGCTGCGCTTCGAAGAATGGAGAGCATGTCGGGATCTTTCTGTCTGTTGTTCGAAAGAGATCGACCCCTTTCGGAAAGGACGAAAAACTGCCTCGTCTGGGGGGCAGATCAGGCGGCCATCGCCGCCTTCTGCATCTCCCGCTCGAAGCACCCGTCGAGATAGGCGGCGAGGTCGGCGGGGGTCTTGACCCCGATCTCGTCCCAGTGGGTGAGATCCTCGGTGAGGCCGCTGATCCAGAGGCCCTCTTTCGGGAACTCCTCGGCGAGGCGCGCCTCGGTGTTGAGCGCGTGGAGGTAGTCGGCGAGCTGGGTCTCGCCGAAGGCCTCGACGGCCACCGAGAGCTTGGTGGCGAAGAAGACGCCGGTCGCGAGCACGGACTCGCGATGCACGCGCTGCGCCTCGGAAAGGCTCTCGCACTCGCGGATGTGCGAGACGACCATCTGGTCGTTGTGGTCCCAGACGGGGGCGCCCAGCGCGTCGAGTTCGAAGAAGATGACGCGGTGCTTGGAATGGTTGCTCATCGGGAAACCCTTTCGTCTCGTGATCTCGTGAGGGGCGTTGCCCCGGTCTCATCAATGGGACCGGGGAAAGGCCCCGACGGGATTTTCCTCGCCTGTCAGGGCATGCAGGCGGGAGTGCCGCGCGCGGAGCCTGCAAGGAAAAATGCCGGATCCGTCAGGCTCCGGCACAGTTTCGCGAAAGGTCGAAGAGACCTGTCTGTCTGTTTTTCGGGGCCGTCGGCTCCGATCGATCGTTGAGGCCTCAAACGGCGCGCGGCAGCGCGCCCTCGATCAGGGTCTTGCCGTCGTCGTCGAACCAGCTCCAGCGGGCGACGACGAAATGGCGCGTCTCGTGCCATTTGCCGTGGCGATCGCGATGCTGGCGGGTTTTCCAGAAGCCCGTGACGATGAGATCGACCATGATGTCGCTCGGCCGCCCATCTTCGGGCTGAGCGGCGCGCATCTCTTCGATCCGGCGCATCAGGGCGCCCTGGCGCAGCGCGTTCGCGCGCGGACCATGGAACTCGAGCACGATGTCTTCCCAGTCGTGGCTCTCGATGACGGCGCGGATCATGTCGGTCGCCACGCCCGCGCGCTGCACCGCACCGGTCAGGATGACGGTTTCGGTCACGATTTCGGCGCCGCGGAAGCGCGCATCCGCGCTCTCATTGAGCGAACCGGTCTCAGCGCGTCCCTCGATTTTCTTCTGTGCCTTGAATGCCATTTTCTCATCCTCTCGATTTTGCAGCCCCGTTCGTCGGGCCTCACGAATGAGGCCTGACGGGTGGGGCGCGGTGTCCCGACAAGAAAAAAGCCCCGACCGCGAGGGTCGGGGCATGAACAGGAAAAGCGTCACTTCGCGGCGTTTGCCGGCGGTTTGGAAATGGGTCCTTTTTCGATCAGCGCGTTCCAGTTTAACCGACGGCGCTGGGCGCGGTGGCCTGGGGCGCGAAGGCGCAGGTGGGTTTGCGAACCCAGGCCTGAAGCGTGGAGGTGGCCTCCTCGAGGCTGGCGACGCTGGTGTGGGCATGTTGGCCGTTCATCAGCCAGATCCCGAGTTCGATACGGTCGGCCTTGTCGGAACGGATGGTGGTGTAGGTCAGCACCATGCCCGGCAGGTAGATCGCGTTCGGCGTGCCGCCGCCATGCAGACCGTCGCTGTCTTCGAAGAACATCGGAGCGGCTTCGGCCTTGGGTGCGATGGTTTGCGCGACCTTCTCGATCGGCAGGCCTTCGACGACCGCCAGCAGGGCCATGGCATTGATCCGCAGCAGACCTGCGTAATCTTCCTTGCGCGGCTGGTCGAAGACCCGGCGCACAAGGGCTTCGGCCGCGCGGGCGGCGAAGGCTTTGCGGTAGATGCCGCTCTCGGGCAGGGTCTCGGGCAGGTTTCCGCCCGGGTTGAGAAGGGCCTGCATGGCCCGGAAATGGTCGGGGCGCGGGGCTTCATGACCTTCACAGGCGCGCGCGAGTGAGAACAGGCGGTCTGCCTCGGTCTTGTCGGCAAGCGTCAGTGCGAAGGCGGCGATGGTGCGGGAAATCGTATTCATGTCTCTCTCCTGGAACGGGTGAGCGGTCTCCGGTTTCGTCAAGAAAACCGGAGCCGGTCGGACGTCCGATCTTCCCTTCGGGCCGTCAGGATCAGGCGGCTGCGGCGATCAGCGCGGCCTCGGCCCCCGGTGCATCCACGAAGGCCACGTTGCCCATGCCGTCCTGCACGGCGAAGAGCGACTGGCCTGCGGGGCGAAGCCCCCAATAGGCGCCACCGGCATCGTAGCCGCCCTCGTCGAGCGCGACAGGCTCTGCTTTCCACGGGCCGTCGTGATCGAGCGATCCGCTCATGCGGCCCATCGGGGCGCCATACTTCGCGCCGACCGGCGGCACAGGGTCATCCTGGTAGACGGAGACGAAGGCAGAAAAGGGAGCGCGCTCGGCGGCCAGGACCTGGTCGACGGCCTGATCGCTGCTGCGGGCCCAGGTGCGGATCGAGATCTGGGTGGTCTTGACGGTGAAGGCGAGGCTTTGCATGGGCGGGGCTCCTTGGCGCGAAGACGTGAACGAAGATCCCGGCCGCACGGAGATGCGGCGGGAGGGAAGTGACACGCGGCCCCGAAGGGCCGCCTGACGAGAGATGTCAGGGATCAGATCTCGGTGGCGCCGAGGTCTGCAGCCGCCGCTCGCAGAGCGTCGAGCTGTGCCGTCGGCAGGCGGAAGGAGACAACGGCTTCTTCCGTCCGCCCGGCCATCGCCTCGATGTAGAGGTCTCCGATCGGGCGCCGGGTAAGGCCGTTCGGGGCATCGCCCGGGCCTTGCCAGCCGGCCCAACCGAGATCGTCGAGCTTCACACGGGCGTCGTCGGGCAAGGTGAACTGGCCACGGTCATTCTCGAAATCCGTGTAGAACTCGTCGACGAACCACGCCTTGGGCCAGTGGTTCTGGTAGAAATCGCGCAGCTCGGCGCCGGTGATGACCGTCTGCAGGTCGATGTCGTGGGTCACGATGGTCTTGCTCATTTGCGTGCTCCGTTCCATTCGGCGCGCAGGCGCTCGTGATGACGGGCAAACCAGGAGAGGACGACGACCGCAGGGCCGGCCTCGATCTGGCCTGCATCGAGAAGGCGGATCGCTTCGGCGGCGGGCATGACCTCGACGCGGATGTCTTCGTGTTCCTCGGCAAGGCCGTGGATGCCACCGGCGTCCGCCAGATCGGCAGGGCCGACAAAGGTCACGACGCGCTCGGAGCACCCGCCCGGCGAGGGCATGAAGGACTGGGCCCAGACCAGGTCTTCGGGCGCCATGATGATGCCGGCTTCCTCGTGCGCCTCGCGAATGGCGACCTCCCGCTCGCTCTCGTTCCACTCGACCATGCCAGCGATGACCTGGAGCGGACGGTTGGGGACGTGAGCCACGATATTGCCCGCAAGCACCTGGCGGATCAGCAGGACCTCGTCGCGCACCGGATCATAAGGCAGGACAGCGGCGGCGTCGCCGCGATCCATGACCTCACGGGTGAGCGTTTCGCTCATCGTGCCGTCGAAGCGCGTGTGACGGAAGACGAGCTTGCGGATCTTCAGGAAGCCGTCGCGCTCGAGGGTATTGGTGTCCCAGGAAATTTCTGCATTGGCGTCACGGTCTTGTTCGATATCCATGAGGGATCCTTTCACGAGGTCGGTTCAGGCCGGGAGCCCCGGCGTCGCAGTACGCGCCGGGGCTCCGGTTGGAACATGCGTTCATTCGGCGCGCCGCGAAAGCGGCGCTTTGGCGGAAGATCAGGATTCCTCCACCTCTTCCGTGGTCGACGAGATGACCGTATCGCCGAGATAGCCCCGACCGCAGTCTATCTCGACCTTGGCGTTCGACAGGGCGTGATTGCGATGCGCCCAGTCGCGCAGGATGTTTTCGACATGCTCGTCGGTCAGGGTAATGGAGCGGGTCAGGGTCTTGACGGACTCGGTCTTGATGCGGGGCAGGGTCATGGGTGACCTCCTTGTGGTTTGGAGTGTTCGATCGCACGGCGCGCTTAGGCTGCGCAGCGCCGATAGGCCTTGTAGGCGTAGCGATGACGGCTCTGCATTTCTTGCAGGCTCGGCTTCGCGCTTACCGGCTCGCAGCTGGGCGAGGGGCCGGCGTTGATCTCGGCCGCGCATGCATCGCAGTAGAAGGCGAAGGTCAGCGCGCACCAGTGGTGAGCTTGGTCGCATGCACACCCGTAGGTGTTGCACGCCCCTCCCATGATCTGGCCCTTTTCGGGGTTGTTGTGCAGCGGCCAGCGCTGGGGGTGAAGGACGAGATCCTGAGCGATGACGGAAGATTGCATGTCTATGCCTCCTCGATCTTTGCGCGGGCCCATCCCGCATCTGCGGGGGATGGGACCGGGGAAGGATCGTTTCTCTCTCGCGGAATGAAAAAGGGACGCGAACCTGCGGCTCGCGTCCCTGATGTCTGTCTGTCTTTCGGGGAAAGCTGTCAGGCCATCTCGGGCAGACGGCCTTTTTCGACACCGTTATGGGTGAAGCGCGCGACATGGAGCTGCAGCACGTGCTGCCACTTGCCGTCGCGGTCCTTCCAGAAGCGCTTCTTCCAGAAGCCTTCGACTTCGACCTCGGTGGTGACGCCATCGGCGAGATCCCAGTCGGCTTCGCGCAGGTCTTCGACGGCCTCGAGAATGCCCGTGCGCTCGGCGCTAAGGCTGGCATGGACGGTGTCGTCCCAGTCGGTGGCGCGCTGGCCTTTGAGCACCAGTTCGATGCGCTTGTCGCCGACGGTTGCGGGGATCGACTGGTCGTCGATGCCGATCGAGAGGCGACGACGATCGAGGCCGACGGTGACGATGCCGGTGTTCGTCGTCTCGCCCTTGAAGGTGCGGGCGAAATGCATCTTGTCGGTATATTCGTAGGGGCTCTCCGCTTTACGCGGAGCGGAGGTGTCGAGCTTGCTGAAGTCGATTTTCTTGAACGCCATGTGAATATCTCCCTTGTCTCGTCGGATCGTCTCTCGGGGACCGGCCCCTCACGAATGAGGGTGCCGGGCTTCGGGGGAGGATCAGGCCGCCTTTGCGGCCGCCGCTGCCTCGATGTTTGCCGCGGCAACGCCACGGGCGGTGCGCAGCATCTTTTCGATCCCGTAGTCATGAGGATGGCGTGCCATCAGCTGATGCTCCGGGTCGGCGCTGTATTTGAGCACGAAAGCGGCATCGGCCATCGTTTCGATCGAGTAGGTGTTTTCGCGCTTGGCCATTTTTCTCTCCATCTGTGAGGTCTCTTGCGGGACCGTTCTCTCACCAATGAGAGGACGGTGCCGAAAGGGATCGGCTCACCGGCTTGCAGGGGAAATTGTGGTCAGTTGCCGAAGGGCAAAAAAGACAGACAGAAAGATCGAGGATGGGCTTGGCGGAAAATCAGCAAAAAAGCTTCGCGCGGAGCATTTTCGGCCAAGGTTTCTTTCGCAGCAGAAAGCGCATGAGGGTTCTTGCCTCCTCTCATGCGAAACCGCCGGTCCCGTGAAGGACCGGCGGTTTTTTCGTCTTGGGATCAGCTGACCAGATACACGCTTGCGCCGGGACAGGAGGTCGCGGCCGAAGCGACGCTGTGCAAGGCCATCGCGTTGCGGCCAAGCGGGTCGTCGGCCTCGATCGAGACCCGCCCGAGAAGGTAGTTGTTGGCCGCGGTCTTCAGGACGCGAGGATCGAAGGTCTTGGTGTCAGGGTGAAACCCCAGATCGGAGAGCACATGACCCATCCAAGACGGATCAAAGGCGGGAACAACGGCATTGGTCGCCGAAACGATTTTCCCGGCTGCGCTCTTGGCTACGATTTTCATGGGCATCTCTCCTCTTGATGACAGGCGGTCCCGCCGGCGGATGACGGGCAGTTCTCTGGGATGTCGGGGAGGGCGCCCGTGCGGGGCCCTGTGACATGTATCGGCGATTTCCACCCGCCTGTCAGCCTGCTTGTCGCAGGCGCGGCAGATTGTCCTCGAAAGTGTCGATCTCGGTGATCGCGAGACGGGCGAAGCCGAGGATCGCCTCATTGAGCGTCTCGGGATCTTCGAGAGACGTCATCTGGGTGAGCGCATCGATCGCGCGATGCGCGTAATCCTCGAGGGTGTCGAGCATCTTCACCTCATCCTCATAGAGCCCGCCATCGTGACGAAGCGAGGCGATCTCGCGGAGAAGGGCCTTGTAGCGCGAGATCGTCTCTTGGCCGATCTCATGCAGGGTCTTGGGCGACATCTTGATGGGGAACGTCATCGGGGATCTCCTTGTCAGCGAAACAGGATGGGGAAATAGACTTCGCGTGCGAAGGCGAGGGCCTCGGGGTGCGCGGCGCTTGCATGCGCGTCCAGAAGGGCGCTGGCCACGTCTTCGCCGGCCACGCCATCGGGCAGGTCGGTTTGGGAGATCATCTGCTCGGGCTTGCCCGGGCGCGTCTCCATCAGGCGCACCTGCGATGCGCAGCAATCGACCACCGCGCTGTAGCCGCCGGTGGTTGCAAGGCGGGCCTCTGCGGAGGCGAGGTATGCGCCGATCGTCATGTCTTTTGGGGATTTCATGGATCGCGCCTCCTGCTTGTCTCTCACCAATGAGAGACAGGCAGGAGAGCGGGATCTGTTCTTGTCGGTGCGTCGAAGAGAGCACATGGAAAATCGGGCCGCTGCACTTCGGCAGCGGCCCGATACTGGATGGGTCAGGCAGCTGTGGCCTCGGCGGGTGTCGCGTCGATCTCGGCGCGCGCCTCTTCGGGCGTGCGCGCGGATTGAAGATCTGTGAGGAAGCTCACGGCGCGGCCTGCGGCGGAGGCTGCCTCGAAGATCGCAGAGGGCTTGTCTTGCAAGAGCTTCACCCAGCTCTGGATGTAGCTTGCATTGTCCTCCCGCGGCTGCGGTTGCACGCCGAGGCGCATGCCGGCCATGACCGAGCCGATCTCGGCCACGAGCTCTTCGCGGGCCCGCTCTTCCTTGCGCGCGTAGTTGTGCAGGGTGGAGCGATCGAGGCGCTGGGCCGCGCCGGTCCAGTGGACGAGCTCGTGCAGCAGCGTCGCGTAGTAGTGCTCGGCAGCGGAGATATCGCCATTCGCGAGGAAGGTCTCGATCGGCGGCATGCCGATCTGGTCGCTGGCGCGATCGTAGAACGCGGCCGCGGCGGGATTGATGACGACGCCGGTGGCAGCCACGAAGCGCTCGAGCTCGGCATCGTGCTCGGCGGGAATGTCGGGCATGGCGTCGAGATGGGCCGGCACCAGCCGGCTTTCATCGAGATCGTCGAGCTGGCTGACATGCCAGACGCGGTGGATCCGGTAGAACGAACGGACATCGATCTCACCGGTTACCTCGTCGGGGATGCGGCGTTGCCCGGCGGCGACGATGGGAATGCTCTTCTCGCCTTTGCGCAGGCGGCCGACCCGATCCTCGGGGTCCTTGGCGAAGACGACGCTGGCGGGCAGGAAGCGCGGATCGTCGGTCTCGTTGATCATCATCCACAGCGCCGTCGTGAGCACGTTGACGCCGGAATAGATGTGTCCCGAAATGCCGTTGAGCGGCGGGCGGGGTGCAGCCCAGCGCTGGAACCATTTCAGCCCGTCGGTCTCGATCATCTCGATGATCTGTCCGGCGACCTGCGCCTGCAGATCGGGGATGGTGAGGCCCTTGGGCTTCGCAGTCTTCTTCCGGGGCATGATGACCTCCTTGAGGGTATGCGTGATGAGGAACCGGGCGCCCGTGAGGCGCCCGGAGATTGAAGGCAGGAGGGGAGAAGGGTCAGTCCTGCTCGGCGAGCAGCTTGAGCTTCACCGGGTTGCAAAAGCCGCCTTCGTTCGCGAAGGGGTCGTAGCGGTCGGCCCGGGTGCTGCGCTCTTGGAGCGGCGAGGGGGCGCCGAGCATGAGGCTCTGGGCGTAGATGGCGAAGACGCGCACGAGCTCGGTGGCGCACACGCCGAGATCGACGCTCTGGAACCAGTCCGGATTTCCCTGTCGGGATTTGCGGCTGAAATACCCGTCCGCGACGCGCGCGAGATCGGATGCATCGAAAAGCTCGGTGGTGTCCGGCTGGGTCTCGGCGACTTCGGCGACGAAGATCGCAGCCATTTCGGCGGCGAACTGACGGAAGTTGAGGGAGCTTTTTTGCTCTCGCCAGAGCTCGATCGTGCTCTGGATCGCCCATTCCATCTGCTTGCTCATCGTGGCCGCAGGCCAGGTGGGGGCGAGAATGGTATCCATGCTGAACTCCTTGGCATGTTCCAGAGACAGGCCTACTGCCCCTTCTTCTATGAAGGGGCAGGCGGGGTGTCTCGGCCTGACACCTGGATTTTGGACCTGGGCCAGTTATGGCATCCAGGCGCGGGATTATCCCGCGAGACGCGTTATTCGCGGCAATCGCTCCCGGATGCGATCGGTGGTGTTTTGGTGGTGGAGTGCGTGAGCAACCGGGGGTGCGGGGGCGCCAGCCCCCGCCCGCGTCATCGCGGAGGTTGCTCGAGGGCGGTCAGCTCCGCGATGGGCGTGTGATCCGACCAGGCGACGCCGTGCAGGAAATCGGGTTCGGGCGCGCGACCATCTTGCAGGAAACAGCACGGATGTGCGGCATGCATGCCAGCGGGGCCGCCTTCCAGGAAGACGACGCGACCATCATCGAGAAGCATGAAGTCGAGGGTGAAATCCTGGCGACCCCAGGTGTCAGGCATCCAGTCCGGGGTTTGCTCCATGGCGTCGTCAGGACCGCGATCGGGGCACAGAGCGTGGTTGCCGATGCCGAGATGCAGCGCGGCCATGGTGTCGAGCATCGTCTGTGCCATGGCACAGGCCTGACGCATGGGGTCTGCGAAAGTGGCGGGGTCCATGGCGACCTGCGGGAAGTAGTTGGAAATCCCGACGACCTGACCGCTTTCGACGAAGACACGGAACTCTGCAGGCCAGCGACCCTTCTTGCCGCGGTGGACCCCCTCGATCGTGGCGGGAGTTACGATGGGGCGCGCGTAGGCACGGACCCGATCGTCGCCGAGATCCTTGAAAGTCGTGTAGAAGCGGTCTTCGTGGAGATCGAGGTAGAGCCCGCCATTGTCGGCAAGCTCGAACAGGCCGGAGGTCATCGGGGCACCCCGTCCCATGAGGTCTTTGATCTCACGGGGCGCGACCTGCTCCATGCGCACCATCTCGCCATCCGCGAGATCACGAAGCACGCAGGCATGAAAGGCCGAATAGGCCTCGGCGTTCGGGCCCTCGCGCTCATCGAAGCTTGCGACATAGATCTCGGCATCGAGATCGGCGAGCAGGCGGGCCGGGATGGCGTCGATGCCGGCCCGCTGGGCGACAGCCAGCCAAGCAGGCAGCGAGTTGAGGTTCATCTGCGCCGCCGGTGCGCCCGGCGAACGCGTCAGGATATCTGCCGGGTCGATGAGCCGATCGCGGGTCCAGCCGTAGATCGCGTCGCGCTTGGCGCGCCTCTCTTCGGGGGAGGGGATCGAGATATCGAAGTCGAAGAAGATGCCGGTATTTGCGCCGTCAGCCATGGGTATCCTCCGAGATGATGTGTCTGTCTGTCTTTCGTGCCTGCGCGGAAAGACAGACAGGCAGAAAGTCGGTTCAGGGTGGAAGCCCAAGAAAAGCCCGGGCGAGCATAGGCTCGTCCCGGGCTTCTTCATCCACGATGGAAAGGGTGTCGTCTCAGACCGCGATCGCGTCGTCGATCGTGGTGAAGAACTCGGAGCGGGTGAAGGGCATGGTGATGATGCCGTCGGCGCCAAGGCCCTTGGCCTTGAGCGTAGTTGCGACCCGGGCATGGCGATTGATGACCACCACTTTCGGCGCGGTCCTGGCGGCACGCAGCTCGCTGAGGAACGAGAAGCCGTTCCGGTCTGGGAGATCGGGGTCCAGCATCAGCAGGTCGAACTGATCGGTGGCCATACGGGCCTGGGCATCGCCGGCGCTCGTGCTCTGGCAGGTGGCGTGTCCACCTTCGGAGAGAATGCGGACCCAGGCCTGGCGTTGGTCCTGGTTGGGAAGAACGAGTAGGATGCGAGCCATCTGGGCCTCCTGTTGCAGCCATGTCGGAAAATCTCCGTCATTGTCGCGTCAAAGGCGAAGGCCCATCAACCGAGTCGTCCAGAGGCGGTTGCGGTTTGTCGTGGATAAATGCGGGATAAGCCAAGGCAAAACCCCAGGTATCTGTGGAGGACGCGATCAGGTCGCCTCGGTCCTCCACAAGAGGGGGAAGTTCCTGATCTCGAGGGGCTCGTCTCTCACCAGGGAGAGGCGAGCCACGCCCGTGATATTTCCCATGCGAGGTGTCAGTCCCGGGAGAGGAGCTTGAGATTGCCGTCGGCGATGGCGCGGAGCGTCTCGTCGATCTTGTCCGGAGCGACAAAGGCAGCCAGCGCCTTGGTCATCTCGCGGAGTTTTTCCGCGAAGGTCTCGAGTGCCTGTTCGTTGGCCTCTGTGGCGCGCACGCAGGCCACGGTCTTGCCGGACTTGTCGCGGTAGACCTCGGGCCAGGGGCTGATCTGCCAGCGGTTGTTGAAATCGCCATGGGTGTTGAATTCACGCAGGAGATGATCGCCGTCGATGGTGGTGCCGCGTTCGACCTCGGTCCAGCTCAGCTCGCATCCGGCGCCGCTGCCACCGTAGATCCGGGCCGGGTTCACCCGGACCAGCAGCCAGCGCTCCCATTTGATCTTGAAGTGAAGATCGAGCTTGCCGCGCATTGCCGAGAGGCAGGCCGACAGGTCGGAGCCGTATTCTTCTTCCCCTTCGCAGGTCAGGTAGAACTGGGTGGCGGTGACCTCTTTCGGCGGCTCGCTGTTTTCGTTGTAGCGGCTCTGCAGGTAGGCCTCGATCTCGATCTTCCTGGTGATGATCTTGCCGTCGACTTCCTGCTTCACGTCATAGGGGAAGGTGGCGATCTTCTTGCCCTTGCCGGGGCTCTTGCGGATTTGGCCTCGGGCCATGGCAGGTCTCCTTTGATCGGTCTGTCTGTTTTTCGTCAGGCTCAGCCTGCGGGGCCGGGATCGGCACGCGCGCCCCCAGGTGGTTTCGGTGGTCTGCGTATGCGGCGTAGAATATCGATATGGACCTGATCATCGCGCGACGAGAGCGACATCGCTTTCATGCGGCCGGCGCGAGAGAAGAGGTACGTGGAAAGACCGCCAGCCCTGTTGGGGGCCGGCGGCGGGTCGTGAGATCACTGGTCCTGAACGGCCCACAAGGTGGCGCCGGAGGTGATGCAGGTGTTCAGGGCATCGACGATCTGGGTGTGATCGTAGGTGTGATTGAACGCGTCATTGGGCATCTCGGCGAAAGCCTGGAAGCGCGCAAGCGCTTCGGGCGCCTCTTTCGGGCGGATCATGATCGCCTGGGCCTTCGAGTTCTTGACGGGGTAGGTCCAGGGGGCGAAGGCCAGTTCGATCAGGGCCAGGTCCACGTAGTTCTCGTTGTAGAACCCGTCTTCATGCATGACCTCTCCGTCGGCATCGGGGCCACGAAAGAGGGTCGCGCGCAAAGAGTGGTTCTTCGGGCTGGCGTTTTCGAAGGTGACCGAGGTGACCGGGGATTGATCAAGCATGTGGTTTCTCCTTGTTGGATGTCGACTGTGGCAGATCAGGCCGCGCCGTAGGCTTCTTCGCGGGCCTGTTCGACACGCCGGGCCTCTTCGCGAGCCTGGGCGCGGGCCGCGCTCCCGGCGATCGCGTCTTCGAGCGTGAGCAGGCGGTAGCCGCCACGTCCCGCGACGAGTTCGATCTCCTTCCAGGGCGTCTCGTTGCGATGCTCGAGATGTTCTCCCCTGAACTTGCGGGCCTCGTCATCGAGTTCGTTTGCGTGAAACGCACGGGTGATCTTCACGAGCGGCTCGAGCGCGCCGTCGAGGTCGATGCCGGTCGAGAGCGCTTCCTTCGCCACGAAGCAGTCGGCAAGCGTGAGAAGCTCGCGCCCACCGCGGCCCGCGTAGAGTTCGATATCGCAGTGCGGCGTCTGGTTTTCGTGTTCGTGGTTCTTGCCCCAGAAGCGGCGCGCTTCATCGTCCAGTTCGTTGGCGAGATAGGCGTCCGCGATTGCGGCCAGCGGCATGAGGGCTTGAGCGAGGCTGAGTTCTTTCATGACGGACATCCTTTTTCCTCGGGGGTGCTGCGTCTCATCTGGATTTTTCTGCCTGTTTCTCGATAGGCTCCGTGCGGCTTTGACCTTTCCGCGATGCGGAAGAAGTATGGACGCCTTGATAATACACCATTATGGTGCTATATGATGGAGAAGAAGAAACCGACATACGATCTCGAGGCGATTCAGGCGTCTGCTCGTTCAACGATGGGGATCACGAACGCGGCCTTACAAGGTGCAGCGAAAATGGGGATGACCCGCACCGACATGATCGGTGTTATCAAGGGACTGACGCGTCGTGATTTCTACAAGTCGATGACGACGCATCAGAACCATAGAGTGTGGATGGATGTCTACCACGGGCGGGCCGACGGCTATGAGATCTACATCAAGTTCGTGCAGGACACGGTCGCAGAATTCACCTGCACGTCTTTCAAGGAGAAGTGATATGGCTGCTCGCGAAGAAGCACGAGTCCATCCGGAGACCGGCGTAACGCTGGTGCGGGGTGTTCGCACCGTCACACTTTCCTTCCGTTCCCAGAAGGAGACGATCGAGCTGCCCGGTTGGTATCCCGTCGATGATCCGACCGCGGATCAGGGCGTTCACGATGCCAAAGATATGCAGATCTCAGATCGAGCGATCAATAGAATGAAGGCGCTGGAGGCCGGCTTGATGACGCCGGACCAGGTCCGGAAGGCGCGGAAAAAGCTCGGCCTCACACAGCGGGAAGCGGGCCAGATCATTGGTGGCGGGCCGAACGCGTTCCAGAAATACGAGGCTGGAGATGTCGTGGTCAGCAAGGCCGCGGACACGGCTCTGCGACTTCTGGCGAACAAGCCCGAACGGCTCTCTGAGCTTACGTGCGACGCGTAGGCGACCTGACCACATTGCTACTCGCTATCGAAGGACGAAGTCCGCGGAAACACCCGCGGGCTTTAGCGCTTTCGTTTGGGTCTGGGGCTGAGATGCCCCTGTCCTGTGTCCCACCACGTGGAATGCGTCAGTCGCGCTCGCGACGAATATCGGGATTGATGGTGTCAGCCAGAATATCCTTCCAGGGGCGACCCTTCTGGGCAGGATCGGGCGCGGGCACGCTTTCGTCGAGGAGGCCGAGGCGCTGGAAGCCCTCGCGCATTTCCTGATTGAGCTGCTCGGAGCGATGCGCATGACCGGCCACGAAGCCGACGATCTCGCCGCGGTTGTGAACGAGGTCGTGATAGACTTCCTTGGTGGTCTTGAAGACGTCCAGGGCGGCGGGAAGGTCGTTGAGGTAGATGTTGGCCACCAGCGGCGCGAGATCTTCAGCCAGATCGGGCGGCGTCAGCGGGTGATCCTTGAGGGCGAGAGCTGCGCCGGCGATCACGTAGTCGGGTGCCTCGATCTCGCGCGCAGGCGTCTCGAGGCCTTGCGCGACGATGCGGGTCGTGGCGCCGGTCAGGTAGCCCCAGTTGTGCTTGACGCCCGCGATCTTGCGCGCGGCGATATTGAGGCAGGCGGATTTCCTGGTGCTCGGTGCGCCGATCTCGGCGAGAATGTCGCTCACGATGGCCGACAGGATCTTGGTGTCGAGTTCGATGCGCGTAGGCAGGGGTTTGGACATGGGTCATCCTCATTCATGGCATCGGCGATTTCGGACTGTGGCCCTCGGTCCCTGGACGCCGACCTTGAAGTGGGATTGGCATGTCGTCGGGAGATGTCTGTCGCGGTCCATCGGGCCCGGAGCGCGAGCTGAGAGTATCACGCCGCGCCAACCCGGCCCTTCTCAGGGCGGTGCATTCGGCCTCTCTATGAAGAAGAGGCCGGAAAGCAGCGTCGATGTCAACCTGCAGGTCAACCAGGCGTCGTGTGACCGAAGCCAAGCGATCGCTTGTTGCAAGTCAGGCGAGCGACATCCCAGACAAGGAAAATCGCCCCGATGGGCACAGCGGCGGCGACGACGTAAACCCCCAGAGGGTAGGGAAAAACAAGAAAGCGAATGAAGGCCGACATGATCAGGAAGACGGGGAAGCCGCGATACACGTCCTTCAGTTCTCGCTCGACCAGATCGCTCCAGCGAAGGTAGGGCGGATACTTCATGTGGGTGACACAGAACAGGGAAAGAACCAGGATGCGCCCGACGGCCAGACTGGCGAGCCCACTGATGACGAAAATGGCCGCGATGAGGACGATGGCGGCGAAGGCCATTTCCATGTCTGGGTCTCCTGCTGGATGAGGGAGGGGAAATGGCGGCCGGGATGGCCGCCATGATGGGCTCAGATTCCGATCGCCTTGATGCGGCGGTAAGCGCCTTTTGGCGTGATCAGCCCCTCCTTGTAGTCCTCGAGAACGTCAGTCAGGGCGTCTTGCTTGGCGGTCGTGTCGTCAAGCGCGGCGCTCAGCTGATCGCCGAAGGCGGGACTGCGCGTGGCGGGCGGAGCCGTGTCCGGGATGTCCTGCGTTATCTGCATGTCGTCGGTGTTCGTGCCCTGCAGGTCGCATTGCTTGCTCGCGAGGTGCTCAAGCGCGCTCAGTGCGTCTTTGATGTCTTTCGTTGGCACATCAATTGGCAGGAAAGACATGCCGAATGCTTCGAGGTTGCGCATGTGCCTGTCGAGTTGCTTCCACAGTACGGCATCGCGCACGAGGTGCCCATCGGGGTCGCGCCAGTCGCGTTTTTTCCAGATCGCCATGTCCTCGAAGATGCCTTTGAGGAGGTCCGGGCTGTCGAGATAGATTTCGACTTCCGAGGTGGAAATCTCACCGATGCTCAGCGTGTCGAGAGCTTCGATGACGGCGGTGAGTTTCATCGCGTCTTCGGTGGTGGATCCGGCGCCGCCGACATTTGTCAGGCAAGGCGGCTCATCCTCGATTTCATGGTAAATCGTCTTCGGCGAGATCGTGAAGGCCCAGCCTCCGGAACCGTGCACGCAAAGACCTTGAGCGATGATGATGTAGGTGTCCATTTTGTCTCTCTTCGATTTTGGCCATTCAGGACTGGTATATGTTCAGGCTTGACCCAACAGAGGATCAGTCCGGGCTTGTCTTGTTTTCAAACGCGCGCTCGACGCGGTCAACAGAGCTGGGAGGATGACATGGAAAAACCGCCGGGCCCGTGGGGGCCGGCGGTCGGGATGTCACGGGGTCAGTCGAAGGGAGACGGGTTTGGTGTCGTCGACGAGCGCCGCGAGATCTGCCGCGGCAGCGTCTTCGGTTGCGTAGTAGCCGGTGTCGCGCGAACCGGGTTCGATCCAGACCAGCTCGCCCTTCGCGTCGAACTCCTCGTAGCGGGTGCCGATGTAGAAGCCTGCGGCAGATTGCAGGACCTGCAGGTCCGAATATCCGCCACGCACGGCCTTGGGGTGTTCGAAGACGGTGGCGCGCGAAGAACCGACGACGTTGTTCACCTGGGGGCTTTGCATATCTTTCTCCTGATCTCTGGAACGGTCATGTCTCTCACGCAGGGGAGACATGACCGGGTCGGAGATTTTTTCCGGGAGATTTTGGGACCTGAAATATCAAGTCCGTCCGCCGAAGGCAGGAACTCGAGCAAGTGTCGGGCATCACTCCAGCAAGATGGTCGTCGAGCAGACCTGCTCGTCGCTGGTGATCTTCACCTTCGAGCCGGGAACCGGCGTGAGCTTGACCTCCCACTCCCCTTCGATGAGGCGCGTCAGCGGCGTCAAAGTGGTCAGGGAGGTGCCATCCCAGTCCCAGGTGATGTCGTCGATAACGACCTTCCCCGGCGCCAGGGTGGCGATATCCGCGTGGCGTCCGACACGGGAAAGGCCGGCCGTGCGTGCCTTTTGATCCTCAGACAGCAAATCGAACAGATCGGGGTAGAAGGTTTGCAGGTCGTGGATGAACCGCGGGACGTGGGTTTTCTGGTAATGGGTGATTTCGTCGCCAATGAGCGATTTCGGTCGGTAGCGGCAGATGGTGTCGAGCAGCTCGGCCGTCAGTGCGTCCTCGGGAAGCCAGGCGCGGTCCATGGGAGCGTCTTTCGGTCCGCTGATCTCAATGCTCATGTGCGGGTAGGGCAGGTAATACCAGCCGTTGATCTTCACGATCATCCGCGACGCGGTTTGCTTGTTGACCGGACGCCGGGCTTGCAGCGCGTCGCTTTCGGCCTGACGGGATCGGATCCATTCGATGAACTTCGCCGAACGCTGCGACGGACCTTTTTCAAAGGTCTTCTTGCCGAATTGGCACGAGGCGTTGCGCTGGGTCAGGACGCAGCCGCCGCAGCGCGCAAGAAGGTCGCAGCGATCCGGGATCTCGCAGAAGATCTTGCCCTGCGACGCAGGGGCGCTCCGGTCGCCTCCGATGAGCAAGGCGCGCGGGTCGTTCACCCAGGACGTGATGAGTTGGCTCATGAGATGTCTCCGTAGGCTGGATGGCATGTAGAAAGGAGGCGGCCGGACGGTCGCGCGGGTCAGGCGTTTTTGCTGTGGGAGTCGTCCTTGGCGGGCGGCGCCCGGATTACGAGATGTCGAAGTCTTCGCCTCTCGGGGCGGTCTCATTGGATGTCTTGGTCTTTGCGACGCTCTTCGGGCGCGGCATTTGCTGATCGCCCATTGGAGAGGCGGTGAAGACGACCTCCTGGTGGGTCTCGGCGTCCGGTGGAAGGTCCTTGGAGTTCCCGACGACGATCGAGTTTTCCGATTTCATGAAGAAATCGTCCCCGGCAACGCCAGCGAGTGTGCCGCGGTATTTGCGACCGGCCGAGGTGGTCGCGAGATAGTGCTCGTGCCAGTCGTAGTTCTGGGCATCGAAGAAATTCGTAAGTGTGGAGAGCTTCTCGGTGCGGCCGGGATCGGTGATCTCGTCCATCAGGCGCTCCATGGGCTTGAGGTCGCCTGCGGTGGCATGTTCGCTGGCGGCATACATGCGCTCGTGGCTCACGACAGAGAAATCCATCTTGTGGCCGGCCTGCTGGGCCAGCTGGGACATGAACTCGCGCTGAACCCGACCATTACCTTCGCGAAAGGGATGGATGGTGTTGAGATCGGCAAAGGTCCGGGCAGCCTTCTTGGCGAAGGTGGCGCGTGGGAGGTCCTTGAGGAAGTTGCCTCGCTTGAGGCCGCGACCGAGGCGCTGCAGCTCAGGCTCGATACGATCGGAGCCGGTAAAGCTCACGGCGCTGCCGGCCTTGCGCATATTCCTGATGGGTTCGGCGATCTCGCCTTCGATGGTGGGGCTGTCGGAGCGGAAATGTCCGGCCCATTCGAAGGCGTCGCCGAAGATATGACGATGCAGCGCGCGCAGGTGAGCGGCATCGAAAGTTTGGGGGACCGTGACCTCGCCATCGCGAAGCTCGGCGATCCGGTCGGCGGAGCGCCAGGAGATCGCGCTGTCGAGGGCCTTGGGATCATGATTGATCCCGAGCTTGTTCTTGAGGGTCCGCCCGTCGGCCTGCAGGTAAGGGTCACGCAAAATGCTCATGGCGTGGAAATGTGGCCCGCCCGCAAGATTGGCGATCAGGACGCCGCTTCAATGCGCTCCATCTCAGCGCGCACATCGGCGCGGGTGATTTCACCCTTGATGTGGCGCTCCTGAAGGGCGAGGAACTCGGGCGAGATGGTGCCGCGTTCGATGCGCACAGAGGCATTGGCCTGGCGCCAGCTTTCGCGGCGCTTGGCTTGTTCTTCGGCCGAAATCGGGGCGATGCGAGCGTCTTTGGGCATGTTCTCGGTCATCCTTTCAATATGGGGCCTCGGACCCTGTCTGTCCACGTCTTAAGCATGCCGGACGGGCATGGTATTCACGCGAGGAAATACCATGTCCAGACGGTCGTGTTCGATGGGGGCAGAGGTTGGATCTCTACGCGGATTTTTTCCCTTTCGGGATCGCGGGATCGGAGACGCGGTGAAGGCGTCGTCTCAGGCGCCCCACGAGTTCGAGGTCTCCCCAGGTGTCTGGGCGATACTGGGTGGGGAAAATCGTGGTGCACTGCACCACTTTGCCCTCAATGTCCTCGTAAGCGTCGATAGGCTCGCCTGCATTGGCTGCGCGCGCGGAGAAAAATCCGTACATTGGAAAACCCGGAAATGATAAAAATAACTGCCGGGAGACATATAGGATTTTCTGCATACGGGCAAGAGTTATCCCTTGCCCGTGCAGGTCATCAGCCCGTGATACGCGCCGAGCGCGGATCGGCATAAAAGATGTGATCGCCGATATGTGCCACGACGGGCATTTCCCGGTTCCAGGACGGGTTCACGTTCTTGGTGTGGTAATGATCGGCACCGTCGAGCCAGGGGTCCGGCCCCTCGACAATGGCGACGGTCGCGACTTCTTTCGCCCGTTCCCAGGCGGCAAAATCGGTGATCGGCGCGAAGCTGCGATCGCTTCGCAGGAAGGAGAATTGCACCGGCACCACGACTTCGCAGGCGGTGGAGCCCCAGCGGTTCGGAACGGCCGCGCGCTGCAAGATGACGGATGCCACGGCGGCTTGGCCTTCGCGGCTCTCGCCGCGGGCTTCATGATAGATCGCGACAGCGAGACACATGAAGTCGGACTGGCCCTTGAGCGTGTGCGGCAGGTTCGCGAGGACGTGATGCTCGTAGAGGCCCTCGGGGCGCGCCATCGGGCGCTGGTCGGCCCGGGGCGGAACCTGCGCAAGCGGCAACTCGGCGGGATTTTCGAGCACTTGCTTGAGTTGCTCGGTGAGGTCAGGGGCGACGAAGGGCTCGGCATAGGCGAGTTGCATATCGCCCCGGATATCGACAGGTTCGACGGTCTCGTCGGCATGAACGCTCGTCGCGACGATGGCGAGTGCGGACAGGGCCGCAAAAAGCAATCGGGTCATTTCGAAGTTCCATGGTTGTTTCAAGAAGGGCGCGCGGCCGGCGACCCTTCCCTTGCGGGAGTGCCTCGTCGGTCAGCGTGCGTATGCCCAGCGCTGGGCGGGAGGCGGTTCTCGCCTGCTTTCACCGACCCTTTCGGGTCGGACGTGCTCAGAGTGCCCGCGGTTGCGGGCAGCCCGGGGTGCAGAGGCGGATCTCGTCCGCCTTGCCAGCCTGGAGGGTCTCGACGAGTTCGAAGAACACGTCATCGATCGAGACCGCGCCGATCACGACGAAACGCCAGCGGGCCCCGTAGCGGGCCCAGAGCGAGAAATCGTCGGAGATCGGCATAATGGCCGGGATGATCTCCTCGTCGATCTCGGCGCCGGCCTGACGGATGGAGATCGTGTGGCCGCGATCGCTGGCGGCGATGTAGCCCATGACCTGGAACAGGTCGGCGGTCTCGAGCGCGGGGGTCTCGATGTTGCCGATCTCGGAAATGCTCAGCGCGACGTAAGGGTTCATGCCCATCGGAAAATCTCCTTTTCTCGGCGGTTCCCGGGCGGGGCCGCATCCTCATCAATGGGGATGCGGGTCCTGGCTGGGTTGGTCAGCGTGCGTATGCCCAGGTCTGGGTGTCGAGGTTCCTCCGTCTCATCTTTTTTCCGACTCCAGGGAGTCGGTGACGATCTCGAAGGGAGCGGGATTTGCTCGACCGCGAGCGGCTCCGCATCCTCGCAAGGCAGGGATGCGAAGCCGCGAAGGTTGAAGTTTTTCACAAATAAAAAGCGCCGGCCCCTCGCGGGACCGGCGCTTCGTCTTTTTCTGGGTTGGCTCAGGCCGAGAGGCTCTCGCAGGGCTCGAACATCAGCTGCCGACCCTCGTTCGTCACGAGACAGGCGCCGACGCCGACATTCGCCCCGGCCCCGAAGTCGACACAGACCCGGGCGTTGGTCTCCATCCGGTCGAAGACCCGGGCGATCCGATCGGGATCATCCGAAGGATGTTTGCCCCATTTCTTCGGGACGGTGTGCCCATGCAGGACGAGAAGACCGCCGGTCTCCTGAGCATCCTTGGTGGGAGCCTCGAACCAGCCCCGCTGGTTGGCGAGGAAGGGCTCGCGGACCCACGCCCAGTGATCCCGGACCTGAAGATGTTCGTCCTGCTTGAAGCCAAGGGCGGTGTCGAGCGCGAGTTTCGGGTTTACCCCGGCATGCACGCAAAGCACCGGTCCTACCCGCACATGCGAGGGCATGGTCCGAACCATCTCGATCGGGTCGACGCCCCGGGCCTTGAGAGCCGAGACGAAGCCCCGCATGAGATCTCCCATGCGCGGGAGAAGCGGGTCGAGAGCCTTGCGGGCCTCCGAAGGGGTCTGTGCGAGATTCATCATCCGAAGAACCGCTTCGAGATCGAGCTCGACCGGTGTGCCCTCGAAGACCTCGAGCAGCACCGTGATGCCACCATTGCCAAGCCACAGGGTCGCCTGGTCGGTGCAGACATGACCGGCCCGAGCCTCGTCGATGGCGCCAGCCATCATCAGCTCGTGATTGCCGGGCAGGAGCGTGACCGTGTCGGCCCGCGTGAGTTCGCCCAGTTCGTTTACGAGCAGATCGAGGGTGTCGAGCGAAGCGGGACCCCGGTCGATTGCATCGCCGAGGAAGACGACATGCCGGTGGCGCGCACCGGTGTCGGTCGCAGCGATACCCTTGCACAGGGCGCGCAGCGTCTCGGCCTGACCGTGCACATCTCCGATGGCGAAAACAGCCTCGTTGGCAGGAAACGCGAAGTCGCCAAGGCCGGGGCCGGTGACGGGAGCGAGATCGGTGGTGATCATGGGCTTTCCTCCTGGGACGGGTTGGTGGATTTCTCATGAAGGGAAGTCCGCAAACGCGGCCCCGGCGGGGCCCGCAAATTTAATTCAATGAAAATAGCGCGACCCGTCGGGTCGCGCTGGGAGGTCGCGGGATCAAGCGCGCCGCGCGTGATCCTGAAGGGGGTCATTCGATGTCGGTGAGATCGAATTCCATACGGTCGATGCTTTTCAGCTCGCCGATCCGGCGGGTGTGGGAGTTGCCGAAATGTCTGCGCGGATTGCCGCACATGGGACAGGAGCAGACCGTCAGGTTATTGGCGTTCCGGGCACGCGTGTCATGGGGATAGAGGCGGCGTGCCTTGGCTTTCTGGCGCTTCAAGGCCGCGCGGCGCTGAGCGCGCTTGGCGTGTTGAACCCTGGGCATGAGAACGAACCTCCTGATGATCATGGTCACAGGGGATATGGGGTCATGGCGCCCCAACAGGGAATGGCGCCATGGTTTCATGTCCGACGTCTCAGAACCCGTAAGCGAAGAGCAGCCTGAGATTTTCCGGTGTGCAGGGCGCAAGCTGTGTCAGCTGACGCACCATCTCGATCTCGGTATGGTGCGACATGGCATCCATGTCGTTGTGCTGCAGCGTGCCGTCGAAGCCTTCGGTCACGACGCCGAAGAGAATTTCGCGATCGGCGAGATTCAATGGCGCGAGATCGGGCGTGATGCTGGAAGGTCTCTGCCCCAGGATGATTTCGAGCCGGCGCCAGAGGCGCAGGAGGTAATCCTCGGCGGGCGCATTCCCCGAGAGGGTCTCTTCCGGCACGATGTCGTCCCGTCCTTGCGCTGCGTCGCGCTGCAGATCGACAAGCCGGATGTGGCCAGGTTTGGTCAGGGCAGCCCTGCGCAGTGCGCCACCGGTGCGTATCGGATGCGCGAGGAGGTCGATGGCGTAACGCGAGGCGTCCTGGGGCAGACCTGAATGTGCATAGGGCTCGATGTCTGGATTGATGCGGCCGCGCGCCGACGTCTCGATACCGGAGATCACGGCGAAGAAAGCCGGGTCGTTGGCACTGATGGCACATCCGGCGAAAAAGCCTCCGCCGCTGGGCCCGCGAAAAAGAGACAGGTTGGACACAACGGCCTGCCAGCTCTCATCGGGCGCCCGGCGTTCGAGAACCCAATACATCGATCGCGAAGAAGGATTGGGGTTCGAGAGGAGTTTCATCATGTCACCTCGTGGGAAAATCTTGTTCGAGAAGATCGCCAGCCCGTTCGCGCAACTCCCAGTAGCGCTCGGAGAAGTCGGGATCGTTGAGATGCGCCCCACAGACATGCACGGCGCAAAGCGGCCGCAGATGCGGGGCCACGACGCAACCCGTCTTGCCAAGAAACGGCAGTCGTTCCGCCCCTGGCGCGTCTTCAAGCGCGGTGCCGAACTCGGTGCGTGCAAGCTCCCGCGTCGCCTCGCATTGATCGGCCGAGCAGCAGGAATGGGGAACGCGACAGGCGCCGCATTTGGGACGGGTGAGCTCGGCGAGTTCGGCGAAGGCAGCGATGGTCTCGGGCGAAAAGCCCTTCGGGTCGGCCATGGGGATCTCCGGGTCTGCGGCGTGGGGTGGATGAGCAGGCACTGCGCCTCGTCGGTCTATTCCTTTGCGCGTATCTTTCGCGAGTGAAGATATTGCGCGCTGCCGACGACGGCGGCTGCCGCGACACCGAACAGGAAGGATCCGATCAAGACGTCGAGGGCCGGGCTGACGAGGCGGCCGTCGAAGAGGTGAGAGACCATGGCAGTGCCCGTCGCAATAGCGAAGAGACCATGGTTCAGCTTGCCGATAATGACCAACCAGTAGAGCGGCGAGTTCATGATGTAGTCGTCGAGGTCTGCGATGCGCATGTCCTTTGGGGCCTTCCGGTCGAGAGGGGGAGGAATGACCCGGGCGATAGTCCCGGATCATGCAACAGGTATCAAGCCGCGCGGCCCGCATAGCGGCGTTCGCGGTAGTCGCGATCCCACGGCGTGTAGATCTTGACCGGGTCGGGCCCTGCCGAGGGACCGGTCGCGGAGGCGGGGCTGCGCTTGTCGGCAGGTGCGCTCCACCACCAGACGCCGTCTTGCAGGAAGACTTCGTTGGCCTGGGGCCAGTCGGGCGCCTTCTCAGGACGGAAGACCGGGTAATCTTCAGCCTTCAGGGTGATGCCCTCGCGATTGGCCGTGGCGAGCATTTCGGCGTGATCGTGAACCTCTTCCCTGTCGGCCTCGCGGTAGATCTCCACCTTCAGCTTGCGGCCGTAACCCGAAATGTGCTCGACCAGCTCGGCTTGGGCAAGGCGGGCATGGTCCTCGGGCTGGTGCCAGGCCCCGTGGACCCCGTCGAGATCGACGTCCCAGACGAGATCGAGGATGGCCATCGACTCGTAGTTCTCGCGCACGGTGATGGCGAGCTCCGCACGGTAGGACTGGAAGCGGGCCACGAGGTGACCGCGCGCCAGTGCATAGAAATCCTCGAGCTTGGAGAAGGGCGCATCGGGCAGGCCCGGCACGAGAGCGATGGTCCAGGTCATGTAGAGGCGAACGCGAAGAGCCATTAGGCATCCTTTCACTGTCTGTCTGTTTTTCTTCTCTGGCAGGTCGTCCTGCTGTCGATCTCGAAATGGGATCGACGGCAAGGAGGAGGTGAGCGATCGCCCTTCAAGGGCGTATCCATTTTGCTCCGGGACCCGGGGTGAAGGTGGAGCGCTGGGCCGGTTGGCGCGAGAGCGCGGCGTCGAGCTTGTCCAGCGCGCTATCGAACGCGCCCTCGATCGGATTGGGGATGTCCGGCAGGCCGAAGCGCGCAGGGGACTGGAAGGCCATATAGCCTATGAAGAGGAGGCCTGGCAGGAGGAAGATCCGCAACCCCACCCAGATCCCGGTGTCCCAAAATCCTCCGATCGTCTCGCGGCGTCTCGACATGTGCGATCTCTCTTTCGGTTTGCTTCATCCGCGCCGCAGCGGCGCCGTCTCACGAATGGGACGGGGCATCTGCGGTTTTTCAGCTGTCGGGTTTTGCCTTGAGAACCTGGGGTCGGACCCGAGGTCATGAAAAATGCCGGGCCCGATGGGGCCCGGCTGTCATGAGGTCTGCGGATCGACGAGATCAGCTCTCGGGCACGCGTCCGTCGATGAGATAGACGACAGGCTGAAAATGGACGGCGCAGGTTTCGATGATATGCGCGATCCGCGACCAGCTGCCGCCAGCGAGACCGGCGCCGATCAGCGGCATGCCGACGGCATCGATGACCTTGGGCGGTGTGGCTCTGCCGCCGCTATAGGCCTGGGTCGCAAGCGCGACCTTGTCGATCCGGCGAAAGGCGCGCTCGATGGCGTCGTAATCGGCGTAGCGCCGCGGGCCCCGGCCATAGTGGTCCTGGGTGATCGCGTTGATCACGACATGGGGGTCGCAATCGACCCAGATGGTTTCGCCAAGCTCCAGGCCATGCGTAGCGAAGCGGTTAACGTAGGCGGAAAAGGCCTGCGGGTAGCGCTTGCGGATCGCCCTGGCGACACCTGCGCCCATGACGCCCTGGGCGTTGCAGCCATGCACGATCGCGGGCTCGGAGGCGGAGAGTAGATCACCGGTGCGGTATTGGATGGTCATGTGAGGGCTCCATGGTCAGGGAAGGGCGGTGCGCGCCGATCACGCGCACCGCCCCTTCATTGCAGTCCTGGCACTCAGTCCTGGGGCGCGAGCACCTCGCCGGTCTCAATGTAGTGGCAGTAGCGCACGAGCTCTGCCCGTGCGATCGCCTCGGTCTCGAAGGGGCCGGTGATCTGGCTCCAGGTCTCGTCGTAATACCAATACCCTTTGGCGTTACGGGCCACCGGATCGCCTGCGCGCTCGTTGACCGGCACCGGCGGGTCATTCACCAGGCTCTCCTCGAGAGCCTTGATCTCTGCATCCGTGTGCTGCCCATTTGCGTTCATCGTCATGATTGCTTTCTCCTGGTCTCCATTGCTCTCATCAATGGGAGCAATGGCGTGCAGGAGATGGGATCATTTTCCTGGGCCTGGGGAGCGGGGATCTTCACAGACCCCCGCAAGGACAGATCTCACGCCTGGCTGCGCAGAGCGTCAGCCTGGGCAATGACCTGGGCGCGCAGGACCTCCGGGACCTGGGGCCGATCGGTGTGATCGGCGCCGCGCTGGATGAAGCCCGCAGGCAGGGTCATCCGGACATCGATCTCGAGCGCATGGGCTGCGACGGCACCGGCGAAGTCGATCCCGGTCTGGCCGCCGGAGATGACCCGGCCGAGGGGAAGATGCGGATGCATCGTCGAGAAGATGGCGAAGAGATGCGCGTTCGCGGCGTCCTGATCGATCCCGTGCGCGAGCAGGGTGTAGACCCCGTTCCCGGCGACGTTCAGCACCGGCAGGCGACGCCCGCCGAGAAAGCCACGGGCTTTCAGGTCGCTAAACAGGCGGCGCGCGGAATGAAGGGGGTCTTCGGAGATCGGCAGGGCGAGATATTTCTCGCCCGCGGCACGTTTCGTCAGCCGCTCGCCGGCGGACGAATAATCCGCGGCAATGGCGATCGTGAGATCGGCGGTGTCCGCGTTCTCGCGAGTTCGGGGCACATAGGACGACGAGGGGTGCGCTACGATGTCGAGGCGGGGGGTCTTGGGCATGAGTCTCTCCTCTCAGGCGTTAGCCGGCTCTTGTCGGTGGCCGGCTGTGACCGCGGCCACCGACACGATGCAAAGATGAGATGGGTCTTTCATGCCCTGGCCTCCCGTCGCGCCCAATATGCGGCAAGGTCGGCCTCATGCCCCGATGGGTTTTGCGCGAGAGCGAGCGCATCATGGCTGGAGCGCAGGAGATGGAATTTGGGAGCTTCATCGATGCCTTGCCAGCGCGGTGCGAGAGCGGCCCGGGGGTCGTTCGGTGCGTAACCGCTGGCGTCGAAGATGCCATGAAGGCACGGGAAAGTCGCCTCCAAGCCCAGCGCGCGATCGACGATCTGGCACATGGATCGCCCCTCCACACCGTCGAGAAGCACCATGAAACACCAGGAGAGATGCAGCTTGCTGAGAGGTGTGGCGAGCGACGACTGGAGGGTAAAGGGGCCGTCCGCAGAAAAGCCGTCGTCGAAGAAGAATTCGCTTTCGTCATCGAGCAGGCAATCCGCGCAGGACGTGTTGCCAAAATTGGCGCCGACGGCGTCGAGAGAGGAACCGAGCAGATCGACATCTTCGACGTCGACGACCCCGGACAGGGTCAGGGCGCAGGAATATCGCGGCATGATGAGGCTCTTGGATCAAGGTTTGCGAGAAAGGGCCCGGCCGTGCATGCGACCGGGCCCTTGCGTGAGGAGGGATCGAGGGATCAGGCCGCGCGGATTTCGGCGGGCAGGCATTGCTTCGTGGCCTCGATGATTCCCGCAAGTGCGTCGGAATCGAAGCTTTGCGTGACCTCGGAGACGGGGCCGTCACTGAACCAGGTTTCGGTGAAGGTGATCGGCGTGATCTCGACCTTGCCCTGCGCGGCCAGGACCATGGCGTAGTTGGCGCCGAAGATCCACGCGGAGTGCTTGGAGATGTCGAGCGCGAGGGTGATCGCCTCTTGTGAGATATCCTCGAGAACCTTGACCTGAAGCGGCAGGCCGGTGGCAGAGCGGGAAAGGAAGATATCGTCCTTTTTCAATCCGGTTTTGTCGAAACTGCGCATGATGAGAGCCTTTCTCAGTCGGTGTCGCCGGGGGCCACCCAGCTCTGGCGATGCGGACAGAAATAAGCGCCGGGCAGCTGGGTGACCGGCGTGTCGTCGAAGATGATCATTTCGGGCATCTTCTTTTTTGGCAGCCTGATGGCCTTGCCGTCGAAGAGGAAGGCAAGGTTGTCTGGCTCGGCAATCTATCCGGGCGTCATGTATCGCAGGGCGCTTGATCTTCGGGATCCTGGTCGACGATGGCGAAGAGCAGAGCGCCCGCGCTCAGGAGGGCTCCGACGACGTTCAGGCCAACAATCGCGAGATATGGCAGAGCCGGCGGCAGCGGATCGAGAGGGATGTCGAGACGCCAGAGCGAGATGGCCATGCCGGTGCAGACAAGGGTGTTGAGGGCATAGATGTGCGCAGTCGGCTTCGTCGGTGTAGAGGATGTCATGATGGCGGACCTTATGCGGTGAGAGTGTCGAGCGCCTCGAGTTCGGCAAGAACCGGGTTCTCCGGATCGAGCTTGCGTAGCTGCTTCATCAGGCGTCGGCGCTGGGCGAGAGCTTCCTCGAAGCGGTTTGCGGACGTGGTGAGACCTGCCCTGCGAAGGCCGGAGATGGCCTTTTTGAAGGACTTCATGCCATGTTTGTCCTTTGCGGGTCGGGTTGCGGTCTCATGGCTCATTTGTCTTCCCCCTTGAGATAGCGCTTCTGCATCGCGTCGATCGTGGCTCGCATGTGCTCGGCCGTGGTCGGGGCGTCGGGCCCGTCGATTTCCACGATCACGATGCGGTCCTTGATCTCTTCCAGGATCGCGCGGGCCTGAGACCATTCGAAGGTCATGAGGCGCGGTCCTTGATGGCTGGCTTGCTTGTCCTCGGCCGCACTCACCGCCCGGATCAGGCCCTCGCATTGATCGACAAGAGCGCGCCCGGAGGCGCGTCCGCTGATATATTCGGAAGCGGCGTGTCCAAGCCCGGAGAGGTTGTGAACCGTATCCGTGGCTTCGCGGATGAGGGTGAGCGCCTCGTCGACTGCGTCAGGGTCGGCCTGCGCGCTCCAGCAAAGCGCACGCAGGTAGGTGAAATGCCTGCCGCAGAACAGGATCAGGCGCGCCAGAGGATCGGTGAGATCAGGACGCTGGCTCATGCGGTCTCCTGTGCTTCGGTTTTGGTCTCGAGGTGGCGCACCGGCTCGGCTTCTTCGAAGATGACGGCCTCGAGATTGCCGATCTGTCCGGGGTGCATGTAGGTCAGGATCATCGGCGTCTTGCGTTCGAAGAGGTGATCGGGCGCCGGGCGCTTGTGCTCGGGGATCTTCATCCGGATCTTTTCTTCGAGCGGACGCATCTCGCGGGTCGAATAAATGAAGGCGCCGTTGAGCGAGATCTCTGGGAAGCTCCGCATGGTGACGCCATCTTTGGTGAGACGCTTGCGCATCTCGGTCGAGCTGACGCCTTGCAGGGATTTGTGGCTATAGCGCGATTGCGCGATCATGGTGACCGCATTGCGCCGCGCATCCTGCGCGCGCCAGGCGACCATCTGGGCGGCCGCACGGCGATCAGGCATGCCCACGACGCGCGCGTCGAAATGGGGCAGGCGATCGGCGAAGTCGGCAAGACCGATCTCACTGTGCAGAATGGCTTTGGTGAAATGCGCGGTCGCCAGGCCAGCCAGCACCGAGCACATCTTGAACGGCTTGCCGCCGAAGAAATGCTCGCCGACCTCCGGGGTCGGCTCCCAGACCAGGCTGATCTCGTCGCTTTGCACATAGGCGGCCTTGGCGCCGGTGTCCTTGAAGAGCGCCACAGCCGTGCGCAGCATGGCGTTGGTCATCCGCTCATCGAACGGGCGTTTCATGCCGCGGGTGAAGCGCGAAAAGCCGCGCCCGTCGATGCGGGCATAGATCGGAAGATCGCGGGGAAAAGCCTCGGGCGCCGAGGCGCGTTCAAGGGCTTTCATTTCATCGCCAAGGGGATCGTGCATGGAGAAGTCCTTCGTTTGAAATCGTGTGAATGTCGTTTCGGCGCCAGGTGCTGGGAAAAATGATGAGCCGCGAAAGACAGACAGACAGACAAAGGGCAGGGCTTTCGCCCGCCCCTTGGCGCCTCGTAGCTTAGGCGACCTGTCCGGTCTCGACCAGTCGGCCGGCCTCAAGGGCGAGGTCCCCGAGACTGCGTGCCTCGGCGAGCGAACTCGTGGTGTCCCCTTCGATATGCAGACACCAGTAACCATAGACGAGATCCAGGCTCGCTTCGAAACGACCACAGACAGAGACTTTCATATTCGGGTCGTCATCGTGGGCTTCCCATTGAATCTTGTTGGACATTCTCTCTCTCCTCTTTCGTGCACCCATGCGCGGGACCGCGCCCTTCAGGGTGGTCCCGCGCATGGTCATGTCATCGATCTGGCATCGTTCTTTCCCTGAGGGGAGCCGAGAGGGTCAATGGGGTTCTTTTTCCGTGCTCGGTTCCATGCCGGTGGATGCGGCGACATGGGCGCGTGCATATCCCCTGATCGCAGAAAGGAGGATGATGAGAGCAAAAACGAGGATGACGCTCCACAGCAGGGACAGGCCCGTAAGACCCTGGAGGGCAGCGGCGGCGACAATGAGGGCAAAGCCTATGAGGGATTGTTTCATGGCGCGTTTCCTTTTCATAGGGAGGGAAAGGGGCTCAAAGCCCCTTGAGGATTTCCGCGGCGATCGGGGCGACGCCCATTTCGCCTGCGAGTGCGGCGGCGAGGATATTGAGGATCACCAGCTTGGTGAGCTGCACGAGCCAGGGCGGAAGACTGACGGTCTGCACGAGGTCGATCATGCGGCACATGGCCAGCATGCCGGCGTCGTTGATGGTGGTCTCGAGTGTCTTGATCATGCGCGCGTCCTTCGTTCGATATCGCCTCTCGCATGCGAGGAGGCGATAGCGGGACGAAAGGACCGCACCGGGGCATCTCTTTCGGGGCCGAGCGTGAGCGAAGCCCCGAAAAAAGGGGCCGGCTCCCGCGCGGGAGCCGGCCGGACATCATTGGCGGGCGCGAAACGCGGCCGCCAGGTTTGCGATGGGAAGTCCGGTGATCGCGGGGCTTGGCTCGAGAAACGGACGCAGCATCGCTTCGCGGGAAGCCGGACGCTTGAGAACCCGGAAAGATGCAGGCAGCGACGGGAGAGGAGGTCTGCGCGCATAGGACGCATAGACCGAATACGGATATTGCAGACCGAAGGTCCGGGTGAAGAAAGATCGGACGGCGGACGGGGTGTCGTAGGACGCAGTGCTGAAAAACGACAGACCGAAGGTCTCGGTGAAAATCGGCTCGTCGAAACTCCGTCCCATGTTCATCCTGGGCGACCGGATAGGGCGGCACTCGATCTTGTCGCTGATCTTCGCGACCTTCTCCAGAAAGGCCTCTTGGTGGGCATAGAGTTTGACCATTATTTTCTCCTCAGGACCAGAGATCGCCGAAAATGGAGGCAAGTCGCGCGCAGGCGCCGCGCAGCATCTCTTCGCCGCGGACCTTTGCGCCCTTCTCATACAGCTCGACGCCGTAATTCATCTCGATGGAAATGTCGGTAATCTCATTGTACCAGCTTTCGCGGGTTCGTCTGGCGGGCACGGAGTGGCTGTAGGAGGCATGCAGATCGATAAGCTCGGCGATCTCGAGGAGTGCCTGCGTGTCGACATGTCCCGGCAGGGTCGCGATCGCGCGGATTGCGTCTTCGACCTCTTCGGTGACCTCGCCGCCCTCATAGGCAAGAAGAGCCAGAACGGGATGGGCCGGATTGGGGATGGTGTCGCGCACATCGGGTGCATGGACCCGGGCGAAGAGGCGCGCGGCGCGCAAGGCGATCGCCTTGTGGGTGTCGACCAGCTCGGATTTCGTGAACCCTCGGGAGATGGCTTTCGCGATGACGCCTTCGCGCTGGCTGATTTGGACGTCGTTTTTCTCACAAGGCATGGTGTCTTTCTCTCGATGGGCATCGGCCTCGGGCGGCCATTCATTCATGATGGTCACCCGAGGGTGGGGCTCAGGGGCGGTCCCAGCCGGGACCGGTCACGTCTGTTCCGGGGATGTCGCGAACCCGGTCCTCGCGCTCGGAGTTCGCGTAGATCGCGACATCGACCTCGGGGTCGATTTCCGACTGGGTCCGAATATCGTTGACCCGGTGGATCATGACCGGTCCGCCGAAGATGCGATACGCACGGGTGAACTCATCCCCGCGAAATCCGATGTAGTGGACGGTGCGGGGCATGGGGGCCTCCGGGGGTGAGCGTGTCGCGTGCGACAGGGTCTATGGTTCCTGTCGCATTCACGACAGTTATCCGACGAGAAGCGGGGACAGGATGGCCATGATCGCAAGCAGCGCGAAAGTGACCGCGATGACCGCGCCTGCGGAGGTTGCCCGCTCAGCCTTGGCGGGATCGAATTCCACAGGTTTCATGAAGCGGCTGTCGCTTGCGGGTGCAGGGGCCGGCGTCGGACGGCCGCTGGCGCCGATGAGGGCACGAATGAACACAACGAAAAGGGCGATGAAGAAGAGGGTCATGAAAAACATGATGTTTGCTCCGTAGGACGTGTTTGTTTCAGGCGAGATGAGATGAGGTGCCAGTCTCAGCTGCAGGGAGGAAATCGACTGGCGGTCTTATCTCGGCATCGTAGCGCCAGCTTCTGCGTTTCGACCGGAAAGCGCGTAGAGAATGCCGCCGATATATCCAATGACGGTCATGACGAAGACCGTCTGGAAAATCGGGGATCCCTCGGGGGTGTAGTGATAGGCCGCGATGAGGGGGCCGGCGGCCGCGACGATCGTGAAGGCGTAAGCCGAGGCTGCGAACGGCTTGGGGATGATCACGCGGGAGAAGATCTGAAACCAGGAAAGCAATCCGAGAGCCGTGCAGTAGAACAATGTCTTGCCGGGGGTCATGTCGTCGATCTGTCCAAGCAGGACGCCGGAGATACCGCCACCGATGACGACCAGCAGAAAGGCGATTTGTCGGGCGAGGAGTTTCATGGAGTATCCTTTTTTCCGAGGCAGGATTGGGTCAGTTATTTTTCTCGCGAAGCCCGGGTGTCCCGCGCCTCGTTTTCGAGTTGATCGAAGAGGCGTTTGCCGGTCTCGGCAAAATGGGCCTCGTCTGCCATGGCGTCTCCGCGTGCCGCGCTCTTGCACATGACGAAGATGAGCACGAGGCCGATGGCGATGTAGGTAATAACGGCAGCGATCATCAGCATGTGGGCTCCGCAAGTGTGTCTCGAGAAGATTGGATGGTCGACGCAGTCACGGAAAACATCGCTTTGCGCGAAGGGAGCGCGTCGGTCCAGTAGACAGGCAGGGACAATGTCCCTTTCTGTCTGTCTTTCTGGCTCAGCCGAGATCCATCAGGATTTCGTCGAAGATGTGCTTGAGCCGGGCGATGCGGTCTTCCATGGGGTCCTCCGCATCCTCGCCGTCGGTGGCCTTGCAGGCGGCATAGGCATCCTTGAAGCGCTCAAGGGCAGGATCATCCGCGGTGGCTGAGGCCTTCTGGATTTCTTCCGACTCGTCGAGATCGACGCGAAGGCCCCCGGGATAGCAGACAAGCTCGGCGGGGAGTTGTTTAACGATGACCGCGCTCTGGCGCTCGAGCATATCGACGAGATGGAGCTCGTTGAGTTGAGCGATGCGCTGGGCCTTGTCGATGTCCTGGGCAGAGATGTCGTGACGCGCCACAACGAGACAGCGGGACCGGGTGTCGTAATTGTCGCTGTCGGAGACGAGCAGGGTTTCGCCGCGGACGATGTCGCGTCCGTTGTAGCACGACGTGCGAAGGTCATTCATGGGGGGGTCTCCTCGTTTTTTCGGGTCGGCCAGTGGCGCCTCTCGGTTATTGAGAGGCGCAGCTGCGCCTGCCTTGGGGGATTTATTTCTCGCGCTTCGTTTCCAGCACTTCGCCGGTCTCGGCATTGGTGCAGTAGATGAACAGCTCTTCGTAGCGTTGCTTCAGCTTGAGGTGATTGTTGCTTGCAGTGACGCAGGCCTCGCGCGTCATCGCCTGAGGCAGGGTCGTAAGACCACCGGATTTCAAGCGGTAACGGTAGATGGTCAGTGACCAGGTTTTCGCGGGCTCGTCCGAGGGCGCCGCGGGCTCTGCGAATGCAAGACCGGGAACAAGGCAGAAAAGAAGAGCGATGCGTTTCATGAAGGGCGCCTTTCCGAGGATGATGTCGAGCCTTCGAAGAAAATGGGAGGCATGACGAACAAAAGAAAAACCCGGGTCCGGTGTGAGCCGGCCCGGGTGAGGTTGCTCGCAAGCGAGCTGAGGAGAGGGGTTTGGTTCTTGTGATCGAGCCCTTGCGGGAAGCGGCCCTCCGATCGAGAGAGAAGGGAGAGAGGAGAGAAGCTCGGAGTGCCGCTTCTCGAAAGGGCTCCGGGGCGCGGCGGCAGCGCCGCACCCCGGTCCGTTCGATCTCAGGGTCAGAACGGGATCTCGTCGTCGAGATCCGTGCGCTGGGCTTGAGCCGCGGTCTCTTCCGAGGTCTTGTCGGTCTCGCCCTCGGCGGCTTCCGGAGCATCATTCGAGCCGTAGTCCGTGTTGTCTTTGAAATAGACAACCTTCATTTCGTCCTTGCTGAAGCCGCCGCGATCGACGGCCTCGATCGGCCCTTTGAACCACACCGAGGCCTGGACGCCCGCGGCGTGGGCCTTGGAGGCGGCATCCTGCACCTTCGCAAGGACCGTGTCCTTGAAGACGAACGCCGTCTGCGTGAATTTCCCGCACTGGACGGTCATGATGCCGAACTCACCATTGCGACCCGACTTGATCTCGAGTTTGGTCATCGTGCCCCAACGCTGGGGCCATTCCTTGCGGCCGGTGTTCGGCGCGTCGTTCGAGGTCGAGGCTTCGTTCTGGGCGGCGGTGTTGGTCTTGGTCATGTGTCGATCTCTCTCTTGCTGATCTTCATTTTCTGGCTGATCGTTCAGCCGCTTCGCATCGCGAAGAAGCGGCTGGGCGTTCGGCCGGTTTTTTCTGGGTTTTCTATTTTCAGGGGGATGCGGTCTCGGTGAGGGCGGGCAATGCACTCAGGAGATTTTGACCTCGACATGGGTCGCGCCAGCGCTCAGTCCTGCGCGGGCAGCCGCGCCCAGCAGACCCGGCAAGATGCCATGCAGGTAATTGCCATCGCTGGTGAGCGTTACCTGGCCGCCGGCGAGAACGTCATCGATCGGGAAAAGGTGGCTGCGCCCGATCTCAAAAGCGAGGCCTCGCTCTTCGATCTCTGCGCGAAGCTGGTAATGTTTCAGGTTTTCATAGGCGCCGGGGACGTGGTCGGGATTTGCAGCCGTACTGAACTGGCCCGGCCCGTTGACCGTGACGCGTTTGGCGCCGCGCACCTCTTCACCATAAACCGGTTCGGCACTGGTATCAGTCAGGCGGACGGGTTGGATTTCGACGAAATCTTTCGAACGGGTCATCTGGGTGTTCCTTCCAGTATCAGGCTGCGACGGGAGCCTTGGTGGGCGTGGGGAGTCTCGCAGGAAGAGACCAGCAACGCCCACTCAGGGCATCGATCGCTTTCAGGGCAGCGCGGGCGTTCATCGGACGTGCAGGTTTTTCGAGGCAAAAAAGAGCTTCGTCGATGATGGCGAGCTTGGTGGCTGCAGCCATGCGCTCCGCAGTCTGGCAATGCGACGAGGGTGTCAGGATCAGGAGGCGCGAGACGAGAGAGTCACGCGGGAAAGTGCTCGGATCCTGATCGAGCGCATGATCGAGATTTCCGCCCTCGCGGATGCTTAAGCGGGCGTCGCGGATGAGGTTGGTGGCGCGGGGGTCGGAGATCTGCCCTCCGGCTTCGAGATGCGCCCTAAGGATGCCGAGCGCAGTGGCGACCTCGATGAGCGCACCAGCTGCGCGCACGCGCAGGGCGTCGATCTTCGAGGGATTGTTCGGGAGGTGCGCCCCGCGCAGCTTGTCGATGAAACCGGTCATGTGAGCCTCCTTGCGATCAGGCTGCGGTCGGGGCGGAGACTTTGAGAGCGAAGCCGAGATTGCTGGTGAAGACATCCATCGGAAGAACTCCCTTGTTTGATAAATCCCAGGGCGCACGTCCCCGTCTCGTTGATGGGACGGGGAGGTGATCTGGGGTTTTGGACGTCAGCCCCCCTTGTGCTCGGCGTCATGAAAAAACCGGCCAGCACGGGGGCTGGCCGGGTCAGTGAGGGCGATATTCAGGAACGGCGATCGCCGGTCGGCTCACGCATCGTGGGGAGATGCCTGATGACCGGGGGAGGTGTCCTGCCCTCGCGGGTGGACCCTTGAAGCATCGAGCCATTGCGACTGTCCTGTTCGAGCCGCTTTTGAATATCGTCCCGAGGGACGTCGGTCCGAGGGCCCGCCGTTGGCGCGCCCTCGGGAAGGGGGATTAGAACGGGATGTCGTCGGTGAGGCTCTGCTTGGCCTCGGTCGCGGCAGAGGCTTGCGCGACCTTCTCGGCCGCCTGGCCGATCCAGTCGTAGCGGGTCGCTCGCGGACCGTAGCCCTTGGCCATCTCTTCGAGGCTCTCGGGCGTCTGCGCCGCGAGATCCGCGAAGGTGGTCACGCCAGCGGCGGTGAGCACTTCGGCGACGGTGTCGCCCACGCCCTTCAGCGCGGTCAGGTCATCGGCCTCGGCCGATGCGGCGGTTTCGCCTTCGTCGGCTTCCGGGGCATCATCCGACGCGTAGTCGGTGTTGTCCTTAAAGTAGACGACCTTCATTTCGTCCTTGCTGAAGCCGCCGCGATCGACGGCCTCGATCGGCCCTTTGAACCACACCGAGGCCTGGACGCCCGCGGCATGGGCCTTGGAGGCGGCATCCTGCACCTTCGCAAGGACGGTGTCCTTGAAGACGAATGCCGTCTGCGTGAATTTCCCGCACTGGACGGTCATGATGCCGTAGTCACCCGAACGACCCGACTTGATCTCGAGCTTGGTCATCGTGCCCCAACGCTGGGGCCATTCCTTGCGGCCGGTGTTGGAAGCTTCGGTGTTGGCGGTGTTGTTCTGGTTATCCATGTTCGATCTCTTTCTCTCGCTGATCTTCATTTTCTGGCTGATCGTTCAGCCGCTTCGCATCGCGAAGAAGCGGCTGGGCGTTCGGCCGGTTTTCCCTTTCGGGACAGTCTTTGGTTTTTGGGGATTGGCTGGCTCAGTCCGAGGTGGACTGGCGCGCCTCCTGGGCGAAGTGGTCTTCCCAGCGTCCGCGTTCGATGGCGAGGACGGTGTCGCGCTGCTCGGCGCTGGCCAGATCGAAGATCCGCGCCTGGCAGTGCTTGCACTGACGGTAGTTTCCGATGCGCCAGTCGACCCAGCTGAAGCGGTGGGCGTTGGCGTATCCTTCGGTATGGAGTGTGTGCCCGAAGAGGCGGCAGCGCGTGGCTGCGATCATCCGGCGCATGAGGAGGGGCTTGCGCGGCACGTTCGACACGCCGCCGCGATCAAGACAGGGATCGAAATGAGTGACGAACTTCATGGTGACCTCACGCCGGAGATTGGAAGGGAAGGGTGAGTTTGGCAAGGGTGGAGGGAATCGAACCCCCGGCACGCGGAGTTGGAAGCCGCTGCTCTACCACTGAGCTACACCCCTGCAATTGGCTCCGCCTCAGGCGGCCGCCGTGTTGTAATCGGTTCGGTCCTCGAAGGATTCGACCCGCATTTCATCCCTGACAAGGCCGTCTCGATCGCTGCGCAGGATCGGGCCGGTAACCCAGACAGCCGGTTCTGCGCCGGAGATGAGGGCCTTGTTGGCTGCGCGTTCGGCCTGGGCAATAACTGCGTCGGCGAAGATGAGCGCGATCTGCTTTGAGCCATCGCAATCAAGGGTGATGATTGCGCAATCAACGCGGCACCCGCGCTTGACTTCGAGCGACGTTATCTTGCCGAAGTATTCGGGCCAGTCCTGATCGGGGGAGTTCAAATTCTCGGCTCGGTCAGTGTCGATGTTCCGGGTCATGTCGCAGCCCTCTCCTTCTCACCGCGTCGCCTGGGGCGTCTCGTCCGGTGGGTCCTTGCTTGCTGGGATCCACTGGATGAGATGTCTTGGTGTTTTTTTTTGTTTTCTCTCGCGGATTTCCTTTCAGGTGGAAGCGTTCCTGGCGATGCGCAAGGCGCATCAGAGCGTCCTTTTCGTCCGGGACACGTGAGTTGGAACGGGTTGCAACGGGCGTCGGCTTCGCTGGATTTCACCGACATCCGGAGATCTCCGGTGATAGGGACGTGCCGCGTCTGCGGTGCCGTTCGGAGCCTTGGCTCCTTCTTACTTGTCCGTTCTTGGCAGGCGGCCCACCCATCGGGTGGGATCCCTGGCAAGATGCAAGGTCTTTTCCCGCTTGCGGGAGAAGGACTGGCAACCCTGAAAGAAATTGGCCCTGGGCCAGTAATGGCATCCAGGCGCGGGGGACCCGCGGGTCGCGTTTACCGCGGCAATCGCTCCCGGGACGCGATAGGTGGTGTATTGATGTGGTGGGGGTGTTGAAGACGGGGGTGCGGGGGCGCCAGCCCCCGCCCGCATCTGGCGGAAACGGGGGTCGCAAGGACAGGTCTTTCTGCGTTCGATCTCAGGATCCGTTCGTGGCGTCGCCCTTCGTTCCTGTGCTCGGCAAAGGCTGAACTTGCTGACTGGCAGGCGTGTGTGCTTGCCAGAGACTGTATGCCTGGAAAGGATCGTTCCGTGGGCGCCCGTGAGACAGGGTCGCCTTCATCTATCCGGCTCATGACAAGGGATCGGACAGCAGACTATTTCCCAGGGGAGAGAAGCGACCCTGGCGGGGCGGCCCCCTCGAAAATATCGCTCGAGGATTTCCGATGGCATAACTGCCACAGCGTGCAGGGCGATGATTTCCGTGCGGCTTCGGCCGTTTCCATTTTCTCGTCACGACCTGATCCGCGCCCGGCGCGGACGCTCCTGACGAGAGTTTTTATATGCGCCAGAATATTTTTTCACGTGCATTTTCGCGCGGCATTTTCATCTTAGGGATCGCAATATTCGGTCTGGTTCATCCCACAGGCTCCTCCGCGGCAGTGCGGGTGGAAAAGCCCCTGGTTCTGGCGGATGACATGGGAGGATTGCTGCGTAATTATCTGGCAAAACTCGACGAGGTGGAGCGCACGGGACGCCAGGTGGAGATCCGCGGCAAGTGCTATTCGTCCTGCACGATCTTTCTCTCGGCCAGTCATGTCTGCGTCTCGCCCGAGGCGCGCCTTGGCTTTCATGGCCCTCGTTATCGCGGCAAGCATATCACGCCGGATCGGTTCGATTACTGGAGCCGTGTGATGGCGGAGCATTATCCGCCGTCGATCGCACGGTGGTATATGTCCGATGCGCGCTTCAAGACTTGGGGAGTAAAGATCGTGACGGGCGAAAACATCATGACCCATGGGATTCCGGCCTGCAAATAAGGGCTTCTCGAAACGCGTTGTAGGCATAAGGAAACGCCGGCCCCTCGCGGGACCGGCGTTTGTCATGGAGAATACTAAAAAAGCGCGCCACCGGAATGGGGCGCGCCTGTCAGTTTTTAACCAGAATGTGCGTCACTTGACGCAGGCGATCCGCGCGTTGGCGATAGCGCCGGCGCGGGTCGCGAGGTGATCGACCTGCGGGCCGGGTTGCTGGATGGAGGCCATCGCGACCGCCTGAGAGGCATGAGATGCCATGCACGACACGGCCTGAACGGAAAGGCTCGCGTCACTTTCCTTGATCTCGGCCGCGAAGGAACGCTTGAGGGGGTTGCCTGCGAAAGCGTTCTGGGCGGTGAGCGCGAGGATCGCCCCTGTCTGTTCGTTTATTGCGAGATCTGTCAGCCGGAGGTCTCGGCGTCGATCACCTTCGAGAGCGCAGCCGTCAGGGCATCGAGATCGATTGCCAGTTCGCAGACTGCGCCGTCGAAGAGGCGCGTGACTGCCGTCACCTGGTAGTCGTCGAAGACCTCGAATGTCACGTTGTCGACCGTGATCTCTCCGGGAGCGTTGGCGCCTTGAAAAGCGTCGCGGATGCGAGCCGCGTGGCCGCAATCGACGCGCACGTCGTAGAACTTGTGGGCCACGGGGTGATAGAAGGCGAAGATCATGTCATCGTCCGCAAGACGGAATGGGCTATCCTTCGTGTCTTCGTCTTCCTCATCGAGAAAGAAGCCTTCGTTCGAGCCGAACTGCAAGGCCAGCTCATTGCGGGCGGCCTTATCGAGCGGTGTCGCGGTGATTTCGAGCGGCCCGCCAACGCAACTGCCCTCGGTGATTTCCCAATCGATGTCACCGAGCGAGAGGTCGGTGCCTATCATCTCGTCGGAGACGAAGGTCAGTTGAACATCGTAACGATAGCCGGCAGTGCTTGCGCGAACAGGCTGACGGATCTCCGTGGAGCCGGTTTCCGGGGTCTTCCCGGAAGGATCCCGGGCCATCTGGGCGCGGGTCATCTCGAAGAGATCGGCGGCGAGAAGGACAGCGACACCGGGGCCGAAGTAGAGGCCGATCTCGTTATTGAAGGACGAGACGGTGAGGTGGAGCCCTGTCTGGCCCTCGGCCCATCGCGTATCGCGCGCGAGCGCGGGCGCGCTTGCCCACTCAGCCTGGATGCGCGCACAGGTTGCGGCATCGAGCGTGAACATGTGGGTGATGAGACGGTCTTCAGGCGCGGCGCTGTAGCTTGTGCCCCAGAGATGCGCACTCACGTCGATGCCGCCGTCGGCGCGCGGCGCGAGCCGGGCACGCGGCAGGTGGCCGGTCTTGCCATCGGGCAGGGTGATGGAAAATTTGTCGCTCTCGCAGAGATCGGCATAGACGACCGGACGGTCGGCGCTGATTGGTGCGGTCGGGACTGCTGCGACGCGGGGATCCCGGACCGGCGAGGGAGATCCCTTCAAGGAGCCCCAGTTGCGCCCCTGGCCGCAGATCGCCTGGGCGATCGTGTTAAGCAGCGTATTCTTGTTGCCGCGGCGTGCGGGATCGAGGGCTACGATCGCATCTGCGGCGCGCGCAAGGCTCTTGGCTTCGGTGATGACGAGAGGATTGGTGGCGGTATCGGCCATGGTAGTGTCTCCGGCGCCTGTGAGTGAGACTGTGGCCCTTGGTCCCTAAGGCGCGTTTGGAAAACACGACATTGGGTGAGATATGCATCGCTTGGAGATGCGGATCGTCCGGTCCAATGGGCCCGGTAGCCGGCGATCGCGAGGAGGTGGGGAAATACCCTTGTCGCGCAGATCCCGAAACGCTGTTCCGGTGCAACGACCCTCACTGAGGGGGACGTTGCATCGAAACGGCGAGGCGTGCAATTCCATAACCTGCCACTTTCGGATGAGGGACGAATGCCTCAGGGCGCAGCGCTGGCCTTCGCGGCGGCCCTCTCTTCGATGACGTGTTGCGCTTTCGGCAAGGTGGCACACCAATCGAGGTGATCTTCGATGATCTGCGCGATTTGTGCCTGCAGCTCGGGCGTGTCTGCTTCGGCGTCGATCGTGACGTAGACGAAATTTCCGAAGTGTCCGTTATATTCGATGTCCGACGTGTCGGGCAATGCGTCGAGCTTTTCGCAAAGTGTCTGCTTGCCTCGTGTGAAGGCGGCATTGCCGCTCACGTAGCTCTCCGAATCCGCAAGGTCGTGAAAGCGATCGATGTCGATTTCGATCGCGTAGGATCGCTTGGTGATCTCGAACGTCAGGCTCATGGAAGGCTTCCTTGTCATGGGGGCGCGCTGGTCAATAGAGGCATCGTGTATGATGGCGAGGGCTGCTGCATTGGGGCTTGGCCAGAAAGAAAATTCGGCCGGGCCCGATGACGGGCCACGGCCGGGAATGGTTTTCCATCGATAAGTTGGAGACTATGGCTCTGTCGGTGCGGCACTGGTGCTGCCCGCTATGTGGGGCAGAGCATGATCGCGACATCAATGCCGCGATCAATGTGAGGAATACGGGGATCTTGGATCTCAAGGCGAGCGGGTTGCGCGTCTAAGCCTGTGGAGGCCTGTGTAAGACGCGCAATCTGCACGCAACGGCCCATGAAACATGGAAACAAGGTAGCGTGAGCTACCCGAAGCCCCGGACTTCAGTCCGGGGAGCAATCACTCAGTGTGACTTTTGTCATCCTGGATCTTGGCAGCCAGGTCGCGGACCTGATCGGCCCAGGGGCCGATCAGCTCGTTCCATCCGACGCGCGCACATAGGTAGACGGTGCCATCGGGCGTGACGGCGAAGTCGCCGACAGAGAGCGATCGAATGCCATCCATCGGGTGGTTTTCGACCGGCTCAATGTGTTGGCATTTGTGGAAGAGATCCTCGAGATCGTCGGCCGAGATCGTTCGGCTGGCCTCATAGAGACCCATCCCCAGGGCGGCTTCCGGGCTTTCCCCCATATAGAGATCGGCGATCATATATCGCTGCTCCGGGGTGCAAGGATCGGGACGGGTATGCATGACAAGCGTGAAATCGGTCATTTGGCTGAAATCCTCTCGGGGAATGCGGGTGGTTCGGAGTGAGAGACGTTCTTGCGCTCTCAGGATTCGTGCTGGAGCCAGCCCAGCGCGGCGTCGTTTACCCGTAGAGTTCCTCACAGGTTTCGGGCTCATTCTCGGCAAGCCAGTCCCGATAGGGCATCTTGGCGAGATCGAAGTCTTCGAGGATGTCCTCGATCTGGGTTTCGATATCGGTGTTGTCGCCGCCCGGGATCCAGCCGGTGAGAGCCGACTGGAGGGCGCGGACCTTCTCATCGACCTCTTCCGGGTCAAAAATGACGATCCAGCCGGATTTTCCGCAGGCCGTGAAAACGGGTGCGCCATCCGGGGCGGCCGGACCGTCGAGGGGCTCCATGGAGCCTGAATGCGCCGTGAGGTGGGCGCGTCCCTCGGTCTCGTCGATCCAGAGGGTGACGGATGCCGCATCCTCATAGCCGCCGTGAATATAGTCGGTGAGGATGTGTGTCTTGACGGTAATCTGGCTCATGGAATACTTCCTTTTCGAAGACGTCGATACAGGCGGATGTGAGTGTGCGGGGCGCGCAGGTCCTGGCACGCCTCGCGATCATTTCATCTGCGTTGCCGGGGTCATCTCGATACTGAACAGTCCGTGGGTGTAGGCGAGATAAACGGTCGCCACGATGATGGCCGCCTGAACGAGCCAGAAGGTCTTTCCGGGCTTCTTGTCGCTATAGCCGTAAGCGTAGCGGGCGAGTTCGGAGCGAGGTTCGTTTGCCATGTCGAGTATCCTTTCACGTGGTCTTTTCATCTTCGCCGAGCGCGTAGGCATAGAGTGCCATCTGTGAGATCAGCATGTGCTTGATATTCTCATAGACGGGCTCCTGGGCGTTGAATCGGCGGCGGGCCGCCTTGAGCATGGGCAGGATATCAACCTCGGTTTCACCGAGATAATCGATCTGCTTTGAGGGACTGAAGGCGCCGCACATCGTCTGGTGATTATGAATCCGATCGATGCCTTTGGCGACAGAGGCGATCGGGCAGCGCGCGAGGTCGAAGAAATAGACCTCCGAGGGCTTCTTGCGCCCTTCGATGACTTTGGACATCCGGTTCACCGGTTCTGCAATCTCGCCGCCAAAGAGACTTTCGATCTCCGAAATCTTGACCGGATAGTCTTCCACGACATCGTGCAGAAAGACCGTCGCGATCGTCTCCTCGGGATGAAGCATCAGGTTGGCGAGTGTTCGGGCGTAGGCTGCTTGCCAGACCTGGTGAGAGAATTCCGGCTTACCGTCCTTGCGCAGGCCAGTGTGATACTGGGCGGCAAATTCCATGGCATCCAAGGCCCGGTTGTAACCGCGCCCCAGGAGCCAGTAGCGCACGGTCATGCGAAGTTTCTCGTAGATGGCGGTCTGGGTGTTGGCCGTGTGCGTGGTCATGGAATGTCCCTTGGTGAGAAAATGCTGTTCAGGCGGACGCCGAGAGAGACTCTCGGGGCCTGCCTGGATTTGAAGGCGAGCTCGGGCGGTTATGCCGCTACGGGAAGTTTCTTGTGGAGGTATTCGAGATGGGCGAGCACCCGCACGAGGCCGTGGACGCGCTCGAGCAGGGCGAGGGGAGCACCGCCGAGTTTTTCGTTCCGATTGCGAAGCCAGGCGCGCATGCGCTCCTGATTTGCCTTCATGAGGGTCTTGAGCGCCTGGTGAATGCGCAGCAGGACCATGGCGATCTCGTAGGCTTTTGTGCCTTCCTGGAAGGTCCACGATCCACGCTTGAGGCGGGAGATGGTAGGGGTGCTCAGGCCGGTGATACGGGCCAGCATGATACCCGAGAGGCCGAGGTCATCGGCTGCGCGAAGAACGCCGTTGGTGACGAGCTGGGAGGGAGAGGGAGCCGCGGTGTCTTTGGTCATGTTTTGCCTGTCGCATTCTTGTTGATCTTGTTGGCTTGCACGGGCGTGCGCGCCGCTCACCTGAAGCGGCGGCGGGCAGGCTCGGCATGCACACCTTCGGCCTTGGCCGAAAGCGTGACGCCATTGCCACGCATGGGTGCAGCAATGGCGCTCTCTAATGGATTGCCGATCGAGGCAGGAAATCTCCGATTTTCACTCTGCATTGCGATCTCCATCTCGATTACCTCACGGTCAAGCCAGGGTAAGAAAAATATGGGAGCGCTTGGGGAAAGGCGGCACTCTTGGCGGCCTCGGATATCGTAAGGGAAAGGGGGTGGAATTCGCTTGCTTCGGGTTTTACGAAAATGGCCAATATCTCTTGTCGAGACATATCGGGGCCTTTGGGCTCGGTGAACAAGGGGTATTTCCATGTATCACAAACTTGCCCGCGGTCATGCGACGGCCTTTCTCGGAAAACTGCAACCTCATGATCAAATAAAGGAATGGTTCATGGGCGACAAATGTCGGCAGGCGATGTCGACTTTCGAGACATCGTGCATGTCGAAGAAACCGGGACGATGCGTGAGGCGCCTGACGCCGATCCTCAAGCCGGTATTTCGATCCGCGAATATCGGAGACTGGCGGAAATACAATAAGGTGCTGATAGCCTCGGCGATGAGTACGGCTCCTGAAGCGCGCGTGTTCGACCTCAAGGGGACCGAGGAAAGTCTGTTCGAGGAGCGGGCCGCGTTCCTGAGCAATCTGTTCCTGGTGGAAATCGATGGAGATGTCTCGGCGAAAACCCTTACGGTCGCCAATATCGGGCATCATGCGATCGCGCGCCTTCTGGAGCGCGAGTTGTCGACGCCTCAATCCGTGGCGGCGGATGTGAAGAAAATTCTTTCCATCGCGCGCAATCTTGCGATGACATTCGACATGACCCGGCTGGATCCGACGCCGGCCTATGCGTTTCTGGTGCCTTACGGCGAAGGAGCTTTGCCGGTTGTTACCATGAAGGTCTGCACCGAGGGAGAAATGAACCCGGATCGCAGATGGGTCATGTCGGTGAGAACCTATCTCGGCCCGGACATGCTCAAGCCTGAAGATCATGAACGCATGGATGGGATGGCGGATGCCTTGAGAGCGATTGCCACCGAGGCGTCTTCGGAGTCGATCACGGGTTGGATGGAGAAGAATGCGCGTCCGTGGGTGCTGGGAACGACGCATCCCGCGGATGCGGGACGCGCTCACGAGGCCCAGGGGTCATAAGGCGGCAGCGCCAGGCGGGTGATCGTGTCTCTGCGCTGGGCCAACATTTGCAACGGCATAGTCCGGGGCGATGCGGCCATAGGCCAGCCATTCGGGCGAGACCTTCAATACCTTTGCCACTTTCGCGGTCATCGTGATCGAGGGCGATGTCATGTCGACCTCCCACTGACCAACTGCGGCGCGCGTGATTTCAAGACGCTCGGAGAGTGCTTTCTGGGTGAGATGTGCGGCTTTGCGGGCCTCCGCGATGCGACGTCCGATCGTGCGTCCAGGGGTGGCGGGAGTGGCGGTCTTGATCATGTGGTCTCCTGTATTTTTCCGAGGTGTCGATGGAGTATGAGGAGCACGAGTCGCGGCGCGACTGCAAGGAAAAAACGCATTTTCGACAAAACATCACATGCAAAAAGTCACATCAAAACAGTAAATTAGCTTGAAGCTGAAAAGCGTGTTGAGATGTGGGTGAAATTTTCATGTCCAAGAGAATTTTCGGCTTCAAGCTGAAAAGAGGCGGGTTTCATCTTCAAACCGATTTTGTGCATCCGGTCGGAAATTTCACGATCTACCCGATCACGAGAGCCGGGGCGATGTCGTAGATGCGATCCCAGAGGTTGGCCATCGCATGCAAGCGGATCGAGGCCTCGATGCCGGCGCGAACCTGAAGCTTTTCATGGCCCGACATGTAATCCCAGCCGATCATGAACCACGGTTGAATGCTGTCATAATGCGACGCTTGCGCGGCCAGTTTGCGAACGGCTTCTACGGGGGAGTGCTTTCCCTCCTGCGCAAACGCGAGAGGGTAGCCATCCGAGGCAGTGAAAGGGAAGGGCGTGAGCATGTGCGGTGCGAGGTCCCAGACGGCAGGCCATTTGGGGTCGTCATGGCGCAAGCACCCCATGAACCAGCTGGCAGCATCCATTGCGGATCGCGACCGCCCATCTGATCCAAAATCCGACGGAATGGCTTGGTTGCTCATGTTGAACAGGTATCGCGCCCTGGTGGTGCCCTCTGGGGTCGCCTCGATCAGAGTGCTCCCCCAGTTGTTCGCGCGCTCTTGCGGGGCCGTCGCGTCGGTTAAGATCGCAGGCGGTCCTGTCGTGACCACGGCCTCTCCCATCCACATCGTATCCGCGCCGCCGTCACGGAACGCACAAAGCTCGGGGGATGCGAAGTGATGGTGCAGCAGGACGACAGGGGTCAGAATGGGACGGGACATGGAGAACCCTCACGCATGGATATCTGGATTGGCCGGATCGAAAGCGCCGGTGTTGTGGGTCGATTTGATCTGGCATCGGGCAGATGCCATGAGATGGATATGGGTCGTGCAGGGAGACATGTTCATCGACGAGAAGCGTCGATCCGCGTTGAGAAGAACAATGCTGTCGTATCCGAGATGTTCGAGAACCAACGCGAAGAAAGATCCGGAAACGAACTCACCCTCATCGTTTTCGAGTAGGGCTATCTTGTCGTCGAATTTGATGAGCTGCTCCAGCTCGTTGCAGGTGACCTCGCAAAGCGGTTTGTCAAAAGCGGGAAGCTCGGGGCAGGCGCACATCAGTTGCGCCGATGCCGTCAGGAAGGCATGGGACAGAGCCTCGTGATGATCGCCCTGAGCGATGTCGAAAGCCTCATAGACGAGATCCTCGTAATCCTCCCAATTGGCTTCGATTTCGACCGGGGTCAGGCCATGATCAATCGCAACCTCGCGCGTGGCATCCTCCAATGAGGCCGTCTCTTCGAAGACCGGGTGGTCTCTCTTTTTGTCCGCATCGATGACGAAAGGACGGTTGAGACGCAGGTTCAGCTCCAGAACGCGGCTGTCGTGACCGATGATCTCAGCGCGGGCCTGCTCGCGGGCGCGATCCGAGATTTCACATGCATCTGCGTTCTCGGATAGACCCGCCGCGACAGGGTTGTCTTCCATCTCCTGTTCGAGCTGCTCAATGCGCTGTTCAATCCTGTTTATGAGATCCGGCCCATCCTGGCTCGCATAGTTCACCTCCGCATCGGATTCGCAGCTGGTGAAATAATGGACCTGTCCGAATTGCGCCTGGTGTGTGCTGCGTTCCAGCGAAAATGCCTGGAACGGATGCGTGGTGCCGTGGAAGGCCCGCACGAGATGTGGGCCTGGTTGCGACCAGTCGTGAGACACCATGTCGGTCCCATGGACAGGCAAGGCCACTGTGCCGGCCCAGTGGCGGAATTCGGAGGTCTCGGGGATCATGACTGTCTCCATGCGACAAGAAAAAACCGCCCCCTTTCGGGAGCGGTGTGGAAGATGGTGAGGTGTGTGAAGGCGCGGTCAGATCCGCGGGGCAGGCCTGTCCGCATCGGCGCCGAAATCCGCACTTTTGGCCTCGTCGATCAAGGTCCGCCCTGCGGGGCGAAGCGTGCAGGCTTCGAGCACCATTTGCTGGACGGCAGCCGGCATCAGCTGGCTCGAGCAGGCAAGCTGGACTGCATCGTCACGTCTGGTAGCTGGCGGCATTGCGTTTTTCCCTTCGAGATGTTGCGGCGTAGCTCCTCCTGACATGTCTCAAAGGAGGAGCGGTCTGGTCGTCCTCAGGATCAGCCGCCGAGTTCATTGTCGATTTCGGGGTCGTGTGTGTAGCCGCGCGCGATCATGTCCGCGATGACGTCGTCACGGTCGGCGTCGGGTTTGAGTTCCCAGGTATTCTCCATCAGGTTTCCACGGAAATAGGGCGGCACCTTAAGGAGGTGGTTGTCGCGCAGATCATCGTAGACCGGGGAGTTTTCATCCTTGGGGAGAATGAAGATGGAGTAGGCTGGATGCGAACCGAGGAAAGGCTGCCGCTCCGTGGAGACGCCGAAGGATAGATCTTCGGGATCATACCACATGAAGATGGCGTCGGTTTCCGAAAGGCCCAGCGCCTCGAGGCTCCGCTTGGTCTCGGCTGCATCGTGGCGCGATGCGAAGCGCCACTGCGACGCCTCGCTGACCTCAACGACCTCACCGACATCTGCCCAAAGCGCATCGGCGACAAGCTCGGGGCCGATCTCCTCGGGGCGTTCATCGGGATAGTCCGGATCGGTGGTGCCGAAGCAGATGAACACCGTGCCTTTATGCTCTTTCATGGAGAAGACGAGATCGGAGGCCACGAGAGGCTCGTCGGGGGTGCCGCGAGGCATCATGCCTGACATATCCATGACGATGCCGGGGGCAAGCTGAACGATGGGGCCATCACCGGCCTTGGGAGCTTCGGGTTTGGGCTTTTCAGGGACGGTCCGTGGATTTGCGAGCTCCGCGCGCGATGAGGCGAAGCCCGCCCGGCGCATGGCCATCGACGCCTGAAGAATGGTTCCGCCACTCCAGAGCCAGGCGGCTCGGCCGGGAAGGCCGGGATGGTTCCGCATGGTGAGCCCTTCGGGCAAACCGGTGACCAGTGCTGCCTCGACCATATCGAGAACGATTCCGCTCGCGGCGTGACGGAAGTCGATGACGAACCCGCCCGGGACATCGGCGGGCTGTGCGGTGAAATAGATCGTGGTCTTGTCGATGCTCATGAGAGGGTCCTTGGGGTCGGTTGTTGGCTCAGTGTGCTCAATGGGGAGGTGCGTTCAAGATGCGCGCCCGGTTTCGATCACAACGTGTTCAGTGCCGTGCGCAGGCGCTCGAGATGGCCTTCGCGCAGCATGCGGGCCCGCGCACGGGCTTCTTTTTTGTTTTGTGGAGCTGCGGCACTGGCGTGCCAAAACCCATTGGCGCTGGATTTCAAGAGAATGTCGGACCGCATCGGGATGCGCGCTTCTCCCATTTCTATCCGAATGAGGAGTTCCTGGGCCTGCGGATGCGGGCGGCGGACATCATGGCCCGCCGCACGTAGGGCAGCACCGATCCGACGGGTTTCTCGCTCGGCTTCGCCGAAGATGTGGACTGTTTCTTCCAGCCTGCGCGCGCGATCGCCGCGCTCTTTGCGTGTCAGTTCGAAGTCGGCCGGGATAGGGCGCACGGTTTCAATCCGCATGACGCGCGGATCGCGCGTCTCCCAAGGGTGAAAATCTTCCCCCACACGCGCTCGCGTGAGCATGTAGGTCCGTTTGGCCTGGGCGAGGCAGATGTGATCGCATAGATCGTGGAATTGGAGAAGGAGGCCGTCGCGACGGCTATGCAGGGAGTGTGTTTTTGGCTCCGCTGCGATGAGTTCGGCAAGCGTTTCGATCTGATCGCGGATATCATCGGAGCGCGTCGCCGGCGCATCGAAGACGAGTTTGCCGCGCCGCTCTCTCTTGATGCGGGTGAGTTTGGTCTGCGCAGTTTCGTGAAAGAGGATATATACCCCCTCATGATCGTCAATGCGCAGGATATGCGGCTGGCCCATGCGTGACTTGTGGATTTCGTCGGCCACGAAGGTCTGCCCGGCTGCCTGCAGGATCTCACCTGTAGCGCCATGAAAGCATGTGCCATCATCCTCGAGAACAGGAGGGTCGAAGCGAAGCTTTACACGATCGCCGTGAGTAAGGGCTGCGGGCATGATCCAACCTTTTCGTCTTCCTGACGAGAAGATTGGCCGTTCGGGCCGATCACGAAGAGAAAATCAAGGATCGATCCATTCGGTTCCAGCCTCGAGATCCCTGCGTCGACCCGTTCCGGGATGGCGATGCCAGCCGTCCGGCTCGCCGGTGCCATCCCATGCCTCCAAGGCCGCTTGAGCTGCCTCTTTGCTGCAATAGCACCATCTGTCGGAATATCCCGAGGTGTCTCCGATACGTCCGATGATGATCGCATGGGTAAAGAGAAGAGGCAGGATGCAGGCGTAGTGATCCCGCCCGATCAGGACTGGAGAAAGATAGCCACAATCAGTGACCAGCCACGTCACGAAGCGCGCGATCTGGCGCGCTTCCAGAGGCTCATCAAGAAGATCTGCATCTTGCGACATGGGAGGACAGTATAGGACTGTCAGATGGCGCTCAAGACAGGCGTGGCCAGAGCGCGGTTACCACGTGGGTCACGCACAGCCCGGTCATCATGAGATAGGCCAGGATGAGGGCGTCGGGAGAGCCCGTTCCGAAGAACGACCTCATCACACCCGCGAAGCTTGCGGCGCCGAAGCCGATCGAGAGGCCAAGAGATTTTCGGTTACACAAATCACGCACCCATCCGCCAAACAGTGCAAGGGCCCAAAGGGCGAAGATCGCAGCAGCCCCGAGGCAGACGAAATAGAGCGAGCTGATGCCAAGCGTGGCGACGTCGAGAGACGTGAGCCAGAAAAAGACGGCCACAGAGATATTGCGCAATGCCGCTGTGAGGCGAACAATTTCGGCATCCAGGGGCTCTGTCTGCGAGATGTGTGATTTCAGGTCCGTACCGTAGAGGTGCGGATGGGATAGGGTCGGTCGGATTTGGATGGTCATGCTCGATAGTTTTTGTCGTGACATTGGCAAGCGGCACAACCGCAAGGATTGGAGCTTGCAAAATAAATATGCCGGCGCGCGGGAGGATCGCGCGCCGGCATAAAGGAGGACACATACCCTTTTGCGAGTGCGCGCCGGTTGCCGCCGGCGCTATCCAGAAGGTGAAGGGGGGTGCTTCGGGATATGTGTGTCTCAGTGCGCGGCGCGGGAAAGTCGCATCGCGTGATCGCGGTCTCATGCCGCTGTTCAATGGGGAAAAGCCTTTGCCTCAAAGGCCGGATCGCCTCGAAAGGCGAGAGTGTATCGAAAGATTATCGGAACGATGTAACCATGTCGGTCCTTGTTGTTTTTTGAGTGCCTGCGCCTGCCTGTCCGCCGTGTCCGGGTTACGTCTGCACCATGTCGTCTTCGCGATCCCTCTAACGCATGCTCACAGATTCGTGCAAGAGGGGAAGTGCAAAAAATACTATCTCGAGTAGTAACTTTTTCGACGCCATGTGAGCCTGTCGATTTTGGGCATTGTGCGAGATTTGTCATCCGAGCGGGTCGAAAGGAGGAGGGATAGCTCCAACAGATATCCCTCGGCCCGAGGCAACGAGGGCCCGTGTCTCCGCGCGCGTCGATCGGGCTCGATACGTCTCTCCACGGGAGAGCGATCGAGACCCGGGCGAGGAAGGGGCAGTAGATTGGCGCGCGAGCGCCATGTGGTCTGGAAGAGAGGTCTCTGCTTCGGCGGGGGCGTCGGAGCGCCCGTCCGGGAATGCTTGCCCTTGGCGAAACGCGCGTCTGCGCTGCCAGACGCGCCCTGAAAGGGAAAAAGAAAGACAGACAGAAAGTGAAAGAGCGGCGGTGCTATCCGAGAAGATCAGGACTATCCGCTGAGTAGACCTCGAGCCGTGACCCGAGTTGCGCGAACAGGACGGGGTCTGCAAGGGGAGAACGTGACGGCTTACGCTTGCCCCCTGCGCACGGGGACGCGCTCAGGACGCGGGGGTCCAGTCTTCGAGTTTCTCTATCGCCTGCGCGATTGCATTGGTTACGCGGTCTTCCGGACGATCGCCGATGTGTTCGATATGTGGAGCGGTCTGCACCGCTTCCGGGTGCTGGGCAATCTGGTCGTCACCTCCCTTGATTGCGACAACCGAGAGCGGCATCTGTTGACGGATCGCAGCTTTCACCTGCACCAGATGCGTGTTGAGGAACTCCTCGGGGTTTGCGGCAATGGTACTGTCATCCACCGGCGGTCCGTCGGTGATGAGAACGATCCCCGGAGCAGGGAGGTTCTCTTCGCCCCTGTGGTAGATCGCGGCCCGGCTCGCAGCCCATTCGAGCGCTTCGCCATCGACATTCTCCTTGAGGAGGCCATCCAGGAAAGTGAGGGTCAAAGCCATACGGACGCTTTCCCATTCCGCATCGCGACTCTTGAAGACGATATGGCGCAGATCGCACAGCCGGCCGGGCACTTGAGGGTCTCGCCCGGTGGCGATCCATTCGATACGGGAGTTTCCGCCTTTCCAGCTTCGGGTCGTGAACCCCAGGATTTCGAAGGGGCGCCCTTGTGCCTGCAGCATGTCCCCGATCCTGATCAGGGACGGGATGATGACGGAGATCGGTGTGCCGCGCATGGAGCCGGAGCAGTCGAGAAGGAACGTCACGGGGCGTTTGGCATCGCCGCCCACCTGCGCTGGCGCCTTGATCTCTTCCAGACGCTCGAGCACGAAGTTGGAGAACTGCTGCGTCAGGTCGGGTCGGTCCTGTTGGTATTCAGCCAAAACCTCCGGGGCCGACATCAGCTCGTCATGTTCGCGGGTGAAAACCTGGTAGGCGGGCTTGAGCGGGGATGTCATGGAGTGTCTCCGGGTATCTCGGGGCGCGATGGATGTCTTCGATGCAGGCTATCGTATGGTCGTGCAAAAGTGGGCGGAATTTTACGTCATCATAATCCAATCGGGATGACGGTGAAGGTGGCGCTGACAACGGCGACGCTGCTGAGCGTGACGCAAGCGGCAGTCATCATGGCGAAGCGGAGAAAGTCATTCACTAAGGTGCCGGGCCCAATGGATTTGGCGAAAAACGAGCGAATTGCGGTGCGATTGAACATTCTGGAAATCCTTCTTTTCGAGGAAATAGGTCGATTCATCCAGGAGCGGTCCCGGGGCTCGTCAGATTTCCCCGGGGCGTCCCGTGCTGGATGAGAATTCGCACCATTGCTGTTCATGGCCTGCAGGGCATTTGTCGCCATGAGGGCGCGACAGGACGAATGCATCAGGGTCGTCGTTCGGGAGTGATTGTCAGCATGCGAAAGGCGCATCTGCACGAACAGATGCGCCTCGAAAGAAAGGTCTGTAGCGGATTGGAGAGTTGCCGGCCCGGAGATTTGCCTTAAGCGGCCATTGCCTTGTCGAGGAGATCTTCGGCGATCTCGGCATCCCAGTTCCGCTTCTCGCTGACGCGCTTGGTGACGCGCAAAGGCTGCCAGGTTTCTTCCTTGATCTCGAACTCGGGGCGCAAGAACGCGAAGAGTTTTTCGGCCGGGTCCGTGTCGGTGTCGAAGACCATGAACCGCGCATCCTTGCCTGCAAAGAATTCCTTTACCGCGGCATTGTGGTGATCATATTCTCTGGACCAGGTTTTGAGGACCTCTTCGTGAGGCATTTTCCACTTCCGTCCCGTGACTTTCAGGTAGCGCCCATTGGCGTGTAGTGCGCGGCTCCTGAGCCATGCCCTTTTATCTCGAATGTTGAGCAGGAAAAGGGAGTCGGGGCGCGCTGCATAGATCCGGTCGTAAAGTTTGAAGTTCTCAACACGCACGCCTGTATTTGTGATGGGCGACTCCATATCGACGAAGGCGTCGAAATCTTCGAAGCCGGCGATCGGGTCGCGCCCTGCGACGATGTTGTTGAAAATAATGTCCTGGGGGTGCCGTTCGGTTTCAAAGAAGCGCTCGTCGCCCGCCTTGCGGTAGTAGGCGCCACTCGAATGCAGGGTCTTGTAGCCTGAGTCAATGAAGGCAGCATGAATGGCTGTGGTGGCAGTTTTGTTGTAGCCGATCTGGAAAAACTTGACCATGTTAAGTATCCTTCAATCCAATATCCGAGATGCGCAAAAAAAAGAGTGAATCGTAAAAATAAAACTCTACGAAAAATCTCTGCGGTCGCGAGATATTAACGGAAAGTTATTTTTTGTGTCAATTGGTTAAGGCTGCGGATTTCCACCACAGGAAGAGGTTTTTTCCGGTATAGGATTTTCGCACCAGAAAGAGTCTGCATCCCTTTGGGCGCATGCAGCTCGTGAAGTTTTTGTCGACATGCGTGCGTGACGGTGGTCATCTGCTTGCGCAGAAAATGGCGAGGTCAGCAGACAACATGGATGGCGTGGCTCGAAAATCGTCTCAGGAGGTCGAGATAGATCATCTCCTCGAGGAGGAGTTTCTATGTGATCCGGGTTTTGCCGGGAGGTTTCTTGCCGCTTGCGGGCTTGAGGACTGTTCGCTCGAAGTTCATGACGCAATTGCACAGCCCAGCCTGTCGGGTGAGGGGTTCGGCGATCTGCTTGTCGAGGGGGCGTGCGAAGGAACGCGTATCGCGTTGCTCGTTGAAGACAAGATCACGGCCGGTCCGGCGCTGCGGCAGGCGGAGCGATATGCGCGTCATGCCGCGCGCATGCGCGATGATGGATGGGATGAGGTCTGGACGATCCTTGTGGCGCCCAGCTCCTACCGATTGCGCCGCGATGCCTACGATTTTTCCGTCGATCTCGAAAAGGTCGCCGAGATCATGCAGGCGAGCGATCCGCGCAGGCTGGCGCATCGCAGGGCGATCATCGCCCGCGCGATCGAAAAGAAGCAAAGCACTGGCGTCCAGATGTCCGATGAGCGGATGAAGGAATTCCGGGTGCAGTATCTGGATCATGTGGCGCACTGGTGCGCGGGTGCCGGGGTTGTTTTCGTGTTTCCCGAGTTGCGCGCGAGCTATTACAGTGATGACTCCTGGATTTCGCGCATCGGTCACCCACTGTTTCCCGCAGGTGTGGCGCTTCGCCATCGGCTTTGGACGACGGTAGAGAAGTCCGCAGGACAGGTCGATTTGACCATCCGCGAAGCGGGGGACGATCTCCGGACCCGCATTGCCGAGACCCTTCCGGGCGGATGGGAGGTGTCTGCGTTTTCCCGTGACGGGATTCAGCATAATTCAAAGCCGGAACCCCCGGACTTCAGTCCGGGGAGGAAGGCTTCCTGTTCAATGTGGGTTGTTTTTCCGGGCGAAGAATTTCGCCCATGAGTTTACTGGCCAATATCCAACGTATCGAGTTGGCGTAGTTGGACTCATGACGCTGAAGGCCACCAAAGTCCGGATTTATCCGAGCATCGAGCAGCAGGAGTTCCTGACTGCTCAGTTTGGTGCAGTGCGCTTTGCATGGAACCGGGCGTTGGCGATCAAGACCCATTACTATCGTCGCAAAGGTATCTCGCTGCATCCGACCCATGATCTCAAGAAGCTTCTCTCTGCTGCGAAGTCCTCGCGAAAATATGCCTGGCTGAAGGACTATGATGCGATGGCCCTGCAGCAGGCCTGCGTCAATCTCACAAAAGCCTTTACGGCCTTCTTTGAGAAAAGAGCCAGATATCCGCGCTTCAAATCGCGCCATGGTGACCAGAGTTCGTATCACTGCACGGGGGCGATGGGCTTTGGTGATGACTGGATCAAGATCCCGAAGCTGGGATCAAAGATCCGGGCGAAGATCCACCGGAAGGTGGAGGGTAAGGTAAAGTCGATCACGCTCAGCCGCTCGAGATCTGGCAAATACTTTGCCTCCATTCTGGTGGAAGACGGGGAGATCGCGCCCGATCTTCCGAAGGTGCTGGATGCGGGTCGCATCCGGGGCATAGATGCGGGTGTCACCGATATCATGGTGGATGATCTCGGCCGAAAGACCGCGAACCCAAAGCACCTGAAGCGTGCGAAGAACGCGCTTCGGCGAGCTCAAAAGGCGCTTTCAAGAAAGAAGAAGGGATCGAAGAACAGGTCAAAAGCTCGACTGCGTGTCGCGCGTCTCCATGAGCGCGTGGCAAATTCTCGGGCAGATTACCATCATAAAGCCTCTCGGGCATTGGTTGACGAAAGCCAAGCGATCATTGCCGAGACTCTCAACATCAAGGGAATGTTGAAAACCCACAGACTTGCCGGATCGATCGCGGATGCGGCCTGGGGCGGACTTCTCCAGAAGATCGCCTATAAGGCGGCGCGGGCCGGCGTGATCTTTCACAAGATCGACCGTTGGGAAGCAACGAGCAAGACCTGCTCTGGCTGCAGCCATAAGTTGGAGACTATGGCTCTGTCGGTGCGGCACTGGTGCTGCCCGCTATGTGGGGCAGAACATGATCGCGACATCAATGCCGCGATCAATGTGAGGAATACGGGGATCTTGGATCTCAAGGCGAGCGGGTTGCGCGTCTAAGCCTGTGGAGGCCTGTGTAAGACGCGCAATCTGCACGCAACGGCCCATGAAACAGGAAACAAGGTAGCGTGAGCTACCCGAAGCCCCGGACTTCAGTCCGGGGAGCAATCACGTGAGCATTGCGCTGCCTGAACTCAGGCCGCGAGACGGGTTCTCACCCGAGGTGGCGACGCGGGCCTGCGAGCACATGGTGCAGCTTGTGGAGTGGAGCGCGCCGATTTTGGAGCAGGGGTGTCATTGATCGTTGGGGAAGAGGCCGACACGAGTGATCTTCGAGGCGAATTCGTGAAGGCGGGTTTTGCGCTTTATATTCGGGGAAACCGAGACACGAGGTTCGTCATGTTCAAGAGATCCATCGCCTGCGCACTGGCGCTTGCCTGCCTGAGCGCGGGGCCTGCCGCCGCCCTGTCATGCATGCCGCCCGACATCGTGCGCTCATACGAATATGCCCTCAAGCAGGACGAGATCTATTTTCTGCTCAAGGGCAAGATCGAACTGGTCAAGGATCAGGAGATGCCTGATCATCGTGGACATATGTCTCAAGGTGATCCCGATGAGGCCCTGCTCGAGCCGGTCTATGGCTCCTTTACCGGCGAGATTTTCAACAAGGGAGAGTTCGTCCCCTTCGATCAGACGCTCGAAGTGCGCCTGAACTGCATCGGGCCGTGGTGCGGGCAATATCCCGATGAAGAGGAGGCGCTGTATTTCGTCACTGCTGCCGAGAGCAATCTGTGGTTCATGCTCGAGATGCCCGCCTGTGGCGGAACGCGCTTCCCCATTTCCGAGGCGGAGCGTTTCATCTCCCATCTCAAGAGCACGGGCGCGCTGAGCGGGGAGGATGAAATGGATGCCGGGATGACCGATGATCCTGCCGAAGAGGGTGGCGCCCCGGCAATCGAAGACTGACCTGTCCGCTGCGGCCGGCTGGGCGTGCGCGTGCTGGGCGCACTCCGGAATTCCGCAGGCAGGGTACATCATCTGAAGGATAGCCTGCTCACGATCCTGTGTTATTCTCCTTTTCCGATGCCTGGGGAGGCTGAAGATTGGAGGGGATATGAATACACTCGGAAAAGTGGATTTAGGTAGGGTGTCACGTGCTGCGCCGCGGCTACGCTACGGAGCAAGCATCTGCTTCGTCGGCTCACGGGAGATCTTTAGTGATGTGATCATCCGCGCGCTCGAGAGCGAGATGCCGGAAGTCTCGATCGTTCGTGTTTTCGATCTGGCGGACGTTTCTGCAGGCATCGACGCGGATGGCCGCCTTGAGACTGGAACGCGTCTTGGCACGCTGATCGTGGACGAGGACAATGTCGCAGGTCTCACGGATTTTATCGAGGCACATGAAGTCTCGCTTGCCCGCATGCGGCTGGTGATCGCTTACGGTGGCAATGAGCTGCCGAAGGAGGTGATGAGGCTCTTTCGGTCGGGAGAGATTCTGGAGCATCAGGTCAGCCTGCTGCCGATGGACATCAATATCACGACCTGGATGCTGACGTTGCGCATCATCTTTTCGGGGGGACATTACATTCCGCCATCGGTGTCAGCCGAATTGGCGATCTCGCAGGCGATTTCAAGAAAACTCGCAGAGCCTGGGCTCGATCACGTGCCGCTGCCGGATGCGGTGGCCTCACTGACGCCACGGGAATGGGATGTGTTGCAGCTTCTGGCGTCGGGGCAGCAGAACAAGATCATTGCCGATCGCCTCCAGGTCTCGGAACATACTGCGAAGCTCCACACCCACCGCATCATGCACAAGCTCGGCGTGAGCAACCGTACAGCGGCGGCTATCTGGTATCACCGCCACGCGGAACGGACGCCTTTGCAGTGAAAAACATGAAAAACCCCGCCGCGCCGGAATGGCGGGCGGGGTGAGGATATCGTTTTCACAAGATATCCTGATCAGGCCGCCTGAGCAGCAAGGCTGCGCAGGCAAAACATCGGCATCGCCATCGGCGGAATCTTTGCGCGCTCAGTGGCGTGGTCGAGATATTTCGCAAAGGGGGACTTGGTCCGCCGCATTTCACAGCTTGCAAGGGCTACGATGTCAGGGGTGGTGAAGGTCCACTCCAGCAGAACCTTGGCATGCGGCGCGGTCTTGGCGTGTTTGGTGCCCCACTTCAACAGACAGAAGAGATAGGAGCCCGCACCGGTGGCGCCATTGAGGTAGCTGCGCACTTCTGCATGCAGGTCCGAGATGATCATGCCCTCGATTCCGCTGAGAAAGCCTTCCGCTGCCCGGGCAATCGCAGCCGCGTCGGGGTCGCGCGGGGGCAGATCGGATGTCTTGGGGGAAATGCCGATAAGATCTTTGAGAAAGGTCAGCATGAGAAGTCTCCGAAATCAGGGATCAGGTCGGAACGCCGGCGCAGTTTTCCAAAAGCGCCGATGAGATGTCTTCGAACAGGCGCCCATCGAAGGTCTCGGGCAGGTCGCCAAGAACCTCGATGAGGGCTTCCTCGACCGTGTCCGGCGAGATGTCGTCCCCCAGCAGCTCGATCGTCTCGTCGATCTGGGCGTCGGTGATCGGACAGAGGTCCCCGATATGAGTCTCTATGGTCTCTCGAATGATGTGAGTGATGTCGCTCATTTGTCTGTCTTTCAGGAGTGGTGCGGGTTTTCGGGGAGTTGTATGCAGACCCTCCGAAATGCCGGACCACTCGGTTTCCGAGACGATTGTCAGCGTCCCTGCATGCGGCTTTGCGCGGCTTGGCTTTCCTCGCGCCGATTTTGCAAGGCGGTGAAGAAGACGCGATCCCAGGCGTAAGGATCAGGCAAGGGGAGCGGTTCGCGCGTGATATGCCCGCGGCCGATAAGGGCGAGACGCCGATGATCGGAGGGTGGGCGCGGGCCTTGTAGGCGCGCCACGATCGAGAGGTAGTTCATGACGATCCGCAAGTAGCCAGGAACCATGGTCGTTTCCCATCCGGGCACGGGCGAACTAAAGGCGTGACAGCGTGCAGATATGTGCGGCACTCCCCGATCGATCCCGTGATCGGCGATCGTCGCGATCGCTGCGCGCGCAAGCTCAGGTTTCAGCCCGGCCACATACAGGCAATAGGCCTGAAAGTAGTGAACGATGCTCTCTGGTCGGGGATTGCCAGCGGAGATCCATGCGGCCTCGATGGCGGCATGGAGTTGATCCGGGGTCAGTCCGGCCTGGGTGTGATGTCCGATCAATTGCCGTGCGGTCTCCCCGTGTTCGGGCAGAACGTCCGGCATCAGGTCGTCGTCCAACTCCTGGGTCATGTCATGCTCCGCGGACCATTTGCAAAAAGCCTTTGCGGCGCAGGTCGATCCCGACCATCTGCAGACCGCGCGGACTCAGCTGGATGCCGCAGCCGGGCTCGTCGGAGGGCTCGATGATTTCACGTGCGACCAGGAAGCCGATGATGAGACGCGCGGCCCGGGTGAGATCGGAGCGCAGAAATGCAGCGGTCGTCGCCTGCAAGGGGGCGTCGCTCTCGGTAAGGAGGAAGGTCACGAGGGTCTTGATGGCCGGAAGAACCGGGTCGGGAAGTGTGCAGGTCACCGGAAAGTCACCGGTCTCCATCAGGGCGATCCCGCAGGTATCGACCCAGGAATGCGCGAGACTGGAGCCATGTGCGATCAGGTGTTCCTCATAAAGCCAATGCAGCACGAGGTCGGCGGCGGTATGTTCATTTTTGCCCACGAGGTCGGACAGTCCTTCGATCAATTGCGTATCGTCCCCAGCCATCGCCACAGAGGTGGCTTCGAGAAGAAAATCGATCGAGGCTGCGTGATCCCCGCAGGCACAGATATCGAGAGTGTCGGTCAAGATTGCCTGATGGGCCGAGCTGTGTCGGTAGCCATCACTGTCGATGAATGCTTTAGAGCCATGCATGCAGGTGGCAGCGGTCGGAAAGAAGGGAGTGGATTTGTTCGCCATGGTCGTCATTTCTTCTCGATTTATTCTTCATCTTCAGGGCTGGCGCTTCCTGCCCCGGTCGCTTTGTCGGACCGGGACAGGAAGGGGTCACGAAGATACCAACATGCGTCTCAGCTCCCGCATCGGCGTGGCGATGACCGTCTCGAGCTCGTGGGCGCGTGCGAAGGCATGGCGCTTGATCGCGCTGTGTCGCGATGGCGAGAACAAGTCGGCATATGGGTTGCCCTCGCCAAGAGCACTGGCGATGAGGCGCAGGCTGCGATCTGGCAGGTCGAGACCAGGAATGGAGAGCAGGACGAGCGCGGGTTTGGGATTGTTCTCCAGGCGATTGCGCGCCGACAGGCAGGCGGTGAGGTAGAGGTCCGGGCGTTCCCGGATCCAGCCCATGAGTGGTTTTGCGATCTCAGGGCTGCGAGTTGCCTCGATGGCCGCGCAGATAAGAACATGATGGGGCGTGCTTGATCGCTGGGAAAATCCACGGTCGAGACAGAAGGAGAGTAACTCGGGATCGTTTTGCTGCACGCAAAGCACGATCGTATTGCGTGCAAGGGCTTCGGTCATGATGTCGGCCTGTGCGATCCTCCGGCAGATCGCGATCTGTTCGGCCGGGTGCAGGCTTGTCATGCGTGAGCCATGGCCTTCCATGACGTCATTGAAGACGACGTCGGGAAGGTTCATCACGAACCGCAGGGCGACGCGCTTATGGCGGGACAGGCGCACCAGGTTGCGCAGAAACGCCGCGTCGACCCGTCGCAGGGCCGGGTCCGTTTCGAGACCCTCGGCGATGACTTTCATGTCCGCGAGGGGAGGATGCTTCCCATAAAGCGGATGGTTCTCGATGATGCGGCTACTCATGGGGATGCCTTGTCTCTAAGAAATCGCGCGAAGCGCGCTTTGGACCAGGTGATCATGGCCTCGGCTCCGGGCTCGCGCGTCAGTTTGTGTCGGGCGAGGGCCTGGTGGCGGGATGATCCGCACAGATAGGACAGATCCAATTTGCCGGTCAGATGCGGGCGCATCGCTTCAAGCTGCTCTGGCGTGAGTGCGTCACCGAGAGCTGCGATCATGACGAGGCAGAAGCGCTTGTCCTGATTGTATCTCGGCTCGTTCAGGTTCTGGAGTGCCATATCCGGATGGTCGCGCAACGCCTGTGCCAAGGGGGCTGCGACCCTGGGGTGGAGACGGATGCCTGCGATGGTTGAGAGCGTAAAACCGAGCCAGCGGCGGGCTTTGCGGGTTATCGTGTCGACCAGAGCGCGCTCCAGGATTGGAGCGAAGATCTTGCCGCGTCTCGTTTGTGCCGCGAAGCTGAGTTCTTCACGGGCCATTTTTATCCGCAGGCAGCCGAGGGCAAGGGCGCGCTTCAGGATCCGGTAGCGCTGTCGATCGGGGATATCGACGGCAAGCCGTTCACACCGATCTATGACATGGGCGAAATCGCAATCGTTGAGCTTCAGGAGGAGAGGCCCTGCCAGACGTCCGTGCTTGGGCGCCAGGTAGGTCATGAAGATGAGCTGACCCTTGTCGAGAGGGTGTGGAGCGCGCCTGCGTACGCCGGTGCATTGCTCATCCATCGGAATATAGTTGAGGAAAAAGTCGGAGCGCGATCGCGGCATCTGGGAGATCTCCTGCAGGTCGACCCCGGCGGGGAAAGTGGATTTCGGTATCGCCGCCCCAAAGCTGGATGAGCCGGGACGGTGAGGGACATGGCTGTGCTTTCGAAGCGGTTTCGATCCGCTTCAGCCGGCCGGTTGCTCGCGCGGCGTGGGGCGATCGGAGGGCTGAAGGGTGGTGCTCAGGATGTGGCCCCAGATATTCTGGGTGAGCATCATGCGGGTTCCGATCGCATAGGTGGCATAGGTCTGAGCGCTGACGCGCGATTGCCTGTGCGTTCCGTCATCGAGGGCGAAGACGGCCAGGTATCTTTCGCTGCGCTCGCCGAGACGCTCGTTTTTGCCCAGAGCGGGGGTCGGCCAGATCGGCGTCTCGCGTGCATGCCCGTCTTTGGCTTTCGTATCGATCGTCACCCAGCGATCCACCTCGTAGCGGTACCAGGGTGCGATCACGTCTTCCTTGCGGGTAATCGGGCGCTGGTATGAGACGTCGACGGGCTTCATCCGGGTGATGTCGCGGGTGCATTCGACGTCTTCGAAGTAGCCATTTCCGAGATCGTTATGGCCGCAGACATACTTCTCTTCACCGACCTTGACGGATTTCATCTCGGTGCGGATGTCGGTCTCATAGCCTGTGACCACATCCACCCTGTCCTTGATCCGATCTTCCCGGGCAAGGATCCGGGCATCGCCCGGCGGGTTCCATCCTTCGCGGGAGAAGGTGCGCAGAGCTTCAATTTCGATCTGCCGGTGCCAGGAAAGGTCGATTACTTCAGCGGTGCTCGTCTTGACGGGCAGAATAAACGAGCCGGCGCCGAGGGTGAGGATGAGGCAGATGGCGGCGATCTTGAAAAGGAGGCCGAGGACGGATCCATCGGCTCGTCTGGCGCCATTGGTTTCGCGGCCGCGGCGACGTGGGCGCGCGGGGGTTGCGTCCTGCGCCGTGCGGGGAGTGTCCGCGAGGGAGTAGCTCCGAGGGCTGTAGGAAGTGTCTCCTGCGTCTCGAGCCTGTCCGCAATGCGCACAGGATATGACCATGGCGCCGTTTACCGAAGACGGGTTGGCGCCATCGCAATGATCACAGTTCCAGTTCGGTCCCTGGCTGGCCTCGAGCCGGCGCGCGGGGTCGGTCACGATCGGGGAGTTTTCGGGGAGATAGAAGCGCACATCGTGCGGCCGGGATTTGCCGCACCCGGCCTCGCAAGATACCTGGTGACCGAGGTTCTCCCGACCGCAGCTGCGACAGAGCCATCTGCCTTCACGGAATTTACGCATGAGTTGGAACTCCTGTGGCACAGGGGCCGCCAGGAGGCGAACCCATCTTTGTCAAAATGGGTTCGGTGTAGGGTGCGGGGGAACGAAACAGCACCGCGTCACTGTCGTGCGCGGCGCTGGCTCCTCATTTTGCGTGTTTGTGACTCGCACGTGAAAGGAGCGTCTCGATCGATTGATATCTCTCGGTAATGCGGCGCGCTGCGATCTGGAACGCGAGAGCGTTCATTTGCAGCTCTCCGCCGCCGGCTGGAAAGTTGGCACATATCTCGCGATTGAATTGGTCGTGCTTTTCCACGCCTGCCTGATCGAGAGTGGTCTTGCTGGCGAGATCTTCGGCGCTCGCTGCAAGAACCGGACGGCGGAAGACGTCGATATTCGCACCATCGCGAAGCTCGGCGCGCAGCACTCGCGCTGCGTTGCGCAGATGCACCCTGCCTTGCTGCACGAACTCCTGGCGGGTGCCTTGAGAGAGGCGGTCCGCGAGCGTGAGGGTTTGCGCGACAAGGCTTTCTGTCTTGATCATGTCGCAGGCACGCGCTGCCTCATCGGGCAGAGTGCCGGCGATCTTTTCAAACTGGCGCATTTGGCGATTTCCGACCCGGGATTGGACCACGAAATGGGACATGAGGGTCTCGGTGTCCTCGGCGGTGAGAGCTGCACCTGCGATGAGCAATATCGTCGCGAGGCTGGAACAGATTTCGGGCCGTCCCAATGGGGGAGGCGTATCGCCAAGCTGGCTTTCAAGGAGGCTGAGGGCCTGATTGAGAGTGTCGAGATTTTCTTCCGAGATATTCTGGCCAGTGCGTGCGTGCTCCATGACCGTCGATTCCACGATTGGGGAGCAATCTCGAACGACTGTCTCCCAATAGATCAAAGGTGGCGTCAGTTCATGCGCCAGCGCCATGCGAGAAATGCGCGACAGGTTTGCGCGGAAGGACAGGATCCGGACATAGAGCGTGCTTCGCGAGGCGCGCGGCAGGTAGCAAGGCATGTCGGCTGCGCTGACGGAAGGCGCGACTTCGCGCGCAAGGGACTCGGCGATTTGCTCGATTTGCGCTTTCAACCGAAGCGAAGGGGTGCGCCGAAGGAAGGATTTCTCCCGGGGGTTTGAAAGACGTTTCACGCCGGACATGTTTTTGGAGACGGATGCGATCGTGTTGGGTTCGATCTCGTCGGGCACTGCATGGGGTTCGAAACCGTGCAGAGAATCGACCGGCGCGACTCCGTGTGCGAGATAGCTGTTACGGCTTATCATTCTTGTCTCCGTTGCGACGGGCAGGTCGCTGATCATCTGCGCTGCGGCTTTTAGGCAACATTTGATACATTTGAAAGGTAGGTCGGCAAAGCTCCGCTCCCCCGAAATGGGCGGGGGAGGGGCTGTGTCATTCGCTTCAGGCAGCGTGAAGCCGGGTGACGTTTGCTGGAGTCGCAGGTTTCTCAGGGAGGGGTTTCATGGCGTTAATGACACGCTGTGAAACCTCAAAGTGGGACCCCATGGTTTTCAAGCCGTCATCGTAGAGCACGATCGGACCGAGGCGGCTCATCTCGCAGCCGGCCCGCTTCAGGATACGCTCCATATAGACATCGTGGACAGCGACGAAGTCGGTGATGCCTGCCTTGTGCGCTGCGGAGTAAAGACAATGGAGGAGCTCGCGGGTGACGTGGTTGATCCCGTTCGGAGCGGCTTCGCGGGCGGCTTTGGTGTCGACGCAGAAGCGAGAAATTTCCCAGGCGAGAGGATGGCGCAGCGGCTCTTCATCGCCCATGACATCGGGGAATACGTCAGCCAGCATGTGCGGACCCATCGTCATCAGGACGCGCGTGCTTGCCAGCAATTTGCCGTGTCCATCGGAAACCAGGCAGTAGAGCGGGTTCATGTCGTCGTACAAATCCCGCTCACGACCGTCCTCGACGGTGACCCGCCATTTGCGGCGGTCGAAGAACTGAGACCCGCGCAACAGGTGCATCTGGTCGAGGAGATCAGCGTGTTCGTCCCGGTTGGTCGGGGTGATGAGGTGTTGCATTTTTCTTGCCCATTCTGCTTAAACCTGCGTTACAGATGGGAATACATGAGCTTGCGTCAGAATGCGCCCTCGTAAATATACGAGGTTTTCATGCCCCTACGTCACGTAATTCGCGCCATTTGGTGCAAGAAAAGAAAAGTCAGGTGTCTCAGACATGTCACCTTCAATGCCGATGTCAACGGAGTTTGCCGATCGCGTCGCCGAGGACGAAGATGCGGACCTGATGTCCATGCTCGAGAAAGTCGGCGCGAAATACGGCATCACGCGTTTCGGCTATCTGGCCAACCTCCGCGACCCGCTTATGTCTTCCGAGGCAACTCCCGTCATTGAGACGAACTTTCCGGATTCGTGGCGAGCAAGGTACACGGAACAACGATATGATCTGGTAGATCCTCTCGTCCAGGTCGGCATGAAAGGCTTCCTGCCGGTCGATTGGTCGGAGATGCGAGGAGAGGGGCGTGAGGTCCGAAATTTCTTCGGTGAGGCCGAGGATTTTGGGGTCTTCAGGAATGGCATCGGCATTCCGATCCGTGACCCGAAAAATCGCACAGCCGTATTTTCGGTAAACACGGATATGGGCGTCAAGGAATGGGGCTTGTTCGCACGCTCGCATATTTCCGACATCACCTATCTCGGATTTCTTTTTCACAACCGATTTGCGGAGCGCCACGAGTTGCATGGCGTCCGGCGCGAGGAGCTCAGCGAGCGCGAGAAGGTCTCTCTGGAATGGGCGGCCCGCGGCAAGACGTCATGGGAGACATCCCAGATCCTCGGCGTGTCACAACGAACCGTGGATTTTCACATCAAGAACAGCATCCGAAAGATGCTTGCCGCCAACAAGACACAGGCCGTCGCGATCGCGGTCTCCGAAAATCTCATCTACGTCTAAGTTTGGTGCAGTGCGCCCAGCGCCGGCCCAAGGCGGAGGGCCCAAGGCGGAGGGATCGTGTGCGCATGTGCGAGCCGTCAATTCCGAGACTGGGTCTGTGCGACCGGAGCGGGTGCTCGGGTGTTCCTCGGCGATTTGGGCGTATCGGGCTGCTTGGTCGCAGCATCGATGAGAGCGGCATAATCCTTCTCGCGCATGATCACGAGAGCGGGCCGACCGGACCTCTGGATGGTGACGGGACCGTTCTCGGTCGCTTCCACGAGGGTCGTGATTTCGATGATGTTCGCGTCGTCTCGCAAAGCCATACAGTCCCTTCTAAGTGATCGAAGGCAGAATAGACCTTGAGTTGCGCACTGGCCAGTGACGATGGCGTCCGCCGTCGCTGGCCTGCGCTTTCGGTGCTTTCAGGCAACGCTGCTTGAGGGATTTCGGCGCGTTTAGCGCCATTTTTCTCTTCATCACACACGGATCAACCCGGATGTAATCTCCGGGCAGGGAGATGTCTCCCTGGAGGGCCGGTTCCGGGTCCGCGCGACAAGATCGAGCAGGTGGATGAGTGTTGGTTTTGCGGGGATCAGGCGAGGGGTGCGGGGGCGCCAGCCCCCGCCATGATCTGCCTGTCATCTCGACATCCTGAATGGAACGAATTTGAGATTTTTTGTCCTATTTCAAACTCATCAGAAGACTCTGGAAGGGTGAAATACGGAAGGAAGACAGATGGGTTTTGTGAAGGAAGGCTGCATGCTCATCGGGTGCATGTTGCTGGCAGGATGGGTCCTGACGCCTGCGCAAGCTGGATCGCGCCTGGCCTCCGCTGAGGGACTATCTGTCGCGCGCGACGCGCGCAGCTCGGCGCTATACGATCCGGTCACGGCGGCGATCCGGGCGGGTCGGACGCCGGAAGCCATCGACGCGTCCATCGATGCAGCTCTGAGCGGTGCCGAAGATTGTCCCATGGTATTCGACACCAGGCGCCTACGCGCAAGCTGCTGGACGCCTGCGCGCGCCGAACCGATGTCGTGATCTGAATGGAAAATGCCTGCCGATCTTTCGATCGACAGGCCAATGAGATGTGGTTTTCGGGCTGATGCAGGAATGTTCCGCGTGCCCGTAAGGGACCTTTACGCGATGACTTCGGCACGCCCTTCGGGCTGATGCATGATGACGATGTGATCGAAGCCTTCATCGTAATGGGGTCGCATGTAGCCTGCGTGTTGGACGCGGATGACGTCTTCGGGCATGTGCCGTCCCGTTTCGCGCTCGCGCTCGGCAGAGCGATCGAGGATGAGGCCGAGGGGTGCCTCAAAAGCCACGGCGAGACGATCGTAGTCGTCAGGAATGGCTTCAAGCGCCTCACGGCGGTTTTGCTCGCTCAGGTTGGTCTGGTCCCAGATGATGTCCTGACCTGCGGCGGTTGCTGCTTCGAGACGCGCGTAGATTTCGGGGCCGGTCTCTTTGTAGAAGGCGGCGAAGGCCTCCTGGTAGGTCATGTCATGCTTGAGGCGCCATTCTTCGAGAATGTCGTCTGCGGACAGCACGACGGCGCCCGGCATGGTTTCGAGCAGGCGCGCGCGATACGTGGTTTTTCCGGAGGCGGAAGGCCCGGACAGCATGATGAGGCGGGGCATGGAGGTTCCTTGATATCTATGACGGAAATCCGTCAGCTGAACATGCAGGGTGAGGGGTGATCAACGCCTGCCCGAAGGCAGGCGTATTTTGGTATCCTGTCTCATCCCCGGATCGTCAGGGCTGAGCTCAGAGCAGGCCGGAGATAAGCTGGACCGCGTCTTCCACGGTCGTGATTTTCTCCGCGGCATCGTCGGCGACTTCGACACCGAACTCTTCTTCGAACATCATGACCAGCTCGACGGTGTCGAGGCTGTCTGCGCCGAGATCATCGATGAACGATTTTTCCGGCGTGATCTTGTCGGCGTCGTGACCAAGGTGATCTGCGGTGATTTCTTTCACCTTGGCGAGAATGTCGGCAGTATCCATAGTGTCCCTTTTTCCTTTTCATGGGGAGTGGTCTCCCGAGGGAGATGGAGTGATGAAGGTGGGGACGGAAATGATCGAAAGCGGGTTTTCCCGCTTTCGGGATTTGTCGATCAAGTCAGGCCTTATTGCCGTGATGCGACCCAGTTCGCGACATTGCCGCCATGAGCGATGACACGCGCACCGCGGCCGCTGGGCTCGATCCCGAACTGGATCATCCAGTCGATCGATTTCTGGGCGATCTCGATCTGGCGCTTGAGTTCACCTTTCGGCGGACGGGAGCGCCCGGCGAGGTCTTCGACGGTGGCGAGTGTGCAGTCTGTCAGGTAGCTCAGCGCGTCTGCCGGGTTGGATACGCGGTCATGGGTGAGGTGTCGTGCCATGATTACACCTTTCGCGGCATTTGCATGCCGTAGGCCTCGTAGACCTTTGCGATCGTGAATTCTGCGAAGGTGTAGCGGGGATGGTCGTGGATCACCTCGATACGGCCATCGTCATGCACCGAGATTTCGAACACCATGTCGGCGTCGTCTTCCTCGTCGTCATCAATTCCGGCTTCGAGAGCGGCGCGATCGGTCTCGGCGCCCAGCGCCTCGATGTAGCCCGCGGCGTCGAAGCTCGCGATGGTCGGCTGAGGAGCCCATGCGGGATGCGGATCGAGCCCGACATGCGGGGTATCGGGCAGAAAGGCGAGATAGGCGGTCTTGGCGGTCATGGATGTCTCCTTTGAAAAGGCCTTACTGAAACTGGGGTCGGGGACGCGCGATCGAAAGCGGGTGTGCGATCAGGTTTTGCGCGCAAACAGGGCGGTCAGCGCCGGCGCCGCGGCGAGGCCGAAAAGCGTGATCGTGGTGAGTGCGGACAGGATGGTTGCCTCGAAGCCGATACTTGCCCAGAGGGAAAAATCCCCGCGGTCAGGACCGGTCATGGAGTAAGAGAGAATGAACGTGAATTGGCCTAAAATCGCAGTGAGGGCGAAGACGAATTCGATGGCGAGGCGCTGAGACATCGGGATCGTCAGGGTGACGAATTTCCACAGGGCAATGAGGCGCGTGATGAAGGTCCGGTTCATGTCTGTCTCCTTGAGATGTCTCATAGGAGCAAGCAGGCCTCACCTGCCGCCCCGATCATTGATCCCGGGTGCGGCAGGTGCGGCTGCGACAATCAACCTTTGTAGGTTTTCCCTTCGGTCGCCTTCACCGATTGCGTGAAGAGATCGCAAGCGCGCCTTTTTCCGGGGGCGTGGCGATGTCATCGGGCTCGGAAATGGTTTCAGCGACTTGCGAGCGTAGATCGTTGATATCGACTGCGACCATCTCGGATGCGTCGGGATCGCGTGCAGCCTTCAGCATAATTCAAAGCCGGAACCCCCGGACTTCAGTCCGGGGAGGAAGGCTTCCTGTTCAATGTGGGTTGTTTTTCCGGGCGAAGAATTTCGCCCATGAGTTTACTGGCCAATATCCAACGTATCGAGTTGGCGTAGTTGGACTCATGACGCTGAAGGCCACCAAAGTCCGGATTTATCCGAGCATCGAGCAGCAGGAGTTCCTGACTGCTCAGTTTGGTGCAGTGCGCTTTGCATGGAACCGGGCGTTGGCGATCAAGACCCATTACTATCGTCGCAAAGGTATCTCGCTGCATCCGACCCATGATCTCAAGAAGCTTCTCTCTGCTGCGAAGTCCTCGCGAAAATATGCCTGGCTGAAGGACTATGATGCGATGGCCCTGCAGCAGGCCTGCGTCAATCTCACAAAAGCCTTTACGGCCTTCTTTGAGAAAAGAGCCAGATATCCGCGCTTCAAATCGCGCCATGGTGACCAGAGTTCGTATCACTGCACGGGGGCGATGGGCTTTGGTGATGACTGGATCAAGATCCCGAAGCTGGGATCAAAGATCCGGGCGAAGATCCACCGGAAGGTGGAGGGTAAGGTAAAGTCGATCACGCTCAGCCGCTCGAGATCTGGCAAATACTTTGCCTCCATTCTGGTGGAAGACGGGGAGATCGCGCCCGATCTTCCGAAGGTGCTGGATGCGGGTCGCATCCGGGGCATAGATGCGGGTGTCACCGATATCATGGTGGATGATCTCGGCCGAAAGACCGCGAACCCAAAGCACCTGAAGCGTGCGAAGAACGCGCTTCGGCGAGCTCAAAAGGCGCTTTCAAGAAAGAAGAAGGGATCGAAGAACAGGTCAAAAGCTCGACTGCGTGTCGCGCGTCTCCATGAGCGCGTGGCAAATTCTCGGGCAGATTACCATCATAAAGCCTCTCGGGCATTGGTTGACGAAAGCCAAGCGATCATTGCCGAGACTCTCAACATCAAGGGAATGTTGAAAACCCACAGACTTGCCGGATCGATCGCGGATGCGGCCTGGGGCGGACTTCTCCAGAAGATCGCCTATAAGGCGGCGCGGGCCGGCGTGATCTTTCACAAGATCGACCGTTGGGAAGCAACGAGCAAGACCTGCTCTGGCTGCAGCCATAAGTTGGAGACTATGGCTCTGTCGGTGCGGCACTGGTGCTGCCCGCTATGTGAGGCAGAGCATGATCGCGACATCAATGCCGCGATCAATGTGAGGAATACGGGGATCTTGGATCTCAAGGCGAGCGGGTTGCGCGTCTAAGCCTGTGGAGGCCTGTGTAAGACGCGCAATCTGCACGCAACGGCCCATGAAACAGGAAACAAGGTAGCGTGAGCTACCCGAAGCCCCGGACTTCAGTCCGGGGAGCAATCACCGCATCGGTCTCGTCTTTGGCAGCCGCGGGGGCGATCACGAGTTGCGGTTGGGACGTGAAGGCCCCTTTGGGATTTGCCTGCATCTCACTCAGGGCGGCCATACAGGCGTCGAGTTTGCTCATGGAATAGGTCCTTTCGAAAAGATGGGGCCGGATCACTCTATCACGCCGAAAGCGAGATAGTCTTTCGGAACATGATCGGTCAGCCATACCCCATTGTCGGCGCGCCAGAAGAGGTGACCGTCAGTGGCCATCCGGCCGGTCTCGACGCGAAGAACGGTGGGTTTGCCATGGCGTTGACCCACGCGCTCAGCGGTTTCGGGATCGGGGGACAGATGCACCTTCTGGCGCTTTCCGGGCTTGAGCCCTTCGCGGAAGATCGCATCGAGATTGGCCGAGGCCGTGCCGTGATAGAGGTGTTCGGGAGGGGTCACAGGCGCGAGGCCGAGATCGACCGCGACCGAATGCCCCTGAGCTGCGCGAATGCGCTTGCCGTCTTCGGAGATGGTGAAGCGCTTCTTGTCGCTGTCTGCTACGAGCGCTTCGAGCTCGTCCCGGCTCATGGCTCGACCTGCTCGTTTGAGGCCCCTCAGGAGGGTATCGATATTTACCCAGCCCTGAGGGTCGAGCGTAAGCCCGGCCTCTTCAGGCTTGTGACGCAACACCAGGCTGAGAAATTTCGATTGCTTGCTCATGACTTGCCTCTTTTACGCGCCTGCGCGGCTCTCGGCGAGCGAAATGGTGGCACCCTCACGCGTGACGTCGGGGTCGGACAGCATCGCCGAGATCCGTGCCTTGTGTTCGTCGTGGAGTTTGCCGGGGTCGATTTCGGGTAGCGTACTCTCCGTGATGTCGTAGATCATCCGGATTTTGAGGATGTCCTTGTCCGACAGGGCGGGGAGCACCTTGAGAGAAGGATCTGCCCCGCGCATAGAGACGGGCGCATGCAGGCGCATCAGGAAGCGCATGGCGGATTGCGGATCGTGCAGGACGGAGCCTTCAGGGAAGACATCTTCCTGGCCTTCGATTTCGCCGGCCTGCGCACGAGCGGCGGCCAGCACGACCGCAGCCATGACCAGGAACAGGCCGTCGGAGGTCTTCAGGCTGCGATAGCGCCTGTCCAATGCCGGTGTCGCGAGAAGCGCCTTGAGCTTGTCGGTGGTCTCGACACGCTCGGGGGCAAAGCCGGGAATGGTGCCAGGGTCATTGACCAGCAGCGATAGGGCCTGAGTGAAGGACATCTCGGTGCGCACGCCGATATGGCGACGCTTGGCGAATGCTTCCATCATGTCGAGAATGCGCGCAGCCATGACGTAGCGCAGGCAGGCCTCGGGTGAGGTGTCGGTCGCCGCCCGAAGGCCGGACAGGTTCTGTGCCATCGGTGTAAGGACTGCGCCTTGCAGATAGGCGGCGTCTTGGGTCGCGTCTGCGAGAGTACGGCTCATGATGAGGTTCATCTCAAATCTCCTTGGGAGGATTATATGAATTCTTGTGGATCTATTGGTGGCGTCGTGCCGCCCGGTCCGCGCGTCGCTGGAGCCGGGCGAGCTCGGCTGCCCCTTTCTCGGTGAGCGTCAGCAGGGTCACACGCTTGTTCGATGATTTTCGGCCGGTGGCTCTGGTGCGCGAGAGCGTGAAGAGGCCGTCGCGCACCATGCGTGCGCCATGGGGATGGAGTGGCCGTCCCCACTTGATGTTGACCGGCATAGACGGGTCGGGATCATCGAGATCCCCGGGAAAGGAATGGGCTGCCTCGAGAAACTCGAGCTTGGCGCGGGTGTAGTCGCCGAATGGAGCGGTGCGGGCCATTGTCTCTCTCCGTCTTCTCTGTCTGTTTTTCTGTCCGAGCGGCTTCATGAAAAAGGCCCGCTCCTTCATATGAAAGGAGCGGGCCCATTGTCAGAGCGGATCGGGGTTTGCGGCGTCAGCAGGCCCAGTCGAAGGTGAGCGTTTTCAGGCAGAGCTGCGCATTGCCTTCCCCGAAGTTGAAATCGCCGAAATCTTCCGAAAATTCGATGTAGAAAGGGGAGAGTTCCGGATAGGCTTGGAAGGGCTGCGCGGTGCCGCCGATGTGGTTTTCGCCGAGCTTTGTCGCCCACTCCTTCAGGTCGCAGGTCTCTTCGTCGAACCGGTCCTCGTAGTCATCCTCTTCGTCGGCGGATTCGATCGGGACCAGGCCGACATTTGGGTCGTTTTCGCGACGAGTGAGACGGATAGCTTCCGGGGCGCGCGCGTCTGTGCCGGCAAAGCGCGGCCGCTCGAGATCCTCGAACATTTCATGGGCGCAAAGGTCTGGCAGAGGACAAAGAGGGCCGTCGAAGTCTTCCTGCGTCAAATCGATGATGGCGAAGGCACCCTCGAGGATATCCTCAAAACGATGAAGGCGCGGATGGGCCTGTTGCGCGTGCTCGACGAGGAGGCGCGAGGGCGGATGGTCGTCGTCGGGCTCCTCCAGTCCGAGAACGAGATCCCGGGCGCCTTCGTTGATTTTCGGACTGCCCTTGGAGTGCTCGGGCGGTTCGCCGAAAAAGGCGATGGCGACGATGCCTTCGCCGCGCACGCGGTAGTCCTCGGGCAAAAGCAGGGTGAAGCCGTGCTGCATCGGATAGCCGGTGTTCGGACTCAAGGGCCACTGCTCCGGCTTGATCCCCGGTGGCGTGCCGAAAACCCAACCGGAGGCGGCGTCATCGCGAATATCAAGTCCAGGATCGGGGGACATGTCCCATGCGGCTTCGGGCAGGCGTTGGCTCAAGGTCATTTTTCCTTTTGTCACGAGAGGCGGAGAGGTCATGCGAGAAGATGGGTTCACGCCGTGTCGAACTGGAGCCGAAAGATCTCAAGGCGCCGAACGAGGTCGGGATTGCTCATGAGGTAGTCGTAGGCATCTTCGCCTTGCGGACCTTGCCGCACTTCGATGCGCGTGCCTGCAGGATATTGCAGCCGGGTCAGGTCGACGCCCTCGTTCCAGTAGTGAGAGTCGATCGTGCCATCGGGCAAAATGGCGCGTCCACGCACCACGGGAAGTCTCAGTCTCTCCCAAAGAAAGGCTGCGGTGACGGCGCATTGGTCTTTTGCGGGATTTTCCGGGGTCCATGCGACCGGATCCATGGCGCTCTCGCGCGTCCAGGCTCGGGCGATTCTTTGTGCAAATTCGGACATGAAGGGATTTCCTTTCGCGCTCGGGGTCGGGGTGTAGCGGCCCAGTCATGAATGACAAAAGCCCCCGCGCACCCTGTCGGGCGGCGGGGGCGATCTTCACTGGCGCCGCCCGGTCCGGCTGTGCGCTGCTTCGAACTCCAGAATGGCGCCGAGGCAGGCATGGCCAGCAGCTGTGAAGCGATCGGCCAGCGCCTGAAGATCGCGTCTGGAGTTGATCCGGACGGAACCGGGGATCGTGTAGACAAGATCTCCAGTTTGATTGTCCTGGATCCAGAGCCGGGAATAGGCCTTGATGCAGCTGAAGCCTGGACCTCCGATCGGTGCGGGCGGCCGAGGCGCGGTGAAGGCGGGGCTTTTGAAGCCCGGCGCCTCGTGTCCATTCGCGCCGGAGGCGAAAGGGACGGGCGTGTCGAGAAGCCCTGCGACAAACTCAGGGATGGCCCGGTTGAGGACGCCAAGATCGTAGCCGCCCTCGAGAATGGAGAGCACTCGACCTCCTGCGACCAGATCGGCGACATCCTGGATTTTATGTCCAAGTTCACCGTAGAAGTCGGTCGACCAGTTCAGGATGCCGAGCGGATCGTCCGCATGGGCATCGAAGCCTGCGGAGACGATGATCAGGTCGGGGGCGATTTTTTCGACCCAGGCAAGTATCCGCGTCCAGGCAGCCCGCGCTTCTGGGTCGCCGCTGCGGCGGGGCAGCTGGATATTCATGACGTTGCCATTGAGGCCCGTGTCATCTTCGCTCGCCGTAAACGGCCAGAGATCGCTGGCCTGGGTCGAGCCGAAAAACAGGTCCCGCTCGGGCGACAGAAGATCCTGTGTGCCATTGCCATGATGGACGTCGAAGTCGAGAACGACAACCCGCTGGCCGTGAGCGTTTCTCGCATGTGCGGCGGCGAGAGCCGCAGTGCCGAGAAGACAGAATCCCATGGCGTGATCGCGACAGGCGTGATGTCCCGGGGGGCGGGTCGCAACAAAGGCATGATTGATCGTGCCTGCAGCCATCTCGTCGACTGCCTCCATGGCTGCGCCAACACCTTCAAGGGCAGCCATCAGGCTGCCGGGCGTCTGGACGGTGTCGCCACCATCGAGTGTCCGCGGAGGTTCGCCGGGATCAAAGGGGGACCTGAGCCCGGCAAGATATCTTTCGCCATGCAGGGGCGGGAGCGCATCGATATCGGCAGGCGAAGCGGTCCGAAAGTCGATGCCGGTAAGGCCCGCAAGATGCTGGACGGCCGCGGGGATCCGCAGCATCCGCTCAGGGTGATCGAAAGGGGTCGGATGATGACCTGCGCCAGGCAGGAAAACGGGGAATGTCATGTCGGTGTCTCCTGCCTGGAAAAGGGTGATACTCAGGTCAGCCTGTGGGCGATGATCTTGAGGTGGGTGGGGCACGGAAAACGCACCCCAAGCTCGTCCATCGCCTTGCCTTGCAGATAAGGAAGTGCTTCGCTGCAGCTGTAATCGATGGCGAAATGGCGACGCAGGCGTGCCAGGATCTTTTCCTGGCTCATGTAGAAATACCGTTCATTGAGCTCGTGGTCCCAATTGTCGGTATACCGGTATTTCAGCATGAAATGCGCAGCATCGAGGCGGTTGTCGACTGAGCCCCAGATGGCTTCGTAATCTGCGACGAGTTTTGCACAGGGGCCTTCGCGCAGCGCGCGCCCGAAGGTCTCGTCGACGACCGTCATGTCACGCTCGCCGATTGCCATGTCACGCAGGATGAAGTCGGTGAAAGGGCCTCGCTCGAGGGTCGACCAGAACGCGTCGCCTTCTTCCTGTCCACCATAGGAATAGATCTCGTGGATGACACTCGATGCAATGAGCGCGATCCGCTTTCCCCGATGGGCCTCATGAAGATGTGTGAGCAGTTTCGACCATTCATGGAACAGTCGGGCGCCGGGGACCCTCGAGCGTGCACGATGCAACTCGAGCTCCGAGGCATCGAAGCCCACGAGATGAAGGTCAGGTCTCAGGTCTTGCAGATGATGCAGGAGGGTTCCGTCAGCGCAGCCATAATCGACGACCACGTCGGCCTCGAGGCAATCGACGAAGAAGAGTTTGTCTTCCATGCCGGCGGCCATGCGTTGGTTGTAGGTGTCGTAATGGCAGTCGATGACGGGAACGAGGGTCATGATCTTTGTCCTTGATGTGGTGGGATGCCGGGGAGGCTTGCTGACTCTTGCTACAGGGTCAGCGCCTTCAGGGCTTCGTAGCGCACGGCGGCCACGATATTGTCGCGTACCGGCACATGATCGCTCTCGGTGTAGGCGGGGCGGAGCGGGGAGCGGCCGCTTTCGACGGCCTCGACCGCTCGGTTCTGGGCTGCAACGATCTCATCGAGGATGGTCTCGCGGGCAACCCGGCCGAGGCGGATATCGCGATAGTGTTCCGCGCGCGGCAGGGGAAAGGTGAGATCTCCCGTTTCCATCAGCTCTGCTGCGGTTTCCATCATGCGTAGCGATGTGCACAGATCCTTGAACATGACCTCGGGATCTTCATCGAGCTTCTTGCGCGCGAACCGCTCCAGACGCTGTTCGACGACCTCGATGGCCACCGCGAGACGGCTATTCAAGGCCAGTTGGCGGGTATTGATGAAGAGAACCTCTTCGCCGCCCTTGTTGATGCCCGAGGTGATGGAGGGATATTCGACCAGCGCCTCCGTCAGGCCGGGGATATCCATGATGCGCAGCGCCGGGGCTTTCAGGCTGGCGCCGGCGGCTTGCTTGAGCAGGTCGCGAGCATGTTTGTTGGCCTGCAGGGTCTGGTCATTGGGGTCGTCGCCTTCGATATATTTCGCCGCGCGCTGGCGCGCATGCCCGACGAAACCTGCGTAGTCCGCGGTGACGAGGTCCTCCTTGGCATCGAGGATCAGGTTCATGGCGGGGTGCATTGCGCAGCCGTTACGCCGTGCCTGCAGGGCGGCGAAGAAAACTTCCGTGCAGTTCGATTTCATCCGCAGGACCTGATCGACGAACATGCCTGTGGGGAAGTATGTGATGTCATCGCTCTCGCCGAGATCGGCATCGGGCGTGAGGGTGCAGGCCTCCTCTTTCACCTCGCGCAGAAAATCGTAGATGCCCGGCAGGTAGACGCCGCGAATATCGTGATCCGAGGAGGAGATGTCGCAGCCGTAGAGTTTCGAGCCGTAGACCGTCTCGAAGATGATGGTGCGCCCTCGGTTGGGCAGCTCCGCGAGCATCGCCAGATCGATGGGGAATTTTCGGTTCATGTTCATGTGTTTTCCTTGCGCATCAGGGCCGGGCGCCGGCGGATAAGGGTCACGCATGTATCCTTGGCCGCCTGTGTTCGGGTCTCAGCTGTCTTGGGGGCGTTTCCAGAGACGCTCCGGGATCGTCTCCTTGATCGAGATGAAGGCGGACAGGGACATGTCCGGCTCCTCGAATTGCCGTCGCGTGCATTCCAGGACGCAGGCGGCTTCGCGCGCCGATTTGGCGCGAATTTGATACGTAACGGTATGGTCGTTGTCGCTGGTCCGTCTGACGGTATAGCTGCGGATTTCGTCATCGGCGCCGACGGGGGCATCGATGGCTGCGAGGCGATCGCGCAGCTTCGGGATCATGTGCACTATGCCGGACGTCGCGGAAGGATCCGCGCCCGTGACCCAGACGAATGACTGACATAAGGTCAGCGAGAGAACGGCTTCGTTCGACTTGATCTGGAGACTGAGTTCCAGATCTGTCGCGTGGATGTGGGGGATCTTGCGCAAGGCGGAGACAAGATCTCGCAGTGCGGCCTCGAGACGCACCCGCGCATGCCCGCCAAGCCCGCCCGAAATGACATCGAACGCATCATGATCGAGAGAGGCGAGGCGCATATACACCACAAGTCCCGAGATGGAGAGTTTGTGCGCATATTTACTGAGCCGGGCCGCGGCCTCGGTAAGATCATCGTTGGACATGTCTGCTTCCTGTCGGATGTTAGCGGGGCGGAATCTGCCAGTACTCCGGGGCGCACTGGCGATAGACGCCTGCGACGCGGTCGGCGCCGTCGATGATGTCTCCGTCGGGCTTCTGCACGGCGGCGTAGAGCATCAGGGCCTGGCGAGGCGATCCCGCGTTCTGGTGGACGATTTCAATGCCTGAGAGACCGTCGAGCGTGATGGCATAGGGTGCGGGAGCATGCTCATCGGGCGCCTGGCTGGCGATTTCGAGAAGGCGGCGCTCGAGTGTGTCGAGATTGTCCATGGCCTTCGTCAGATCAGTTTGCCAGCACGTCTCGGAAAAGGTCAGATCGCACTGTCCGAGGTCCTGCCCATCGAAGTGAACCTCGACGCGGGCTTCGATGAGGTTTGCGAAGGGCAGGGCCCACAGCGCCTTTGCGAAAGCCGCGCCGAGGTGGTCGAGGTCGAGGCGGAGATGAGCGCTGGGCTGACCAAAGGTGCACACGACCGGTGCCTCTTCGCTGGGATCGATGAGAAAGCTCAGCTGGCTCATTTCCTGGTCGGCTTGCCGGATCAGGCGATCGATGAGAGGTCTGGCTGCCGCCTGAAACGCGCTCACTCTGTAGTCTCTGCGGACGGGTCGGGGATCCACTGGAACGGGACCGAAGGACCTTCCGGGGCGGCGTCGTTGAGCAGCTCGTCGCAGTAGCACCAATACCCCGTTTCACCGATGACTTCGGCATCATCGGGGTCATAGAGCTGATAGCGCACAGAGTTCGAAAAAGGTCCGAAGGAGCCTTGGTCCTTGATGAGGATCGGGGTCCCGTCGCGCGGTGCGATTTCATAGTTATTCCAGGCCATCAAGTGCTCCATCGTTTGGTGTGAAATAAACCTGGCCATCGGTGTCCAGGATGAGGGTGGCAGCGGGCGATCCGGGGGCGCTCCAGTCCGGGTGGTTCAGATCGAGATAGTCCCTTGCCTGAATTGCCAGTCGTATCTCCAGCGGCCAGTCGAGCGCTGCTGCGCCGACGGAGATACGATCGTCAGTCTGCATGATCGCGGTTGTAATGAGGTCGGCCTGAATATCCGCGAACGAGGTTTCGCCCCCGTCGGGATCGATGGCCGTGATCCCTGAAAGGAAGCCAGGCCCGTCGTCTTCTGTCTCGATCGAAAAGCGCAGAGCGCAGAGGTTCCGATCGGCAAGGGCTGCTCCGAGCAGCCTCCAGTTGGCGTTGAGGATGGCCGGGCGAAGCTCGCACGTATATCGGGCGGCTTCGACGGGGTCTGTAAAATGTTTCAGGTGGTGGTCGTGGATCAGGCTCTCGCTCATATCTCGCCTCGTTGGGTCTTCGCAAAAGACATGGGGTCAAACCGATCTGTGCGGAATTTACACTGGGGCGCCTGTCTTTTCGGGCAGGTTTTTCCGTGCTGATTTCAGGTTTTTGCAAAATGAACATATTTCCCGATCTGCGGGCTGCGTGGAGCGTGGCGAATGGAATTGCCAGGAGGCGAGAATGCGAAAAGTGAACGGAGAATTCCCATGATGCAGGTGATGAGAAAGCGCCTCACACGTATGGGAATCAGCGGGGCAGCCCTTGCGGAAATGGGCATGCTGGTCGCATTGATCTCCGTCCTTGCGATCGGGGGTGTGTATTCCCTGGGGGCAGAGACAGAAGATACATTCTGCTCCGCATCCGCGGCACTGAACAAAGCCAAAGGCGGCGATGAGGCCTGCCTGAATGGTTTGCCCGGGCAAGGAAATTCCATGGCGGTCGCTGGCGACGGTTTTGATCATGGAGATTTCGTTTCGGTGATTTGGCCGAAAGCGGAGAGCGGTGAACGAGATATCTTTCTGCCATTCGAGACCGGAACCGCACAGCCTTTCGATATGGTCGTGACGGCGTCTTCGGGCGATGTTCAGGCGTGCTATGCACTTGACCCCACCGGCGTGCCGGAGTGCAGCGTAGCGGGTTCGGCTGCGCGCATTTCGGTTCCCGAGGGTGCGCGCAGAGTCGGATATCGCGTCATGCTTCCCGAAAACCCTGCAACGCTGTTCGATCGCGATTTCGATCTCGCATTTGAGGTCGCGGGCGTGGCTTCCCAGTCCTGGTCCATCAACCAGTTCCGTCCGGCCGAAGGACCGGCTTTCGAGACGAATATGGAATTCGCGAATGTCGATTTTCCGATGGGCACGACGGGACAGCAATGGGTGATGGTGCCGAAAACCGGGACGTTCGGCGCGCCGATGTCGTTGTCTGTCTCGCCTGCGGGATCACTCAAGTTTGGCGCCTGTGTGCAGGCAACCAGCGGGGCGGGCCTCGATTGTCAGCCTTTGGTCAATAGCGAGAGCAGCGCGGATGTGGCCCCTGAAGACTACGCGCTGGGATATTCTCTCACCTTGCCGGCAGATACGACTGTCGATGTGGTCGAGGGCGTGCAGATCGATCTTACGACTCCGGGATATCCGATGAATTTCAAATCCTGGACAATCGCGGTGACACGGCCGGAAAATCCGACAGCGGTCGGGCTGGGCCTGAGCTTTGCGGATGTCGTCATGAATGAGGGAGAGACACAACGCACCGTGATGGCGACACCGACGGGTGTCGCGGATAGTTCTTATGTCTTGAACGCCAGCACTGCCTCGGGGGCGACAGTCGAGGCGTGTTACAAGGTGCAGGGGTCGACAGTGGCTACTTGCGCCGCATCCCTGCAGGTGGAAAACCCGTCGGCGATCACGGAGGTCGGTTTCCGCATTGCTGTGGACGCGGCCGCGACGGTTTGGGAGGACTTCAATGGTGTCGTAAGCCTGACGGCGACGCTCGAAGCGGATCCCTCGATCACGGAAAGCTGGGACGTCGCCGTGAGACGCCCGGCGAAGCCGATCACGTTCGAGCCGCAAGCGACATTTACGGATGTCGTCCTGGATGCAGGTGACGAGACATCGGTCAAGACTGTTTATGCCAGCCTCGATGCGTCGGGGATGAATACGGGTTGGACGATGTCCACAGACGGGAACGGAGCGATCAGCGCCATTCCCTGTATCTACAAGTCCAACTCGACATCGAATTTCTGTGCCCCCACCTATACGACCGGACGCTCGGATGAGTATTACGTGCCCAGTGTCGCCAAGATCGGCTTCCGGATGCAGGCTTCCAGTCTTGGTGACGTAACGGCTGACTTCAGCGGCCCGCTCGATGTCATCCTGACCTCGGATCAGGACCCTACGGTGTCGAAGACATTTACCGTAAATGTCTCGCGTCCGGCCTATGTGCCGCCGCCGGACATCTTCGCGCCTGAAGTCACGTTCCATGATTTCGATTTCGCGGCGAACTATGCTGACTGGGCGGATTATCCGTTCGATCTGGGTGGCACGATCAACAAGCCCGCGATGATCGAGGTTTCGCATTCCGGCAACTCGATCCGGACCGGATATTGGGTCGACGGAAAATACGGTGGATTGTTCAGCGAGCCGGCTGTCTATGGGCCGTTCCCGACGGATACGAAGCAGGTGGGTGTCAGGCTCGATCTTCGACCGACACCGGCAGGCACCGCGATTGATGAGACTGTCACGGTCAAGATCTATGCCCAGGACGATCCATCCCAGTTCAGGACCTGGAGCTTCCAGGTGAGGCGCCCAGCGTCCTGAGGCGTCAGGGATTTCAAAGAAAAATGCGCCTCGCCGAAACTCGGCGAGGCGCAAAACCATTTTCACTCCTGAATTTCACGTCACTCATCGAAAGCCATCACCAGGCGTGATGTATCTTGCGTGCAGGGCGGCATGGCGTGGAGCTTGGCGCGATCGGCAATGATTTCGTGGCGCGATCTCTGCTCCATGTCCAGGTGTTGATTGGGCTTCCAGAGGACCGATGCGACAGCGCCAGTCAGGATTTCCGTGCTTGCAAGAGAGCTGGGCAAGATCATGTCCAGGCACTGTCGGAAGTGATCAAGATTGTCGCGTGCGCCGGAGGGGGTGGCAGACAGAAGCGTCGTGTCAGGGCAGAAGGAGTGCTTGGCATCAAGGGGCAGGTCGCAAATGTCGAGATGGCAATGCCCGCGCAAGCTTGCGCGTCGCGCGGCGCCTTGATTCAAGCTTGGAGAGAGCAGATCAAGGGCATAGCGAGAGATGTCGTGCGGCAATCCGTCACGAACGAGTGCGTTAGGTCCCGGATGCCATCCGTCAATAAACGCGTTCTCGGGAGAGGCTTCGTCGGTCAGGCCCTGGAAGAGGTCGTCACGTATGTCACGAAGGCTCATTGCGACAAGGGCTGCGTCGTCTATCTCATGGCGATCGAGTGATGCATGGGACAAAACGGCGTGCCATTGCCCCAGGGCATCGCGTCGTTCAAGTATCCAGTGGACCGTCACCATGCCTTGTTCCTGTCTCCGGCGAGGGCGCTGAGCGGGCGGATGTCATCGATCGAGAGCGCGAGGCCTTCAGGTTCCTTGGATACACCGAAGCAGGTCGGGTGCGCGCCCCATGCGGGATTGCGCAGATGTGCAGGACCACCCTCGATCATGACCAGTCGACGCCCCATGGGCGCCGCATCGTCGCGCGCTTCCAGGAAGTCCAGCGTGAAATGGATTCCATCGGGATCGAACCCGTCGCGCTGCTCATACATCGGGTGGTGCGGGATGGCACCCTTGCTGACAATCAGATCAAGAAGCCTGGCAGTGGCATCGCGCGCCTGACGAGCCATCTCCAGAGCGATAACTTCGTCTTCGCGCGATTTCGCGCGCGCAGTTGCGGTGTAATAGTTCGAGATGGCAGTGATTTTCCCTTGCTTGACGTAGACGCGCCATTCGCAGGGGAAGAGCGAGCCTGCGCCCTCGGGAAGTTCGTCCCCATCGGCCATGCGGTCTTCGGGCATGACGGCGTTCTGGTATCCTTTGTTGCGATCGCCTTCGATCATGATCGGCTCGATCCATTTGCGGATCCAGACCGGCGAGATGTTTTCCGGGTTCGACATCAGGTGCGTCACCAGGCGTTCGTCTGAGATCTTGGGGAAGACCAGGCCGTTTTCGCGCTTGGTGTAGCCTTTCCAGGCGGGGGTGGCGCCGCTGTCGCGCCCGAGGGTCATGATAGTCTTGACCTCTGTAGGAGCCGCGGCGTCGAAACGGATGATTTCGTCCTCGGCGATGCCTTGAAAGCCTTGCAGGAAGGTCTGCATGTCGGCCATCCAGCGATCGTTGAGGCCGTTCATGGAAATGTCGAAGATCATCACCGGATTGACCACGCCGCCGAGGCGCGACGGGATCATCTCGACATCGGCTTGCTCGCACAGCGTGATCCAGTTGCCCAGCGACATGGTCGAAAACCATCCGCCATGCTCGAGGATGTCCGGCCCCTGGCGGTAACGCTCCGCCTTGCCCATGATCTCTTGCCAGTTGCGTTCGATTTCGTTCTCGATCTCTTCATGCCGCATGTCCTGGGGCATGTTGTGCGTGCGTCGAGTCACGCTCTGGATGCGATCTTTGAGCTTCTGGAGCGGGACTACGAACATGAGAATATCCTTTCTGGCACGGGCGGCTGGGGCTCATCTCGTAGTGTGATGAGACGCCGATGTCTGTGCGATGCGACGGGGTTGTGAACCGAGGTCCTGCTTGTCTTTGCAAGGCAGCAAGGTCTCATATCATGGATATGGGAACGATCACCCGGCTGCCGAGGTGATCCCGAGATGGCGCAACCGGTCACGAATGGTGCCAAGGCTGTCACGATAAATCTGACCAACACGTTCGGGGGTGATGTTGTGCTCACGCGCAAGACGCATTCGAATGCCGGGCGTTTCCACATCTTCTGCGAGCATGACGTCGAGAATGGTGCGATTGCGCTCGGACATGGTCTCGCGAACTTTGAAAATCACCTCGGCGATGACCTCCTGGGTGCTGGTCGCTTCAACGGTAACCTGCGGGTTCGCATGCGGCCTGTCATCGGTGATCTCGATCGTGTCGATATCGAGGGTCGGGCCGGATGCGCGCTGGGCACAGACGCGGCGAACCGTTCGTTCTCCGACTTGTGCGATTTCGGCAAGAAGGCGAACATGGTCCGCGTTCTCCAGGTCGAAAGCGACCTTGTTTTCGCGCTGAAACGTGTCGATGAAATCGTCATGCCCGAAGATCATGACGCGATCTTGCGAAGACGTCCCCATTGCATAGGCGCTGCGGTTGCGCAGAGCGTAAGTCATGACATCGCCAGAGACGACGAAAGTGGCGTAGGTGGCAAGACGCGCGCCATGTGCTTCACCGTGGTAACGGCGGATGGTTCGCACGAAACTGGCGATCGCCTCCGACAGGAGATCGTCTTCGGCGCAGGTCAGGTCGTTTTTGATTGCGACCTTGCTGGCGATGCCCTGGAGAAACTCCATGTGGCTGGCCACAAGAGTCTGCATGGCATGGGCTGCAGCCGCGGGCCGGGTGTCATCGCGAGCAGTTGCGACAAGAGCCATTTCGGTGGGAATGTCGATCTCGCGTGAGCCGGCCAGATGAAAGGCCAGGCGACGGAACCTGGGGTGAGGACGCTGGCGCGGCCGCTCTTCGTCAGGATCGATCGAGGAGGGAGATACGAAGGAGTCCATGTGATGTCCTTTCTTTGATTTCGCCAGGCCCGGGAGACCTCGACAGCGTCGCGGATTGCACACACGGCATCCGCGACGCTGCAGGGGTTGCTCGGCTCAGGTTTCTTCCCACGTAAAAAGCGGCGCCCGCAGGCGCCGCTGAAAAAGGATCACGCGATATCGGAGATGTGGCGCATGCCCTTGGCGTGCAGCGCGGCGCGGATATCGGCAACGCCGCCTCGGTAGATCTGGCGAACGCGTTCGACGGTGATGCCATGCTTGTCTGCCAGTTGCGCGGCGAATTCGGCGCGTCGATCCGGGTCTTTAAGAATGGTAAGGAGGATATCGCGATTCCGGTCGATGAGACTTGCGGCAACCTCGCCGATCTGGCGCTGCAGGTAGGTGTTGCCGCTCGATCTGGCGACGCGGTTTTCCGGACGATCCTGCGCGCGCATATCATGGATCTGGATGTCTTCCGGGGCGAAGGCCGGAGGCATGGCTTCGAGCTGCAGGGCGCGCTCGATCGAGGCTGCGGGGATCCCGGTGAGGCTCTCTGCGGCCTGAATATCCTCGAAGCTCTGCGTCATCGGGCGCCGGTAGATTTCATGAAATTCGGTGCGAATGCGGTGAAGGCCGAAAAAAGCGCTCTTGTCGGGAAGATTGGTGCCGACCCGGAACGGCATCTTCATCGTTTTCACGTAGTCGAGACAGTGCGAGACGACGAAGTAGCGCGCATAGGTCGAAAGGCGGGCCGCGGTCTGGTTCAGGTCGAACTTGCGGATGGCCTGCATGAAGCCTTCGCAGGCCTGGCTGTAGAAATCGTCCGCGTGGGACTCGAGGCCGGACTTCTTGGCATAGGTGTTGGCGATATTGACCAGATAACCCATGTGATGCTCGACGAGCCGGTCGAGGGAAGCGGCACAGCCCTGGTCTTGCACGAGGGCGATCATCTCGCGTTCTTCCTGGCGCGCAAGCAGAGGGAGAGGCGCGCGGCCCGCATAGGCATGCACGAGCCGGTTGAAGGCAGGATTGACCTTGCGCGCGGGCTTTTCGTCGTCGTCCTGAAGCGGGGTGAAGGCGTGAATTGCGAGCATGTTTGGTCTCCGGCTGAACAGTTCCTTGCGACAGCCGGGCGCGATCTTTCGCGCGTTCCGGTCCCGCACATGTGACGGGACCCGGAGCGCGTGAATGACGCCGGGTGCGATTTTCGAAAACAGAAAAAAAGTCACCACAAAGAAAAAGCCGCACTCTTTCGAGTGCGGCGAACCTCGTGTTGAGTGGCGCGACCGCGCGCCTGCATCGGGCCCTTGCGAAGGCGGGCCGCGAAACATTTCATCTCATGGTCGGATGCGGATATTCGGCGCCACGGGCGCGGATTTCATGTCCGTAAGATGTTGACAGTGATTCGCGCCTTCAGGCTTTTCGGGCTTGAGCAAAAGACTGGATTCTTGGGCTTAACTCACGATTAACATTTGGCAATCTGGCAAGCTTGACAGGTCAATAACGTGTTTGTGAGGATACTTGCATAGAGAGTTTGGAGTTTTGCCATGTTTCGTTTTGCGCTCGTTATTCTGACTTTGCTCGCTCTACCAACTACGACATTCGCACAGACGCCGAAGGAGGCCTTGGCGGTCCAGGGCATTCGTCTGGGTATGACGCGGGCCGAAGTGGCCCAGCAGCTCGACCAGAGATGGGCCGATACGACGCGAAACGAGCTTTGGTATGAGAGACTTCGGGACTATCCGGGGCCGTCGAGGAAAAAGATGACCTTTTCCGAGATCGGGCTGCCCGTCAGCCCGGAGAAAGGTCTTGTCGCCACGCAGGTTCGACTGCAGCGCACCAATCCCAACGAAGGCCTCAAGCTCACGTTCGATGTCGAGGGGGTATTGGTTCAGCTCTTGTGGGATTTGCCCGATTTCCCGGAAGGACAGATCGCGCAATTTTTCGAAAATACGATTGATCATTACGGCCGGCCCGATCATTGGGTGGAGGCTTTCCGTCCGAAGGGGCACCACGAAAAAGCAAGCTTTCAGGTTTTCGATCGCGGCTTCAGTGCTGATGAGCTCAAGCAAAACCGCCTGCGTGCAGAGCTTGCCTACGAGCATGACTGCACCGCAGAGATGAATGCCTACGTGGCTGACCAGCTCCAGATCAAGAAAGAGGGTGTGATCAGGGATCGTGCCTATCACGAGAAGGTCGATCGCGACCGTGACGCCTGTGCCGTCCGCTCCGCTCGTAAATGGCAAGGGGCCGATTTCAATATGGTCCGCTCCCGTATCGTGGAAGAGTTTTCGAGACCGGAAACGACCGGAGGTTTGGTTGCATGGAATTGCAATCCGAATGTCTCGCGTGTGGATTTCGAGTTCGATTTCTGGGAGTATCGCAAAGGGATAGAGGAAGGCCTTTCATGGGAGAACAGGGCCCGCGGGAAGGTGCCGTCTCCAAGCTGCGGCCTCATGATTACGAAGGATAGAGCCGTTCTCACGGACATCGATATCGAGGACATGCTGCGCAAGGCCGGGTTCGATCTCAATGGCGATCCTATCGGCGGATATAGCGAGCCCCCGATCAAGTTCTGATGGCGCGACCGGGGACGTCTTTCGTTTAGCTGCAGAAAAGAAGGTGCCCGGTGTTGGTCGATATCGAACATGTCTATCGTGATGGGGTGAGGGAGCGCGATCTCGACAACTTCCTGGTCGAAGAGATTTTCGCGTCCAGGACGTTCCGCGACTGGGTTTTGTCCAGGTTGAAGGGTGTTTTCGAGGCGCCGGATGGATGCGAGATCAAGCTGAGAAAATCGCCACTGCGCGCAAGCCAGGACGGGCGGCAGACCGATGTCCAGATTGGGTGGTTCGATCAGGGGGTGATGCGCGCGTGCATTCTCATCGAGAGCAAGGTCGGATCCGATTTCATGCCCGGTCAGGCGGTCTCCTATGCCCAAGAGATCGCAGCCACGCGCGCTCAGCTTGGATCACGGTCTTCCGCGGCGGGCCTGCTGGTCGCGCCGGCCACCCGTCTTCCAATCCTGGTTCATGATGGCGCCTTCGACGCGGAGATCTCGATCGAGGAGATGTCGGATTTCCTGAGGGCGCGGCGTGCCGATATGTCGGATGCGGAGCTGGCGTTGCGGCTCGAGGCCCGTATCGAGTTGCTCGATGCGCTCTCGGGCAAGCGAGCGGCCGATAGGTGGAGTGGGGGCGAGACGATCGAGGAGAAGCGGGATTTCGCATCGCCTTATGAAGAGATGGCGCGCCGGATCCTGCCGGACCTGAGGGTGAACCCTTCGAAGAACAGCAATGGGGCCACGACCCGGATTTTCAGCGGGCTCGCGGTGCAGGGTCTCCCGCCGCTCAAGCTTCGGCATGAATTCGGTCGGGGGGAGGCTTGGAAATATGCCAATGTCCAGATCCCGAGCCGGGCGGAGGCCGTGCGCGAGATCGAGGCGAGCGGGATTTTGGAGGGAACGCCTTATTCGGTAGCCAAGGCAAACAAATCGCTCGCCATCCGGGTGGCGACGCCGGGGATCGATGAGACGAAGCCGTTCGAGGCCGAGCGCGAAAAGGTCGAGGCCTCTCTATGCGCGATCCGTGATATGATCGAATGGATGACTCACAACCGGACCCGGCTTTCTCACCTGCTGGCGCAAGGCCCTGCGCAATAAGTGAGACATAGGCGCGCCCTGACGACGCGGTAGGCGATGGCCTTTCTGCCGTGTCGCGTCAAACCGAGCGAAGGATGGCTGTGACGCGCCGCATCTCGGAAATTTTGGCGCCGATCCGTTCGAAGCTGGAGCTCATGAGCATCTCTTCGACAAAGCGGCCCAGATGGAGGCCATTGGTGCTCATCACACCTGCAAGGCCGCCCTCGACGAGTTTCGCGGAATGATCGACCACGACAATATCGTCTCGATCGATCATGAAACCTGGTATCGGGCGTTGAGCGATGAAGCCACTGAAATCGGACACCTTCTGGTTCCGGTCGCAGAGATAGGCTATCTGTCGGACTGACAGTTCTATCGGTCGGGCATCGACGGGATGGAATTGATCTATGGACGATCCCGTCCCCAATAGGTCATCGGGGGATATTTCGAGAAAATCGGCCAGCCTTTTCAGTGTAGAGACAGACGGCGTCCGGGCGCCTGAGCAAATCTGACTCATGTAGGGCTTCGATATTCCGAGGCTTTCTGCCGCTTGGGTTTGCGTGATCTTGCGCTTTTTGAGCGCCTCGGAAATGTCGTAGGCCATGGTGAGAAGTCTCGTATTGGGCTCGATAACACCGTGTAAGTGAATTAAGAAAAAACATCAACAAATGAGCAAATTTGTTCGGCAGATGCTTGTTGCTCGTAGTCGTGATTCAGGGATTTAAATTTGTCACGGAGGAGCTGCCCACAAACCCCGGATCTTTAGTCCGGGGAGAAGTCACAGAGAAGTCACACTCGAGATCGACTTAGTGACCGGTTCGATATGCGACGCCGTGAGCCTCGAACGTGGCGTCGATATCCTCGATCGTGGTGTCGAGGGCGCGCGCCATGCGGCGCACCGAGATGAACCCGTAAAAGAGGGCCTCGGCGATGCGCAAAGCAACATCCTTCGAGGCCACTGGAGCGTGATCTTGGGTTTCGATGCTGCCGTCCTCGATCCCCGCGAGGAGCGCCATTGCAGCATCGCCGATTTCTTTCTGGGTTTTGGTGGTGGTCATCTGCAGGACTCCTCGGTTTTGTGAAAGCGGGGCTGGGCACAAGATGTTCGCCATTTCATCGAAAGACAGACAGACAGGATGTGCCGGAGGCAGGATCTCCCGCGTGCTCTATCCCCATGAGGATGGTTCAGAAGATAGCGTCCTGAGGTGTGGGTGCGCATCCCGGGTCGTGTTCCGGGATGCTGTCTGTGTCTGTATCGGGAGGCGTTACGCGGTCCCGGCAGCCTCGGCTTCCGCCTTCATCTTCTGGGCGGCGAGACGCTTGCGGCGTTCATACTCGTTATGGGTGATGATGGCATGCGCCACGGGGGTCGGCCACGGCCCCTTGAAGTCATTTGCCTCCTTGAGACATTCGGAGAGCTTCTGGGCGTAGGCTTTCATGATCTCGTTGAAGAGTTCGGTCTTTTCTTCCTGCGCCTTGAGGGAAGCGAACTCGTCGAGACGATCGATGTCCTCGAAGGCGTTATAGCCTGCATCGAACATCGCCCCTACGGCGCGCATAGGCAGGCAACTGGCCTTCCAGACAGCCTGCGACATGCCGGCAATGCTGGTGGGCACGAAGATATCCGGGATATCGGGCAGATCGGCAGCTTCATCATGCGTGGCGATTTTGCGGGTGGAGATCACGACGAAGCGCAGGACTGGCTTGCGGTCTTCGAGATCGAGCTTGTAGACGACGTCTTGCTTGTTCAGCATGAGGGAGTTTCCTTGTCGGTCTGGTGAGTGCGAAGGGCGATGCCGCGGGCGAGATCGCCGCCCAGGAGGCGTGCGGTCCGGGCGGAAAGGGTGAGTTCCACCGAAGGGTAAAAGGCTGCGTAGGTCTCGATCCGACGGGGCAGGTCGAAACTGTCCGGATCGATGAGCTCACGCAGCACGTCGCGATCATGGCCAAGCGTCACACCCTCTTCGATTGCGCGCTCCTTCTGGCCTGCGCGCAGGTCCGTGCAGAAGCGGGCGATATTGGAGTGTGAGACTCTCAAGGTCACGCTGTCGAACGCATCTGACAGCGTGACCAGCTGATCGGCGATTTCGGCCACGAACATCTCGGGCGAGAGCGTGTCGAGCAGGCTCTCCGATCCTGCCTTCTCGAGCATGTCATCCACGGAGAGAAACTGGGTCATGCCTCTTTTTGGCCTCGCATCCACGCTTCGATGGAGCCCGGGGTGAAGCGGGCGCCGCAATGCTCGGCCAGTGCTACGAGAGCTTCGGTCGAGCTATGATAAGGGCTCTTGTCTGAGCCGCGAAGCGCGGGAGGATGATCGAAGATCACCTCGTTCCCGAGAAAGGTTCTGTAGCCCTGGCTGAAGTCATCGCGAGTCTCGTCCCAGATCGCGCTCATCTCGATGCGTGCAACCGGGGCATGTTGATCGAGCGGCGCGAGTTTGTCGGAAGGGCGGCCACGACTGATGTCTTCCGGATCGCACCCCGGTTCCGTCAGCAATGTCCGGATCCCCATCTCGCCCAGAACGATGCCCAACACCTGATCGGCATCCCATTGGTCACTGCCGAAGCAATAGGCGCTGGGCTCGAGGCAGATTGCTGGCTTCCCATCTATGGTGATCTTGGCGCCTTCGGCCGTGGACCAGCCGCAGGTGTCGCATTCGTGCTCGTCGGTGAGCCACTCGATGTCGATCTGTCTGTCTTTCATAGGGTGGCCCTCAGTCTCGCTTGCCGCAGCGGCGGCAGACCCAGTCATCTCCCGCGGTGCCGGGGTCGGGAATATATTCATGTCGTTCGCACATGGGATCAGGCCTCCGCGACTTCACAGCGGAACGGCATCTCGTGGGCGCGTGCCCAATGGGCTGCCATCGTGACGCGCGTCTCGGCAACTTCATGGGTCATCGGACCGTGGACGGCGTGGCCGTTGGTGTGAACTTCCATCGTTTTCTGCTCCGCCTCCTCGACGCCCATCTTGAAGACCTCGGTCATTACGGCGACGACGAAATCCATCGGGGTGAAATCGTCGTTGAGAAATTTCACCACGTATTGCTTCGGGCGTTCAAGCTTCGGCTTGGCCTTGGGATTGAGGTTGGTCGTCATCGGATCACTCCTTGGTCGTCTGAGCTGCTCGAGGGGCAGGGTGTGCCATGAAAATGGGAGCGCATCACGCGTCTCTTCAATACAAGAAGAGACGCGCAGGATGTGCACGTTCGCATAAGAAAAGGGTGCGGGGGTTGAGCGTGGGTTTGAAAGCGCCGGTTCGGCAAAGAGGGGAGAAAAGACGCGCGGACCAGGTTCAAGGGGAAAGGAACAAAACCCTGCACCGATCGCGCGCGACAGTAGGAACCGGGTCGGTCGGATCCATACAGAAGAGATGGGTGTCTTGTCGTGCGCGCGGAAAAGCGGATCATGTCGATGTCTCGGATGACCCGGCGGAATGGTGAGAGCCGCCCCGGGAGGCGGCTCTCAAAATCATACGTGCGTTTGTTTGCTGCCGATCTTTATTCTTGCCGGCTCACCAGACCCAGATAAGGCAGCAAGACTGACATTGGAAAATTTCATTCTGCATTCCCATGCGTAAATTGCAAAAGTCGGATGGGTCGCTTCACCAAGAATGGCGCCAGGAGGCTTCGGAACCATGAGCATTGACCATACATTGTATGGACACGAATGAGGTCGCGTGATAGAAGCGAACATCCAGCTCCTGAAGGATCGAGGACGAAAATGAGCTACGCGAAGACATATTCTCCTCCCCCTGGTCAAAAGCAGGGTGGCAAGACCGCGACGATCCAGATCCGGGTCACGGAGGAGGAAATGGTCATGTTGACTGCTGCCTCGGAGCGCTTGGGTGTGAGCAAGAGCGCACTTCTTCGAGCGCATGGCATGGCGGCAGCGAGGGCGGCCCTGGAAGAGGAGCGAACGCTTTCCTGGAGCGATGAGGCTGTCGATGCGCTGGAGAGCTATCTCGAGGGCCCGCCGCGTCCAAATGCGCAGATGGCAAGCCTCTTGTCGAAGCGGCCGATCTGGGCGCGCGACTGACCCATGCCGGATCTCTCAGGGACCGGGCAGCTTTTGCCGCCCACACAGATCACGGACGCCCATGATCTGTCGCGTTTTGAAAGCGGTGTCGAGACGATCGACACGTTCCTGAAAACCAACGCCCTCTCAAACCATCGCGCGAAATATTCCCTCGTGCTGGTTGTCGCCGACGAAGCCCATGTGGTCTTCGCCTACTACGCTCTGGCCATCGGTAAGGTGACGCGGAAGGTTGGGACCAAAGGCAGGGCGCGAAGTGGTGCGCCTGCGCAGATTCCGGCCGTGATCCTCGGGCGCCTTGGAGTGGACAAGTCGCTTCAGGGCGAGGGCGTCGGGAAGGATCTTCTTGTCCATGCGATAGGGGCGACCCTTGCGATCGCGGAAGGGAGCTACGAGGGCCCCTCTCCGCCGATCTCGGTGATGGCCATCAAGGCGCTCAATGCGGATGTCGCGGCGTTTTATCAGCGTTTCGGGTTTGAGGCATTCGACCCTGAGCATCCGCTGGAGCTGGTTCGAAGCCTCCGCGATCTGCGGCTCGACCATGAGGCGGCTATGATCGAGGCCCGCAAAACCTGGAAATCACCCAAACATCAGCAGGCCGAGAGCCCGCGATAGCGCTCCACGGAAACAAGCCTGTCGGCCTGCGCGCGATCATGTTTCATCCGGTTTGCACCGCCACGGAGTGATGCGTGATCTCCTCGGGATCCTCGAAGTGACGTTCGCTGGTGCCCCATGTCGCGAGATCGCTGGCAAGGGCGGACAGGCTTGCCACGACAGGAATGCGGTCATGGTTTGACAGGCCTTCGACCAGGAAGGCTTTCATGTTCTTGTCGAGGTGGTCCTGGAGGTCGGTCCGCGTGCGCAAGGCCAGGTTTGCCACGACGCGCTGCACGATCGCGCCGCCATAGACCAGAAAGATCCGGTAAACGCTGCCTTCGGGGGTGCTCTTCCAGGCGCGCGCGGCGGTCATCACGGGGGCCCGGACCATCTGATCCTGACACAGGAGTGCAAAAGCGATGGACGCATTTGCTTTGTGCTCCGCCGGCACTTTGGCAACCTGCTGCGGCATCAGGCGGTCTTCCTGCAGGCTCCACAGCTCGACATCCCTATCCCACGGGATGTCATCCGGCTCATCGAGCTGGAAGCTGCTCGAGAGCGTCACGAGATCCTCGCTGCGTGCGATATGGGCCGGCACCAGCGCGGCCCGAAGGGCCTCGAGGGTGTCGTCAGTGCACAGGCGCATCGTCGTGGCGTGCAGGGTGAGGGCGGTCGTCATGGGGAAATCCTCGCGGAGGTCGACGGGAGAGGAAAGAGGGAAGCGGTGCGGCAAAGACTTTTGCCCACGCCTTAGAGCCGGGCGGCATGGGTTTCGAGCGATTGGCCCATGAGGAAGACGTCCTGGCTCTCGATGAGATCGATCCCGTCTTCCTCGGCCCTGGCGCTGACCTCGTCCCAGCTCGCCGATCCATGTCTGCGCAGGAATTCGAGAGCGAGATGCGCATCGGCATCCGCGGCCACGGCGTCGAGATAGAATTGCTCGAGATCGCCGTCGATTGAATAGGTCTGTCCGCGGGCCACGAGGGCGTAGCCGCGGGTGCGCCAAACGGCCCCGCGGGATTTGGTCAAGGTGTCGAACAGCGCGATGTCGGAATGATGGCTCATGAAACTTTCCTGTTTGCGAAGGGGTGTCGATTGGACCGGGCGGCGATGTGACCGGCGAGGGTCACGCGAACAAGTCTTGAAAGAGAGGGAGGGTCTTCAACTGCGAAACCGCCGTCTTCAAGGACATCTCGCATGCGATTTCCTCGTGAGCGCTTTGGCAGTCAAACAGCATCTCCCGGAAAAAACCATTGCTCTGCATGAGGTCCCGGAAGGCTTCGCTGTATCTTCCGAGGAGGTGACCTGCCAGTTCACTGTAGAGGATCGCGCCGCCCGGAACGATCAGGGCGTGAATCGGATCGTGAGCCTGGCCGGTCGTGTCCAGTTCCTTGAAATACGGCGCAAGCGCCTCGAGCATGGCCTCTGCCTCATTGCGCAGCGCATTGCGCAACCGAGCCGTGCTGAGGGCGTGATGGGCTTCGAGGAAGGGTTGCCGCGCTGTGCCCGCAAACCAGGTATCGACCATATCGGGCGTCAGCTTGGTCGCCTCCCATGCCTCCTCAGCCAGTGCCGTCAGCGGAAAGCGCGGCACGAGAGTGCCTGCCTCGGTCCTCACGAACGACATTCGGACGCCGATCATCTTCACGTTGGGAAAGGGCGACGTCGCCTTGACCATTTTGCGCAATGCAACCTCAAGCTCGACATTCCGAGCGAGGCGGGTCTCGCAGCGCAGCGGTCGGCTGCCGTCCCGGACAAGCGTGGACAATGTCATCGATCGGGTCATGGAAAGGATTTCCTTCTCGAGAGTGGGTGGCTGATGGCGGGGTGAAAGCCGGGCGCGCCTCTCGCTGGCCGCCTGCGCGCAGTGTTGCGTATTTTTTACTTTGCGCCCGCTGCAAAGGAAAAATGTAAACTCTGGATTACATTGACGCACACAGGTCCGGGGTCGCCGCCGTTTGCGATCCCGTGGACTGTTCGCACTCACATCGGGTAGTTCCGGGCCGGATCGGCATAGAAGATATGCGCGCCGATCCGCGCGACGCGGTGCATCTTTCGCCCCCAGGCGGGATGCACGCTGAGCGCATGGTAGTGATCTGCGCCCTTCAGTTGGGCCAGGGGCCCATGTGCAATCATCTCGCGCGCGATGCGTCCCGCCTTCAGCCAGGCATCGAGATCGCGGATCGCGGGCGTCGCGAGATTGGGCTTCACGAAAGAAAACATATTGCGCTTCGAGATCACGCCGCAGATGCCCTTGCCGAACTGTGAAGGAAGCCGGGTGCGCTGCAAGATCACGGAGGCCACGGCCCGCTGGCCGCGCACGGGTTCGCCACGTGCTTCGTGATAAAGCGCGAGCTGCATGCAGGTAGGCGCGCTCTGGCCGCGCATACTGCGCGGGAGATGCGTGCGAAACTTGGCCACGAGATTGTGCGGGCGCGGAGCCGGGCGAATATTGGATAGGTCATGGCGTATCGGGAAGGGCAGGGCGTCGATGCTTGCGCGGTCTCGTCCTTTCCAATGCACCAGAGAGGCCCTGATGCCCAAGGGGCGCCTTGACGCCATACCCGGGGAGATGCCCTGAAGGGAGAGACTTTGCCCGGTGAAGAAAACGGGCGCCCGGAGGTGAGTGCGCGCGTGAGATGAGACAGGGAGGGAGGCAATGGGGGCAAAAGTGTGCGCACCCGTCCTGAGTGAGATCCCTGATAGGTCGAAAGGCTCGGTGGCCAGAGGGTCTGGGAGGACAGCGCCCATGTGCCGTGCCAGAAAGAGCGCATTGCCACCGGAGGACGCCTTCGCTCCGAAGGGAGTGGCGAAGGCGAGGAGTGCGACAAGCACAGGCGCGATGGATGGTAGGGGCAGGCGGGTCATGAGGAGAAGGAGGTGCGGACGCCGGAGCGTGCAGGCTCTGGAAAAGATCCGATGGAGGGGATCCGGTCTGTCTGTCTTTCGTGATTGAGGATTGGATATGTATCAGGGCGGGTGAAGGTGCTGTCGTCTGAGATCGGCAGCTGGACAGGAACTGGGTTCGATGCGCCCGATCGGAAAAACCGATTTGTACAGAGAAAATCCCGACCGGGCGTGGGGCCCGGTCGGGATCATCATGCTCGGTCCGAGCATGGGCCGGACTGATCTCCGGCGACGCGCTTTCGTGGCGTCGGTTTCAAGGCGAAACGGCACCGAAAAATGCGGGACTTCGGGAGCCCGCGCCCCATATCCGGATCGCGCCTTCGGTGCGCGGGAAATCCGGTGGATGACAGGTGCCTACCCCGTCATCGGACCTCTGGAGAGAATGTCGTGGCCGGTGATTATCGGGCTCACCGGCCGGAAGCCAAATCCACCACCTTGAGGTGGGGAGGAACCGCGCCCGGCCGAACCGGGCGGCGGCGAAGTCCTGGGGTCTTAGAACGGGATCTCGTCGTCCATGTCGACCGAGGCCGGGGCCGATTGCGACTGGCCGGCCGAACCCTGCTCGGCGCCCGCGTCATAGCCCTGCTGGTTACCACCCGACGGGCGGCCGTCGAGCATGTGCAGCTCCGAGCGGTAGGGGCGCAGAACGACTTCGGTCGAATAGCGATCCTGACCGTTCTGGTCCTGCCATTTACGGGTCTCGAGCTGACCCTCGATGTAGACCTTCGAGCCTTTTTTCAGGAAGTTCTTCGCGACGGTCACGAGGCCCGGGTTGAAGATGGTGACCCGGTGCCACTCGGTGCGCTCGCGGCGCTCGCCCGAGTTGCGGTCTTTCCAGGTCTCCGAGGTCGCGATCGACAGGTTGACGACTTCGCCGCCATTGTCGAACGAACGGACTTCCGGGTCCTGGCCCAGATTGCCGACGAGGATCACTTTGTTCACGGAACCAGCCATTGGGATATCCTTTTCTCTGCTGATGATGTCTTATTTGTTTTCGGGGCTTCGACCTGCTGGCCGCGCTCCACTCGGGATGTCGCGGTCAACAGGGCGATTTCGCTTCGGGGATGTGGGCCCCTGCCGAAGGTCTCGCTCAAGCAAACCTCCGATCTTTCTTCCGTCCTCTCCTCTCCGTCGCAATGCCGGATCGGATTGACGTTTCGCATCGTCGGAAACGGCAAACGAACGGCGCGCCGAACGTGCCTTTTTTCTCTTCAAGGGTCTTCTGCGGTCGCTTTCGCGACTTCCTTCTTCTCCTCACCCTCCTTTTCAGGGGACGAGGAAATCTCTTCGCCAACAGAGATCAGGTTGCGGGCATAGAGCATGATCGAGCTCGTCATCATTGCGACCACGGCGAGCAGGGCGAGGGCGTAAGCCAGCTGATTGTCCCAATGCCCGACGAACACGATCGCGGCGATGCCGGCGCAGACCATGCCGATCCAGTAGAGAATAGTGGAAAGTGTTTTCAGATGGCGGATCAGGCGGGTCATATCTGCGGCCTCCAGGACGCGAAGTCGGATCAATATCGAGGAGGGCTCCGCTTTTGCATCCGGCGCGATATTCGCGCGCACAAGGCGCAGCCTCGCAGAAGAGATGATATCGAGGGATGTGACGCAGAAATTCGCAAGGCGCGATGCCTGGTATTTGCCGGGCTCCCTGACGGTGCAGGGACGCGAGCGGGAGCGTCCAATCCCAAGTAATTGGCGCCGTCCAGCGGCAAGTAGTTGAGGCCAAGTGCAAAGTGAAAAGGCCGTTCCGCGAACGGAACGGCCTTACCAACCAACCAGAAAGGAGCAATGAGCCCACGAAAAGGATATGGGCGCGTGATCAGCGAACGGAAGCAAAATTTCGCAGTTTGCGAAAAGAATTTGCAGATGGATGGGGAGAGGCTTGGTTCGACTGCGCGTGGCGCGTCGCGGGGAAGAGCGTTACTGGTTGCGCTGGGTGAAAAGGACTTCTGCGCTCACGCCGCCATGGAGTCGCTTGGACTCGCAAAGATCGCAAAATTGCTTCTCCGGCATGGTGCTGCCGTCGATCCTGCTCCGGCCGTAACCACAGTAGTTCACTGTCGGCTTCCAGAGGTTTACGGCAATGAAATCCGGGAAATACCAGATGATCGAGTGGCAGGGTACATCGTCCAGAAGGGCGGATTCGCAGACCTTCCCGGCAAGCTCGATGCCGCCGCGCACACAATCGGGATTGGCGCGACAGATCTGGACCCAACGAAGGATCCTGGCCATCTTGTCTTGCGAGATGTCTTCATCGCTTCCCAGTGTCAGGCGATTGTTGGCGCAGATCATGAACTCCGGGAAGGGATATTTATCGTCGAACACGGTCTGGCCGGTTTCGGGGTCGCGGTAGACGGGAAGCCCCAGAGCGACAATATCGCCGTGGGCTGCAAGATCGTAGCGGGTCGTAACGCTTTCAAGAATCTCGCGCGCCTGCGGCTCGCAATGATGCGCGCTGTCGAATTCGTAAAAGACATAGGGCATCGGCGCCCACCTTTTTCCGATTTGCAATTCACGATCCGTTTCTTCGGACAGATCGATGTCAGAGGTGCCGGATTTCAGAAAAACCATTCCTTTGACTTCCCGTAGTCTTGTCCGCGAGCGTCGCAGAGGAGGCGCGGAGGTTCAAGGCGATATTAGAATCGATGGAATGCGCTTCAAGGCCGTAAGTTCAAAAATGAATTTCAAAACCAACCACGGAAAAACACGATTCAACATCGAATGAAATTTCCGATGAGTCTTCGTGGGGCGTCGCCGACCTCATCAGGGATCGGATATTCCATAAATTGCCTTTGTCATATCTCTTTTGTTGCGATGAAGTTGCGGCAATTGAGCGCAGACGCCTGGTGACACGCAAGGGTTGCGGCCCATCAGCGAAAATGCTCCTTACCGTCCTCGCCGAGAACAAGCAAGATGTCGCCGATCAATTTTCTCATTACGTCTGGGAAGTCTCCGCCATTGACGAAAGGAACCTGTAGGCGGACAGGTGGGCCGCATGACCGGCTCGGGAATAGCCTGCCTCATCATGTTCCCAGAGGGGAAGAGATTCATCCAGAAGGAAGCGCAAGGCGACGAGTGCGGATCCGAGCCCGCGTTCGCGGTGTTCAGGCGCGACAGCCAGAGAACAGCCGGTATAGGCACCGACGATAGTTCCGCAATCGTCAATGGCGGCAACGCCGGCCCAGCAGCATCCCTCTTCATCTTGCGGCAACACGAATTCGTATTCGCGTAGCGTGCCGACGACCTCCCAGTCAGGTTGAGCTGTCGGATCGTCGAGGTCGAGCGGGATGTCGTAGTCGCTCGAAAGAGCTTCGAGGGCACCCTCGAGCGTGCCGGCAAAAATATCGTCGACCGAGATCTCGGTCTCGGGTCGACCGCGCCCGCCGAGGAATTCGTTGAAATCGAGGCCGCGCAGGACTGCGAGGGCAGAGCCAATCTCGAGGGAATGCGAAAATGTGAGCATGAAACCTCCTGGCGCCGGTGAGAGCGCGAATATGTCAAATAATTCGTATAGAGAGCGATCAGGCCGTCAAAGGGACTGGCGTGACGCTGTCGTCCTCACATTCGATCTGCCTGACCGCGTTCGCGGCCGCGCGCAATCCGATGAGCACCCAAGGGCCCTGGTCGACATGGGTGAGCGAGGGCTGGGCATGTGCGTGAATGGCCGAAGCAATCGTGCTGTCCCACAGCTCATGCGGCGCGACATTCTGGCAGCTCAGCGCATAGGCTGCACGATCGAGGCCCGCGGGAGTGACCAGATCGCCAATCCCGCTTGCGGGTTGCAATCTCAGATGTTCGGTCAGGGCCTGGTGGATGCGTTCCATTCTGGTCATGGGCATTCACATGTCTGTTGGGGAAACCGGGTCGTCATGTCGGGAAGACGAGCGGTTGTCTCGCCTTCCCGAATAGACATAGGTCCACAACCGTCGCGGCGGTTACGCGGCCGGCTCCGCGAGGCGGATATCATCGAGCTTCATCTGGACCGATTTGCGATCATTCCACTCGTTGATTTCGAGCGCGCCCAGCGCGTCGATGCGCTCGCCTTTCGCGGCGATCAGGGCATCTCCGAACGGGGTGTCGACGGCATTCCAGATCAGGGCCTGGATCTTGCGACCTTTCTCGCGATGCTCGGGATGCTGGAAGATGCACTTGATGTGCTTGTCCTTCAGGATGCGCACATCGGCCAGAAGCACATCTTGCAGCGCCACGCGCGGCGTCGGATTGCCCATGCCGAAGGGAGCCATGCTCGAGAGTGCCTCGACCATGTCGATGCGCGCCTTGCCGATGCCGAGTTCGGCATCGACTTTCGACACCACGCCGGTCTGGGCATAGTCGCTTTGCGCAATCCGCGCGTTGACGAAGGCGGTAAAGGCTTCGACCTTGTCCTTCTCGATGGACAGGCCTCCCGCCATCGCATGCCCGCCGCCGCGCAGCAGAAGTCCTGCCTTGCGCGCCGCAATGATCGCAGCACCGAGATCGAACCCGGGCACCGAACGCCCGGAGCCCTTCAGGGCGCCCTCGGGCGTCGGCGCGAGCACGAAGGCCGGCACATCGAAGGCCTCTTTCACCCGGGCTGCCGAGATACCGACGATCCCCTCATGGGCATCGACGATCGCGACAGCGAGCTGACGGGTATCGCCAGGGACGAACCCTTGAGCTTCGATCTGGGAGAGGGCTTGGGCCGTGCACTCACGCTCCATCGTCTGGCGTTCGACGTTGAGCGCATTGAGCTCTTCCGCGCGCTCTTCGGCGCGTTGGGGGTCAGTCTCCAGGAGCAGGTGAACGCCCGCGGCGCTGTCGCCGATCCGGCCGCCGGCATTGATCCGCGGGCCGAGACCGAAGCCGCAGGCGCCCGCGTCGATATCGTCCTGACACGCCGCGACCGCCGCGAGGGCGCGCACGCCCGGAAGGGCGCGCTCGGACAGATATGGCAGTCCGCGGGCCACGAAGGCGCGGTTGAGGCCGGTGAGCGGGACCACGTCGCAAACGGTGCCGAGGGCGACAAGATCGAGATACTCCATCAAGCGCGGTTCATTCGCAGGGCGTCCATCCTGCCCGTCGAAGAACTCCATCTGGCGCAGGCGCATATTGGCGGCGATCACGGCGATGAAGGTCATGCCCGCGGCGCAGAGATGACCAAAGCCTTTTTCCTGGTCGAGGCGGTTGGGATTGACCACGGCGACAGCCGGGGGCAGCTCTTCCTCGGCTGCGTGGTGGTCGATCACCACGATCTCCATGCCCGCGGCATGGGCCTGGGTGAGCGGTTCGATGGCGACGGTGCCGGAATCGAGAATGCACACGAGATCCGCACCGCGTTCCTTCAGCGAAAGAAGGCCCTTGATGTTCGGGCCGTAGCCTTCCTCGATACGGTCGGGGATGTAGATTTCGAAGTCCTTCACGCCGCAATCGCGCAGAAAGCGGCCCAGGGTCGCGCCCGAGGTTGCGCCGTCAACATCGTAATCCGACCAGATCGCGATTTTCTCGCCGCCGGCAATCGCTTGCACGATACGATCCGCCGCGGCATCCATGTCATTGAAGAACGACGGGTTCGGCAGGGAGGCGCGAATGGAGGGGGCGAGATAGGCCTGAACATCCTCCGCCCCCATACCGCGCGCGGCCAGAACGGGGGCGATCGTCTCGGGGGCGCCGCCTGCGATCAGGGCATCGACAGCCGCGCGCTCAGCGTCGGGCGACATCCAGGCACGGTTACGGAAGCTTTTCTTGGTATCGGTCATATCGGTCTCGGTCTGGTTTTTCTCATATCCCCGGGCGGGGCTCGTGCCGCCGCGCCGCCCGAGGGAAGAGAAAACAAAATCGACCTCTATGAGCGTTTGCGTCCTATTTGCGTATTTGTCGAAATTCTTGTGCCCTCGCAAAACATGGTTCGTGCGGGATAGACTATGTGATGAGCGAAATTCCGAGCATTTTCATACACCTCGGTTGGACAGGGCGCTCCCGAGTGACTACGTCTGAGATGTGAACGATAAAATGGAGGTTCTCATGAACGACGATCACCCGCATCTGGTAGCGCTCCGGCAGCGTCACGAAGAGCTCGATCAGAAAATCGCCGAAGTCGAGAGCCATCCGTCAGCCGATACATCCGAGATCCGCGACCTGAAACGCAAGAAGTTGCAGGTGAAGGAGGAGATCACCTCGCTTTCGGCCGCGTCCTGATTGCAAGGGATGAGATTGGAAAAAGCGCCACCGGATTTCCGGTGGCGCTTTGCTTGTCAGTCATCGCTCAAAACGGGTGCGTATTCTGGAGATAGCGCGAGAGGGGGCCGTGCTCGGCGATGATCTTCATGCGCGCATGTGAGCTTGTCATGCGATTGGGGATTTCTGGCGGATAGCCTCGTGCGCGCATGCCCGCTTTCAGGGGTTTGGCGCCGGCGAGGAGAAGAGCGATCGTGATCTCCGTATTCGGGGCCTCGATGGCCGCCCAGAGATCTTTACTGGCTTCTTGCGGATGTGCCGAGACGACGGCGCTCAGCAGGTCTGCATAGAAAGGCGCGACCATCGTCGCGTCAAGAAGCTTTTCCTGTCGGGCGGGGTTCTGGCAGACACCCCGTGAAATTTCGATCAGGCAGTTCTCGATCAGGGGGCGGGTTGCCAGAAAGTGATCGAAGTCCGCATCATTGGCCCAAAGCTGGAAAATTGACAGAATATCGCGATCGATACTTTGCGGGTCCCACTTCACGGACCGGAAGATGCGCGATGAGAACGAGCGCATGGCGCTGCCAATCTGGCCCGTCAGCTGGTCGGGATAGCGCGCAAGCAGGCGCAATGCGACGGCTTCGAGATCCGTGCGATCGGCCTGATGTGCCGGGTCGTCGTCCGGCAGGCTCTCCAGAGTGCGGCAGATATGGTGGAAGGGAATTTTCGGACTGAAACTCATTTAGTCTTCCTTGTTCGCATGGCGCGCGCCTCTATGATGGAAAATCTCGCGAATGCCTTCCGCGTCGGTGACGCCGAAGATCGACAGGCAACAATTGAATCTCATGTGATCCTCGTGAGGGGGCTTTGGCACACCCGAGAATCTCGGGTGCGCCGATGCGGAGGTCAGCTCGATCACATCGAGTATTCATGTCACCTTACAGTCGAGGGCGTCTCGTTCCAGAGCCTCTCGGCGCGCACCAAAGACTCGTTGACAAGCGCCATCGCGCAGGCGTCGCGCAGGTCTTCGCGCTGTTCGAGGGCCAGGGGCAGCTCATTGGCCTGAAGGAGAGCCGCATGCAGCAACGAGAAACGTGACGGGTCCGACATGAGTGCCTCAGCAAGCGCGTCTTCAACTTCGAGAAGTGCGTTGCTGCCCGGGCCTTCGGCATGCATTGCCGGGCTGAACGCGCCGTTTGGAAGATTGGCGCGGCCACGGGAGACAAGCGAGCGCGCACAGGCCTCGATCTCTTCGTCGAGAAGATCAGCGAGTGCTGCCGCGGCCGCGGCACTGCGCGAGACAGGCATCGAGGTTTTGGGCGTATCGGCGAGGCGGGCCGCCATTTCGCTACGGTTGTTGAAGCCGAGCGTGCGCGCGACGGCTTCGATTGCCGAAGATCGAGACAGTTTTTGTTTGGGGTTTTGGGCAAGATAGGCCTGCAGGCGCGTCGCCATGGTTTTGGCCTTCTTGGTATCGATATCGAACCGCATGGGTCCTCCATTTCGAGCAGACGGGTTTGGCATGTGGCGGGGGAGGTCATTCCGCGTGAGCCCTGGTCGTCCGCCTCAAGGAAGGGGATGTGCGGGAAAACGCGTCGATGTCTTCATGTTCGGATCTGCCGTGCCGCTATGTGCGGCGACCTCCGGACGGGGCCGAACGCCCTCGACACGGCGCCGGGGCACCGCAATCGCGATTATCGCGGTGCCCCGGGGACAGTGCGAAGCGATATCGGTCAGAATGCGAAGACGCCTGCCGCGGGATCACGGCAGGCGTCTTGTTTTACTCTTCCCTGGGTGGCGGGAGATCGAGTTTCCAACAGGCTTTTTCGATCAGGTCGAGCCAGGCGGTTTTGAGGGCGAATTCCTCATCGTCCTTGCGATCGAGCTCATCGGTCTCGTCGGTTGCCTCTTCAGTGTCCTCTTGGGTGAACTTTCCGTCGGGGAACGGCACGACCTCGACCTCTCCGTTATCGATCTGGGCCATGCTGGTCTTGAGTTTCTCGATTTGCTCATCGCGCTGGGCGGGCGAGAACGAGAACCCGACTTCCCACAGGAAGCCCAGAACGAGGCAGTCGAAAAAGCGCGGGCTCGGCGCCTCGATCGGCAGGCGGTGACGGAAGATCCCGCCATGCGAGGCGCGAACCTCTTCGACAAGGGGGTAGCTGGCGTCGGTCACCGGCTGCTTGATCCCGATGTAGTCCTGCTCGAGGCCGCTTACGGTTTCATCGTCGAAAGTGCCGTCTTCCTCGATGACGATGGGAAGGTGTTTCCATTCCGACATCGGGGTGTAGTCGATCGCAACCGAGGTCGCGCCGTCATATTCCTTCTGTCCGGCTTCGGTGAGAAGGGCATCCATGCCCCACCGCGCCTCGAGCGTCAGCTTGCCGCTGGCCTTCGGCATCCCGAAAAGTTCGCCGGGTTGCGGGCTGGTCCATCGCGGGACCGCCTTCAGGCTGGCATGGTAGAAAAGCGAGATCTTTTCGACATCGTCGACGAGCCTCGCGGGTTCGCGGCGCACTTCCTCGAGAAAGGCGGGGAAGTCGAGAACGCCGACACCGATCATGGTCTCGGCCCAGGGCGCGAGATTTTCCATCAACTCGCCCACGGTCAGACCGTCTTCGAACTCGATGGTGCTCGAGAGGCTCTTGAGAAAAACATGGTTGTCGACAACGCGCTCGTAGGCGCGAAGCGGCACGAGATAAAAATGGTGTTTTCCCGCGTTGCGATCGTAGCGCGAAAAGGTGCGGCGAAGTACGCCATCGCGGCAGAAGTGAAGCGTTTCCATGATGGTTTCCTTATCGCAAAGATAATGGCGTGGCTGAAAATTGTTTGCGCTGTGCGCGCGTCCCGGATCGACATGGCATTGCGGTCCGGGCTGTGCGCAACTGCGTGTCACAAGTGACGGTTCACGATGCCTTTTCGCGCCACTTGGCGCATTTGGCAGAATAGATCTCCGTGAAGCCGTCGCGCGTCAGCTTGGGGTCACAGGCTTTCGCGAAGACCATCACGGCCTTGATCATGGTGGCAATAAGGAAGCGCACGGACTCGTCGTCGAGCGATGCTTCGCCCTCGGACATTTCCTGCAGGATCTGGATTTCGCCGGTCGCGAAAGAGAATTCGTTCTTGGCCTGCGCGAAATCGGGCCATTCCGACCGGATTTCAAAATCCTCCAGTCCGGTCAGGCGGGCGATATCCGAGCAGGCGCCTGAGAGCGCTTTCTTGTCGGGCTCCGTGATCCACAAGAGATCAGCGATGCAGTTGATCACATCCGCGGCTTCGCCCACGACCCCGTCGGGGCCTGCGTCTTTGTAGAGTTCGCCGGCTGCGATATTGGCCTCTTCGGCCAGTTCACCAAGTTCGGACAGGAAGTGGAAATAGACCTTCTGAGCCGTGCGCGGCTTTACGACGGCGGAGACGTCATGCGCTCGCGAAAGAAGATCGAAGACGATGTTCATACTTTGCCTTTCAAGGGTCTGTAGTCAGAAAATGGATCGTTCGAGGCCGAGGGAGAATCCATTTTTGCGATTTTCACCGCGAAAGCGGGTCAGGGCGGCGCGCCTGCCTTCGGGCCTTTGCCCGATCCTCGGGATCGACGTAGCCCTGGGGCCTTCGGCAATCAATGGTGTCAGGCGCGACGTTCTTTACAGCAGCCCGGGCTCGAAGACCACGCGCTGGATGGCGCGGGTAAGCGCCACATAAAGGACGTTGTATTCCTGGCGCGCCTGGATGGCGCGATGTGCCGATGCGCGCTGGGCACGCTCGAGACGGGTCGCGAGATCCGCCAGCGGGGTCCAGTCCTGGGCCAGTTTCACGGCGCCGAATTCCAGACCCTTGGCTCGGTGTGCGGTCATCAGCGTCACGGCGGCACGATCGACCGGGCGCGAGGCCCGAATGACGGCTTCGGTCTCGGCGACCCGGTTCTCGGTGATGATCGAGACGATGCGCTCGAGCGAAGGGTTGCTTTCGCTTTCCTGCACGAGTTCATACCAGCTGCGGAAAGGGCGGATTTCCTGGGCGCGCACTTCGAACATGTTGCCCTCGCGCAGGGCGATGGCCGATCTGATCTGCTCGAGAATGTCCTGACCCCGGTCGAAGTGATAGCTGTGACCCTTGCGGTTCAGCTCGACGGCCTCGTCGAGAAGCCCGATATTCGAGCGTGCAAGCACGGCGAATTGCGGACGGCTCGGGTCCAGCGCCTGGTTGCCGCCGGCACCGGTGACTTTCACGCCGTGATTTCCATGCGGATTGGCTGCCAGGACCTTGTTGGCGAGGGCTGCGATATTGGAGCCGAAACGGAAGGAGCGGCTGAGCTGGGTTTCGACACCGGGAAGACGGTCGAGGGCGTCGACCGCGCCGCGCCAGCCGTGGATCGACTGGGCGCTGTCACCGACGGCGATCAGGGTGACGCCGGCATCCTTGAGAATGGCGACCTGGACGGGGTTCATGTCCTGGGCTTCGTCGATCATGGCATAATCGAGGTGACCGAAGATCTGTTCGCGCAGCTCCGGGGTGAAGTGCACGAGTTTGACATAGGCGTCATGGGTGAGTGCCATGTCCTTGCGGCGGCAGGCCCAGAATTTCTGGGCGACGTCGACGAGGATCGGGGTGACCTTCTCGAGGGCGCGCTCGGCCGCGAGGCGGGCGCCACGGCTGGTGAGAACGTCCGGGTCACCGGTCTGGGCGATGACTGCCTGGCGGGCATGGGCCGGTTTCACGTGCATGTCGTCCGAATGGCAGAAAGCCTCGAACGTATGCAGGGCGGCAAGCGCGAGCTTGAAGGCTTTCCAGCCCGGGATATTGCGATGCAGATGGCTGTCGAGAAGACCGGCGTCGATCACGTGGGCGCGCACGTCGTAGCGCGACAGCGGACCTTGGGGCATCTTGTCGGCGACGGCGCGGTAGCAGATCGCATGGAAGGTGCGCACGGAGCAGCCGGTGCCCGCGAATTTCGGCGCCGCCTGGGTGGCGACGGAGCTGTTATAGGCGAGATAGGTGCCGCGCTTGCCGCCCAGCGCCTTCGCGATCCCCAGCAGGGTGGTGGTCTTGCCAGAGCCCGCGCCGGAGCGCACGCGCATGGCGCCGCCCGCATCGAGGCCCATGGCCGTATCGATCGTCTCGATTTGCTCCGCAGTCGCATTGGGCATGAATTTCAGGGCAACCGGGGCTTCGGCGAACGCAGTGGTCATGTCTTACCTCGCATTTGAAAACTTCTCGAAGGAGGTTTCAAAAAGCGGGGAAGCAGGACGGAAAATTCAAATTCCCCCTTTGACGCCCGGGACGAGGCGTCCTCATGTGCGTCTGGTCAGGAAACCGGGCCAAAGGCCGCGCGATGTGCTTCCTGTCGCGCCGCGATCGCGTCGGCGGCTCGTTGCAGGGCCAGGCGCTCATGGTTACTCATCGCATTGAGCATGTCGCGGACTTCATAGGCGACATTGTATCCCATGCTGGGACTGCCGCTGTCGGGCGCGCTGGCGCCTTTGCTCGATGCGTTGATCAGGTAGTGCTGTCGCGCATCCGGCACGTGATCGGGCAGACCCGCGCGAAGAATATCTTCGAAGACGCGATCGAGGCAGGCGTGAAAGCCGCGGCTTTCGAAAAGATCCTGGATATCGGCGCCACCAGCCAGCCTTCGCACCTTGAAGGAGACGTGGGTGCCACCGAGCACGTCGCGCATGACGCGCATCTCGCAGCGCCGCCATTGCGGACCCGCGGGCCAATCGGGGTGCAAGACCCAAAGTTTGACCGGCGGCAGGTAGAGTTCCTCATCCTCGAGAGACAGACAGAGAGGCTTGTTCATGATCTTGATCCGTGAATGAAGCCGAGAATATGGCGGGCGCGAAAGGAGATCATCGAGCCGCAGGGTCGATCATCGAAAAGCGTGAGGTCATTGTCGATCGTCCCGGTATACCGCGCACCCTCGCCATCGGTCTCGACCTCACTCACCTTCACCCAGAAGCGTTCACCCATCCCCTCAGGGGTTGTCAGGCCGATCTTGAAGTAATCGCCCTCCCCCATACTCGCTATGAGGCGCGGCGAGGGGACCTCGAACGTGGTGGGATGCGCCGCGGCCCGGGCGACCCCGTCGATGAGATTATCGGGAATATCAGGCATTGGGTTCTCTCTGTCTGTCTCTCATGCGTCGCGACTGATGAGGTGTGCAGGAATGGGGGCGAGGCTCTGGAGCGATCCTATCAGGCTCAGGCAGTCCTGCCATGTCCCTTCGGTCTTGTCCCAGGCCTCCCAGATATTTTCTTCGCGCAGACCGATCACTCCGCAGATCGGCTCTTCGATCCCGGGCATATCGGGGCCGAGGGAGAAGAGAGACAGATCGGAGGCGTCGATCTTGAGAAGCACGGCGCGCGCGCCTTCGTCTCGGATGGTCTCGAGATAATACTCGGCGATATCTCCGACGCAGAGAAAGCTCCCGGCCGCGAGACCTTCGCGCTCGATGATCCCGGCCTTGTCCACGGAGGTGGCGTGATAGAAGAAGCCGTCGAAATCGGGGTGAAGCATCAGGATTATTTTCCTTTGCGGGTGAGCGCTGCGGGATCGACGGGGGCGAAGGGAATGGTGCCTCGCGGGGCGTCTTCGGGCCATTCGGAGATCAAGTCTGGCACAGCTGCGGTGGCGGCGATCGCAAGAAGGGCATCGAGATAACGCGCAGTCGCGAGGTGATCATGGTTCGACTGCGCAGGCTCGAACATCACCGGGCAGAGATAGGCGAGCTCGACGATGTCGTCGATGTAGCACTCGTGCACATCGTTCATCACGAGTGCCGCCTTGGGAAAGATCCATATCGTGCGCAGGGAGTATCCGTAGATCGGAGAGGAGGATTCCCATCCGTATTCCACCCAGCGAATTCCATTGGGGTCTTGCAAGCACGATGGCGCGTAGAGGACGTAGGTCATGGCGTCAGCAAGTTCGGGGCGGTGCAGGGCGTCGCGCGCCGGAACGTTTTCGAATTCCTGATGTGGGCCCTGGCTCACCAGGATCGACGGCGGCTCGTGGGTGACGATCATGTTCTCGTTATGGGTGACCCCGAGAGACAGGCCGACGGGTTGACCGGGCCGGGCGGTCCGGAAATCCGCGAAGACCTCGTCCAGAGGTGGCAATGCGAGACGATCGCTAACGTCCTGGCTTATTGGATGGAACGGGATCAGGACGGGGTCGCAGAGGCTGCTCATTCAGGTCTCCCTGTCTTGCTCATTGAGAATTTTGCCCAGCTCCGAGACCGTGCCATGGCAGTGATCGCAGACCTGCCGCCCGGCGCTGTCTTGCGAGAGATCCTCTCCAAGACAGGGTGTGCCGCACCCCGCGCAGGGTTGGTGCGCGGGTGTGGTGGTGCTTGATGCGGTCATTGGCTGCTCAGGGCAAGGCCGGCGGGCGGCGTCAACGATTTGCCGTGACAATCGGCGCAGCCGGGAACCTCGGCGCCGAGGGCGGGCGGCAGGTTCACGATGTCGTCGCCGGAGGGCTTGAAGGTGTCGGCGCGCCCCTCGAGGGTCCAGATCTGGTATTTTTTCTTCCGGGCGCGGCCTTTGTAAAAGATCGTGCCCTTGATCGGATATGTGACCACGGCCCCTGCGGAGTTATGGGGGACGAACTCATGCACGACCACGCGGTCGCCGCGGCGGGTAAGATAGGTGCGGGTGGTATCGGGGCCTGTCGTCTTGGTCATGATTATCTCCTGTGGAAGGGCTGGATCACGCGGACCAGCTCACAATCGGATCCTGGGCGAGGTAATGCGCGAGATCGCCCGTCCGGGCAGCGATCTCGACTTTGCCGTGATGGGAGGACATTTTCACGATCAGGATGTCGATCTCGGAGCCCTCGTAAGTGAAGGCGCGAAAGTCCTGGACCGGGGCGCCTGCGAGGTGCAGCTGGAGAAGGGTGTCGACGTTTCCGGTCTTGACCGCCCTGCGGATGGCACCAGCGGAGTCGGCAGGAAAGGCCCGGGTCTGTGCGATCATCCAGGGCGCGAGGAGCGGCGTTCGCACGTCGGGAAAATCATCGTGGAGCCAGAAGGAATATCCCGATTGCGTCTGGAAGCGATACACCGGACCTATCCGGCGGGCGATGATATCGGCAAAGCCGCGTGCACGGGTCGCGTCGCCCTTGGACAAGATATCGAGTAGCTTGAAGATCGAGAGGAGATTGAACCCGACACCGAGTCCGCGCGAGACGAGAATATCGAACTCATCGACACTCAGGGCGCGAAGTATTTCGCCCCAGACTTCCATTCCGAGATGAGTGGTACCCGGGGTGGCTTCGGTGATCTCGAGCGCGAGCGGGGCAGAGAGCGAGGAGATCACGTGTTCACGGGTGCTGACATGGCAGGCGACCTTGCTCAGAAGGCGTCGAGCGTCAGTCTCGGTCTTCTCCGCGTAATTCGCCGCAAGCCGGATCTCGGATGAGCAGGACGTGCCGCCTTTCTCCAGCAAGCGCTTTGCGCAGAGGAAGGCGCGATGGCTGGTGCACAGGGTCCGGAAGGCCATTGATTGGGCCTCGAGGGTTTGGATGTCGGTCATCGAAGCTTTTCCTCGGAAAAGAGATTGGGGGAGGCAGTCCTATTCCCCGGCAAAGCGGTGCGGGCATATGCCAGGCGGCGGGGACGCAGATTGCCGATTGGGCGGCAGTCATCTCAGGTGGCGGTCTGGCGCCTCAGGGCGCGCAGATCGGCCTCGAGCTCGAGCCTGGCGTGATTGGAAAGTTGCGGCACGCAATTATCGATCACCTCATGAATGGCGAGGAGGGCGACACAGTCCCTGATACGACGACGCACCAGGAGCGCATAGAGGAAAGGAGCTGCATCCATGAGGGGCGACCCCTTGCGCCACTTGACCTCTTCTTCGTCGTAGTGACGTTGAAAGGTCAGTCCGTAAAAGGTGACATTCAGGTTTCTTGGCTTCAGCGTGACCCAGACCCCGGTGGCGCGATCGACGCGTTCCGTGGGAGGCTGAGGGGAAGGGAACTCCCAGATCAGCCGACCCAATCTGTAAAGGTGTTCGATTTCCCTGTGGCTGATCATGGTCTCGCTTTCTGTCACGCTTAGAGGCCGCGCGCAGACCGGCGGTCACTTTCGAGGGGTATGGGTTTTTCGACCGCGGCGGACGGGGTCGTCGTATTTCAGTTGACCTGTCATATCCATCCAGTCGAGCAGGCAATCCATCATGTGATCGAGATCGGCCTGGGTCACGCGGGGCCCGGAGGTGACATGCTTTCGCAATGCCTGGGCCACGATTTCGGCGCGCTTGTAGCTCTCGAGCTTGCGCTTGGACAGGGAGACTTCCACCATCAGCCAGCGTCCAGTCCGAGACGCTCGATCACCCATTGCGGCGGATCGCAGGCGAAGTCGGAACTATGCTTCGGCCCTTCGGTGAGCGAGCCGTGATAGTCACACTGGAAATGCGGGCCCTCGGTCGCATTGCCGACCGAGATCCAGGCACTGCCGTCCGGGCGCGCCTTGCAGATCACCGTGACGACGGGATCGCCGAGTTCGAACTCGCCCTCGGAAGAGGGTTTCGCCAAAAGCGCGCGCATGATTTCCCGAGGGTCTCCCTGGAAGGGTCTGGCTGTCTCTGCGGCATAGATCTCGGGCACGGGGGCGTCACCTTCGGACCAGGCTTTGCGCTCGTCTTCCGAGATATCGCCCATCGCGGCGATCCGACGGTTCCCGAGATCCATCAGGGGAGCCTTGAGAGCCTCGCAGAGAGCGCCGAGAACGGAGACCGAAAGTCTGGCGGCATCCATGGAATAGCGCGCGCTGTTGTCGCGCACCTCATAAGGGTCGGCAAGATCGTTGATCGCATTCCACTGATCCTCGATCACGCGCGTTGCAAGCTCGTCTCCCAGGATGAGACGCGCCGCGGCCAGTTTCAGCGCGGCTTCCTGGTCTGTCTGTTTTTCTGTCTTGCTCATGGGCCCTCTGCTCGGTCGGATGATATGGGGGAGATGGGAATAATGCCGGGATCGTGGAAAGTCGGTGTCAGCGAGATGCGAGGAGCTCGCGCAAGGCGGCCTCAAGCGCGAGATGCGCATGATGGGAAGCAGCTGCGTCGAAGACGTCGCCCAGCGCGACGGGCAGGCGGGTCACGCTGCCTGCCAGGACCACCTCGATGGTGATCGCATGGCTGTTGAGGCTTGCCGCCCCGCGCAGATCGCCCGGCGAGGTGTCAGGCGGTAGTCCGAGTTCCTCCGCAATGGCATCGATCGCCTGCTGCGGAGTGCTGCAGACATGCGGCTCTTTCTCGAAACCGAAGCGGAAAGAGACACGCCAGGTGGTGGCGAGAGATCCTTGTGTCATGCAGCCAGTTTCTCCTCGGCGTAGACCAGAAAAAACGGCTCCGAGGTCCAGCAGCTTGCCCCGGGTACCTTGGTGTCGCGGATTTCGGCCTGATAATCGCCGCACCCTTGCGGGATATGCGACCCCGGTTCGGAAAAGGAGGGGACCATCGGCATGTCGAAATCGGCGCTATAGCTTTCTGCCCAGGCGTGGACATGGGCGCGCAGATCCAGCTTCTCGCTGGGCGACAGGCGCCGCAGGAGGCGGTCTTCGCCGGAGCGGTTGCAGGTGATGGCAAGAAACATGATAGGCATCCTTTCGCGGGGGAGATGTAGGGATGGAGTAGGTGGCGGGTTTTTCTCAGCAGAACTGCTCGTTCAGGATCCGGTCCTCCAGATCATGATCTGGATCGAAAAGGACGGTGTGGGAAAAGCGTGTCTCGCGCGCGACCTCTACGGAAACGACGTCCTCGAAGCCCGCGCTGTCGGCCGAGACCATGACCGGGCGTTTATCCGGATCGAGAATTTCGAAGCGCACCAGGGCATTGTCGGGCAGCAAGGCGCCGCGCCAGCGCCGGGGGCGGAAGGCGGCCAGCGGCGTGAGGGCGAGGACGTTGGCGTCGATCGGCAGAATGGGACCGCCCGCGGAGAGATTGTAGGCGGTGGAGCCGGCCGGCGTGGAGACCATTGCGCCGTCGCAGACCAGTCGATCGAGACGCTCGCGGTCTTCCACGAGAATGCGCAGGTGGGCTGCTTGTGGCCCCTGGCGTAGCAGCGAGACCTCGTTGATGGCATTGGCCTCGAAAATCTTTCCGTGACGGTTCCTTGCCGTGATGCGCAAAGGGAAGATTTGGCGCTCTGCCGCCCCGGCGATCCGCTCGAGGAGGTCATCGGGATCGAAATGGTTCATGAGAAACCCGACGCTGCCGCGATTCATCCCGTAGACCGAACGATCGGACTTGGCGAAACGGTGGAGGGTTTCGAGCATGAAACCGTCGCCACCCAAGGCGACGATCACGTCAGCATGTTGAGGGTCACGGACGACTTCGGAATAGCGCTCGGAGAGCGCGGTGAAGGCCTCTTGAGCAGCAGGAGCTTCCGAGGAGGTCAATGCGATTTTCATATACGGTAGCCTCGGTGTTTTTTGGTGGGGGCAGGAAAAGGAAAAGCTTCGGGTCTCCATCACAGAGAGGCCCGAAGATGTTCGTGCGCGATCAGAAATTTCGAAAAACTTGAATTTTTAAGTGTTTTGGAGGGGTGGATTTTAGGAGGTGCGCGAGCGTCGGACTATGTTCGTTCTTCAAAGGAAAAATGCAGAAGCTGGATATGTCATGATGAAATCAGGAAAAGCCTCTCGCGGGGTCGCCGCGACAGAATACGGAATATTGGCGTCCCTGGTTGCTGTGCTGGCAATTTTCACGGTCTACCAATTGGGGCAGACCACGCGCGACACGTTCGACGAGAGCACGAATACGATTGTCGGGACAACAACGATCGCAACGACGGGTCGAGGGTATTTCGATGAAAATGGTCACTTCGTGGCCCCGGTCGATACCTGCTGGGAGGGCACCGACGGCGACGACACGCTGGTGCCGAAGGAGTCGACGATCTATTCCTGCTTCAATCTCTATAACGGAACAGACACACTGATCACGTCCTTAGCCGATGACACGGTGGATGCGGGAGGTTTCACGGGCGCCAAGACGATCTCGACGCTTGGTGGAAATGATCTGGTTTATGCGGATTTTGGAACGGTCAACCTTGGCGACGGGGATGATTACGGTGGATCCACGACCGGAACTGCTGTGCCTGGCGAGCTTGTTTTCTTCGGTGGGGCTGGAAATGACAGCTTCGAAGTCAGGGGGCATGCCTATGTCGACGGCGGCGCGGGTAACGACGAGATCGTCTATTACCAGGGCGGCACTCCGCGCGTAACCACTGGTCCCGGTCGTGATATCGTGGATATGAGAGGTACGCGTCTGCGTGCGACGCATGTCACCATTACGGACTTCGACAAGCTTCGCGATGTCTTCTCGGTCAATGGGGAAGAAATTCTCGCTGATAGTCTCAGTCCTGCGAAAGCGCGCTACGTGAATGACGATGGCCATCTCGGGATTTACGCCTTCAATTACGAGAACCCGACCTTTGTGACTTTCGAGAATATTCCGATCGACGGCTATGTGTTCGACGAGACGCCCGGGGAGTTTCACGGTGGACCTTACGGTGATTACATGACGGTCGATTTCTGGATCGACGCCGATGGGGAGCGCCTTGAGGATGCTACAGGGCACACCACGCTCTACGCCTATGGCGGGGATGATTATGTCCGCCTTGGGACAGCTGGCGTGACGGCCTACGGAGGCGATGGGGACGACATGATCTATCCCGGGCGCGAAGGGGGTGACGATATCATCCACGGCGACGCGGGCAACGACACGCTTGGCGGGTACAAGAATGGGAGCAAGGAGCTCTATGGTGACGATGGAAACGATGTGATCACGGCTGTCGCTCAACCGCAAGGTAGCTTTACGAAAGCCTACGGGGGAGCCGGCGCGGACCAGATTGATTTCCACATGATCTCAAAAGCCGGATCGGTTGCGGGTCCCTCGACGATTTCGGGCGGTTCGGGCAACGACATCTTCAATTTCAAATACGCGGAAGCAGGTTTCGATGTGGCGGTAACCGTGACGGATTATGAAGATGGGGATGTCATGACCTGGCGTCCGATCGTGGGTCCAGAAGAAACCTTCACCTTGAGTGTGCCGCCGACGGGATGTTCGGCCGCGAACGATGGCGCCGATCGGGTGATCACCTGCCCCGATACCGGCTCGACGCTGCGCTTTACTGGCAAAGCTCTCTAAGCCACAAGAGCTTCGAGATCTTGTGACAACAAGTAAAGGCCCGCCATCTCGTGATGGAGCCATTCCGCACTGTAGGTCACGCGCCTTGTTTGCCTGCCGCCCGAAAGGACGGCAGGCTTTTGTTTTCACGCTTTAACTTTGCTCTACCTTTTCGTCACCAGAAGCGGATCGGCGGGAAGTTCGAACTTCCCGAGGTGGATCATTATACTGGCAGCGCTGCCCTCTTTTTTTTTTGTTCTCGGCTATAGCTCTACCTCCTCCATATCCCTACCACCAAAGTCGATGGAGATATTATTCGTGCCAGGATTTCTTTTCCGTTTATTAGGGTTCCGCCAGAAAGCTGTTGAACCGTCAAGGCCTACTGCGTCGCAAGAGGAGCCAGCACCAATTGTTTATGCAGGTATTCTCGACGCGTTGCGGGATGTTCCGGATGGAGAGGTTGGCTTTGCATTCGACTCGGAAGCTTATGCGAAAAGACGGAAGGTGGAAATCACCGTCAGCGGCTACAATAATGGAGGCGAATACCCAGACGTTGACTTCGTGCCGCCCTACAACGAAAGGCACGCAGCAAAATGTGAGGACATGACGAGGCTCGCGTTCACTGGGCTGTCGGATTATCAAGAAGAAATCTTCTGGCGACTCCTGAACCGCACAGGATGGAAAAAGATTCGCGGTGGACGAGTCGATAGCTATACCGATTACATGATTTCTGGTGAGAACCCTTACGAACCCAAGATAGAAGAGGCGTTAATCTATAGTGTTCAGGTGATTGATTTCTGGATGTTTGTCCAAATGGCCCTGCGGCGTCCCGTTGATTGGACCAACAATCGGAACACTCAGATTTCCGAGCGAACTTTGGAGCGATTGAAGGGTAAGCAAGCGCTCGATAGCGAAATCCTGTGCAACCTCACTGAAGAAGACGCGCAAATTGTGCTTTCCGAGATTCGGGCGGCGTCATAATCGCCGCCCGTGTCCTGCAACTCGGAATGGCTCCATCTCGTGATGGCGGGCCTAATCCATGCCGCGATCATCTGCCGCGGACCTCGCGTTGATGCTGACCGAGGAGGTCGACCATTCGGCGACCACTGATGATCTTGGCGCGCCTGAGTGCGATCAAGACGTCTTCGGTCTTGTCGAGCGCCACGCTGTCTCCTGCCAGCTCTGTGACCGTGTTCGCGAAGACATGACCGTATGTCATCACTGGAACGAACTGCTTTTGTCGAACGAAGCGAGAGACCACATCAGCGACCGTATAGGCGCGACGTAAGGGGCGTCTTGAGGACGAAGCAGGCTGGATCACGCGCCTTCCCGGTAGGGGAGTGGGCGCGCTTCGATCGCCTCGGCGAAGAACGCGCGCGCCGCGGGCACGTTCGGGTCGGGATCGCGGTTTGTCTCGAGAGCATCGAGAACTTCGAGAAACACTGCCAGAAGCGTCATGGCTGCGTGCGGAGTCGGTTTGAAGCTGGCATCGAGCCCGGGACCTTTGTCGAGCCAGATCCGATCGTCGGGCCAGCGCGCGAGAAACCCTTCTCCGAACTCCGGATGGGCGCTGTCCGGCATCAGCCAGGCATCATCGGTGAGCGAGCAGTTGCACACGCGCCAAACCCAGCCGGGCAGACGATCCTGGACGAGATCGATGACCGCATCGAGGGAGCGTGAGTAGCGCGGCACCGGCAGCCCGGCAGAGCAGGGGCCGGAGTTGAGATCGAGCACGAAGTCATAGAACCGGGCATGGATGGCGGCATCGATGCGACGATCCGGATCGGGCAAGTTCTGGTCGGGGAGTGCTTGATTTTGGTCGTGACGGTCGTCGTTCATTGCGCCCTCTTGTTCGTGTGCGTTCGGGAGGAGATGGGGTTTTCTCCTCCCGGCCAAAGCTTCAGTCGGTGGACAGCCGAACGCCGGGAGAGCCCGTCATCGGCGAAATTTCGTCCGGCGGATAGACATAGCATTCCGCATCGGGATCGTCGCGCTCGAACTCGGACATATCACCCCGGCGGATGGCTTCATCCTCTGCCAGCCGGGTGGCTTCTTCGGGGCTCTCCGCCTCGATGATCATGTAGAGCTTGTCGGCGGATTGGGTGGCGAGGTGGCAGAACCACAGTTTGTTGGGCTTGCTCATGCCGAGACCCCTTTGCGCTTGGTTTGCCAGGCGATCAACTCTTCGTCGAGCGCCGCGAGCTCGGCATCTTCGGCTTTCATCTTCTTGAGATCGCTCTCCGCCACGACGCCGGGATGCGTCGTCTCGAGATCGAGCATGGTCTTCAGCTCGCAGCGCTTCTCCGAGATCTTGGTGCGGATGATCTCGACCGTGCTCGGGTCGCCGAACGCCGCGATACTGCCGTAGTGCTCAATGACGACCTTGCGCCATTCCATGGGGGTATAACTCATTCGAAGGATCCTTTCGGGGATTTTAAATTTCTTGGGAGGGAGTGCGATGTAGCATTACCACTCGTCGTCGGGCTTGGTGCCTTGGGAGGTCTTTGCGCGCGGGGCGGACGGGTCGCAGTCGAGGCCGACCGGCCCGGCATCCGAGAAGGCCGCGACGCAGAACTTTCCCGGCACCTTGTCGCTTTCCCACTCATAGACGCGGAAATCTGCGCCTTTCGCGGAGACCTTGTATTGCGAGCCCGTCTTGGTGGGCCAACTCCAGGTCCCGAAGGCCGACGCTTCGCCCGACGAGAAGAAGGCGGGGGATACCATGATGGAGAGCGACAGGGCAAAGCAGGAGATAGCGATGAATTTGCGGGACATTGGGAACCTCTTGTTATGGGGATCAGGGATTGGCGATGTGGCCGGTCATGAAGCGCGGCAGGTCGGCGTCCGCGTCCCAGCCGCAGGAGAAATGGCCGAGGGTGCCGGCTTTCGGGCAGTTCGTGCGTTCGAGATCGTCGTTTTCGGGCGGGCGTCCGGTGCGTTTCTCGAAATACGCGGCCGTGATGGGTTTGGGCGTGTTCATTCGGAGGCGTCTCCTTTTGTGCAGGGACGATCGAGATCGAGGCAGCGGACACAGTGGCCGAGCTGGTGGGCGGCGACGACGTGGTGGTAGCCGTCGAGCAGGACCTGTCCGCGGATCAACACGATGCGGTCGGTATCGAAATCGAGCATCTTGCGGGCGACGACATCCTGCGCCCGCGCATCCCCGAAATCGCGATAGAGTTCCAGGATGTGCGACGTCCGATCCGGATGTAGAAGATGCGCGATTTGGTCATGAGCGAGGGTCTGGACCGCGAAGTCGCGGGAGAGATCCTCCTCATCCAGGTGGTGGAAGAGAAATTCTTCCTCATCATCGAGGTCTCGGATGTCATAGATATCGGAAAGCTGCATGGCGCATCTCCTCGAACTGGGCGTGGCGCGAGATCATTCGTGCCTCTGGGCAGCTCTCATTGACCAGGGATCAATCGGAGGTCGACACGGGCGGGCCCGCCTTCTTGTCCTTGACGCCCTTGTAGGTGGCGCCGCAGGCGCTGCATTTTCCGCTCTGCCCGACATGGCTGCGATCGCAGCCGCAATAGAAGAGCCGCTTGCTCGGGCGTCGAGCCTGGAGCCTGTTTTGTTTCAGGATGCGCATGGGTAAGTCTCCTTTCGACTGGGATGTCTGGCGATCAAAAGACGTTCTTGTGCCCGTCCCAGCCGGCTTCGAACGCATCCATGCATTCGGCATGATCGCGGGCCCGGGCCTTTTCTTCTTTTACATGGTGGATATTGGTCTTCTGCGCGCGGATCAGGGCCTGGGCTTCAGCGAGAGGGACGACACGCGCGTTATTCTTCGTCAGTTGTGCGGCTTTCGCGTCGGCGGAAGGGCGGTCGGCGAAGACCTGGATCAGGGCTTCATTGTCGGAGGTCCACCACCTGCGGCGGGTCTTGGAGCGGTCGATGAGAGCGAGGCGACGGACGCCGACGGTCTTGCCGGAGCGGGCATTGCAGATGATTGCGAACATGAAAGGGATCTTCCGTTTTTGTGGGCTTTGCAGCTGCGGGGAATATTGATCGACCGTCGGGCGCGGTCGCGGGGATTGTCAGATCTCGTGGCCGTCCATTGCCTCTTCGCGCGCCTGACAGGCGTGCACGACATATTCGCCGCTGGGAGCGAAGGAGGCGATCTCGATGGAGACGGAGCATGCCATGTCGGTGGGATCGAGCGTCTCACTATCGAAAATGTCGCGCATCTCGGTAAAATTCGAGCTTTTCGCGATCACGCGCTGCGAGTCATAGCCGTAATCGGCGTAGAGGTAATAGGTCGTGCTGTCTTCGTGTGTGCCAGAAAATGTCTGTGCCATGGGGGTATCCTTTTGCCGAACCTGGAGAACCGCTCGGCCTCCCACACAGAGGCCGGAGCGGATTTCCCGGATCGACAAAGAGAGTGCGAATTAAAGTCCAAAGGGAAACCGGCGCACCCCGGGAAGGGATGCGCCGGAACGGAATCAAAACACGTAGCCGTCGATGTCAGCCGAGACGCTGGCAATCTCGTCGGAGTTTTTCTCGAAGAGAACCGTGAAGGAGCCTTTGAGGCTGTCTTGGTCGGGGTCGGCCCGATTTTCGAAAAAGACCAGACGTATCATCTCGCGGGCGTCGTTGACATATTCCCAGCCTGACATGTCCTCGACGATGTTGGCGCCGAAATCATAGTCCTCGAAGGCCATGTCCGCTTTGCGCTGGCGCCGGTAGAACAGCGTCGTGTGTCCGTTTTCCGCGATGATCCGGGCGTTGAGCGCTTTCACCTCGTTCACGTAAGGTGCGCGCATGTGATCCGCGATGTCGTCATAGATATAGCTCACGCCGTCGTAGGTGATCCGGTCTTCGCTCTCCCAGGCGTTGTCGAGGAAGGTGAGCAGGTAGATGTCGAGCACCCGGTTTTGAACCGCATCGTGCTGCGGGCATCCGGCCTTCATCACCTCGAGAACAGGCGCCTTGTCGTCTCCCATTTCCATGTCGAAGTCGATATCCTCAGGCAGACGGGAGATCGCATCGATGGCCGTGTCGACGAGCTCCGAGGTATCCTTGAAGATTTCATACTCGTCGAGCGCATAATCCCTCAGACTGGCCTGAAGGTCTCTTGGCAGAGAGCGCCAGAGCTGCACGAGGGGCGTCGGGTCGCTCTCGCAGGTCAGCGAGAGGGCCTGCTTGAGAACGACGGGAAACGGGAGATACTGGACGCTCGTTTCGCCCGGCAGGGTGACGAGGAAGAGAGCGGGGTTCATCGAGTCGACCTTGACCCGGATATCGCCAAACGGCGCCGGGCAGGTGATATCCAGCCTGCGCGGGCGTTTGGTTGCGGCGCCACTCGATTGCACTTGCTGCGGGGAAAGGCCGGGCGCGGCATAAGTGCCGCCCGCCTGATTGACCAGGTAGCCCCAGTTGCGCTTGGGACTGTCGCAGATCTCGGCCGCGAGCGTGTTGAGGGCGCGCTGTTTTGCGCTGGCCGGCAGACCGAGATCCTCGAGCAGGCGCGAGGTGGCGCGCGAGAGGATGGCGGTATCGAGCAGAATCTGGGTGGGGGATGTCTTGGACATGGAACTTCCTTGCACGATCGAGGTGTGACGGTCTCGGGCCCTTCCTCTCCGCAACCCCTCGATCCTGGGAAAGATCGATGTCGGTTGGTCTCTTTGGTGGAGGAAACGTGCAAGTCCATCGGGCCCGGATTTGCCGTTCAAGGGTGCGTGCCGTGCCATCGCATTCGTACAAACGCTGCATTCGGCCCCTTCGAGGAAGATGGGGCAGATTGCAGCGGAAGAAAATTCCAGATCTGGGATTGGTCGAAGAAAACCGACCGAGCAGCTCAGGCGGTCCGGCCCTCAGGCTCCGTTGGTCCCTTGATCAGCAGGATGCGTTTCTTGCGCCCGGCCCGCGTGACGAAGACGAGTTCTTCGGAGCCATCGGCATTAACGACATATCTCAGCCGGCGAAGCGAGAAGACCTGGCCGTCGATGGACAGGTTCTCGTGATCCTCGGAAAGCTGAACGTTGTCGCGCTCGGAGGCCACCTTGGAGAGGATCGTCACCATGGATTGCTTCTCGAGGTCGCGGAGTTCTCTCACGATCTCGGCGATCGTGGTGGGCGCCAGGCCGCCCTTGGCGCGCTCTTCGTTGATTTTGCGCATCGTCTTGCGCGTGAAATAGACACCAAGTGTGGAGGCGATCGCCACGCTGGTGCCGGCCACGGCCCATCCGACCGGGGTCAGCCCCAGAAAGGTCGCCGCCGGCGCGATCTCGAGCGCGGTCGACACGCCACCCAATCCGATCGCGGTCATTGCGGATCCGACCGAGAGGGCGGCGGTGGACGCCATTGTAGAGAGCGCGCCCGTTGCGCCGGCGACGCCCGCTGCGGATATGATGCCCAGGCTCGCGAGCAATGGAACCAATGAGACATTCCCCAAGACAAAGGCGCCGATCCAGGTGCTCGACAGAGTGCCTGCGATGTAGCCGGCCGCCCCGGATGAGGCGATCCATGCGCCAGACGAATGCAGAACCGGGATTGCAATGGCAATGAATGGAAAGGGCATGTGGAAAATCCTGCTGCGGATGACGACTGATTAAATATGAAAAGCCCGAACTTCCCGGTCAAGCTGAACTAAAGACCAGTCACGAAAAGACAATTCTCCCTACGGGCGGAGCTGTGGTTGGATTACGCGCGTAGTCGGGAGGTCCGTTCCAGGTCTGGGCGCAGCATGTCTGCGAGAAACACCGGCTGAACCAGGGCTTCGCCCGCATCGAGGCGCAGCAGGGTGAGGTTGCCATCATCACCTGCGCCGGTATCGAGGCAAAGCGTCCGGCGTGTACGCATCAGTCCGCGGATCGGCGTGTGGCCGTGGATAATCCAGCGTTGCCCGCGATAGCGCTTGCCCCAGAAGCGGCGCTTCGCAGGCTGGCGCTTTTCCTCATCGCAGGTGAAGCCGAAGATGTTGTGTTGCAGTGCCGCCGGGGTCAGGCGGTCGATATGGCTCACAGGGCAGGCGGCATGCACGACCGTGAGCCACCCGTCGCCGGCCATGGGATGCGCGCGCGGCATGCGCAGCCGCACCTGGGCGGGAAGGTTTTCGAGAAAGGAGACGACCTGGGCAGCAAAGAGGAAGCCGCGCGCACGGATGGCTTTGGCGGTGCGTCGGACCGATTTCTTGGCTGAACGCTTGGGGTATTTCAGGGCATCGAGAAGCATGGCGTCATGGTTGCCCATCACTGACAGGCCGCCGCCCCGACGCGTGAGCCCCATCAGCAGACGCAGAACGCGGATCGAGTCGGGGCCCTTGTTGACCAGATCTCCGGTGAAGAGGATGAAGCGCCCCTCGGGATGGATGGCATCGATGGGAAGGTTCCCGTCGGGATCATGATCCTGAATGTGCCAGCCTGCGCGGCCCATCAGCGAAAACAGCGCGTCTGCCTGTCCATGAACATCCCCGACAATATCGCAGGCCGCGGCTTGCGCTTTCACGATGATCGGTTTGCGTGCCATGTCCCTTCTCCTGTTCTGGGGGTATCGGAGAGCGAGACCCTGGGCCAACGTCACTGCCCGTGCACTCCGCTCTCGAGTTGCCCGGAAAGGCCGAAGAGGGGAGAGCGCGGCAGATGGAATTTCTCTGCTTCGATTTCGTGGATATTGTTCCTGCCGAAGCGGCTCGAAACGCCGCGCTCAGGTTTGTCGAAAGACGAAGTGGTCGGCCCCGAAACTGCGAAAAAGGGGATGACTGGAGAGGGATGAGGATGGGAGCTCGCGCGTCCCGGTCTCGAGCGTCAGTGTGTCTTCCTGTGCGTGTTCCTCCCCCTGAATAGACACGTCGTCGGCTGAATTGGCACGAGCCGGGTTTGAGGCTGTGAGGGGGATTGGGAAGACTGTCGCAAGCGGCGTTTCGCGTTTGGTGAGGACATCGACATTCAAGGGAAAGAAGTCCCGAAAGACGATCGTGTCTCCTTCATGTTCTACGATCAGGTCGTCCTTGTGTCCCTCCAGCATCGAGCGTCGCCCGGCCTCGAGCATCTGCGGCAGGGACAGGAGGGTGCCATCGAGCTCGAGACGGTCCCCCAGCGCCCAGCGGAAATCCTCGACATCGAGGTGCCCCTTCGCGTCCGGCACGAGGATATCCACCTCATCTTCCTCCGCCGGCCGGGTGGGCGAAGTCCGTGGTGGGTGTTGGTGCTTCGCGCCATCCCCGCGCGGGCCACCATGGTCGGCCATGAGATCGCGCGCCTTCATCGCGGACATATCGCGCATGTTCCTGTCTCTCCCTGTGGTCAGCCCAGGAAATGGGATCGTCGCGCTGGGCCCGAAAGGAGAGGGCGTCAAGCCGCCGAAGGAGAGGTCTGCGTACAGAAAAAATGGCCATCCGGGGTCTGTCCGGATGGCCAAATTCAACGGTAGTGGTCGAGCAGGGACTTGCAGTGCAGTTTTTCGTGATTGCTCAGGGTCTCAAGGCGAATATCCACCTCGTAGAGGACACTGTTTTTCTCGAACGTCGTGATCAGGGGCTGCAAGATGCGCTTGATTGCCTGGAAAAGCGCCAGATCTGCGACGATGGGGCTCCAGAGAGCCGGGTTCTGGCCTTCGATCTGGTGAAACAGCCGGATGGTTACCTTCAAAGGTTTCCCGGGATTGGGTTCGTTGAGGACATTGATCTTGGCGGATTTCGACAAGGCCCGTCCGCCTTGCGCATTGCGCTCGAGGAGGCTTCCGGCGAGCATACAGATAGCCTCTGTAAGACATGAAGAAGCCGCCCCGGAGGCGGCTTTTCCATCTCGAAAGATCGAGGAAGACTTCATCGGGGCAAGCCCTCCATCCAGGCGAGAACATAGCCCTCATCGGGACGCCCGACGAAGGGGGTCTCGATCAGGAGGTCTTCCTCGCGCTTGTCATAGACCATGACGCGACCCTCTTCACGACGATCAGGGTGGGTGTAGAGGATGATGCTCCGCCCCTCGAAGATGATGTCGGCGCGCGCCATGAGATTGAGCTTGGTGCGCGCGATGCGCACCGCTTCCTTCAAGGGTGCGATATGCGCGATCTGGGCATGGGTAAGCTTGCTGCGATCATGGTTTTGCAAAAGGCGCTCGAGCATGGCGACGGCGGCCGGATGCAAAGAGAACTTGAGCGGTTGCTTGGACATGACTGTCTCCCGGTATGCGATGTTGTCCGGAATATGGGTGCAGGGCGGTGGCGAGCGAAAATGTCGCCCGCTTACGCGGCCGCGCGCCCGGCGATGCGCGGCGCCGACGTCCAGGGAGAGGTTGCCACGCGGATCTCGTAGAGTTTCTGGAGGCGATCGAAGAAATCCGCGGCCCGCTGGGAAAGGTTTGCCCGAGCCAGGCTTTCCATGGCCTCCGGGCAGGTCTCCGAGATCCCGTAGGTGAGGAATACATGCTCATGACTGTCTTCATGGCTCCAGATCTGGTAGAGGTCATTTTCGGCCAGAACCAGGCAGTCGCGCTCTTCGCGGCGCCAGGTTTTGCAATCGACCTCGAAGGAGGGGGTGATGATCTCCCCGAACTCGATCATGAACTCGTCGAAAGTCTCCTTCTTGAGGAGCATCGCGAGATCCGCGTCCTCTCCGGCCTCTTCGTGGATGTCATCATAGATGTCGAGAATGACGGTTTCGCCGTCGGGGTGACGGTAGTTTCCGGTGCCCATGGGAGGCCTCCCTGAAAATGCGTGAAGGTGTGTGTCGGTCGATGGGGAAGAGATGGCCGCCCCATAGCCCATCGCGGCTCTATGCACGCTTGCGCTGTCCGAAATCACGCAACAGGCGCAGGACGTCCTCGGCCGTTACGAGTGCGATGTCGCACAACTCCGTGGCCGCCTCCGGGCGGAAATTTCGAAATATGGAGAGAGGAAAATGGTCGGGGCGGCGAGATTCGAACTCACGACCTTCTGTACCCAAAACAGACGCGCTACCAGGCTGCGCTACGCCCCGATTTTTCCAAGTGCCCGTGGTTATCCGACGGGCCAAGCAAGGGAGTGACAGTCGCGCCACCACCATGGAGATGGTGGCCGTCTGTGCCCCTTGATATGCATGATATGGAGATGGATTTTCAAGGACGGAAGCCGTCCAGGAAGTTTTTTTCTCTTGCCGTCAGTGCAGCGCTTCGTGCTGGCGAATGCACTCCCAGCCATCCACCCATGTCAGCAGAGGGTGTGCCAAGGTGTCTTCATATTTGGCGTTGTGGCTCGCGCGCAGGAGGTAGCTGGGATGACCCAGCTCTGCGCCCAGCAGGGCGTTTTCAGCCTTATCCTCGATCCAGGAGACATTGCTGAAGCTGGAGAGAAGCTCTCGCTTGGAAGCCCCCATGTCGACGGTATGGATTTCGTTGAAGATATCGCCGAACGCGTCGCGCAGGTTTTGCTTGCGCTGGGCGATCACGCGGGGTGCGGTCGAGCAGGCGGTGATGATCGAGAGGATGCGCCCCTGCGCATGCGCTGCCAGAAGGGCCTCTCGTGCGCCGGGCAAAGCCTTCAGGCGACTGAAATAGCCGCCATCTCCGCCATTGAAGTTCGCGATCATGTCTTGAAGTTTTTCCGGGCTGACCTCGAGCCAACCCTGGAGATTGAAGTCGCTCGGGCCGGCCGGATCGAGTTTGCGTCCGAGGACGGCCTGGGCATAGAGGATGAAGCCGCCGAACCAGTCGAGAAGGACGCCGTCACAATCGAGCAGCAGATCGCGGGTCGGGGTGATCAAGGCATGTTTCATGTCTGGTCCTTCAATGTTTCTCATGAGGAGGTGGCATCAGGTCTTCGGCGTCAGAAATCGGGTCTTCTTCGGAAAGTCCCGGGATCTGCCGAAAGCCGTGCGACGGAATTTACCCGAATCTGAAATCGGCCCTATTTCTTTTGGAGAAATGAAGGAGATGACATGAAAGCCATCACGAACATCACCGGTGCCGCTTCGATTTCTTTCGAGGGCTGGGGCGGGGCCCCTGCACATATCGCGCGCCAGGCGACGCCATGTCCGCGAGAAGGGGCTCGGGACGACCTTTGCCGCTGAACGGCTTTTCCCGTATCCGCATGATTTAGGGGCTGCACGCTCAGGCGGCGTCGCGTTTGCCTGAGCGTGCAGCCTGATCGTAGGCGTTCATTTCGAGAAGCCCGTCCAGAAGTACTCGGATTTCCTGGTCCCTGGGTGCAAGCTCGGGCAGCATGAAGAGAAATTCGTGCCGCGCGCACAGAACGAGAGTTCCGACAAAGCGTCCGTTCTTGCGAAGTCTCAGCGAAAGCCGCTCCTGCCCCTGGCGATGGGAGAGAAGGGCCTTCATCTCGTAAGGCCCGTGCCGGTAGGTCTCCTTGACGAGACCCTTGGGGATTTCTGGGAAGCTTCGGTAATTGATGTCATCGGCGACATTCGAGATGAGCTCGCGTTTGAGGAACTGCAACGAGGCCGTATGCGCCGACGTATCGGATTTTTTACGCAGGAAAGAAAGCAGGGCTGAAAGCATATCTGATCTCCGATGTAGGCTGAGGCAGGATCCGGTGTCGCGGGAGATGCACCGAATCCTGCCAAGGCGTATATAGGGCGTCCAGGGCAGCATGAACGGAACCGCAGTGCCGCAACAGCCATTGAAGGGGTCAATGTGCGGTCGAATAGAGGTCCGATGGATGACGAGGATTAACCAGAAACGATGGGCCCAAATTGTTTGCGCGGCCCTGGTTCATGTGCCGATGATTGCGATCGTGATCTATGCTTTGTGGGATGGCTTCATGTCGGACCTCAATATATTGGGCGTCGCGCTTCTGGCGACACTGGCGGCCACAATCTTGATCGTGATCTATGTTGGCCATATCCTGGGCGAGAAAACCCGCCTGTCCTCTCGAGTGTGATTTCACGTTTGTGTCACATGACTTAGAGATTTCCATCGAAGTGGGTTTCAGCTATTCTTTGCCGGGAGCTGGCTCACATGGAGCCGGTCTGATTTGATCGACACAAGGATTGTCCGACGATGGCAACAGGCAAAGTTAAGTGGTTCAATACGGAAAAAGGCTACGGGTTTATCGCGCCCGATGACGGAAGCCAGGACGTTTTCGTCCATATTTCCTCAGTCGAACGCGCAGGCATGAGAAGCTTGCAGGAAAACCAGAAGCTCTCTTACGAGATGGAGCAGGGTCGGAACGGTAAATACTCCGCTGTCGACCTGGTGGCAGAATAAGGTCGTTTGCGATCTGAATGAAACAGGCCGCCACCCGGGGATACCGGGGGCGGCCGCGTCACGGATAAAATCGTGTAAAATGGAGCGGGCGACGAGGTTCGAACTCGCAACATCCTGCTTGGAAGGCAGGTGCTCTACCGTTGAGCTACGCCAGCAAGTGAGGCCGTTTGGCTCTCGTGTTCTGGAGGTGTCACCCGGAGTCGAACCGGGTCTCGTCAGAGGCCTGGGATTTGCAATCCCGCACGTTACCGTCCCGTCCTGACACCCCGTATTGCTCCCTCGAGGGAGCGTGGATCTCATGGTTCCGATCCGCGGCGTCGCGCGGGTCTTGCTTGTCATGAGAAGGGAATGAAGTCCCGGATTTCTGTTGCCAGGTTCCGGGAGGACCCCGCCTGAAAGGGCTCAACCTCTCAGGGCTTGAAAGTGGCTTTCGCCGACTGCTTACGCAGCGACGGCAACCGGAGCGAAGTTGTTGTTGGCAACTGTCGATCTTGCGCCGATAACGGTGGCCATCCCGCCGAGCAGCAACTTGTCCTCTTCACGCCAGTCGATCCTGAATCGCCCCCATCAGCAACGCACCACGAAAGGCTCGCCCCCAGGTCATTGCGCCGCGCCGACGCCAACCCCGGTTTGTGCTCCGACAGATCTGCAGCGGTTTTTATCCCGCCTCCTTGCCGGAAGGTGCGCTGGTGGTGGAGGCGCCGGGAACTGCCCCCGGGTCCTGCACGCGTCCAGTAGAGCTTCTACTGCCATAGGACCCGCCCCGAAGGGCGCATCCGAAAAGGATATGCGTCCGTCGGGGCCGGGTTCAAAGGCCAACATTCAGTTTTTCTTTCGATCTGTCGACGAAAAATCATCGAAGGGGTGATCGTCACGCAGCGCGGGCGAGATAGCGCAGCGGTGCGCCAGTGCTGTGCTGAAAGAGGTTTTCGAGAAGGAAGTGAACCTGCGTCTGGGCCTGGAGCGCTTCATGCGCCGAGGCCCCGCGCGTTTGCGCGACGTAGAGCCAGCGAGCCATGGTCGCTATGGCATTATCGTTCAGGACGCCCTGCATCAGCGCGTTCCGGTCATAGGCGACGACGCATTTGGTCATGAAGTAGTAGACTGGCTGCTCGAAGCGGTCGCGCGGGAGTGTGCCGATAAATCCCCCCGAATCTCCGACTCGGAAAGCCGCGACTGAAAGAGCGTCGCGCACGACGGCCGGTTCTCCGCTGATGGTGTTCGAGCGGCTCGATCCGTGTCCGAGGCTTCGCCATGCGGAAAAATCAATGAGGCGCGCTTCACGGCCCGATTTGAGCGAGAGACAAAGCGCGTGCGGTCGGGTGCTGGAGGCATCGGGTGCCAGACCCGCGTCGATGCTGCGCGCGAGAGACGGGTCATATTCGGAGACATGGAGATCGATCGGAATATTCGTCGGGTGCATTGGGTGTGATCCTGAAAATATCAGCGGTGACCGGCGCCGGCATGGCGCACGACGAGAATGGCAGGCTCGCGGGTGTAGCGCTCGAGATCGCTCATATCGACCCAGGCAAGAGCGAGGCTCTCGTTGTTGCCGGGGACGGGAAGCGTCGGATCCGCCTCAAAGAGGTAGCGGATGTCGAAATGCAAGTGCGTAGGGACGGTGCCGCGGGCGGGGATCTCATGGACATCGATGTCGAAGATCCCATCCTGAGCGAGGACATGCGTGGTCAGCCCTGTCTCTTCCATGATCTCGCGGGCTGCGACTGCGCAGGCATTGGGTTCGCCATCGCAATGACCGCCGGGCATCAGCCATTTGTCGAGCTTGCGGTGATGCATCAGGAGGGTTTGCCGACGGTCGGGCGAGACCACGAAGCCTGAGCCGGTGACATGGCCGGGGTCGGGATCGCGACCAAAAGCAATCTCGCCCTTCTCGGTGATCAGGCGAGCAGTGTCTCGCGCGGCATGAGCGCCACGTGCGTCGAAGGGCTGGAACAGCCCGTGACCGGGGATTTCGATGGGTGCGTGATCGATCATGGGTAATCTCTTGCTGAAACTGTTATGCCCGGCTGCGTCGGGTCTCTATCGGATCTACTCCTCGGGAGGCAAAATCTCACAGGAGATGAGCGTCGCCTCAGGCACGGCGAATTCTGTCTGGCGATCCGTGAGATTGCCGGCCCGGACCGCGCCAGGGTCGAAAGACAGACAGAGGAGAGCTTCGTGATCGTGACAGCGGTAATGCTCGAGCACGTAGTCTCTATCAAGACTCATCCATACCCCCGGAGAGGGCATCTGCATCCTCTCGCCGATCTCGATGGGGCGAAGGATGCGGGCATCTGCGCCTGAGATCAGCTGCGTTCCGGATGCATCGGTGCGCATGACTTTCCATCCGAGGCGCTGACCTGGCAAGGCGCGGGGCGGTGTCTCGTCCATGGGTCAGTCCTTTTTCTCGCGTTGCAGCGCGGTGTGGATCTGCAACTTCGTGTGGTGCGACAGGTCGGGCCATGCGTTCGTGATGGCATCACTGAGCGATTGAACGACAAGCTCTTCCTCGGTCGGCCTCGGCGCGGGAGCGGGATCTCCCGTGTGTTCAGCGATGACCTTGGCGAGAAAGTTGGGTGCAGTGGCGACCCTGGAAGGATCGAAAGAGGCTTCGAGGCTCGTCCCGCACAGCCGGGCGCGAATTCGGGTTTGCCTCTTTGCCAACCAGGAGCCGTCCTTGATGTCCGACGGCGCGACGAAGTCGCTATTCTTGGCGTGAAGAATATCGGTGACGGTGAGGAGGCCCTCTTCGATCAGGCGCGTAACGTTGTCAGGCGATATTTTCGTCTGCATTGTTTGCTCCTTGCAGGAAGGCGCTTCGGGCTTGGGAGAGCCTCAGTCGCGTGTGCATGCCGATGCTGGCGATATCGGCGCGGATTTCGATCGTGCCTTTCGCGCAATAGGGCTCTTCGCGCCGGATGCGCTCGATGGCATGAACCACATGTGCAGTGATGGCACCATGCACCGGCCCGCGGTTGCAGTCGTCATCCGCAGGCCAGGTCAACCCGGGCGCGGAAGGGCCGTCCTGGCAGTCATCGAGCCAGACCGTCCAGGAATGGGCGGGGTTCACGTCGAGGTCGAAGACCAGTTTCAGGGTTCTCGGCGAAATATCCCTCTCGAAGAGGGTCTTCGCATGACCATCGAGCCATTCGATGGCGCAGACATCAACCAGAGCGGTGAGCATGTTGCGCACCAGGTGCGGGGTTCGCAATTCCCGATCGTTGTAGGTGAAGGACTTGATGTCGAGAGCGGATATATTGAACCGAAAGGTCATGACTGGGCTGGAAGGTAGTGCGCGATCTGATCGGGCTCCATCGAGAGGCCGATCTTCGAGAGAGCAAGGCGCTCATGGGCGGAGAGAGCGGTCAGGGTATATGCAAAATCGACAGGGCCGTTCTGGCGCAGGCAGTCGAGCGCGTCGCGATGCAGGGAACTTCCCTCGAGAGCCTGGGCGATCACATGAGCAGCGGCAGCACCGTCATCGGGAAATTTCTCCATCTCGTCGTCGCGCTCAAGACGGTAATCGCTGTCGACCTCTTCGGTGCTGTCCGAGCCGGAGTAAAACAGCGCCCATCCTTCCAGGAGGGCGAGATCGTTGACCTCATCGATCGTTCGCGAGGAGAGATGCATGTGAGAGTTCCTTTCTGGTGTGAAGTGGGTGCGAGGTGTTGGCTGCGCACAGTCTTTATCTGTCTGTCTTTCTCGATCGGGTACGTGAAAATATCGCCGATCCGGTGTTGCAGGGCATTCCGGACGGCGAAATGTTCACGTAGTGTTCTCGCATGATATCGGAGACTTTCCTCGGGCCTCTTTATGCCCTCAAGATCAAGGACCTCGGGCCGCAGCACGCGCTGCGCGTCAGCTGTTTTTGTGGCGCGGGACCATGGTATCTCAACACGTTCTGGCTCCGTCAGAGGCATGGTCCGCATGAGTTTCTGCGCTGGATCGTCAGGGACTTGCCATGTCCGAACTGCACGACGCGTGACGTGATGGCCTGGGTCGTCGTGGAGGCATCGGCCGAGGGGTGAGCCCTTGCGGCTCTGGGAGGGAGAGATGGGATGGCGCCCCGAGCAGGAGTCGAACCTGCGACATCCGAATTAGAAGTTCGGCGCTCTATCCAGCTGAGCTATCGGGGCGCAAGGCCGCATGGCGGCGGCAAGCAGAAGAGGGGTTCACTCGCGGCGGAACAATGCCGGGTAGGCGAGGCCCATTGCCGTCAGGCAGATTCCCGTGCCGGCGGCGCGGGCAATGCCGGATTCGAGAAACATGCCGAGAAAGGTGAGGCTCGAGCCGATCAGTGCATAGATGATCATCGCCGAAAGGGTCATCGAGAAGATGATCGCCTGGGCAAGCCCTCTCTGTGTCGGTTCGATCTTTGTCACTCTGCCGCGGTAGATGACATGGAACATGTCGTAGGGGTGGAAAAAGAGATGTAGGAATGTGCGCTGTTTCAGGGTCGCGTAATTGTCCTCGGCATCGATCATGCCGATCAGTTTTTCTTCGAGTTTCGGGAGAAGAATCTGGCTCATGCGGCCTCATAAACCGCGCAGAGCGCTCGTGGCAAGGCCAGGGGCGGAAGATCGGGTTATTCGGATGATGGGGCGTGATCTTTGCGCAATCGTTGGTTCTCCCTCCGGGCCATCCAGGAGGCATGGAGAACACGCGCGGCGATCTCCGCGTTCGTGACGACCAGGAAAACGATCAGGGCGTAATGCCAGATCTCGAAGGGGCGGCCCATGAGATGCCAGCCGGCAACCTGATCAGGAAAACTGAAGCCCCGGATCTTTAGTCCGGGGAGAAGTCACTTTCACGACATCTCCTGCGCACATTTCGCAGCCATCCCGGGTTTGGAAAATATGGAGCGGACGACCGGGTTCGAACCGGCGACATCCAGATTGGAAATCTGGCGCTCTACCAACTGAGCTACATCCGCAGGTGGCGCCACGGTCAAACCCGCGGTGCCGGTCCCGGTTACAAATCCGGGGACGCGTTTCGTGCGCCTGTGCCAGTCCCGTCCAGAGATAGCGACACCCTCGCGGGTGTGCGAGCGATTGGCGCGGTCCGCTCTGGATCCGGTTGCCGCACCATAGAAGGTCGAAGTCTTGCCCGTCAGCGCAGCTTTGCTGCTCAGGGCCTACGAGCTTTCGCCCGCCCGGTGTCCCATGAACCGGAGCCGATGTTACGCCTCGGCGGCTTTCGCACACGCAGCGTTCCCTCAAGGCGATCCCGGCAGCCTGCAGCTATCGGCCGGGTCGCACCAAGCGCTTTCATCCGGAAGGAAACAGATGAGCAGGCAGCGCTGGCAAAGTCCGGCCCGCGCTCAAGCCCTACGAGGGGCGTCGCCAGCCGTCCTATGAGAAATATGGAGCGGACGACCGGGTTCGAACCGGCGACATCCTGCTTGGAAGGCAGGTGCTCTACCAACTGAGCTACATCCGCAGGTGGCGCCACGGAAATTCCGCGGTGCCGATCCCGGTTACATGTCCGGGGGCGCGTTTCGCGCGCCTGTGCCACTCTCGTTCAGCCTTATGGTCGCATTGCCATGTCGCGCGGGCCCGGGCTGAACCGGGGTGCCGCACCGTCGAAGTCTTGCCCTTCATCGCAGCTTGGCTGCTCTGGGCCTACGGGCTTTCGCCCGCCCGGTGTCCCATGAACCGGAGCCGATGTTACGCCTCGGCGGCTTTCGCACACGCAGCGTTCCTTCCAATCCCGAAACCGGCAGCCCGCGTTTTTCGGCCGGTCGGTATTTAGCGCCTCATCCGGAAGGAAATGGATGGCAGGGCAGCGCTGGCAAAAGTCCGATCCGCGCTCTTGCCTTTTTTGGCCGTCGCCGATCGTCGTTATAAGCAGAAGTTGGATATTCCCTCTTCACGACGGAAGAGGGAATTTCCGATTTCTGCGAATTTTTTGTCTGGGTCTCACACTTTTTCCAAAGTGGGACGGGTCACCTTGAAATTCACCTGGCGATACATCTTCCGTGTCGCAAAGCTCGACCGGACACTGATCTCGAAATCATAGATCTGGGTGGCGATATGTGCGAGCTCCGCCTGGGCTTCGATGAACCAATGCGCCGAGTGGGGTTTTTGATCCGAGTCCAGCACGGCCCCGATGACGCCGCCATCGGCATAGTCCGAAAGGGGGCGATCCTTATGCGCGAGAAGCGCGTTTCTTTCCCATCCGATGACGGCATTTCCCGTGACTGCAATCACGCTGAACCGACCGCCTCGGGGTCGGATAGAGCCTCGATTGACTACCGAAAAGAGAGACGGCGTGTCGAGATGGTTGTCGAGAAGCAGGGCAGCTGGCGCCAGCACCTCCAGAAGTTCGTCAGGCAGGGACTCGGCCGTGTGGCGCGTCGTGCCGAAATATGTCGGACACAGGAAGGAAATCGAGGAGGGACGGGACTGTGTCGTCTCGGGTGCCTCGAGAAGGATCGCCGTGCAGGCGCCGTCGGTTTTCGCGAGTGCATCGCGAATGCGGTTGCTCACAACTGAAGCCATCCAAGTCCAACTCGGCGCGCGCGAGATCACTGGAAGATTGAGTGTCGGGATAGGTGTTTTCGGCACGAGCGGAGCTCCTGGAACGAGGGGAGACGAGAGGATGCAGGCGAGAGGCCGCGCTTGCCCTCACATGGTGATGCCGCGGACGATCAGGTGATCCGGCGTGCTTTCCAGAATAGCGATCTCCTGGGGATGGGCTGCGCAAAAGTCGCGCATACGATGCAACTCGTCACGCGAGGGTTGAGCTACCTGCAAGATGTGGTCGCTATGCCCACCTTTGCCGTCGGGACGGCGAATGCGAACCGGGGCGTCGGCGCTGATCACCAGCGTCTGTGGGCCCTCCGTCCAGATCCCGAAGAGATGCTCGAGGATGTTGCGCTCGCGCATGGAGAGGTTTTGCCAGGCGATGTCACGGGAGGTGAGGGTCATGAGAGATCCTTCGGGATGGCGATGTCGGTCAAGGGCTCGGCGCTGACAGGATAGATATTCCACTCCTCGAAGGGAGACGGGGCCTCGGGCGGATGTCGCAAAGCGGTGAACGCGGCCCTGGCCAAGGCGCAGGCGGGGCCCGGGGCGCTCACGACCTGTCCCGGATTGTTGGGATAGCAGGCGACGACCCAGAGTGTCTCGTCGCCTGCTTCCTGGCGCTCGCGCGACATTTGGGCCATGCGCAGCGCAAGCACGGCGAGAGCGTCGCGATCCGTATTCAGGAGAAGTCCGGAGCTGAACATCGTTCCGGCATGGTGATGCCCGGTTCTCAAAAGGGGCTCGCCCGCGAGACGCAGTTTCAGTTCGGGCCAGGGCGCCCAGGACCGCTGACGCTCGCCTTCAGGAAAGTCTTTTACCATGTCGTGGAGCTGACGGTAGAAGGCCACAAGCCTCTCGCGCGGGCTGTCGCGGTAGTCTGTCTGGACGTCCGCGGCGAAAGACAGAAAGTCAGGGAGCTTGTCGAGCATGTCACATTTCAGCAAAGCAAGAGTGGGGGTCGGAGCCTGCATCGTTTCCGTCACGCTTCCGACAGTGATCTCGAACAGGTAGTCGGACGCGTCGTCGAGGCCTACGGCCTTCATCCGGGAACGTTCCACGGGAGCGTGTTCGGGAAGATTCAGGCACACAGCGACCCATGAGCAGACGCTGTCGATGAATTGCGGCGCATAGCCGACGTCGAGATCGGCGCCACCACGTCCGTTGGAGCCTTTGCGCGCCCAGCGCAGGGAGGTGCCTCCGGCTTTCACTTTCAAGAACCAGTCTTGGAAACCAAGGCCGGGATGGAGAAACTTCTGCAGGTCTTCGGTGAGAAGATCTGCGCTGGCCTGGGCGCGGTCGTGCAGGGCTCTGTCCTGCAGCTTGTGATGTGCACTGGCCGAACCGATAGGGCCTTTCTTGCGGCTGTTTTGAACCGCCTTGAGGTCATCCACCAACGTGGCGATGTGATCGCAAAATTCCGCCGTCCCATCGATCGAGAAAACGTTGGCAGGGGATGTCTTCGACATATGCGGCTCCTTTGCGACCAGTCATTCGTTCGAGGCAGGAAGGATCTGTCAGCGCCCTTTGATCGCATCGGGACGCTGACAGATCCAGGGTGGTTTCGCGTCTGGCAGGTCTCTCGGGGAGCCAAGTTGCCCGTCGCCAAGCCCCGGATGTCCGACGGGGCGGTGCGCGGTCACAGGTAGGGGACGTCGAAAGCCGCGTCGGCGGAGTTCCGGGTGGCTTCCCGTGCCTCGGTAATGTCGCTCACCCGATAGGGGATCACTTCGTGCACGCTTTGGCTCTTGTTCATTCGGCGACGCATGAGGAGCATGGCATGCGCCAGCGACGTCGCATCGACATGGTCCATTCCCCAGCGGGAGTTCACGAGGACCTGGCCCGGTTTGCGCTCGTGGACCGAGACGTATCGGCGCAGATTGTTCCAGCCATGGAGATCGACGACATGGGCAAGGCGGGACGCCTGGGTCAGCAGGGGCTCAGAGCTCGTCCGCGTCGTGATCTTGAGCCGGTCGAGCGTGAACTCGTATTCGTGCAATGCATTCGCCTCCACGCGCCCGGGCTGCATTTCAAGCGCAACTGTCGCCTCGTGGAGATGCGGGTGAATATCGAGAAGATCCATCCGCAGCTTCGACATGAGCCCGGAGACGCTTTTACCCGCGGCATCCTTGCGCGAAGACATCTCGGCCAGGTCGTCTTTATGGGCGTGACGCGTCGGGTGGCAGGCGATGTCGAATGTATTCGACATCAGGCAGCCTTCGAGCTCGACGGCACCAAGCTCGGCGAGAGAGACGAGGTCCGCAGACGCCTGGCGGAAGAGTGCGATCGTCTCGCGTTTCTTCTGCTGGATTTCATCATGCAGCGCAGTGCGCCGAGGCTCGAGGCGCGCGGACAGATCGGCGACGTAAGCCTTGGCCGTGAGGCTTGCGCCCAATTCGCCGACATAGGTCGTCCCGCAGTCCTTGGCGTAGGGGGCAGCGCCCGTCGCTCCATTGAATGCGGAGAGATGGAACGCGTGTGAGAGGGAGGCAGCATCCACGATGGAGGCCATCTGGGTTTCCTGGATCTCTCCCGGCGTTTGACGCACGGCTCCGTAGAGGAGAAAGCGCCGGGTATCCTCTTCGTGGCATCCGGTGCCGTCGAAATATGAGGAGAGACGAAGGAGCGGGGCTTTCCAGCGCGATAGGACGGTTTCCATCACCTGGGTGTCGTTCCCAGTCCCGGTCAGATCCTTGTCGCCGATCCAGAGACAGATCTTGTCCGAACACGTTTTCTTCTGGCCGATGCGTAAGACTTGGCCGGGGAAAAGCGCCATCAACGCAGGCGCGGCCTTCGAGAAGATTTCCTGCGCGGAAGAAGACAGGGCCATCGCATTCAGGCGATCGTGGTTGGAGGCCAACTTGGCATATCCGGGAGCCTCTTCGAAGATGACCTCGCCACCGGCGCCGGGCGCAACCCGGGCGTAGGGATTGGCCTTGTAGAAACCGGTCGGGGATCTGGAGAAATGGGCGTCGAAGAGCTCGAAAAGCTCGCCAAGAGAGGTCACAACCTGCTGTGCCAGTTTTTCCTGTGCAGCCTTGGTGGCCGGTCGTTTGGCAGGGACGGGTTTCTTGTGCGCGGTATCGAGCATGTCTGCCTTTCACGATTTTGACCTGGGCCTGCAAGGCCTCGAAGTTTTTCCGGGATCCTCCGACGTCTGGAAACCGGGTTGGAAGTGCGGGCGCCGCAGGAAGGGACCGGATCACCCATTGCGAGTGATCCGGTCCTGCGGTGTCAGCTGACGATCACGCCTGCATTCTTCATCGCTGCGATCTGCGACTTGACGCCTTCGGGATCGATGCCGCGACATGCGTATTCGAAAAGCGTCACGCCGAAGCCCATCTTGCGCGCATCGAGCGCGGAAAAGGCGACGCAGAAATCGGTGGCGAGACCGGCCATGAAGAGGTGCTCGATCCCGCGCTCGCGCAGGAAGCCCGCGAGGCCGGTCGGGGTCTTGCCGTCGTTTTCCATGAAGGCCGAGTAGCTGTCGACATCCGGGTTCATCCCCTTGCGAATGATCATCGCCGCGTGGTTGATGTCCCAGGGATCGAGCGCGTAAGCCGAGCCCTTGGTGCCCTGAACGCAGTGATCGGGCCACAGGACCTGGGGGCCGTAATCCATTTCGATCGTCTCGAAAGGCGCCTTGCCTTCGTGAGACGAGGCGAAACTCGAGTGCCCCTTGGGGTGCCAATCCTGGGTGAGGATGACGGTGTCGAATTGGGAAATGAGGTGGGACACCGGACGAATGATTTCATGGCCTCCGGGGACGGCGAGGGCGCCGTCTTTCGTCATGGAGCCGAATTTCGGCAGAAAATCGAACTGCAGGTCGATGACCATGAGGGCCGCCTTTTCCTGTGCGATGGTATTTTGGTCAGGCATGCTGTGCCTCCTTGTTGGGATCTGGTCCCTGCATGTCGGGGATCGATCCGGTTATACGCCGCCCGCAGTCCGATTTGAGACCCGGGCGTGCGCGAAAAGATTTCAGCGCTTGTCCTGCGCCTCGGCTGCGAGAACCTCGGGGCGGTTCTCGGCGATCAGGATCTCGTTCCCGTCTTCATCTTCGATCATGCGCCAACCGGGCACATCGAACAGGAAGTGGGTGATGGAGCTCGATTGGAGGATGAGCGGCTTTTCCCTCTTGGCCCAGGCCAGGTATTCGGCCCAATCCGCAGCTGGATTACCCGACATCCATCGCTGGATTTCCCGGCGCCCGCTGGTGAGAACGATCCCCCGGTAGGAGGTCGGATCACCTTCTGTGTAATCGATGGACAGATGCAGTGGCATGATCAGTCTCCCAGGCTTTTGGCATTTTCAGCTTCGGTGCGGACGCGCCAATTGCCGTCGTCGCGCAGAATGAAGACGCGCTCGGGTTCGTCGGCGTAGATGGCCTTGGTCCCGACGGGGACCTGGTCGCGCGAAGGGAAGTCATGGACGGGCATATGGCTTACGTTGTCGGGACCGACCTCGATCGCCACGCGAAGATGCGGCGGGTATTCCCATTCGTAGAAGTCCCACAGAAGCGCAGGAACCATGTTCTTCCACCGGTCGTCTCGTTGTTCGATGAGCGTGCGCACCTCGCTCGAGGAGATGCCGTCGACCTGGCGATCGAGGATATGGATACGTTTGCCGGTCTCGGGGTTCTCCCAGACATCGAAATCGCCGCGCCGATAGTCAGGTTTGTCCGTGATGCGCGCGAAATGCGCTTCATACCAGCGCGCCTCATGGCGCGATCCGGCGTAGAAATCGGTGGGCTCGGGCATGTTGTTCGCCGCAATGCGCGAAAACACGTAATCTGCCCAATCGGTGGTGCGGTCGGTGGCGCCGATATCCTGGAGCATGCACAGCTTGAAGGCGTCGCCCCACAGACCCTGGTGGGCAATGCGTTTTTGATCCGGGGTCAGGGGGTTGCCCTCGACGCCGTGTTTTTCCGACGAGCCGAGGCAAAGGATGTTGCGCGAGTTGTCGAGCATCATCTGTTTCTTCAGCTTGCCATGGCCGAGGGTCTCCATCTGGCCGCGGGAGACCATCAGCCCAATGTGATCGTTGGAGATCCGCGGATCGATGGTGAGTTTCTTGTTGGCCATGTGGTTCACTCCTTCTTGTCGTTGCGGACGGCTTCGGCGAGCGCCGCGCGAACCTGGGCGTTCTGGGTGTTGCGGGCCAGGCCGAACTCTTCGAGGATCCAGATCCCGCCGGCCTGAATTTTGTCGGCGACGGGTTTCTGGGGCATCTGCCCGCGTTTCTTGATGCACCATACGGCCGCGCCCCAGGACGGATCGCGCACCCAGTGATCGTAGAGATCCTCGATCTCGGCGTAATCGAGCCCTTCGGCATCCGCGCAGGCCCATGCGAAGACGTCATTGCAGTTGACGCAGAGCGCAGTCGTCTTCCGCGCATCCTCTGGCCATTCGGACTTCCACCAATGGGAGTTGAGGAAAACGACTTCGGCGGTCAAGAGCGCGGCGAGCATCCCGGGCTCGGCTTCATGAGGGGCATCTTCGCCGGCAATCTCGCGTGTGATCGCGCGCGTGGCCTGAACATTCGCCTTGAGATATTCCAGGCAGGCATCTTCGCGCTCGAGATCATCGATAATGGCTTTGGCGTCTTCGTCGGTCATGGGAATATCCTTGCATAGATCGGAGCGCGCCGGATGGCGCGCTCCTTGGTGCTTCAGCGTCAAACGAAGACGGGCGCGTTTTCCATGCCCTTCGATCCGAAGACCTCCCGGTAATGGGCGATCTCTTCCTCGGGGCCGGTGGCCTTGGTGTAATTATCCGAGAGCTTCACGGCGCCGATCTGGCCGCCCGTTTTGGTGTCGTGGACCTGGCTGACTTTGCACACGAGGCTGATCGGATCGAGGTCGTGCCCGCCGCGCGGGTCACAGCCCCGGAAATCATTTGTCGCATTCGTGCCCCAGCCGAAGCCCACCCGGATTTCGTCTTTGAAGGTGGTGAAGAGATGGATCATCTGCTCGACATCGAGCCCGTCCGAGAAAAGCTGCAGCTTGTCGCGCGGGTCGACACCCATGCGCTTCCAGAAAGCGATCTTTTCCCAGCCCGCCGTGACCGGCTCCTTGCTGTCTTCACGAAAGCCCGTCCAGTTGGCGAGGTAGCCCGGAGCGCCTTCCAGGAACTGGGTGGTGCCGAAGGTGTCGGGTAGCCCGACCAGTAGCTTGCCGTGGAAGGTGTCCTGCCACTGCGACAGAACCTTGTACTGGCTCTCGCGCAGGTGTTCGGTATCACCGGGCTGGCGAATGCGCGCGAGTGCAGCAATGGTCATCGGGAGCTCGTGCGCGTTCGTGCCGATCGCTTCGAGATCCATCTGCATCGCATGCAGAGCGTTGGAGGTGCCGAGGAAGTTTTCGCCGAGTTCTTCGACCATCGCCTGGATGACGAATTTCTGCCAGAGGAAGCCATGCCGACGCCGCGTGCCGAATTCGGCGATGCCGGTCACGTCGTGCGCCTTGAGCTTCTTGAGCTTGGCGACGAGGCGCGCAGTGGCGTTGGCGTAGAGCACGGTCAGCTCGTATTCGGACATATCGGCCATCGCCGCGCGGGACTTGGCCTCGTTGACGACCGACAGGGCATAGATTTCCCACAAGGTGGTCTCGAACCAGCTGCCGGAGAAGGTCAGGTGATATTCACCGTCGATGACGCAGAGCTCGTAATCGGGCAGGCGCAGGTCGCGCAGGGCCGCGATGAAGCCGGGCGTAAAAATACCCTCCTGGCCGTAGAACGTGTTGCCTTGCAGCCAAATCAGCTCCGAGCGGGTGAAGCTCAGCGATTTCACGTAATCGAGTTGCTCGCGCAGCTGAGCCTCGGGGATGATCGCCGGCAGGCGGACCGATTTGGTGCGGTTCTTCATCGCGAAGGTGACATTCACCTCCGGGTATTGTTTCCAGATGAAGAAAGCCATGAGGAGTTTGTAGAAGTCGGTGTCGAGCAGAGAGCGGACGTAGGGATCGAATTTGAAATTATGATTATGGATCCGCTGGGCGAAGTTGGTGGTCATGATGACCTCCCGTTTTGAAAAGCGAAGGGGTCCGGCCGCGTGCGGCCGGAGGAAAGATCAAAGCGCGTAGCGGCCTGCGATCGGGTAGCGCCATCCGGCCCCGAAATCGGTCGCGTTCAGCTTCACTCCGGGCGGCGATTGCACGCGCTTGTATTGGGCGGTGCGCACCAGCCGGGCGATGCGGGTTGCGTAATCGATCGCGCCCGCGCCGGCGGTCATCGAGGCGAGATCGTTTCCGAAGGCGCGCTCGAGCCGGGTCGCGGCAACGCGGGCAGATCCGAATTCCTCGACGAGGATCTTGAGCACGAAATCGAGGGCTTCGTAGTCACCCAGGCTTGCGCTGTCTTCCTGATCTTCGGCGAGTTCGGCCGAGGGCGGGCGGGTGATGATGCCGTCCGGGATTGGGTTGATGGTCGCGAAACCCTCGACCTGGTTGCGCCAGCGCGCCATCGCGAAGGCATCCGTTTTCCAGACTGACTTCAGCGGGTTGTAGCCGCCGGCCATATCGCCATAGAGCGTAGCGTATCCGACCGACATCTCCGACTTGTTGCCGGTCGAAAGCAGCATGCCGCCCAGCGCGTTGGTCATACCCATGAGCTTCAGTCCGCGCAGGCGGGCCTGGAAGTTCTCCCGCGCGATCGCGTGGTTGGGCGAAAGACCGAGATCGGCGGCGAGATCATCGCAAAAGGCGGTCATGTCGCGATCGATCGTCTCGAAGGCCTCTTCGATCGTCAGGGTGCGTTGATGAATGCCGAGCCGGTCCATGAGATCGCGGGCCAGAGAGATGCTGGTTTCGCTGGTATGGGGGCTGGGCATCATGACGCCGATCACGTTTTCGGCGCCGAGCGCATCGGCGGCGATAGTGGCGACGAGCGCGCTGTCGAGCCCGCCGGAGACGCCGAGGAACACCCGGCGCATGCCGGTCTTGGCGGCGTAGTCGCGCAGACCCAGGACGCAGGAGGCGTAGTCGGTCTCGATGGGGTCTTCAGGGTAGAGGTCGCGCGGACCACCCTCGAAACAGATCTCGGTTTGCCCGATTGCGTCGCGTTTGAGGGCGATTTTCAGCTCCGAGCCTGCGAACGCGGGCCCCTGGAGCAGGGAGCCGTCGGTGTTCATCGCAAAGCTTCCGCCATCGAAGACAAGCTCGTCCTGTCCGCCGATCTGATTGACATAGATGAGAGGCAGGCCGGTTTCATTCGCCCGGGCCCGGGCATGGCGCAGACGCACATTGTGCTTCTCGCGCTGATAAGGCGAGCCATTGATCGCGATCAGGACATCTGCCAGCTCATCGGCAAGGCCGCGCGAGACCCGGCCGTGCCACATGTCTTCGCAGATCTGAACGCCGAGGCGGAAGCCACGGAAGAACAGCGGCTCGGGGCGCGTGCCTTCGGCGGAGGCAAAGGTGCGCCGTTCGTCGAAGACGTCGGTATTGGGGAGTTCGGTTTTCATCACCGTGCGGATCGAGCCGTCGGGGTCGATCAGGAGCGCGGCATTGCCGGGCAGGGTGCCGCGGGCCACCGGCGCGCCGATGAGAATGGCGGGGCCTTGGGCTGCGACCACCGCGTCGCGGATCCGGGAAATCTCCGCCTCGACGCCGGCGAGAAAGCCTGGGCGCAGAACGAGATCGTTGAGCGGATATCCGGAGATGAAGCATTCGGAAAAAATGATGAGGTCTGCGGCGTTATGGCGGGAGAGAACCTCGAGAGCCTTGTCGGCATTGCCGGTCGTGTCGCCGACGGTAGGATTGTCCTGAACAAGGACGAGATGCAGTTGATCTGCGGTCATTTGGTGCTCCTTCTCATCCCTTTTGGGACGGACGGGGTGGCGGTGCATCGCAGTCCTCATCGAGGACCCGATAGAGAGAATATTGGTCGATTTCTGGAAGACGAAAATTCTTCTTGGTGAAACGGAAAAAAGCACGAAGCCCTTCGCCTGCCTCAAGAGAGGCAGAAGGGCTTCGTGCTTTTCATAGGGGGGCGACCACAATGATCTTTAATAAAGAGAGGAGTTTTGTTGCGGCCCGAGCCGCATTCGATCAGGCGTCTTCGACGTCTTCCTCGGAACTCAGCGTGATGCCGTCGTCGTAAATGCCGACTTCGGAGACGATCGGGTCGCCGTTTTTCCACGAGCCGAAGTTTGCGTCACTCCCGTGGAGCGCCTTCTCGATCTGGCGCTCAGCGTCCTCGGCGCTCTCGGCTTGAACGGAGAGGGTCGTGTAGAGTTCGACGTCGAAGGTGAAGGTTTTCGTTTTGCTCATGGTGGGTGTCCTTTCCAAGGGGTGCAGCCTGCTGCTTGCGGCTCCGAAAGGTGCGCCGCGAGCAGAAGGGTGCTGAAGGGAGGTGCCTCATTCGATCTCGATCAGCGCATGGCGCTTCTTGCCGGCACTCAGCTTTACGGGGCGCGCAAGACAACGCACTGTAAATATCCGGCCCGGATCGGGGCAGGTGACGCCATCGAATTTGACTGCGTTATCGGTGATAAGGCGCTTCGCCTCCTTGCCTGTTTTTGCAAGACCGGAACGCAAGACGAGTTGTGTGAGGCTGATGCCGCAACCCAAGTCCTCGACCGTCAGCGAAAGCGTCGGCAGGTTGGAACCCACGCCGCCCTTCTCGAAGACCTCGCGCGCGGTCGCCTCTGCCGCCTGCGCGGCCTCCCAGCCGTGGCAGAGCGCGGTGACCTCGTTGGCCAGCCGCACCTTCGCCGCGTTGATCTCGGAGCCTTCCAGCGCGCCCAGACGCTCGCATTCCTCGACCGGCAGCTCGGTATAGAGCTTCAGGAAGCGGCCCACATCGGCGTCGGTCGTGTTGCGCCAGAACTGCCAGAACTCGTAAGGGCTCAGCATGTCCGAGTTCAGCCAGATCGCGCCCGAGGCAGATTTGCCCATCTTCTTGCCGTCCGAGGTTGTCAGAAGCGGCGAGGTCAGCCCGAAAATCTCGGTATCGAGCACGCGGCGCGTCAGGTCGATCCCGTTGACGATATTGCCCCATTGATCCGAACCGCCCATCTGCAGCAGGCAACCGTAGCGTCGGTTCAGCTCGAGGAAGTCATAGGCCTGCAGGATCATGTAGTTGAATTCGAGGAAACTGAGGCTCTGCTCGCGATCGAGCCGCGATTTTACGCTCTCGAACGACAACATCCGGTTGACCGAGAAATGCCGACCCGTGTCGCGCAGGAACTCGAGGTAGTTCAGCCCGTCGAGCCATTCCGCATTGTTTAGCATCAGCGCCGGCGTCTCGGCGTCGTAATCGAGGTATTTCGCAAACACCTGCTTGATGCCCGCGATATTGTCGTCGATCTGGTCGGGCGTCAGCAGCGGGCGCTCATCGGCGCGGAAGGAGGGGTCGCCCACCTTCGTCGTGCCGCCGCCCATCAGGGTGATCGGCTGGTGGCCGGTCTTCTGCAGCCAGCGCAGCATCATGATCTGGATCAGCGAGCCGACATGCAGCGACTTCGCCGTCGCGTCGAAGCCGATATAACCCGGTACGGTGCCTTTCGCCAAAGCCTCGTCCAGCCCCTGATAATCCGTGCAGTCGGCCAGAAAGCCCCGCTCGATCATCACGCGCATGAAGTCTGATTTCGGATGGTAGGTCATCGTGCGTGTTTCCATGTGAAGAAGGTCAAAGGATGGAGAATGTGGGTGGCAAAATTTCTTTGGGGAAATTCGCATCGCAAATCCGGAAGGTAAGCTCGGACGCAGCGGCGATCCGGCGGTGATGACTCGGAGGGAAAGGGATGCCGTTTCGCCAAAGAAGATCCGCGATGGTGTCGAGCTTGTCCATTTCGGCAACGGGGACGAAGGCTGCGATCAAGCCCGCGTTCGGTGGATCGTAGACGCAATGGAGGGTCACGTCCCTGGCCTCAATGGCCGTCACACCGCGCACGAGATGCGCCAGTGCCGGGGCGAAGAGCATGAAGCTGTTGTGCCAGGCGGCAATGTCTTCCGGCCGAAGAGGTGTCTCGAGAGTTTTGGGGATGAGGCCGAGATCAATATCGAATTCGACCCAGTAACCTGTCTTGGGTGTGCGGCCGGCAGCGGGAAGCTCATAGGCCAGGAAGACACCCCAATATTCGAAGATCCGCTCCTGAGCCTTGATGAACGAGGCGAAGTCCTCGCGCTTGAGACCAGTATGTTCCTCGGCGATCGCGGCGCGGTAGTCGCAGAGCTCTCCATCCGAATCCGAGAGCAAGTGAACCGGAAGATCGAGGTGCAGGTTGATATGTGGTGCCATCGGTCGTCCCGGAGTGCTGTTTTTGGTGAGATGTGTCTCACGGGTGAAGCGCAAGGTTCCGCAGAGCTCACGAAGTAGCTCTGCGAAACATATCTGCGTCATTTCTCGGTCGGTTGGCGACCAGTTCCCGACGGTGAGCGCTCTTAGCCGAATTTCGTTCGAGACAGATGCTCGAGAGAAAATGCTTCTGGATAGACCTTGATTGGAATGGATCTTTTGGTCTCGTCAAACCAGCTGCTCAGGTGCGCTTCGTGCTCTGGATATTGAACGCAAACGCCCGTGATGAGATCGGGTGAGATCGGCTCCATCACCTGGACTTCCGCATCGAGAAGCGTCGGACGATTGTCAGGAATGTCGTGGTGCTGACGGTGCGATTTTTCACGATCACCCTTGAGGGGGATATCGTCAAACATGCGCTTAAAGGCGGTTGCCGTATTCGGGTATGCGCGCGACCGAGTGACTTCGGAAGAGGCGGCATTGGTCCAGGAGAAGAAGCATTGATGCGTCCAGAGCACCTGGGCATCGATTGAAAAGATGAGCCATGGAATATTCGTTTTCGTGAGCTTGCTTGCGAACATCGCCTCATTGATGCCGTGAACGGAGAGCGATACGCCGCTCATCTCGCCGTCATTGCGCCAGCTGTCGGTCGGGATATAGGGCAGATTGCGCTCTTCGAGCGCGTTGCGCGACAGCAGGCCATGCTCGAAGATGCTCTGGGCATTCTCGGCGGGCGTGAAATGAACGAGTGTCGTGACCCGACGTTCTTGCGCTGCTTTTTGGATCCATTGGAAATGATTACTCATGCGAAAAATATCTCTTTCGTGAAAATCGGGAGCCAGGCGCGACTTGAACAAGCTTCTGTGCGCCCGCGCGACGGGCGGCGAGAATGGAAAATCGGGCGCAGATTGTCGAGAGATATGCGTAGATTTTTTTTACCGTTCGGGATGACGCATTCGCCTTGCGGGCCGACATGTCGTGCGCGAGAGGCGGAAGCCGGTGTTTTACAGCGACCGACCTTTTCCGGATCGGGGACTGATCCGGCAAGGGCGGGATTTTCCGCTCCAGCGCGACTTGCCGTTCTTGAAGACTTTGAAAGTGCCTTCCCAGATCCAGACCCCGTAGGAGCGGTCCTTGAGGTGGCGATCGATCTCATTGTTCATGTGATCAATGAGGTCGTCGAAGAACCACGGCGAAGGCGGCAGATCTTCGAACTGCCATTCGATAATGGTGCTGTCGCCATGAACGCCATGCGCAAAGCAGACAAACCCCTCATAGCTGCGCCCGGGCTCGGGTGCGAGGTGGCCCCAAGTGTTGGCCAGGACTTTTTGTCGATAATCATGCTCATAAGGCTCGAAGGCGTCTTGCAGGGACATCGGGGGTCTCCCATGTGAGGTTTGGTTCGGGGTTCGGCGCAGCTCGCTCAGGCTGCGGCGAGTGCGCCGAAGTTGGCGCGGAAGCAATCCTGCTCGCGGGCAATCTCTTTGGCGGCCGCCGCGAGGTTTGCACGAAGGTGATTGCTGATCGGGCAGAGGAATTCGCTGACCGAGCCGCTGAGGCGAAAGCTCATCTGCGGGCTGACGGAAGGGTTCGGCTGACTGTAGGATTTGCTCAGGCAGTTCCTCGTCAGAGCGAGCAGTTCGTAGTAGGGCAAGGTGCTGCCGATTGCCTTGCGCAAGATTTTTTCGAAGACGCGATCGAGGCTTCCTCGAAAGGCGATATTATGGAAAAGATCGGAGCCGGTGGCACCGCCGGCCAACTGGCGGATTTTGAATTTGGCATGGACGGTATCAGACTCGCTGACGTCGAGGCTCATGGTGACCCTGCGCCATTCCGGCCCGCTTGGACCGTCGGGGTGCAAGATCCATAGGCGTTGGGAAATTCCGAGATCCATGATGTTCCTCTTGCGTTAAAGGCCGCGAAGGCTGCGCCTTCGCGGTGAGAGGGGGGAGGTCAGTCTGCTTCGAAGAGCGTCTGTTCCTGGAAAATGCCGAAGCCCGCGAGAAGAGCAGCCGCCGACATGACGGGCTTCCTCGAGGTCGGGATGAATCTGGTAAAGAAAGGTTGTCATGTAAGTCTCTGTGATAGTTGCTGATGCGTTGATTTGTCAGGGACGCAGGCCCCCGTCACCCGTGGTGAGAAACGGCCTTCTGTCTCGCGTGTGCGCCGATCAGCGTTTCACGCTCTTCGTCCCAGGCCCTTTCTGACTCTGCCACGAAGCCATCGCCGCCCTGATCGTGATCCATTCCGCACGAATAGCCCGAGAGGAAAGCGCCGCGCAGCGCGGCAATGAAGGAGGAGGAGGGGAAGTCGATCTCGATCGTCTGGATCGTGATCGAGGCCGGCTCTTCGCAGGCCTCGTATTCTTCCGCGTCCATCGGCATGGTGACGTGATCTTCGGTCAGTAGACGCTTCAGGGCCTTGCTTGCGTCCTCGCCGGTGAAGAAGCCGGAATTCTTGATATGAGCAAGTGCATCCTCGCGCGAGAAGAAGATCACGTCAGGTGCCTGGGCCCAGTCTTCGCGCTCGTCGAAGAGGACGAGATAGACGGTGAGTTTCTCCGATACGGTCTCTTTTGCGGCGGGCTCGCCCGGCGCGTCGATACCGTTTTGGATGAAATGTCCCTCGGGTGCGTTCTTGAGGAAGCCCCAGTCATGGCCCGGGCCCGCAATCGCGGTGGCCAGGCTATTGAGGATCGCATTTTTGCTCAAGCGATCGCGCCGTGCCAGAAGGGCGTCGGCTGCGCGCGAGAGGGTTTCGGTCGTCGTGGTGATTTTCGTCTGTGCCATGATCAGCTCTCCAGCTCGCAATATGGGTTTCACGCGCGTTACGGGTCCGGGCCTCTCGATCCTGTGCGACGCGATCCCTCGTGCGAGACGGGCATGTGTCATGTGCATCAGGTAAATATCAGGTTCGTGCAGCATCGATCCAATCGGGCCCGGAGGGATGCAGCCGGAGCGAACTCCGTATGACATGTGAGTTATTCACCCAGCGCCCGCGCCATCTCGGGATTTCTCTCCCGATGCGTTCGGTCCATGTCACGCAAGGAACATGGATCGAAGGAGGAGGAAGGGAAAGCGAGAAAAAGAAAACCCCGCATCCTGTCAGGATGCGGGGCAGGGATTTCCGGTCATAAGGTTTCTTGGTAGCGGCGGCGGGACTCGAACCCGCACTCCTCAGGAAAGTGATTTTAAGTCGCTCGTGTCTACCGTTCCACCACGCCGCCACATTCATTCCGACACCTCCGTCACCATATTCATGCAACCAAAGCGATCCTTGTGCCGATGGGGCGCGCGAGATGGCGAAGAGAAAATTTGGTGCCCCCGGGGAGACTCGAACTCCCGACCTACGGATTACAAAGCCGTTGCTCTACCAACTGAGCTACAAGGGCATCTTACACAGGATATGGATGTGTCCTGTGAGAGTGAAAAACTTTATTTTTGGCGCCCATGGCAGGGCGCGATCCGGCAATCTGCCCCTTAGGAAGAGGCTGCTCTATCCAGTTGAGTGACCTGGGCGCGATGAGGCTGATATCAGATCAGGCGAGCTCATAGACGCGGCCGCGCACCACCTTGCGGGTGCCAGGCTCCATCGTCTTGAAGACGACTTCCATGCTGTCGGTCATCCTTTGGCCCAGATCCTTGGCGACGGTGGCTTCGGTACATTGGCCGCCGAGTTCATCGAAGCCCTGGAAATTGGCAATCGGATAGAGGTTGTCGTTGATCTTCAGGCGCTTGTCCGGATCGTTCGATTGGAAAACGGTGAATTTTGCCATTGTCTGTCTCTCTGTCTTTCCGGAGTGTCTACCGCGCGGATCCGCTGGGTGCGATGTTGATTTCGCACAATCGCCGCCCAAAGGATATCTGGGTGCTCATGTGCCGTCGAGGGGAGGCTCTTGCTCGGTTTGCGCGCGTTGTGACGGTTGGATTTTCTGGCTTTAACCCGATGCCCTTCTGTCGCACTCCAAGGTACGTGCTTATTTGGCTGTCAGGATATCGATCGCCTCGTCCCAGAACTTGTCACTCTCGATCATCTGTTCGGCGAAGATTTCGGCGGGCTTCGTGTAGTCGATGGCCGGATCGGGCTGCGTCGCCAGAAGCAGGGCGGCGGTCGCATGCGAGCGGCCGACTTCGATTGCAAGCGAGCCGGTTTCACCCTCGGCGGGCATCTGTTTTGTGCCCGGACCGGTCGGATCCTTGCGGCAGAGCGTGCGGCGAAGATCTTCAACCGCATCCGGATCGTCCGGCGTGAGCAGCGCGCCCGCGGAAGCGAACCCACGAAACATCAGAATTTCCTGATGCATCGTGTTCGCGCCGAGCAGGAACAGGCGGCGATAGGCTTCTTTCGACAGATTGGCAGGCGCCGGAGCTGCGAAAGCAGCGTGATAGATCTCGGCCTTACCCCGTTCGATCAGAACTTCCGTGCAGGCGTCGCAGATCACGTCGCAATCGACGAGATCGTCATGGTCGTCGCTCACCCAGATCAGCGAGGTGCCATCGAAGCGCGTCGAGCCATAATGTCCGTGCAGGACTTCCCCATAGGTTTCAACGACGGCGCTGTCAGGGGCGCCGCATCGTTTGCAGGTCGGAGCTTCGTGCATGTCAGGTTTCCTGTGTGAGTTCGTTGCGGCCAGCATCTGTCCGATCTTGAGGAGATCGCGCGTGCGCAGGCCTGGGGGAGTGTTTGATCCCCTCAGATAGGTTGGCGGGTCGGGTGATCGGCCGGGGTCTCGCGCCAGGCCGAGACCGCTTCATCGAAAAAGCGTCGTGCCTCGGCATCGTCGATCCACCCGGCTGAACCGGGCTCACCTGGATAATCTTTTCGGTAGAACCATTCCGGCTCAGGCAAGGCGAGCGGATCCTTGCGGTCGATGGAGAGCGACCAGCGTTGACCGCGCGAGCGGAAATAGAAAGGAATACCACAGATCGTGCCGTTGATCTGATAGGGGCAATAGCCTCCGATCATCTCAATCTTGATGTCCTCGGGCAGGTTCTGAAATTCACTCGGAAGCTCTTTGTCTTGCATGAATGCTCTTTCGTTCGATTTCGGGACGCACGAGAAGTACGGCTTCGGACTTACTGCCGTGCGCTCGCGGGGGTCAAAATTCGAGCGGGGATTTCCTGGCGCAACGCGTCTCGCCCGGCTTGATGGTCGCGCGCTCCCCTGCCTGGTGGCGAGGGATATGTTGGTGCGGGTGAAGGGACTCGAACCCCCATGCCATAGGCGCTTGGACCTAAACCAAGTGCGTCTACCAATTTCGCCACACCCGCAGAGCCGATCCTGCGTTTTGTGCAGGAAGAGGCATCTTTGAGAAGGACCGCCAAAGGGTCCTTGTCAAGGAGGCCTCAGCTGATCTTCAACTCTCGAAGATGAGCCAGGGCGGCTTGTCGAGACGGAAATGTGCGAGTTCCGGCTCGGGTTGTGATCATGACGATGGAACCGTAGTCGCGGATCAGGCCGAAGCCAGGAAAGCGCCCGTTCCCAAGTCGTCGATTGTTCCAGCGATTGCGCCGGCGCACCGGCTCGTGGAACTCGTGTTCTATGCCGAGTATCTCGGCGCAGGCGGCGTAGAACTTCGCCTTTTCGGTATTGCTTATCGTGATGTCCTTTCAGGTTTTTTTCGGTTCGAGGGTCCTTGTTTTTTGTGGGCGCCCTCTGCCACATTATTTCTGCTCTTGAACGGTTTTCCGAACAGAAAAACCGGAGCGACTATGGTAGTTGACCTCCGGTCCGAGAGGTCGGAAATTTGGCGGGTAGCCTGGGATTCGAACCCAGGGGACGCTCGCGCGCCCGTCGGTTTTCAAGACCGGTGCCTTCGACCGCTCGGCCAGCTACCCATTGGTTCGCATGTTCTCCCCGATGCCGATCCGGGGTGCGAAATTCTTTGGACGGGAATTAGAAGAAGCCTGGTCTTCAATCAACTGCCAAAGCCCCGTCCAGAGCCTTGGCATGGGATTTCCTTGAGCGGGCGGTCGGGTTTGAGCCCCACCACCTGCTGATTACAAGCCGGACGCCCTGCGGACTGGGCTATACCGGTTTTCCGCGTGATCAGCGGAAAGGAAAATGGTGCCCCCGACAGGAGTCGAACCTGTGACCTGCCCCTTAGGAGGGGGCCGCTCTATCCATCTGAGCTACGAAGGCATTGGTATTCATTATGTATGTCCGTCTGATACGGAGCGGAAGCGCCGATGACACTGCGTCATCCACAAAATTCGCATGACTGGAAATGTCGACTTTGTTTTTCCGGCATGCAGGGCGCAGAGCAGCGAGGTGCGGGATGCGCGATCGGTCCTTGCGTAAGAAAAGGGCCGATGGCGTCATCCCGGACGCGGGATGCGTTTTTAGTTGGCAAGATCGCGCGCGATTGCGGCGGCGATCGCCTTTGCGCCGGAGGCGCGGGTCGTGACTGCGAACTCGCCGATGTCGCACATGATCCGTGCGCTCCCGGTCCGGTCGGGCATGTAGATTTCGAGAGCGACCTTATCGACCGCCTCGCCGCCGGGGAGGCTCCGAACAAGTGCTGCCAGCTCGCGCATTTCATCTTCCCGGTTCTTCTCGAAGCCTGCAGCCTCGATCTCGCGGTGGCGCGAGACGCGCTCCATCCGCGCAAGCGGTCCGCTCGAGACGATGGCATCCTGAAAGCCTTCCGGTGACCAGGACAGGCGGCAGAGCAACCGATCACCAGTCTCGGACCGAAACGGCAAGAGGGTGTCTTCGCAGGCATCTGCGATGCGCCCGATGAGATCTTCGAGACGCGCGAGAGCGGTTGACATGAGAGTCTCCAATCAGGCGGGGCGTGGTGGTTTCGAGAGCGTAGCCGAGGGGCAGGGCTCCTCGGTAGCCGAGGCGTAACCGTAGCGGCGCAAGGCATAGCGTAGCGGGGCGTTAAGGACGTTTTCCCAGACCACTTCGAGGCCGGTAGCCTCGAAAGCCTCACAAATCAGGGGAAGGCGGCCGCGTTTGGTGCCGTCCCCTTCGATCGAGGCGATGACGACACGATCGGCATGCCAGCGCGTGTAGAGGGCGAAAGGTGCCGTATCGGGCCCTTCATAGGACCACCAGTTCCGCATCAACGGGTATCCGTCCTGCTCAAAGGCGAGGGCCATTTCTCCGCGGACCGCTTCGCTGAGAGACCCGGACCATGTCCGGATCGCCCAGGAACGATAGTCCTGATAGACATCCTCGCCCTGCGTCATGCCTCGAGAGCCTGCTCGAGCATCAACAGGATGCTGGCGCGTGAGCCGGCACAAGCAAAGAAGCGCTCCATGTGGGAGAAGATGGCATCCTGCGCCCCAGTGAGTTTTGCGAGATCTGCGCCACGCAGTCCTGACCAGGCGGCCGGAAGTTGCTTGCGTGCCTCATAGGAGCCGCGCTTCACATTCACGACGTTGAGTTGCCATTCTGCGTCGGAAGGATTGATCACGAAGAGGATGTCTTTCGCGGCCTCCCCGGCCTCCAGGATAGGGCCCTGGTAGTCCATGCCGCAGGGCAGCTCGATCCAGCGCGGATCGCCTCGATCGGCAATCGCCTCGAGCACGATCTTGCGCGAGCGGATCTTAGCTGCCACCTGCTTGACCTTATTGGCGATGAAGACCTGGCAGATCGGAAGCGTGTCGAGATAGGCTTGGTCCATCGCGTCACGATCGTGATTGTCGAAGACAGGGCGCATATCCATCAGCATCGAACTGATGGAGAGAGGATGGAGTGCGCCTTCCTGACCGGGCATGATCTGGCCGTTGTCGAGTGCATCGATATCTCGAACGAAGCCTCGGTCGATACGTGCATGAACGGTTTCGATGTCGTCCTCACAGATATCATGACCAAGAAGGGTGCGGATATAGTCCTTGCCGTAATGCTTCCAGACAAGCCCGAAAGAAGAGTAGGACAGACCGTCGTGGCGCAGCGGTTTGCCCGGCTGGTGATGATCAAACCGCCGGGTGTCGGGATCGTATACATTGCCCACATCGAAGACGATGGTGTCGTCACCTGCAGCATCGATCGTCGCCTGGTTACGCGTCCGCAGTATCTCGACATCGAAGAGGCGGGTCAGGAGCGCCCCGGCGAAGAGGTCATCCGCATGAAAGGCCCCTGAATGGGTGATGAGGCGAGTGATATCGGTCATGAAGATCCTCTGTCTGTATTTCTTGCGAAGTGCGCCCTGGTGGCGCCAATCCGGGAGTGTCGAGGATTGGCGACCGCCAGGCGGCAGTCCTCAGGTGAATTAGGGCTTGTACGCATCGCGCGCCCGCTCCGCACTCCTTTCGGCCTCAAGAATATCATCGAGGGGAACCGGTTTCACTTCGCGAATAACTGCAGTTTCCGTGAAGTTGTAGGCGAGAATGAGCGCTGCATGTGCCGGGCTCGTTGCGCAGACATGCCGGGTTTTCTCTCTCTTGAGAACCAGGTGCAGCTTGGCCTCATCCTGTGGCTGCAGGACGTAAAAACGATGCGGACCGTCTTGTGTTACGCAAGCGAGTTGTCCGGCTTTCTGCATGACGTTCTCAAGAGCGAACATATTTACGCTCATGGGGAGATTGTCGATGATGACGCGCGCCTCGATCCGAGGCGGATAATCGCTGCGCTGGCACTGCGCCGTGATACGCATGCGCGCTTCATAGGCGTGAGGATGGATCTCCGCGAGGGCCGCGTTCATGGAGGAGACGAGATTTTCCAGTGCTTTTGCGATATCCGGGCGCATATTGTGGGCCGTATCGATGTCCACTCTGGCGGCATAAGGGGAAGGGGACATTACGAGAGTGTTGGTTTTACCCAGGATGTCCGCCTCGATGGAGATGTCCATGGCGACCATCGCTTTCTCGAGAAGCTGGCGCAGGCTCTGCTGGCAGCCCTTCACCGAACCGCTGGCAGCCGTCAAGGCCGCCTCCCGGGTCTCGGCTGTTGCCTCCATCCTTTCCTTCATCTCGGAGGCGTAGTCCTGGGGCGTGTAGCTTGCGCCGAGACAGGTCGCAAATCGCCGCTCGAAGCTGCGCGGCATAGGTGCGGCGCCTGATGCGTGCTCGAAGCCGGAAAGGCGGATAGCCTCGGCGATATTGCGGGCATCCACGCGCATCATCTCGGTCTCGTGGTGGTTCAGGTCGTCGGGACCCTCGGGGTAGATATGCAGGTGGAAGCTGTAAAACCTCTCTACATCGCCATCCATGTCCTCGAGATAGCTGGAGAGACGCGCCAGGGGTGTTTTCCAGCGCGAGAGCGCGGTTTCGATCACGACGGGCTGGTCTTTATGCTGCTGCCCCAGGGCCAGGATATGGCGCGCGGGTTTCGTGTCGTCGTTCACGCTCCATTTGAGGTGTTGTCCGGGAAGGAGGCGGGAGAGGCCTTTCGCGGCAGGTGCGAAGGCCTCTTCGAACTCTTTGAAAAGACCCATGCTCGAGATTTCTTCGTGGCGCGATAAGGGGTTCCACGAAGAGGCCATCGAGGGGATATGAAACTTGAAACTGCCATCGGGGTTGATGATCGCGGTGGGCGTGTTCGCGAAGAAAGGGCGCGCGGCGGTTTGCAGGTGATCCGCGATGCGATCGACGGTTGACTGAAGGGCACGAACCACATCGCCTGCGATGGAGAGTCGTTTTGCCTTGCTCAGGGTGGAGGTCATGGTGTGAACCTTTCTTCAAGCGCCGCCCGGGGAGAGCGGAGGGACGGGATGTCAGTGAGGCGCTGCGGCGGAAAGGCCGCGCGCAGGGCGTGCAGGTTGGGCATCGAAGATCGCGTCGGCTTTCTCGCGCGCCTCCTTGAGGTCCTTCAGGCAGGACATGCGTTCATGGAAACTCATGTCATCGAGCGAGAAGCCGCCAGCAAGCCCCCACGGCCCCAAAAGGCGATAGGGATTGCCATCTCCCGTCAGGGCCGCCTGAAGGGCGAGGATGTCGCGCTCATCGAAGACGATTTCTTCAGGCTCTTCGAGCGCGGGGTCTTCGGGAACACTCGTAGCCCGTGCCTGTATTTCAGGGACCAATGGCCCCCGAAGCCTGAGTTCGACGATGGTTTTCCATCGCGAGGCCTTCGAGTGTCGGCGCTCCTGGACGAGGCCGGCAGTGATCCGTTTCAGGACATCCTGGTAACCCTCGGCGTCGGAGGGCGTTATCCGATCGACAAAGAGGTAGATGAAGGCGAAGCGCATCCGGGCCAGGCCATTGACCCGCAGAACCCAGGCCCAGACAAGAAGCGGGACCATGGCCGAAAACCCCGGAGTTTGCCCGGAGAGTAGGTGGACCGCGAAGGGGGCGCCCGCGATGAAAGGAATAAGAACGGAGGGCAGAATAATCCCGCGGCGTTCCATTCGGCGCTGGGCGGCACAGGAAGGGCGCGTTGTGGGCTCCGGCGGCGGGATCAGATACCGCCCTTTTCGATGCTCGAGTGCGAACCACCCCAGCAAAACGCCGATCGGCAGGATTTGAAGAAAAATGGCGGTCGAGATCCGGCCGAAGGTCGTCATACTCGAGGCAAACGTGACCAGGATGAGCTGCGCGATGCCTGCGTAGGCTATCAAGGCGAGCATCGCGATGAGCGATGTCAGGATTCTCGATGGATATTGGTCCATGAATCTCTCCATTGTCCTGGTCCGGCGCGTGTCTCCTAACGTCTCGATTGTCTCGATCGTGAGGAGGTGCGAGGCGTTCATTTCGGCAAGTTGTCTGTTCGCTCAAGAGTGAGGAGATGACACCGAGCGGGTCACGTTATCGATGGCTTCCTGCAGATCGCGCGCCAGCCCGATCGCTTCGCGGTCTGCGGGAGACATGCGTTCCAGGACGCGCACAGCCGCATCGTGACGTTCGGCTTCAGTCAGCGTGTCGCCAGGTTCGAGGATAACGAAGCTCATGGAGGTGATGCGGTCGTGTTTGCCCATCTGTGTTTCCGCATCTTCCTTGTCGGTGAAGTGAAAGCGGGTGGGATTATGGCGTTCGCCGCCATCCCAGCGATCGACGCGATGGAGGGTCAGAGTTTTCATTTTGGCCTCGCGGTTTGGAGTTGGTGTTTTCGACGGGGACTCTGTCGAGTTCACATCCGGCATGCAGGTTATTCGGACCCTCGCCTATCGGGAGGGGGCGGAATGCGCCTGCGGAAATCTGTATGTGGTGTGGATTTCACGCGCCCGTGGGGCGCAATCGTTTTCCCTTTTCCCAGGCAGGCGCCAGTGGCGCGTGCAGATCGACGATCCTGTGGCTGCCGGCCGGGGTGGCGCTCCCGCGCCGGATCGGCAGGTCTCCCGAGTGCGGGCCTTGTCTTGCGTCCGGGCCGGGGGACGGATCCCGTCGGCGAAATGCCGGCGGACTGCGCGAGGACCCCTCGCGCTCCCTGCGAGCCGTCAGGATCGCAATTTCTTTCCGGCCTTAGAGGCCGAATATCTTTAAGGCCCTGGCGGCCCCTTTCGCCGAAGGCAATCCCCTTGAAAGACCGAAGAGGTCTCATCAGCCATGCGGATGAATTTGCCCGGATGCGGCAATCGTCCCGGTCAGGAGCGAGAAGGAAATTGGTGTGGTGTGGGTGATGAAAAAACGGGGCGCGGGGCGCCAGCCCCGCGAAAGAGGGGTGTCGGGCACGCGCCCGGCTCCGGCCCCGAAGGGGGCGGCCCGGCGCGGGCCAACCGCGTTCCGGCTTCCGGCCGGATGCGGTTTTATGTGGAGATCTTCCTGCGCTGGCTTGCCGGGTTCGAGCGACTTGCTGATGATGTGCGGACTGAGGTTTCAAAGCCCGCGTGGTTGCGTTTTGGGGCCGTATTTCCGAAGTGAATGCGATTTCGAGGAGAAGACACTATGATCCGGAGCTTGCTGGATAAAATATGGGCATCTGCGCCTGTGCGCGAGGCGGCGCCAGCCGATCGAGGTGTTCATGGCGCGCCTGTCGCGAAGGTTTCAAATACCGAGACTGAAGAGGGGCCTAAAACAAAGGAGGAGCATGCATCGAAGAGATCCTCAAAAAGAAAGGATGCCCGAAAAATTCTCTATTCCTTGTTCGATGAGCGCTACAACGCGGATCGCCGCCAGAGCTTGCTGTTGGGCGAGGGGGAAATCCTTTCGCATGCGGGCCATATCGTATCCGGGCAAGATCTTGAGGATCGGCCGACTTTCTTTTCGCGATTGGAGGACGACAAGAGATTTTATCTCGACCGGTATGAGGGGGCGAGTCTTTGTAATATGAGGACGCTGAAGCCCCTTCTCCTTGTGGATATGGGCGGCCTCGACATGGACGGTGACAAGCGCATGCAGGAATTCTCGGCAGCACTCCCTCTGTTTTCATCCTATGTCGGGGACAACGACCTCAACGACTTCGAGAGAAACAAGAACCTCGCGATGCTGGAGTGGGTGGGACTCAAGCGCGACGATGGCTTCAGGATCGACGGCTGGTGGCGTGGCACGCCCAGAGAGTCGGAAGAAATCCTCATTATTCAGCCCAAGGGGTCCCTGGAATACGTGGGAAATCAGTCTCGGGCTGAATTCATCGCGCATTACGAGGCGCGGCAGGGCAGAAAATCATCGCGGGCGACATCGAGCCTCGAGCGCTAAGCGCGTTCACGGAAACCTGGAGATGATCTCTCCGCCGTTTTCTGTCTCGAAGTGCCCATCGCTGCGTTCGATCAGGATTTCGTTGCCGCGGCTCGACAGCCAGCGATCCTGTTGGTGTCCATCGATCAAGCGTGTCTGCTTGGTGACGTTAAACATGTCGCCACGCTCTCCCATACACGAGATGGTCTCCATATCTTTCCACACAGAACTGTTCCTTCGAAATTTCGATAATGCTCCGGGGAATTGACACTGAACCGGCACGGCAAGTCAAGCTCGAGGGCCGCGCTCGCGCCTTGGCGCACGGGCGGTGAACAAGGCATTTTTTGTCTTCGGGAAATGCACCCATGTCCTGTCTGGCCGCCGCCAGACCTGCCGCCGGGTCAAACCGCGCAAGACACCAAACATACATGCGTATCCTCGATATGCATCATTCGGAATCGGCGGCGAGTGATCACATCAAGGAACGCCCATGCTCCCCAAGATTTCCAGTGTCATGTTCGGCCAGCGTGCCGAAGTAAAATCGCTTCTCGCAACCCTTCTCCCTGATCTTCAGCCAACTGCCCGGCTTGAGCTTCTCGCTCATCAGGCAGGGCATCGGTCCGATGCGGCGATGTCGGCCTATATTGGTCCCGATCCCGAGCCGAGAGATATCCTCACCGAACTCGCCGCGCATGGCCGCGTGTTGCCCCTTCTGGTCTATGCCTCTCTTGCGGGAGTTCGGGCGACGACGAACCCCCGCGGCTCGGCCAGGCCCCGCGCGCCGCAGGTCTCTGAGATTTTGCGGGCGGGCGAAAAACTGATTGTCAGAAAAACGTTTCGCGAGTGTCTCATAGCGCCCTTCGAGGCGGCCCTGGAAGCTCCGGCCGGGGCTTGTCGATGGTTCTTTGCGGTTGCGGCCTCGAATGTCGCGTTCGCCCCGGAACCCGGCGTGGATCGGTTCTGGCTGCACCGGGGGTGTGTGATGTCATCGGGCATCCTCGGGCTGATGGAATATGCGCCGGAGGATGTGGTGATAGACGAGGCGCTACTGAGATATCTCGCCGAATGCGATGTGTCTCAGTCCCTTTGGGAACAAACCGCACAGCGGTTGCTCAAGGAGACCGCGCAGACCCCGGCTAAGACACTGGAGTCGGTCATCGCGACTGTTCAGGTGGTTCTGGACGGCATGAGAGATGTCCCCGAAACAGGCATTTTGCCCGGCGGGTCCTGGGCATGAAAAAAGCGCGGAGCCGAAAGGCTCCGCGCTGATCAATGGGTCGCATCGTGTTGGTTGCGCGCCTGGGGCTACACCGAGATGAGATCGTAGTTGCCCGGGGCTGGGGCAACCGGCTTCCAGCGCAAAGGTTCGATCGGCTCGATCCCTTCGTCGCGCGCCGCTTTGGTCAGGGCCCGGCTGAGGGCTTTCGCGTGCGGCAGGGGTTCTTGCACGAGCGCTGCGATCTGCGCGTGGTTGCTTTCGGGCATGGGGCGCACGATTGCCCAGTTGGGTGGATCGTCGTAGTCATCGCCGGTCCCAAGGGAGACGGCCGCGGCATCGAGAACCCAGCCTAACGGATCTTCATGCATGATGAGCATGCCGGGCAAGATCCAGATTTTGGCGTAGGGGTTGTCGCAGAGATTCCATCGCCTGTTCATCAGCGTCTCGAGGGCGAACCGCCATTCCACGGTCAGGTCCTCGAGGGCACTGCGCAGCAAGGAGACATGAGCGGGAGGCGTGGTGCGGTTTGGCTTGAAATCCCGCATCGCGGGGGTCTCTCCTCGCCGCGCAGGGGTTTCCAAGATGGCCGTCGCCAATCCGTCGCCGAGCGCGGACTGAACGGCATGCCAGGCCGAGGACTGCAGGCCTGCACCTTTGTCATCCGCGGAAATAAAGATTGTCGAAATCGGTGCAATGGTCATGAGATATCCATTCTGGGCGCGTGGTGGGTCAGTCCCGGCCGGTTGGCCCGGGAGCAGCTCATGCGGCATCGAGAACTTCCAGGGCGGGCGCCAGGGACGTCTCGAGCTTCTTGAGAGCCGATGCTTCGATTTGCCGGATGCGTTCGCGCGACACGTCGTAGATCTGCGAGAGATCTTCGAGCGTCATGATTTCCTCGTCGGGAACCAGCTTGCGCGCGGCGACGATGTGCTGTTCACGCGGTTTGAGGCGGGCCATCGCGGCGGCGATATCGGTCTCGAGATAGCGCGCGACCTGCACCTCGTTGAGGATGTCTTCCGGCGAGAGCCCTTCGTCGGGGATCATGTCGGCGATCGTGCCGCCATCGTCATCACCGTCGGCCCCCAGAGGCGCGTCGAGCTGAGTGGCTGTCGACAAAGCAACCTCCACGATCCGAATATCCTCGACGGAAACGCCCAGCGCTTTCGCGGTGCGTTCCTGGATCTCGCCACGCGATACGACCTCACCCGATTGGCGTGCCTGTTCCACGATTTTCGCGGCGGCCTTGCGATAGGAGAAGAACAGGGACTTGAATTTTCCGGTCGAGGAAAGCCGCATGACGCCGTCGTTTTTCATGACGAAGTCTTTCATCGTAGCCCGGATCCAGTAGATCGCGTAAGTCGAGAACCGGAAGCCTGAATCGGGATCGTATTTGTCGAGCGCGAGAGTCAGGCCGAGCATCCCTTCCGACGCCAGGTCATCGGGGTCGACCCGGTAATGGCGCATACGACGCGCCTCTCGGTTCACGAGCTTCATGTGCGCCTGAATAATCAGGAGACGGGCAGCCTCGTCTTTTTGGTCGCGCCAGGCGATCGCCGCATCGCGTTCCTCGCGCCGCGTCAGGATACGCGTTGAGTTGCGACCAGAGAGCCGGAGGGCGTCTTTATTCATTGTTATTCCTTGTCTTTCAAATCTTGGGCAGGCAGAGGCGGTTTCCGCCTGAACCTGGAGGCGATCTCGCGAGGCGGGGGATCGTCTCCGGGAAATGGTGGTGTAATGGCTTGCTGAGCGCTCGGGTGCGATATGGCGGTCAGGCTGCGAGATGTGCGATCCCCAGATCGTTCGCGCGCGATAGATTGTGTTCGCGATTACGAATTCCGCAGTCGATATGCTTGATGTCGATCAGGCCCTCGAGCCAGCCCTTCATTTCGTCGGGAGTCTCGAACTCCATCTGGTAAAGATCTCCTTCGGCAAAGGTGACGCCTTTGAGGGTATCGAGATGGATCCAGTTGCCGTAGCCGGAAAAATCCTGACCGGTATCGACTTGGCAAAATCCCTGTCGGAGCAGGATATCATCCGCATCATAGCGAGTGCCGTCTTCGATGAAGGTATGGGTGCGTTTCATGGGGGAGTCTCCTGCTACGGATGAGGGCGGATTACAGGAAACGATTCCGCACCTCTATCCGGTTTTTCCGCAAAACGATGTCGACTTACGAAATCGCGAAAATACGCTGTCGAACGCTCTCTCGCAGCGCATCGAGTGCGTCGCGGCTTGCCACGAGATTTTCGATCTCGGTCTCGATGGCAGCCTTGATTTGAGGCGCCGGCTCCACGTCACGCAAACGGGCAAGTGTGGCCTCGCTATTTTCGACATCGCGCTTGAGTGCATGTTCCACATGCCCGAGGGCTGCCCGGTTCGTGATGGCATCAAGACCGCCTTCGGCTTCAATCCATGCGATCGCGCCCGATTTGCTGAGAGAGGGCATTACTCGGTCATAGCTCTCGATGTGGAACCCTGTCTCGCCAGGACCGGCGAGCGGCATGGAGAGGAGGTCTTCAGGCACGAAATTCGCTGCCGGCTCAGGGATGGTTTTTACCGACTCCCAAGCCGAGCGGACCGAGCGCATGCAGGCATTGTCGAAAAAGGCGATGTGTCGAGATGCCTTGCGGGCAGACTGCCACAAAAGACCCATGGGCATGCCCTGAAGGCGCAGGACCTCGAGGCCAACCTCGGTATCGGTGCAGATCCAAGTATTGATCGCGACGAGATCCACATTGAAACGATTGGCGAAGGTCTCGACCAGATCGTAAGGCAGGCAGCTGGCGGCGTTCGGTCCGTAGATCGCTTCCTCGATCTCGTCGGCCTCAAAGCGCCAGGCCGCCGAGCTGACCGGGTAGCCGGTGAAATCGTTTGCGGCAATGAGGTCTTGCAAGGTTTGTGTCATGGAGCGTCCTCATGATGGGATATGCAGCGGCCCGGAGCGAACCGGCCTTCTCTTCGAGGAGGTCGGTTTGAGGCGAGCCAATGCGACCAAAAATCGTCGTTATGGAAAATCTTTCGGGCAGTCGAAGGGCTTTGAGATGTCCATATGAGAGGAACCTGCGATCAAGCCGATGCTGTCGGCTTTGCCGGCGGGTATTTCAAGCGCATGGGAAATCGGGATCCGGGGATCTGGACCGATCAGGTCGGAGGAAAGCGGCGTTGTGGCGCGCGCGACATGCACGAGCCGACCTCTGGTGTCGAAAAAGGCGATATCGAGGGAGGACGGCGTATTCTTCATCCAGAAAGCCACATCCGTCTGCCCTCGCATGTCGAAGATCATTGCCGAGGTCTCGGCAAGGTTGGTTCGATACATCATGCCCCATTCCTGCTCTTCGGGCTTTTGAGCAAACTCGGCAAGCCCTGCGTAGAGCTTGCCTGCGGTATCGGTCCGAAACGCGATGCAGGTCGGAAGAATGTGGGGGAAGGGCCCTGCCACTTGAGCCTCCGCGCTCCAGGCGAAGCCGGAGCCAAGGAGCAAAGCTCCCCCGGCGGCTGTGAGCGCGGTGCCAAGGAAAGCCGTCAGCGAGGGAAGAAGCGTGCGTATCATCTTCCATGATATGGGCTACGGGAGGCGCAGAGAGAAAAACTTCTGTCGGTCGCACGATCACCCGCCAATTGGACCGGCAGCGTGCTGGGCGATCCTGTGCGAAGGCTGAAAAAGAGAAATCCTCTCGTGATTGGTGAGCAGCATCGCAAGGCGGGCAAGTTTGGCGCATTGGGGATCGAGGACAGCCCCGCAAGCCTGGAGCTGACGCAAGGCGTCGCAAGTCCCCGATAGACTCAATTCGTTGTCGACCAGGGCGTTGTCGGCAAGCTCGCGACCGATTGCCGGCTCGGCAGCAATCTGGCGAGAAAGTACAGGCGCAGCAATGGAAGGGTTCTTATCCAGCATGGTAAGAAGGGGAGACACTCTGCGCCCCATGCACCAGGCCCTCAGGGAAGTGTCGAGGACATGAGGGCTTGTGGCGATCCGGTCGAGCAACGGGATCCATTGGCGGTCCTTCGGGGCCAGATACAGCAGGCTGGCGAATAGCTCGCCGTCGAAAGCGTATTTTTCCAACGCCTCTTCGATAAAGAGAGGCCCTGCTGCGTTTAGAAAATTCTCGAAGTTGTGGGGCGCCTCGACTGGCACACGGACCTCGAATGCCGGCAGTGCGCGAAGGATAGGCAGGGAGCCCGATTTAAGGAGGGTGGAGGCGTGAATTTCGCGCAGGTTGACCCTGGGGATCCACCGCAGAGCGGTCTCTTCGGCTGCGGCACGGGCATGTTTCAAGTCAGCGATAACGTCCGTAGAGGTGTCCTGAAGGAAGATCAGTGTCTCCGCGAGGATGTCGAGCGCAGAATGAAAAATCTGATATGCGCCACGCTCCCTGTCAGCCGTCAATGAGTTGGACATGAAATCGGGTCTCCGAATAGCTCATCTGCAAGATCAAGGCTGCCGCCGATCTCGGCTTGGATGGTGTCATGGCCCGCAAGGATCGCAGCCGCCAAACGATGGTTGCCGTCGACGATGGGCCAGCTTTGTTGCCAGCCGGGCATGCCTGGAACGCCGAGATCGAGAACGATCGGATCGCTCCAGCCGTTGCGCATGAGAAAGGCGATGCGTCCGGCATGGGCGTCGAGCCCGGCTTCGAGCGGCACGGGATACGCCCGCAAGCGACCGCCGTGCATGATGCGCCACACGGCGCCCTTCAGGCATCCGGTGGCTTCCGGCCAGGGTGGGCAGGAGACAGGGCAGCCAATCTCCTGAAGATCGGAGATACGGATCGTTCTGGCGGTCATTCGGGATGCTCCGAAGAGGGGAGGTCACGACCTTCGAGGTGGCGACGAAAGAAGTTCAACTCGAAGAAGTTTGTGACGCCCTCCGGGTGCTCGCAATCATAATGGCGTCCCTCGAAGAAGATCCAGCCATGGACGGGATGATTGGCGAGAATGGCGTCATACCGTGCGCGCTCGTGCGGGGGAACGTCGATCCCCCATTCGGTGAGCAGGGACCAGTCCCATCCGTTCGCTGCGAAGGCGTCGACGAGGCCGTCCTCGCCGGGCAGATAGAAGCACTCGCTTTGCAGCGTCGACCAGCCTTGCGTGCCTTCGATCTGGCGCCAGTTTTCGGGAAACAGGCGATCCATGACATCGTCCGCGAAGTCGTAGCAATGACCGTTCCCGATCTCGAAGAGTGAGATGCCACGGTCGAGATAGGCCTTGCGCACATCGAGGATGGCGTTGGAGATGTCCTGTTGGGTCGGGGTCATCCGAGCCTCCGGTCGTAGATCAATGTTGCGTGGAGACAGATCCCGCCCTGAAGGCCTGGATCGCGCCCCGGCTTGTGAGCATCAGGCAGTCCTCGAGTGGCGGCAGGTCCTGCATCAGTGCGATCCGGCCGTGCCCGGAGGAGAGCTTCTGGTCGAGTATCTCGATCCATTCCGAGGAGCCCCAGAAATTGCTCTGCCGCAAGAGCGGCTTGATATTCACGCCGAGTTTGATGAGTGCGGACATCATGCCGAAGAGAGATGCTTTGACAGCACGCTCCATAAGGGCGCGCCAGGCAGGGTCCTTGGGGTCGAACTGTGTTTCGAGACGGTTTGCCATCCAGGCCGTGCCGCGGGGGCGACCCTCTCCCCACATGACGACCATGCCCAGCGCGTCGTTAAGGCTGTGGGGATCAATCTCAAGCAGAGCTGCCGCGGCCTCGAGAAAATCGGGATCGTCGAGATGGGCACTCCAGGTCATCAGCTGGAATGCGGTGCGAATGGGGGCCGAGGTCACGATGGGGGAGATGAGCTTCAAGGCTTCCAGAGCGAGGTCCGCCCCGTAGCATGGGAAGAAGGCTTCCAGCGGGCACGGGACGGAGCGGACCTGCGGGGCCTGCCCGCCATCCACGATCGAGGTCAGCCCGTGCGTGGTGCTCCATGTCTTGATGAACCGCGGGTGACCAAGAGACAGCAAGCCACTTGCGACCTCCTGATCGGGCTCGGACATATTGCAGATTGCCTCGTCCAGCTCGTCCTCGATCAACTCCGGATGGCAGGCGATCTCGACGGCGCCGAGATAACCGATCATCGAGAGAACGTAGGCGCGTTCATGATCTTGCATCTCGATCCCTCCTGGTATCGCATTTTTCAAACGTTCGTCGTGGGAGATGACATCATGGACCTTGTCACATTTCGCGCGACAAGGTCCGTCGATTTTCACTCAGTGAGGATGTGGGCATATTTCTCGCGCAGACTGGTGTCGAACGCGTTCGCCTCATCAAGCGAACCGAACGTGCCGCTTTCGATATCCCAGGTGAACAGGCCGATCTGGCCACGCAGGGTCAGCACATGGGTGCCGTCTTTGTTTTGTCTGACGATTGTGAAGACGGGGTCGATCTCTACATCGTGGCGGAAATCGAAGCTCGGCGAACGCTTTTCGGCGTCGGGATCTTCGAACGCGATGTCGATAGCTTCTTCTTCATCGCCAAGCCGGAAAACCGAGACGGGAGCAGAGAAGTTGCATCGGCTGCATTGGCACGGGCTGTCGTCATCCCATTCGTGATCGCCATCATCTTCGGAGCCGTCGTTGGTCAGTAAGCAAGTGCCCGTGAAGGTGACACGCAAAGAGTCATCCTCGAGACAGCCCGGGCAGATCATGCCGTGCGAGTTGAGAGAAAGGGTGACAGTGGAGTGGGTCTCGGACATGAGGGACCTTTCAGAGGATGCGATGTTGAAATTCGAGGCGCGCGCCTCGGAGGAATGACGGTCTGTTTTGCGGCAGTCAGATCAACGGTTCGACTTTGAAAATGGTGTCGGGCGCGAGCAGGATGTAACTGTCGCGCGCTTCGGGCACGAGTCGGCGGAACTGGGCGTCGCTGAGCCCGTCCAGCCGGTGAAGGTCGCCAGAGGCCATCAAGGTCTCGATCCGTTCGGCAGTGATGCCCTCGTAGCGGTTGAGATAGACGATCGCATCGTAGCCGCGGTCCCGCGCTTTGCGGATGCAGGCTGCCCAGTTGCCGCCGGTATCGCGGGCGCGCTGGAGGCGTTCGAGACGGGCTGCGACCCGATGCAGGACACGTCCATTGCGCATCCGCGCCTGTTCCATGTCGCCGCAATGAAACCCGCCGTCGACTGATCTGGAAAAATCGACCTTGGTGATGACTTCGCGAGAGCCATGGTAGAGGGTCGTCGCCATGACCTGCCTCAGCCCTTGTAGGGCTCGAGGGGCATCCCTCCCTGGATCAGTGAGGCGACCGAATGTGCGCCGCCCGTCGCGAGAAAACCATACCAGCGAGGATTGGGCCCCGCGTGGTCGACGGCATAGATCCACTCGACCCCTTGTCCGCCAGAGCAGTTGCGAAAGAGGCGGGTGCGAGCACCATTCTCAGCGCCCTTGTCGGTGTAGATGGCGCCATGGCTGCATGTTGCGTCGACGACGTGTTCCATTGAGGAAACCTCCGGTTCGGAAATTGGTAATCGGTTTATGTCCGGGGCGTTCCCGGTCTGCACCGCACATATGTGGGCGCAGATCGGAACCGGCCCGCGGCGCCTCCATGCGGCGCCCACAGTTCTGTTGTTGATCCAGAAGCTCCAGTTCGGACGACCGAGAAAGCCAAGATCACGGACGAAAGACAGAAAGACAGATGGAAAGGGGGAAGTAGAGAGAGGCGTATAGGGAGAGGCGGACACGGAGAGACTGAGGGAAGAGCCGGTTGGAGAGTGGCAACTCGGGCCCGGGCCTCTTTGGCCCGGGATGGCTCTTGGGCGCCCTTACACCCCGGCGCAGGGTTTCGGTGCGATGCGCGGCATTGCCTTGATCTTCTTGAGCGCCTTGTAGAGACGATCGGAGAAGAAGAACGACCCGCTGCGCACTGTATCATCCCACCAGAAATCGAGACCCTCGCACACATTGGTGTCGATGGTGATCTCGAAGGGCTGCAAGACGCGTCCACCCCGTGCCATGAGGGTGTCCGTGGAGCAGAGCTCTCTCAGGACCGCGGCGACGGGCGTATCGACGGAGAGGAAGTGGTAGTCATCCTTGAGAAACTCTCCGTTGATGTCGAGGATCGTCACCGGAGTGAAGTCGACATCGCCGATCTGGTGGGATCTCATGACCTCGACGACATCGCTCTCGAGACACCACAGTCCACAGATCTGACCAAAGCGCGGCAGAACCGGCAGAACCTCCCCATACCGGCTCTTCTCCTTGAGGATCACCGGAGATTTCGAGAGATTGATGTAGGGAGGACTGTGGGTATCGGTGCCAAAGCGTGCGCTTCGATATTGAATATCCCCTGAGGTCAGGACGAAACGGCCATGATAGGACGAATAGCTCTGGCTGCCGATCCATGCGGCCGGAGTGCGTTTACGCCGTCCGGTGAGGAAGCTCTCATGAAAGGGTTGGCCCGGATGCAGCTCACACTGGGAGGAAAGGTATTCCCCTTCGGACTGGAAGCGACAGGCATCGGGAAAAGCTTCGCGTGCCTTCTGCGCTACCATGTCGAGTGGCAGGACATCATGGGCGGAGAGCCCCGCCGCCCGCAGCTCGTCGCTTCGCAAAACCTCCGAGGGAGCAATCATCGCATTGCGGGCGAGTGTCGTGTCGGCGCGGCCTTTCTTGAGACCCAGTTGCCAGGTGTTGCCCCAGCCGTTGCGGATGATCAGCGGGGTGCCATCGGGCAGGGAGGAAAGCAGATCCTGTGCAGCTTTATTCTCCTGCGCCTTGGTGTCCGCTTTGCGCATGTGCTGTTCGAGAGCCGCCTGAACGGCCTCGCGCACGCGCGTCTCGACGCCCGTGGCCCAGATGACCGGCGATCGCAGGGCATAAAAGCCGGCCGCTTCCAAAGTCCGCTTGTTGACCAGGATGCTAATGGCATGCTCGAGCAAGGTGAGGTCGCGCTCGAAGAGATCGGGATCGACACTCATCACGCTTTTTCGGATTTTCTGTCGCACGAGAGCGGGAGGTTCATCCTGCGCGGACTGATCCGGCAGATTGAGATTTTTCAGGGGATCATCCAGGAAGGCGAGTTTCATCTCGCCGCCCCAACCGGAAGGCGGGTTGGCCCGAGAGAAGGACCAACTGAAGATGACAGTCCATTCCAGGCGCCCGGCCCGGGGCTGCGCCTTGTTCATTTTGACCAGAACGCCAGCAGATCGGTGGAACGTGTCGTAGAACTTGCTCCTGATCTTATCGTCGAAAAGCACGGCTTGCCCGTTCATCGCACGAGACTGCGCGTCCTCAAGATCCTTTGCGTAGGCGATCCCGTCGAGAAGATCATCGCCCGGGGTGTAGTTGGCAGGCAGGTAAAGAGAGAGCATGAGGATATCCTTCCGGGATCTGGATACGGTCTTGCGAGAGGAGGTAGGCCACACAGAGAGGACTGGATGAGAGGGAAAGCCGCCGCCAATACGTGCGGGGCCGGGAGACCCATCTCTATCTATCTGTCTGTCTTTCGGGTGCGCGTGGCGCCGTCTTCGCTGAGAAGAGAGGGCGACATGCGGGGCTGCCGGGCCAGGTTACGCTGCGCCGGGATCGCAGTCGCGATAGCGCCACAGAGGGGAGATGACATCGAAATCGCCCGCCAGCAGGGCGCCGATGTCGCGCTCGCGGCGGAGTTTCCCGTGATTGCTTTCATCGTAGAAGCATGTCGGCAGAGCGACATTGATGAACTGGGAGCAGAACAGTTCCGGTGATCCGGGAGCGAAGGGCGGCCGGGGCTCTTCGGTGATCGCATGATCGGTTGCGATCATGTGTGCGAGTTGGGCTGCGTTTTTGCGGCCCATGCGGAGGAAGGTGTAGTCGGGGTATTCGGGATAGACCAGGTCGCCATCCACGTCACGCCCCAGCGGGGAGGGGTCTCCCGGAGTAAGTTTGGCATCGTCGATCGGCAGCAGGTCGCATGCGCGCACCCCCTGGTCGGTCATGGTGTCGGGGTAGATCGTGTCCATTTCGATGCTGACCCGGTAAGAGTGTTCTGCCGTGTCGCTCGTGTAATCTTTAGTCATGGTGGGTCGGCCTTAACAATATTGGGGCGGGTAGCCGGAAGGTGGGAGCTTGAGGAGATTGCGTTCATGCAGGAGCGCATTCGCCTCGAGCACCGCGTGGTTGGAAAGAGAGGCGCTGTCAGGGATCGTCACCGTGATCTCCGACATCTGTGCGGGGAGTGGCGTCGTCAGCCCCATCATGTCGGGGGATTTCACGTAGGCATCAAAGGCCCGGCTGTCCTCGGTCCCCATGATGATGTCGTCGAGATAATCCACCACTGGATGCTTGATGTGTTTGTTGCTGGAGGGGCGGAGCACCGGCCAGAAGAACTCGAGCGTGACGGGATCTCCCGGCTTTGTGCGGTTGAACTGGATCTCGAGACGCTCGCTGCCATCTGTGACGCCCATTGCGCGCCGCCATGCGGCAAGGATGAACGCAGCCCGTTCGAGGCGCCTGAGCAGATCTTCAGGAGACACCATGTTCCGCGGCCCGCCGCGCAGTCTCAGTATGATGCGTGCAGGCAAGGCAGAGATCATCTGGGAGATCGCCAGGAAGCACCCGCATAAAATCACGCCCGTCATGAGCATCACCGCGTTTTGGGATGTCAGGCCGAGTCTGGCGACTTGATATGCGATCAGGACCGGAGTGGCGATCGTCCAGAAAAGCAGACTGCTTCCCAGGATTTTGCGCCAGGTCGGGATGAGCGGATTATGAGTAATGAACATTGGGTCCTTTCAAGGGCGAGGCGCTGGGCGGTGCAAGGAGGAATTGCAAGAGCGATGTCGGCGTGATGAGAATTTGGGCCTCATGGCCCTGCAAGAGACCGCCCGCGCCAGCCTTTGGGAGGTCGATGCAGGGGGCGGGGTCGCACGACATGGGCCTTGGTCACATCTGTGGGGAAAGGGCCCCGGTCACATCCACTTCGGCCCGCGCTTCGCCGTATCCGAGATAATGGATATCTGCTCCCACGGAGGCTACGAGACATTTGATCCGGGCGTTGTCGGAGGCAAAATAGACATCGGCCGTGGTGGCGCCGAGGCGCTGGGCCTCACTGAGACCTTCAAGAAAGAGGCGCTTGCCGAAGCCGCGCCCCTGGTAGGCATCCTCGACGGACAGTCCGATCTCGACATGGCCTTCATGGAGGGAAAAGATTTCGAGAACGGCGCGAACCTCTCCGTCAACCTCGATCCCGAGAACGGAAATCGGTGCGGCCGATCTGGCGATCTGGCGCAGACCATTGTCGCCAAGAGCACTCAGGAAGCGGAATCGACGAGAGGCCTGTCCGAGACGAAGGTAATGATGCGCGAGGGTGTCACGCCAACGCGGCAAGCCGCCGGCGATTTGCGCTGGGGATGGAGCAAGGATGAGGGACATGGGGGCGGGTGTGATCTCGATTTCTCATCAGGAGATCGGTCCCTTCATGGTGCGGCACACAGAAAAAATGCTGCAACGCGGCAATTTGTCCGGCGGAGGCGGCGACTTGCCCGGATATAGCAGATTTCCTTGCTAATCCTGATTTAGCTGTGCCAGATGCAGAACCCGAAAACTGGTAAGGAGGACATGATTTGTCGAAACCGATGACGAAAACCGAACTCGTGGCAGCCATTGCCGAAAGCGCGAACCTGGAGAAGAAGGTCGCCCAGGCGGCGCTGGAGGCGCTGACGAGCATCGTCACGCAGGAAGTTGCCAATGGGGGAGCGGTCACGATCCCGGATGTCGGCAAGATCTTCTGCCGTGAGCGCCCGGAGCGCCAGGTGCGCAATCCCGCGACCGGCGAAGCGATGATGAAAGAGGCCGACAAGGCCGTCAAGGTGACCATCGCGAAGCGCCTCAAGGACAGCGTCAACGCGTGATGCGTCCGGTGCCGGCCGGGCGGTATATCTCCGCCCGGCTCAGGTCTTCATGGTGCGCAGTTTTTCCAGCACATCGAGCCCAATGGGATCATTGACCCTGTCGAGCCTGTCGATGAGCCAGTCGAGTTCCTCATCGGTGAACGGACCGCGCCGCGCTGGTTGCGGTGGCCAGATCTTCTTGCGGATCTGCTGACGCTCGCGCATCGAGGGCTGCGTGCGCTGATACTCCTCCATCATTTTGGACAGGCGGAACTGGAGGTGCGGTTCCTGGACGCCTTCTGCGATCAACTGCGCGCGGTATTGCTCGCGCAGCTCGTGCCACTGCTTGTCAGTCCACAGGACGCCAGGAAAGAGATCGCGATCGGACAGTCTTTTGTTGTGCAGGGCGACCATGTCTTGGCTCCTTATGGGGTGTCTGCAGCCTCTTTGTGGGAGGCGACGATGTCTTTCAGGCCAATGAGCGTGTCGAGCTGCAGGAGCTCGTGATTGCTGAGAGATGTCACCGTGAAGGTGGAGACATCGAAGCTGAGGCTCGAAAGGTTGATGGCCATCATGGCCTGATCGCTATCGATCGCGACGCGCGGAAACATCTTGTCGAGATCGAACGGGGAGGCGCCTTGCGTCAGGATTTCGGGAAGAACCTTACCGAGGTGGCGGGCGACAGGATCTCCGGCAGGGTTGTCGTCATTCGACAGAAGAACCTCGGAGACAAGATGAACCGAGCCATCGTTCTGTGAAAAGACAGGATCGCGCAGTGCGATATAGAGAGGGTTGTCCGGAGCACTGATCGCGCGGGCGGAATAAGCGACGATTTTAGAGAGCCAAAGTCCGACGGCTTGCGTGAAATTTTCGCCCTCCTGGGGCAGCCTGACTTTTGACAGGGCCACGGGAAGAAAGACATCTGGATTGAATGGGTGCTTTGCTTGCGCCTCGATCCAACCTGCGCATTCCATTTCGAGGCTCGCGCGGGCGCGTTTGAGAAGATCGGCGATATCGATTGGCGCAGCGTCGGGCGTCATGATGTCGAAAAACATGCCGACTCGTTCTGCTGGCCGGATGCCGAAGCGCATCTCGCCAGAGCCACGGTGGTCGAAGACCATATTCGTATCGCCACTTTCCGGTCGATTGGTTCCGAAGGGGACGGATCGAGGAAGCCTGAAGACGAAAGGGAGCATGCGGAAAATATCCGGTGTGTCGGATCGCGCGAAAATCAGGGCAGATCGGTCCGGCATCACAACGAGAATGCCGCAGTCCATCTCGTGGCGCCAGGCATGGGGGATCGCCCCCTTGGACGAGAAGATCGTCTCGCGTGCGGTGTCGAGGCCTGGTCGTGCTGGCGTGCGGTAGAGAGCCACCAACGTATCGTGAGCGGAAAATGTATTTGAGCCGCCCAGATGTGGGAGGTGAAGCAGGCGCGACTTGAGTTCCGAGCCGGAAATATCTGGAGGAGAAATTTGGTATCGCATGATGAACTCCTGCTCAGGATCGGATGAGGGATCTGTTTGCGGCCTGGTAATCTGCTGCGATGGCGTGCTTCGAGGACGGGGTCTCGATTTTGGTGACTTCGATGCCATGATCCAGGGGCGGCATCGGGTTGGTGAGAATTGCGATGATCGCCTCGTCGATTTCCATGTCGGGTTTTCCCTCGAGAGCGGCGATGTCTTCGATGACGGCATTGCGATCCCATCCAAAACTCACGTGGACCCGGATTTCGAAAATGTCTTTCTGGGTTTCCGATTGCGGTGGGCAAATAAGCACGCCGTGATCTTCGGGTGCGCCGCTGCTGAGGATGATCTCGTAGACGGCTTCAGTCGGGCAGCTCGGATGCCATCCGGAGTGCATACCGCTGAGACGACCCACTTGAGCGGCGATCGTCATGATCTCGTCGACGGGGCGCGTAAGCTTCGTGCGGATGGCGCAGACGTGAGTGTCGGGGATCATGCTTCCAGCTCCGCGCTCAGAGCCTGCGCAAAGCTCAAGCCGAGAACGCGTGCATTGGCGGAAATGCGGTCGATGGTTTTCTGGGAGAGGTTGAGGTTGCGGATCAGCGCCTCGCGATCCTCTTGAGTGCCAGTGGTCATCGCTTTTGCCCGGGCGGCGAAGTCCGGATTTACGATGAGCTGTCCACCGGTGGGCCCGAACCGAACGCCCCAGTGATTTCCGTTCAAGATGGTGACGGATTTCGCGCGCTGCGAGGTAGTGCTGCCTTTGGGTTTGCGACGGAAAGGGGTGATGTCAGTCATCGTGAATGTCCTGTTGCTTTAGGGCGTATGTGATGAAAATTGGGTATGGAAAGATCCGCACGGAATTTTTGGAGACTACCGATAGCGGGGTCCAGGCTCACCTCGTGCCGGGACGCAGCCATCGGTAGCCGAGAACGAGAAGCATATGTTTGGCGATGGATTGTCCGCGCCGAAAATTTGCGCTGCCAAGGATGAAACCGTGAAGGGCTACAAATAAAGAAGCCCCGAAAATTCGGGGCTTCGTTAACAGGTCGGCAATCGAGAAAGAGAAATCAGATCTCGAGGTCTTTGATGTCGTTGCCAGCGTCGAGATGGTCCTTGACCCATTGCGGCTGACGGCCACGCCCGCTCCAGGTCTTGGAGGGGTCTTCGGGATGGACATATTTCGGAGGCACTTTCCTGCGCGAGCCGGAGGTCTTGCCTTTCGGGGAATCCGTCAGGAGTTCTTCCAGGTTGAAGCCGTGCTCCTTGGCCGCATTCCTCAAGGCCGATAGGGCCTCCTGACGACGTCTCTGTTCGAGGGTTGAGATTGCCTTGTCGACATCATTGCGCAGGGTTTCGAGTTCTTTGAGGTCCATTTCATTGAGCGCAAAGGCGTTCGAGCTCTCTTTAGCCATCAAGGTCTCCTCTTGGTTTGGCGATCATTATGAGAATGCATTAATTGCGATAGAGATATCATTCGCATTCATGTCGTCAATAGATTGGCTGTATAAAAAGCACAAGAAGTAAAGAGGTGAACTTATTGCGAAATGAATCGGCTAAACGAATTCCGATTAATGATTTATCTTTTAGGTAGCCGGGATTTGATGGCCTGAAGATCATTCTCAGATTGAGAGAGGGCATCGATCAGCCTTCTTTCTCGCGCCATGGACTCTTTGAGTTGAGCGCGAATCTCCTTATTGGCTTGCCGAATTTCTTCGGTTTGTTTTTGCGCCTTGCGGAGCTTGTGTGCCATGAGCGTGTTTTCGCCGCGTAGAGTTTCGAGATCGTCTCGGTCCTGCCGCGTCGAGATTCGCAACCGGCGGGTTTGCTGGATGGCCTGACGCGCCTTTTCGCTATGCAGCTCCACCTGGGAGGAGCGCTGCTCGAATTGCGCCTCCAGATCTGAAACAGCCTCCAGCAGCTCTGCTTCCTTACGTTGATAGGTCTCGCGCAGGATCTCTTCTTCCATGACGAGGACATTGAGATTTTCATCCTCGGCTCCGAGGGTCGGTTCATGTGGAACTTGATCTGCGGTTTCTTCGAAAGGCTTGCTCAGGCTTTCATCATTCTGAAGGTGTTCTCTCTTGCGGTCCTGTGCAGGTATGGAGGGAATGACGGAGTAATGGTGCATTTCGACAACCTGGTAGACTGTCTTGCGTGCGCATCCGAACCTGTTTGCGAATAGGGTAAGTTGGCGATCTGTAATGTGTCCGCGGCTTTCGCAATGATCGAGTATCTCGCGGCTTTCATATGGTAGCAGGCTATAGCGTGTAGGCGCCCTGTGCTCCTTGGGTGTTCCCATTGCGGCAATCTCCATTGGAACTGAAATGAATTTGTCTATCGGCGCGATATGCGCCTGAAAGCTATTTCAATCGAGGTTAAAGGCAACACGGTGATGGCGCAAGAAACATGCGCCATATCTTGCCTCTCAGATTCGTGAGCTGGATTCGTAAGAGGTCTGCTATAGGTCTTTTTATGTACAAGAAAAACGGCGCTCCTGTTCCCAGGAGCGCCACATTCTCAATGTCATACTTCAATTCTTCCGTTCAAGATGACGTTGCGATGCATTGCCACGAGAAGCGCATCGCGTTCCGATTGCGAAACCTTTACGGCAAATGGCATCGCTGATCCGTCCCAATTAGTGGCCTCCAGGAAAGCCTCGGAGACCAGAGTTTCGAGGTCATCTTCGCAGATGAGACCTTCCTTGATCGCCTTGAGCTCGGGGGCATCCTGACGTGGAAAGCAAAGAGCCCCTGTCGTGGCGATTTCGGTGATCTGGCGCATGATCCGGACAGCATGGGACACATTCCCGGGGGGAAGCTCGGACAGGCTCGTTGCGCCCTTTCTTTTCGCGTCGCCCCTCTGCTGACCGAGCGCCTTCAGGAAGGCGTCCTTGTTCAGGCCCGCATCTATCAGCCTGTTGTCGACGCGCAAGAAGAGCGTTTTCGATGCCAGGGTGGAGGTCTGGAAGACCTCTTCCCAGCGTTTTCCCTTGCGGTCCTTGGTGCCGGCTTGTCGCAGGACGAGCTCGCAGCCGTTCTCTGCCGCGGCGAGATCGAGAAGGTCGGGTCGGGTGACCGGCGCCGCATTGTCTTCGAGTTGCGATATGATGGCCTCGAGCTTTCTCTGGCGTTGGTCGCGATGACTTGCGTCAGGCATCAGGGCGCCAAGATTGACACGCGCAGGTCCAAGGAGGCTTTTGCTTCCCGTGGCGACGAGTGCCCGGAAGTCCGTGCGGATCTTATCGAAGCTCTCGTGCTTGTAGAGCGTGGCGGAATCTTTGTCCGCCGCGAAGAGCATTTCCAGGGCGCCGATGTCGAAGCGCCCGAGTGATTTCACAAAGCGAGCGAGGCTGACGACCTTGATATCAGGGGCGCCAGCCGGAACGGGAAGACTGTCGGGATTGTTGTCGAAGGCGAAATCTATCTCGCCCAGAAGGATTTCTTCCGGATGAGGCAGGCAGATCACGCGCAGATCGAGGTCACTGTCCGGTCCGTCCGTGCCATAGAGGCGGGAGCCATGCCAGACGACAAGGAGGGGCTCCCTGCCTTCAAGCAGACACCGCACATTGCGCATCAAGTCGTCTGGAGAGGAGGGATGCGGGGTTGCCATTCGATGTCCTGAAATTGGAGAAATTTATCTATCGCGAGATGTCTTGCAGGAATAGAGCCTCATGGAAGGGTCGGTAGCCATCCAGGCTTGAAGATTTTCAAACATGTCTCCGACCTCGAGGCCGCAAGCTGCCAGATCGAACGGGCAACCTGATGCGACGGGCACGAATGCGACGCTGGCCTGAAGGTCGGGTGCCGCGTCCCAGGTTTCAACATGGGCCTGAGCGCGCCGTAGAGACGGAAAGGTAGTGACTGCAGGCTGTCCTGCGGTGTCGAGAAGGGTCCAGAAACTCTGGGTTCCCTTTCGTCCGACATAGACGCCGAGATCGGGGTGCGTAATGACCCAAGGTGTCGTTTGATAAGAAATATTCGACATCGATAGACCTCCTTGCCTCCGATGTTCGGGATGAATACCCAAAGGTGATCCCGAATATCAGGGGCATGGAGGGTGCTGCCGGTTTCCGACCTGTCGCTGACGCATTTCCTCTCATGAAACAAAACCGTAAGGATATGAAAAATCCCGACCAGGCACAGGGCCGGGTCGGGATCGTCACGCTTTCTTGCGAGCATGGAAAAATCGTGGCCGGTGATTATCGGGCTCACCGGCCGGAAGCCAAATCCACCACTTTGAGGTGGGGAGGAACCGCGCCCGGCCGGACCGGGCGGCGGCGAAGTCCTGGGGTCTTAGAACGGGATCTCGTCGTCCATGTCGACCGAGGCCGGGGCCGATTGCGACTGACCGGCCGAACCCTGCTCGGCGCCCGCGTCGTAGCCCTGCTGGTTGCCACCCGAGGGGCGACCGTCAAGCATGTTCAGCTCCGAGCGGTAGGGGCGCAGCACGACTTCGGTCGAATAGCGGTCCTGACCGTTCTGGTCCTGCCATTTGCGGGTCTCGAGCTGGCCTTCGATATAGACCTTCGAGCCTTTGCGAAGGTAGTTTTTCGCGACGGTCACGAGGCCCGGGTTGAAGATTGCGACGCGGTGCCACTCGGTGCGCTCACGCCGCTCGCCCGAGTTGCGGTCTTTCCAGGTCTCCGAGGTCGCGATCGACAGGTTGACGACTTCGCCGCCATTGTCGAACGAACGCACTTCCGGGTCCTGCCCGAGATTGCCGATGAGGATCACTTTGTTCACGGAACCAGCCATTGGGATATCCTTTTCTCTGCTTGCTCTTGTTGGGATGTGTTCGCAGGAGCGATGCCCGCTTGCATGAAGCCAAGACGGGCACGAGGGACGAAGAACGCCTACCTTTCTCCTGCGGTTTTCATCTCACTGAGCAAGTGGTGGCAGTCAGTTCGCAACGGAAAGCTTTCCGCCGAGAAAATCCTCTTCCTGAAGATGCTCCTTGAGGAGAGGACGGCACGCGTCGACGAACATGGCAAGCGCCTCTTTCCCCGATCTCGTCGAAAGGAAGGATTCCACGCGCATCATGCGCTCGAGGGTTTTGCTCATGTCGTCGTTCGGCAATACCTCGAAAAGGGCGTCATGCATCATGCAGTCGCGGGCAATTTTTGCCAGGCGCGCCTCGAAAGTGGGTTGGCATTCCACGATCAGATCCAGCTTGGGATAGAGAGTTTGAGGGCTCATTTCCATCGTGACGCCGCAATGTGAGGGCCGTCCGGCCGGATCGCGTGCGAGAATTTTGCGCCAGGTCGCACCGCGCTCGGCCCATTGCTCTTCGGAGAGGTCGTCCGTGGGATCGGTGTTGTCCCACCAGGGAGCATAGGTCACGAAGGGTAGAGAGAAGAGTTCGTCGACCCAGTCCCCCTGCTCGCAATAGGCGTGCCCGAGGAGGGTCCCATCGATCGGGAAAAGGACGACAGAGAAACTGAAATCCACCTCGGGGTCACGATATCCGCTCGTGCGGATTTCCTTGCGCCTGGCTTCGATTTCATTCCATACATGACTGACGGGTGTGGCAATCTCCCGCGATTTTTCGCCTTTGCGCAAACTCAATGTCGCGCTTCGGTCGATGACCTCAACGGCCTTTTTGGCGAGGAGTACTGCATTGGCCCGGTGGCCGAGATGCTGAACGTGCTCACGAAAAGCCGCAAGATGGGTAAAGGCCGTGTCGAGGTCAGGAAGGTCGAGTTCAAAGGCTTTATCAAGGGCAATGGACATCTGTGTCACCTCGCATAGGGATGGCCAGGGGCGATAATTCCGAGACCCTCAAGTTTCAATATCAGCGCAGCGGGCGTGCGGCCGTGCTCGGTGACCAGCACGTCGATTGTCGCGTCGTCGCTCAGGAAGCGATGTGCCAGGGCAGCCTCTTCCTGACGGGTCCATTTTCTACCGCGCGCAAAGATACGCTCGCCCAGGGAAAGACCGTCATAACGCCGTATCCGGTCGTCGCTCTGCGAGGTGAGGGCCTGGAAGTCGCGCGGGAGTTTTATGGCAGCTTTCGCAGCAGGAGAGGGCTTCGATGCCTTTGGTTTTGAAACCGGCACCGGCGCGCGTGCCGCGGCGGCTTCGAGGGGCCACAAGAGATCCTTGAGCACCGCTGCAAGGGCTTGGGTGTCCTCCAGTGCGGAATGTGCGCCACGCGCGCCCCAGCGGTAGTTGATATGTGCTGCGAGACTTTCGAGTTTGTTGCCTCCAGGCGCGCCATGTTCGAGGGCGCGCGCCAGTTTCAGCGAGCAGGCGAAGCTGTGCTCGAACGGCTGGCCTGCGGCGGTCATCTCAGCCTCGACAAAACGCCTGTCGAAGCTGGCGTTGTGGGCCCAGATCGGCGTGGACGGGCAGCCGAGAAAATCAGAGAATTGTGCAGCGATCCGTGAGAAGACGGGTTTATCCTTGAGAAACGCCGTCGTGAGGCCATGGACGTTGGATGCCTCGGCGGGGACCTGTTGACAGGGATTGATATAGGCATGGAAGACCTTCCCCGAAGGCGTGCCGCCAATGAGTTCGATAGCTGCGAGTTCCACGATCCGGTGTCCCTGCTTCGGCGTGAAGCCCGTGGTCTCGGTGTCGAGGACGATCGCGCGCGATGGGATCGGGTCGAGATTGAATACGAGCTTTTTGGACATGCATGACTCCATGCCGGCAAAATGCCGGTTCGTGGAAAGGGAAATAGGGCTTTGCGCTCAGGCGCGCCGGAATGCCTGGGCGGTGTCGTGAATGCACGGAAACCGCCAGACATCGGCGCCTGAGAGAAGGTCCGGAGCGGGAAGGATTTCGCGCCCGATGAGCTTATAGAAGCTATCCGATCCGGTGCATCCACCTGGGCCCTCTCCAATCATGACGAGACGGTCTCCGGACTGCATTCGCAAGACAGCCTCGGACAACCAGTCTCCCCCAAGGCTTGGCCAGGACGACAGCAGGGTGCGGCCCGGATAGCGAGACTGCGCCTGTCGTGCGTCGAGGGCTTCGACCTCGGTCCAGCCGTTCTCGCGCGGCGAAATGTCGGTCGCTTCGATGTCTCCACCGGCGTCTCGAACAAGGCGAGACAGATATCCGGTTCCAGCTCCGACTTCGAGGATCGGCCCGATCCGGGCAAGTTGTTCGACAAGTTCGGGTGTGGGAACGCAAAAACCGAACGTGCCGATATACTGATCCCTGAAATTGAGCAGGCCGATACCGGAGGCGAAACTATTTATGTCGATGTTATCCTGGGCAAGCAGGTCTTGCGGATCGGTCACAGGGCGGCCGGGGTCGTTCGCCCAAGCCCGAAAGCCACGGAAAAATGCACCATCACGAAAATCTGCCATAGCCATGGAAATCAGGAGGTCGACATCCTCGTGAAGTCTGTTTGAATTGCCGCCGATGGGATTCCGGGTCATTTTCATCTCCTGCAAAAGCACCTTGTGCCGACGATGGGGAGGGGCGCAAGGGCATGCTGAGTTCAGGTTTGACGTCCTCAGGTAAAGGGCGAATTCGAGTGTCTCGAACCACTGAGACCAGCAGGATGCAAGCGTTTATATGGCGGACGTTCGGTCATCGGCAACCCCGAGGGAGATCGACGGAACGTCACCGTTGCGCGAATTAAGGTGAGTTTCGCTCATCACCTTCACCGCACTCCAGCAGGTGGTAGGTGTTTTGATCGATCTTTTGCACTTTGCAGCGATAGGTTTGGGAGAATGCATCTCCATCAAGGAGATCCGCGACGATACTGGCGTCCGGGGCTTTAACTCGAAGGATGCTGCCATCGTCAGTCTCCAGGCCATATAAGCCAGAAGATATCTGTTCTGCGCCAACAATTATGCGTTCGCCAACAATCGTTTGCTCGAAAGAAGCAGGTGGCTCCTTGGTGGTTGCATCTGCGGGGGACTGCAGCAGCAGGGAAAAGGCTGCGAGGGGGAGCGTGAAGCTGAGCATTGTCAGGCCTCCTTATCGCCAGAGATTGAAAAGGGATTTTGGCGCGTCGCAGCTCCCGAGATATCGCTTTCCGGTGCTGCCGTCCGACGTGCCGATTGCAAAAGTGGAACCATCGCCATTCCGGGCGACATATGTCACGAAGCCTGCGTCTTCGGTCACTTTGAAAAGGACCCGAACATAGGCTTGCCCTATTTCGGATTTCTCTTTAGGCACCAGTGTCGCGAGCGCAGGTCGTTCCGCCCCATTTCCAGGGACTGCAGAGATCTTCACATCCTGCCCGGGCCCTTTCTTCAGACCGCCAGGGAGAAGGAGGGTGAGGTTGGAGGCCGCTGCACCAGATCCGAAGTCACATTGCACGATGGCGGGCGTGCCGGCTGTCGCAATGTTCGGAATGATGAGCGCGGTAATTGCGAAAAGTGCGCCACGCAGTCTTTTGGACATGAGATTCATTTCCTGATGGAGGATTTATCAAGGAGATGGGTCTGGCGAAGGGCTGAGCGAAAACCCGGCGCTTTCGACAAAGAAAACGCCCGCGACCAGAGGCCGCGGGCGATACGGTGGGGTCACCGAATATCAACTCTCTTGAGAGCTGGCGGGACATCCAGACCGGCTTTTTTCAGGGCCGCGACGAGACGGCCAGAGAGAAGTAGCGGCGTGTCCCGCAGTCGGCTGTCGATCCAGAGATCGAGAGTGTCATGCTGGCTTGCATCTATCGGGATCTCGAAGTTTTTTACTGCTCGATTGTTGAGCGAGTTTTGCAAGATTTGCGGCATCAAGGAGATCAGGATGCTCGGCCGGTCTTCCTGCAGGACAGGGACATAACGTGTTTCGATGAGGCGGTCGTCAGTATCGACAACCATCATTGGTTTGAGCGTTGTCTTGCCAATATCGTGACCCCGGATGACCTCCGCCGCTCGCTCGGAGATCGTGATGACACCGCAAACGCGCTCAAAATCGCGAATTGTGGCGTCGTCTTGCGCCGCAGACAGGCGCGTAAGTGAGTAGACACGGAGGGGAGCCTGATCAGCGGAAGGAAAGTTCGGGTGCCCCATGGCTGAGGTCGAAAGCAGAATCTTCTCGGGATCGTCATTGATGTAGTGGTCTGGATAGCGAAACGGGAACCCGGTTTGAATCCAGACGACCTGCATGTCCCGGCGACGTTCCTTTATCGTCTCGCGTGAGATCATGCTCTCGTGAAACGGCTTTTCCTTGTCCAGGCTGAGATTGCTTTTCCTGGTCCGTCGGCTCGTATCATGGGGATATTCCGTAAGATGGGGGAATTCCTCGATCGCGGCCTTTGCCTGACTGCTCAGGATCAGGACCCGGTGACGGCTCAATCCGGCCTCGGCAAGGTCGTCGCCTTCGAGGTCTTTCGGTGTCGCCAGGCAGCAGTTTCGTGCGAGGGCTTTAGAGACATTTCCCCGCTTGATGCCAAGTTGCCAGGCTCTGGACGTGGCACCGGCCCGGATCGCAATTGCTGTCCCATCGGGCAGAAGAGAGAGCTCTTTCGCGCGAAGAGAAATCTCCTCTTTCCTGTTCGCGATCTGGTCTTTCTCGAGGCGTCGTTCGCGCTGCAACAGGGTTGCAAGGGTGTCGAGTATTTCAGTGAGACGTTCGGGAGAGCGCACGCCTTCCTCGATCAGCACCTCTTTCGGTCCACCCGCAAATAGCAAAGTGAGCCCCTGTGCCATGGTGTCGAGCTGAGCCTGGAAGTCAGCCCTGGTTCCTGACGAGGGGGATCCGGTTTTTCGGGCCTTGGTCAGGTATGCCGGTGTTTCGGGATCGCGCGGGATCGAGATGTGAGCATCATATCCCCAGGTTTTGGAGCGATGCCGGGGGCAATAGGAAATTCGAAGTCTGAGGCGAACTTCAGCGCGCGTGGCTTTGGGATAGACGACCGCGACCTTGAAATGGGGGCCGTGGGCGAGGCGCCACACTGAGCTGCTGATATCCTCATGTGCGAATGTCGGAACCCGTTGGGCGATATGCGCTTCGAGGATGTGCGTGTCTTCAACGAGATGGGATGACGCCGCTTCACGCGTATTGCAAGGATAGTAGAGCGTGAATTTCATGTAGCTGATCCTGTTGTTCGCATGGGGGAATTCCGCCCGAGCGTTGGGTCGGGCGAAATGTAGGTCCTGCGGCAGCAGTTCAGGCGGCCATGACCGGGTTTGACACTGCCAGGTGTCCGGCGTTTGCGGCCACGAGGGCCTCTGCAACCGGGGGTGAGACCGAGTTTCCGCACATGCGCGTCTGCTCGGATTTGGTCAGGACCCGGCCGTGCGAGCCCCGATCGAAGATGTAATCCGCCCGGAAGCCCTGGGCGCGATACATCTCGGGGACGTTGAGCATGCGCATCCCGATATCGGCGATGACGTAAGTCTGTCCGTCGATCGAGACCGTGGTGGGTTGGACCTGATCGAGCGTTGTCGATGTATCCGATGGTTGCACTGTTTGCGCGTCCAGATCGCTGCTGTTGTAGGACTGCAGGAATGTGGTGACGACCGCGCTATGCGTGCCGCCTGCGCAAAGCGTCGGATGCGGGGTGCGGATATCGCTGTCTCGACGATCGTTCCCATGAAGGGAAAGAAGCGAAGCTGTGACGATACCTTGTTGGGAGCCGCTCGTCGTCAGGGTCGAGAGCGGAGCATCCGCGGCGCGACCCGAGTTGTTGATCATGCCCGGGCCGGCATTGTGCTGTGCCAGAAAGGCGGTGATGACGCCATGCTTGGCGCCACCGGCCACCATCGTTCCGATCGGTGCATTTGGATCGAGGGCGCGAGGTGCTTGCCCTTTGCGCTCGCCATATCCGGTCTGAACAAGCGCCGGAAGGGCGTCTCCTTTCTCGGATTGCACGATATAGGGGTTGCGTGCATTGACGGCGTAACGCATGACGCCGCGCGCGATCCGGCGCAGAGTTGCAGGCACAAGCGGGCGGCGAACATTGATGCCGAGAGCATCCTTGATCTGCTCCTTCGTCTCGAAGATGGAAGGACACGGAACGCTCCAGTCGATGATATCCGCAGCTGTCCGGTAGCGTTTGAGCTCCCCGGACAGGACGCGAGGATCATCGGGGGCACCATGCGTGGGCTTCGGCCACACGATCGGTCTCCCATCGCATCTTGCAACCATGAAGAGGCGCTTTCGGATGGTGGGCGCTCCGAAATCGCAGGCACGGAGCTCGCGGAACTCCACGGTGTAGCCGAGGCGTTCAAGCTCCGAGACCCATTTACGGAATGTCTGACCTTTGCGTTTCTTGCAGGGGCGCTGATTCTCGTCGAGAGGACCCCAGTCGCGGAATTCTTCGACATTTTCCAGCATGATGATTTCGGGACGGACACGCTTGGCCCAGAGAACGACAACCCAGGCCAGGTCACGGCGCCCCTTGGAGACGGGCTTGCCACCTTTGGCTTTGCTGTGATGGGTGCAGTTATGCACCACGACGCTTTGCGCCACGTAGCTTTCGTCTTCCTCGACCGAGAGGTTGTAGACGATCTCCGTGCGGCCGGTTTCGCTCACCGCGTGAAGCGGGCACCAGCTGTGTCCGCCGTCGCGCAGACCTTCCGACGCGGCGGTCTTCGTGCTCCAGCGGAGCAAGTAAGCAGGTTTGCCCAGCGTCTCGAGAGACCGCTGGATATGAGCGGCGTAGCCGAGACTCTCGGCCAAGGATTTGAGCCCCAGGACCAGGGGCTGCGAGGTGCTTTGGGTCTCATGGGCCTTGTCGGCGACAGGACCTTCATCCTTGACGCCCAGGAAGCCTTTCAGGAGGGCGATCCGATAGGCCTCTTCCATGCCCAGCGCCCATCCCGGAACGCGTTTCTCTTCGCTTTCATCGCCGAACTGGCCGCGAAGCCACGAGGCGAGAGCTTTGCTCTCGATGCTGTCTTGATCATCGGAAGACGCGATTTCGCGATGCCCGCCGAGATCGATCGAGCCAGTTGCCAGGTAATGTCCGGCAATCCACATGACAGCATCGAGCGAGACTTGACCGTTTTGGAGCGAAGAAATTCCGGGGATAGGGAGGGGGTCGAACGTGTTGGGAGTTGCCAGGAAGCTGTTGGCGGTGTTCGAGGCTTTTCCCGTCAGGTCGGAGGCTTTGACCCAGCGGGGTGCCGACAGGGGCGCGGCATTGGTGCCATCGGCATTTCCGGCCTCGTCGGTTTGAGCGCTACGCACATAAAAGGGGTGTTCGCCGCTGACGAAAATCTCGGGAGATCCCTGTCCGGTGACGGACAGCAAGGCGCGCTTGGTCTGCATTGTCTTGGTGACCTTGCGCCAGCGGTTTTTATGGGTCAGGACGAGATCTCCGACGGAGATGTTCTCGATGGGGCGATACCCGGTTTCGGTCAGAATATGGGTTCCGGACGGAAAGCAGTCCGGCGAAAACCAGGCCAGGCCGACCCGGCGCCCCTTGGCGACGTCTTGCGGATCAGCGTGCCAGATATTGCAGTTGTAGTGGCGCGTGTTCGGGTGGTTCACCTCATGCATCGAGATGGCCGCGGCATCATGATTGATCGCGACATCGGGCGAGCGACCCAGCGCGGCCTCGATGCCGCTGGAGGCGCCCCCTCCGCCGGCAAAGCTATCAATGATCATGGGCGTGGCATCGACGGGACGAGCCAGCGGAAAGTCGAAGGGAAGCATGTTGGTCATGGAAAAATCCTCACTTTACGCGATCGAAGTCGCCGATGTCAGGTTTCAATGGGAAACCATCGACCTCACGCGCCTCATGTGGCGTGACGCGTGAGGTCGATGTGACAGGAAACTGTCCGTGTCAGGGGAATCCCTGATGTCTGGTTTTCGAGAAGATGTGCTCGATCAAATGTCGAACGAAATGCGACCCGTGGGAGGAAGGAGGACAGCCGGGACCGCGTGATCGGCGATCACGAGATCAAGATGCGAGAGAGCCTGCAGGCTGGCATGAGAGCTGGGCGGAAACGGCAAGGCGTTGCGATAGAGCAGAGCCTCGATGGCCGGGGCATGATGAGCACAGGCTTCAGGGACGAATACGCTCAGTGCGCCGCCATTGGGAGCCGTGAAGTCGTAGTGACAGATCATCTCCGGCGTGCCGGCCTCTTGCAGGTCGGCCAATCCCTTGGCGACATGGAGCATTGCCGGGGCGATTTTCGAGAAGCCACGATGCCAGCGCTCGACCTCGGCAGCATCCGGTGTCTCGGACCAGTCTTCCGGAAGGATTTCGGCATCATATTCGAATTCGATCCAGAACCCGATCCGGGCAGGCGTCTCGCCTTTGGAAGAGAGGCCGACAAGAAAGGTCGTTTCCTCTTCGAACAGGGATTCATGCGACGATACGAGTGAGCGGGCGGTTTCGATATCGAACCCGTTTTGGGAATACCACCTGGAGGCCCGGGTCGCCTGGCAGTCGACGTCGCCCCAGCGATCGGAGAGAAATACTCCGGGTAGCTCGGTGATGACCCTGATGTTGTAGAGGTCTTGCATTATTGGGATGTCCTTGTGTGGGGTGTCTTCAGGAGTGCTGTGGCGTCGAGCGTGAAGTCGGAGGCGATCCAGGCGCGTTGAAGGCGCTGCAGCTCAAGGCCCAGGGCCGGGCCTGTAAAGCGCGGCATGAGATCTCGGGCGCTGACTGGAAAGGTCGCGGCCTCGGCGCGTTCCAGATCGCGGTCACTGGCCGGGGGTGTTTCCCCTGCGGCTGCACGAAGGGCGATGACATCACGTGCGGTGCATACCCCTTCGCGCCAGGCGATTTCCCGCGGATCCGTTACGGATTTCGCATGTTCGAAAAGCCGCAAGAGACGTTTGCAGTCACTGCGAGACAAGCGAAGCAGGTCGCCTGTGACAAAGTTCATGGCAACAAGCCGCCGTAAGGGATCAGCAGTGATGCCGAGAGACTTTTCGGCGCGCACGAGATCGGCGAGGCGAGATGTCTCCGCCTGTGGCAGAACACGGTCGAGGACGCCCGCGGATGCCATGATCTCGACGACATGAGTGGGATCTGGTGTCGCGAGGATTTTCAGGATTTCGGAGCCAATGCGTTCCCCCGAGAGGGAAGAGAGCCCGTCGAGGTTGCGCATGATTGCGGCCAACGCATCTGGATCCGGCTCGACGGTTCTGTCGGCGTATCTGGCAGAGAAGCGAAAGAAGCGCAGGGTGCGAAGATGATCTTCCTGGATGCGCCGATCGGGGTCTTCGATGAAGCGAATGCGTCGCGACAGGACGTCTTGCAGGCCCTCGAGAGGATCGACGACGGTCCCGGACCGATCGACATAAAGGGCATTCATCGTGAAATCTCGACGCCTGGCATCCTCGGAAATATCCGAGGTGAAGGCAACGACGGCGCGGCGGCCGTCCGTTGCTACGTCGCGGCGAAACGTCGTGACCTCGACAGGCTCCGCATCGACGAGGATGGTAACCGTGCCGTGTTCGATGCCGGTGGGGATGACTTTGAGGCCTCGTGCCTCGGCAAGTTCGGTAACGCGCGCGGGCAGAGCGTCGGTTGCTGCGTCGAGATCGGTCACGGGCAGCCCCATCAGGGCGTTGCGCACCGTTCCGCCGACGAGATAGGCGGAGTGACCGGCGTCTTCGAGAAGGCCAAGGACCCCCTGCGTGGCAGGGTGGGTAAGCCAGGGGCCTGTGATTTGTAGGGAGGGCTGAGTGTGGGTCATTTTGATCTCCGCGATCAGTTGTGCGACCCCGCATGGGGTACGAGGTCGCGCAACGCCGTCAGGCGTCGTCTTCGTCGTCTTCTTCCGCGCGCGTCTCGGCGCGCGCGATCTCGTAAGCCCTGGCGATGTCGGGTTCCGTTTCCAGGGCTCTGAAGATTGCGTGTTGGGGTTCCTCGCTTTCGTCGGCGAAGACGTAGGCATCCATCCAGCCTTGGGCGTCGTCGATGCCTTGTTGATAGGCGGTGAGTTCCGCATGGGTGTCGAATTCGACGAGCGAGAGGTCTCCGGAGACGATGTCTCCGCAGCTGTCGATGATTTCGTCGAAATCACTGACTCTGCGCGTCATCTCGGAGCCGAAGGCCATGATCGCTCGTGCCTTATTCGGTGGCTGGGTGGTGTTTTCCGAACTCTTGAGCGAGGCCATGAGGGCGGCGCCGGTGGCATAGCCGAGAGCTTGAGCGATTGCCTCGATACGCTGTGCGTGTCCGAGGGTGGAGAAATCGAGTTTGGCGAGGGCCGAGACATTGCGGCGCGTAAGGGGGTGGGGCATGTTAAATTCCTCGTGTCGATTGATGCGTGTCATCGCGATCACCGGAGGGTCGTGAGATCTCCGGAAGGAAGCGGGCTCCATGGCTCCCGGGCGATGCCGCAAAGGGTCGACCGAGGCTGAGGTGAGGCGATGTGCCTCGAGAGAAATCCGACCGTTTGGCACAGTTTCTCATGTGAGGAACCGGAGCCGCCGGGCTGGTCGGGGCCTTGTGGCAGGACTGCCTGTAGTCTCAGCAGTTCTGGCAAAAGGTCCTGGAAGTGGGCTCAAATCATCCTGTGTTTCACGGATATCCCCCTGCTATCAAGCGAGGGGGTCGGATGCCTGCTCATCACGACGCGTCGCGTTCTTGACGATCTCGCGATGCCCGGACACGAGGCGGCCGGCATCGAGGTCGTCGGAGACCTCATGCAGAGAATATTTGCGCCCCATGCGCGCAAGCGTCGTGTCCACTCCGTCGAGGTTGCTGCGGGCATTGGGTCGACATGTCCGGGACGGGTTTCGAAGCCTGCGCGCGGTCGCGACGAGCGTGGTGCGATCTTCGATCGTCATTTCAGTGTTTTTGGAGGGCAGGGCGTCCATGAGAGCATGGCGGGCCAGTTCGCGGATCTTGGAGATGGCGATGTCATCGAGCTGTTCGATCTCGCGGATCCGTTTGGCGAGGCGGGCGTGCTCTTCGGCGCTTTGGTCTTGGCGTCGAGGCAGGTCTGCGGGAGAGGGAATCTGTCTCTTCATCTCGAACTCCTGGGGTGGCGGTCAGGAGATGGTGCCGTTTTGAAAAAAACGTGTCGGCCGCATTATGAATTTCGAGACATCGTCGTGCGAGGTTTAAGACATAGGAAAAGCCCGCGGCGTTGGGCCGCGGGCTTTGTTTCGGTTATTTCCAGGGATCGAAGGCGGCGACTTCGAGTGGAAGGTCGTCTGGATCGACGGGGCCCTCGAACTCAATCAGGTGTTGCATCGAGGGTTGCTCGTCGTCGTCATTTTCATAGAGGCGGTAGCCGTCCGCATTGAGAACCATGATCTCGAAATCGTCGGGGCGTGTAATCGCGACATTGCCGTGAAACTCGTCGAGGACGGCGCTGGCAATTTGTCCGTGCTTGATCTCGGCGTCCGCATCGATCGAGACGATCCATGTGCCGGAAACATCGTGGTCTTCCGGAGAAGTCGGCGTGCCGTTTACCTTGATATAGTAGATATCGCGGTTCATGAGGGAGCCTTTCGATCAAGAAGGGGAAAGGAGCGGCGGGCCGCTATAAGAACGCTCGGGCGCGCTCGCCGAGCAGAGAGGAGAGAGTCTGGTGTGCCTGCAGTTTCTCATGCGCTGATCCGGCAGCAGGAAGAGAGGTGTCCTTGAATAGGATTTCCCGATCGGGGCCACACAGGAGGCTTTCAGGAAAACCAAGTTCTGGGGCAAGAAGAAGCTCTCGCAGCGCGGATGCGATCCCCGCGCGGTCAGGAAGGGCTACTGTCTGGTTTGTTCTGCTCCCCTGGCGCCAGGGCGTCCTCGGCGAATGTCGCTGAATGATGACTGAAACTTGCTTCATGCCGTGCGTGCGTGCATGCAGAGCCACGAGTGCGCGCACGCCTGCTTCGAGACGTGCATGTGCACAAGGGTAATCTTCAAGCGAAGGCCAGAGGCTGAACGGCGCAAAACGGGATCCCGAGGGAGGACGTTCGTGCACGCGCGGATCAGCGACAGGCGGAGCACTGAGAATATCCTCGGCGGCCTCTTCCATGTTGGCAACGAGAATGTCGCGAATGGCTTCGTTGCTGCTCTCAAGCGCCATACCGGGCATCTTGGAGTGATCGATAATACTCCAGAACAAACCTTCCGTGCGAGGTTGCAGGCGCAGTCTGGGTGCGGGCGAGAATGGGTCTTCGCTCTGGATCCTGGTATCGAGAGTCTCGGAGGGAAGAGTCATGACGGCCGGCAGTGCCTCCCAGAAGGAGTCTCCTTCACGTATCAAGACGCAGGAAAGGTCGTGAAAGTAGTGAAGATGAAGTGGGCGACCGGTTTGCGGGCATTGAGCAATCGGCAGGACAGGGCCGTTTGCGAGGGGAGGCTGATCGGTCCCCCAGAGGTTTCTCTCGGGCATGGTCTCAAAGCGCAAGGTCGGTCGCAGATCTTCAAAGCGAGGGCCCTGGATTGCCTTCAGCCAGCGGTGCGCCAAGGCCTCGGAGTTGAGGACATGTCGGAGGAGCGAGTGTCGCGGTTCAAAGAACATTCGGTGCCTACCTCCGTAGATTTCTCGATTGTATGAAATGGGTGCGCCAGACGTAAAGTAAGGTAGCGGACAGGAAGCAGGAGAGAAATACGTTTGCGAAGCGTCGCTTCCCGTCCGCGCATGATGTGGCGGACGGGAGCGAGGCTCACTCTTCCCAGGCCATCATGCCGGGCAAGACCGGAAAGAGAGCGCTTTCGATGCTTCGAGAGATCTCATTGCGCCAGATTTCAAGTTTCATCTCGCCATGAGCCGAGAGGTCCGGGCAAAGCTTTTCGAAAAGGCGAGGGTAGCCATTGGAGTTGATCGAGGAATCCGCGTCCTCGACATAGCGTCTTGCTGTGTCTTTCTCCGAGGCGATCGCATCCTCGGACCAGGGGATGAACCCGTTGAAATCGAGGTCCCATGGGCGATGAAATTGGCCGCAAAGCGCGTATGTGGCAATGACGCTCATGCGAGTGTCGTCGGGGTTGCAGGCGATCAGGGAGAGATGTGGTTTTGCGCCCACAGCGTCGCGGCGCCGCATGCGATAAAACCCGGTCACGCGCACGCGATCACCAGTCTGACGGTCGACGACGCGATCGGTGATGTCGAGGCAATAGCGTCCGGCGCCATCTCTGAGGCGGTTGGCTGGAGTCATCGTCTGCTCCTTACGGGCTGGAGATGATAGTCGCGACAGGCGGTTACAGACAAGTTCAAGAATTTGTCTGTAACCGCTTCGACTTCGTTCAATCAGTGCATACGCACGGCATCGCGCGCCAGCGCGAGATAGGGGTCGAGAACGAATTCCTTGAGGATGCGCGGGACCTGGATTTCGCCCTTCCAGGCGAGCTCCGGGTTCTCGAGAAGCGCATCGAGATAGCCGATCGTGGTGGAGATCATCCAGATATCGTCCTCGACATTGTCGAGATGCGGATCGACCTCATCGAGATAGGACCGGAAGTAGGCATAGAACGACTCTTCTGGCGGCTCGAGATCGTGATGAACGGCCTGAAGAATGAGTGCCATCCGGGCGCGCGTAATCTTGGCTGCCCAGCTCAGTTGGGCGCAGGGGATACCAGCGCCGTAGGGGACATGTTCGATCTCGAGCTTGGGGCGGGTGGTGGCTTCCTCGTAGGAAGAGAGAACCAGCATCGCCTGCTCGGAGAGATCGGCCGAGGGCTGCTCGTCTTCGATCAGGGCCTTGACGGAGGAAAGTTCCTCACGAACCGTGGAAAGACGCGCGATCTGCTCCTCCCTGGTGATATCTGGGTGATTATCGGAGCCTATGAGGGTCTCGAAGTGAAGCTCGGCCCTGTTCGTGCCCCCAGAGAGGTCCTCCATCTTCGTTGCGAGATCGGCAATCGCGCGCCCGAGGGTGTCGATCGTGATCGTGAGGAACAAAGTTGACATGTGGGTCTCCTTGTCTTTCCCGTATTCTGTGAAGATAGGTCCGAACCCGTTCGGCCGGTTACGCGAGCGCTTGGGGGTGACCTGGATCGTCGAGGACAAGTTCGATGTCGTTGAGATCGAGGGTGATCATGCGCTTCCAGAGCCACTCGAGTTTGTCCATGGCGCCACTCAGCTCCGACTGCTTCTTGAGTTTTTCATGAGCGCTGTTGGCCTTCGGAAGGATGAGCGAGCCCAGCGCCGTTCGATCGCTCGCAGAAAAACCCTCGCCGATAGGGTCGCTTCTGTCGTGCTCGAGGAAGGTGGGAACATATTCTTGAGCAAGGACGCAGAATTCAGGCCGCCAGTAGAGGCTCATGAAGCGATCCGCCATTCGGTTTGCAAGTAGCGTGCCGCTCGCAGGAAAGGGGTGAGCGACGAGCGATTGTTCGGCAAGATCATCCCTCGCCCACGCGACGACGATCTTGGAAAAAGCATCACTTCCTCGGGTGGTGAGGCATTGCTGGAAAATGACAGGATCGGGATGCAGGTTGATGTTTTTATCGGCGATGCAGCGGTCGCCATCTTTTCCGACGACATGGAAGCGAAGTTCGAAGAATTCCGCGGACTTGCCTGGCTCCGAATATTCGAGAGAGGCGAAAGCTTCGCGGAAAGCGGCGTCGGTTTTCGGCTCCAGGAAGGTGCCTTCGTAGACGGGCATATGGAAACGGCGGGACATTTAGTCTCCTTTGTGTGACGAGTCACTGTGTTTGAATGCGGTGGAAATCTCGGCTCATTTGGTCTTGCCAATCGTTCCATCCGGAGAGGTCTTTCAAGAGCCCCTCGAGATCATGACAGGCTTCATGGAGGGATATGAGCCCGTGGTTGCTTGAGAGCCTTTCGAGAAAATAAGTTCCTCGTTCACCGGGGGACTTGGCTTTCTCGAGGATATCGCGCGGCTTCAGCCCCGCCAGGATCAGAGCGGCGACCTTGAAACGATCCGTTCTATCACTGATCATTGGGGCGACTGCCTCTGAAATGGCGGGCGCATGATGTCGGACCTGAATGCGTAGAAAATCAGCCACTACGTCGACTGCTGTGGGTGACGTATTGCGGAAACGGATGTCCAGGATGCTGTTGATGTCCATTGCCTCAAGAGCGGTGCTTGGAGCGATGCGCTCGAAGAGGAGGGGTTTGAGGCGATCTTCCCCTGAGAGGATTTCGCGAAGCATGGGGAGTAGGCAGCCGGCGGGCGAGAGGCGACGATCGAGAAGGGCAACAATCGTTTCGAGATCGGCGGCCTGAAGAAGGCGCGACCAGTCGATTTCGCTGAGAATGCGTTTGCCGACCGTCATGGTTTCGAGATGATCGACGAGAGCGAGCGAGCCGCAGCTGTAGATTTCGCACGCGATAGGTGGCAGGCGACTGATTTCCTCATCGATGCAGGTAATGGCGAAGGCTTCGGTCATTGCACGCAGGTCGCGTGACTTGCGGGCCGCGAAGCTGTTGGGGCGTCCCTGCCGTTCAATGCGTCCGCATTCGGCAAGTGTCGCGCACATGGTATCGATGAGAGAGGTAATGCTCGCATGGCGTTTCGACATGGTGATCCCTCAAGTTAGGTTCGAGTAGCGACGCATGTGCGCGGCCAGTTCCGCGCGGGCGTGTCCAGATCGAATGAGCGGGGCGGATACCTCGGAGTGATGCATTCGTTCACGGGGATGACGCCTTGCGAGGGCCGCCTTGATTTTGCCAAAAGTCGACGGGCGATTGAAGGCGTTCAGGTCCTGGCGGTTAAGCAGGGCGCCTTCGTTCGGACGACTGAGAAGAAGAAGTTCTCCATGTCCTTCTTCGACCAGAAAGGAGACGACAACCTGAACGGAGGATGGCGCCTTGTCGTCGAAGGCCGCTTCGAGGAGATGGAATCGCAAGGCGTCAGCTGCATAGGCGAGCAACGCACACTCGGCCGGATCTGTTGCAGTGACGGTGAGGTCGGGCGAAATGGCGACACGACCGGGAGTTTCGAGAAGTGCGGACACGATGGCGGGATCGATCATGATGTCGCTCCGTCGGTATGGTTTTGGAGAAATTCGGGTGTCGAAAGCTGCGTGGCCCCGCTCCATGAAGGAGGCGGAGTCACGCGGCGCAAAGACGTGTGAGATCGAGGGTGGTCAGCTGGCGAGCTGGAGATGAAGGCGCCGTGGCAAATCCATCATCAGGTGCAATGCGCGATATTCGTCGTCCCTCAAGGCATCAGGATGATCGGGAAGCAAGGTCGCGCGATATTCGGGAATGACGCAGAAAGCGCGATGAACGTGCCCCGCAGATATTCCAGCCTCTCGGGTCAGCAGGGCGTAGACCTGCATGAGCGCGAAGATCAGGTCATCTGCATCCGCTTCACTCCAGGATGCAAAGCAGGCGCCATGGCTCCAGTGCAGGGAGGCCGGCGCGTCATGTCCAATCGGACAGACAAGGACACGCGATGAGAAGTCCGAGTGGATGACGGCTTGGCGCAGAGGAGTGAGCATCGAAGGATCTCCGAGACAACAGGACGGAATCGTACCAACAGTGCACAGGGAAGGATTCCCCTGGCGGCGTTTTTTCCGAGACCTGTTGCCTCAACGACTCTATTCACTTCTGCCGCGGTGAAACCCCGAGGTTTTCGCGAACCGCCTCATAGGCTTTGCGCAACCCTTCGGGAACGGGGTCTCCTCTTTTTTCGAAGACTTGAACCGAGTTTTCCAGCCGAACAAGCTTTTCGCGACGCTCTTGCTCTGACCGATCGGGTCCGCCCATGAAGGCTGTCAGGTCCGCGTGTGTCATGTCAAGAACGGCGGGAATATTCGGAAACTCCGACAGGATTTTCAAATTCGGCGTGCCGAGATTCATTGAGGCGGAAGGCAAATCTCTGGATCCAGGACCCGGCCTTTTTGGCGTCTTCGTTCTCGCAGAGCGCATGACGGGGATGCCAGCCGGCGGCAATCAGCAAGGCAAGGCTTCGGGCACGCTTCTTTCGAATGAGTTCGGAGATTACTTTATGCCATTGCTGGCTGGAGAAGTCCGCTGCCTGCAGGAAATCCTCGATTGCGGGCGCAGCCTCAGGCCCTGCCTCCTCAAGAGCAGAGCTGCTTTCGATCCGGAAAAGGAGAGCTTCTTCGCTGTCCTGGCAAAGGTGTCGAACGCGCTCGAGCAAGGCGATATCTCCCGATGCGATCGCGGCGCTCACCAGCCTGCCGGGGCGAGCCGGCAAACGGCCGGCTGGATGATGTGCTGCACACAGGTCGACCAAAGTGCGGCGGTCGCCGGGGGCGAAATCGGTCAATTCCACGCAATCGATCGGCGCAACGGGATTGAGGTCGATATCGGTGAGGTCATCCAGGAGATCATGGCCCACGGCATCGAGATACCGGCGAAGGAAGTCAAACGGGATATGGCGCGGGCTGGAAAGGAGGGCTTTCAGGATGGAGGCGGTGCGCGGAGCTTTCTCGATCCGCTGACCGAGTTCGAAAAGCACGAGATCTCGATATGCAGAATCTGCCGCGGGATCGGTGTAGCTGATCATCGCCCGGAGGATATTAAGGGTATTGAAGGAGGTCTCTTCGGTCATATCTGGCCTTCCTTTTCTCGGTGAGTTTCTTTTGGACGACGAGAGCAGTCAAGGGACCGGCTTGTGATAAGAGGGCTCAATTCACCTGACGCATTCCGTCCGGTGGGAGCCTTAGACACTCAGACCTGTCGCGTGACGCGCGGCAGGTCTTTGCTATTGTTCAATGAATCGCGGTGGTCACATCCACACAAAAATACCGGAAATCCGAGAATTTTTTCTCGGAGCCCGCTTCCACCGGCGTGATCGAAGAAACTTCCGAGATCTCGGACATTTATTCTTCTGATCCCAGAGATACAGCCAATATTCTTCAGCCACAAGCTTGACCTTCGCACGAGGCGAAGATCGCGGACGAATGTCCGTATCGACTTCAATCCATGCGGATTTTCTGCTTTCTGGTCGGAAAACGACTCAAGGCAGAGCCGCGGATATCCGAGGTTCTGATGGCAGGCTTGGCGACATTCAACTTCAAGCTCTCGCAGCTCTATCCGGGTGCGGGAGATCATCGCATCAACACTTGCGCCAACCCAGACTGCTCGAACTTCGGGCAGCCACTGACCGATCGCGCAGCGCGCAAGGCCATGTGGAAAGAAAGGCGGCCGGACCTCACCCCCGAGCAGCTGAAGTTGGTCGAGATGCATGGGCCAGGTGCCTACAAACTCGCCGGGGCCGACAAGAAGCAACGCCGCGTCTCTCGCACTTTCACCTACCAAAACAACCCGCATGTCTGGTCCGATCAGCGCACGGTCCGGTGCCTGGGCCAAACCCACGAGGGGCACACCTGCGACTCTGGCTTCTCTATCCTGTCGCCGGATCATCTCGATGAGGAGATCGACAGGCTCCGAAACTTCAACGGTGTTCTCGACGGGCCCTCCTGCGGAGCCTGTGGCAAGCGATTTCTGGATGAGCCTGATGAGTTCGCCCTGGACGGCGTCCATGAGCGATCAAAGGATCACGAAGGAAAGCCTCTTCGCAGGAAGAAGACGCCCTCGTCCCTTCGCGTGCTCCACAAGCCCTGCCGGGGAAAGAAGGGCGCGCGCTTCTCTGTTGCGCTGCCTCATGCCGGACAGAAGACAACCGCCGACAACCTCAAGATTCTCGGCGCGGTGCTGAACAGCGCAGGGATCGTCGATATTCAGCGGATCATCGGAACCGCTTCGACCGGCAAGAAGATCGGCATGTCGCGGATATACGATCGGATTGAATGGCTGGAAGGTGTCTTCCTCGCATACGAGCGAGAGATGCTGCGTCGTTGGAAGGACAAGGTCGAACGAAGCGGTGCAGCCGTAGAACACCTTCTCAGCCATGACGATATGGTCCTTTCAGTGAACTGGGAGACCTCGACAGATAGGCGGATCTCAAAGCTCAACTGCGCGATCACCGCAGATGCCCGAAGTGGATATGTCTATCGGCTCGATGTCGATTTTGACCCGCGCGCCACTCCGCTGGACACGTTCAACGCCACATATCTCGATCAGAACGGAATGCCCCAAAATCTTGAGCAGCAGTATCCGAACAGCAAGTTTGGATCGGCCCCAAAGTTTTCATGGCAACGGCCAACCGGCCGGTATCACGAGCCACAATTCTTCGCAGCCTGCGTCAACGAGATCAAGGCATTCCAAAGCCGGGCAAAGCGACGCTTGCCGAAGAAGGATAAGAGCCAGCAGGCCGCGCGATCCGCATTGATAAAGCGGACGAAGGGCATGATCGCCAACATTCGGATGATCTCGGAGGGGTGGTTCGGATTCCCCATCGACGAATCCGAGGAGCGTGGCTCGTTCAAGGGTATGACGACGAGGGACACCTATACCAAAGGGGCGCATTTCGTTCTCCTGAAGGAGATGCTCCCGCGAGGCTCGATCGTCCTGACGACGGAGCAGGAAGGGACCTTGCCGCCCCTTCTTCCGCATATTTTCGAGGAGGAGATCCGCGAAGACCGGTTCGCCTGGATGGCCATGACGTTCAACAAGAAGGCTACCAAGCCGGAGAAGCTCGGCAAGGTGAAGGAATATCGCAAGGCGCGAAGACAGTTCCACAATGACGGAATGTATACTGGGCGTTTCGACTTCGGCACGGATGCGCAGGCGGTGAGTGAGGCGTTTATCGCCACCAAGATGGAAACAGCACTCAGGACAACTGCTGCGGCGATCCAGATATCGAACTACCAGTCCAAGGCCTTCCCTCTGCTCTGGGTTCGATCTGCGACGCAGGCGAGCGGAGAGATCGACAAGATCGTCGGATTCCCCATTCTGCCACGCCACCTGCGCAGGACGTTGAAAGATCTGCCATTCGATCAGAAAGATCTGAACCAAGATCTACGCGAAGAGCTTGCGCCGTGGGTCTACAAGGCGACGCTTCAACCGGTTAGCTCCTTCATGAACTCGCTACGCGAGAGGATGAGCGTTGCCGCCCGGGCCGGCAGTGGAGGCGCCCGCGTCGGCGGCTCCTACATCCAAGGCGCGATCTTCAATCCACGAACCCTGATCGCGCTCCTGAACATCTATCGCGTTCATTACAACTTCTTCGAGCCGCGGCCCTATGCATGCCCCTACGAAGAGATCGACGATCTGATCGATCCTCCGAAGCTGACACCGCGCGCGCTGCGAATACCGGGGACTGACGAGTTCGTTGACCTCCCGCCCCGGGCGCGGCGCTCCCGCGCCCGCATGACTCCCGCCATGCGTCACGGCATGGACGCCTTCACGAAGCGGAAGGATGGCACGCAGGACCCGCCCGACATCTATCGCATGCTGTATCGTCCATGGCTCTACATGGGGACCAAGCTCGGTGCCCGGTTCGAGCGATCCAGGGGAGGACGACCAAGGCAACAGAGCCTGGCTTCATAAGCTATGTGTCTGACGCAGAAATATTTTCGCTATGTTAGCATCGGGCCAATATCCTGTATGAAGCTCATGCACGCCTACGGGCCAAGAAAAACGAGACGCCGACACGATGAATGACGAGTTCAGACACCTCCCCCCACTGGAGGCACGGGGCCGAGACCGTGTTCGAGATCTTGCCGAGGTATTCACCGCCGAACGCGAGGTTGAGGCTATGCTCGACCTGGTTGCCGATAGTGCCGCGAGTATTGAAGCCCGCTTTCTCGAGCCGAGTTGCGGCAATGGCAACTTCCTCGTAGCGATCCTTCAGCGCAAACTCGCCACGGTGCTGCGTAGACACAAGAAGCAAAAGGCCTTTGAGTTCAACAGCCTGAAGGCTCTCGCCTCTATCTATGGCGTCGATATCGACGCGCACAATGTCAGAGAAGCGCGTGAACACATGAAGGTCTTTATGGTGCGATTTTATTCGACACACATGAATACCAGCAGGCAGACTGATGGCTATGTCGCCGCAATTGAGTATATTCTACAAAAGAACATCATCGTAGGGGATATGCTAAAAGGCGTCGACGACATTGCTTTCGTCGAATTCTCATCCCCAAAAATCAACAAGTTCCAGCAGCGAACGTTCAAGCTGTCGGACATGATGACTACGGAGAACTTCGACTGGCGAGGTCCGCCGTCGATTGATGAGGTTCCTATGAAGAATTATTGGGAGTTAGGGGTATGATAGCTGATGGGATACTGGCACCGCTGCGTCAGCCGGACATCTTGGACTGCATCGCCAATCTAAGCTCCGATGAAGTCTTCACACCACCGGCTTTGGCCAACCAAGTTCTGGATCTCCTGCCGTCGTCAATCTGGAGCGATCCAGGCATCACCATTCTCGATCCCTGCTCGAAATCTGGCGTATTTCTCAGGGAAGCTGCGAAGCGTCTCATGACGGGCCTCATTGAGGCATTCCCCGACGAGGAGGCTCGAAGGGAGCATATTTTCCAGAACATGTTGTTCGGCATTGCCATCACCGAACTCACGGCGATGATTTCAAGACGTAGCGTCTACTACACCAAAGACGCGACAACCGAATGGTCGATCGTTCCTTTCGATAATCCCCAAGGCAACATTGAGTTTCAGCGCGGAAATCACAGCTACCAATCCGGACGGTGCGTTTATTGCGGTGCCCCCGAAGGAAGTCTTGATCGGGGTGAACACCTCGAAAACCACGCATACAAGTTTATCCACCTCCCGCTGGAAAAGGTGAAAGAAATGAAGTTCGACGTCGTCATCGGTAACCCGCCCTATCAACTCAAGGACGACGGATATGGCGCGAGTGCATCCCCGATCTACCATCATTTCGTGGAGCGCGCGAAGGCGCTGAAGCCCCGATACCTGTCAATGATCATCCCTGCCCGCTGGTATTCCGGCGGCAAGGGGCTCGACGGCTTCCGCGCGTCCATGCTGAAGGATCACAGGATGCGAGAGCTTGTGGATATGCCTAAGCTCTTCGACGCCTTCCCGGGCGTGAAGATCCGGGGCGGCGTCTGTTATTTTCTTTGGGATCGCGAACACGACGGTGAGTGCACCGTGCGGACGCTGTGGGATGGAGAGCAGGTTGGCGATGCCCGCCCCCGATATCTCGATCAATACGACGTCCTGATCCGTCGCAACGAGGCAGTATCAGTTCTGGAAAAGGTGAAAGCGTATCTCGTCAATGGCGAGCCCGAGGGCACGTTTGACAGGATAGTATTGAGTTCGAAGCCGTTCGGCCTGAGGACGAACTTCCACGGCCAGAAAAAGCCAGAAGGGCTCGACGATCCTATCCGGTTCTACGGGTCAAAGCGGATATCATGGGTTGAGCGCAACGCTATCACCCAGAACCAGCCTGCTATTGATCAGTGGAAGGTCCTGATGTCGGCAGTGCAGGGGACCAGCGCCGCCATCGAGACAAAGTTTCTGAGCAATCCCATCGTCTCCGGTCCCGGCGAGGCTTGTAGCGAAACATACATTGTTGCGGGTTCATTTCCGGATCGGGAAACAGCGGAGAACTGCGCGAGTCTCCTTCGGACGCGTTTCGCGCGGTTCCTTGTCTCTCTTCGGAAAGCAGCACAGCACGCGTCCAAGGACGTATACGCGTTCATCCCCTTGGTTCCCCTCGATAGAGCCTGGACCGACCAAGACCTATATGAGCGCTATGGATTGAACGAAGAGGAAATCTCCTTCGTCGAGCACACCGTGCATGAGATGGCTCCCCGCGAGCCGATCGCGGCGGACGTTGGCTGAGAGGTGAAGAGCATGGACGGAGATCCGAGAGTAGAGGAAAGCAGGTATTTCGGCCGGATCGGCATCCCGAAAATCTACGCTTATACGACCCTGCATTACAGCGAGACGCCATGGGAAGGAGCGCGAGACGGCGCGGGCCTCCTGAAGGTCGGCTACACCGAGAAGGAGGCCGTCGATCGGATCTGGCAACAATTCCCCACTGCAACTCCCGAAAAGCAGCCATTCTCCATCCTGCTGGAGGATCAGGCGATCACGGACGACGGCGGGTTCTTTCGCGACGGCGCCGTCCACAAGCTTCTCGAAAAGAGGGGTGTTCGTCGGGTCAACGGTGAATGGTTTGAATGCACCGTAGAAGAGCTCAAGGAAGCCCTTATCGAGATCAAGACCGGTCGGCGTGCGAGCTCGTCCGGGCGACACCAGGATTTCGGGATGCGTCCGGAACAGAAGGTCGCCGTTGACACAACAGTCCGATACTTCAGAGATCAGGAGTCGAAGGCAGAAGGCACTGGAGATCGGCGAGCCTCGCACTTCCTTTGGAATGCGAAGATGCGCTTCGGCAAGACCTTCACATCCTACCAGCTTGCCAAGGAGATGGGATGGAAGCGCGTTCTGGTCCTCACCTACAAGCCGGCCGTGGCCGATGCTTGGCGGGAAGATCTGGAAAGCCATATCGACTTCGATGGCTGGCAGTTCCTGGGTCGAGATGAGACCTTCGAGGACATGGACGAGTCTCGACCGATCGTCTGGTTCGCTTCGTTTCAGGACATTCTCGGCCGCACATCCGATGGCAAGATCAAGCCGAGGTTCGAAGCCGCGCACTTGATCGACTGGGACTGTGTCATCCTCGACGAATACCACTTCGGCGCGTGGCGCGATGCTGCGAAGGATCTCTACGACGCCGACCTCACGGAAAGCGATCTGGAATCCGACGCCGCCAAGAAGGACGAAGATGCTGCGCAAGCATTCTCCGAGGAAACCTTCCCCCTATCGGTCGCAAACTTCCTCTATCTCTCCGGAACCCCCTTCCGGGCCCTCGGGTCCGGAGAGTTCCTCGAGGACCAGATTTACAACTGGACCTACGCTGACGAGCAGCGTGCGAAGGAGGCCTGGGACGAGATCAAGCGCGGACCTAACCCCTACGCGGAGCTTCCGCAGATGGTTCTGATGACCTACCAGATGCCGGATGCGATCCGAGATGTCGCACTAAAGGGCGATCAGAACGAGTTTGATCTCAACGAGTTCTTTCGCGCCGAAAAGATTCCTGCCGAAGAAGCCGATGATGGCATCGAAACATACCGGTTCGTCCATGAGAATGCGGTCCAGGACTGGCTGCACCTCATCCGGGGCAAATACATGCCCGCGAACCTCGTCGCCGGGGAGGACCATGTAAAACCTCCGGTGCCATTCGAAGATGTTCGTCTCCAGCGGCACTTGACCCACACGTTCTGGTTCATGCCCTCTGTCGCGTCTTGCCGGGCAATGAAGCTTCTGTTGAACCAAAAGCAGAACGTCTTCTTCCACGATTACAGGGTGGTCGTGGCGGCCGGCGCCGACGCTGGTATGGGCCACGAAGCGATTAAGCCGGTTCGTGAGGCCATTGGCAAGGGCGTCGATACCAAGACAATCACGCTGAGCTGCGGCAAGCTCACAACAGGCGTCTCGATCGCTCCGTGGTCCGGCATCTTCATGCTACGGAGCACCTCGAGCCCAGAGAGCTACTTCCAAGCCGCCTTTCGAGTGCAGACGCCCTGGTGTCTGACCAATCGTGACGGCCTTGACCCGCATCGGAAGGAAATCCTGAAGCATAAGTGCTATATTTTCGACTTCGCGCCGTCTCGGGCTCTAAACCTGATTGCCGAATACAACAGCCGGATCGACATCGGCTCTACAGAGGCGAGTGTCGAAAAGAAGGTCGCCGACTTCATCCATTTCCTTCCTGTTCTCTGCTACGACGGATTCCACATGCATCCGTTGAACGCGGAGCAGCTTCTTGATTATGCCGTCTCGGGGATCGCTTCCACGATGCTGGCCAAGCGCTGGCAATCAGCGAGGATGGTAAATGTCGATAATGAGACCCTCGAGCGCATCCTGAACAATGAAACCTTGCTCGCATCCCTCGAGAAGATCGAGGCTTTCCGATCCCTTGGCAGCGACCTGACAAAGGTCATCTCGTCCGAAAAGGCTCTGAACCAGACGAAGAAGGAAAAGGGCAAGCTCGATACGAAAGAGAAGAAGGACGAGGATAAGGAGAACAAGGGGTTCAAGAAGCAGCTTCGAGAGAAATTGTTGCAGTTTGTTACCCGTGTTCCAGTGTTCATGTATCTCACCGACAACCGCGAAGCGACACTCGTAGACGTGATCCAGAATATCGAACCTCAGCTGTTCACGCGCGTGACCGGCCTTCAGGTGAAGGACTTTCGCGCCCTGTGCGAGATCGGGGTGTTCAACAGCCAAGTGATGAATGCCGCCATTTTCGCCTTCAAGCGCTTCGAGGAGGCGAGCCTCACCTACGCCGGAGGTCAGGATCTTCCAGAGCGCGTTGGTGGCTTTGACGCCATTATCGGACGGACTGAGCTCCATGAGGTGACCGAAACGATTGCGTAGGCTGCCCGACCGCCCTTGGGTGGGTTCCGACGTCTGGCCAATGAGATGGGCCATTCATTTTTGCCCAAGAGGCTGAATCATCTGCCTCCATTGCTATTGGTTTAAGGTTTAGATTTCTAAAAATGAACGCTGAAGAATTGATATCAAGACTCTCTCTGCTTCCCAAGGGAGACGGTGAATATCGTGTTAACGCACGAGAGAGCACTGACCTGGAGTTCAAGCGCGACATGACCGTCGCGACTTTTAGGAAATCGCTGAAAACTATCGCGGCGTTTGCCAACAAGAACGGCGGGATCATTGTGTTCGGAGTCTCCGATAATCCGCGCATGCTTGTCGGACTCAACGGCCAAGTCATGGACGAAGGCCAGCAATCAGAGCAAATCACCTCGGTGATCTCTCCGCTTCCCACAACGCACTTCGTTATGCTTGATATTCACGGTCGTGCTATCGGGGTGCTACTCGTCGAGCCGCTATCGAAGCCGCCTGCCATAGCTATCAAAGATCTCTCGGGCGCGCATGGCACCGACAATATTATACGCAAAGGCACGGTCTACACACGTCGGAGAGGGCAGACTGCCCCCATCACTGGAGAAGAGTTTTCCCAACTCTTGCTGTCACGAGATGAGAGAATCCGAAATGAGATATTCGCTTACCTTGGCCGAGGCCGCGAAATTGGATTCGACCAGGTTGTTGTTGCCGACCCGAGAAGCGGTTCAGGTGAGGGCAGTGAAGAGATGACTTTCTACCTGCCCGCTACAGCTGCATCCAACATGAACGTCATCGACAGGGGAACATTGGTGCAGGAAGGTGGGGCGCCGGCCTACAAGCTCGTAGGCAATGTCCAGCTGTCGACGCCCGCTGACAGAGACCCGCGAAATCCGAAGCGTCCTTCCGATGCGACTGAAGAGATGCGCGCGACCATCAAGGAGGTTTTTGGCAATACTTTTCCTTGGTCGCATTCGCACTTGCGTAGAGCAGCGGAACACCTTGGGTTCTGGAACCAACCAGAGGGGGACAAGACCCATACTGGTGTGGAACCTATCACCGGAACAACGCTGTATTACGCGAAAGCACGTGATGCAGTATCCCAGTTCGCGAGACAGACGCCAGACGACTTCGTCGAGGTTGTCGGCTCACAGAAAACACAGCAGGCTTGGAAGCAAAGCCGTCTCGAAGCTGCAAATGCAGAAGACACGGTCGTCGATGTGTGAGGACAGTCACACGAGAACTTGCCATCGTAGCAGGAAACATCTGCATTAAGAGGCAAGTTGGGCCGCGATCTTTACGATCGCGGCCCTTTGTTTGTTGGGAGGTCGTTGAAACCACGACCTCCCACCGCACGGAAGGCGTCACAATTCACCCCGCCCCTGCTCGAGCACGCTGATAGGGGTGGGGTGAATGGGGGCTGGCAGGTAGGAGCCCCGCTACGGGAAATATCGAGATGGCTTGACTGACGCCGAAGTGCTTTTGGCTTTTCGCCGTGCACTCGAAATCCCTATTTCCTGTGCATGAGCATTATTCGAAAAATCATTGCCGAGATCGTCACTCCATCCAGGCGCGTAAACCAGATCAGTTTGGTCTTGATGACGATCTATGCGGTCTGGGCTTGCTGGCAGATGTATCTCGAGACGCGCCTCGAGAAGATGCAGCATATCCAGATCCTGCTGCCGGATCCGGCCGTCCAGATTTTCATGGACAGCTATGTCCCTATTTTCCTGACTGCCCTATCCCTGATCATTCTCAAGCGCGTGCATATTCCGCTTGTCTTGGGGTTCTTTGTAATCTCGCCAATCGTCAGGGAATGTCTGCGCTGGCTCGATGAAATTCCGGGGATGTATCAACCATCGCCGTCTCTCACTGTAGAGTTCGCGCCAATTTTGATCCTTCTCGCGTATGTCGCATTCAGCAAGAGATTTCGCAGCCTCGATGCGATTGCGGTGGCCTTCAGTTACGCCATGATCGTGTTCCTTTACCTGATGTATCATATCGGTTTCATCAGCCCGATGTACCATCAGGCAAATCACGATCGCATGGCGAGGCTCGAGCGTGTCGCGCTCCTGACGCCAGAGCAGGTGCGCGCGGAGATGTCCTATCTTGGCGCGCGTGAGGTTTCATCCCTGACGCCGGACGACATCGCTTATCTGAACGATATGAGTGACATGAACCAGACCTTCACCTTCCCGGGGGAGAGCGCAGAGCGGATCATGAAGGCGCATCCTGAGAGCACGTATTCCTATGACCTTGTGGGGCGGACTTTCGTTGACAGGCGTGCATTGTTCTATGATGGCCGAGCCCAGGCAAACGGCGGAAAGCCGCACCTTTGGGCGCTGCCGCCTGATTTCGAGCAAACGCAGCTGATCATCGCCACTGGAGGCGTTTATCTGTTGATGGCGATCGCGGCCTATTTCTGGACCCTGATGGCGGTGTTCATCTGCTACATTCACGGGGAAAAGGCGGCGAGACTTCAGCCTTTCGCGCGACGCAAATACCTCAAGGCGTAACTCGGCCCGCTTTGGGCTCGTGTCCATGACAAAGCGCCGACCCTCTTGGGTCGGCGCCTTGAATTCGAGTATGTAGCGATCACTGAGACTGGATCTCTTTCATCGTCGCGTCGAGTATGTCCTGAGATACCGGCGTCGCGAGAAAGATCTTGAAATCGGCCGGCGCTCTGTTCGCTGAAATTTTGGAGCAGATGGAAGAGGCTTCATCCGCGTTTCGGGCCTGAACGAGATGGACGTCATTGTAACCCATGACGGCGTGAAGGCGATGAGGAACATGCCCGGCAGCTTCCGAGGCGATGACGGCCGCAACGAACTCGCTGGTAGTCCCGAACGTGTCAGTGCCGATGTTCGCACGAACTATCGGTCCGCGGGTCGAGAAAATCTTGACGTCGACATTGAGCTCGGCGTTTGGAGCGAGCCCGTTTACGGTCATGGCGAGATCACGCAGGCAGGTTTCGATTTCATTGCAGACAGCCTGCACCTCTGCGCAGTCATCCTCGTGAAGCATGGGGTGCAAATCGACAGATTTGACGATATCCCAGTTCTGGCCTGGGGGTGTTTCGATCTTGATGGAAATGTCGGCAGGCACGCGGGTCTGGATGTCGAAAACTCTTGACTGGAAGGCTTCCCAGGATTGAGCGAGCGCCTTCTTGTCCGGCGTCTTAGACTTTGTGGCGACAGGGTCGGTGGCAGGCGTCAGGATAGCCGCCGCGTAGAGATTGCTTTTCTTGGTCTTTTTCTGGCGGCGCTCGGCAAGGGTCAGTCGGGTGAAGTCTCGGCGCGCCAGGGCCGTAGCCAATGTCGGCGCGCGCACGCAATCCCGTCGGGGGAATGTGGAGGTGTTGATACGGCAGTTGGTGTCGATGAGCCAGAGGGTGTCGCCCGGTTCGGTTGCGTAGAGATCGAGGATGATCGGGAGATGCGTCTTCCAGCTGGAGATGACCGCCATGAGAAGGGGCTGATTGTCGATTTCGAGGCTGTGCTTTGCCGAGGTGGGGTCGACCGTGTAGGTGAGATTGTATTCAGGGAGAAGGCTCCGCAGCTCAGCCATGACATTGCGCAGGCACGTGGTGAGGCGGTCGTTCAGAATGGTTGCGTCAAGCTTGCCATGATTGGAGAGCTTCTCTGCTCTCATGGGCGTATCGACAATAATTTCGCCATCGAACTCCGAGATCACGGCCGGACCCCAGAGACCTGCGGAGTCGTTGTTTTGATCGCGAAGTCCCGAGGCCGACTTCGCGGCCACCTCGGCCGCTTCGAGTGCGGTGATCAGGCTTTGAGGCAATGCCATTCGGGTCTCCATGGATATGGGGTGCCACCGACCGGCGCGGCAGGTGCTGTTCCCCTTGCTTCGATGTGGTGATGTTGGATGCCATGTCACGCGAAAGCTGCGTCCCGGGCTCTATCGATGCCGGGACAGCAGGTGAGGGACATGAGGGCGGGGAGGTTGTGAGGGCCCGGCAAGGAGCCGCTCTCCCCCGAACATCTGCCCGGGGGAGGGAGTAGAAATCACGGAAGCGGAACGGCAGTATCCGCTTTCTTGGAAAGGCGGGCACCCATCTTGCGCATCAGGATCCAGAAGATGGGCGCGAAGATCGGGAAGGCGTAAAGCCAAATCATCGAATCGTCGCGACCCATGTTCGACGTAAGGAAGGCGCCGAGGGAGAGCGCAAAGAAGAAAAACAAGACGAAGCCGATCAGGGAGAGAACGCCAATGAGCAGGTTTTCGAACCCGCCGACGGCATTCGGGAACGTGATCGTCGAGTCGGAAGTGTGGTTGGTGATGCGCAGGGTGCGCCCCTTGTAGTCGTGGATAGTCACGTCGTCGCCGGGCTCAACGAAGGATTTCTCCGTGGCGATCTTGAAATGAAGGCGTCTTCCGTCTTCGCGCTGAACAACGCCGTCTTCAACTTTTTCGTCCCGGGTGACGGAGCGGACGATGCCGCGCATCTTGTAGCATTTAGCCATAATGAGGGTCTTTCGCTTCAGTTGGTATTTTTGGGTTAATAGTCAGGGACCTGAGGGTTGGGCCGCATGAAGAGATTTGTTCAATTCGATATCTTGATCACGGAGGAACCGCCCGCAAACCCCGGACTTCAGTCCGGTGATAGGGCGCCTGTTTATTCCCGGTCATTTGGTGATTACGGGTCTTTTTGAAATGCGGGTTTGTCTGGTTCTCGACATAGGCTTTGACGGTCTCCAACGGTGCGCCACCGCAGGAGACGACGAAGTAGCTCGGAGACCAGAAGGCATTGCCCCAGAGTTTTCGGGTAATCTCCGGCAGCTTCCGTTGCCGCAGAGCGCGCGAGGAAGCGCCTTTGAAGCGCTGCACGATCTTCGACAGAGAGAGTGCGGGCGGATAGCAGATCATGACGTGAAGATGATCGCCATCGGCTTCGATCGCGATCAGGTCGATTTCGAGCGCTCGCGCGCTTTGGCGCATTGCGCGGCGCAGTATATCGAAGGCGCGCGTGGTGATGACCCGGCGGCGATATTTGACGCAGAACACCAGATGGGCGTGGAGAGCCGACACTGAATGTCGCCTGCGGCGATAATTCTTCTTCAAGTTCATCAGGTTTTGTTCTTCGTCGCCAGAGCTCGTGACCAATATCTCTGGCGTGAAGAAGACCATGGCATATCGCTTCCGGATTTATCCGAGCAAAGAGCAGGAGGCTGCGTTCCGACGCATCTCCGGCTGCTGTCGGCTGGTCTACAATCTGGCGCTCGAACAACGCAGGGACCATTGGCGGCGATATCGCGCCAAGGTCGGGCGCCATATCAGCGTCGTGTCTCAGATCAATGAGCTGCCCGAACTCAAGCGTGAGGTGACGTTCCTCAAAGAGGTGCCTTCGCACACGCTCCAGCAGGCGCTCAAGGATCTCGACCGTGCCTATCAAAACTTCTTTGCCGGGCGCGCGGATTACCCCACGCCCCGTAAGAAGCGCGGCGGCGACAGTTTCCGCTTCCCGGACCCAAAGCAGTTCCAACTGACCAAGGGCTGGCTGCACGCGCCCAAGTTTGGACGCACGAAGACAGATCATGGCGCTATCCGGATATGCCGACACCGCAAGATACGCGGGCAGATCAAGACCATCACGATCATCCGCGACGGCGCGCATTGGTATGCGGCGGTGTCTACCGCGCGTGAGGTAATGGACCCACCGGAGATCAAGTCGGGCCCGCGCATCGTGGGTATCGACCGTGGGGTTACGATCCCGGTGGCGCTCTCGACTGGAGAAGTTTTCGGGGCGCCCACCGAGGGGCCCGGGCAGCGGATGCGCCTTGCCCAACTTCAGCGTTCGGTCGCACGCAAGGTGAAGGGCTCGGCCAATCGCCGCCGGGCGATCGCAAAACTGGCTGCATTCAAGGCGCGTCAGGCAAGACGGAGGAAAGACCAGCTACACAAGGTCTCGGTACAGATCGTCAAGAACCACGACGTCATCGTGCTCGAAGACCTCAAGATTGAAAATATGACGAGATCGGCCAGAGGCACGATCGAAGAACCGGGCAAGCAAGTCGCGCAAAAGGCGGGACTGAACCGGGAGATCCTCGATCGCGGCTGGGGGATGTTTGGCGCCATGCTGACCTACAAGGCCGGCTGGGTCGGCAAACGGGTCATCAAGGTGGCGCCGCATCACAGCTCTCAGGAATGCAGTCAATGCGGGCATGTCGCGGCCGAGAACCGCGCGAGCCAGGCGACGTTTGCCTGCACTGCCTGCGGACACGCGGAAAATGCCGATCTCAACGCGGCCCGGGTCATTCGCACCCGTGGCATCGCGATACTCAAGGCCGAAGGACTTTCGGTATCAGCCTGTGGACCCTCGGGCGTTAGCCCGTCGGTGAGGCAGGAAGAAACTGCCGGGATGCCCGGCGGGAAAGATCAGACATCCTCGACCAGCTGCCAGCCGGCAACCTGATCAGGAAAACTGAAGCCCCGGATCTTTAGTCCGGGGAGAAGTCACAGGATCGAACGCGTGTCTCAGGCAATATCCTTTGTCTCGGTTAGGTGAGTTTTCTTTTCCGAGCCAAACATAGGGCCGCGCGTCAGAAAAAACCGCCGCGGAGAACGCCGGTCATGGTGCCGAGCGCGATGACGAATGAAATCGCGATCATGGCGCCGATGGAGGCCAGCCAGACGAGAGGCCTGAGAGGAGAGAGTTCCGCCTGCACCGACTGATCTCGGAAATGGACATCGACAAGGGCGAGCGCCGCGAGATCCATTTTCAGATTCTTTCCTTTCAGGGTGTAGACGGGAATGTTTTCAAGCGCGGAATTGGCCATCGTGAGGGCTGCAGGCTTCAGTTTTGAGAGAGCCCTGTCCTTCAGCCTCTCTGCTGCTTGCGCGTCTTCCGGGTCGTCTTCGAGTTTGTCTTTCTTGAATTTCGACCACAGACTGTTTGCGGTTGCGCTCGCATCTGCGAGAAAGCCGACAGTTGATTTTGTGGGTGTGACGTCGAAGTCGGAGAGGTCGATATCTTCGAGGAAGAAATCGCCGTCGCTGTAGCGCAGGCCGGACGTGGCCGCGCCTGACGCATGCGCACCCGCCCCGAAACCCGACAGGTCCATTTCGATATCCACGTGGACCTTGTCGCTGTCGAGAAAGTCGACCTCGAGATCCGTGATCTGCGTGGTGATGCCGGATTTCTCGATCGTCATCGGCAGACGTTGTGCGACTTCGCTCTGCACCCGGCTCTCCGCGATGTCGACGGTAATGGGTTTCCCGAAGACGAGGTAGATAACGAGCAGAGCGAGCCCTGCGATACCCGAGCCGATGGCGATCCACTTCAACATTTGGGGGTGTCCTTTCTTTGCGCTTAGAAGTTGCGCCGGGGATGTCTTCAGGAGGTGGGATCTTGCGGGGAAGGCGGGAATGCGCCGCCTGATCCCGTCAGGCGATTTCACGGGGCGAGAGCGATTGCGGCCTCACAAGGCACCATGTCGCCGACAAGGGTGGTGAGGAAGTTGAAGCTCTGCATCGCGGCGATATCGGCATCGCTCACGTCGCGCCATTCGTTCATGGACATGGCAGCCAGGGCGATGGCGCACAGGTCATGAGCTTGAGAAAGGTCGACATATGCAGGGGAGGCATTGCAGGCCTCGGTGATGGCCTCGATCAATTGAGCGGGATCGCGCTCAGGGTGCGGATCCCAGCGTCCGTCTTCGAGGGCGCAGGTCATCTGGCGAGTTGCCCGCAGAGCGGAATCGGAGAGAGGTTCTCGGTAAGTCTCTGTCATTTCGGTTCTCCTCGTGACTGTGGCGCCGTGATCGAAGGTCACGCGCGGCGCCACAGCCCGGAGAGGGCCGGAAATTTCATTAAAATACCCCCGGCGGGAACCGCCGGGGGTGAGGGTTCAGTTCAGTGGGAGTGCCGATTACTCGGCAGTCTGGCTTTGCTCACCATCGGTGATGTCGTCGGTCGGAGCGTCCGGCAGGGCGTCTGCGACGGCCTGACCCATCTTCTCGTGCGAGAACTCGCTCTCCATGATCCCGGCAAGGCCGGTGTCCATGTTGATGCCGACCGACTTGCCGATCGCGCTCAGCGCCGGCAGCTCGAAGGCGTTGCGACGGATTTCGTCGAATGCCTGGTTGATCAGGCCATTGCCGCCATTCTGACCGTTCGCGCTGTCGGCGGCGATCACGCCGCGACCGCCGTTGAGGCCATCGACCTTGTGGATGGTGATCCCGCCGATCTTCTCGGCCGGCTTGACCATTTCGGCAACGATGCCCGGCAGGCTTTCGAGGCGCGCCTTGGCGAGACGGAAGTCGATGATCTTGTCGGAGAGCGAGTTCTCCGCTTCGATCAGCGCCCGGGTGCCTTCGGCATCGGCGAGCTTCTCTTCCTTGACCGCAGCAGCCTTGATCGTGATCTGGTCTGCTTCGGCGCGGGCGAGTTCGCGCATCGCGGTCGCACGGTCTTCCGCGGCGGAACGCTCGGCTTTTGCCGAGACGCGGATCGAGGTCGCCTGTTTCTCGGCTTCTTCCTCGGCCGCCAGGATGGTCAGGCGCTTCTTACGCTCACCTTCCGCCAGCTGCCGTTCGGTCTCGATGGCTTCGGTGGCCTTGATGGCCTCAGCCTTGGCGCGGTCGGCCTTGGAACGAGCCTCGGACTCGGCCTGGCTCTTGGTCGCGATGGCGATCTGGCGATCCTGCTCGGCGATCTCGATCGCCTGCTGGCGCGCGATCCGGGCGGCTTCTGCGGCCTGTTCTGCTTCTTCGGCCTGGCGTGCCTTCTCGGCAGCTTCGCGCGCGGCGAGCTTTTCCATTTCGACGCGCTGTTCAACGCGAGCCCGCTCCTGTTCGCGCTCGACTTCGTATTGCTTGACGGCAGCCTCCTGCTTGGAGCGCGCGACGGACACCTCGGCATCGGCCTCGATGGCGGCACGGCGCTTGCGGCTTTCCGCGATGCGTTCGGCCTGGTATTTCAGGCCTTCCGCGTTGAAGACGTTGTTTTCGTCGAGGCCGTCGAGCGGGGTCTGGTCGAGCGCGGTCAGCGAGACCGTCTCAAGGGCCAGACCGTTTTTCTTGAGATCTTCGGTGACCGCTTGCTGCACCTGCTGAACGAAGTCCGAACGGTTTTCATGGAGCTGGTCGAGATCCATTTTTGCAGCGACCGAGCGCAGGCCGTCGACCAGCTTGCCTTCGATCATCTCGCGCAGCGCGCGTTCGTCGAAGGTCCGGTCGCCGAGCGTCTGGGCCGCACGGGCAATGCCATCCTCGGTGCCTTCGACGCTGACGTAGAATTCGACGCCGGCATCCACGCGCACGCGATCTTTGGTGATGAGAGCGGATTCACCGGTTCGCTTCACCTCGAGACGGGTGGTGCGCATATTGATCTTGGTGATCTCATGAAGGACGGGCACGACGAGAGTGCCGCCGTCGATGATGACTTTTCGGCCGCCGGTGCCGGTCTTGACGAGACTGACCTCGCGCGTGGATCGTTTATACATCCGTGCGAAGGCGAAACCGATCACCATGATCGAAACCAGAATGATGGCCGCCGGCACGATGATGCCGAGAAGGAATGTTTGCATTTAGATTTTCTTTCTGCTTCAGGAAATAGAAGGTGTGGGGCCAGCCGAACCCCTCATGAGAGGTTCGGGTGGCGCCGCGCACGGATCGAGATCAGCCGATCTGCACGAGGCGGTATTCTCCGCCGCGGAGTCGAAGAACGAGAACTTCCGACCCTTCGGGGATTTCGTCATCGGCCGAAAGCGGCTCGACCATGAGGTAATGGAAATTGCCGTAGCCATCGATCACTTTGACTTCGGCGGGTTGCCCGCCGCGGGCTGTGCCGACTGTCACGATGCCGCGCCTGCGGCCCAAGCTTCGCTCGGAAATTGCGGACGTCTCATCCCGAGGAATGAGGCGAACAATGAAGCGCGAGAGCTTCCGCGTGCCGATAGCGGCCGCGACGAGGGCGGCAGGCACCATCACCGTGAGCGGCAGCATGACACCCATGAGCCCATGCAGGAGAACCTGCGTGAAGAGGCCTGCGGCCGTAAAGCAGGCTGCGAAGAGAGCGAGGGACACCGACAAAGGCAGCAGGCGCATCCCCAGCAGGTCGAGCGCGGTCCCGATCGCGGAGGTCGAACCTGCCGGTGCCGGGCTGTCGGCGTCGAGGTCGGGAGAGACGCCCTGGGCTGTCAGTTCGGCCTCGATCTGGGCAGCGACGCCAGGGTCGATATCCATTTCAGCCGCGATCTCACCCGCGCCCATGCCGGCGAAGTCAGCTTCGATCTCTCCAGTCTCGATTTCGGGAACATCTGCCTCGGAGCCTCCGGAGAGCCCGAGCATCATCAGGACGATCTCGAGACCAAGAAGTCCCATGACGAGAACGGCGGAGATCAGGAAGGGACGAAGCCCCTCTTGGGAGAGCAAGTCGAACATGAGGAAAGGTCTTTCGTATGACGTCTGCTGAGAATTTGGGGCGATGCGAATTCCGACGGAAACACGCCCGCGCTTCTTAGGAGTGGCGCGGGGGTGTGATGGGTCGGAGCGTGAGACAATTCATCCTGAAATAAACACCGCCAGGCGAAAAGATAATATCGGTATCTTAATCAGGTTATCGGCTCATGCAGGGAGGTCGGCAATATGTTTCTTCAGAAATTGAGAGACCGCTGAAAGTTGCTCGGCAGCGATTGCAACACGGCCGGATCCGAGCGTCAGGGATGCGGCTCGCAGGCGCTCTCCTTGGTCACGCAGAGCCCGGTTCCACTGGGATTGTGACAGGGACTCTGGCGCTGCTGTATCGAGGGCATAGGCCTGAGTGAAGGCGGCGCCCATATATTGGAGACCCTCGATGTAGCTTGCCTCGTCGCGAGGAGCAGCAAATAGCGTCTCAAAGGCTTGGATTGCCTCGTCATTCGTTTCTTCGCCACTGCCAGTCAGAGTCTCGAAGCAGGCCTTCGTATCGGCATCCGCCAGCCGGCTGGCTGCGATACACAAGATGAGTTTGCGCAGCGGGGTCTCGGACATGTCGGGAATTCCGTGGATGACCATATCGGATTTGACGGAATGATCTTTCATCTGCAGCACCTCGCTTTGATCACGCCGGGCTGGCGCGCCTTTTCGAGAAAGTGGGGCCGGGGTCACGAAGACGGAAATATCGCGGGTGCGAATTGGGTTGGCGATGAAAAAACCTAATCTCCAGTGAGGAAGATTTTAGGAGGTGGTCTCGATGAGGCTTTCGAAAACAGTTCTCGGCGGGGCGATCCTGATGTCCGTGGCGCTCTCCGCCTGCACCACGCCTGGCAAGATCAGCCGGTCGGAAGAAAACAGGCGGCAGATCGAAGCGGAGTTCGGCCCTGTGGGGCCGCGATCCAATCCGGAAGCTTTCCGGATGAACGGGGATGAGGGCAACGGGTTCTCGATGTTCCGGCTTTACTCGGAAAAACCGATGCCAAACATCTTCTCCAGCTCGGTGCCCGAGCAGTTCGACAACACGCTTGTGGTGGATGTCGGGATCGATATTCGCATCGAGGACCGTTTCCCCCTCTATCGCATCGGCATCGACCCGACAAAGATTTCCCAGCGTCGTGTCGACCTTTGGCCCAGCCATGTTCTGGTCGAAGGCGCCGGCGGGATCGGCGCGCCGCGGAAGTTGGCGGCCCGTTTGCCTCAGACCCGTATCCCGGGCGCCGACGGGATGATCTGGAGTGACTGGACCTATTGCGCCGACTGTTTCGGGCTCGAGGGGATCCGGGATGCGGATGTAGACACGGCGGCTGCCGCCTTCGCCCCTCTCAACAAGGCCATCAAGGCCGCGAGCGCGAAAAACGGGGCCTCTTCGATCTATGGGGGGCGGGCCAGTTTCACAGTGACGCCGGGAGTGGGCATCCTGATTGGTGATGCGGCGCGCGACATGGCCCACAAGGCCTCGGATGTGATCGCGGCAAGCGTGGCGCGGGTCGATGAGATGCGCCCGGCGCGGGCTGCCTATGAATCGCTGCGAAAGGACTTCGAAGCGTCGCGGTCTCCCGCGCGCGAAATCGATCGTCTGTGTGGGACATATGAGCCGAACAGGGATACGATCAGCCTCCCGGCAGAAAAGGAACGGATCGAAGCCTATCTTGCTTGCGGCGCGGCCACGATCGACGGCTTCGATTCCGCGACCCGGCATGATGCGGTCGCCTCCTACCGGGCTTATGAACAGGATATGGCCGCTAAAGCAGGCCTGAAGCCAGAAGACCGGATTGTCTTCCCGACATATGCTCAGGAGGTTCGTGAGGCCGATGCCATGCTCGATGCCGCGCGGGATCGATATTTCGAGTTTGCCTCGGCCGTTGGCGGACCCGCGGGCCCGGTCGCGGCGCCGGCCAAGCCTGCGCCCGCTGTGCCTGTTCAGCCGGCAGTTCCGAGCACAGAGGATCTGGTCAAGTCGGCCGGGGCCGCGATTGCGGCCTCCACCGAGACCTCTGAGGTAAAGGGGAAACCGAAACAGGAAACCGCTCCTGAGAAACCTGAGCCCGCGACCCGGGACACCTATTATGTCGCACGCCTGCTGCCCAATGGTGGCAATATGGATATCGGGCAGCAGAAAACCGGCTGTATCGGCGGCATGGAATGCGAAACAGGCTCGATCGTGGCGCTGATCGCAGCGACCGGGTATTGCAAAGCCGAGGGCGAACTTACGAAGACATCCTCCAATTGGGGTATGCTCGTTCAGCGCTATCGTCCGACGACGCGCGACCAGGAAAAACAGATTGTGGCAGGAGATGGCGAAAGCAAGATCCACGTCGTGACGGATGACGACAAGACCGCGATGTCGGAAGGCCTCAAGGCCGTGCGTGCCCTCACCACGGATGAGGACCAGGTCTTCTTTACCTCCTATCAATCTTTCTACGAGGTGAATACCGAGAAGAAGGGGTGCAAGGACATGTGGCGCGACAGTTCGAAAAATCATGTGATTCAAAACCCGGCCGCCGCACTGGCGGACTGACCCGGAAACTCGACAAAAGAAAAACGGCGCAGGTTGGATAACCTGCGCCGTTTTCATTGGTGGGTATCTGCTCACGACTTGCGGTAGTGATCCCAGACGGCCTTCATATGCCGGTTCAGCATTTCGTGCTCATCCGCGTCGGGGTCGTAATCGACATCGTCATCCTCTTCCTTCCATGCGGCGACAAGAGGAAAATATCCGGGTCCTGGATGGGTCGGGGCGGCCGACTTGCGATGCACGATCGAGGTCAGGAAAATGCCGTGGGTGTCGTAGCTCCAGTCGAGGATTTCCCCCAGCAGCACTCCGATCCGGGATCTGTCGGGCGGGCTTTGCCAGCTCATGCCGATCATTTCCATGAGCTCGCCGTAGAAGATGGTCTTTTGATCGCGGGCGACCTTTTCGAGTGCGACCTTGAGGGTTTCGAGGGCACGGCGGTGACGACGCAGTTCCTCGGTCACATAAGAAACCGGCAGGTGAATGGTATCGCCGATCACGATTTGCGGGATGGTCCCTTTCTTTAGCTTCTTGCGAAGTGCGTCCTGGCTTTCGCCGAGGGCTTCTGCGGCCAGCGGGAGCGGTGAAATGTCGGCGCTCTCGCCTTTTGCGATTGCGTCGAACCAGTCTTCTGCGGTCTCATATGTCAAGGTGGCGGTCATGTGTGTCTCCGATTCTGCTTGCCGAAGGCTGCGATTGCAGCGTCTGCAATAACGGATACTGTAAAAGCCGCGCCTGCGCAAGCGGTTTCTTGCGATATTTCCAGATGACAACCGTCCGGCACTCAAAGCGATGGCCGGGACCGTCAGGTCGGGACCATTCGCTTCGAGTGGAGAGGAGCGGAATGCGACCGTGTCACGCGGTCCGGTAGTTAGGGACCTCGCCACGCCTGAAATAGCGTTCGAGAGGACCATATCTGCGAATGAGATCGAGGTGGCCATGGCTCGAAGAGCAGGCCTCGAGCAGAGCGCACACCTTCGGGCCGCCTTGCCTGAACGCGTCCCGGTCGACCTTGGGAGATACGCCGGCAATGATCATTGCGGCGACATCGTGGGTCGAGGATCCGATCGTCGCTCCTCGGCAAGCCGTGGCGGCCTCGTCGGGATGCGAGTGAACACCTTCGCGAATAATCTCTGCCAGAAAGACAGACAGAGTCTCGGGCAGGCCGCCGTCCTCGGACTGTCTCTCGCGCACATATGCGAGGACCGTCGTGAAGAGCGCTTCGGGGATGCGTTGAATGAGCCTTTTGGTCTCACACCTCCACGCTTCGGCGGCCTCGGGTTCGCATAGACGCATGAGAAAGAGCCAGACTACGTCAAAAGTCGAGAAGCTGGGCACCATCCCCATATCCAGCTCCATCCTGAGGGCGTCTACGCCGTTTCCGATCGCAAAGATGACATCCGAGCCATTCACAATGAAGAACTCTTCAGGGGCAGGCTCAGGCAACAAGGCGCAGAGCTCTCCAATATGCGTTCGTGCGAGCGGCATTCTTAGCTCATTGCGGTAGCCGCCAGGCACCAGTCGTGTGAGCCTCACGATCTCGTCTTCGAGCAAGGCGAGTGTCTGGAGAGTAGGTGAACCTTCCGGAATGGGAGAGACGCTCGCCTTGTAGCCGCCACTGCTGAAACGGAGACGCCGCAGATCGGCATGTGCCTCACAGAGCGTCTTTATGACCGCCATGGTGTCATAGGGGTGCGAGAGCAGCTTCTGCGTCATGGGCGGGGTCTTTCTTCAGTATACTTCAAAGCTGGAACCCCCGGACTTCAGTCCGGGGAGCAATCACTTATATGGTCTCACTGATCCCCTCGCCGGACTTCAATCCAGGGAGCGATCACCGATGTGAATATGGGTCGAAATCCCTCTTCCTGTCCGCCCGAGAGCACTCACGCAAAGGGAAAGATCACGACGGAAGGGAATGAAGCTGAATGCCGGCAGCCTCCGCGCGCGAGAGGGCGATATCCTTCCAGTCTGCTTCGCCTTGGGGAACCGTGCCGGGTCTGGGAAGCTTATTGAACCCGCGCTCGTATTTCGGGTCATATTCGACGGCACCCTGAAAGAATGCCTGCTTTGTCCCTATCAGGAGCTTGAGAGCCGCGTGAGCCGCATCGACACCTCGGTGATACATGTAGTGGGTCGACTGACCTTTGCACGTCACGAAGGCATATTCCTTCAATGTGCCTTCCGGGATGACGCGAGATAGTTTTTCGTGCTGCGCGAGTCGATCGAGGAAGGGAGCGGCAACCGCGGCATTTCCGGCGCGCCACTCGATCTCGGCAGGCTGAAGGGAGTGAGAGCCTGCAACGATTTCTGCTGTGCCGTGAGCGCGCAGAGTGAGGACGTTCCGACCAAAGCCATGAACCGGGTGGGCGAGCAGAGCCTTGTCGATGGCGCCCCATGTCTCCTCGAGTCTTTGGAGAGTATCGAGGTGATGGATTTCCTGATGTTTTGACAGACGCGCACGCGCTCTTTCGACGCGTTCGAGGCCACCTTTTTCGCCCACGAACAAGGTCACGTTGAGCCGGGCGTGAACCTTGGTGTCGCGCACGAGACGGGCCGCGTTGCGGAACGGCGGCTGGAAAGCGATCAAGGCATCCCAGACCGCTTGCGTCAGGGGGAGATCATCGAGCGAGAAGGGAGGCGCAATCTGGGTCATGTCTGTCTTTCTTTCGGGCGGCTGCCTGACGCGACCTCTAACAGGCGCGGGTCAGGCCGGGATGATGTCGCATTCCCCCAACAGGCGATCAGGGTCCCTGAGGTGAAAGCCCCGGGGCGAGATGTATCGGCACAGGACCGCGTTTTGCCTGAACAGGTCGGTGAGGCTGCGTTGCAGGCGCAATCGCTCATGAGCGGTCTTCGGGCGATCAAGGATAATCCGACCGGCGGCATCCATATGCGAGGTCGAAAGGCGCGGTCGCGGTGGAAGAACCAGAACCATCTCCGGGCGAAGCAGGAGTGACCAATTCTTGCCCGGGGATCCGTCTTGCCAGAGCTTGGCTGTGTAGTGATGTCCAAGGACGACCGTCGTGAGCCGATCGGTGCGCAGCAAGGCCCTGCGCGTGCCATGTCCGTTAGGGAGTAGTTTTTCCGCACCCGCCATGCGGTAATCATTGCTGTGAACGCCTTTGCGTCGCTCGAGAATATTGTCATAGACGATTCCGAGCATGGACCGATCCAACAGGTTTATCGTTTGGATGATCTGGGCGAGATAGGGCGAGTAGATTTCCGCGCACCAGGAAATGGAGAGTTCGGGCAGATCGGTCATTTCATTTATCCTGTCGATGTATCCCTGCCGTGCGGGCTCTTGGGTCAGGTCGCCGGCACGAGATCTATCGGTTCATGTTCTCCTGAAAGATTACGCAAGGTGATGCCGTCCTTCCAGGTGTAGCGCAACATCCCCGCGGCTTCTCGAGAGATGCGCTCGAAGCGCCGCTTGTAGTTCATGCGATCGTGGGAGGAGGTGGGTTCAGCCATGATGGCCAGTCCGTCTCGTTCGAGAGCGGATTTGCACCCGCGCATCTGGCAATCTCCAGGTAGGACGAGAACAATCTCGCGATGCATCAGGATAAGAAAATTCGCCTCCGTCGGGTGGTCGAACCACAGGCTATACCAATGCGTGTGATGGGCCTGCGGATAATCCTGCAGGAGCGGAACTTTCATGTCCCTCAAAAGAGGTCCATCGGGTCCATCGCTTAAGGTTATGTGCCCCGACAGATCGAGGTGTATTCGCTTGCTGCCGGAAGGTGTGAAGGGCGATCGACGTCCGCCAATGGCCAAAAGGCGCGGATCTCGGGCGAAGGCGGCGTCGACGGCGCCTCCAAGGCCGCCAGCATAGAGTTGCTTGACTTTGATGATGGGGAAGACAGGCAAGTCTTTCACTCAGCTTGCTCCTGGTTGCGGGGTGGAGGCCGCTCTGTCGTGGAACTGGGCCGTGGCGCCGGTCAGGCTGTCGCGCCAGAGCGCGATATGACGGCGGATCGCACGCAGGACACTTGCGTGGTGCGGACGGTCGATCGATTGGCCGATGATTTCGGTCGCAAGCGTTTTCGACACGGCGGAAAGATCCACATTCTCGATCCCGAGGAATTTCTTGAGCAGCGTCTCGGTCGGAAACAGAAAGCGGTTTTCCTCGGGTTCGATCACGATCGAGTCCTTGGCCATTCGGTCCTGGCTCTTGATCGGCGTGGGCAGCGATTTCGCGCCCGGGCGCACCGCGCGCAGCCGACCGCAGGCCTTGCCGTCGTTGAGCGATTTCGAGCTCGAGACATCACGGCATTCGGCCAGATAGGGCTCGATGATGGACCAGACATCCTTTTCCCGTTCGGTGAACGGGGCCTCAAACTCGAACGGCGCGTCGAGTTGAGTGAAAAGCACATAGGCACGCTTGCGCGAAGTCAGCCCGCCATAGTCCCGCGCATCGCCGACATGTTCGTGACAGCGATACCCCCAGCGGCGCAGTCGCAGTTTGGCGACCTCGTAGGCGGCGGAGTTGATCATGCCGGGGACATTCTCGAACAGGATCACGGGTGGCGCAATTCGCTCGATGATGTTGAGAAGGTCGATGATCATGTCCGCACTCGAGCTCGCATCCTCGATCGAGGCCTTCTTGAATTTCGTCCCTTTGAGCTTCAAATTCGTGCCCGCAACCCCCGGACTTCAGTCCGGGGATAGGGCCCCGGTTTGTGGTTCCTTTTCGAGGTGCGCAGGGCGTCGACCTGATCTCGCTTTGCGCGATGCTCGAGAGTTGTCTGGCTGTCGACATAGGCTTTGACGATTTCGAGGGGCGCGCCTCCGCAGGAGATGACGCAGTAGCTGGGCGCCCAGAAGGCCGCGCCCCAGAGCCGCGTCAGCACCTCGGGCATGCGCCGTTGGCGCAAGCGTCGGGAGGAGGCGCCTTTCAGGCGCTGGACGATCTTGGTGAGTGACAGATGGGGCGGGTAGCAGATCATCACATGCAGGTGGTCCCGGTCGGCTTCAATCGCGACAAGATCGACCTCGAGATCACCTGCTGATCTCCGCATGGAGGCTCGCAGGATCTCGAAGACGCGCGACGTGATGACCCGGCGACGGTATTTGGTCGTGAAGATCAGATGGGCATGCAGGAGCGACACGGAGTGGCGTCTGCGGCGGTAGGTCTTTCTCATGAAATGAGCTTCTGTTTGCGTCGATCCGGCCAATATCATCGGCGTGATGAAGCTCGCGAAGACCTACAAGTTCCGGCTCGACCCGACCCCGGCCCAAGCGGAGATGTTCGCCCGGATCGCGGGTTGCTGTCGGTTGGTCTACAATCTTGGGCTCGAGCAACGGCGTGATCACTGGCGTCGCCACAAGGCTTCGACGGGCAAGTCGATCAATTGGTATTCGCAGAAGAATGAACTGCCGGGGCTGAAGAAGGAGTTTGCCTTCTTGTCCGAGGTGCCATCGCACTGTCTGCAGATGGCACTGAAAGATCTCGATGCCGCCTACCAGAACTTCTTCTCCGGCCGGGCCGGATATCCCAAGCCGCGGCGGCGTGGGCTCGATGACAGTTTCCGCTTCCCGGACCCGGCACAGTTCCACCTTGGGCGCAGTTGGCTGGTCGTGCCGAAGTTCGGCCGCCGGCCGAATGACAGCGGCCGACTGCGGATCCGAGTGCACCGGAAGGTGAAGGGGCAGATCAAGACCATCACCATAATCCGAAATGGACGGCATTGGTATGCCTGCCTTTCGACTCTGCGCAATGTGCCGGGTCGCAAGCCCAAGACCCGACAACTACGGGTGACGGGTCTCGACCGCGGAGTGGCAAATCCGGTCGTCACCTCGGATGGCCGCTTCATGGGAGCGGCCACGGAGACGGAAGCGGAGCGCCGCAAGGCGACCCGCCTGGCGCAGTCGGTCTCACGCAAGAAGAAGGGGTCAGCCAATCGGCTGAAGGCGGTGCTGCGGCTTGCGCAGCACAAGGCGAAGATGGCGCGGCGTCGCAAAGACGCGGCACACAAGATCTCCCACGATCTGGTCAAGAACCACGACGTGATCGTGCTGGAAGATCTCAAGACCCGGGCGATGACCCGCTCGGCAAAGGGGACGGTCGACGCCCCGGGGAGCGGCGTCCGGCAGAAGGCGGGGCTGAACCGGGAGATCCTCGATCGGGGCTGGGGCATGCTGGGCGAGATGATTGCCTGCAAGGCGGCCTGGGCCGGCAAGCGGGTGATCAAGGTGGCCCCGCATTACAGCTCGCGGGAGTGCGCTTGCTGCGGGCATGTGAGTGAGAGGAACAGACCGAGCCAGGCGACCTTCGCCTGCGTCTCTTGTGGGCACGCGGCCCATGCGGATGTAAATGCGGCCCGGGTCATTCGGGCGCGCGGCATCAAGATACTCGAGGCCGACGGACTATCGGCATCAGCCTGTGGAGGTAGCGGCATTGGCCGTCCAGTGAAGCAGGAAGAAACCGCGGGCATTGCCTGCGGGCAAGATCAGACATCCTCTGACGTGCACCTACCAGCGCACTGATCAGGAAAACTGAAGCCCCGGATCTTCAGTCCGGGGAGAAGTCACATTGGAGTGATCGTCGCATTGCGGCGAGGAATGAAACATCATGACGGGGTGCTTTTCCATCGCCTGCGCGATGCGGTCGACCACGCAGGTGGTCACATCTTCATTGAAGATCGCATGGAGCGGACCGGAGTTGGCCAGCGCGGCCAGGGCGCCGGTCTCCGTCAGGTCTGTCTTGTCGCGCGCTTCCTGCGGGCGCCATTCGAGAACGGCCGAAATCGAGAATCCTTCTTCGCGCATCGAGGCGAGGTCGACGCCCGAGGTCAGGGCGGCAAAAACACTGTTGGGATCAGCGGCCTTTGCATTGGCCTGAGCGCGCTCGGCGATACTCATCAGCGGCGTGACGGTGATACGGCCTTGAGCGAAGGTCACATGAACGCGGTTGCAGCCTTCAGGGAAAGAGGCATCGATCAGGCGCTGCGAGGAGACCTCGACAAGGTGTTCGAAGGGATTGTTCTTGCGGTGATTGTAGGTGCGCCCATAGACGCGCTTGATGCGAGTCTCGCCCAGCATGTCATCCTGCACGCGCTCGATGACGATGCCCTTGCCGTCGCCGAGAGACTGCTCGACGACCGCATCGCCCTTCTCGAAGCCGAACAGGGCCAGAAGGTTCGACGAAATCGTCAGGATTCTGCGCGCGCCGTTCTGGCGAAAGCGCAATTGCTTGGTCGCAAGATCGGGAACGTTGACCTGGACAAGGGTTTCGCTTTGCATGTCCGTCTCCTGATAATCATGGGTATCGCGCCTGCTCGGCGGCTGTCAGGCCGACCGCCGAGCAGGCACGTATTGCAAGGCAGGGTGAGTACCGAAAAAGCGCCTTTGACCGGGCGAGAGACACCCACTGAACTGACGTCCAGGGATGGCTTCATGTCAGGCGATCGCGCACGCGACCCGCTGAAGAAGGGCGAGGCGCCCGTGACTGGATAGCGTCAGGCCCAGCGCCTCCTTGAGGGCGGCGACAGCCGGGGTCGAGCGGGCCTGCGGGATTGGATCTCCCGGGAGGGATGCGACGAGTTCGTCGATCCTGTCGGCCGCAAGGGAAAGACTGTTGCTTCCTGCGAGCCTCAGCCGGATGGGAAAGGTGTCGTGAACGAGGGCGATCAGCAGAACGGCCTTCGGGAGGGATGCGTGAGCGTGAAGGATTTCCTTGCCGCCGAAGCGCGCACCCAAGATTTCCCATTCATCGCAACTCTCATCCTCGAGCACGATGATATCCTGGGGGCGAAGTTGAAGCTCCCAGCAGGGCCGTGTCGTGAGCGTCGAGATGATGTCGTCTGCCTCGCGGCGTAGCGGTGCGAAGCGATCCATCAGATCATGCCTTCCATGGGCCCAATGTGGCCGGCATCTTCATGGGCGCGCGCCAGGGCGTGCGGGTAGGTGATGCGATGCTCGTTGGGGTTCACGTAATGGATGACGACGCCTTCGTCGTCTTCCACGGCGATGCCGAGAGTGTAATCTCCGTTCGACATCTTCAGCACGCGGCGGCCATCTGCGGGCATGTCTTCCATCCGCATATGCATGACCTCGCGGGTCGCCCCCTCGACGCGAATGAAGGCGTGTGTACCAAGCGTTTCAGGCAGTGGTGCTTCGAGCTCGAGGTGGTGCAGATCAAGGAAGAATTCGAGCGCGGCCCGCGTGCGGAAAGCCGTATAGGGGCTCCCGTGGGATCTCAGGAGATACCAGTAATCGCAGGTTTGTGCGCGTTGCTCCGGGGTCAGGCAGATCAGGCTGAGGCGATCGTTTGTCTTGGGGGTCATGCGAGGTCTCCGGAGTAGGTAAAGCTGCTTCTGTCGTGCTCGAGAAGGTGGCGCTGCAACGGACCGTAGCGCCTTTCCATGGCGAGGCGCCCGTGATTTGATTTGAATTCATCGACGATACGGCCGGAGAGCGCTCGCGCGTTCAGGCCCAGTTCGGGATCGCACCCTGCGAGCATCATCGCCATGACGCAGAAAAGGTCCGATCGCGTGGCCATCAGCGCCATGGCCTGGTTTGCATTGATCGGGTCGCTGGCGATTTTCTCTTTCAGGATGTCCGCGACAAGGGCAGCCGTTTCGGCGGTGGTTATCCGTCCCGGAGACCGCGTGCTGAAGAGGATCTTCGCTGCCGAGATGCCGCGGGAGAAGTAGAGCTTCAATAGACGGGCGTGCTCCTCGTCCGGCTGATGCGTATACGCGTCCAGGAGCGCGAGGATCAGGTCTTCGGGCGTGAAGGATGTGTTCTTGAATTCAGGAGGTGCGAGACCGTAGTCGCACCGGAAGAGAAAGCCTGCGTAATTCTCGGAGACGAGGCTCATCTGTGACGAGACGTTCATATTCATTTCAGGCGCCGCCTGGCCTGTGGGCAGGCCGGTGCAAATATCCGGGTCATGGGTCGATGCGAGAGATATCCGCAAATCAAGACCAGGCACATCGAGCGTCGACAGGCGAGACTTGAGGAAGAGGATCGTGGCTTTGATCTCTGCGGCGGCGACGGGGTAGTCATCAGCGACGCCTGCATAGTCTGGTTGACGAAAGACCTCTTGGCCGGGATTTACGGCGTTATAGGCTTTGCACAAAGACGAGATGGCTTTGGCAAAATCGATATCTCTTGCAAGTGACATGGGGCTCGGCTCGTTTCGGGACGGGGTTGCGCGTTTGCGCCGACCCGAAACGTGCCGGGCAGTCGGGATATGTTGTCAGTCTTGCTGCGCGCCGGGTCGGATCATGCGCCACAGGGTTTGGTCGCGCAGTTTGAAATGGTGCCATGCGGCGCCGGCGACATGCAGGCCGATGAGTCCGATCAGCAGGTTGGTCGTGAGCGCATGGATGTCGCCCATCAAGTGGATACCGAGAAAGAGCGCGGTCCCGCCAGTGAGACTCGCAAGGATCACCACAACATAGAGGACGAAATGGACGGCGTGAGCGACCCTGCCTTGAAAGTTTGCCTCTGGGGCAGGGGTGCCGCGTGTCATCCTGACGGCGAACCGCCACAGCATGAGGACCAGGAGCACCACACCGATCGTGACATGGGAAAGAACGGTGAAGTTCCAGTCGATGGCGGCGCCATTGAGCACCTTGTGCAAGGCGCGCCCCATGCCGTCGTTGATCAGGAATTGCAGGCCGACGAAGGCGGCAACCGCCCAATGAAGTGCGATTTGAAGCGTGGAATAGCCGGAGGGTGTTTTCATTGCGATGTCCTTGGGATGGGTTTTGGGAAAATGGGCTTGTGTTAAAGGCGGAAGAAATGAAGCGGGCCCGGCCCGCGCTGGCCTTATGGCTTCTTTCGGTCTTTGGGATGCATGATCACACGGACATGTCCGCAATGAATGCAAGGCAGGCTCTCCGCCCGATCGGGGTGGCGAATGTCACGACCTTCCGGATGTTGGTGGCCCAGCAATACGCAAATAGCGCTCTTGGTGAGCGACCTGCGTGCACGAGGGCGACCTACAGCCGCCTGCGGAGTGAAGTGTCGACTGTGTTTCATCGCGACCTCGATATATGGAGGTATTTTCAGGTAGATAGGGGCTTTTGCGAAACGCTCGAAATCGCACTCGATCACGAGGTCTCTATCGGCGCGCCGTATCCGGATTCGTCGGGGGTAGATAGGCCTCGGCGATCATACGGGCTGGCCCACCGCATTCGTCGGCAAGGGAGAATGCGCGCCATTTGTCGATATCGGCGGGAAGTTTTCCATCATCGAGATCGCGGATGACACAACCAAGAATGGCGGAGGTTCCGCACCAGCCTTGAGCACCCTCACCCCAACTGCTTCCCCGGTTGACAAGATAAGTGCCCAAGGCGCCCGGTTTCGCAGGCAGGGATCTCAGAAGCGAGAGTGCGGCCGCAAGGACGCGGTCATATCTCTCGAGCCCATGCTCCTTCCACGGGGGAGAGAAGGTATTAACCTTGGGGGCCGGGCCTGCGAGTTTTCTCACGCGCGCATCCTTGCGCAGTTGCGCCCAGAGAGTGGGGGCGGCGCTCCAGTTGCGCCCCCGCGTCAGGGTTTTCCTGGCCCAGGACAATCCGGCCTGAAGCGCGAGCTCTGGGGTATTGATACTTCGTCCCGGCGGGACCGGCTTGTCCATTTGCCCCTTGAGGATGAGAGCGCCGAAAGCATCTCTCGGATGATAACCCTTTGCCTGGAGAAAGCACCGGTAGGTGGAAAAGGAGAACGTGGAGATTCCCTTGTTCGACAGATCGAGGGATTTCATCCGCGCGAGATCTTCTCTGTCGCCACGTTGAGAGGCAACGATGACGCCGATCATGGTGCCGATATCCATGATGAAACACAGCAAGGAAGCGGTATTGTAAACAATACCGTCGCGTCCACGACCAGCCTTCGAGGCCCATCTCGCAGTGCCACCCATTCGAGAGGGAGCGAACCCCCAATCGGACATCTCCCACTGTGCGGGAATGGCGCCGACGATGACTGCGCCGAGGGCGGAAAATGCCTTGTCCACACGAGAGAAGAGAGCGGCCTCGGTCAGTTTGTTGTGATTGCTCCATGTGGATTTCGCACCTGCGTCCTGGCGCCATTCCTGAAGCGCGGCGGAGGCTTTTGATGCGTCCAGCGCGAGAGGGAGAAGCGTTTTTACCAGCGTGGCTTCTTTCGCGGTCAGGGTCATGAACGCATCCTCTTGTTGAGTGGTGGTGCCTTTGGCTACGAGCTCAGGCGCGGCAAAAATGCGCGGTCTGTGCTCAGTTGCGCACGAAGGCACGGGTGTAGATTTCGTCCCAGCTGGGCGGGGCGGCCGTGGCGGTCTCGCCCGCAGCGATGAAAGTATCGAAATCGGTTTGAGAAACGCAGGAGAAGAACTTGTAATCCGGCGCGATCCCGACGCGTCCGAGTGTGGAGCGATCGGCATCCCATCCCAGTCCGACGGTCAGGTCTTTTGTCACCTGACCGTTGTCGTGCAGGATAAGGGAATGCAGCAACTCGTCGTGAAGGGTGGCGGAAATGGAGCTTTCCTCCGCCCAGTTCGCGAGGGCCTTGGCAGCGCGAAGCCCGTGCTCGGGATCATATCCGTCATTTTCCCGGCGGCAGTCATGAAAGAGGCCGAAGAGTGCGCCGGCTGCAAGGCCGTGCGGACCGAGTTTGCAGGCATGCGCAAGCGAGATGCCCTGGCTCGCCACGGCGCGCCAATGGTCTTCGCCATGAAAGACGCTGTCGGCAAATTGAGTCCCGCGCAGCGCAAAGTCGACAGCGCGATCCCATTCGGATTTGGAAATCATCGAAGTATCCTTTTTGCAAAAGAATGAGGTTCACGACCGGATGCGCCCGGTCGCGAGAAGGGTAATGCCGTGCGATCAGGCGGGGAGAAGATCGATCCCGGCGAAACGATCGTGATTGCGCTGCCGGGCCTCGGTAAGGAAGGCTCGGACCGAGGGCAGGTCCTCCCGTTCGATGTGCTTGATCTCGACGCCACGGCTTGCACCTTTTCGGGGGTGGCAGAGCCAATAGACGAGAGACAGGTGCGGCGCGGGTTCAGTGAAGACATAACCGCTTTCTGCGCAGGTCGGACAGGACGTCCAGATGCCCTGCGCCTTGGCGCGGGCCTGCACGCAGATGTATTGATTGATGGCGTCATGGCCGAACGTCGCTTCGCGCGCCCATTTGTTGACCTCTTCGGGGGTGGGCTTTGTCTTGAACTTCCAGAGCCGTTCGGCGTCCCAGAGGGCGTCGACCTCGGGCTGCTCGAGTTGATCCATCCAGCGGCGGCCCTTCCCGTCATGGTCATACCAATCTTTTTCGAGTTGATGGACAGCCTTGTTGTGACCGGTCCCCAGGCAGTCGGGGCAGGTTTCCGAGGCCCGGTTGATCTGGAAATAGAAGTGAACGACCTCGTTGAGCTCATCGAGGGTCAAGTCGTGCGTGGCCCAATCGTCGTAGAAGATCGGCGCGTTCCAGCCGCTCTTGCTGGTCATGTAATCCTCATGCGGCCCCCAATGAGGGTAGGAGGGATTGCATTTGAGTGTCTCGATCATCCAGGGCTCGGCGCCCATTTTTTCAAGATCGGACCAGTCGCTTTCGTCGGTGGGGTAATGGCGCATGGCAAATGTCCTCAAGGTATGAATGAGAGATGCGGGGGCCAGGGGCGGCCCGCGCAGGTAATATCGAGAAGGGCACTGAAGGTTACGCAGCCGCCATCTGGCGCGGTGGGGCGGCCCGCCGGGGATCGAGACTCGTGATGTCCTGGAATGGCGCGAGATCGAAGAGCGGAAGAATGGCCATGAGATGATCGAAGACATCCGACTGGATTCCTTCGTAATCGGCCCAGGCGACGGTCTTCGTGAAGCAGTAGATCTCGATCGGCACGCCTTGTGCGCCAGGTGCAAGCTGGCGGACAAGCAAGGTCATGGACGAATGGATGTCCGGATGCGCGCGCAGATAAGCCTCAACATAGGCCCGAAAGAGGCCGATATTGGTTTGCCTGCGGGTATTGACCGGATTGTCGCCGGCGGGACCGAGGGCATCGTTCCAGGCTGCGATCTCGCGATCCTTGGCTCCGAGATAGGTTTGCAGAAGCGTCATCTGCCGAAATTCCTCGAGCTCTGCGGGCTGCAGAAAACGCACGCAGTGCTGATCGAGGTGCAAGGCGCGCTTGATGCGGCGCCCGCCGCTTTCCTGCATGCCGCGCCAGTTTGCGAAGCTTTCGTTGACCAGCTTACGGATCGGGATCGTCGTGATGGTCTTGTCGAAGTTGCGCACCTTCACCGTATGGAGGCCGATTTCGATCACATCGCCGTCGGCGCCGACCGAGGGCATCGAGATCCAGTCGCCGACCCGGACCACATCATTGGACGAGATCTGAAGGGAGGCCACGAAACTCAGGAGTGTATCCTGGAATACGAGAGTCAGGATGGCTGCCATGGCGCCGAGAGACCCGAGGAGGATCATGGGAGAGCGCCCGGTGAGAGCGGCGATCACGAGGATTGCGGCGATCGCATAGATCGCGATCTTGCCGAGTTGGAAATATCCTTTCACCGAGTTGGTGCGGCGATCTGCGCGCCGGTGGTAGATCGTGTCGAAGATCGACACCAGTCCCGAGGTGGCCAGGGCGAGGGTGATCACCATTGCGGCCTGGGTGAACTTTGAGATGTTTTCAGCGACCCCGGGCGGAATATCCGGAATGACCTTCACGCCCATCGAGATCACGAAGAGCGGCATCGTATTGGTCAGGCGCTTGATGACGCCGTGGCGTCGCAGCTCCTGGTCGCGGCCGAAGGAGGTATTCTGCAGCAGGTGCTCGAGCCCTTTTCTCAGGGCGCGTTTCACGACGAAATTCGTGAACATGGCTGCGAGCAGAAGGACGCCGACGCCAATAGCCATATCGAGATAGGCAGGGTCGAGCAGCGACGAGAAATCGAGATGCGCAAATCGTGTCATGTGTCGTGTCAACGCTCAATGGTGCCCTTGAGGGGTTTGAGTGCGGCGCGCAGATCTGCATCCGAGACGGTATTTGGCAGTCGGATCATGACGACCCGGGCGTCGCGGGTCTTTCGCCATTTGCGGATTTGGGCTGCGAGGTCGAGACCTTGGCCATTGGACGGATCAGGGCCGCGGCCTTGCCAAAAAAGCGGTCCGAGATCGTCGGTGTCGTAGGTGACGCCGGGCTCGGGGATATTGCCGGGGGTGTTCTCGAATGCTTCGGTTTCCCAAAACCAGTCATCGCTGGGCCAGCCATGGTTGAGGAAGTCCTGCAGTTCGGCGCCAAGGATTTTCATGAGGGTCTCCTGATTGATGTGCAGAACATGGGTCTCGATTGGCGATTACGAATAATCTCGCAGTTTTTCATGCAGCCAGTTCGCGACCGATGCGTGATTTTTCAGGGTTATCGCCAGATTGGGCGCGATCGAATGGAAGGAAATACGCGCGTGTCCGGAGGAGTTAATCTCGCGAAACATCCGTCGAACCGGTTGTTTCGGGTCCGGTGGAGAGGCTTCCATCTCGTCAAATCCGATCCCTGCCTGGTGCAGGACCAGGACGCGATAAGCCTTGCCTTGCGCGATGAAGTTCTTGGCGAGTTCCCTGTAGTGGCTGGGGAAGCGCTCGACCTCATTTCTGAGATACCCGGCCGCTGCCAGGTTGACACTGGGATGCGCGAGAAGGCCACGGTGGCGCTTCGAGATCGTCAACTTGTCGGGCTGGGAGGAATGTGCCTCCACGAAGCCGAGGACATCTGCCCATTGCGAACTGCCTTTGGCCATCTGCGCGAAAAGATGAGGTGCGATCCCTTTGCAGCTCAGTTTCTGGCGTTCGATCAGTTTGCGCACGATGTCCGGCTTGGTAGTTTTGAGGTAGCGCCGCCATTGGTCGTCCTGCAGGGAGATCCGTATATCGTCGGCATCAGCCACCTGCAGCATATCGGCTTCGCCCGTAGCAAGAAGATCCCCGAGAGTTGTCGGATCCAGAGGGAAAGCCCCGCATTGCTTGATTTGCGTCTTGAGGGTGTCTGCGAGAGAACGGATGGCGGGCGCGCCGGGCGAAATGCCCCGGATGGCCTTGGCGTCACTGAGAGAGATGGCGAGCTTGCGAAGGAGTTTGACTTCCGGGGGGATCTTGGACGTCCTATTGGTTTTCTTGCTTTGGTAATTCATTTGGCCGCTCATGCTTGAAGGAGACAAAGACCCGGCGCGCGGGTCGCGCGCCGGAGTAAGGTATCACTCACCATTCCAGAATGTGACGTCGATCAGGACATCTTCGACGGAAATGTCGTCAGCGGTATAGGAGGCTTCCACCTCGATATCCTTGCCAAGGACGAGCACGGCGAATTCGTCATTGTGACCGAGCATGTGGCGTGCTTGCCAGGCGGCCTCGTTAACGCCTGCCGAGACGACCTGATCATTGTCGTGATACCTGAAGTTGACGGTCAGCTCGCGATCGGACTGCGTTTCCTGCCAGTGGATCGCGCCCAGAATAGGACCGATTTCCATGGCAGAGACGAGGGTATCGAGCTTTGCCTGAAGCTTTCGCTTTAGCGCGACAAGGTCTGCCTCTGTGTGTTTGTCGCCCATCGACCCGGCCAGCACCAGGGAGTGATCATGGGCACCCTCGGTGATGTCCCCCTGGAAGCCGGCGTCGTGTATGATCGCCAGAATCTCGGCTTCGATTTCGGAATCGCAAAGCTGCATATCGATCTCTTCGTTTTGGATCACGAAGATCAGTTTCGACATTTTCACCGCAGATGTCGTTGCGGTTTCTGCCTGCGCGCGGCCCGCGTCATGCGCCGCCTTGAAGGCTCGGAAATCGGTTCCGAGACCAAGGGCCCGGGTGATTGCATTGAGAGCGGAGGTATTGGGGAGTTTCGTCCCGAGATGATGAATCTCAGTGCGCCGAATTTCTGCGGCGATGGATTTGATCTGCTCGGGCGTAATGGGGGTATTGGACATCTATTCCATCCTGAATGTGCGGATCACGCATGAAGACCCCGGGGATATCTGTATCCGCCTCCTGGATCCGGCTCTGCTCCCGTTGAAACCCAACGCAATCCTCATCGAGGAAGGAAGGTGTCGAAACCCCGCGATTTGGAGAGGGTCTGCCGGGTGCCTTGGCCCGGATAAGGGCCTGGGAGCGGTCGGTTGGCAGCTTTTGTTTCCAGCGGGGGAGGTCTGTCGCCTCGAAGATCAGGCGACAGAGATCCCCGGCTTGGCGCCGAGGATCCTTATGAAGTTGGTATTGATCGTCTTGGGGTGAAAGTGCCGCGGCATCACCGAAGGTCGACGATGTTCCGGCCCATGATGGCGACAGACAGTCCGCACAGCGCGATCGCCTCGTGAGGGGCAAGCTCGATGGGTTCGTTGTATTGCCAGCCTCGCACGATGCGGTTCGCACTGTCGCGGATCAAGTTGAGGACATCGGGGCCAATCTTGTCGGTCTTCGTTCCCTGCTCGGAAACCACCTCTGCCTCGTTTGCGAGCATCAGGAAGTCCCGCACGGTGACCTTGCCATAAAAATAGGTCTGCCCCAGGCTCGGCTTCTCAGTGAAGCGGCACTGCGGGTCATCGTTGGCCAGATTGACACCGGTGAGGTTCAGGATTTCCGGATCTGCCATTGCGACAGGGGGCTCGGCGTGATTGCGAGCCTGCGATTGCAGCAGCGCAGTGGCGCTTCGTTTCGCCTGTGTCGCGGCGGCGCTCGAGGATTTGGTCTCACCGGCGCCTGGGCTGGCAGCGAGGGCCATGACGGTGAAGGCGAGCATGGCGGGGCGGAGCAGGTTGGCTCGGATCATGATGTCTCCTATGAGGTGTCGCGTGCGGGCGGGGTTTGAAGCTTTCGATACGGGGTGTCAAAGAGGGATCGGGTGTCGCGCGGCACGCCGTTGCGTCGGCCCCTGAAGCGGCTTGCCGGCGTACATGTTGCTGTTCGGTGGCAACCCCTTCTCGCCTCGTTCGGGTGGGCGAGAGAGGGATTGCCTAAAGTCGAGTGTGGTCGGGATTTTTGTAAGGGCGAGCCTTGTCGATGCCGCATATCGGCAATGACTTGCCCCATTGCTGCAGCGCAGCAATATACCCTGCAGAAAAAGAAAACATGGTCTGCAAGGAAGACGACATGACCCACGACTACAAGACCCCGACCTACGCGGAAATCGATGCCATCATGCGCGAAGCCAAGCGTGAACGCGCCCGTGTTGTCGCTGGATTTTTCCGCGCCCTGTTCCATGGATCGAAGCGTCCCGCAGGTGTTGCGCATACGGCGTGATCGATCGCCGGAAAAAGACATCGAAAAGACCCCGCAGGCTGAAGCCTGGCTCATTCCGGGATTTGGGACATGAAGGCCGAGAAACGATTTGTTTCTCGGCCTTCTCCATTCCGAGGGGGCGTAGCGTCGCGGTCTTGTAGGTCGATGATTCGGGGGGGGGCGGCGCCAGTTCAGATGATGGCCTCGATGCCTTTTCGATCAATGACATCGAGCAGCCTCGCCGAGGAGCCGCCCGGGGATTTCTTGCCCTGTTCCCACTGAGCCACCGTCGTCGCGGCGACATTGAGAAACTGGGCAAAAACGGGCTGGCTCATACGGCTCTTGGCCCTGATCTTCTTGATCCTGGCCGGCGTGAAGGAAGGTTTCTCCGGAACGCAGATCCGATCCATGACGCGCATGGTGATGTCGTCCATGGCGCCGACCTCGTGCAGGTCCTTCGCCATGTCGTGGGCCATATCCAGAATGTCACTCATGCCTTGCACTCCAGCTCTGCGATGGTGCCCTTCGCCTTCAGCGCCTTGATCTGTCTGTCATCGGCCTCGATGAGCGCTTTGGCGTTGACCGAGAGGGCGTCCTTTTCCCGGCGCGTGATGTTCGATCGACTGCTCTTCGGAAAGCCGTAGAGGAAGAAGATCCGATCATATTTCTTCTTCCGGAAGCCTATGATGGTCCGGAAACCACCCGACTTGCCTCCGCCTGTGCGCGCGATCCTCTTCTTGAAGAGGTAGCCGCCAAGGTCGGCTTCGACATTGCCGTCAAAAGCCTCCTTTGCCGCCGCACAGAGGTCGCCGTCCGATATCGCTTCGGAGCCGGCCCACTTTCTGAACGCCTTTCCAACAAATACTCTCACTCGCCTCTATAACACTTAGTGTTACACTTGTCCATTTCAATCAGCGGTCGACGGTTTCGACCGAGACCTGCGACAGGTGACGATCGAGAACGAAGTCGACGAAGGTGCTGGGTCGCCGCATGTGTTGAGGTTGAAATCCTCTCGGAAAGCAGGGTAGACTTGCTGAAGGTTCAGCGGCTGGATCTTCTTGACCATTCGATCTCCGATCTTTCGGTATTCCTCTGTCAAAATAGCATCCAAGACCACACGGGATGTTGGCCGGTTTTTCCTACCCCGAAATCCCGAAACAATTTTTTCTGCTATGTGTTGCGCCGGGACAAAAGCCGGAACGAACCAGCTGAAGCCATGCGGGGTTTTTCATGCGCGCGAGAAGGGCCCTTTGGTCAGGTCGAGAGAGCTATCTCCGACAGGTGAGTGCGGAAGTCATCTTCGGATAACACGATCATGCTTGCGCCATCATCGATGAGGCGTCTGGCGCGCGCGAGTTCCCAATGGGCTGGCTTTTGGTGGTCATGAACCTCCGCGCCCGCAGCGATCACCGCATAATGCGATTCCTTGTCAGGATGAGCCACGATGTGAGCGCCTTCATTCGCGAGCTCGAGTGCGAGTGTGCTTGTGGGGGCTACGCCAATGAGGGCGATCTTCTTGTTCTTGAGGCGGCTGGTCGGCGCGGAACTGGTGGGTTTGCGATATCCGGGGGGCATTTTCCCCAGTCCGAAATCGACCCATCCGTTTCGCGGAATGGCGAGGGTCAGTCCGTACAAGCCGGAGCGCTTGTGGTGTGCTTGCCAGCCGCCACGGATACGCGCGAGGCATTTCGCTCGGTCGATTCCGTCCTCGCTCATTTGCAAGGAGAGTCGCCTGGCTTGATCGGTCGGAATATACCCAACGCATTTTCCGTCGATTTCAATCCGGATGGTGTTCGAATCGATAGGGTTGTCAGCTTCGCGAATAATTTCAGCGGGAATCTCGGAAGAGCTTCGCGTTTTGCGACTTGATTTTGCAATTTCGGACAAAACTTGCTGGTAGCGACGTTTTTCCAAAATGTGCATGGGCAAGGAGCCATTGCGAAAAATTACGACGGCTTTTGGTTTTGGGCGATCGTTAGGGTGCTGATATTGTACACCTTTTATGGTTCTGGGAAAAATTTTCGCATTGCTGCAACCGGCGATGGAAGCGTTTCGGGCAGGTTTTAACCTGATCAGACAGCTCCAGAAGCTCATTAACAATCTCCCCTTTTTCGAGGAAGGAATTTACACGCTCCGGTTGCAATGGCAATTGCTAATCAGAAAAAAAATCCGCCGCAGTTTCCGCAGGGTTGCTGGCTTTATCGGGGGTCGTTTTCGATGGCATTCACGAATGGTCCCTTTGGGCGAAAGGGTTGCTTTTTCCCTATGGCTTTGGGGTGCATAAAGAGCGTTCGAGTGCTTGTCGATCGTGCAGTTCGCGAATATCCGGAAGGCTGATCGAGCAGGCGCCTCTCGAGAGCATTTTCGGGGCATGCAGGGCGGCCCATATCCGGGCCGCCGCTTCCGGTGAGGCGGCCGGCCACGTTGTGTCGGCGATCTCGAAGAGGCGTGCGGGTTGCGCGACGCCTACGCCGTCGAGCATCTGGCTGATATCGGCGAGTTTTTTCCCGGCTGTTTTCGAGGTTTTCAAAAACCCGGTCGAGAGCTTCGCATCCATGATGGAAATCCGGTAGGACGGCATCATGAGCGTTTGGTCGTCTTTCCAGACGCGTTGAAACGCGATGGACCAGTGGATATCGGGATGATGCAACGCGGGGATCGTGCGCAGAACGTGGTCCATTGCCGAGAAGGCCTCGGCGACCGCTTCTGTCCATTGATGGTGCTTCAGCTTCGCGTGCTGACTGCCGGTATCCACCTGCCCGGAGAGGGAATAGTCCGGAGATTGCCCGGCAATGGAGGCTTTGGTCGAGATCGATCCGACAGAGGTGGTGTTGTGGATCCTGCTGCAGCTCAGCAGCCCATCGAGGAACAGCGAACGCAGTCGATCGAGGCTGTTCTGGAAGGTCAGGAGGTCGAGTGTCATGGAGGACCCATTCATGGAGGTTGCTTGGCTGGCTCGTCTCTTCTCTCGGAGTCTCCGAGATGGATTTCTTCGGTTTATTCCTGTGAGAACAGCGCCTGAAACAGGGGGCGAGAATCGAGGATTTCGGAGATCTGGACCGAGGGATACGTATTCGGAGGAGTGTCGATGGTTCTGGGCGCAGATAGAGCCATGTGGACACGCAGCGCATCATACGCATCGCGTGCATGGACAGCTCGGTCTGCGACCAGAAAGCTGCGCTCCGTGTGTCTCGGAAGTGCGCCGATGTGCCTTTCGAGGGTTTCGATCTGCTTGATGACGGTGGCGAGAGTGACAGCACTTGCCGAGAGGCCGTGGCCGCACAGGGTGAGCTTCAGGCGCGGCGCGCCCAGTTTTGACGGATCTCGGAAATTGATCGAGAACGTCAGCTGGGGCGTATCGAGAACAGGCAACCCTTGCGCGATGCAGTTGCGCAGGTCAGCGATCAGCTCACGCATTTCGGTTTTGAATGCTTCCTTGTGGAGCTTTTCGTGATTGCTTTCGTGTAGCGTCATGCGGAACGGGAACCACAGACTGATCGGGTCGTGATGGTTCAGGTTGTAGGTGAATGTTGCGACCTCATCCGATCGCCTGGGTCGCTTGAGGTCCGCTCTCGCATAGGTGCGTTCTGCGATGGTCGTAAGGATTGCCTCAAAGCGGGAGATGAACGACATGTTTGCTCCTTTCATGCCAGGGCCTCTTCGAGAGAGACTTGGCAGATTTCACTGACGGTGAAGGCGGGCGCATCTCCGCCCTGGGCTTTGAAGAGGTCCGGATGTCTCAGTGCCACGTAGATGCGCAGCGCATCTCGTGGGTTAGCGGCAGGGACACGCAGATCTTCTACGAGGTAGGTCTGTCGCGCGCGGGGGAGGTGCCCGATGCGATCGTGCAGTGCTTCGATCCGCTTTGCGACGACAGGCACTGTCGACGCCGGATCCGAGCGCCCATAGCCGCGGATGAAGAGCTTGAGGCGCGGCCCGGTCCCCTTGCCGGGAAACCGATCGAGACCGAAAGACAGATAGTCGTTATCGAGGGCGGGGAAGCTGTGGCGCAGGAAGGCCTCGAGTGCGCGGCAATCCTCTTTGACCCCCTCGAAGAAGACGGTGCGCTGCAGCGATTGGTGGTTGCTCGGTTTGATTTTTGGCGCGCGCCCGGCTTCGATCTTGATGTCGTTTTCGCCCCTCGGCTTTGCTGCAGTCAGCCGCGCGGGCAGCGGTTTGTCGGCATAATAGGTGGCGATGCGTTCCTGAAAGGTCGAGAGAATATCGGTAAGGGTGTCGGTGTCGAAACTCATCAGTGCCCCCTGACTTGCGGCTATCGTGAAGAGATTGTCCGCAAGACAGGGGTGGCAAACCTGCGTATAGATCGCGCGTGATCGGTGTCTACGCCCACCTCATGATCTGTCGATCAGGGAGATCTTCTGGAAGGTGGCGGGCGCCTCACACCCCGGGCGGCGTCTGCTCGTTCAGCTCACAGCTGTAGTGCTGGTCTGCCTGGAAAGTAATTCCGGTCCCGAACCAACTGAAGCTCGTGGTCTTTTCCGTGTTGTCGTAGACTGGCTTGGCCTCACTGAGAGACAAGGAAATCTGCCAGGCATTGCCATCGGTGCAGTCGAGAATGGTGGGCTTGAGGGTTTCTCTCACGTCGCCTTCCAGTGCGAGACGCACTTCGCTGCCATTCGAAATAAGCATCACCGGGCGGGCGACGCCATCGAAGCTGATAAGCTGTCCGTAGGTGAAGGAGTAGTAATCGCTCCTGACGCCGATCCACTGTCCGTTCACGCCCATCATCATTTCCGACGTGACAACCGGCGGCGGAGGCGGAGGCGGGGCCTCGGGCTCGGGTGCTGGCGCAGGATCGGAGCTTGCCGCATTATCGGTCGTGAGCGCGAGCTTTTCTGCTGTCGAGAAGAAGCTCTGTCGCGTCTCCTTGCCAAGTCCCACGACAGAGGGGATTGCGAGGACGGAGATCAGGCCCACAAGGATGCCGTATTCGAGAAGCGAAGCTCCCTTGCGCTCCTTCACGAGTGACAATTTTTCGGCCTCATTGTAATTTCCTTTTTCGGGTCCTGAGATGTTATCTATGGTAGATATCCCTGAATCCGAAGCGGAGCGTCGCTTTGATCATGTCATCCTGGCCAATTCGGATTTCCGGCCCTCCAATGTGGAGTGTCCGTCCATCAGACTCGTAAGCCAGCCGGGTGCGGTTCGTGCGGGCGCGGAGAGACGGTTTTCTCGCGATTTTCCCGCGTGACTTGCTGCTCGATTTCCTTTTCAGAATAGAAAAAGCGCCCGCCGGTATCGGCGGGCGCCATGCGTCAATCGGACAGGGGATCCTTGGTCGCGGCAGGGTTGGCGGATTTCGGAGAACGCGCTCGAACATGTTGCCAGTCAAGAGCGACCCCTTCATGCATCATGAAGTCCGAGGACACCCGCGCGGATTGTTCCACAGGCGGCGCTCGGCAGCTTCGTCTTGCCGCTCTTCGTTACGTCGGATCTCGAGCTCCGCTTCTTCGCGGGTTCGGCCAAGGGCAATGAGGCCTGCGATGAGGCTTTCGTGATCGATGGACATGAGCTTGGCCTTTCTTTTGGTCCGTCAGCCCTCTTGGAGGGCATGCATGTAGGAACTGGTATCGAATTGCTCGACCATAGGCGGCAAGCGATGAGGAGACTGGTATTCTTCGGTAAACAGGTCGGGCCTGGAAATGGCTGCGAAAAGGCGAAGCGCGTCTTCCGGACTTGCTGCTTGCAGCTCGTGGCAGTCATTGAAGAGGAATTGCCGCTCACCGGGGGTGATGTTTTCGACCCTACGAAGCATGGTTGCGATAATTTCAGACATTTCGGAGGCGTCATAGAATCTGCCGCGGGCACCGAGTGACATTTCGCACAAGCGCAAGGAGACAGTGGGTCCGCTCTGTGTGCGCGGACCGAAGCGAAGAAAGGCACTGGCGCTCGGTTGCGCGTCCAGAGCAGAAGCCGAAGAGAGGATGGCTCTCACCGCATCTGTGCCCAGGGAGCAAATACGGCTCTCGGCGGCCGCGAGGGCCAGCTCTTCATGTTTCGACGGCGTCTCGTTGTTTGCTGTGCCATTCAACATGAACCAGTTTTTTGCGTCACCAGAGAAGGACATCTCGAGATAGCCAAATTCTTTTGGGCGGGATGTGATGCCGCTGATCTTACGCATGCGATAGATTTCATCGGTGATTTCGGCGATGGCTTTTTCGAACGTATCGGGATCGTATGTCATGATGGCTCCTGGAGAAGGGAGGTTAGTTCGACCGCCTGGACCGGCCCCCGGGTCGCCGGGTCACGAGGGTCGGCCACGCCGGGGCGGGCGATGGCCGTATAGATGATGCAGGCATCCTCAGGTGTCGCCGCGCGGATGTCGGATGCACAGTTCACCCGAAAGAGGCGCGTGCCGTGTTCGATGCCGGAAATGCGGTCGATGAGGGTATCGATCCGCTCGAGGATTTCGGCCTCGTTGAATTTCACGCCCGGCGGCGCAAGGGCGAGATCGAGCAAGGACATGGAGAGACGTGGGCCATGCTCACTATCCGAATAGACACAGATGGTTGCGTTCATATCGGAATGATCGAAGACAGGCGCAGCCTGAACGATGCATTCGAGCATCTCGAGGCCGATATGTCGCAACTCGGTCTCGGCGCCCTCGACGATCAGGCGTGCATGCGATGAAGCAGGAGGGCGCGTTTTCGAAAGAAGGGTGAACCATGTCCGATCGTAGGACATGCCCTCGATCGCGATATGGCCCAGCGCGCCTCGGCTCACGGGAATGTTGCTGGCCGCACATGCTCTGACGGCAACGCTTGTTGCCTGCGCGAGCAGGCGGGAGAAGCGGCTCTTGTCGAAGGCCGGGCTCATTGTTGCAAGGCCATGTGGGCTGCGCGGCAGTGGTCTTCGGAGAACACCTCGTAGATTTCGGAATGCGCCGGGCATTTGCTGGAAGGATCGAAATACGAGGGCTCTGCGATTGCGGCCCAGACCCGATAGGCGGCATTCAAATCCGCAGCCGGGATTTTGCAATTTCCAATGAGGAACAGGCGGTCGCCGGGTTTGGGCGTGTTTGCGAGGCATTCGGCGGCGAACTCGAGCTTCTCCATGATCGTGATCAGGAGCTGTCCCTTGGCGTCACCGAGACGCATTTCATTGATCGTGATGGAAATCTTGGGCTTTGTCGTAGAGGGGCGAACCACCAGGGAGATTGTGGTTACTGGATGATCAAGGGCGGGGATCGCCTTGAAGAGGGAAGCATAGATCCCCTCGATGGCTGCATGCTGGCGGGTGTTGAAGGCGTCTACGGCGAGTTTGACGTGATTGGACAGACCCGCCGCGGTAGATCCGGATTGGTAGAAGGTTACGCCCGAATACGGGTTTCTCGACGAGTGGGCGATCGACGAAGAGAGGGGCTTGAGGTCGTTTTGTACAGCAAAGCTGTAGCACTCCTCGCAAAAGGTCTGGAGGCGGGCGCCAATGTCGTCAAGCAGCATGGGGAAACCTTGTAGATAGAGAAAATGGCCGGGCGGATGGGGTGGTGAGTGCGAAGAGGAAACCTCGCGCCACCCCATGCGACAGGAATGGGGTATGGATGGATTGACCCGGACCCATCCTTGTTCGCGATCGTGGAGAGGTCCTGATCTCACTCCCCGACAGGCGCGTCGGCAGGCTCGATCTGGTGCCTGAAGCGATGTCTCATATCGATTTGAATCGAGAGAGAGTCGAAGACCTCGGAGATCTGGGGACGTTTGGTTCCGATATCAGTCATAAGCCCGGCCTGGGTCATGGTGTCGAAGATATAGAGGGCCTCTTCGGGAGAGTTGGCCGGAATATGGGAGCCGGTGATATCGAAGATCCGATCCCCGGGAGACGGGATCACACTGAGCGCATCACTGATGTCTCCCAATCGGTTAGCGACTTCGCGCGATGAAAGTCGCTGTGACCTCCCGAACTTGTCCGCTTCGGTGATTGGTAAGCAGGCGATACTTAGGATGACCTTCGGGTCAGGAGGTGGCATCGGAGAAGCAGCCACGTCGTCATCGAGCTCGTTGGTGAACTCGACATCCCAGAAGGCGCTCGGGTGGTCGAGGACTGGCGCCGCCTCGATGACGAGAGTTCGCAAGCTGCGCATGCGGCTGCGCGCGTCTTCTTTGGCACGATGCAGAGCCATCTCGTCGTGGCGCGAGCTTGTTTTTACTGGAATGGCGAAGAAGTTCACCTTCGGCTCCTCGATACAGCCTGCGTCCTCTATCGTGCTGAAGACACCGGTTTTGTGGTCGAGACATCGAGAGGTCCAATATCGCATCAGTCCCGAAGACAGGTCATGCAGCAGCCCGGCTGCCTTCTCACGATCAAACGTCATTGCGGATCTCCGGGTTTGTGTGACGCGCAAGAGGCGTCATGTGGCGGATATCTGTCTGTTTTTCTGGTCGGTCAGGGTGCGTCGATGTTCTTGGCGGCGATTTCGAGAATTTTGATGGTTTCTTGAGTTGCGCCGACTCCGCCCAATCCGATTTTCAAAGCGGCGCCGAGAAGAAAGCCGACCTCCCTGGTCCTTTCATTTTGCCCGTAGTCGATAACGATGTGTTTGAGCTCGTCTTTCGTCCAGGAAAGATTTTCCAGGGCCGCCATGATGCGCGCCTTCTCGTGACTGGAGAAATCGGAGGTGGACACCAGGGTTTCGTGGAGCAGTCGAAGGATTGCGTCACCTCGGTGAAGCGCATCGATCGAATTTGCGACGCTGATCAGGACCGGCAAGAACGGGTTGAGGTGCCAGCCAGGAAGATTGGGAAGGACCGTGGAGAGATGGGCTTCACGGTTTGCCTGCTTTGCCATGGAAAATCTCCTGTGGTCGCTATCGATGAGAATGTGGTTCTGGATGGAGTGTCGCAATTGCGACCGCCCTCACCCCATATGAAGGCCGACCCATCCCTGCAAGGCAGTGTGGGGTGGAGTCGGTCGGCAGGGCGGGCGCTGAGGGCAATGCACAAAGAAAAAGGCGCCCGGATCAAAATCCGGACGCCGTTAAAGGATTTTACTGGTCGGTCGTGCAAAGCGTGCAGTCAGGCCTGGTGACTTCGCAGTGTAGATCGACGAGATAATACATGTAGTCCGAAACACGCGGATCGTTGATGCGGTTAATGTCGATCAGATCCCGTGGGTCCATGTTGCGGTTAGTGATTTGCCAGCAGAGATCCTGTTCGCGAGTGGCCAGCAGATCCTGAAGTTTTGCCAGCTTCGCATCCTCCGGGCGCCCAGAGTAAGACGGGGAGTGATAAGTTTGCCAGAGTCTATATAGCTGAAGATAGTCTTGGGCGTTCTGGCGGAGACTATCGGGAGTATTTCGAGGAAGGGTCGGAAGTTCGATTCCGAGGCGTTTCATTTCATCGAGAAAGAAGCTCTGATCATGCGTGTCGACGTCGAGCGGGTCCTCGGGGAGATTAATATATCTGGGCAGTATACCCTCGCCGATTAGCTGGCCAATAATGGCGCCAGACCACGCGCCACCGGCGCCAAAAACGATTTTCGCGAATAAGCGCCAAAAAAGGGGGTCGTCGTGACTGATTATACCCCCGAAAACTGTTCCAAGCGAGCCGACTGCAGCAGCACCCCCAAGGGTTGCAAGCTCAACGACAACCTTTCGGAACCTTCCATAGATTGCATCGATGAGCGGATTGATAAGGCCGCCGACAAGAGTGAGAATGGCCTGCTTCCTGAGAAGCTTGTCGAGGAGGGGGCTGACACCTTCCTCGGCGAATTGTGTGAATTTGTCCAGTCGGTCAATCCGATCCTTGAGCGGATTGAGGGCGCGCTTCACAGCCTCAGCCCGCTTCGAGTTCCGGATTTCGTCAAGAGAGGGAAGGGGCTTCTTGAAGACGTCAAATGCGGAATTTGCCGACCCGCTTCCCGCAATGGCGGGGGCGGAGATCATCAGGCAGGCCGCGAGGATCGAGAGGGCGTAGCCCAGAGATCTGAATAAGCGTGTCATGGGCAGTCCTCCCGTCAAAACGAAGAAAACCCGGCCGCACTGTGGCGCGGCCGGGTCGATATTTACTTGAGGAAGTCAATATCGTCGGCCGAGACCTTGCCTCCAGCTTTCTCGGCTTTGTCGACATGGTCTTGCCAGCGTTTCGCCCATTGCTTGTAATTGTCATCGCTCCACAAACCGTTGATGGTCGCGGCCGGAAGGCCGACAGCGGCGGCGGATTTCATGAAAAAGCTTTTCGGGATATCGCAGTTATTATTCGCGAAGGGCTGACGATTGAAGCTGTAAAGATTGGTGTCGGGGAGAACGAGATACCTGTCTCCACTGTGGTCTACGGCCACAAATTTCGGCCCGTCCGGGTCGGAGACCTTACCGCCGAGGCGCGCGAAGATATCCGAAAGCAGGACGTAGTCGCGAGGGACATCCGTGCAATAGCGCGCGTCGTTATCGATTTGCGGTGAGAACCTGGTGAGATTGAGACCATTGGCGATGGTTTTAGATACGCCTTCGGGCGCACGCACGATGGCGAAGAAGCGCGTGAAGTCGAAGCTGGAAACCGGCGCTGCGCGGAATGCATCCGCGAAGGCGCGCACGTCTTCCGCGCTGCCCGATTGCGCCAATCCGTAAAGGGCGGTGAAGAGATCGGTGAACGGCAGGGTGATCTTGGTCGCAGGTTGCCCCTTGTAGAGCTGGATGGGCTCGCATTCGTCGTTCCAGACTTCCAGATTTGTCCCAAGACGGTTGCGAAGATCGGCCGGCATCGCGAGATAGGTCGCGGGCGTGACGACGACCGGATCGATCGGGCCTTTATCGATCTGGGCGATCAGATCGTTGATCGAGCTGAGACGCGGATCATCGGTGCAGCCGGGCGCGGCCATGGCCTGCGCGGGCAGGCCGGAAAAGAGCAGCGCGGAAAAGGCGAGAAGACGGAAAATGGATCGGATCATTGAATGCACTCCGTGGGCAATGCGGTTGCGTAGAGTTTGAGGTTGAGCCAGGGCAGGGCAGGGACGTCGATTTCCTCGCCGCGGTAATCGAGGGGCGCATCGACGAGGTCGGCGCCCATCAGGTTAAAGGCCTGGTGGATGACACGGTTGGGGATCTCTTTTTGGACATCGAAGCGCTCGGCTGGCCATCCGCGCGGAGCAGGACGGCAACTGTAGCTGTCCAGACCCGTGCCGCGATTGGGCGCGCGTGAGAATAGCGCCGGCAGCGCCAGGGCCGGCCCGGCGGGATCGAACGTCTTGTCGAAGGCGCGCGTGGCCCATCGAATGGTTTCGGGGTCGATCCCGAGCCGATCGAAATACTTGTCCTGAACGACGAAGAAGGCCCGCATCAGGCGCGGATCGAGTGTTCCGATCTGGGCATGTTTGACCATGAGCACGATATCGGGAATGCGGTCCTGCTCCTTGAGCCGTGACAGCAGGTCGGCATATTCCTCGAAGGGCAGGACGGGATAGCCGATGATATCGCCGTTCCAGACATAGGACGGCTGGCAGTCGAGACTCTCGAGGACCATGTTGCGCGACAGCAGTTCGCGAACCGGCTCGGGGGCGATGAGATAGCTGCGCAGCGTGATCTTCACGGGGGCGATATCGTCGCCGGCCGCGAGATCGTGAAGAAGCTGGCGCGGATCATCGAAGAGCCGGGGGTCGTCGCCGTATTGGCACCCGTGTGCGCCGCTTTCGAGCGCGATATATTGCTGCCACAAGGCGCGCTGCTCGAGGCTCAGTGTGCCGCGAGCGAAGGGGGCAATCGGGATTTGATCGGCCTGGGCGAGGCTGGCAGTCAAGCCCAGGATGAGGGCGCCGAGAAGGCGCACGATGAGTTTCATCGCAATCATTGGCGGGACTCTTCCTTGAGGGTGGTTGAAGGTAGTGTCGGCGCGAGTTGAGCGCCGATGGGATAGAGGATCGGCTCGGCACCGAGCACCCAGGTGGCCGCGAGGCGGACAGGCAAGGATATCGCGTCGAACATTCGCCCTTCGATTGTGTTGGTAGCGATCCCGATCCGTCCGATCGTCACCGGCGCGACCAGGAGCACGGTGGCGAGAAGGGCGGTCGTGATCGCTGCCTTCTTTTTCCCGGCCGTTTTTCCAAGACCAGAACGCATCATGCCGAGTGCGTTGATGGCAGCAAAGGCCAGAGAAAAGGCCATGGCTACCGGGATGATAGTCAGCACGCGCAGCGCGGTGTCGCCGGCGGCGAAGTAGGCGCCTTGGGCTGCGAATTGCGAAGGATCGGCTTCCGAGGGCGCCAGGAGACGTTTGCGGATCGGCGCGATGCCGGGGGCGAGGCAGGCATCGAAATAGGCCTTGGGCGTCATCGAGAGTCTGAGTTTTTTCGCGTGCCCGGGGCAAAGATCGTCGCCTACACCATGAGTCACGAGCCAGGGAACGAAGCGGCTTTGATCGAGGTCGGGCGGCAAGGCATATCCGGTTTTTTCTTCGATCCGCCTGGAGAAGTCCTTGTCGATCTTGTCCGTGGCGCGTGCATGCATCGCACGCATGAAGGCGGCGCGGTTTGTCAGGGCGGCCTTGTCGGGGGCATCGATGCCGAGTTTGGAAATCTTGGCGTCGAGGGCCTGTCGATAGATCGGGCTTTTTAGGAAATCTGCCTTGCTGTCGGCGCCCAGGGCGTGCCGCAAATCCTGTTCGACCTCCTGATTGCTCAGCGCCCGGCACTCGCGTCCCGTCTGCCTGGCCATGCTGAGAGCGCCGCCGGACATGATCACCGACCCCTGTCGACTTCGGACGGTCTCCCGACACCAGTCATCGAGATCGACAGGAACGGGCAGCTGCGCGTTGAGCCGGGCTTCGGCTTGGGCTTTTTTCTTGGCACAGGCATCCGGCGCGCAGGTCTTGAGGGCATCGAAGTAGCTATTGACCATCATGCGGGTCAGATTGATTTTGCGCGATGTCATCTCACGCGCCACCTGACCGAGCTGAGCTTGCCACGCCGTCTCGGCGAAGCGCGACAGATCCTCCCAGTGACGGGCAGCCTCGCGATCAATCTCGGTGCGCGCGACGCGGTATCGAGACTGGGCCTCGGCATATTGGGTCCAGCCTTGGGCGATACGGGTCTGCCAGTCGCTGTAATGCGGATAGGTTGAGGCGAGCGCCTTTTGGGCGCCTGTTTCGGCGGCCGCGTCGACAATGGCAGGAAAGGCCTTGTAGGTTGCGGCGACAAAGCTGTCATCGCTCAGGCTGAGGGGTCCCAGAAGGCCGAATAGGGTCTTCGCGCGGGCGGTCTCGAGACCATCGGCCAGCCCGGGGATACCGCTCAGTCTGATATCGTCACGAGCAATCGCGGCGCGTGTGCTGACGAGCACATAAGCATCCTGGCGCAGTGCAGGGCTCGCGCGCGCGACCAGCGCATCCACGATCCAGCCTTGGGTGTGATACATGGATGCAAAGCTGATTACTCCTGCAACGAGAGCGAGAGGGATCGCGCGGAGGGGCGCGAGGCGCTGGAAGGGAAGGGCCCGCAGGATGATCAGCACAAAGCCCGTGGCAGAGATCGTGCGCCCGAGATATTCGAGGGAAGGGATGTCGATCGCATCGGGATCGAGGACCGAAGTGTCGAGCAGGCGCGCATTGAAGGCAAGCTCGAGGGCGAGATAGGCGACGCTCGCGAGCGCGATCACAAGCGGCCATGCCGACCGGCTCACTGGTCGCCCTCGAGAGTGATGATCGTGGGTTTGTGCGCGGCATCGGGGGCGTCGTAGGTCTTGATGTCGAGTGCGGAATGGTCAGGAGGTACACCTTCCGCCGCGCTTTTCGTTTCAGGGACCTGCGGGTCGGTGTGAGCGGGAGGAAGTGGGCAGGGAGGTGTCTTGCAATCTTCCGCGGAGATCAATGCGCGGGCATACTCGGCAAGCGAGCTGGCATCTGTGTCGGAAACCTCTTGGGCGGAGGCAGTTGCGGGAAGAAGCAGAAGGAGACAGGCAAAGAGGTTGCGCATTACGGATGATCCTGAAATCGAAGGTCGGAAAAAGAGGAGCTCGTTAAAAGACCCGGGCCGCGAAATAAAATGCAGGCCGGGTCTTATATTGATACAGAATTTCTGGCGGATTGCGATACCTCCTGACATCAGTCTGGAAGAATCGCCTCGTTGAAGTTGGTGGAAAGCTCCCAGGTCGTTTCATCCTCGTTGTCGTTGAGGGCGACGCCTGCAGCCATCAGGTCGTTGCGCAGTCGGTCCGCGTGCGCAAATTGTCGATTTGCGCGGTGCGCGTTGCGTGCCTCGATGATTTTCTCGATCCGTTTGACGATCGGGACCGGCAGCGGTGCACGGTCATCCTCGAGAGAAATTCCGAGGAGATCGAGCGCTGCGCGAAGACCTGGGGCATCCTGAGCATCGGCCAGCGCGTGCAAGGCAGACAGTGCCTTCGGAGTGTTCAGGTCGTCGAGAAGGGCATCGAGAACCGGCGCAGGCACTGCACCCGGCGCGCAGGCGCTCTCGGCGATGGCGGCAAAGCGCCTCCAAGTCGAAAGACTTTGCGACTCGAGGCCATAGGTCCAGTCGAGATTGCCACGATATTGGGTGCTCATGAGGCCGAGCCGGATGGCACCGCCCGGAAGCCGCTCGCGCAGGTCCTCGACCGTAATCACGTTGCCGATCGATTTGGACATCTTTTGCCCATCGACGGTGATCATACCGTTATGGACCCAGACCCGGGCATAGTCGGCCTTGGGGGCGCAGCATTTCGCCTGCGAGATCTCGTTATCATGGTGCGGAAAGACGAGGTCCGAGCCGCCGCCATGGATATCGAAACTCTGGCCAAGAAGCCTGGTCGACATGGCCGAGCACTCGATGTGCCAGCCGGGCCGTCCTTCGCCCCAGGGGCTTTCCCAGCCGGGCTGGTCTGCCGTCGAGGGCTTCCAGAGGACAAAATCCGCAGGATGCCTCTTGAGAGGATGGGGCTCGACGCGATGCATGGCATCGTCGCCGAGATCATGCCTGCGCGAAAGCGTGCCGCGATGGGAGTTTTCCTCGGAGGAGAAGAAGACATGGCCCTCGACGGCATAGGCGCCGCCGCGCGCGATCATGGTTTCGATATCCGCGATCATCGCATCGACATAGGCGGTGGCGCGAGGCTCCTGAGTCGGGCGCAGGACGCCCAGCGCATCCATGTCTTCATGATACCAGCGTGTTGTTTCGCGCGTCAGCTGCGCGATTGCCTGTAGCGGATGCAGCTCAGGATGAACCCGGGCTGCCCGATCGATGATTTTGTCGTCGATATCGGTGAAGTTTCGAACGTAGGTGACGGCGTCCCGCCCGAAGACATGGGAAAGAGCCCGAAAGAGAAGATCAAAGGCGACCGCGGAGCGGGCATTGCCGATATGCGCCCGGTCGTAAACGGTCGGCCCGCAGACATACATCCCGATTGCCGTCGGATCGAGAGGACGGAAGGTTTCCTTCTTTCCCGTTGCGGTATTCGTCAGATGCAGGTCTGCGGTCATCGGTAATTCCTCGTTTTTTTTGGCCTCAGGCGGTTTCGACCTGGGTGGTGCGGGCCTCGCGGAAGGCGTCCCGCACCCCCTTGGCGAAAGCGGTGGCCGCCTCGCGCGTATCAAACCCCTGAGGCGCTTCGTTGGCATGTAGCGGCAGCTTGTCGATCATTGCGCGGAAGCGCGTGCCGTTTGCGCGAACCGAGATACGCCCGCCCGCAAGGCGCCGAGCCAGGGCCGGGGGCTGACTTTCGGTCGACAGCGCGAGATGGGTTGCTACAACGCCACCGGTGCGGCCATTGATTTTGACGACGGTTTCTCCGTGGCCGAGTGTCCAGGCCTCGGAGCGCACTTCGGAAAGCTCGAACTTGGCCATTCCACGAACCGGATAGAAGGCGACTTTGGCACCGACGGGGAAGGTGTTTCTCACCTGGTCAAGGGGCATGTATTTCTGCTTACTCATGGATTGTCTCATTGGTCTTTGTTGGAGGAATTACCGGGGGTCTGCTGGCGCTCGCGCGCCGCGCGAATATCGGAAGCGTCATCGCGCCGTCCTTTTTCGACATTCTCCGCGATGATGCGCAGATGCTCGGCCGCCATTGCGATGACGTGACTGACATCGCAGCCAATCACCTTCGCTGCGGCCTGTGCTTGACGCTCGAAACTCGCGCGCGCGTTGCGCTCGAAAGGGTGCATGGGAGAACCAGAGTGGCTCATGGTGGCCTCCGCGAGAGAGATTGGATTACAGTGGGTGGAGAATGGTGCTTCCGGTCGGATTTGAACCGACGATCGACCCGTTATGAGCGGGCAGCTTTAGACCGCTAAGCTACGGAAGCGAAAGAAGGAGCGCTGATCTGGAGTGTCAGCGCAACAGATGCGCGCAGGCACATATTCGCGGCTCGAGAGCGCATGTTTTGGAATATGTGGTGTGCTGCGTCATGGTTATAATATGCGTCTCTTTACCGAGCACAAAAACCCTTCCTGGAAAATTATTGCAGCAGGGGGATCGGGTCTGGCTTTAGGGACTCGAAATTGTCGGAAGTCGCGACGAAGACATCCCGGAGATTTTCATTCATCTGCGAGATGGTTCGGGCCAAGGCGAGGCGACCATGTTGCGAGTCCTGTTTGGGAAGGATTGCCGTTACGAGGGCGCCGGTCCAACGCCCTGCTTCCCAGTCGTCGGCGGAGACGTTTTTCGCCAGCTGCCTCGACATCATCAAAGACCCATGAGCGAAATGATAGAAGCTCACATAGCCACGATACGCGTCGGAAAGAAGCATCAAATCCGAGTTGATGAGGCGCATGATCGTCTCATCATGCGCGAGCATGAAATACGGTTCGCGATACTCCGACAAGCGAGCGTCGGTCACCTCACCGCTCCACATGTCGCCGACGCCACGCTCGTGTTTGACCAGCGGGGCGATGGTTGCCTCGTTAAATCCGACATCCTCGAAGGAGATGATCTGAATGGGGTCGTTGACCGGATCGTATTCTCGTGCAGGCGAGCAAGTGAAACGCTGGTGAATGGCGATGATCGGTTCACCCTCGGCAGAGGTCGGGCCGGAGGTCAGCCACTTCGCGATTGCCTCTCGAGTCCGCGGACGCAAGATATCTTTGGTCCAGATATTCGGGGAAAAGCTTTCAGGGGTCATTTGCGTCTTCCGATGTGCTGCGGCCTTCTTCAAGAATGGCCGCAGCGAGAGGGAGAACAGAATAGTGTGGCCGTTCAGCGAAGCGGTGGCGGATAGCCGTCGTGGATTTGCCCGTCGAGCGATCGCCCCATTGTTTTGATGACGCTTCGCGACGGTCCGCCCCACTGTTTGAAGAGGAATGGCACACCCGCGCTCGCGCATTGATCGCGCAAGGAGCGGAACCAGTCGGGATCGGCTTCGCGATAATCGGACCCGCTCTCGCCACCGGCGATGACCCAGTTGATTCCAAACTCGCCGCCGAGCCAGGGGGTGAGATCGACCGGGCCAAGCAAGGGCTCCATCGAGAGAAAGCGGACGCGCGCCGGCACCTCGAGCAGGGAAGGAATCCGTCGCTCAGCTTCCACCTGGTTCTCGACTGTCGTGCCGATCCAGATGTTTTCAGGCCATGACATCGGGCCCATCCAGCCCGGCACGAAGCGCGCGATGTTCTGGGGCCTCTTGGTCAAGAGAAGCCAGTCGAGATTTGGGGTGTCGGCCATAAGCGTCCACAGGTCGTGCCGCCAGCTTTCCCGGATGCTCTTGTGATTGTCGAACACGTCCGCAAGTGAGGCACAAAAGACGCGCGGGCGCTCAGCTGCGCCTTTGGCCAATTCGTTCCAGCGCCGGGGCTTGCCCCAGGTTTTCGTCCGCGTCCGGTCGGCATGTGGCCCCCAGCGGTCACCCTTGAAACGGGCATCCCAGGTCTCGGCATAGCAATGATCGCAGGCAGCAGACACTTTTGTGCAGCCAATCCATGGATTGAAGGTGTGGTGGGTCCATTCGATGCCGGAATTCTCGGCCATGTTGAGGCTCCTGAAACAAGAAAGAGGGTATGGTCCGATCGTTGATCTCGGTCGGAGTTCGTTTTGGCTCCCGCGCCCGTCGCACTGCGGGCGCGTTGGCGCCGGCCGAGCGATCGCCTGTCAGCTCGGCCCGCAAGATGCCTCGTTGAATGCCCCCTTGGGCAGTCCCCATTCATCAGGGGTGCAACGCACCGGAAGCGTGTAGTCTTCGAGATGTCCCTGCGCGAGCGCCTCGAAATCATCGATATCCATGGGGCGTGCATCTCGCGCGCGCTCTGCCACCGTGCGTTTCGAACGAGAGATCGTCGTGCCGAAGCGGGTTTCATAATCTGCGATGCGATCGACATTTTCAGCATAATTAAAAGCCGGAACCCCCGGACTTCAGTCCGGGGAGGAAGGCTTCCTGTTCAATGTGGGTTGTTTTTCCGGGCGAAGAATTTCGCCCATGAGTTTACTGGCCAATATCCAACGTATCGAGTTGGCGTAGTTGGACTCATGACGCTGAAGGCCACCAAAGTCCGGATTTATCCGAGCATCGAGCAGCAGGAGTTCCTGACTGCTCAGTTTGGTGCAGTGCGCTTTGCATGGAACCGGGCGTTGGCGATCAAGACCCATTACTATCGTCGCAAAGGTATCTCGCTGCATCCGACCCATGATCTCAAGAAGCTTCTCTCTGCTGCGAAGTCCTCGCGAAAATATGCCTGGCTGAAGGACTATGATGCGATGGCCCTGCAGCAGGCCTGCGTCAATCTCACAAAAGCCTTTACGGCCTTCTTTGAGAAAAGAGCCAGATATCCGCGCTTCAAATCGCGCCATGGTGACCAGAGTTCGTATCACTGCACGGGGGCGATGGGCTTTGGTGATGACTGGATCAAGATCCCGAAGCTGGGATCAAAGATCCGGGCGAAGATCCACCGGAAGGTGGAGGGTAAGGTAAAGTCGATCACGCTCAGCCGCTCGAGATCTGGCAAATACTTTGCCTCCATTCTGGTGGAAGACGGGGAGATCGCGCCCGATCTTCCGAAGGTGCTGGATGCGGGTCGCATCCGGGGCATAGATGCGGGTGTCACCGATATCATGGTGGATGATCTCGGCCGAAAGACCGCGAACCCAAAGCACCTGAAGCGTGCGAAGAACGCGCTTCGGCGAGCTCAAAAGGCGCTTTCAAGAAAGAAGAAGGGATCGAAGAACAGGTCAAAAGCTCGACTGCGTGTCGCGCGTCTCCATGAGCGCGTGGCAAATTCTCGGGCAGATTACCATCATAAAGCCTCTCGGGCATTGGTTGACGAAAGCCAAGCGATCATTGCCGAGACTCTCAACATCAAGGGAATGTTGAAAACCCACAGACTTGCCGGATCGATCGCGGATGCGGCCTGGGGCGGACTTCTCCAGAAGATCGCCTATAAGGCGGCGCGGGCCGGCGTGATCTTTCACAAGATCGACCGTTGGGAAGCAACGAGCAAGACCTGCTCTGGCTGCAGCCATAAGTTGGAGACTATGGCTCTGTCGGTGCGGCACTGGTGCTGCCCGCTATGTGGGGCAGAACATGATCGCGACATCAATGCCGCGATCAATGTGAGGAATACGGGGATCTTGGATCTCAAGGCGAGCGGGTTGCGCGTCTAAGCCTGTGGAGGCCTGTGTAAGACGCGCAATCTGCACGCAACGGCCCATGAAACAGGAAACAAGGTAGCGTGAGCTACCCGAAGCCCCGGACTTCAGTCCGGGGAGCAATCACGCCAATGCTCCGCAATCGTCGCCCAGACCGCATCGGAGTTGAAAATGCAGCCCCGGCAGCTCGAACGGCCCCAGCCGAGGCGGTAGGGCACGGGGGCTATGACGCCATGGCGTTTGAGCGCGTCCCAGACACGGGCTTCATCCCATTCGAGGACGGGACGCCATGCATCGACGTGGCGCGCCGTGCGCCCATTGCGTCGATCGCAGGCATGGCGCTCGAGCTGATTGTAGCGGGCGCGGTTCGGACTCTCTTCGCGCCGTTCTCCGGTCACGAAGAGAATCTTCTTCCCGTTGAAGCGGGGCTGATTGTTCAGCGCGCGCCGACCGACGTCGATTTTGAGCGCCGAGCTGCACCAACGGGTGCGCAGATCGGCCCCGACCTGAGGGAAGCGCAGTCGCGTGGCCGGCTTTGCCCGACGGGCGTCGCGTTCGAGTACGATCAGACCTTCCGGCGTTTCCACATGATGAGGACGGCCGATCGAGTCCTCCTTGCACATCTCGCCCTCGAAACCACCCTCGAGCCAGCTGAAATACAGCGGGATGTTGAAGGATTGGGCGAGCTTGCGGTTGTAATCGGCCATGAAGGGCCAGTCCATGAGTTGGCTGCCCTCGCGGCCGTCGACATCGTGATGCCAAAGTTCGATGCGCGAGGGGTCCAGCCCTTCGTCGAGCAAGTGGCACAGGCACGCGATGGAATCCTTTCCGCCTGACATGCACACAATGACATTGTCGTATATCGACAGGTCGATCGTATCGGCACTGTAGTCGCTGTCGGTCGCGAGATCCGCAGGAGGAAGCTGGATCTGGTCGCGCAGACCCGGGAGAACGAGCTGGTCGTCGAGATCTTTCATGAGGGAGCCTTCCTTTTCCTTGCAAAGGGATGAGCAGCACAAGGCAACGCGCCGCATTTCTGTCGGGACGCGGAGCGCTGGGTGAAGGGGGTGCGAGGGATTTTTTCTCGGGCGAGTCTTTTTCGGTCAGCAATACGGACCGGGATCAGGTCCGTTCGCCGTTCACGATTTTCCACCCTTGCTTTTCGAGTTGAGACCAAAGCCAGGGAACGAGGTGGCGGTCTCTGTCGGGGTCGCGTCCCGTCGCCTTGCGAACGGCATCGTCGATCGCATCTTGCTTGGAAGGGAAATACCAGCCCTGTCGAAGTTGACTATTGGTGCGTCGATCTCTGGCAGGGGAGGTCCAGAAGTAGGTGTCGAGGGCCGATTTTTCTTCGTCAGGCTGGGGACGAGGGGATTTCATTCGTTGGGTCCTTATTTTGCAGGGCGATGAGCCGATCGATTTCCGCAGCGATCAGGGCGCCTGCAATTTCCAATTCCCGGACAGGATCGAGGTCGAAGGTCCATTCTCCCTCCGCCCATGGCCAGCCATGAGGACGGATGAAGCTACGCACGGCTTCGGGCTGAAGCGCGTGGCGGGCATGGGTAATGCCCGCCCGCAGTAATTGAGAGTCGCGATGAACCTCATCGTGAGATGCATCATATCCTTTTTGGTCGATCTGGCGCCTGCGCTCCGCGGCGATCCGCTCGATGCCGGTCATCGAAACCTCCCTTGGGTGTTTTCGGCTGTCAGCGACAGATCCGCCTGGGCACGCGAAGGCCATCGCTACAGGGAGAATGTTGGTTGGTAACTGGAGCGAACAAAAGACGAAACGCCCCGAAGTTTATCGATCGGAGCGTTTCATAAGTTGTTTGCAAGTCACTTTTTAAGGGAATGCCCTTCCGAGACGATCCTGCAATCAGGGGTTGGGGTCGCCCCAACCAGGCATGGATTTCGCCTCATAGGCACTATAGTCTACTGGATCTTCGAGTGCGTCGGGGTTCGCGTTGGCCAGGTGATCGGTCACATCGTCGAATTCCCCTCGGGAGGCGGGTTGCCAGGAGCGGTTGCGCCAGATCTGCAGGGCAACCAGGCGCTCTTCTTCGCGATCCCAGACCCAGCGGATGTCGGTTTCGCGGCCACCCTCGAGCAGGTGAGACCAGTTATCGGCCACCACGTAGCGCGCCGGCGCATCGTCTTCGGCCTCCTCCTCGTCGTCCTCTTCATCGAGGGCGCTGCCCAGCATCCGGTGCAGGAAAGAGGTGTAATCTCCATCGAGGGTGGCGTTGATGATCGCGTCCTGACCCTGGTGTTCCAGCATGTCGCGCAAATCCAGGCCGTCGTCGTTCATCTGCGAGTAGGCAGCCAGTGTGGCGATGGAAATGGTGCGCTCGAAAACCGCGCGGGTCATCTCCTCCTCGATGGGGTCTATAGCAAACCCCTCTGCCTCCAGCGACAGGGCGTCGGAGATGATATTCAGGATACGCACCTGGGGGTGAGTGGCCCAGGTCATCTCAACGGCGGTGTCGAGCAGTCGCTCGACATCCTGTTTGAGAGTTTGGAGCGAAATTTTTGTGCGCCCGACCAGATTGCCATGACGGAAATGCTGCATTGCAACGGGATCGGACCCGGTCACGATCAGGTATTTATCCAAGAGATGATCGATACGGATCACCTTGCCGGGGATATCGGTCTGGATCGGAAGCATCTGCTGGTAGAGCGAGAGGATATCATAAGGCAAGAGCTTGATGATGCGCGTGACGCCACCCTGGGTGTAGTTCATCTTCAGGAGGGCTGGGGCGGGCGCTCTGTTGATTTCGGCAGGGCTTTCCGTTTCGGCGCTTTGGGCTGCTTGCGCTTGGGCAGAGATGTCAGCCAGGTCGCGCAGGCGCGCCGCGGGCAGGTTTCGCTGCACGATCGGGGCCTTGGACGCGGTCAGGTAGCCCCAATTGTGCTTGGGCCCCGCGATATGGGCGGCCAAGGCATTGAGCAGCGCGTTCTTGGTGAGGGGGCGGCCCTTGCTCTGGAGCGCGAGAATGTCGTCGGCGGCAGCCGACAGGGAGGTGGTGGAGGTGACGATGGTGGTCGATTTCGACATGTGCAATCCTTGCGACCTGGCAGGTAAGGAATGTGGCCCTCGGTCCTTGCGACAGGTCTTTTGCAAATCATGCGAAAGGGTGTGTCGAAAGAAGGTTGTCCGCCTGTCGTGCTCCATCGGGCCCGGAACACCAGGAACCGGCAATATCGACCGTGCGATCGCAGAAGGGAGCTTGCCCTCGTGCTGTATCCGGTCTTGCCGAATGGCATTCAAGACCGGATGGGGGACGAAGGGCAAGGGGGTTGACTGTCGAAATCTGGTTGAGCGAAGGCGATCGCTCGGTCAGTCAGGAAGAGAGGTGACTTGTTGCCCGGAAATTTCTCGGGAGATGACAGCTCACCTGGGGAATGCCATATTGGGATGAGTGCTATTGGGTGATGAGTAATTGAAGCGGATTTCCGGCAATGGTTCGAAGATTGGCCTGATCATCGCCACCTGGCACGGTTATGCTGCCCGCAACCATCGGCATCTTGACCTTCCCGCTCTACCTCTGGGCAAAGCTGTCCGGATATGGAGGCTCTCTCCTGTATGAGATCGCGGCACCCTTTTGCTGGCTGGCGACCTATGCGATGGTCTTCCTGCTCAGGGCTGTATAGGGGAGAGGCTCCCCTTTTTCACAGCCTACCTGTCTGCCTTTCCGGCTTTCCTGAACTCGGCTTGCGCGAGGGAAATTTCGGCTACCCTTCGGGGAATGTCGAGTTTTTCCATCATGAGATCGAGGATATGGGCCTCTGAAGAGGCGGTTTTGCGCAGAGCGTCGATGGCAATCTTGGGAGCGAGCATGGAGGCTGCGAACCTTTGCGCCTGCATCTCATGCTTTTGAGAGAGAGGTCTGCCGGTGGGCTGGAACCCTTTGAAGAGGGCGTCGCCATGAAAGCTGCCCCACATCAGGTCGCGATGAAGCAGGTAATGGGCGATCCCGACGCAGATTGCGAAGCGGCGCGAATGTGCGGGCATGTCATCGAGGCGCGTCGCGACGAAGATCGTGTTTTCGCCGCGACGCTCGAAATCGCATTCGATTGCCGAGAGGATGGAGGCGCGCTTTAGCACGATCCCCATTTCTTCGGCGCAGCTTTCGGCGTCGAAGGGGAAATCTTTCGCGTAGCGCCTCAGGATGGCGAGGTTTTCCGACATGGCGTTGAACTCCGGTTGATGATAGGTCAGGCGGGAGGCGATCGAAAATGCCCGGATCGCGAAATCCGGGCATCTTTGCGGTATTGGGTGACGCGCTATCGCGCGCCGGTCCGATTTACTGCGGGCATTCGATATGCGCTGCAGCGTAGGTCGGGTCGTCACACTGGGTGAAATCGAAGCCGCCACCCGAGGTCCCACCCGAGGTTCCACCCGACGTGCCACCGGTGCCGCCGCCCGTGCCGGAGTCGACCTGATCTGCAGTTTGGGGAGGGGCGAGATCGCTTGCGAAAACAGGCGGTGGCGCCGGGTGATTAGCCCACCAGTCGCTGCCCCATGCGATAAATTCATCCAGAACGTCTTGCGGAAGATTATCGGAGTCGAAGTTTGGATCGTTGTATTCCGCCTCAGTGATCTGAGCCTGGAGGGAAGGCGTCATTTCCGCATAAGTGGGGCCATCAGGCCCCGCGGGACCCAGAGCGCTCATGATGTCAGCGATGGAGTAGTAGCTATCGTCCGGCGAACAGTAGAGCCCTTCGACATCGAGAACTTCTATATTGATGCCAGAAACGAAGCCAATCTGAGTGATTTCCATAATCTCGACTGATCCGGGGTCATAGCCGTGTTGGAAATACAGGTCCTGACACGAGATCTGAGACAAAACCAGGGTATCGAAACCTGCGCCGCCGTTCCACCCGGTGTATGCGCCATCTTTGTTGTCGTAGAGCAGGGTTTGGTCAGCGGGTTGCGCCGAGGCATCAAGATAGGGCCCGAGGTTTTCGGCGTTTGGGGTGTTCATGAGCATCCGGAATGCGGTCAACTCCGGGGCCTCGCTGCTCAGATCATGCCAATTGGGGTCATCGGTGTAATAGGTACCGCAATCAGGATCTGTGGAACAGTCATACTTGTTGTCACGGAAATCGGCCAGGGGCACAGATGGCGTTGCGGCAGCGACCTCGCCTGATGGAGGGGCCGTAGAAGAAAGAGAGGCTTCGCGCTTCTCTTTCAGTGTGGACTGGGTAACACCGAAGATATCGGAGACCTGGTAGCCGAGCTGTCCGACGAAGAAGAGGACGACGACAGCGATCAGTCCGGTAAGGATGGCATATTCGGCGAGAGATGCCCCCTTGATCTTGCGAAATAGTTTCATGGCGCGCTTCCTGCGTTATTGTTGCCGCGTTTTGAAGAAGGCCGGTCGTAAACACCGACCAGCCTCACTTGACCGGACATAGAGAGGAGTGGGCGCGCGCGGAAATTCTGGAGAGAAATATTACAAAGATACGGAGTTGCAGATTCCTGCTGCAAGGCAGTTGCCGACCTGCGATCGGGAAAAAGGCTTTCACGCTCTGTTGGTCACATGAATGGAAATTCGATCGTGCTGACTCATTCCTGCGACCGGCCAGGGCCATTTGCGCAGAATGATGTCATCGTCATCCTCGTCGTCTGCGTCTTCCCAGGGACGCTCCTCGCTTTTCACACGACCAGCTCTATCGAGAAATTCGACAGGCTCCATTTTCGCGAGGAAAGCGCGAGCGCAGGGTCCGTTGAGTTCGAGGGCGCGGATGACGACGCGCTCCCAATCCTGGGCTGGAAGGTCGGGGTCGTTCGGATATTGAGGAAGCGCGTCGAGGAGGTCTTCGAGATGTCTTTCGAGCCATCTCGTCGTGTTGCACTTCGGACAAGGAATATCGCCGCCTGAGGTCAGAAACCCGCCGTCGTAACTGTCGAGATCCCACATGAAGCCATCTATACATTGACCGTCCGGGTAGTTGGCGCCGAACATAGAGCAGGTAAAACCGCACATCTTCAACCTCGTTATTTCTGGGCGTCGCGCCAGGCTTTGGGGTCATCGATCCGACCGGATTTCCACAGACCCTGCCGCGTGCGACGTGCGGTCTTCTCGGCCCCGGTGTATGCGTGCGTGAAATCCGATGTAGCGACCGCGTGTCCTGACTTGACCATTTCCGCACCGATATCGAGAGGTCCGCAGCGCACGCGCGCCACAAGGCGTCCATAGATATCGACGTCCTTTGGCAGGATATGGAGCGTTTTTCCCGAAACCAGTTCATTCAGTCGAGCGGTTGAGGCGGCGCCGCCGGGCTGGTCGCTTTCAGGAGCATCCATCCCATAAATGCGAATGCGCCAGTCGCCGCGCGAGAGCGTGTCGCCGTCAATGACATATGCGTCCTTGAGGCGGAAGGGTGCCGGGAGTTTGCGATGCGTGAAGCGCCCATTGCGCGCAACGCGTACCGTATCCTGTGGTGCTCCAGTATGGCCGGATCGAGCGCCACGCACGAATGCCGATATCATGGGGAGGATGAAAATCCTGAACACGACCAGCCAGAGCGCAATCTCGATCCAGAAAGCATAGGGAGAGAAATCGATATCCAACTGGGAGAAGACCAGAAAAAACATGAATGAACTCCTGTCTGCGCGGCTGGATTTTTGCTGCACGGAGGCGCATTGCAGCATTGGTTTGTGACCATCAGGGTCGAGTATCGGTGATATGGCGCTGATGGGAAATGAAAAACGGATCGCCCTTCAGAGCGACCCGTTTCAAGCCGTAGCCCGAGGGCATGACTTCAGTTCACCGCTCTTCGCGCCCTTGGCGTCGCGCACAAGGTTCCGGGCCCTGCCCGGGCAGCGACGGGGCACCTCTCGGTGGCAGCTCGTCCCCGTATGAGCCTGATGTCAGGCGACGAGAGCGGTCTCGAGAACCGTCTCTCGGGAAGGGCGCGCACCGAGCATGAAGCGCAGCTTGTCGCCTTGCATGACATGGTCGCACAGGGCCCAGCTTCCGGCGCGACCGGTAATCCGAAAATCCTTGGCATCGGTATGGCGCCGAAGAGCTTCGGCAATTTGCCCGGCGCGCACGAGCCGGTCGATTTCGAGCAGGAAGCGGCTGCGCTCCTCGGTCGGCACATAGCCGCGGCTGGTGGGCGTGCCGTCGAAATAGGGCGAGCCCATGTTGGCAAGGCGTTTTCGGTGGCGCAAAGTGAGGTCGTTCAAGATGAGGTCTCCTTGGGTAAACGGATAGGGATCACCTGCGTCCCTCATCCGCATTTCCAAGGAGAAGCGTCTGCCGTTTTCGTAAGGGCACAAGCGGGAAAATGGAGCCGGCTATCGGGTTCGAACCGATGACATCCAAATTACAAATATGGCGCTCTGCCAACTGAGCTAAACCGGCGTTAGATTGCGTATCAGAAACGAAGGAGCGCCATATGGCGTCCCCGTAGGAGATATGGGCCTTCGTCCCGAAATGGAACGAAAAGAGGGTCAGCCGTTCCAGTAGCGGACGTTTCCGGAGTCGACATGGACGAACTTGTGGGTCGGGTAGTACCCAACGCCGCCTGCCTTCAGGGATACAGCGGCCCGATGTAGATCACGGGTCGAACGTCCGGGCTGGTGGATGTCACAAGCCAGTCCGCGCATATGAAGCGAGTGCTTGGCAGCCCCTCGGATCGAACTGTTCGTCTTGGGGGTCCGATACCCGGAGAGAAGAACCAGCGGCTGCTTGGTGTCCATCATCTTCTGCAGCTTGATGAGGATCATCATGCTGTTGGGATCGATCGGATATTCGGCGTCTTCGCGCCAGTCTCGGGCGAACCAGTCGAATTCGGCGAGGGCTTCACGCACCCAGCGTCCGTTTTCGATAAGCATGAGGCGGAAGGTCTCGCCGGTATTGCCGTTCGTCATCGAGAGGCCATGGGCGCCGCGACCGGATGCGAGACTCGGCGAGGGAAGCATCATCGCGCCGGCGCCGGCGAGTCCCATGCCGATCAGTTTACGGCGGGAAATGTCGGTAGAGGTGGTCATTTGCGTTCCAATATTGGTTTTTCACTACACTCCGGACCGGACGCGCGGCCGCGGGCTATCGAGGAAAAAGGTCCGAATTCATTGGAACGGAAATGCGATCGGCTAATTTCTGCGTGAGGTCGCGGAACATATTGATCAGGCAGAAGAAAAAGCCACTCCGTGGGTCGGGTAAATTCGCCTGATCAGAGCAATCCCATCAGCTGGAAGGACAGGATTGGTGAGCATATTGCGAGGATCGCATAGGCGATAAGGATCGCGCTGAGGCCTGGCGGGGTCTTGCGTCGCGCAGCGAACAGTCGCGACATCATGGCGCGAAACATGCCTGCAATCCCGATGGCCGCGAGAATGAAGATGGCGGGGTAAGTAACATCACTCATATGCGCGAGGATGTCGCCCGGAGATCGAAGATCAGGCGAAAGGTCGTAGAACTGTTCGGCAGCTTTCATGGGCAAAAGAGCGAGCCCAAAAAAACCTACCAGCCGAAGGCGGTGCAGGACGCGCTCAAAGATCTCCCGCCGAAGCGGGGTCGTGCCCATGATGAGGAGCGGGGCCTGCAACTGGTAGAAGACGATGGACAGCCCGGCCGCCGAGATGATGAAGGCACCCAGGATGAAGATGAGTGAGAACTCGGTCATGGTATTTCCTTTCGGGTTGCGCTCGTTAAACCTTTGAAGGCCAAGGGCGGAAATGGCACGTCTTTACAAGAAGATTGGTTGCGGAATTTCGTGTTCAAAATCAGCAAGATGAGAGATGCGAATTTTACTTATGCTGCGTTGCAGAAAATGCATGACAGGCATACCTGTATGTGCGTTGTGGGGCGGAAAAACCGGGGCCATATACTGCGCATAAAGACATCAACCCCTGAGGAAATTTCCATGGCTTTCGCTCCTACCACCGCTCCGACCCAATCTCCGTTTCACGGCTTCGCCGCCCGCATGCGTCACTTTTTTGCACGGCAGGCCGCTTACCGTCAGACCTCGCGTGAACTCTCTGCGCTGAGCGACCGCGAGCTCAACGATATCGGCCTGTCGCGCTACGACATTCATCGCATTGCGATGCAATCGGCCGACATGGTGTAAGACCGCGCTTCAAATCGATCCTGCGAAAGGCCCTCCTGCCATGTGGCGAGAGGGCCTTGTTGTTTTGTTATCCGCGCAGTTTGGATTGGCGCTTGAAGGCTGCCGGCTTGAGGAGATTGAGCGGTGAGCTGGTTTCGATCGCTCTATCGAGCCTGCGGAGAGCTTCGTGAAGCCGGAGGCTCTGGTGGTTGGAGTCCGCGATCTTTGCGCCCTTCTTTGCCGTGCTCGCGTCTTCGAGGTCCTCGACAGGGACGTCTTGAGTTGCTGCCCATGCCGCACCGCAAAGAGCAGAGATATCCTCAGGGATGGCTTTGAAGGCAGCCTCGAGGTCGTCGGTTGCGATGAGTTTGGTGCCGAAGCAGAAATGATCAGGCTCGATGAGCCAGTCCGTGCGGAGGCTGTCCCAAAGATATCCGATGTCCTTGGCTGCCCGCGCAGAGGCATCCGCTCCGCTGCCATAGCCTATATCGAGCAGACGCGCGATCCGGGCGGCGATGGCGCAGATGCGAGAGCGGGTTTCCTGCTCCGTCAGGGGCGCAGGAAGAGCCAGAGCCACCAGGCCGAGTTTGACATGGAGTTGAGGATAGCTCTCTTGGATCCATTCGAGGGTTGTCCCGGAACCGCCACCGGCATCGCGCCGCTTCTGCGCCATGGCGTCGAAGAGATTCTTGTTCCTGAGCATTTCGGAGGGAATCTGCAGGCCGTTTTCGACCCTGGTATCGCGCCCATCGTGCGTAATGACGATATCAGCATCGAGTTCCGGGTCATCCGAAGAGACGATCGCCCCGGGCTTCAGTGCCGCGAAAGGGGCATCGAGACCTTGCGTGACGATTTCATCGAGAGCGCGATTGGTGAAAATGTATTGCGTGCCGCGCGAAAAGCGCAGACCGACCATGGCCATGTGAACCAAGACGTCCTGGTGCGTATAATCCCGACGCAGCGTGACGCGGTGCGGAAAATAGTCGATCGTCGGATAAGGTCCGTCGGGTGCATTGGCCAGTTTCAGGGATAAGCGAATTGGAGCGGTTCGGGTCATCTTTGTTCTCTTTTTTTGGAGAGTATCAGGCAGCGTCGCGGCGGCAAATTTCGGTAAGTCTGCGGGCGTGACCTGCAGTTTGAGCGATCCAATGATTGCTTTGTGATGATGCCGGCTCATTCCCGAGATACGACGAAATCTGGGCGCGCCGCACGTTATTGGCATCGACAAGAGCGTAAGCCACGCCCTGTGCGAAGGACGCATCAAAGCAAGTTATCTCGGACCAAAGTCGCGCCGCTGTCGCGCGAATGACCGGATCGGCTTCTCTGCGTGCTTCCTGGAGCCGTGGGCCGGGCTGGATGAAGCGCGGGTTCCAGCATTTTTCCGACAGGATATAGCCATTGCTGCGAAAGGAGTCGAATTGCGAGGCGCAGGCGGGAACCGCCCATTCGACGCAGCTCTTGGTGCCGAACGCTGTGAAGTCATGACCACTCATGGCCGTGAGAATACCTACAAGAATGGCGCGTTCCCTGGTGAAGATCTCTCGGGGTACCCGCATATCGGTCTCAAACAGGGCATCACATATCCCCGTAAGAACCGCGCCGGATGCGATCTGATCGATGCGTAGCGGATCAGGCGCGCGCCCATGTCCCTTTGATTGATGGAAAAGCGGCATGCTGCTGTCGCCGTTATTTTCGGGCGCGCGAATGATTTCGCGCATTCCGAGCTCATACTCCTCGCAGCCATCAAGGGATAACCATGCATCGAAACCATTGAAGGTGTTGGGTTTCATGCGGATCTGGATGCAGTGATCTGCTTTTGGACGAAAATGTGGGACCAACCTCATGCGCTGGACTGCCTGCGGGAAGACCGCCATTCGTATCGACGAGCATCCAGCTTCGCCAAGTTGGTCAAGCGCGCGGGCGACTTGACGAACGTCGCTCAGAAAAGTCAGGCGAGAGATGTTCTCGATCAGGAGATCGATAGGACGGTCGTCGCCACTGAGACAAATGCGGTCCTCGTCAACAGTGACAAGGTCGCTCGCATATTGAGGGTCCGCGTCGTCTTCGCTGAGGAATACGTAGTTGATAATGCATTTCATGGCGGTTTCCTGGAAAGTAAAAAGGGCAGGAGCGTCTTCATCGAAAGAAGAACGCTCCTGCCCTGGCGTGTCAGGAGATGGAGGCGGCTGAGGTCGAGGCGTTAGTAGGAAATATTGAAGATCGGCCTGCGAACCATGGCAAGGCTGATAGTTCTGTCAGAGCGCGGACCGTAGCGCCCACCGGCATTAGCAGTGTAAAGGTTTTGGCAAAGCGAAATCTGGCTTTGCATCATCCAGGAGTTCCCGGCCTTTCCAGCCCGATCCATGCAGGCCTGAAACTCGCGCGCATGCGCGTCCTGTCGGATCTGGTCATAGGTGTAAAAACCTCCCGCGATGAAGCCGATAAACAGCGTAAGGGTCACGAGCCACCCGAATGATAGGGATTGTGTCATCCGCCTGCCTTCTCAATTCGTGCCGGTGTTTCCCCGACATTCTTGTGCCCTGATCAGTTCTCTGTCCGAGCTTATCTCTATGGATATAGGGCCTCGCCGAGATCGGCGCAAAAGGGAGTAAGTGACGTACATGAAAAAGCCCCGCAGCTCGGCTGCGGGGCTCATAGTGCAAACTTACGCAGCCTCGGCTTGCGCGTGATCGATATCCTGCTTGTCGTCGGACAGGCGGAAGTAGATCACCTTGAAGGATTTCATCTCCTTGGGGTTGCCGTCTTGGTCGCGCCCCATATGCGTATCGACCGGGCCTTTGACCCAGATTTTCTTCCCGACGGCGGCCTTCATCTGGGCGATGACCTCTTCGTTGAAGCAGGCACCGTATTGCACGAAGCCTTTGGCCTGAAGCTTGAAGGTGATGTAGTCGCCCTTGGTGCTGGTGCGATCCGTCACATCTTCGAGCACGCCGAAACGGGCCATCCAGTTATCGTCCGAGGTGTTGTTTGCAGCGGTATTCTTCGCGGTCATGCGTTTTGATCCTTATCCGTCTTGTTTTGATTTTTTTGCGCTCAGGCTCCGTCAGCCTGCCTTGCGAAAAGCACGAGGCAGGTGACGGCGCTTGATTTGCGAGGGCATGCTCAGTTGGAAAACCGGGTTTCCAGCGGGCGGGCGATGCTCGTGGGTAGTTGTTCGCCGGGAAGAACGCGCTTGCCCACTCCCGATCCTGCGATCCGACACGTCGAGCCCGCGGGCACAATGCGATCGCCGGGATTGAAGTGCTGAACGATAACTTCCTCCTGTCCTTTGGACGTGAGGATGGAATACTCGATGCCCGGCTGGGTCATGCGCTTTTGCGCCATGCGGGACCCTTGGGCCCGACCGGCCGCGGCGCCCGCGGTGGTGGCGATAGCGGCGGCCAGCAGGCGGCCTTGACCATTTCCGATCTGACTGCCCACGGCCGCACCAAGTGCCGCGCCGAGCATCGTCCCGATTTGCTCTTCGGGTTGTCCGGCAGCGCGGGTGTAGCCGTATTGATAACTGCGCTCCTGCGCGCCGATCGAGATCTGGCGAGCCTCGAGCACGCGGCAGCGTTGCACCGAGGCCGAACGCATCGCCTCGGATGCGCTGTAGTAGGACTCGGAGGGGTTCACGGTCGTCTGGCAGGCAGCCAGCAGTCCAACCGTCATCAGGGCCAGGATAAGGCGGATCATGGCGTTTTCCTTTCAATCTGGAGATGTCATGGCGGCATGCCCGGGGAGCTGCCGGTCCTCATGATGGGGACCGGCGGGTCTCACGGCAGGGTCATGAAGGCGTGTCTGAGCCCAGTCTTTCATTCCCATCCACGAGATGTTCGAGGCGCGTAGTGAGCGTAAGTTCGAATTGGAGATCTTCGGGATCTTCTGGGTTCGCACTGCGCGCGATGCCGGCCTTGTCGAGTGCCTCTCCGGCGAGTTGTGCCTGATGTGCCATATTGGACTGCCTCTGGAGTTCCTGGATGGCTACGGAAACTTCGCTAATTTTATTTTCTTGATCAGCCTTGGGAGCGGACTGGATCAGGGCGAGAAATGCGTCCTGAAGAACGGGCAGCAGGGAGGAGCTATCACCCAGATCGGTGTAGGACAGCTCACTCCTGACAGCGTTGCGCAGAACTTCCGTGTCTCTATCGGCAAGAGCCGCAAGCACGGCCTTGCGAAGATGAGCGATATCAGGCGCTGTCATCAGGCGATCGGAAAGAAAGCCACGCCCGATATACTTGTACCACCAGATCTTGATGGAGGCTTCCCCGTCGTCGAACCAGAAATTCGGGGCTCCTTCGCCATCGATACGTCCGGAAGCCTCGAATATTGGCTCAAGGCGTAGAATCTCGTGATTGGAGTAGCCATTTTGTGTGATCAACTCGCCGCCGCACCAAGGGCAGTCCATTGCCTCGCACCAACAATATTTTTGCATTCGAAAGATGATCCCATCGGAGTCGAGGGCCGCATTTGCGCCGTAGACGGGGGGCTCGCTTCCGAAGGGCTGAAGTCGTTTGGAGATTTCCAGGAGAAGCTGCGAGAGATCGTCCTGGATCTCGTCTTGGACTATGAAAACTGCCATTGTGGTCTCCGGGGAACGGGGGTGATCGAAGGTGAACCAACCCCGTGATCGCGGACCACAAGGTGCTTCTTTCGACTTTATTCTATTTTCCAGATTGGTTTTTCGTTCGGTGGAACGGATCCCGGGCCCGTCGAAGATGGGGCATCATGGAGTCAGTCCCGACTGACCGTCTTTCCTGTAATTTGTTTTCCCACGTGGAAAATCCCGGACAGGGACGATCCAGTCTCGGATCGCAAGGCCGCTCCGGCCAGCGCAATGATCAAGTTGCGGAGTGTGAAATTGGGGATGTGGGTAGGTAAGAGCAGGGGCGCGGGGGCGCGAGCCCCCGCCCGAACCAAGGATTGGACAGATAGCTCGAGCCTCAAGTGCTCCCGCCACCCTGCCTTCGTGCTCTCGCCGCTAAGACCCTCTCAAGAGTAGAGATGTCTCCAGCTTGTCGTGCGCGATGTTCGACCGCCCCGTATCTGTCTGTGGCAACGGCACCGAGCTCGATGGCGCGACGTCTGGATGTAAGGCTGACATCGTAATGCCGCCAGGACGCTCGCGGGGGTGCCTGAAACCATTCTCTGCGCATACCAATCCTGCGCGCCATCGCGTGCAGTTCAGCCTCGGTGTCGGCCCACATGTGACACATGATCATTCTGCGGTAGCGAAACCGGACGTCATCGACATAGACAGCCAAACTCAATTCTCCTCAACTATGAGCGCCGCACTGGGCGGGGCATCGCCTCGCACCAAAGACTGACCAACCCCCATGACCCTCGTGAATTCGGTCGAAACCTCAAGACGCAGAGACTGCGCAACTGACCCGGAATATCCAATCATGCCGGAGGCATCGCGACGCATGGCGGGAACCACCAGCAGGGCAGGCCCGGGTGACAAGGGCCCATCGAGATAGAAATAGAGCCGATCTGCCGACAAACTGAAGGCTTGCGGGATGAGTATGCGTGGCGCTTGAAAGGGGTGTCTCAGTTTGCCTGTTCGCCCCTTCAGCAGCTCCAGGATAGCCGAGCGGCGATATGCGCGCACCATGCCGGCAAGGATCGTATCTGCCTCGCGCAGACACGATCCTCGCGTGAAGGGGCCGAGATGAACGATGCCATCGGACGTCCTCACGTCATGGCGATGCGGTTCCGAGGTCGCATCGCGCGCAGCCGGCATGCGCCGCGCGCGAATTGCCAGGGAGTTCTCGTCCAGTCTTTCCGGGGTCGAGATTTCCCTCCAGGCGGCTGTGAGCCGCTTCATCTCTCGCTCACTACCACCTTCGAGATCGGGATGATGCTGGCGCACAAGCGCACGGTATCGCGCCCGCGCGTCATCGAAGGTCGTGGTTTCGGGTGAGATCCCGAGGGTCATGAACGGATCGAACATGGCTGAACATCCCGAGAGACAGGTTGCGATGAAGGTGGATGCTCGGGAGATTGGGTCTCCGAAAACAAACCGGAAACCCTGCAGGAGATTTTTTATGAAGGTCGACTGGCCGCCTTTCCCGGACAGGGAAAATCACAAATACCCAATGCAGGCCGCATGATCATTCTTTGAAACCGGTGGCGCGCGGATGATTGCAGATCTGGGCGAATCTCAAAAGTGAGAAAACCCGTGATGCAGATCCCCGGACGTCATGAGGGATCGGATGCAATCGTCGCAGATTTGCCCATGAGGAAGACCATGATCTTCGCCGGTCGCGAAGATCGCGCTTTCTCCGTCGAGCTCTGTAGAGCCATAGGCGCCAACAACGTATTGCCCGTGCACGTCACAGGCACAATCATAGGCTTGGGTTGGCGTGAAGCCTTCGAATTCCCTGGCGCATCGCACGCAGCAGATCACGGGTGTCGTTGTATCGGTCATGGTTCGGTCCGGTTTGGTGGAAAGGGAAGTGATGGCTCAACCATCCCTGCGCCATCGTCCTTTCCGAAAGGCATAGTTGCCGTGACGTGCCAGAATGGCGAGGCCGAGGATGATCCAGGCGATATGGAAGAGGGCGAGCAATATGCCGATGGAGACACGCAATTCGGCGTAGAGGGTCGTGGGCCCCTCTCGACTGGCCATGATCTCGATGTCGTCGACATCATGTTTGAGCGCGGAAATGATGGAGACCTGATCGAGCGCGCCAGAGGTGGGCGGCTGGATCCAGGTGTAGAACAGCCGCGGCCTATCGGCGGTGTCTTCGATGAGGGAGACGGTCTGTGCGGGCGCACGCAAATCTGAGCGTGCCCAGTCCTGCACCTGGGCGAGCGTGCCGCGCTTGCAGATCCGGCCAGACAACCCGCAAAGACGCGACATGTCGTGGTCTGCCTCAACGGCAGAGGTCACCATGTTGCGCTCGGCTTTTTCCATGCCTTCAAAGGGCCAGGTCAAAACCACGACGTGAAACAGGACCATGACTGTGCATTGCGCGACCGCCATGACTGTCGCCGTCAGGCGGAAGATCGTGATCTTGTGGATCAGCGAAAGCGCACTGATAGCCGCGCCGATTACGACGAAGGCGGATTTGCCCAATACGGCCGGGTTGACGTTTGGCCAGTAAGGCGAGAGCGCGCCCCCGAGCAATGCGAAGGGCGCATATCCCGGAATGAAAGCCCAGAGCTCGAGGGCCAGGATGGCGAGCAGCGGCGCAGCCGCGAGCCGGGGCGTGAAATGCGGACGAAAGGCAGAGAAAATAGCCAGGATCGGGATGTAGTAGATGATCAGGATCGAGGCGGTGGTCAACAGTCCGCCAGGTCCTTCTCCCGTAATCGCATGCGTCACATAGAGCGTGACCGGCACGAATAGCATGCCAGAGAGGAGATAGATGGCATTGAGAACGCGAGAAGGCATGAAGTAATCCAGGCAAAAACGACTATGCCTGGAATATGGGTCTCAGGCGGCGTCGGCCGAAAGCGCGCCTTGGCTCTGTGTGAACAAGTCTCCCAGGGACAGTCCGGCGAAAGCGGCATGCTTGGGACGGCCAAGAAGAGCCACCGGGTCAGGTTCGAGAGCCTTGAAGGCAAGCTCGGCATGCGCACTCCCCTCGAACCGGCGATAGTGAAGTTCGAGGGCTTGCCCGAGGAAACCAGGCTCGGGAAGAAGCTTTTTCCAGAGAGGAGATGTGCGTGCGAGCTGCACCCCGATCGCGCGCATGTAGGCCGCGCTTTTGGGCTTCTCGGTAACGATGGCCTTATTGAAGGCGTGTCCGAGAGAATATGCCGAACAGCTGTCGCCGCGCTGGACGATCAGTGCGTGGATGCGAGGGGCGCATGCCGGGCCGCAGTCTTCGATAACCTTGATCAGCGAAAATGTCGGGTCGGGAGTTTTGTCGAGGCCAGCGTCGAACCAGAGATCGAGCAGCTCGACATTGTTTGTTCGCGCCGCGGTGCAGAGGATCTTCCCGCATGAGTTTTGAAGATCGAAGCCAACATCCATCAGGCGTCGCAGGAGGGCGACATTGCCAGACCCTGCCGGATCACCTGCACCAACGGTTGGCCATACATCACTCCAGGCGTCACGACCATGCAAAGCCAGAGAGGCGTCGAACAGGCTGACCGATCCGAGGCGCAGGATTTCCTTGAAGATGGCTCGGTCGGATTTCGTCTTTGAGAGGCTTTCCTCGAGCCATGCGAAGCGGCCGGCAACGAAGTCCGCGCGAGCTTCAGGGGTTTCAAAGCCGATCGTGGAGGCCTTGATCTTGCGGAATAAAGCTGCGGCTTCCAGCCAGAGGCTGTTTGCGGTTTTCGATTTGACGCTCATTTGGGAGTCCTATGACAAGTCGGAGGCGGCAATGCCGTAGAAGGTTGCCGTCTCTGGTCGCGCGAGGATGTCGTGCAAGCTGGGCTCCATCTTGTGCAAGGCAAGCTGCCCGTGACTGGTTCGGCTCATGTCGAGGAGGCGCTGGAGCGGCGGGACCTGAAAAGGATATCCTTCGGTCTCCACAATCTCGCCGACACGTGGGATGAGATACAGACAGATCGCAGCCTCTCGCAGGCGTGCGGGCGTCTGCGGAATTTGCTGGAACCCCGCGAACATCATATTGCGGAAGATCGACGAGGATTTGGTGAGTTCTTCGCGCAGCTCGGCTTCCACCTCGGGCAGAATTTCAGGCCACGGGGTGTCGAAGATCACGCGTGGAGATGCATAGTCGATAATGCGCATGTTGCACTGCAGGTCATCACGAATGAAAGACAGATAGACAGGGTCCTGATGGCGCACGGCCTGCGGCAGCATTTTTGCAGCGTAGAAGCGCATGTCGAACCCATGCTCGTGGAACACTTTCAGGAAAGCGACATTCCCGCGCTTGATGGGATCTCCAAGAGAAACGCTACGGGGCCGAGCGTTCTCGAGAATGTCGCGATAGACCTCTGCTCCATGGCTGTCGAAAAGCATCTCGAGCGCACGGGCGCTGCCTGCGGTCACGAAACGGTTGAGAACTTTCTCTTCGGGAGAGAGTGCAACGATCAATGGATAAAGGGATGCCACGATATCTGCCTCGGCTGCCTCGGCATCGAAGCTTGCAAGGCGCGCGTCATCTTTTGCGTGATCCGGAATGACGCGGATCTTGGAGAGTGTGCGCGTCTGTGCTTCGAGAAGATCGAGCAGGGGGCGAGGGTTTTCCGGGCTGGCCGGCATGTGCTTGCGCATGACGTCTCCACTCTTTTCTGTCCTCCCTTCAGGGAAGACAGTGACTTGCATATGTTACTTGCCCCGATCGGGACCGGGTGTTTCATCGAGAACGACCGCGTCCTCGATCTGTCGATGGCTTCCGTTATCGGGGCCGCGATGACTATTGGTGTGCTCGGGGTCGGCGTCTCCGAGTTCAAACTCGATTCCAAGACGCGCAAGCCAGGCATCGACTTTCGCGCGTCCGAATATGCGAACCGCAATGAGCCAGAAGACGGAGAAGACCGACAGAACGCCGAGCAGGAAGATGAAGGCGATCATCACGAAGCCGAAAACCCCGATTGCGAAAGTTAAGGCCGCGAGGAGCGCGAGGATGGCGGCAAAGGCGATCAGGGCGGTTACGAACCGGTTGTTCATGGGTTATTCTTCCTCAGTCGAAGGTGTCGGATCCGGAGTGAGCCCGTGGAACGGCCCTGCATCATCTCGGGCGAGCACTGCGCTGCTGTTTGGCTCCATTGCGACAAGGCGCATTCGGCCGTGGTGAGAGTCCATTTCCTTGATCAAGGAGATCAGGCGCTGATCCGGGGTGCAGCTTTCCGCGCCGCCCTCGATTTCGATTTTGGCGCCCAATGACAGCAGGGTGGAGATGAACCGCAGGTCGGATCTCATCAGGGCGCTGGCAAGCAACCATCCCAGGGTCGCACGTTTATCGGCATCCCGAGCCATCGTTCGCAAGGAGGCAACGACCACATCATTGATCCGTGTCAGTCTCGGCGTCAGGTCATCGACTTTGAGGAGACCGCGTTCGATGACCTTCTCGACTGGCACAGCGCAGGCCTCGACAACGGTCGCAAGCAGATCGGGATCATCCTCGCTGATTACGATATCGCAGAAGGTTAAGAGAATTTCCTGTGCATGACCGATCTGAGCGAGCCAGATGACGTCTTCCCGTGCGAGGTTTCGCAGAGGACCGGCCGGCAGATTGAGAGGGCGCTCGTCGATATAGCGCTGCCAGCTGTCCTCGTCGGCACGTTCTCGGGCCAGGCGCATGATGCGGCCGGAGCCGGATTGGCGAAGTGCGGGATCGAGGACGTGACGATCGACGAACATTCCGCCTTGCAGGAGATTGAAGGCGTTCTGCTCAAGGCTGGCCCATGCCTCAAGATCAGGCTTGCCCCAAGACAGGATGGCCGACATCTCCCTGCATAGGAACGCGAATTCCTGGGTTGGCGTCGTGATGGGCGTGTATTTTGGCATGGATCTTCCGGAAGCGAGGGCGAGGTGGGTCAGCCGCCAATAAAGATGTTTTCTGTCGCAAAGCAACGCGGGCACTTTGCGAGACGCTGGCCGGTGAGGGCGACATCCGTCAGCGATGCGGGCATCGCCATCGCAGGCCATTCGAGCCCACAATTGCCGCATCGGCAAGCCTTCACGGTGCGTTTGCGCGCCTCTTCGGGATCGTCGCCTTTGTGCGATGCGAACATGGCGATTGCCGTTTCGATCTCATCGGCGTTGTCGTCATCGCCAATATCGAGAAGGGCTTCGTGCGCAGCCTTCAATGCATCGAGCAGCTGAGTCATGTCATGTCCTTTGGGTGTGTGAGGATGATGGAAGAGCAGTTCATGCGCGGATCTTTGGACCTGCGATATTGGCCTGACCGGCGCGAGCGGCGCCCTCACCAGTCCTGGGCGTTGAACGCGAAGCTGATGAGATATCGCCAACCCTCGCCCGTCCAGCGCTCCGCCTTGTGCTGCAGCAGAGGGTGGGTCATATCGCCGATCATGATCACATCGCCATGGTCGATCTTGAGGCGCTGGGTTTCTTCGATTGCTTTGAGATCGGGGCCGACCTCTCCGAGCAGGAGGTCGCCGCCGTCTCCGGGATCTTTTTCCGAGAAGAGATAAAGCAGGACCGTTGCGGTCGGCTGTGCGGCCAGATGGTTATGCCAGTCGAGCCAATAGCCGCTGCCCAGGCGGATCACATTGATGACGCGATCTTTGGGGTCGGCATGAAAGAAGCGATGCAATGCGGCCAGGTCTTCGCTCGCCATCTGCTGCCACACCCGCTCGAGCAGCGAGGCGACGGCCGGGTTTTCTTCGATATTCCCGCGGTAGCGTGGTCCGGCATCGCAGTGATCAGATGGCATGTCCGAATATTCCAGGCGACCGAGGGCACGGGTCAGCATATCCGCCAGTTGCGGAGAAATACGGCTTCGCGCATGTCCGTCCCTCAAGAAGGCGTGCGTGTTGATCGGGGTCTCGAAAAAGGGCATTGGCAGTCTCCGAAATGGTCTTGCCCAGAAGATGTGACCGAACGGCAGCCGGGAAAAACCGGGCCGGGTGGCCACTACTTGTGGCTCAGCATTGCAAAGGGAGCGCCATCTCTGGCTTCAGCTTGGGGAGCATTCACGAGGTTTTCTCGATCGCCTTTGCATCCTTGAGAAGGTAGGTGTCGGGCGACGACAGTCCGAAGAAAACATCCCAAGGTTCGCCGACACAGATGGCCTCCAGCGAGGGCTCGAGGGTCGTAAGCTGCAGTCGTCCATGGTTCGAGGCGAGCATGTCGATAAGGTCCATCGCCTCAGCCGGCGCGACCGCATCCATCTCAAAGCGCAGGAAATACTGCTCGAGATCTGTCCCGGTCGCCAGAAGCCAGGCAAATTCCTTGAGGGTCATCTCATCGAAGGAGGTCTCGCAGAGGATCTCGGAAAACTCGAGATCGCCGGTCTTGGCCAACTCGATCATGGCCTTGGCTGTCTCTGGGCCGGCGGATGCGAATACCTCGAGGACATCGTTGTCGTAGGTTGGTCTTTGATCCCGGGCGGCGACGAGGAGGCGCAAGCGACGCGGACAATCATGGATCCGGATCTCGTCAAGCAGGGGCTGAGACCCGCCGGGAAGCGAGAGGACGCCGCCGGCGTGTATCCAGGATATGGCGGCCTCGACTTCGGGGAAGTTGATCACATGCGATGCGATTGCCTTCATCTCGTCGCTGCCGATAGCGGGTTGGGCCAGTTTTCCAGCCTGAGACAGGGCGTCGATGACCTTCGGACAATTGGCAAGGATCGTATGCGCGGTGATCCTGGGGTCGGCACGGAGATGAGGAACGAGCGCGAGCATGGCATCGGTAAGAGCGTCGATGGAGGCCGTTCTGTCCCGGTTTTCAGCGTGTTTCCAATATTGCAGCGTCGCGATCGACTGTGCTGTCCAAATGAACACCTGCGCCTCTGCGCTCATGTCGGAGATATTGTCCATGAAGGCTCCTTTGCCCGCGTTGGATCAGCGAAAGGGAAGAGACTGCCGTCACGACGTTTGCCTGGCGTGGGGGTCTCTAAAATCACAGGGCAGGATAAGATATCCTGAAGAGATCAGGTGCAGACGCCGTCGAAGGCGGGGTCGTCTGCAAGAATGGTGGCCCAGCGAACTTCGCCGAGATCGGAGAGCTCGAGGTAGACAGGGACGTCATAGAGACCATTGCCCATCGAATAGGTGGGAATGATGGCGCATCCCAAGGCCACCCTCTGGGTTGCGGGCATGATGCGCAAACCTTCCGCCCCTCTGAGCTGATTGATCCAATATCCCCGCGAGAGCTCATGCATAGGCTGAGGGTTTAGAGCCATGTTCCGGGCCACTTGATAGGCGCTGTCTTCTCCCTTCACCCAGGAGGCAACAGGAGGTCCGAGCCAGAATGCAAAAGCGATGAGACTGGCGAAGAAGAAACCGAAGATGAGAGCGAAACCCTCGGCACTCCTGGCCCATTCGGAGAGGAAGCACTTGGCGTACCCGAGAAAGGATGCATCCTCTTGTGTTTGATCAGTCATGAGTTTTCCTTTCCCTTCGGTTCATACGCCATTCTATCATGGATGACGTCAGTCACGCAGGAGCGATCCATCGCGGGACCCCGAGAGAGCCCGCGATAGAACATGAATTTCTGTCTGTTTTTCTTCTGGCTGTGAGTTGTCAGCGACGGGCCAGAAGGCCACCCGAAAAGCGATTGCCTCGTGAGGCGTGTGGCGGACGCCAGCTGAGCCGCTTGCGTTCGAATTCGGCGATAATGGCCGGAGGCTTTCGATGACCGCCTGCGAGCCAGACTTCGAGACCGCCGGTTGCGGCTACGAGATCCTTACGCCCTTGAGCCGTGGTGATCGCTTTTGCAAGTCGCTCCATCTCATCGTGCTCGAAGACATCTTTGGGCGGGCGCGCGGCACCGAGCATCGCGTAAATGGCGATGACGGAGTAAAGCTGCTCGCTGGCAGCGGCCGGATCGTAGATCCCGAAGAAGTTTGCGAAATACTGGTCGGACGCAGCCTTGTCGGCCTTGTAACTTGCCTTGAGTATTTTCACCGCAAGGGCTGCGACGTTTGCGGCCTCGGGTCCCATTTCGAGGACTTCCTTGATGATCAGGCTTGCGAAGTATGACTGTGAGGGGGTGCACTCCTCGCTGGGCGAGGCGATGACCAGGGCCTCCATCTGTTTTCTTCCCGGATGGTCCGGAGTCTGCGCGAGCTTCTTGAAGATGTTCAGGCGCTCATTGGCACCGATCGTGAAGCCGCGCTTGAAAGCTTCGCGCAGGTAGCTGGCAGGTTGGGCCAGAATAAAATCGGGCTTCGGGCTGTTTTGGCCATTGAAGGTATACCGGCTCGGACGGGCATTCTCGGGAACGAGCTTGAGGGCCTTGAGCGAGCCCGAGTTCAGGATCACGCCGATGACGTCGGCTCGTTCTTTTTCGGTGCAGCCCTTGAGCTGATCGATGAGCGTTCCCTCGATCTTGCGTGCAGTGGACAGGAGCGCGGCATCGGGTTCGGGTTGTGCAAGGATTGCGCCATGCGCGGCAGCGAGCGCAGTGATCAGGTTGGACATGAGGAGCTCCGGATGATTTGTGTTGGGCTGACTTCGAGATCGGACGTCCTCACGAACTGGCCCAGCCGAAGAAGATGACCCCATCGGTCTTGTCGTCGAGCGGGTGACGGATGGCGCCTGCAGGGCCCCACTTGTCGTCGAAGATTTGTTCCACTTCAGGACGATAGATGGGAATGGGCGATCCCCAGTTGCCCATCATGGCCTCGACCATGCGCTTGGCGTTTGCACCGGAACGGGCGTGATGGACCATGACGAAGCTGGTTTTCTCGGCCAGAGTGCCGGTATAGCCGCCATGTCCGTTTTCGTAAGCCTCCTCCTCCCTGGCCTTACGGAAAGCCTCTTCATTCGACGCTTCTTTCGGCACTTTGACGGGGGTCGTGAATTCTTGGGCTCCCATGGAATATCCTTTCAATCGTGATGACCCGATGGGTTGCGACAGGAGTGCGTGAGCAAGCTCAGCACGACATCTTCACCTGTCTTGCGAACAGATGCCTTCTCACGCTCAAAGTCGGGTTTGAAGATGATGGCTCGAGCGACTCGGGCCCCGTGAAAAGGGCCACCTTCCCAATCGGAAAGGTGGCGCATTTCACGATTACCAGGCTGCGAACTGTGCCTTGATGTCTCCGCGCGGTTGCATGGCCTCGGCGCCAGCATAGGAGCTCGGCCCGACGGTATCCTCGACGGCATCGACATAGCACGAGAATTTTCCTTCGGGGCTCGTGCGCAGGGTGCGCGGGATGTTCAGTTCGTCGAGAACATCTCCCCAGAGATCGAGAAATGCCGTATCCACGGAAAGGTGGAAATTGGTAATAAATCCCCACTCGCTGGTCTTTTCCGTTTGCTTGCGTGCAGCCTTGAGGATTTCGCGGACTTTATCGCGGGACACGGTCTTGCGGTTGAAGTCCGCGCCACGGCCGGTTTCCTTGTAGCCAAGCAGAAGAAGCGGAATCTGGGCTTCGCCACAGACTTCGACCAGCTTGGAAATGGTGGCCGGAGGCGTTGCGCCGACGACGGTCTGCGCGATGAGATCGACGCCGTAAATCCGTTCCTCTTTCAGGAGGTTGCGGGCGCGCTCCACCTTCGCGATATCACGCGCGGAATGCACTGAAATACCGACCCCGACACCGCGGTTCTTGTTCATGACCGCAAGGATTTCCGGATTCTTGAGCCAGTCGAGGCCATAGGCGGTGAAGTTCACCGACAGGCCGCGGGCGGTCCCGGCTTCGAGGATGCGCGCGAAATCGGGGTGGTGAGCGGGTTCGCCGCCACCGATCGCGATCTCGAAGACATTCATGTCCGCGAGTTCGTCGAAGATTTCCTCGATGCGTGAGAGAGGGGCGTGCTGACCCTCCTTGGTCGAGCCCTGGTAGCAGAATTTACACCCGTATCCGCAATAATCGGTGATCTTGACGTCGACGAGTTCGGGTGTCGTGGCTTTCTCATAAGCGGTCGGGGAGGCGCGGAATTTCGTGCCAGTCCGATGGGAGTAACCAATGATGGCATCGCCGTCCTGCTTCCAGGTCGAGACATAATCGAGATCGAGAACGATCCCGTCGCGCTCCAGCTGGGCGTGCACGGTTTCGTTGTTGTCGTCATAGGCGACGTAGGTGACGGCGTCGGAGAGCAGGAAATCGAACCATTCAGCGATAGTCATATCCAGGCCTTCGGGTACGCGGATCGAGCTGGGGGTGCTCATTTCCATCTCGGGGTCGAGCTTTTTGGCATGGTCCCACGCCGCCTCGATGCCGCGGGCGCGCAGAACATTATGCAGCGGGATGGCTTCATGGTTGGAAAGGCCCGTAAAGCTACCCGCCCACAGGAAAAGAACCGCCTTGTCGTAAGCATCGCGCAGCACGAAGTTGTTGCGGCCAAAGCTGTTCATGACGACGTCGATGGAATCCGCCTTCAGCGTCTTTGCGACGGCGGAGTCCTGGTTGGCATGCAGGACGATCGAATGGGACGAGGAGGAATTGGTTGCGCGGCCAAGGCGAATGGAGGTGATATCCATGGGGTAATCATGTCCTTGCTGTTTCAAGAATGAATGTGGGTTCGGATGCGATCAATCCAGATTCTACAGCCACTTTAAGCCATTTGGGGAGCGCCGCGCGATCTGGTTCCCTCGGTGACCAGGTCGTGCGGCCCTCCCTATGTGGGATGCCCCAAGGCGATCATTGCTCGGGGAAGTCGATGCGCATGCGTTCAGGATCGAGGCCATAGAATTTCTTGTTGTGCGGCCGTGCGATGACAGCGATGGGATCTGGCTCGAGCGCCTTCAGCGCGATTTGTCCATGATTTGACCCGGTTTGTTCAATGAGAGAGCGGAGGTGCGGATGCGTTGTCTCGAGCAGGGAGCGAAAGAGAGGACGGATGTCATGCCCCGAGGCAAGCAAGGCTGCTAAGGATTTCAGGGGCAGGTAGCTTAGAGGCATCTGCTTGAAGCTCCGCATGGCGCGCCCCTGCATGGAGTTCAGGTGGATATGCAGCTCCTCCCATAAAACCGGGGCGAGGCCGGGTCCGCATTTCTCGAAATGGTAGGCGAAGTCGTGTTTTTTCCAGACGAGGTCCGTGTTTCCGAAATCTTCTCGCAATACCCGGATGGGTTCGGGGTCATCGTATTTCTTTGCCACCTGGACAAGGAGGTGCAGGCTGGATCCCATTTTGATGCCTGCATCCCGGAATGCGCGCAGCATGTCGTAGCGCCGCTCCATGATGAGGGTCCCTACGCGAACCGAAGGGTTTCGGGCGCTGATCCGATTCCAGTCGAGGTCGGGCGATCTTTCAAAGACCTCACGGGCGAGTGTCGCGTCGCGTGCGGCGAAGACAGCTTTGAAAGCCTCATTCGGATCGGAGGTGTCTTGCAGGAGGGCGCGAAAGGCTGACTGCCAATGTTCGCGCGCCTCCCGCGCGTCGTCCGGCAGACGACTGATGGCAAGTCCGAGTTCATTGAGCGGGTCTTTCATTAACTCAGGTCCTTGTCGGTCATTCCGAAAAACTGTCCTGTTTCGGGCCGCGCCATCATGGCGCTCAGATCAGGCTCTCGTGCCTTGAGGGCGAGACGGCCATGGCTGCTTGCGGTTTGTCGGAGGAGCTTTTGTGTGGCATACGGGTAAAACCGCAAGTCGAGCGGAGAGAGGCTACAGAGGTCAAACCCGCTGGACAGGATGTAAGCGAGAGCCTTCATGGAGGACATGGTGGCGGTTGAGTTCATGATCTCCAACACGCAGGCCCGCTTCAACTGTGGCGTCATCGTTTCCATGAAACGCCCAAGCCAGGCGCCGGCGTCGCCCTGCAGGGCTCCGATGGCCTCGGAAATGTATTCAGGGAAAGCGAGATCGGCTCCACCTGCTTCTGCGAGGAGAAAATCCAGCATTTCGACGGATGGGCGCAGCAGAATGGCATCGCGCATGGCGCTGTCTTGATCGATCGGAGAAATGCCGGCCTGATACAGGATGCGCAGCAGGTCGACGCGTTCGTTCAGGTGAAGATCCAGAAGCGGCACGCGGGAGGCGTCGTCTGCCTGCATGGCCTTGTAGGGCGCGCCCCCGTGCTGCTCGAAAAGACCTGCAAGAAGTCTGGCGCTTCCGGTGAATAGAACCTGCCTCAGGAGTTGTCGGCTCGGAGGCATACCAGGCAACAAAGCGATCAGGCCATCTTCAATGGCGCGAAAGACATGGGGTTGGATCTCGGGATCGACCTGGGAGATCGCCTGGATGGCATGTTCGAAAGCTTCCTGGTCGGAATTGATCATGACGAGGGTCCTTTATGCTGCCGCATATCCCGTTTGCGAGAGGCCAAAGAACATGGCGTTGGCATTTCGGCCGAGGACACTGACGAGGTCTGGCTCGAGATTGAAAAGTTGAAGGCGTCCATGATGGGAGGATCCGGCCTTGGCGATCCAATGATGCTGAGGATGAAGGGCGTGGTACATTTGCGAGAAATCTTGTCCCGAAAGGATACAGGCTGCGAGCACCTTCAGAGGCAATTTCTTTTCTCCGCTATACCATCTATAACTGGTGGCCAGGTAATCTGCCTCGATGAGGGACATTTCCTTGGCAAGGCGCGGAGCCATACCGGGTTTGCAATTGTAGATCAGTGAGGTGTGACTGTCGAGTTCGCCCAGGAGCTTGATCGGGGATCCGATTACGCGCTCGCTGAACTCCAGATGGTCAGGGTCATCTCTCCTGAAAGCATCTAAGGCGAAGGAATGACCGAAGCGATTGAGGGGCATTCCGGCATCGACAAGCAATTGGAGAAAGGCAAGGTGCCCGCCCTGGCTCAGTAAGCAGAAATGCCCATAAGGGAAGGACTGGTTGTTGTCGAAGGCTGCAGCATAGATTTCGGGACCATGTATCTCGAACAGGAGAGAGGCTACTTCAGGGGCGTCGGCGCTGAAAGTGGTGTCGAGGAATTTCGGATCCGCGGGTGTTTGCGCAAGGAAGTCCCGGATTTTTGCAAGGCCGTCTCGAATGACATCTCGGGACGACCAGAAGCAGGCATGATTATGGTCGCGGACAAGCGAGGGGAAGATCTGTCTGGTCGCTTTCGACATATTGGCCTCCTTGGGTATCAGAGTTCTTGCTCGGCGTCTTTCCGACGTGTTTCGCGTTCGATCAGGACATGCTCAAGCGCCTCGTCCCAGTCCTCGATCAACTCCTCCATGCCGGAGAAGCTGGTGCCGTTCTTGGTGTCGCAGATCATGGTCATGCGTGCTTCATGTTCGGCTTGGCCCTCAGCAATCCGGCGCTTCAGCCATTTTTCGAGATTGGCGATATGGGTATCCGTCATGTCGCCGAGAGCGATGTTTTCGCCCGACTGAGTGGTCCAGATGAAGGCGCGGGCGTCATGGCGGTCGGTGTCGGTGATTTCACCATTGGACGATGGCATGCGTATTCCTTTCGCGGGAGGCGGGCGCTGACGTGGTTTGCGAGATGAGTTGGAGGGATAGTCAAAAGAGCGCGCCGCGGGGGAGATCTCCCTGCGGCGCGCATTGGTCGTCAGCTACGAAAATGTCGACCAGATCGGGAGGCCTGAGGATTATTCATCCTCGAAGACGTCGTCTTCGACGCTGTCGGTCGCGCGGGTGCGCGTCTCGGCGAATTGCGATGCGGCATGGGTTTTGCCGGAAAAATATACGGCACCTACAAAGGTCGGCAGGATGGTGTTGATATAGATGTGCGGATTGGTGATCACCATGTCCGCGAAGGCCCAGTAACCGAGAAGAGGGAGGGCCACGAAAACACCCATGAAGAGAAGGATGACGATGATCGTGTCGGTCTTGTAAGACGGAGAGAATGCGGACTTCATGACCGGTCGCACCTTCATGGCGGCAAGCAGCAGAAGCACGATCGCCGCGATGACGGAGACGAAGATGGCGACTTTCACTTCCAGGACGGTCCCGACGAGATAGGCGAAGAGGGTCGTGATCGAGGTGCCGTAGGGCCAGGTCGCCGGATCGACTGCGTCCGACCACTGGATGGTATTGAAGAAGAGGAAGGTCATGGCCATCACGATGAGGGCTCCGGGAAAGTGCTTTTTCCAGACCTGCTGGCTCGAAGAGTAGTTCATGGAGTTCGCTCCTTGTTCATGTCGTTGATCTTGTGAAGGTGGGTGCATCAATCCCGCGCCCGAAAGTCCGGTGGGACATCTTTCGGGGGCAGGAGTGTCGTGTGTGTCAGGATCAGATCGCCGGGGAGGTCCTTGATGACAGGAGGAAACGGAGAACGGCCGAGTTTCCACTCGCAGAACTCATCCATGTCGCGGACCAGCGCATCGACCTTGGTGACAGTCTGCGTCACGCCTTCAAGAACGAGTTGCACCATGCCTCGACCGATCACGAGAAGCAGGATGCCACTGATGATCCCGACGATATAGGTCGTGTCCGCGCTCATGTATTTGACGACGGACTCGGCATCCTGTGCGGTCTCGAGACTGGCGACGAGCTCTTCGATGCGATCGGCGACGATCGTCGGATCAAGGGTGCCATCGGGGTTGAGAGCACCGGCCGTGATATCGTTTGCGAGAGCCACGAACTCGGCATTGTCCGCGGGTGATTTTGCCTGAACCCAGTCGATGCCGAGCAGGTTGCTTAGCAGGTCCTTGGAATATTCCTTGGCAAAAAAGAACAGCTCGCTCAGGCCGAGCAGGATGCCGGCGGAGCCTGCCACGGCACCCAGGCCGAGCATGCGCAGCAGCTGTTTCTTGTTGGCGAGCTGGTTGAAGATGTTGGTGGTGTAGCGCAGGCCGGAAATATGCGAATGGGTGCAGGTTGCGTCGCGGGCGTCCTTCAGCGCCATCTGCTCCTTCGACGTAAGAGGAAAGTGCCAGCCGAATTCCTTGTGCTTGTCGGCAAAACTCGCGAGCACTTCGGGTCCTGCTTCATAGAGATTGATCAGGAAATGGGCGCCCACGTTACGGTAATATTTGTTGCGGTGGGTGCAGAGGTAGCTGTGCATCGTCTTGCCGCCGATGTCGAAATCGGCCTTGATCAGGCGCGATGTTCCACGCAGGTCGTCGATCCATTGATCGACCTGATTTGCGAAGGCTTTGAGCCTGCGCCGAGCGCGCATGGCGATACTGGGCATCTCTTTTCCTTTCGATTGTCCGGCCGGCCAATGAAGCAAGCCGGAATGGCATGGGTGGACCTGCAGTGAGACCTCGGGGCCTCACACAATGCGGGCGGTGGCGAGGATATCGGCGCGCGCATTGAGCGGCGGCCCGAGATCAGGCCGAGAGGCGCTCTGCGTAGGCGGCCTCGAGGTTTCGCGCGGCACTTTGCATCTTGAAGAAATCTTCGAGCAACTCCTCGGCGTCCCATTCGCCGCCTTGGATGGCGTGGATGCACAGGATAGAGACCTGAATCGCGATGTCGGCGATCAGGTCATCGGAGGCCTCGAAGAGGTCTGCAAGAGGCGGAATAAGATCGCAGATGAGCTCGGGCGTGACTTGGCTTTCGCCTGGTGCCCAGGAGAGGTCCGCATTGGCCTCCTGAACCAGTCTTCTCACTGTGTTGAGGTGTTGTCTTACACCGAAGCGGACCCGCTGGGTCGGGAAGATGAGAATCTGGCAGGGTGCTGGAGCGGGGGGCATGGATATTCCTCTCGAGTGATCAAGAAGAATATCGGAACATGCCGATGTAGGCAGAAATCTCAGTCGTCGATGCCGCGCAGGCGACGAGCCTCTCGCCGCGGAGTTTTGGCAAGCCCCGCGCGACGTATTGCGTCATGAGAGGAGGCGTTTTCCCAAAGGAGCGCCAAAGAGCCGGGCGGGGGTGATTTTGCCAGCTTGCAGGCATCGCCGTCGTGCGTGAGAACATCGAGGATGGCCGCGCGCGCTTCAGGATCGATGAGCTCGGTATTTCCGAGGCTGTCCTGGAAATGCGCAAGCAGGGGCGGGTCCCTGTTGAAGTTCAGATCGAAAAAGACCTCCTGCGGAGAGGACAGGCCTTTCTCGGCTGCGACCCCGATACAGATATCACGCATCTTGTCGCGTGGAAGGGAGATATCGACGGGATCGGCGCCATGAGACCCGATGATGGCGCGAGCCCTCGCGAATCCGACAGTCGCTTGGATCACGAGACCAGCTGTTATCATGCCGAGCCCAATTACTGCGCCCACGACATGCAGGCCTTGCAAGAATGCAAAGAGGGAAAAGGCACATGCGAGAAGTGCGACACATAGCAGGGCGAGTGAGCCACGCCGTTCGGATCGTCTCTGTGCGGGGGCCTTCCAGCCTCCATTCGAAATGGTCTTCATTGCTTGCCTTCCCGGGGGTCTAAGTGGGGTCGTGTCACCGACGAAATGACGCCACTTCGACAGGGCTGTCTCTCCTTGTGGCCGATCCGGCACCAAGGGGCAAATCGACAGACATCGAGGTCAGGTTTTCAGGTTCGCGTCGGATTTTCTTGCCTGTTCGATCTCGCGCCGGAGCCGCGCGGTCTCTTCGGGGGACAGCGTATTGGCCTTTGTTTCCAGCCATTCGGCGACGCGTTCACGACAGGCTTCTCTGTAGGGATCACGCACCCACCCCATAAACTCGTCATCGGTCATGGGGGCAGGGGGCGTGGGAGGAAGATCGATCCCCGCGGCCCGGGCGCGCAAGTGACGTTGGTGGGCATATTTTGCACGTTCCGGCGTGTCGCGCACATGGCTGGGGCGAAGCCATCCTTTGATGATGATGTGCAGATCGGAATATGATGGCTCAGCGCGCCAGGATCCCAATTTGACGATCGGGTGAAATGCGCGGCTTTGGAACCCGCCGCATTTTACACACAGGGCACCACCATTGGTGTAGCCGCGCCGCCCCCAGATATGCTGGCAGGCGTGCTCCTTTTTCCATTGGGTGAAAGCCTGCTTCTCGGCCTTGGCGATGGTGGTGCCTTCACCACGAATAAAGCCTCCCTCTTTCGGAAAGGCCTCGAAGAAGGCTGTGACATAGCTCTCTTCCCCCAGGACGATCCCGCTGTCACCCCATTGAACCTTGGTGTCATCGAGCCAGGCCTGGCTCGGAACGTAGTCGGTGTCGGAACTCAAGGGGCTGTCTTTGCGGTGATGAGAGGCAATGATCGGCATGATGGTCGGGGTCCTTTGCTTTGTATGCAGGAACTGGGTCCCGCCGATGCGCGCCGAAATGGAGGCCCGTCTCTCACTCGTTGATCTTGGGGGCTTGGCCGAGACGATCGAGCAATCTGGCGGATCTTGTGAAGAAGCCCTGGTTGATTGGCGCGATCCGGAAATCCGACGGCGTGAGTTTGCGGCCGATCCGTCTCTCGAGGCAGCCGATGCAGAGCATGCCACCGTCCTTTGGAAGGCGTGAGGCCAGCCAGACATGGTCGTGAACCATGTAATACTCATCGATATCGCTGGTATTGATTTGGCAGTCCCGGCATTCGAATTCATCGGACATGAATGACTTTCTCCTTGATGGCAGGGACGTCGGCACGCTTCGTTTGCGCAAGACGAAGCCTGAAGGCGTGCATGCAGAAACCGATCACCCTTGCAGCAGGTGCGTGATCGGACACGATTGTTTTTCCGTCCGGAGCGCTTCGGACCACATTCTGGAGATGTGGATCACGCCAAACCCTTCTCGACGCACCAGAAATCGTCGTCGCCTGCTGCGACAGTTCGCCGCTTTGGAGCGTCGCATTCCGTTCCTGCATCGTCCAATTCACATTCTGCTGCAGCCTCGTCTGCGCTTCGTGAGACCGGTCATCGGCGTGGCTTTCCTGCTCGGTGGGCTGCTGTCGTTTTTGCCGGTGTTCGGCATCTGGATGCTTCCGCTTGGGCTGTTGGTTCTGGCACTGGATTTCCCCTTGATCCAGCCATTGGTTTCTTCGCTCTTCATTCGCGGCAGGCGTGGCATTTCGCGCGCTTGGCGCCAGGTGAAATCTTGGCGTCGCCCAGATGCGGAACGAGGCTGACGCAATCGTCTGACGCCAGAAAAAGTGGGCGCCACCCGTAAGGGTGACGCCCAAATGAGAAGCCAAGGTGCAGAATGCTCACGCGTCTGCGGTTTCTGCGATTTCGTCACGGATCGCGGTCAGCTGCAGATCGGCATCATCGCGAGAGAGCAGGGCTTTACTGACCTTGCGCTTCTGCTGTTGGAGCTTGGCGATGAATGTGGTGAGCATGCGATTGGCTGCCTCTCCGAGCGGATCGTTGTCGAGAGCCCCCATGTCGTGAAACGCCTGATAGAAGGCGAAGTCGTGCTGGTGGGTCCCCGTATCGGGACCTTCATGCAGTTGCTCATGGAGCAGCGTGGAGGCGATCTGATAGGCGCCAGTCATACCGCGTCGCAAGAGCCTGGCATGCTCGACATCGATCCAGATCGTCTGCCTACCATCGGTCCAGGCAAGGGCGGTGTCAGATTTGCCAATTCGGATCTGGCGCTCTTCGAACCGTCGATCCTCGTAGCCTGCGGCGTTGAGGACCTGGATCAGTCGGGAATATCCCTTCTCGACAGCGCGCAGGATGACCGTGTTGTCGGGCGTCATCTCCGATGGCGCGAGGGCGATATGATCTGAGGAGACAAATTGCGACAGCTCGGAGCGCTCTGCGATTTCAGTCTTGTCCACGAGGTCGCGAACAATCTGGCGGATATTGTATTTTGCGGTGTAGCTCTCTCCGGGATTGCCGGCATCGAGAATCTTGCGGCAGCTTTCTGCGACGCGCTTGACGAACTGATGGGCATCGGTGACGCCGAAGCGCTCAAGCGTGGCTTCGTCGATTGAGAAGGTGATGCCGCGTCGTTGGGCTGTCTCGATCATCAGGTCGCCGCGATCGGCGACGATGAGGCGGTTCGAGAATTTCTGGGGAAGCTGGATGAGCTTCTCGATCGGCCAGCTGCGCCCGGTGACATCGCTTAGAACGCGCAGTTTGAGAGCGCTCGTCATATCCATGTCGCCTGCGAGAAAGTCCCGCACCAGGGCGTCGCGTTCCGCCTCGGTGAGCTTGGTCTTTTTCTTGACGCCGTCGCTGGTGTGTTTCTTGAGCCGCGCATTGATGTGCTTGAAGACAGGGCATGTCGATTGCACGTCGTTGCGCGCGAAGTTCACCTCCAGCTGTTGCTTGGAGACGATGGTGCCGCCGATGCCGAAGCGTCCGGCATGAAAGGAGTTCACGAGGACGCCGAGGTTGTAGACCGAGAGCTGGTGGCGCTCGGCGGAGAGCGAGTAGTAGGCGTAGTCGTCCTCGAAATCCCATTTGGCCGCGGCGGGCGATTGATTGACCTGTTCTCCATTGACGATCACGGGGATCTGGGCCCAGGCCACGAAGCTGCGCAGTTCGGATTTCATGCGCTCGAGATCGGAGGGCATGATGGGATCGTAGAGTTCCGCCTCGATGCGGGTACCCTGAAAATCTTCATCGCGCTCGAAGAAATCGTAATCGATGCCGCGGTTCCTGATGTCGACTTGCATCTCGAAGGTGCGCGAACGCCAGATGTTTTTACCGAAGGCCATAAGCTGGCCCCGCCCCATTCGGAAGCGACCGTAAGTGGCATCGCCTTCCTTGTGCGGCGTGCCGAACATGTCGAAGTAGTCCTCGATTTCCTGAAGCGACTGGAAGCCGTGCCCGTCGTCTTGAATGGAGAACGAATGACTGTCGATGGAAACCTCGCAAGAGGTGGCGCCGGCGTCGATGGCATTCATGACACCCTCGAGGATCGCCTTCTGGAGCGTCCCTGCCTGTCGCAGAATGACATCGTAGAGAAGATTTTGGTGCATGCCGAAGCGGCGCTTCCTGGCGGTCATATTCGTATCCTTTCGGGAGATGGTCTTCGCGCAGCCGTAAAGAGCCGGCGCGCATGGGGTGTGCGCGAGGAGCTGCGATCTCTGGGTCGCAGTGACTGTGCGCTACACGCCGCGCGCAAAGACGCCCCTTACGGGGGTGTCAGGCGCGGGCGCGGCAGTCAGGAGGTGGGTCGATCGAGTGCGTCAGGGAACGCGTGCGAGACGCGCGTCTGCATCCTCGATGACAGCGCAGGCTTCGCGCGCCTGCTCTTCGGGGGCGCCCTCCGAGATCCTCATCTCGCGGGGAGCATCCTCGTCGGGATGAGAGAGGATGGCATAGACTTTCACGCGCTCATTGCCTTGGTAGTCTTTGGTGCCGCCTTGCTCGATCCGGGTCGTTACACGGAAGCCGCGCTCGATGCCGAGGAAGAGGTAGGCAATGTTGACCTCATCGAAATAGCGAAAGATCTTGAAGTCGATAGCGAGACGCTTCTGATAAGGCTTGAGGAGATTGGCGAATTCGCCCAAGCCCTGCATGCCGAATTTTACATTCATCTGGCTGAAGAGAAGATCGAAGATGAAGAGGTGTTCTTCGGGGATGGTCAGGGTGACATCGCGGCGCGCGTTCGATCGAGGCGCCTGATCAGTCTCGGGCAGGGGCTGACCGCATTCGGGGCAGGTTGTCATGGAAGGGTTCCTTGAGATTGGCTTGGCGTGAAAGGCGACCGGTTCAGAGAGGGGCCGCGATGTGAGCGAATTCGGCGCCTCTGTGGACCTGTTGGTGGTTAAGTGACCTTTCGGATCTCGACGACGCAGGCTTCGGGGTCGACAGGTGGAGTGTTGCGCGACGAGATTGTCCCAGCTTCGAGGGCTTCGAGATGGTCGAAGGCATCCTCGGGTGTGAAGAAAAACGCCTCTTCGCGATAAGTCCCCCAGCTGTCCTCGGCATCCTCATTCTCGGCGATCACATAGATATAAGGGGTGTCGGGAGAGATTTCGGGAAAGAAAGTCTGGTTGTCGTAGGTTGACCAGGTCGAGGAACCGTCGCGGCACTGGTATTCCATGACCTCTTTCTTGAGATAGGTATGATATCGAAATCCGGTGATCGTGATCAGCATGGGAAGGTTGTCCGACAGGGAGACGAAGATGGTTTCTCCGATAGCCGGCCGGTAGTCCTTGCAGGGCATGGTGTCATCCTTTCGCAGCGCATCTAAGGTCTTGCTTTCCCCGTCCGAACAGCCGGGGGCGCGTCATTTTCCAAAGCGACCCCCGGCAGATGAGGTCGTAGCCTCTTTAGCCCCTGTCCCTGTCCCTGTCGGATGGTGAGGTTGGCTTGATCTGCCGAAAGCCCGGACTGGTGATTTTGCAGGGCGAAGTCGGAGAGAGACGAAAACGCCTTCTAACCCTGACGTTGATTGAGCATTTTGCTCTCCTTTTAGCTTTCTTTCGATTGAGTCGATAAGTGTTGGTGCAACAATGCTGGTCCAGTAATCCATTTCACGCGATATTTCAGGGACGGGAACGCCGCTCGTCACTTCGAAATTCTGAGAATTTCCGATGATGTTTATTGATACAAAATCGGATCGACCATCTCGTCCGGTATACAAAGATGCTACGAAAGAATTTGGATTTATGTCTTGGAAGAGAATAAGCGTCAACCCTGAGCGCGAGCGAACTTCTTTCTTTACTTCTATGCAAATCGATTCGCTTGGATGATGGCAAGATATGTGAATTTCGGTTCTCTGAGAGGATTCTTCGTTTTTTCCTGGTGCTTCGTTTGAACTCGCAGCACTTGCGCAAAGCAGGCAGCCTATTAGAAAGATTGCCACACTTGGAATTTTTTTTGGAAATCCATGTTTATCCTCTTCTGCTGGACATGTAGCTGCACTCAGGATCTGGTTCCAAGCGCTCGATCACCCAAATGATTTGGAGATCGTGGCCGCGCACGTAGATGATCGCGGAGTTTCTACACAGAAAGAGCGCGCACCGGTTGCCCGGTGCGCGCTCTTGCAGTGATACTGAATGTTGTTTTGGCCGGATTTCAGTAAGGGTTATGTTATCAGTCTGTTAGCTCGTTACTTCCCCTTCTTTCGCCAGAAGGCTTGCTGATCGCCGGCCATGATCGCGCCGTGGGGCAGGATCCGGTCGGTCACGTCTGCCAGTCCGAATGCCTTCATGTCAGCCTGAACGCGATCTGCGTCCTTGTAGGCCGACGGCAGTTCGGAGATGTCGATTCTGCCGCAGAAGAAGCGCGCGTCGATCCCAGCCGTTTCCTCGGCGAAGATCTCGGCATCAGTGCGCCCCTCATGGAGACGCTTGTGCGCCGTGCGCGAGAGATTGCGCCCAGCGCCGTGCGGCGCAAAGCCGAGATTGGTCGCATTGCGCTCACCTTGCACGAACAGGATCGGCTGGCTCATGTTGAGCGGCACGATCTGCGTCCCGGCCGTATCGGGCAGAAGAGGATTGTGGATCGGGGTCGCCCCCTTGGCATGCCAGATCAGGCTTCCCTTTGTATCATCTTCCTTGAAGCAGAAGTTGTGCTCGTTCCACAGACGATCCGAAGCGGTGGCGCGTGCGCCCAGCTGTGCGATCGCCGCATCATGCAGATGAGCGTGGCTTTGCTTCGTCCATTCGCGCATGATCTGCAAAGCGGCCCAGTAGTCGCGCCCTTCTTCGGTGTCGAGCGGGATCCAGGCATTGCCCGGAAGTGTTTCGGGCGAGAGTTCCTGTCGGAACCGCTCGGCCACGGCCATGCCAGCCTTGTAGAGCAGGGCGCCCGGGCCGCGAGAGCCGAAATGGCTCACCAGAACGGTTTTGCCCGTCGCCTCCGAGATCCCCACGAAGTTGAAGTGGTTGCCGTCACCGCAAGTCGTGAAATCCGACCGCGCCCGCTGGCGCAGCTTACCGTCCGAGAGGAAGGGGTTTTCATCGAACGCGTCGCGCAGGTCTTTGGGCAGGGCGATTTCGGCATGCCGCGGGCGTCCACCCGGCCCGAAATGGGTCACCGCATGAATGGCGTCGAGCAGCTCGGCCGGGCTCACCCCGTCGACCACCGTCGCGGTCATCGAGCAGCAGATGTCGGCCGAGTGCATGCCGGGGTGAATGGCGTTGCGCGCAGCGACCACGCCGCCCACCGGGATCGTGCCCAGGGGGCCGGCCGGACAGGCGTCGGGCATTACCGCACCCTGCTCGAGCGTGGGCGTGCGCATCAGCTCATCGAACGTTGCCGTCACGGCCGCCACGTTGGCTTCCTCGCCCTCGTTGTCGACGGTGATGTTGCGATTATAGGGCAGCGGTGCCTCACGCAGGGGCACTTCACGGGCGCGGCGCTCAGCTTCGGCAGTCGCGATTGCCTCATGTGTCGACTTCGCCAGGCGCAGGGTCTGGCTGAGAGAAAGGGATTTTGCGTTGGCTTCCTTGAGGACGTCGCCAAACCACGGCGCCGGCTCGTAACCATTTGCGATGAGATCCTTGCCGGTGATGGCGTTCATGATGCTCTCCTTGAAATCGTATCTGCCCTGGATGGGCTCAGTAATGATTGTCGACCGCGACGGCTCCCATTGGGGTCCAGCAGGTCTTGTCGTGCCAGCTTTCCAGCCATTCGCGGCGGGCCTCATCTTCCTCTGCGGGGCTGTCCCAGCGCCACTTCTCGTCGCCTTCCTCGAGCGCGAGCGCCTCGCGCTTGATCTGGACCCAGACCGCATCCTGATCGAGGTCGCGCGGATCGGCCCCTTCTTCGGCAAGGAGGTAGATCCGTGTGAACTTCCCCTTTGGGGTGAAGCGGTAGATCTGCATGAGTAAATCCTCCTTGGTTAGAAAATGTCTCTCCACCGGGAAAGACAGAAAGAGAGAAGTCATTGAGGGATGCCGTCTGGCCCCCTGCCGCTCTTTGTGAGCTTCAATGATCGCTATCGCGATAGCGGGGAAAGTGCATTCAATGAGGCTGATGTGGGCCTGGGCCGGTTTCATGCAGGAAATCGGCCCGGGTCTCCATGCAGCCCTGTCGCCAAATGTCTTTCGTAAGGCTGAGGCAATCAACGTGTTCATATCTCATTGGGTGCGATTTAGGATCTGAGCCCCGCGCGCGATTTCGTGATCGTTGAGAAATTTCTTACCTCACCTGAAAGCAGTTTTCTCGGTAAAGGAAAGATCATGTCACGTAAGTCATGCGTCCGTTTCGTGCGCGCAAGAGGTGCATCACATGGTGCAAGTCTGGCGGAATATGCCGTTATTACGGGACTGATCTCGGTCGTGGCGATTGCCGCGGTCTATGGCAGCGGGCGCCAAGTCGCGTCGCTCTTCGGCGACTCTGCGCATGCGCTGGCAGAAAGCCGTCAGATCGGATCTCCTGAGGAGATTGCTGAAGAAGCCGGGTTGTATGACGGGATTGATCAAAGTGATTGGCTCATTGGGACGCCGAATGCGGACAGCCTGACACTTACCGTCGAGCCGGGCGTGAAGGGCCTGGAGGGACCTGACGACATACGTGGTCATATGGGTGCTTCCTATGAGCAATTCATAGGTGGTCCGGGCGATGACACGATCAACGGATTCGATGGCGACAATCGCTTCTATTTCGCAAAGGGAGACGGGCATGACTTGATCAGGACGTCCGGAGCTATGGCCTTCCTGCAGTTCATGGACCTGCGCCCCGAGGAGATGACCGCATCGCGGATCGATGAGAACTATAAATCGGACCTGATCCTGACCGCCAATGCGACGGGGGACTCGGTGAGGATCGAGAATTTCGCAGCAACGAATACAGCCAATTTCATCGATGGATATGAATTCCCTGATCAAACCATGACCCATGAGCAAATGCAGGCGAAGTCGATTGCCGACCAGATGCCGACCGGGCTTGTTCTGGGCACATGGCGCGACGATGTTTATCCGATCGCGCGTGACAGCGCGGATATGACTATTCACGAATATGATGGAACGGACACCGTCATCTTCGAGGGACTGAAGGCGGACGAAGTCAAATTCAAGAACCTCGAGAACTTCAACCTCCAGGCGACTACGACGGATGGGAGAACCTACATCTTAAGGAAGGGGTTCTATAGCGACCCTCGGTTCGTCGCTGAATCCTTTGTCTTTGATGACGCTACTCTGACATTCCAGCAAGCAATCGATAAGCAAGATGTCGATGCGCGCCTTACAGGAGAGGTCTTTGGAACCCAATATGCGGATCACTACCTGGTCGATCCCCTCGATGCCTCATTCTCGATCCAGGAATACAACTCTCCAAGCGATACGGACACCATCACATTTGCGGGTCTCGACAGCACGGATGTCATGTTTTTCAACGACGCAGATAACACCCTGACAGTCGAGCTTCCGGCTGGAGGCGAGGTTCGCATCTATGATGCGTTCGAATTCAATGACTGGGCTTACATCGAAGAGTTCCGGTTCGATGATGGCACGCTCCTGATGCAGGATGTGATCGACAAGATGGACGAGGATTCCAAGGCGCAAGGCTACATTCATGGCGCCTCGCGCGGAGACCATTACACCATCGCACTCAGTGATCCGTCCTTGACCATCGATGAGTGGGGGTCGACCACGACCCCGGACGAGATCGTTTTTGAAGATGCATCTACAGCTTGGGGCTACAGCCGGTCCGGAGACGACCTTATCCTCGAACAAATGCTGCGGAATCTAACGATCAAGAACTTCTATCTCTACTTTGACGCCGGGCACATCGAGCAGTGGAAATTCTCCGACAAGACCCTGACATATCAAGAGATGCTCGACACGCATCCTTGATGCTCTGCGAAATTTTGCGCAGCCCGGAAGGGGCCGTGCCAGGCTATGCGATCGTCTTGTAATTCTTTCGGCTTTTCGCGTTCGGGCCAATCTTCGAAAGGAAGCCCTCAAGGAGACGCCCGATGATCGAAACTCTAAAAGCGGCAGATCCGCAGCTTGTCACAGCCCTGGCTCTGTTTTGCTTACTGTCTGCCTCGATGGTCGGGGGACTGCTCCGATTTGTTTTTCTCGCTTTGCTGGTCGCGCGCCTTGCGCGAACGGCCGTCTCAATTGCGATGCTCGGCTCCATGGCGGGCCTCGCGGGCAAACTGCTTCTGTGACCGGATACGTCAGGACCGAGAACTGACCCGCGGACACGCGGAGCCAAATGCTCCCGCGTGCCGGATATCATGGGAGATCCGCGTCGAGCATCCATTGCGATTTGGTGATCTTTTGCGGAAGGCACGTCGAGGCTATCCTCGAAGAGGCTCTGTCACGTCGAATTATCGAGATACTTCACGACGAAACCTTCGCGGCGCAGGCCTGGCTCGAAATCGTTGCGATACTGGTGCTTGCAGATTAGCTCACCCTGGGCATCGCGCAAATGCCAAATTCCTCCGGTTTCGCGTTTTGCCATGAGGACTTCGTCAGTCCGCAGAGGCGGGCGATTTGCGTATCGATGAGTCATTTTGCTCTTTCTCCTTGGAGTAGCGCTCGCGCAGCTGCGCTCTTACTTTGAAATCCGGGATATGATGGATCAGGATGGCGATTAGGAAAACGAGCATGCCGACCAGGAAAAAGAGAATAACATGAAGGAATTGCGCATCTGTCAGCAGGACTTTACCCGCGTCAGATGACCGGGAGTTTGCGATAGCGACGGTCGCAGGCGCCAGGATCGTGCCGCTCGCGATTGCTTTCATCGGGGTGAGGAGAAATAGTGGCAGTAGGCGATGTAGCAGCTTCAATTTCGTCTCCTGGGTTTAAGGGGAAGGATTGTGTCGGCTGGAATTTCTGACAGCGTGAGCGAAACTGTCTCAATATGGCCGCTTGGAATCGTCATCCATCGCGGCCGCGTATCGGGCCATGAGGCGCGACATGAAGACATTGTCGACGCGGACATCGCCATCGGTCATCTCCAGCAGCCATAGGAAGCTTTCGATTTCACGGAGCTCACGCTGAAAATGAATGGTGTCGCGCTTGTCTCCGTCAGCTCTGCCGAGATTGATATCGGTCAGCTGCCTGACAGCTTGATCGCGCGCGACCGTCGCGATTTCGTGCAGCTTGGACGAGGGGAGATGCATTTCCATGCGGCCTTGACGCATGTCGAAGATATCTTTGTTTGGAGTCGGGTTGACGTGACGCATGAAGGACCTGCCTGGGTGACGTGTATTGGTAAGAAGCTGGTATCGATCGTCATGTGATCGAAGCCGCGGATGTCGCCTGGTCGATACCGAGTGACACGCGACCGAACTGCATGCTCAAATCTAAGTTCGGGCGATGGATCCGGTCGGAAGTGCTTTGGAAAGAGAGCGTCAGCCCTCTTTTCTGCTCAGCACGAGGTAGTCCGAGTAGTCGTGGGGGTCGTGGATATCGTAACCAAGGCATTCGGTTTGGATATGCTCAGCCTCGATCTCGATATCACAAAGTGAAATGTCCGGTCCGAAATGTTCCTGGACCCGATCGAGCAGCTCGTCGAGATCGGAAACATTGCCCGATCGGATGTAGAGCTTATCGGCGGTGTTGTCCGGCGTGAAGTAGCGCAGGCCGCGCTCGTCGCGATATTCGCCCATGAGGGCCTCCTGTGATGAGAATTAGCAAAGGGATTGGCGGTGAAGGGCGTGCGGCGCGCAGGGATCAAAAGACGCACAGAAATGCGTGCGTCGGCACGCGCGAAGGCGCAAGTTCCCTTACACCGGTCGTGCAGAGCTCAAGAGCATTCATTGAAGATCAGGAAAATCCGCAATGCTTGCAGCTTTTTCTCGGATCGGCTCGGGCTGCATTTTAGATCAGAAGTGTGAAACCCGAGGCCTTGGGAAGCTCTTGAAGACAGGAGATCATGCCGACTTGGCCGTGGTTTGAGCAAACCTGAAGAAAGGCATCGCGAAAACGAGAGAAGAACTCGTTCTTCTTCTGTGCATAATTCCCTTTGCCAGAAGAAATGTGACCATTGAACGCGGCCGCGAATTCTTCCACGGTGTCGCCCCGGCAGAAATCCGTTCCTCCCATGAAATAGACGATAGGCCTCTTGCTCGTCTTGTTGAGGGCCCACGTTAGGGATGCGAGAATTTCAAGGCTCGAAGTGGACATCCATTTTTTGGATGTTCCATGGCTGAGCGTGAAGATATCGGGATCGAAGCGCCCTTCGGCCGGGGAAAATTCACCCTCGTGGTCGTAGAATTGCTCGATATTGATATGCTGGAGAGGAACGCGCAGGACTTCACTCCGGAGTGCGGCCACGATCGGAATTTCAAGCAAACGTTGCGAGGTTGGATCCTGATCAGGCAAGCTCTGGAAGTTATTCATGACAGCATGTCTCCTAAGGCGTTCGTGGTAGCGGATGAGATCGGGAATGTCAGGGCCAGTCCTGAAGGGCACTCTCAAGAGGCACGAGTGCGAGCGGCATGTTCGTCCGCACCTCATGAGGACGAACATGTAGCTTGGACCTCAATTCAACTGCCAGATTGCCAATGTTCCGTTGGAGATCATGGAACGACGGCAGTGTCGTCTGTATTCTGCGCAAGAAAGTTTTTGATCCTGCGAGTCATGCCAGGGTCGGCGAGCACCTCGGCGAGCGTCTTGTTGGGCGCGATGAGACCAAGAAGCTGGTGATTGCTCAGCGTTGCCAATGGGCCCTTTGCATCCGCAGGAGGCCGCGCGCCAGCCATGTAGAGCGCAAGCGCATGCAAGTGACGCTCGTTGTCGATGCAGTGCTTCAGCCCGCGCGCCACGTCTTCGGGAGAGTTGTGAGAATATGCGAGCAGAAGGCGCGCAAGGAAGCCTGCACCCTTTTGCAAAGTTTGTTCTCTGAGGCCGGAAAACCAGTCGATGCAGCTGAAATGCGATACGCTTTTCCGAACAGACTCCAGGACGGCGTCCTGAAGGACGGCATCGTTGCGGGTGATCGCGGATTGGACGATGCCTTTGACCAGCATTAGTGGGGCAATTCCCGCCCTGTCGGCAATCAGGATGTGTTCAATCGGCACCGTGCGCACGAGATCGGTCATGGGGGCGTGTAGAGCTTTTATCTGGCAGCCGAGCGGCATGATGCGAACGGCAGCTTCCAGAAGTTGAGGATCGCCAGACTTGTAGGCTTTTTCGAGATAGGCATCCCAATCGTCTTCAGCGATCGGGGCGGCTTCGAGCAAAGCGATTCCGGCCGCTCGAAGAGCCTCATGGCTCGCAAGAAGAGCAGGATGACGCGCATGGCTTGCAAGAGGGTCGATCGATTCCGAAAGCTCACTGCAGATAGCCCGAAAACGATCGAAGACGCGCATCTCGACGCTGTTTCGGTCATGACGGCTATTCATTGGACGGTAAATCATGTGCTTCCTTGCAGTATCTGGAGGATGGCCGCCCACCGACGAGCGACAAGGACGGGAAAGTCAGGCCTTGCAATTTGCCGGCCGGAGCTCGCGTTTTCTCAGCCCTGAGGGCGGCCTGAGGCGTTATCGGACACCGGCAGCGCAGCGTGCTGCGTCGTTTCGGGTCATCTCGGTCCAGGCCTTCACGATGACGAGCCAGTCATGCGCGGACTTATCCATCACCCACTGCTGACTTTTCGCATTTCCGTGAAAGCTGACGGTGGGGAGTTCCCGGTCGAGCATGAAATGAGAGACAAACCACTGATCGACGCGCGTATCTGCTCCGCGTTCTGGATGGATTGCATCGAAAAGAGCGTCCAGGCGCCGGGTCAGCATTGCAGACACGATCGGGCTGTGGGCGATTGCAACGGCTGGCCTGCCTCCCGCCTTGGGGTGAATGGCAAAATGCATCCAGCGCCCCTCGAATATGTCGATGGCCAGGCTGGCCTCGCGGCGATCGATGTAATCTGGATGCTCGGTATCGAGGAAGCTGATCACACCAGGGAGGCGGCGAATGCTTTCTGCCAGGATGTGAGGGAGAACAACGCGCCGCGAGGCAGGCATGGTGCTATTCATCGAAAAACTCGTTAATGCGTTGCGCGAGATCTTCCCAGTCCTGAGGTGCGATCCCTGCGATCCGCGTGTTAGGTGGCATCGCAAGAATGGTTGCCGCCGCCCCTTCGGTGAAGAGAAGGGCCCGGGCCGCGCGAGCATGGTTCGACTGGGGAACTTCGGGATCGAAAAGTGCCAGTGTCTTGCGCAGACCCTCGGGAAAGTTCACCTGACCGAGCAGTCCGTTATAGCTGGACAGAGCCTTGCGGTTCTTGTGGCCGAAAGCGGTGTCGCGCCGACCCAGGGCCTCGAAGGGGCGAAGGCCGGCGGCCAGCATCGCGTTGAGGCTCTTCACATGCCCATCCATGGCACAGACAAGAAAGACAGACAGAAGTCTGGGAGCATAAAATTGCGCCCATCCCGACAGGAAATCGGCCATGACAGGAGCGAGCTTGGGTCCGGTACCCTCGAGCAGATCAGGCTTTGCCATGAGGGCATAGAAGATCTGGCTCTCATCGAGACCGGTAATGATCTCGAAGAGATCTTTGTCGTCAAGGTGAAGCACGCGACGCAGGAGAAGGACGGCCTCCGTGACCTGATAGGAAAGACCAAAGCGCGCCCGGAAGGCGATGAGCGCTTCGAAGGTGACCTGGCAGGGCAGGATGTCGTGCCTGGTCATGTAGTCGACATGTGCCTTCGGGGTAATTCCGGAATAGACGATCTCGAGGACATCGCGGTCCTGGAGATCGACGGCGAAGATGGCAGCTGTCGGATCGGCGACGATCAGGGGCATGCGCATCCTGACCTCATGAGCCCATTGGTTGTGGTCTCCCATATGGCGGGTATCTTCCGCTCCGCCCTTGACCGCGATCCAATCGCGCACCAATCGCTGCCAGGGCTCCATGGAGAGACGGTCCTTAGCGATCGGGAAGGTGGCTCTCATCGTCATGGTTTCTCTCCGTTCCAGGCACAGGGCAGGGTGCTCGTGTCTCACGCAGCCTGTCCCTGGGTCCTCGGCGTATTGTTTCTTCCGTGTCGGCCATCAGGCAGCGCAGGTCGTGCTCTGGATCTGGCACTCTTGCGGGCTCCGGGGAAGGATCGTGCCGGAGAAGCTGAACTCGGTACGGCCGAGGCGCAGGGAGAGACGCAGGACAGCGAAGAAATCGAAGCTGTCGCTGAAGTGGATCTCGGCATATGGCGCAGCGCCAAGTCGGCCGGCGTCATAATAGAGAAGGCCTCCGGATTTTCCGGTCCTGAAGGTCGATCGATTATCGCGCAGACACGCGACGATGTCGGGCGCGAGATCGTCGGGAAGCGTCAAGGAGCGCACAGTCTCCTGATAGCAGCTTTTGCCCCGCTTGAAGACGGTGACTTCGTAGGTTTGCACCATTTCCTCGAGCTCGAGGATGCGCGGCGCGAGATGCAGCGGAATGTGCAGGGAAATGGAGGTCAGCTTGGCTCGCACTGTCCGCTTCGCGGCTTGAGACCTGGCTGGACGAGACTGACGCGCGCTCTTTGAGGCCCGAGTGCCAGCTGAGCGAGGCTGACGCTTACTTTTCAAGGCCCGAGTGCCTCCGGGGCGATGCCGGCGCTTGCTTTTCAGCATAATTCAAAGCCGGAACCCCCGGACTTCAGTCCGGGGAGGAAGGCTTCCTGTTCAATGTGGGTTGTTTTTCCGGGCGAAGAATTTCGCCCATGAGTTTACTGGCCAATATCCAACGTATCGAGTTGGCGTAGTTGGACTCATGACGCTGAAGGCCACCAAAGTCCGGATTTATCCGAGCATCGAGCAGCAGGAGTTCCTGACTGCTCAGTTTGGTGCAGTGCGCTTTGCATGGAACCGGGCGTTGGCGATCAAGACCCATTACTATCGTCGCAAAGGTATCTCGCTGCATCCGACCCATGATCTCAAGAAGCTTCTCTCTGCTGCGAAGTCCTCGCGAAAATATGCCTGGCTGAAGGACTATGATGCGATGGCCCTGCAGCAGGCCTGCGTCAATCTCACAAAAGCCTTTACGGCCTTCTTTGAGAAAAGAGCCAGATATCCGCGCTTCAAATCGCGCCATGGTGACCAGAGTTCGTATCACTGCACGGGGGCGATGGGCTTTGGTGATGACTGGATCAAGATCCCGAAGCTGGGATCAAAGATCCGGGCGAAGATCCACCGGAAGGTGGAGGGTAAGGTAAAGTCGATCACGCTCAGCCGCTCGAGATCTGGCAAATACTTTGCCTCCATTCTGGTGGAAGACGGGGAGATCGCGCCCGATCTTCCGAAGGTGCTGGATGCGGGTCGCATCCGGGGCATAGATGCGGGTGTCACCGATATCATGGTGGATGATCTCGGCCGAAAGACCGCGAACCCAAAGCACCTGAAGCGTGCGAAGAACGCGCTTCGGCGAGCTCAAAAGGCGCTTTCAAGAAAGAAGAAGGGATCGAAGAACAGGTCAAAAGCTCGACTGCGTGTCGCGCGTCTCCATGAGCGCGTGGCAAATTCTCGGGCAGATTACCATCATAAAGCCTCTCGGGCATTGGTTGACGAAAGCCAAGCGATCATTGCCGAGACTCTCAACATCAAGGGAATGTTGAAAACCCACAGACTTGCCGGATCGATCGCGGATGCGGCCTGGGGCGGACTTCTCCAGAAGATCGCCTATAAGGCGGCGCGGGCCGGCGTGATCTTTCACAAGATCGACCGTTGGGAAGCGACGAGCAAGACCTGCTCTGGCTGCAGCCATAAGTTGGAGACTATGGCTCTGTCGGTGCGGCACTGGTGCTGCCCGCTATGTGGGGCAGAACATGATCGCGACATCAATGCCGCGATCAATGTGAGGAATACGGGGATCTTGGATCTCAAGGCGAGCGGGTTGCGCGTCTAAGCCTGTGGAGGCCTGTGTAAGACGCGCAATCTGCACGCAACGGCCCATGAAACAGGAAACAAGGTAGCGTGAGCTACCCGAAGCCCCGGACTTCAGTCCGGGGAGCAATCACGAGGAAGTCCCGCGTGCAGTAGCTACATAATCCCGGCAGTCTTTACGAGACAGTGGAGCCGTCCGGAATGGTGAAGGGTGCTTGAATGGCGCCTGCCGCATAGAGTGCCAGGTGATCACGGGCGATCTGGGCGACGTCTTCGGCAAACTCGCTGGAATAGACGGCGGCGTCTGCAAGCCGAGCCAGGCAAAAGAGTTGCTGGGCGTTCACCGCGGCACTCGGCGCGTTTTCATAGTGTTCGACCTCGCAGGCGATCCCGGTGTCGTTGAGCCTATGATCCAGGGTCTCGCCGCATCCCATGCAATGGGCGTGGGTGTCTTCACCGCCAGACGGATCTGCGGTCCAGATTTTGCGCACCTCGGCATCCGGGCCTTCGAGTAGCTGGACCTTTCTCAGAAGCGAATGCGCGCAGTCCGCACACCACAGGTGCGCCTCATCGGAGTAGAGCGCGTTGCCGTCGTGCAGTTTGATGTTGAACTCGCCCGTGATGTAGCGGGCAGGCTGGGCTTCAAAGCCCAGAGTGCGCGAGGCTTCATCAAGGGCGCGGGAGAGTTCATCAAGGGTGCTGGAGAGTTTGTAGAGATCTAACATGAGGCTTCTCCTCTGAGCAGAGCGCGCGATGCGCGGATCGCTTGTGACTTGGGTGACAAATGGGATGAGTGGGCATAACCCCATGCAGTAAGGCCACGCGGTTCTTCTCTTTCTTCAACGCCATGTGGTTTCACCATCCCGAAAAAGAGGTGGGAGGACCTGATTTTCCGACCGCTTATGAGGCTCTCTCCTTGAAGAGTTGGCGCGCTGCGCGCAGGGCGGTCTTGTCGGCCGCAAACGCGTGCGTGCTCGATCGCATGACGGAGAGCTTGCGATGATGTGACAGGGTGTCGAGCCATTTGACGCTTTTCGGCGACGCATCCTCCGGCAGGCGCGCACCGGCATTGAGTAACAGGGCGGTTCTCACCCCATCCCAGAATTCGATCGCCCGTGCGAGCGCCTTGCCGGCGACGTCGGGCACTTCCCGGCAGGCAGCGTCGAGCAGGTCGCCTGCGAAATCGGGCCGGCTCGCAAGGTTGTGCCCCGTCATGGCCGAGACCCAGGAGAAGTCGCCCGGGTGTTTTGCGATATATTCCAGGGCCCATTCGCGCATCCGGTCATCTTTTTTGCGAAAAGCGCGCGCGAGCAAGGGCACAGCAGCAGCGTTCAGGGAGAGCCCGCGGCTCGAGAGAGCCCAGACCATCTCGGGATCGACGTCCCGGGCCCAGAAATCCCAAGTGTTATTGTTTCTCCTCAGCTCATAGGTGCCGTAGGGGGCGGGCGGAAAGGTCATGACGAGTTCGATCGATTTTGACGACATCGCATCGCGCAGTCCTTCAGCTACGACATCCCGTTTCGTCATTTCCTGAGCGACGAGCTGGGCTTGCTCGAGAAGGCCTTTACCGGCGTCGCGGTGCGCGGCGCGCTTGCGCTCCTGGGCAGGCATGTCGGCGAAGGCGCGCAATGCCTTGCACAGCGTGGTGAAGAAGAGTGTGGGATATTTCATGGGTCTTTCCTGCGATGGAGAGGGCCAAATCACTGTGCGAAGAGGGGCCGCCGCACCGGCCTGCGCTTTTGCGAGGCCGGGCGGCTGGCAGCCGGGCACAGTGCCTCACGCCATGACTGTCGGCATGGCAATGCGACGTGGTTGCACGGGCAATGCCCAACCGAGCATTCTCGAGAGAAGGCCCAGATCCTCCTCGAGATGACCTGCCAGCTCAATTCGTTGATGCGCGCTGCCCCAGCTGCGATCGAACGGCAGGACGATCTGGACGGGGCAGCTTGAAGGCAGGCCGGAGAAATCGGGGGAGGGCACGTGTCGCCCCCATTTCATTCGATCCAGTCGATAGACGGGAGCCTGCGTGGTCCTGAAGGTCCATGTCAGAAAGGAGCGGGAGGCAAAAACTCTCAGGTGCGCGGCCTGGTAAGAGCCGTAGGAATGCAGATCGTCCTGAGCATATCCGCTTTCGAACAGGTAAACCCAGGTGAAGATCGGAAGGCTCATGACCGCCAGGCGGATATTGTCGTCGAGCGCGGCGTTTTCCAACTGTCGCTCGTCATTGAGATTTCGAGCCAGTGAGCGGCTCGCCATAACCCCGTCTTCGAGCTCCCAGAGCCGGGCGTCGGGGTCAGCGCTGCGCCCGGCAGTGAATTCGAGAATTTCCGGCCGGTTGCGATGGCCGAGATCGGGAAGATCTGCAGCCCTGAAAAGTTCAGGGCGCGGCATGAGAAGCGGCAGCCATTGCATCTGGCAACTCCCTGTTTCTTCGATATCTCGATGTATGTGGTTCTGTCACGCAGTGAGCGGAATTTCGGCCCAGCTCGCAGGCATGATGGATGCATCGATCTTGAGCGCACGTGCCCAGAGAGAAATTTCCGCGTCGATCACCTGGCGAATTCGCATCTGGGAATGATGGCTCGTGCCGGGGTAGAGGATGAAGATCTGGACCTCGTCACGATGATCGTGCTTATCGGACAAGGCGCGTCGCGCCGGGCTGCCCTCGGGGAAATTCCCGATAGCGGGACGCAGGAAGGTCATATTGGCACGCTTGTATTCCTGCGTCATGACGCTTGGAAGGTGCCATTCCATTGTCACCCATGCTCCAGGGATCCCGGGAGACATGATGTCCTGGCCACTCATGCAGGCATCGAGTGCTTCGTTTGCATCGCATGCCGACCGCGTGGTCTCGTCCAGCCGTTTTTCAATGGAATTGCGGATTTGGTCCGTCCTTTGATCGTCCTGACGTGCGAGATCGCCGTTAGACTGCAACACGGTGTATTCACTGGCTCTGACGGCGAGATCTGGGGGAAGGGAGCCGTCCATCCGAAAGCGACACATATGTCCAGCAGGGATTTGCCCAGCAAGAGGCAGATGGTCAGCGTGCGCCATGAGACCGGGTACCGACAGGACGAGAGGATGGAGGGGACGGAGCATGGCGACCTCGAGAAAGCGATATGAGAAAATGTGGTTGGGCGCAGGATGTCAGTCTGGGGCGGCGTGAGAAAGCGCAGGTGCGCGGCGGCGAGATCTCGTCGGGATAGTTGCGCGGCCTCGGTCAGCTTCGCGCATCGCGGACCAGAGCGGGAGAATGGCTGTCAGCTCGGCGCGCGACGCGAGGCGGTCATGCGCAGAGTGCCCGTCGGGGAGAAAGCCGGTGAGGTGCCCGCCCACATCGATGATGGCCGCACCCTTGATCGCGATGACCTCGAACCTGCTTCCGATTTTCAAATCCATATGGTCCCGGGGCGGCAGACAGGTTGCGAGATCGAGAAAGGATTTATTCGCGACCCGCGTACGATCTTCCCGATCGAGTTCTTCCCACGGGACTTGCATTGGGAGAGAGGTGCCTCTGCGCCAGAAGGCGATGTCTCGAACGAGGAGGTTCCTGCGATCGGTGACTTCGACAATCCTGGAGGCTGCGACAAGATCGCAGGCCATGGCGCGAGAGAAGGAGGCGAGCGCGCTTGCGTCAATTCTGGAGGGGAGGAATTCGGTCACAAGAACAGAAAAGGGCATAGGTCACTCCATTGGGGCGAGACGTGCCGCGATCTCGAGAAGATCGGCGTGCAGTGTTTCGATCTCGGCGCGGTCGGGCGATGGCGCGCTGTCGAGGACATTGGGCGTGCGAAAGTTGGCGCGCGGCCACTCTGTGCCGCTTCGGTCGGTAATCCTGAGGAGGAATTTGGGATCCCAGGAACGTCCGATATCAATGACCTCGAAATCGATCGCAGCGCCGGCAGAAATCCGCATGATGATCGCGGCCCAGGCGCCATCACTGAAATGTCGTGCCGCGGGCGGCACCTTGGCCTCGACGATGAGGCGAAGAGCTTCCAGTCCGTCCTGTGCTTCATTTTCACGATTCATGAGGGCAGCATTGCGCCCGATGGCGAGTGCGCTCTCCACGCTCGAGAGAAGGGCAACGGGGATTTCGACCGGAACCGTCGCGCCAGCGTTGGATGCAGGAGAAGATTGTGGTGCGATCTCTGCGCCGCAGGTCGGGCAATGTGCCATTGGGATAATCCTTGAAGGAGGAGGGCATCGAGCACCACGCGGGCACCCCTTTGCTCAAAGGGCGCGCCTGCGAGGAGATCGAACAGGTCTATCGCGGCTCGCGTATGTCGACAGGACCGGGCAGTTTTTGCGTAAGAATGGCGCGGATCTGTCGGGAGGCGCGCTTATGAGAAGCGACGTCTTCGTGACGGGATCCACGGCCTATCAGGATAGGGATGAACGGGAGAAAAAGGCTCGGGTTTTCCCTCTTTTGCGCCCAATTCCGCTCGAGGCGGTTCTGCCCGCTTTCGGGATATGGTCGTGGGCCATCGATGCGATTCCAAGGCAGAAACAGACAGATGTCGCGGGAGAGACAGACAAGCCAATCGGTCTCGACGAGAGAGGCAAGGGGGAAGTGCGCCGCGCAAGGATCCCAGGCTTTGGCGATAGTCCCATTCAGGGCTGCGAGGTCTTTTGGCCCAGTGTCATCTTGGCGCCAGCAGGTGCCGCAAGACAATGGCATAGGCATATCCGTATCGATCTCGCCCAGTTCGGGGCGCCAGGTTGCGGCAAGATAATCGAGCGGAGTTTTCATCTCGACATGAAGTTTCGCGAGGCCGGCGCAAGGCGTGCAGGTCTCACGATAGAAATCAGCCAGCGGATGAGGCAGCAGTGAGGCATCGACCGGCTGGATTATCTGCATTGGGAATACTCATTTGGAAACGGAGGAAGGGTGGATCTTCAGCGTCTCGCTGATCCACCACTCCCCCGTGGCCTCGGGCTCGCAAGCTTCGAGCAACCAAGGGATAACCAGGTCGTCCCACTCGGCCAGAGAGATCCACCCTCCGACCCCGATCGCGTTGATGTCGAAGATCATGACATTGGGAAGTCCGCGGGTTGCGACGCCGATCCAGTGGGAATGTCGAAGTTTCTCGAACGGATCGTCGGAGTAGAGCCATGGTCCGCCCCATTGCACACGCGCGATGCCGTAATCCGGCCATCCGGCAGGGACGTCTTCCCATCGGACCCCGAGTTGGTCGAGGGTTGCGCGCAACATGATTTCAGTGGTGCCACGGATCTTTTGAAACTTTTCTCCCAGCATCCCGACCACGTGTTCGGGCGTTGTGCCACAGATGCCGGCAATCGCCCCGGGTCCGCAATTCGATCCATAAAGGTCGTAGGCACGCTGTTGGTCTTCCGCGCCAAAAAGAAGAGCCGGCGCCTGAGGCGGAAAATGGCGATCGGCTTCGTATCGGCTCAACATGACTGGGATCTCCTTGCTTTTGCAGGACATGGGATCACTGGGAAGTGAGGGGACGAAAAAAGCGCAGGCACCCTTGGGGCACCTGCGCTTCATTTGAAGAAATTGCTTGCCTGGGCTGCATCCCGAACTGCGCCACCGGCCTTCCTCCAGGTGGTTAAAAGAGAGATGTAAGGCGCCGTGTAGGGTGCGGGCCCGGTGTCTTTCTTCTACCTCGTAGGAAATGGTGCCTGTTTGACCGGCGCGAAAAGCGTAACCGGTATTTTGTTTACGCAGCCGCGGGGTCAGCGAGAGGAAGGATGTCGATATACCCCTCGGGAACGGCCCCCTTCTTCTCTTGTGCAAGAAGATCGTGGTTGCTCTCGATAACGAGCAATGTCATCTCACGCTCGAAGCGCTCCCAATTGCGCGCAGCCTGCACGCGATCGGCGTCGTCGATCTCACTGATTTTGAGACAGATCTCGCCGCCGGTGAGAGGGAATTCCGCTTCTTCGCCAGTGCGCGCATCGTAATATTCGTTTTGCGCACCGAAAGCTTCGCCCTCGTCATTATGCCAGATGAAGCTCAGGCGAAGAGCCTTAAGCATGTTGTATACGCCGGGATCCATCTCAGCGTAGTTTACTTCACTGAACCCATAATCCGTCTGGCCTTCGAGGATGGCTTTCGTGAGTTTTTCGATGTTGTCATCGAAGCCGTCGACATCTGCATAGTGTAGAGCCCCGGCAAGCTCGCCGGCATGTTCTCGCTTGAGGATGCCAGCGATGGACAGGGTGCAGCTACAACGATCTCCCATGGGGTCTCCTATGGTGGTTCATGAATGACTATTGAGGATTTTGAGTTCACCAAAGCCCAGGCCCCGGTTTCCAATCAGGAGAACCGGGGCGGGGTGCTGCGAGAAGATGCGTCGTTTAGCGTTCGATGCCCCATATGAGGTCTGCCCGTGGCGCGAGAGGCGTCGCTAAAATGTCGCGCAGAGAGCCATGGCGTCGCGTGAACTCGAGCATCTGGTGGCGGGAGCGCAGTTCGGCGAGGCGCTGGGAGATTGGATCGGGAGACAGTTTTACGGCTGCATCATTGATTTTGACACCTGCCGCGACGAGCATGGTGAGGTGTTCGACTTGGCCTTGCCGGGAAGCATTCAGGGCGGCATTCATAAGATGATTTTCGGCCGTTTGAGGGTCGATGTCGCGAACACTTGTCTCGAAAAAGGGGGCGAACCAGTCGATAGAGGGTATCCTGACCTCATCAGAAGCCCGAAGCAGGCCGCGGATCGGGATGGCGTCGCATTGAGCCGTGCGCATGAGGACAGGGCGCCAGCGCGGGTCACGAAGCGCCAGATCGACAAGAAGGCTGTTGTTCTTCATCCGGACATTGCGATCTTCGATCGCCACGCACAGATCGAAAAACCCTCCCCTGTAGAGAAGCGTCCATTCCCGTCCGCTGATGATTTCCGATCGCATGGACCTGCGCGGGAAGGCCTTGACGAGATGGAGCGAGCGCAGGGAGACAGCTTGCGACATCATTGCGTCCCACTCTTCATCTGTCGTGATTTCGCAAAGAAGCTTCTCTGCAGATGCGAGAGCGGCGTCTTGCGCCCTCGAAGATGCAGGATCGGGTCTTTCGCCATGGCTACTCAGGGCTGCGATTTTGCCGCATTGCTCAGTGAATCGCTGAATGATTGACATGTTCATCCTTCCATCTTCGCAAGGGCGAGAGCTGGAACGATGTGATCCTCGGGAACACGCTTGTCCGCGATGGCCGAGATCATTTCATGATGAGACCCGACGACCGCCATTCCGCGCGAGACCAGTTGTGATCGCAGCCGCAGGATGCTCTCCCGGGTTTCAGTGTCTTCCGCTTGACTGGCCGTAAGAGCGATCTCTCCATTCATCCATGGGAAGTGATGCGTTTCGTCTGTAGTCGCGTCATGAAATTTCACGCGTGCAGTGATCCTGTTCGGTGGCAAAAAACACCAGCTGAGAGCAGTTTTCCCGAGCAGGGCAAGGAGCCGGTTTTTGTCGAAATTTACTGAGGAACTGCGGGTAATCCAGAATGTATCGGCTCCAGCTTCGATAGATGACCTCATCGTCTCGATGTTGAAGGTCGGATATTGCTCGGCTTGCTCTGGTCGATAGGGACGCAAGCCCAGCCTGAAGATCGTCTCGGCAAAATGTCTCGCCATATCCCGAGGCAAGAAACCGGTCAGGCACAGATATCCGGTGTGGCGTGACATGAAGATGCCTCCCTTTGTGAAGACAGGTGTCTACGGTATGCGAAGGTCAGGCGACCGCGGGCAGCTCGATAACTGATGCGAATGTCGGCCATCCTTCGCTGTTGCAAAGCCAGTCGAGCCAGGTCTCGAGATCGTGGCGCGCCTTGAGTCTTTCATGAGACGAGCGTGCGGCGTCGATGATCCAGGACACGACGAACACTTCGCGGTCGGGCGAAAGGGTCTCGGCCAAGTCGAGTGCCAGCCTCGGATTGCGAATATCCGAAAGGCGGAGGAACGGGCCTACATCTTGCGGCCTGGGGGCGCAGGAATAGGCCAGGAAGGCGTCATGCTGATGAACGCGAAAGTCGCCCCAAGGCGTTTTACCACTGGGCTTCGTGAAACCGCAGGCCGCTTGTGCGCAAGCCCAGATATCTGATTGGGGTGCTGCGTCACGACACATATCCCAGTATCGCGCGCGGATTTCGTCCACGATTTTAGGCTCGAGGCCCGGGATTTCGCACGATCGACCTCGAGGCAGCAGATCTTCCGTTCGGTCGAAATATAGCACGCTCGGGTCGCGGCCGAGCTGTCCGCCCATATGAAATGTGAGCGAGATGTCACGCGCGGGAAGCGGCGTGCCCGGCCCGCGGGTCGCGGTCAGGGTGATCGGAACCGGCAGGTCGGAGGAGCGCGCAGGCCAAGCGCTCCCCTTTCGCTGTTGAAGGGAAAGCGTCGGGACGACTACAGGAAGAATGTCAGGCATTGTACTGCTCATCGAAGGCGATCTGGATTTTGGCTCCGCAAGGAGCGGCGGAGTCCGCGAAGATCGGGACCAGATGGCTCAACACGGCCAGCCGCCAGCGTTCGATCTCGTGCCACCTCATGGCATCATGGTTCGACTTGCGCTTCCTGCGCATCACTGCGAAATGGCGCTCGATATCCTCCTGGATCGCCTCGGGTTGATCGAGATCGATTTCCATGAAGGATTCAAAGTTTTCCCTGTGCGCCAGGATCACGTCAGGCAAGACCAGAAGCCTGATGTAGAGCGGCCCATCCTGATCGTCGAGACTGACGAGGATCGGCTGCAGGTCGGGTTCGTGATGCAGATGCATGAGGTTTGCATGCATCGCAAGAAGGGCGGCAGGCACGCGCTGCTCAACCGCGAGATCGGCGTAGCTGCGTTTCTCGAAAGCGCCATTCCCAAGAGAAACAATGAATCGATCAATCGGGAAGGCATGACAGGTGCCATTCTCCCACTCGGACTTCATTTCGATCTCGAACCCGCAGAAATCTCCTGCGACAGCGGATTGTGGCTCGCACAGGAAGTTGTCGAGCGAAGCGTCGATCAAATCGAAGAGGGTCTCTGCAGGAAAAGTGGGAGCAATGAAGGTGTGGGTCATGATGGGGGGAGGGTCTCTTATGTAGTTTGGCAGCGGCCCCGTGGGGGGAGACCTGCGCAGTCGGAAGACGCGGGAGAAGCAGATTTCTCAGGCCGCGAAGACGAAGGCTATCGGGGCAGCATGTCGTAAAGATCGTCGAGAAACATGCCTGGATCTGGCAGCATGGCGTCGGGAAGCGGATCGAGTATCGGCGCGATTGTGAGCTCGCCTCCGCTGGCGAAGTCGACGCGCCACAAGGAGGCCTCTGGTCGGGTCATCAACATGCGCAGATCGACCCTGCGGCACGAAGCGAGACGTTTCTCGCCTTCATCCATCTGGACGGCCACGGTGGTATTGATCCAGCCGGGAAAGTCCGGAACGATGTTTCCGATCGTGAGGCCCATGAGAACAGGGCTTGAAATCTCGAAAGCGACAGGCCCGTCATACCAGGCCAAGGTGCGGCCCATTTTGCCCCGATGGGGCGCACCCGTGCGCGGGAGCGGGCAACGTTGGCGCGCCATGGCGCTTATCGCTTGCCGCGCTTGCGACGGGGTTTCTTGACGCCGGCATCCTGACGGAAGGACTTGCGGACATCGAACCCGGCTTTTTGAATACGGGAGAGATCGGAGATCTCGACGGTCTCCGGCCCGCTGGGAAGAACACCGCCGATATAGTTCGAAATTTCCATATGGATGGTCGCGGGATCGAGAGCCTTGAAGAAATCGATATCCTTGAGATCCGAGATGTTGGTGCGCAGGACGGTGCCCTCACGATCCTTGTTGCGGTATTCCCACGATGCGAGGCCGGTAATGATCCGGTTCTCGATCATCCAGGTCGTCCAGGACTGGTTTTCGACCTCACGGAAGTGACGGGTGATTTCGTCGGGAAGGCGGCGGAACAGGCCTAAAGGCAAGCTGCGCCGGTCATCTTTTGCGTGATACAGCTTTTTGAGGGCGGCCTGCGCCGAGGCCTCGTCGTAGTGCCAGATGTTGCGCTCGTCGATCCACCTCATGTGGCCGCTCTTCGTTTGGCGATACTCGGAACGGTGTCGTTCACGGATGGCCGGATAGACTTTCCCCGCCACGAGCACGTAATGGAAGGAAAGGTTCGGGCCCCAGTGACGGGTTTCGCTGGTGGGCTGGGGAAGATCGAACGGAGCGTCCCAGCGTTCCTCCTCCTTGCGAACGAAAATGATCGTTTCATCGACGCCGTAACCAGCGCCATCGTAATAATCATGTCCACCGATGATTTTCATGAAGATCTCCTGTGATCGGGAGGGTGAAGCCTTTTCTCCAAGAAGGGAAATGGCTTCACTCGCCTCGTCACGGAAGTTTCCGCAGCCAGCATGCGGGGCACATATTCATTGATATGTTCAAAAGTTCTCAAGACAGAGCCCTCCTCATGCCCAGATTTATTGTTGCAAGCGCAGCGATCGCAGTTTTTCTTTTGACGTCGAGTGATCACGCAGACGCACAGCGATCTCGATGGTCGAGACAGGAGAGCGATGAGAAGGTGGAGGCCCAGAAGAATTCTTCGTTCTGCGATTTCACATATTTTACAAATGCGGCTGATAATCTGGAGTTTCGCGGAAGCGAAGAGAACCGGTGCTTCGATATGAAAGGGGGAGACGATGTCCTGATCCTCAATCGATCCGCCTTTCCCTCCGGTGTGCGCATTTTCACCGGCTCCGGCCGTGATACGGTCTGGGCGACCGACGCCGACGATATGGTCAGGGACGGCGATGGGAACGATAAGGAAATTCGGACCTATGACGGAGACGACACGATCGAAATCGAAGTGCCGATCGACGAAGATCCGAACCGTGGCGTCGAAGCGACGCAGAGAACGGAAATCCGCCCTGGAAGAGGCAAAAATCGCATCTTGATGCCCAAGGTCGGACTGAGCGATGCGTTCCCCCGATATTCGCCGGATGTCTGGTTGACGACGGAAAGCGAGGGCCACGATACGGTAGAGGCGGACTGCGGACGTCCATTGATCACGAGCCCGTTCGATTTCAGGTCGATGGAGATTCCGGAAACAAGTTCGATCTCCTACAAGACGAACGGGTGCAGCGTGGGTATATTTGGCCTCTATGGCGATGCCGATGTGAAGATGACCGGAGGGCGCCTTGCACTTCAGACCTACAACGAGGGGTTTCGTGTTCCTGACGGGGAGCACCTGCCGCGTATCACAGGCGAGGTGAAGGGCGGTATCGGCCTCACTCTGGATATCGACAAGTCCTCCCCTGACAGCCTTTTCTCGTGGGAAGGGACGGGAAGCGCTTATATCAGGAGCCGTATCCGGCAGGCCGGGTCTGGCGGCCGTTTCCAGGTGAGAAGTGCGCGTGAAGTCAGCTACCAGGGGGAAATGACGGCAGGCAATGTTTCCTTCGACCTGGCCGCCAAAGGGGTCGTCAAACTCGATATCGTGTCGAGCGGCGGCCGTGGTCAAACCCTGTTTTCCATGGCGGCTTCGCGGATGGACGTCGCCTGGCGCCTTGCCGGAGAAGGTGGGTTCCCCGACATCGTGAATGACGCCCCCATCACATATAGCGAGACAAATTTCGTGACCCCGGAGATCGACTGGAAAGGTCCGCGGGACGATACCGCACAAGCCAGGTCGCAAGCGGATGTGGAAGATCCCGACCTCGTCACGAATCCGTCGGTCCCGGCGAATGTTCCGTCAATCGAAGAGCAGAGCGAAGACGTGGTCGTGACCCCTGGGAATACGCGCCTGCGGCTTCAATTGCGCCGGGAGAATGACCGCTTCGGCAAATGTGTATCGTTCCGTCTTGTCGACCACGAAGGCGTGGAGCCAGTGAAATTCGAACGATGCGAGAGCCTTGAGGCCCCGCTCAAAAGAGTGGTCGTCAATGATGCTACTGCTTACGAGGAGATCGTCATCGAAGGGGACGGGGTCGATTTGCGGATTCCAATCAACGCCGCGTCGCATTTCGTCGTCGACCGGATCGAGGCGGAACTGTGATCAGAGGAGGTGTGCGATAGCTCCGCCGACACGTCCGAACGCGAACCCGCTCGATCTTGACCTGGTCGAGAAGGGAGAGGGCGTCAAAGACCGATCCGCGCCTTGAACAGGAACAGCTCCGTCTGGATATTCGCCGGCAGGGGGAGATACATGTGAAAACTCAGGAAAGCGAAGGCGATCACCGCCAGGCCCACGAGGATCATGATGTTTCGAGTCAATATTCCGACAAGATATCCCGCGCAGGCGACCACCATGAGGGCGGCAATGACGTAGATGGCGGATTGCGGCGCTGAGAGCGCCTTCAGGAGCCCGTCCGCGCTTGTTTGATAGGGGCTGATGCCGTGCATAAGGAAGGCTCCTGAAATCGCTGTGTGATGAATATGAGGATTCTGGTGCGATTTCGGGAACGCTCCGCGCCTGAAAGATATGGCCCGCGCGACACGGCGCATCGAATGAGACCCTATTTCCATTTACGACATGCTCTGAAATGCGAGAAAAGGACCTCTCTCCATGTTTGAAATGACGGATAGCTATTGGAAGTTTCGTCGCGCGCGTCTCGCGGTGAAGCGCCCGGAATTTGCACTTCTCGATCTCCTGTTGTTTGCAGGCGGACGAAACAAAGGCGAGAGACTGGGATATCTGGATCAGTGCAAGGGCATGTATGCCAACGGTCAATACCATGCCGAAAAGGGCATGGAGATGATGACGAAGCTGATGCGCAGGGTCTTCAAGCGCAAGCCGGAGTCGGTCATCGACAAGTCGATGCGCCTCAAGGACAAGGACTGGGAGGACATCGATCGTTCCGAGGCTGCCGCGGATGACGGAAAGAACCGCTCGGAGGCTTTTGGCAACAATGAGCGTTCCGAGAAAAGCACCGATATCGGCCAGCCGCGTCGGACGGAAGACGATGTCAGGGTCTGGGTGACACCTGAGGATACGCGTAACCGTCTGGGGACGAACCAGGTCGGACCGGAACGGCAGGTGCGCAAGAACGAGGGCCCCTGGCCGCTGGCCAGGCCGGAGGAAGACAAGACCCTCGATGCCAATCACAAACCTTTTGCGATCGAAGACAAACGAGACGATCAGGATGACACAAAGGGCGAAAGGAAGGACGGAAAAACCAAGCCTGCAGGAAAATCCACCGCGGACAAGGCGGAGACCTCCAAGGATGGAAAGACAGGATCCGATACCAAGTCCGGGAACGTCTCATCGATCGAGGATGCTCGCAAGAAAAAATCGGCTACCAAGACGTCTCAGGAGAGCGACGCGGACAAGGCCAAGAAAGAAGCCAAGGAGCGGGCGAAGCGGCGTCGCAAATCCGGCGACGATCTGGAGCTTTAAGACCCCGCGCCTCGGTGCCGCAAATAAAGAGAAAGTCCGTCGCTCAAGTCGGCGGGCTTTTACCTATTTCCGATTGCAGCCCCATTTCCTCATCACAGAGATGCGGAGACACCATGGACGGAAGTAGTTTTTCTGGCTCGACCTCATATTCGAGCCAACGGATCGTTGGCGGACAGACCCTGATAGAAGGGGATTGCCTGGAGGCGATGGCGGACCTGAACGAGGACAGCATCGACACGATCGTTACATCTCCCCCCTACAATCTTGGCATCCGCTACGACCGACACGACGACAGGGCGCCACGAGAGGCATATCTGGAATGGATTGGGCAGGTGGCCCGTGAGATGGCCCGGGTCCTTCAGCCCGATGGATCAATTTTCCTCAATATGGGCGGGTCACTGAAGGACCCTCTCGTGCCCTATGAGGTTCTGGGGAAGTTTCTCGAGCATTTCGTGCTTCAAAACAATATCGTCTGGACCAAGTCGCTCTGGATCGAAAAGGCCAAAAAGACCTTCGGTCACTTCAAGCCGATCAACTCCCCACGCTACCTCAACCACAATTTCGAGCATGTCTTTCACTTGTCGCATTCGGGCGCGGTGAAGATCGAGCGCCTTGCCGTCGGGGTTCCCTTTGAATGGGAGTCGAACATCGATCGCTTTGGACACGCGCAAAATCTGCGGTGTCGCGGCAATGTCTGGCATCTACCCTACAAGTCGATCAAATCAAGAAAACTGAACCGCGGAGATCACCCGGCAACATACCCGGTCGTCTTGCCGGAGATGTGTATTCGCCTCGCCGGATTGGAAGGCGCGCACGGGCCGAGCAGGGTCCTCGACCCTTTCCTTGGCACAGGGACGACACTGGTTGCTGCGCGCAATCTCGGCGTCCTGGGTATCGGGATTGATGTCTCGCCGGATTACCTGAATTTTGCGGAAGCGCGCCTGCGCGAAGAGTAAGCCCTCTGCCTGCGCAACATGGCCTCTTCTCTCATGAAAAGAGCCGCCCGGAGTGCTCCGGGCGGCTCTACCACATGGTCCGTCATGTATTCTTAAAGCGTGATCATCGATCCTGCATCTTTTTCGCGAGGAGCCGGTAGATCTGCGGCCAATGCCCCTGAACCATCCGCTGATACGAAGGAAGAGAGGGGTCTTGGGAGGCGACGTCATTCAGGCGCTGCCTGAGGATCTCTTCGACGCTGAAATCCGCGCGCATGCGCTCGCCAGACCAGAGCCCCGGGAGCGCGCGGATCAGGTGACTGGGCGCCGGCTTGTGGGTCGCAACACGCAAGGTATCGAGGACGCTCCGGGCGCTGCGGACCTGAGTGATCCAGCTCTGCAGATCGGCGCGATACTTTCGAACCTGTTGGTCGACAAGAAAATTCACATTGCTCTGGCGTGGGGTCATGACATGCTCCTTAAGGCGAGAGTGCTCGGATTTCCTGGCTGTGTCCAGCAAGCGGACCGGGCGGATGTTCACCCTGATGACGTCACGCCCGCGCCGCGCGCCAGTCCTCCTCCGGGTAGAGTTTTGCAACGCGCAAAATCTCGGACACGGTGGCATGCCAGTTGCGCACATCCTTTCGGTTGCGCACATAGAGCGCCGCATAAGTCCAGGCCGCCTCACGCGCCGAACGTGCAGCGATCCGACGTTCTTCCCGCCCTTTGCCGTCGACGATCCAGAGCGCAGGCGGAAGATCGGTGGCGCCGGAGTTCTTCTCGACGTCGCGAAGTCGTTCCTGCGCGCCTGACATCATTTCGACGGCCGTCCTGATCCGCCGCGAGGCAGGTCGCGAGATATCGAGATTCATCAAAGTGCATCGATACTGCCTGCTCGCTTTTGACGTGCGAATATCGATACTCAACCCGCCGGCAATCGACCAATTCCCATTGCAGGGACCAATGATGGGCAGGTTGCGCATCCAGGTCTCAAGCTTGGCAATATCTGCCATGACGGAGAGCTTGAGGTGATTTGAGCCCTCGAGAGTTACGGATTTCGACAGGTCTCCGTCTTTCATGACAAGGCTGAACGTGGCATTTTCCTCGAATTGGGAAAGACTATGATCGAGGCGCGGTAGAATTTCAGTGATGTCTTCGCTCATTGCGTGCCTCTATCGGGTGTCCCGCCGGTCGAGAGGTGGGCGAGATAAGGGTGCCAGAGGCGATCGTAGAAGCCTTCCCCCTCGCGTCGGCGACGCGACGGGCCATCTTGTCGGATCTCATGCGCGTCGTGAGGGAAGAGGTCCCAGAGCGCCTGGGTTTCGAGAAGAAGAGAGACCCGGTGGCTGTCACAATGATTGCTGTCGATATCTTCGATGCCGTCCTCGAGCGCGAGGATGGAGAGCCGAAGCCTTTCGGCGTCGCGGCTGTCGGGATCATGCTCCTCGAGAAGAGAGGATGCCCGCCTGCGCGCCTCGGCGATGGTTTTTTCAAAATCAGGCTCCGCCTGGTCTCCATGAAGCAAGCGATCGAGAAAGGTGTCTCGGTCGATGTGGAGAAGGAAGTCGATGGCCGCCTGCGCCGCCGCGACCGAGCCCTGGCGCTGAATATTGCCCCATTCATATCCGAAGGCACCGAAGCTCGAGGTGACGGAAAGGGCGAGACCGACGCAGTCGGCGTCTGCCGTTTTCTCAGGGCCATGCTCGCGCACCGCGACCGTAACCGTCATCCATTCCAGGTTATTGCGAACCTGATCATGCAAAATGACCTGGGATCGCGAGGGAATGATTTTTAGATCGGACATGCGGGCGACCTCATGCATCGGTGTCTTCGGACGGCTCGGAGCCGACCTGGTCGAAAATCGGCTTTTGCTCCCCGGTGAATGCGAGAATGAAGATCATTGCAAAGGAGGCGATCCCGAACCCGATCAGGAGCGGTCCGAGAAGAAGAAATGTCAGCGAGTGCGGGATCCACCCAAGGAGCGACAGCCCCAGTGAGATGAAGAGAAACATGTGGGTATTGGAATAACGGCTGTCGTCACCGATACGGATGCCCTTCCAGAGCAACATGCCGCCAAGACCAAGTCCCGCGGCGATCATCATTGCCGCAAGGTACGTGAAGTCCGTGAAGGCCTCCAAGGCCGGCGCCAGGATCGGCATGACCAGGTAGGAGACGAGAGCCATCATGGACCAGATCGCGATGTTGGGCACAGCCCGGTTCGCTTTCATGTTAAGGGCCGATGGTCCCTTGACGCGCTTGGTCTTTTTCTCGCCCGTAGCAGGGGGCAGAGGGGAGGTGTCATTGAGGACATCAATATCGACGAGGTCGTCGTGGCGGCTTTGAGAAGGCAGGTATTGCATTGGGGCTCGGGTCCATGATCTGTCTTCTCAAAAGATGGGTGCATCCGAAATAGAACGGGAATGCGTGCCTCAAAGACAGTGGGGCGGAGTGACCCCGGAGCTGAGCCCGAGATCAAGTCAAAGCTTGTTCGAGAAGGCTGAGAACCGTTTCTCAAGTGCCATGCGATCATGACTGGAGATCTTCTTGCCCTCGCGGGTCACATGAGAAAAGGCCAGGGTCTGCTCGCTGAGAAAGCTTGATACCATCCGTGCCGGTGTTCTTGTCAGTCGCTGACCCACGACCTTCTCCAGGGGGATCGGCGCATCGGCCTGCGCCAGAATTTCACCAAGAAGCGAACTTGCACGAGCCGACAATTGCGGATCGGGGTTTTGATGCACATCCGTTACCTTGACGGTAAATTTCGGTCCGGAAGGTTTGTTGGTTTGCGACATGCGCGCCGTGAGCACAACGAGGTGGATGGCCGCGATGTGCTCCGGAAGCCGCATGAGCATCCACGTCGCCACATCTTCGCAGAATTGGGTGTAGGGGGCGACATCCGAGTTCGCATATGCCCAAAAGGGCAGAAAGGCGGGACATGCATAAGGAAGGTTATCGGCAGGATCGAAACCGAGGTCCTTGCTGAGCATCTCGCCCAAAGGCGCTTCGGCCGCATACCCATGGCTCTGCTCGGGCGCATGGAGGATAGGGAGATTGTCGATCTCATCGGCCCAGGCGCGTGCGCAAGAGAGAATGTCACTACGGATTTTCACGCGCTCTTCGTAGGTTGCAGAGCCGTGGGAGGAGAAATGCCCTGCTTCGAGATTGACCCAGCCGTCTTTTTGATCGCCGGTGCCGACCGTGATGATCGGAGGCGCTCCCGACCGGCGATCGCGCCTGACTTTAAGCGAAAAAGCCGGCCTGCCATCTGTCGGACGATATGAAGAGCTCAAGCTCAAGACGATGGGCAGAACCTGGAAGCGTGCGCATCGGTCCTTGCGGTCGCTGTCAGCTTTCTCACTGCGCAGCACGACAGCACTGGCGTCGGAGAAAATCGCCACAGCGATTTCACGCCCGTCCGGCGATTTGTCTTCGAGTAGGAGAAGGGGGATGGAGTCGGCGTCCGGATCGGAGTTTTGTTCGCGAATATGCGCGCGCCAGACGCGCAGGCCGCGATGGGCGAGGTCGTCCTCGGTATTACTGTCCCACCAGGCCCGCAAGGCGACAGCCGCAAGGTGGTTCGAGAGTGACGGAACAGGCATGAGAAGTTGCCGCTTGAGCGCGGCATCGGGCATCGGCGCAGGGAATTTCAAAGTAGAATACATGGCACTTTTCTCGACATGAGGGATGGCAGTTTTCCATCAAAGAAAACCCGCCATCACGCCATGACGAGACTACCCGGCATAGAGCTCGGGCCATTTTGCCTTGAGCTGAAGCTTTCGATGACTTCCGTTTCGATCCTGACTGGAGAGATGCATCATCAGGGGCCAGAGCCGACCATTTGACGGAATAGGGGCTGCCCCAATCCAGGCGATTTCGGGATGGAGGTGATCGCTGAACTCCGTAGTCCATGCCGCGTCGAAAACCTTGCGCGCGATCGCCTCGAGCGCGGCTCTATCCGCCGAGGCGGGGACCTTCATCTGCGCTCCGGAGAGAGACAATATCATGGAGATCTCAGGCTCTGGGACTTTCCCGTCTTGTCGCGGCACTGGTGGTCGCATGGCGAGCGACACGCCCGAGATGCCTTCCATTCGGCAGACCCGTGCCGCGGCGACATCCGCAGCATCTTGCAGGACGCTTTCCAGACGCGACCGGATGGAAGGGGCGGACGCGCCTGAGGCAGGCAGAGTAAGGGCGGGCGCGACAGCGCCCGGATTGCGGCTTTGCCATTGCGCGAGGTCAATGCGCCAGTGTGCGATTTCTTCTCGCAGAGCCTCATGATCCGCGGCCTTTGAGATCGGCTCTTTCATATTGAGTATCACCGGATCGATTTGGACGACATGCCCGTGACCTGCGCCGATGAGGATGCCGCCCGAACGCAAGAGAAAGAGATGATCGTCTCCGAGACGTATGTGCCTGTGAGGTGGCAATCCGCCGCGCTCTGGATCGCAGAGGTCGATGACGACATCTGCCCCCGAGCGCCGCGCGAGTTTGAGCAAAGCGTGATGCGCGAGGTTTCCGGACAATCGACCGACCCGAGAGAAGTGTCGTCTGTATCTGGGCAGGTGGAGTGGGCCCGCAGTCATGATGAGGGGGCTGCCATGTAATTTACCGTTCCATATCCCGGGTGACCGGGGAGCGGCGGAGGCGGAGGTGGTGGAAAGAAGGTCGCCATAAGGGTGAGCCGTTCGTGGCTCGAAACAGGCGGCAAAACGATATGCGTGAAAAGCTCACGGCAGATCGCGTGGGAGCTACCGGGATCGCCCGACATGAGAGATTGAGCGGGGAAGTCGTCCATGCGCCACGGAGTTGAAGGGGAAAAGACCTGTGACAACACATGAGCATTGAGGGCCTCGACCTGATAGGGCGGGCAGCCGGGCGTCATGTTCCAGTTCATTGCGATCTGCATCGGCTCCACACCGCCCTGCAAGGGGCGAGACGACCAGACGGAAACCTGGGCCTGGTGGAAAGCGCCGGGGGTCCATGCCATGACTGAGCGGACGGCCTTCAGGACATGAGCCTCGAATGCGGCAAGATTGCTCGAGCGCTCGATCTCGAGAGGGAAGAATGCCGGCCAGTCGCTTCCAGGAAGGCTCTCGCATGGCCTGGCGATCACGGGCATGCGGGAGATCCAGAAAGACCACGCAGCGACCTCGCGAGAAATCTGTTCATGTAAGGCTCTGGGGCCGTCGTTTGCGTCGCAATCGAAAGGCGGGGCGAATGTCAGGCTGAGCCCGGACCGGTTCTGTCGGATTTGCGGAGATACGATGCCGAATTTGGTGGGAACCGGCGTCGCAAGGCGAAAGACGATCGGGAGAATGTCGACCGTGGCTTGGGTGGTTTCCTCTTTCGGCCAAGGCTGGCGATCGCTGCGCTGGAAGACAAGAACGGAAAGATCGGAGAAAAGCAGGTATCCGCCGCCATCCCCTTCGCCAGGAGAGGCCCGGTTGGCCTTTATTGCGCAGAAGGCATTCGCTGCCAGCGGGTCATCGCACTCAAGGGCATCGAGGGGGACGCGAAGGCTTTGACCTTCTATCCCATACTCTTTCCAAAGCGACCAGCAGACCCATGCAGCTACGGTGCCGCCAACATCGGGAAGGCGCTCGAGAATATGGCGCGGACCCCGACTAATCGCCGCGCCGGCGGGCGGCAAAGTCGGGATAGTGAGGGGAAGGGAGGCGAATGTTCTGAGCATGAAGAGGAAATCGGTTCATGCAGTGAAAAGCAGAAAGGATGGCCCGGCCCTATGCCTATGGTGCGCGGTGGAACAAGAGAACGCCCCTGGATCGTTGTCAGCGTTGCTTCACGCCACTTCGACGCGTCTCGCAAATTGGAAGGAGTGTCTGTTTTCATCAGGCGCGTATTGCGTGAGCGATGCGGGCATATTAATGATCGTCGCGACGCAGAAGGCCCGCGCGCGCAGTACGGTTCCCATTTGCAACAGCGGAGTGTCGCAGGCTTCTTCTTGCGAGAGGGGTCCATATCTGGCGACCGACAGGTTTTGTCGATGATTTATCAGTATCCATGTGGGGTTGTGCTGAAAACAGGATCGCTTTGGTTTGACCAAAGCCTCACATTTTTATGAATATTTCGAGGCCGACATCGTTGAGTAGATAGTAGGCCAAGGTTGACCTTGCGTCGTACTCAGAAGAAGTGAGCCACGAGAAAGCGCCGACTCTATTGGTTGAGGCAAGCGCGGGCAGGAGATAGATCGTGGAGTTTGGAATTCCGTCCCTTTGGCGACGCATTTCTGATTTCAGGCAGGTGTCGATCCGGACATTCCACCTGGCATGGACAGGGTTCTTTCTTTGTCTCATGGCCTGGATGGGCATCGTTCCGGTCTTGAGTGTCGTGCGTCGGGATATGGGACTGAGCGACAACCAGGTGGCCCTGGTTCTGGCAGGCACCCTTGTGGTTGCCTCCATTGCGCGCCCGCTTGCGGGGTGGCTCTGCGATATCTTCGGGCCGCGGCGAACCTATGGCTGGATATTGATTGCCGGCTCGGTTCCGGTCATCGCGAGTGCCTTTTCCTGGAACTTTGAAAGCTTCTTTCTCTCGCGGGCCCTGGTGGGATGTGTGGGTGGAGCCTTTGTGGGGACGGTCTATCATACGACCATGATGTTCGGTCCTGGCGTCGTCGGCCAGGCGAACGCAACGACGACGGGGTGGGGGAACCTCGGAGCGTCTTCGATACAGATGGTAATGCCGTTCATCCTTGTGGGGCTTGTCGCGATCGGGATGCCGGAAATGGCAGGCTGGCGCGTGGCGATGGTCGTCGTAGCGAAGTTGATGATCATAAACGGTATATTCTACCTGGCATTCACACGCGATACGCCGGAAGGTGACTTCAAGGAGCTGCGGAAAATGAAGCTGCTACCTTTGCGATCCGAAGTCGGCCCGGCGTGGCGGCGGGCGATAAAAGATCATCGCATCTGGGTGCTCTTTGTCATCTATGCGGCCTGTGTCGGTTTGGAAATCACTGTCATCAGCTTTGGCAGCTTCTATTTCATCGAGGTTTTCAATCTTGACTCTGTGCGTTCGGGGATCGTGATCGGATCGTTTGGCTTGATGAACATCTTCGCACGCAGCTTTGGGGGCTACCTGGGGGACTTCTTCGGGAGCGTATTCGGACTGACGGCGCGCAGTTACCTCTTGTTTGCGTGTCTTGTGCTCGAAGGACTGATGCTCGTGCTCTTCAGCCAGGAGCATGTGTTCGTCCGCGCACTCGTTTTCCTGCTTTCTTTCTCGCTCTTCACACAGATGGCGGAGGGAGCGACCTACGCTGTTACACCATTTCTCAAGCGCGCGACCGTTGGCGCCTCGAGCGGCATTGTCGGCGCAGGGGGAACGCTTGGCGCTCTTGCCGGAACCCTCATAATAAAGGAGATTACCTGCTGGTCCGATGCCTTCCTGGCGTTGGGGGCGGGGGTGATGGGGATCTCATGCCTTGCCTTCCTGGTCCGGTTCTCCACGGGTGAAGAAAATACCGAGCGTGCGATTGTCGCTCAGTCCTGTCTGGAAGGCATGGAGGCAAAGTTGAATAAGGTTCGTGCCCGATCCAAGGTTTGGAGAGCGCGCGCTGAGACATGGAAGGGCCCAGCTGGCCGGTATGCGCATGTCTGGTCGGGCTTTCTCAAGCAAAGATTGATGCGCCTTGAAGACATTGTCGATGAAGGCCGAGCCGGACGCAACGAAGTCAGTCAAGTCAAGAGAGAGCGGCCCATGCTACGAGTGGTGTGGAATGCCAGCGCAGAGGGCTGATCGAGGCTCTGGACTCCGGCTTGACGCAAGCCATCTCGATTGGTTGCAATCGAGTCCGAAGGAAAAGAGAACGGGGTCGATACCAAGCAAGAGGTTTTGACCCATGAAGAATTATGGAGCGATCGCGGTCTGTTTGTCAGCCATCATGTTCATCTCCGGGTGCGAATTTGTAACGACTGACGCGCCGGTTGGAGCAAAAGATCAGGCCTTCGCGCTGAACCTGATCCGGGACGAAGGATATCGTTGCCAGCGCATCACCAAGATCTCGGAGAAAGCAACGGTTCAAGGTTGGCGCGTCACCTGCTTTGCGCAGGATTATGGAACAGAGAATACGGACTGGCCTTACGAAGTCACAAAGATGCCTGCCGGTTGGGTTGTCACCCATTGGAAGATCAACAGCGAGCTGCCCCGGCGCTGTCAGGAAAATCCCGACCAGGCATGTGGTGCCCCTGGGTAAGATTCCGGTTTCACTCCTTGTCTGGCAAGGTAAGCCCCGCCCGCTCTCACCGAAGAGAAGGGGCGGGGCCATAGGGTGATCACACCTTAGTCGATGTCGCGTCCGCGCAGGCAGTAGCCACGATGGTCCGGACGTCTTCACCGGTCATCGTCTCTCGAGCCTCGAGTTCGCTTGCTACCGCATCGAGGGCGCGGCGGTTCTTGCGCAGCAGATCGTCGACCCAGGCCTGCTCTTCGGTGATGATCGACTTCACCAATGAGAGCATCTCTCCTCGGGTCTCGCAGAGAACCGGGTCGTGAGGATCGATCTCGACGAAACCGGCCTGGGACATTCCGTATTGCGTGACCATAGCGCGTGCGATCGCCGTTGCCTGGCGAATGTCCGAGGCCGCACCGGTGGTGACCATTTCATCGCCGAAGATCAGGGCTTCGGCCGCGCGCCCCGCAACGGCGACACGGATACGGTCTTTCAGGCGCGCCTTGGAGTGAAAGACGAAGTCGCGATCGGGGGCCTGCATCACGAAGCCAAGAGCATTGCCCTGCGGCAGGATCGTGGCCTTCTCGATGGGATCGGAGTATTTCGTCAGCACGGCGACGACCGCGTGACCCGCCTCATGGACCGCTGTCAGGTGGCGATCGTCTTCGACCAGCTTAATCTGACTCGAAGAGCGAGGGAGCAGAACACGGTCTCGGCCATATTGAAGATCCTCCTGGGCAATCGCGTCGCGGTGGCTCCGACCTGCATTGAGGGCCGCTTCATTGACGAGGTTCTCGAGCTGGGCGCCGGTCAGACCATAGGTGGAAGCCGCGATCGATTTGAGATCGACATCCTCACTGAGGACTTTGTTGCGGGTATGAACCTCGAGGATCTCTTCGCGTCCGGCGATATCGGGAACGGTCATGGTGATCCGCCGATCGATGCGCCCCGGACGGGTCAGGGCCGGATCGAGGATTTCGGGGCGGTTGGTGGCGCCGATGACGAAGATCCCGTCGCGGCTTTCGAAGCCGTCGAGCTCTGTCAGGATGGCGTTGAGAGTGTTTTCCTTTTCGTCGGAGCCGGCATTCCCGCCCCCCGATCGTTTTCTCGCCATCGCGTCGATCTCGTCGATGAACACGATACAGGGCGCCAGCTTGCGCGCCTTTTTGAAGAGTGCGCGTGCCTTGATCGCGCCCAGCCCCACATAGACGGCGGAAAGCGAGGCCGCATCGACCGAAATGAAGGTCACGCCAGCCTCCTTGGCAACCGCCTTGGCGAGAAGCGTCTTGCCGGTGCCCGGAGGGCCGTCGAAGAGTGCGCCGCGCGGCATCCGACCGCCCAGGCGAGACGCTTCCTGCGGGTTCTTCATGAACTCTACCACCTCGGAGATATCGCCCTTCGCGATGCCGATCCCTGCCACGTCGTCGAGGCCGACTTTGAGATCGTCAGGTTCAATGATGGTGAAGCTTTTCGAGGTGCCGAAGTTACCGCGGCCGCTCATCATGACGACCAGGGCTCCGAGCATCAGGAGAATGAGGAAAAACCTCAAGACATCGAAGATCGTTTCCGACGTTGATCCCGCCTCATCGGGAGAGAGAAAGATTTCGACGTCGAAATCGCTACTCTTCACGATATCGTCGATGAAGCCGGACATGTAGGAGGCGTAGCGCGCCTGAATGACGTCGAGTGCGATGTCGCGCTGCTCGACCTCGTAAGGGATACGTTTAGGCTGGTCCTTTGCTTCAGGCTGAGTTTCGTTTTCGGCAAGCTTGGCTGCAGCTTCAGCCTTACTTTTGCGCGCGGCTTCCTGTGTATCACTCCAGGCTTCGAAATCGCGTTTCAACTGAAGGGGGGCATTGCCGGCGCCGGGTTTGACTTCGATAACCAGTGTGTGTCCGACGACAGCCGCCCGGCGCCCCTCAGGTTCTTGCTTGAGCAGATCGACTGCCTGACTGAGTGAGACCTCCTGAGCGTAAGGCATGGCCTCGTAAGGCCAGGGAGCCTTTTCATTGCTGGTGTCGCCAAAGATATAACTGAAGGCAAAGAACGACAGAATGGCGCAGATGACGGCCAGCGCGTATTCGTGAATTTTCGGCTTTCGGTCAGGAAATTTGGGGAGTTTCATATGGCGGTCCTCGAGATATCTCTCCCGAGGAGGTCGGTTCATTCACGCGATAGGGAAATGTGCGAATTGCCATCTCCCAAACCATGAAAATCCCCGCCCTGGCCGAAGCCGGGGCGGGGAGATATCAAATCGATCAGGCGTCCCAATCTTCCTGGGGGCATTCGATATGCACCTTTTGGATCGAATGCCGCAGATCCATGAAAGACGGCGGGGAGGGATAGAGACCCGTCTTGCGTGCAATGAAGAATGCGACAGCCTGGGCTGCGCTCCGGGCCTTGACTGGACTGTGATAGCATTCGGTTTCCATCCCCATCATCTCGCCTGGATCCAGGTGCAAGATGACAAAATTCTGAATGGGGGCATCGGAGGTCAATCGATAGGCATCCTTCATGAGATCCATGAAGCGAAGGACGGCATGGGCGAGATCGTCCGGATCGCGATCGTGTTCGATTTTGCCCATGAAATAGTGTTCGGTGCTCGCCTCCATGACCACATTGCCGCGCAATGTCCGGACGAATTCTATCAGAGGGTCCCTGTCCGCTCCGACAGTCTCTTCGAACCAGGTCTTGATCCGCTCATAGGCGGGCGCGAGGGTAAGACGCTGATGGCAGGAGAGACCGCAGGATTTGAGAAGGTCGTCAGCCGATATGTCCGCCTGATTCAAAGGGAGCCGAGACGGCATCTCTCTTGCATTGGCATTGAGCGCGCGGACAAGGTCGAGCATGTCTCGAGCGATGGCCTTCGGGTAATAGGCACCCGGATGTTCATGATACATAGGAAGCCTCCCGATCAGGGTTTTGATGTGTCTGGTCCGTGTCAGGCGCTTGCGAGCGGCGCCCCTGAGGGACGCGTCTTGTGGGTGCCGGCGAAGACTTCCCACTTGCCCGAGAGGTTCTCGATGGCATCTTGCAGGATGTGATCGTAGTCGGGATCGTCGAGCGGAGTTTCAGCGACGAGGTCGCTCTCATTCTCTGCGATGTCTTCCATCACGCTGTCGAGGGCGCGATGCGGAGTATGTCCAAAACCGGGGTAGTGCGAGACCATCGTGGTAGGCGTACGCGTGCCATCCTTGGCGACGCGGGTCATCTTTTCAGTGCGGAAGACGGTGTAGGTTTGTTCAAGGGGCATGAAGTGTGTCTGTCTTTGGTGTCTGTTTAGGTTGAATCGAATGCAATTTTACTTGGCATTGAGAGGTGGCCCACCGGGCGGCGGGGTTCGCGTCAAGCCCGCCGCATCCCGGGGCCAACAGTCTCATTTCGCTTTACGGCCATGAAAAATCATCCACCGAAATCGTTTTGATCCGATCGTCTCGGGTCAGCGCAAAAAGCGCATGGTTCGAGAGCTGGGCGACATGTGCGATGAGCCCCTCGTTGCCCTCGAGGGAAATGAGGTCGTCTCCTTGCATCCCTTGTTCGGTGTAGGAGACATGCGCCGCGTCTGGCGCGCCAAGAATGGATTTGACGTAAGCATCGATCGCCTTTTCGAACGTGTCGTCGCCGTAGACAAGGCCATGGTCCTTCTGGACATTGTCCTCGTCGGCGAAATGACAGTCGATATGAAGATAGGCGAAGGATCCGATGGTTTGGCCACTGATTGTTGTCGAAACCCTGATCTCACTGATACCGGATTCTTCGATCTTTTCGTAATCGATCCAATAGGAGGATTTTGATCCTGAGAATGCCGGCAAGGTCACCGGTTGGAGCTCGATGGACAGACCACTGAGCCGGGTAAGTTGATCTTGACTGAGCGTCATGGGCAAATGGCCTTTCTAATGCGTTCGGCTGCTCGTCGGGGATGCCCCAGGCGTCAATCTGGAACAAGAACGGTTCGCGCGACATCTTTCGGATGAATGTGCGGATTTTCACCGAGGAATGTCTCGCGAGCTGCGCGGCGATCACGAGCCTCAACAATCACTGATTCATTTTCCCCTGCATGAGAAAATAGAATCCGCCAGGTTTTCTTCGAAGCCATTTCCGGATCTCCTTGTTGCGGGCACGCGCGCCTCCCGCCTGCACAGGATAGCGGGAGGCTTAGCGGGCGCCCATACTGCGCGCGATTTCCTGAACCTCGCGGGTGGAGACGCAGAAGTTCATGAGGACACCCATGACATTGATCTCTCCAATCGTCGGATCATTCTTGTAGAGCGTATCGAGGACCGCGGGAGCGGATTTTCCGAAAGAGTTGAAACAGGAGACAAGATCGCTGCGCCCGAAAACATATGACAGGTGCGAGAAGCCGAACATCGCTCCCAAGATGTAGGCGTTTTTCTGGCTCTCCGTCCTATGGATATATAGCCGTGTTATAGGCATTCCGCTGGGACCGGGGTCCTTGAACTGGAGGTGACCAAAAACCAGGACATGCCGGTAGGCATCGTTGCGCCCCTCGAGATAGGAACGGATCGCCTCCGGGGTCATGGTTAACTGAGTTTGGGTCGCCGCTGAGACAGGTGCTGCGAGGATACATGTCGCGAGGACTGCGATCATGACGCGTTTCAAATATATCAAGTAGCACCTCTTGGGGCCGTCATGCATGAGGCATGAGTGCCTTTTTCTTCAATTGAAGTGGGGCTTTTCGGGCCTTTCGGCGCCCATCAAGGGAACAAATAGGGGAGGTGTTCGGAGAATATGCCAATGCGCGTCCGAGACCGAAGTTTTGCGCCGCGACCGTCTGCCTCATCTTGGTAGGAACGCAGATCGGTCGCGGCGCGGTGGACATAGCCGCTTAGTTCAGTTCTCCATCGAGACCGAAGACGACGCTGACGGTGACCGAGACATCCATTTCCCCACCCGATACCGGCATCGGTGCGGACGAGACGGCGCGCGCCATTTCCATTTTCGCATAGGGCACCGGACGGACGCCGCCTTGCTCGGACATCGAGACAATCCCGGTGATCTTCGTTCCGATCGCATTGGCATAGTCTTCCGCCTTGGCGCGCGCGGACTTGGCTGCCTGAATGCGGGCCTGGGCTTCGAGGGCGGAGCTGTCCTTGAGCCCGAAGCTCACCTGGTCGATGCCATTGACGCCGGCAGCCACCAGATTGTCGAGAACCTGACCGAGGCCTGAGATGTCACTGACGGTGACGCTGACGATGTTATGGGCCTCATAGCCGAGAATTCGAGGAGCACTATCGCGATCGATCTTTTGGGAGTTGTCGTAACGCGGAGTAAGGGCCAGGCCTGTCGTGGCGATGTCCTTTTGCGGAACGCCTGCCTTGAGCAGCGCGTCGAAAGCCGCCTTCATGGCGTCCTTGTTGTCCTGCATGGCTTGTTTCGCATCCTGGCCGGCCGAGTGGACGCCAAAGCGCACCTGGGCCTGATCAGGCTCCGCGGTGACCGTTCCAGTGGCTTGAATCGACATGGTCGGCTGCTGGGCTTGTGCCACGGCGCCGAGGGTGCTGAAGCCGACGATCGCGGCTGCGAGTAGAATCGTATTGCGCATATATTTTTCCCTTTCCTGCAAATGCGTTTGACCCAATGAATATGGGGTGATGAAGACCCCATATGAAATTTCCCATTCCCTTTTGCAGACCTCGAGCGCATCTGCCGGGAGGAGCGCTGCAGTCACACTATTGCGCAATTTCTGCGCGATTTCTCGTTTTGGCCAACATCTCCTCTAAGCACCGCACAGACCAAGGACCTGACCCATGAATAAACCCGCCGACCCGAACCAGGTCGCGCTTGCCCGCGCCCGTGAAGTCGCGGCCCGGATCCTGGGGATCAAGAAGACAAAAGTTGAGGATGATCTTCTCGCCTTCCTGACAGCCACGAATGGCGACGCTCTCCTTCGCGCCAGGGCTGGGTCGGGAAAGACGACAGCTCTCACGATCAAGGCAGCCTATCTGACCCAGGAGCTTGGGGTGGACCCCGAGCGGATCATGATGCTGACGTTCAACAATGCTGCCGCGAGGTCGCTTGAGAGCCGGATCGCTGCGGCATCGGTGCCAAGCGGAATCCGGGTAAGAACGTTTCACGCTCTGGGTCAGCGGATCGTACGGGCTCATTTCGGAGGCGCCCGGCGTGCTGTTTTCGACGAAAAGAGCGAAGAGGGCGAAGCTATCGCCTTGATGATGCAGGAGGCGATCGACGAGGTGGTGAACGAACGGTTTTACCATTTCTGCGCCAGTCGAATGCGGACTCGCTATGACAAGCGCGTGGAATATGTCGAGAGCATCGGACGTGAAGCCCTGATGAGCGCGGTTGGCTTTCTGCGTGCGCGGGGGTACGGCCTGCAAAACCGTCTCGAGAAGGCATGGGATACCCACGGGCCGATCGCCGGCAACGCCATGAAGGTCATCCTGGGCTACGAGAAGCGCCTCAAGGAGGCGCGGTTACTCGATGGCGTCTCGGTCTTGCAGGCGGCGGCCTGGACACTCGAGCGGGAGATCGAAACCGGTCAGATGAAACCGTCAGAAGCCCATGATGTCGATTATATCTTCATCGACGAGTTTCAGGACGTGAGCCTGCCATATATGCGCCTGGTCGGTGCGATCCGCGACATCAATGGGATGGTGAATATCCAGGGGGTCGGGGACGACTTTCAATCGATCAACGGCTTTGCCGGCGCAGATCTTGTCTATTTTGACAAGCCTGACACCGCGCTCGAGGAGCCCCAGCTTCTGGATCTCCTGCGCAATCGACGCTCGGGGTCGAAAATCGTGGAGTGGGGAAACCAGGTGATGGCGGACGCCGGGGTCGACGGCGCCCCTGCAATTGCCGATCCTGCGAATGGATCAGGAGAGGTGCGCACGGGGCGCGTTTCGGCGGAACGGGATTTCACCTTCATCGCGGGCAAGCTCGCCGAGATGGCCGACACACGATACGAGAGGATCGCGCTTATTGCGCGAAAGTGGAAAGTCGGCCCACACGCTCTTTCGCGATTGGCAAAGGCAGTCGATGCCAACCTGAAGGCCAAGGGCTGGACAGGCAATATGACGGCAATCTCTGCGCATGGCTCGAAGGGGCTGGAATATGACCAGGTTCTGTTGCTCGACGATGGATCTTTTCCGATGCAGCACCCATCGCGCCCAATCCTGCGAGATCTCATTTCCGATGAGGAATACTTGAGAGAAGAGGCATGCCTGAAGCATGTGGCAGGGACGCGCGCCCGCCAATCCCTGGTCGTGGTTTCGATGTGACACAAGAGGGTCTGTGTAGGGTCGGGCACAACGGTAAGGCAAAAAGAATGCGCGGAAATTTCCTGTCGATCGTGTGGGACCTTATTTCCCCGGAGAGGAACGCTCGTTCAACTGCTGCCAAGGAACCCACATGCATTTTCTTTCTCGCGCCCGGAAAGGCGCAACGCTTGTCGAATATGGAATTCTCGTCGGGCTGATTTCCACGATCGCCATCGGCGTGGTCGCCAATATGGGCACCGAAGTCAAAACATCTTTCGCATCCACTGACGCGACACTTGAGTGGTACAGGAATGGCGCAACTAAGGATTATCCTGCGCGGTATCGTTTCACGGCGCAGCAAAGCATAGACAACTCTGAAGTCATCGGAGTCGATCTGGACGGAATGAGTGGCACACCGTTTGGCAGCCTTACAGAGGCAACATTCGATGAGCTCGATCTTCGCAGTATCCAATATACGCGGAGTTCAGGCAATCTGGACATTGTTCTGGCTGGGAATACCACAACACAGACGCCGGGGCACAAGATGCGGTGCGTGGATCTCTCGAAAGGAGAAGAGGCGCTGGTCTTCGATTTCGATGCGGCACCTGGATTCTACTATGGTCCGTTTGTCAGCACGGTCTACTCGCAAACCTTTGCGGACGCCCCCTTCAGCCTCGATCAGGAACTCGCCTGCGTCATTGAGAAGAAGTAACGCCCGTTCAGGGCATTGTCTGACGAACAAAACAGCCTGCCGCGCAAGCGACAGGCTGTTTTTCATTAGCTACAGGTCAGTCAGAGTGAACGTGGACGGGATTGCCGTCCCAGCGCGTCATGTGTTCGATCGTGGAGCTTGTCTTGCAGACGGGGCGGCCGGTCGACATATCGACCATGTAGGTAATGGTGCCGTCCGAGATGTCATCCTCAACGGGCACCTTGGTGCCCGACATCCAGTCGCCGGACACCATCCGAGATCCGATTTGAACGACTGCGACCTTTCGGGGGTGAGGAATGTCCACGACCTTGTAGAACCGGACGTCGCGCATGGTCGCGCCCCAGATATTGGCGAGGATCTCCCCGACCTTTAGGTCATGGGGCGCCACCTTGGCCTCTTTTTCCGCCTGCAGAAGATCACGGACACGGTCGCGAATGGCGAGGCGCTCGTGTTGCGAGGTGACGGCCTCAGACCGAAATGTGCGCTTATGGGAGCGCGGCCGGAAGTAGAAGGCCTTGATTTCGTCCTCACGCCCCCATCTGCGCTTGCCCAGTACAACCCCACCGCCGGTCTTGTCACACCCATGGGATTCCAGAACGGCGTAGCCGTCGCGCTTGATCGTCGTGCAGCGCTTGCTCATGATCTCTTCGAGGCGTTCAGTCATGTCTTTCTCCGGGTCAATATTTGTGCCCCGGCCTGATCCGGGGATTTTCGCAACGCTCAAAGCCCCCGGATCATTTGGCCGAAGCCGATGTGCAGTCCGGAAACTTCGGAGTTCCGTACATGAAAAACCCCCGCCGGCATGCGGCGGGGGAAATTGATGCGTGGCAGTCTTGCCGCCGTCAGGGATTAACGGCCCTTGTGGATTTGCGCGTCGAGGTCTTCGACCATCGCATTCACGCCGAGATCATCGGACATGCCTTCGATCGTGGTCATGACCTTGGCAAGCGGGCCGTTCTTCGGAGTGAATTCCGCAGCTTGGGCATTCTTGACATAGGCGACGATTTCCTTCGCATCAGCCGCGGCCCACGGATCGTCGATCTGGCTCACGTCATTGACGAACAGCAGAGCCTTCGAGCACATCGCACGGGTGGTCTTGGTCTTGCCGAGACCGAACCAGGCCAGCTCGTAGGGCGCCTGACGGTTCAGATAGAAAGCCTCGTCACCCTTGGCGACATCGGGGCTCAGGACGCCGAAGATGTTCATGTCGGCTTTCGATGCTGCGTTCACGAGACCCTTCGTCGGGTTCGGGTAGGCATAGAAGAAGCCGACGGTCCCACGATTGGCCGGGTTGGACACCGTCTGGATGATCGAATCCGTGCCCTTGACGAACTTGAAGTTCGGGGTGCCCGAGAAGTTCGCGTCTTCGGCATAGAGCTTCTTGATGAAGGCCTCCGAGCCGGAATCCTTCGGCACGACCCAGGTCACGCGGCTGGCGTTGTTGACGACGTCGCCCCAATCACCGATGCGCGGCTCGGCCGTGAAGGCCATGGCGCATTCGCCGGGCAGGTCGTTGCGCAGGATCTTGGTCTTGCCCGATTTCACAGCGTCGTATTCCAGGCCGCCCTGGCCGATACCGAAGGCGATGGTCTTGCCGGTTGCGCCGACCTTGTTGGCATTGTCGACCGCGCCGTTCGAGGGCACGAGGACCACGTCATAGCCGAATTTCTTGGCGACCGGCTCGAGCAGGTCTTTGACGCCTTGGCCCATGCCTTCGTGGTAGGTCGAACCTGCACCATCGGTGCCCGCGCCACCGCCGGTATAGATGACGATCTGGTCTGCCATTGCAGCGCTGGCCATCCCGAAGGTTAGAGCGGCGGTCAAGAGGATCTTCTTCATGTATGTTCCTTTCGGATTTACTTTCTGTGCTTGGATTGGACGCGAAAAGTGCGCCTTCCCTCGAGGACATGGGTCCAACAGGAGGCAAACGAAAAACGCCGCAACCCACAGGAGCGGGGTTACGGCGTTTCGTTAGGCTTCCGTGCCTGCCGCCCGAGGTCTTTTCACTCCCTTGGATGGCGCTGTGCGGAAGATTAGTCCCTGGCTAACAAGGCACTCATCGAACTTGCTTCGGTAGGTGTTTTGGGTGGCCTCCGGCGATGCGATGAGCCCAGGGCAATACCGGCTTTCCCGGTATCGGGCAGCGTCGGGTCATCCCCGACTACTCCTGAGATAGAGAGAAAACTGACCATCCGCAACGCGCCGTCCTCCACTTCTTTCGCGGGGACCGGGGTGTTGCGGGTCGCGGCCTCACGAGAGGGCCGCGATCGCCAACCACCCATGGTCAAGGTTTTCTTCTCTTTGGTCATACCAACATTGGATCAAGGGCCTGCAGAAGCATTTTTGCGTCCAGCCCCGGATACCATCCAGATGTTGACATGGCATTGAGTTCGACGACTTTTACGCCCCGATCAGTCTCGACGAAATCCGCAGTATAGATCTGCTCGTTCATCTCGAGGACCTGCCCGAGATGGACGGCCGCATCGAGAACCCGGTCGGGTGTTTCATTCCCCTGCGCGCCATCAGTCCAGCCATAACTGGCCGCGGATATCGGGAGTGCGTCGACCATCCAGACCCGGTGCTCGACCTCGGAGAGATCGAGGCGAGGCGCCACAAGGCAAAGCTCTGACGGATCGATCCGGGCGGCATGAGTCATCATATGATGCTCATCATGCAGCTCGTGATGTTCGAGGCTGAAGCCGGTGAAAGGCTTCATGGGTGAGCTGGGGCGAATGAAGAGGCCCTGAGGATAGAGCTGAGCGAGCTCTTGCGCCATGACGGGTATACGCCCCCAAGGCAGGTAAAGACCGGTGGGGTTCAGCTGTAGGTCTCGGGGCAGCAGCGTGCTGTAGGTGAAGTGTTCGAGAAATTTGCGCGGCAGCAGGACGCCGCGCGCAAGTGCAGGGCAGCTCCGCTCGATGAAACCTGCGATCGGCAGCGAGCAGAAGACCATGACGCGTTCGCCGCTGGAGGAAATTTCCGCGTCGAGCTCGTGAACCTGCTGGCGCCAGTTCGACAGATCGATCCGCGAGAAGCGGCCACCAAGATCGGCCATGATGGGAGCGATCTCGGTGCCACGGGTGATTTCGTCCTGGATGAGAATATGGAGGTTCTGAGGCATGTCTATCCCTGAGATATGGTTTCGGACGAATAGCGGATATAGGCTATTTTGACCTTTTCACCCGTGAAGGATCGCGTAGACGTCACTGTCCTCCCACCCCAGGAGACCTTCGCTGTCATCGTCGTTCTGGAGGCCGTAATGCAGTCCGGAATGAAATGCATCACTGGCGAGCTCGGTCATCAAGGTCATGGTCACTTCATCGATTTCGAGTTTCGAGAACTCGAATTGCGAGCCGGAGACGTTCTGGGCCTGGAGCTCCTGGAGGGCCGTTTTCGCAGCAGGAAGGTTGTCTACTTCAGGCTGTCCCGCACCCTGAAGAAGCTGGTTCACGTCGCGAATGAAGGTTTTACGAGCGGGAGCCTTCTTGCGCCAGACCTGGGTGCGACGATCAGGTCCGGTGATCAGCCAGAAATTCTTTTCCATGAGGATGTCCTGTTTTGTGTGAGTTCACGCCTTGGGATCATGTTCGATGGTGAGTCCTTGGCGTTGCAGCGCCGAGATCAAACGATCGGCAATTTTTTGGGCGGCGTCTTCATCACCGGCATTTGCGGCCGGCAGGGGCCCGTAATCGTTGGCGAACGCAACGGCGGCGCGCCGGATGCCCTTCATTTTTGCAGACGGTCTATGCCGGTCCTTCCAGGCTTGATCAGGAAAACTGAAGCCCCGGATCTTTAGTCCGGGGAGAAGTCGCCCTTTAAGGTCGGGTCGTGAGAGCACGTCCGGGAATGTTGGGCGATCTCGTATCAGCCCGCTATTGGGGAGCGTCTGCGACCAGACAAACGTTTCAAGCAGTCCGGCATCGCTTCATGTCGGCCGCCATTTCCGCAAGCTGCGCGGCGATCGCAGCCTCGTAGGTGAGCCTGGTGTGATTGGATGGGGAGGCTTGAGCGGCGGTCTCGATATCGCAGGGGACAACGGCTTCTGTGGCGAGATCTGCCGCGGATAGCGAGAGGGCATCCCATTTTTCGGCAAACCGTTGCGTCTCGACCATTTGTCCAAATTCGGGATCCGATACGAGAGCCTCGACCCCGAGGCAGGTGCGAATATTTTCGAGGGCGTCGGAGAGATCGCGATGGACGCTGACACCTTCTTCGCCCGCGAAAGCCATTGCCGTGATCCAAATCATGCGCTTTCCTGCCTTTCCTGGGCCTTTTGGTCGAGATCTGCTTGTGTCGCGTGGGTGAATGCGAGGCGCTCATGATTTGATCGAAGAGCTCTGCTGGCTCGCTTGATCTCGATTCCGACAGAGGCCGCCGTCGTCGGATCGATGGCGAAGAGGTCGAAAACGACCCATTCTTTCCGAGAGTATTTCTTGCCGTAGATCTCCATTGCGAAACCAGCGTCGCGAGGATCATGCCTGGTCCTGAAGAAGTCTTGGATTTCATACATGATTTTTTCAAGATCGAGACTGGTCTCGATTTTTTCATCATGATCGCAACCGAAAATTGCCATGAAAATCATGTGATTTCCTTTGTTGGAACTGACTTCACACGGCCTGATTGATCACTCGATGACCGGCCCGCGGAAGCTTGCGCAGGGCGCGAGAGGTCCGAATGTCGCCGAGGACAGACCCGGAAAAATTCCGAGAGCCTCGGCGCGACCCGCTGGCAGTTGAAGGACATGCGTTGCGATCGGATCAGGCTCTTCGGGTGTCAGAAAGCGGGTGGAGTCCGGCTCGGTTCCTGCCTCGAGATAGAAGATCTCGCCTTTTGCATCGATGAAGGCCATGTCGAGCGAAGCAAGAGTGTTCTTCATCCACAGGACGGGATTTTGTTCGCCATCGAACTCGAGAAGCATCGCCGTGTCGGGATGGAGCGGCGCCCGGTCCTGCAAGCCGATCTGCATCTCGTGGGGATTGCTGGGGGCCTCTGCGATCAGTCGATGCTCAACGAAGGCTGGCTTCTCGCCGGCCTTGAAGGGTGCATTGAGATCCTCGGCCTTGATGGTGACGAGGCGGCAGGAGGCAAATCGCGTATCGGGAGCCATCGCGACCCCCGGCTCTTTCCGAGCGTCACGAAGGCTATTTTTCCCGCCCGGGATATTCCCTGTGCAGGCACTCAAAAGTCCCATGAGAACGAGAGGGATAATGGCATAGCGAGGCATTCTGTCTCCGTAGGTATGAATGTGGCGGGCGCAGCCGGTCCTTACTCAGAAGGGCCGGGTGCGAGCAGCCATGACGTTGATCCATTGCGTTTCCTGCCCGGAGCTGTCGGGGCAGGCCGAGAGGTCCGTTTCGATCCGGCCGCCACCGGGCATCGCGGAGAAAACCATGTTGGAAATTTCATCCACCTCGAAATAGGTGATCGGTCGGCCGCGATCGTCGACCTCTTCGCCATGTCCGCGCTTGAGCGCGAAGGCAAGAATGCCGTCATCGGTCAGACTTGCGATCAGGCGCGACAGGGTAGGTGCCACCTCGTGACGCGGAAGATGCAGCAGGGAGGCCAAGGCCCAGATGCCTTGCCAGCTGCCGGCTGGATCCTGAAAATCGCGAAAATCGAGCTGGCGCGGGGTGACACGGTGCCCGGTATTGGCTCGTGTCGCAGCGACCATTTCCCGCGAGAGGTCGAAAGCATCGACCTGGAAGCCCCGATCGACGAGCCATCGCGTATCACGGCCAGCTCCGCATCCAGCATCGAGAACGCGCGCGCCGGCAGGCAGTTCGTTGGCGAAGTGAATGAGGAATTCCGGTGGCTGCAGGCTCAGCGTCGCCATCTCGAAGGCGTCGGCGTTGTCATCGTACCAGCTTGCGGCGCGCGTCCAGTCGATCGCCGGAGAGGGAGAGGCGGTCATTGTCGAACCTTTCGAGTGATCTGTGCAGAATATCGGTCTCCGCCGAAAAGGCGGAAACCACAGCGGTGCGATTGTGAGAAAAGAGCCTCGCTCTGCGCAGGTTGTCACCTCATGCAGTCAGCAGGGCCTTTTGGATCTCAAAGTCTTTCATGCGTGCGTCGATCTCTTTGGCGAGACGCAATGCGCGATGACTGCTCAAGCGCGATTGGACCGAGAGGGTGACTGCCTGACAAACCTGGCAATGTCCTTCAGGGCCGCTGGTATTTTCAATAGCGTGATGATCGGGCTGGCAATGCTCGGTCTCGCTCCAGCGACACGCGAAAAGCATGTCTTCCGAGCCGCATCGGGAGCATGACGTGACGATCATGTCGCCGCGATCGTCGCGCGCCAGATTTCGGCGGGCTTGATCGAGGGCCATAATTTCACCTTTGATCCATACGAGGCGCAACTGGCGCCAGGCTTCGATGTCGATCCGGTGCGCGGAAACGATCGCATCGCGTCTACACAGGCGACACCTCCCGTCGAGGCCAGGGGTCTTGCTGAAGTTGAAGACGGACGCCGCAAGGCGTGTTTTCTGCAAGACGGGATCCCAGCGGCAATAGCCGTCGTTTTGGGGGAAGTGGCCATCTTCGCGCGGCCCATGCGGGCAGGCCGTGCGAAATGCCGGGATAAGCTGATCGAAATCGATCATTCACATGTCTCCATAGTCAGGCCGGAGGTTTGACCTGAGAGCACGGCGTCGATCCACGCGTCGTCGCGCCCGGCGTCCCGAAGGCGTGTTCGAAGGCGCTCCGGCGCAGAGATGCGCCCGTGGTTGGAGATGTCGCAGCTTTCCGGGTAGAACTCGAGCCTGGTCACGCATTGGGGCGCCTTGTCATATCCCGACATACGGTCGGAGGGCGCATCGTTGGGCACGAATTCGCATCCCCTGAAATCGTCGAGATCGCAGAGCGCGCGCAGCGCAAGCTCGAAGGAGGCCAGCAAGGCCGCTTCGCGTCCGGCCTCGTCTATATGACCGGCAGAGATTTCGACGCCGGCATGGTCGTGATCCACAGCCGAGTGGATGATCGTCTCGGTCGCGAAATCAACACCGAGCCCGAGCCAGATGTCGACCATCAGGTTCTCGAGCGCGATGACATCCTCGTCGGTCCAGTTTTCTTCCGATGCCAGATCATCGATACATTCGACGGGCGGATCGAGAAGATCTTCGAGACTGAGGATGACCTCATTGAGATGGGCGCGCGCCTCATAGTCCGTGCCGGTGAAGAAGTCATGGGTGATGCCGTACTGCGTCTGATGGAGCGGGGAGAGGGCTATGACCTCGGCAAAGATTCCAGCCGGGAAATCTCGGCCATAGAAGAGATCGTCGTGTTCGACGACCAGTTCGACTTCACCTATTTGACCTGTGGCGTCAAACCAGCACATCGAAAGATCCGACAAGACGAGCAATGCGCCATCTTCCGGTTTGGCGCAAAGCGAGGAGACGCCGTGCAGCTCCTCCACGTCAGGGATCGAGATCAGGCAGGCAGCGTGGCTGTGCATGTTGCGCACGATCCACTTGGCTTGCTCCACAAAGGGTTGAGGGGCACCAGATCTGCGAATGGCTTCGAGCAGAAAGAAGGCCTCACTGACGACCGGCGCGCGCGGATCGCCACGGCTCGCAGCCATGTAATCGACGATCGTTTGAATGGGAAAGGGGGACTTATCCAAGATATGAATCCTCATGCTTGCGGGCCGACAGCCTCTCGTGTCGATTGAACACGAGTGGCCTGTCGGATCGCTCATGTGAGCGAGGTCAATGCCAGAGCAATCACGCCGCTTTGGCGGACGCTGAGCGACCGAAGCGGGCAAGGAGCTGCATTGCGCGATGCTTCGAAGGGGTAGTCTTGCTCCCGTGAGATGCAACCTTGGGGGTTGTCACGGAATGACGTCGCAAACCTTTCGGCTTGAAGGTGAGACTGCAGAGGCGGCTTGCCGGGATTGGCGCCGCCAAACGCTCCGGGTCGTCGAACAAGTCCTCTATGTCACCGAAGCCGTCCCTGACCCCGTGAGGCGGGCGATCGCGATACCGGAAGTGATATTGGAAGGGCCCGGTCAGGACGTGCGGACGATCGATCTCCTTTGGGCGGCGAGATGAGACGCCGACATTGACGCTCGAGAACTCGGGATGCTCCAGCAGAATCCAGTCCGCAAGATCACGGACCCAGGTTTCGCAGGCGGCCTTTTCGGCATCGGAGAACCACCGTTGCGGCAGAAACGGCAAGGTGATGCCGTCCTGATCGGGGCAGGGCGCTCTGTCCTGGGGCTGAATGATGCGCGGAAGATCGGCGAAGAGCGGCGAGAGACGCAGCAGGTCCTCTTCGAGGTCACGCAAGGCTTCCGCGCCTGGCCGGGAACGGATGTTCGGATCACTTGCGGAATATTTCGCGAGGTTGGTCTCGTCCTTGAACTGGCGGAAGGACACCTGGGCTTCAGGCTTATACTTTGATCGGATGACCGGAATTGAGGTGTCAGGCCGAACGCTTTGCTTGCGCAGCTTGAAGACACAAGGCAGCGCTTGAAGGCGTCCTTCGATTTCACGGGTGACAAGCCCCGATTGATCCGCAAAGAGCAGGGCGACAAGCGGACCGTTGCGCCAGACGAAGACCGGCGAAAAGGCGGTCTGGACCTCATCTTCGAGGATGGCATCGAAATGAGTGATGATCGTCGCCTTGTTCGTCGGGGCGGAAAGGCCGGCGAGAGGTTGGCTGAAATGCAGCCTCCACGCCTCGAGCGCGCAGGCTGCCATGGTTTCCTCGGCTTTCTCGCGCGCCTGGAAGAGAGTGGCCAGGGTCGGTCGCATGTCATCCGGAATGGTAAAGGTCATGGCTTGAGGTCTCCCGGATGATTGTAGAAGGGCTCACCCTCGATCGGGCGGCCGGATCGTGATGGTGGTTTTCGGCATCGGCTCGGATTTACCTGCTGCAGACTGCCCCCTTGGTTTCGTCGAAAAAACCAAAGAGAGAAAGACAGACAGATCATAGCACACGGACATGGCCGCAGGGCGTGTGAGTCCCTTTGGGATGAACGGCATCGCAATGCGCGGCAGGTTCTCTTCGAAACTTGCCGCGTTTTGCGGGCCCATGAAGTCTGGAAGCCTGCGCAAGGCGACGAGGCCGACATTGAGGCATGCGAGATCTACTCCGTCTTCCCGGCTTTCGTCGGGTGTCTTTCCCAGTATCTCGCCGAGGGTTTCGCCCAGATCATGGAGAACCGCGTCCTGCTCCGAGTGCATCATGGCCATACTCGCGACAGGAATGCGGGCGGGTTCGATATCGAAGATGGAGACAGCCTCTATCCCGTTATCCGCAATGACCCATGCTTTGGCATCGGATTTACGCTCCAAAGGCTTGTCGCCTTGTTCAGTGTATAGGCTGGATACAGCGACGACATCTCCTATCCCTGCATCTCGGATGCCATCGAGGGCACACATTGCATCGGTGGTCTGCGAAAAAAGAGGAAGATGCTCCCTGGATGGCATCGTGAAATAAGCGATCGTCATTTTTGGTAATTGTTCTCGGTATCAAAATTATCTTTGGTCGCAGCGCCTGAGGTGTTGGTCGGTGACACCCCGGGAGAATGGCCCCGAGGCTATGTCTTATGACATGCGCTACTTTTTCTATTTTTACGAGATTTTCCAAAGATAACAATAACGAGAGCGATTAACCTGGGCTGCACTGCAACTTTTAAGTGACACCTGCTGCTGCCCTGAGCCTTTTGAGCCTCAAATTCGAGCCCGCAACCCCCGGACTTCAGTCCGGGGAGAAGTCACAAGCGGTGCATCGTCGCGAAATTTTTCCGACCTCGACGATAAGGTGATCCAGTCGTTCTTCGACTGGGAATCATGAAACAGGTCTCATTGAAGATCGTGGCGTCCTCAACGATCAGATGTCACTCGGCAACCGGATGAAAGAAACTGGAGGCTCCCGATTTTCCGTCCGGGGAGGAGCCTCTTGCATCCGGCGCCCGGTGGAGGCGCCGGAAGATCTCATTATAGCTTGCGGTTTTCGCCGGAGTAGTCGCGCGCTGCAGGCTCGAAGAGGAACTCGCCTGTGTCTACCCGATAGAGAGTGAGCTTGTTGCCGAAGACACATCCCGTATCGAGGCAGAGAACCCGGTTCATCAAATAGGGTTCTGCATGAACCTCATGCCCATGAATGACCGGATCCGCTCCGGAATAGTCATGCGCCCAATCCTCTCGGATAAGGTGACCGGTCTGTTCGTCGACTTTCCCGTCCGAATATCCATAAATGGAACGATGCCAGGCCCCGCGATCCACCTTACCTTGTCTATGCGCCTTGGCTGCGGCATGGGTGATCCATAGGGATGTTGCGCCCTCATACCGCGTCTCCCAGGTTAGGGGGACACGTATTTGATGGGAGACCTCTCGATAGAAGGAGAGGACGTCACGCTTGAAGGCATCTCTAAGGGGGGCGATCTGATCGAGCGTGTCCTGGAGGCCCTGAGAAACAGTCACATTGCGCCCCATGAGGAGGCGCACAAGCTTCCAGTCATGATTACCCATGACGACACGGCCGGTGCCTGTCTTGTGCAGTCCCATAGCTAAACGCAGAACCTGATCGGAATAGGGGCCGCGATCGGTCAGATCTCCCACGAAGACGAGCTTTCGCCCCTGGGGGTGATGGATACCAATGGGGGCTGATTTCTTGGGGTCGAAATCCTCGATCTCATATCCCGCCCGGGTAAGAACAGACACCAGCTCATCCATGCAGCCATGAATGTCACCCACGACGTCGAGACTGCCGTTCTGGATATCCATCTCAGCCACAAAGGGCTCATAGACATAGTCGTGCGTCGGGGTGTCGTAGCCTGTGGCTTGAGTAGTCATCATGGCTTCATCTTTCGTGTCTGTCTGTCTTTCGGTCAATGTCCGAAAACTGCGTGTGCAGCGAGTTGGTCGTGGCGAGATCCGGGCGAAGTTTTGGTGCCGAGATAGAGCGTCCATGGGAGTATGCGCGATAGAGCACCGCCCGTGTCGCTCTCGACCACTGTTTGCCCCTTCATGTCGAAGAGGAATGCTGGAGCCTTCTCATGCTGGAGAAGTGCCCGGTATTCCGTTCGAAGAAGAGACTCTGTCTTTTTGGGAAGAACACCGGCCTCGTGGGCTATGATCTCGATATTGATCTTCGGTGCCTTTGCGTCCTGATTTATCTGGCCCGTCTGGACCCGAACCGCGAGCTCTCTCATACGATCTCCGTGACGCATAAGAAGGTGCTGAAAAGCAAGGTGGCAGAACTTTTGAGCGGATTTGAACTGCTCATCGGAAAAGCCGATATGCTCCATTACGGCAGGCCAGCCCCAGATGCGTCCAGCCATCTCGGGATCCTGGTGATCTTGAGGAAATGTCCCGGCTGCTTCGTAGCTTTCGGGCAGATGAACGAGTGGCGCGCGATCTACTTCCTCAGCCCAGTCGCTGATTTCGTCTTTGAACTGCGCTTGCAAAACGGACATATCCTCGAGCACCGGGTGGGTCGGATACGGGCCGGCGAGGAAGGGGAAGGGCGATGAGCGCGTCCCCGGATCAACCAGAAGGCTGGCTGCCTCCTTATCGGTATCGGCGGATACCGACAGGCTATATTCCGCATTGCGATGTCGCATCCTCGCCCGGCTTGCGAGTTTCAGGACAACGGGAAGAATGCGCATGAGAGGCGCGTTGAGGTCTTCACCGCAATCCGTTTCCTCGCGCGCGATGAGCGCGGAGCGATCCGTAAAAAGGATAAGCCATATTCTTCTGGATTTTTCGAAAGCAGCGTCGCCAAGCGAGATGACTTGAACCGGAAGAGGGGTTCCGATCTTGCCTGCGTGGATATTGTTGTGAGAGAGGATCAGGGGTAACGGGAGATGAACTCGCCCCTTCGCGAGGCCGCTGAAAATATCGCGCGAATTCGCCGAGATCATGATGAATGAACGCAAGGCGACGCCGGCAAGCGCCGTGCTGACGGATTTCATGGGAGATAGAAGTTGCGTGCGCGTGTAGCGCGGCCCCTCGGGAAGATCGAAGTAGAAGGTCTCGTGCATATGTCCGTGTCTCTCAAGATGAAATCGGCTGGGCTGAAGTAGAGTTTCGAGCAATCACTCTTCCGGCGCCGCCCACGAGTTCGAAAAAGTCTGACGTGATTTCCTGCTCCGCCCGCCGGGGCAGGAGGGAAGGCTCTCTTTGGCTAAGATGGGGGCGCGTCGCTATGAGCGGAAAAGCGGACCGTTCAGGATTGACCTGGAATTCTGGTTAACCGCAGACAAGCTTTTGCCGGCCTGCGACTTGGCGGCAGACCTGTCATGCAGAAAGCCCTACTTAGTGCTTTCGACCGGCGAGGTCGTATCCGCATTTCCCCAGGACGGCTCGGTATTGCGAGAGTAGATCAAGGGTGCGCAGCCTTGCCTCGAGAGCAGCCACAGGTGCAATGGCGAGGTGATTGGACAGGCACCCGGCGACGGGGATCGAAATACTGCACGCCATAGCGGATATGCTGGAAAACCGCGTCAGGGACAATGGCGCGTTGGATGGAGACATCCGCACCAGGCTCCACCCCTCAGGCCTGCCATGTGCTGCCAGAACACGTCGCGAGAGCCATGCAAGCGGTGCTTCGCAGAGATAGCTCGCCCAAGGGTTTTCGCTATCCGAAATCTCGGCATAGGCCTCGCCATTGATCCGACACTCGGTGAGATCGGTCGGCGTCATGGGGTCGAATTCCGCGACCTCGATTTCCAGAAGATCGCGATATTTCCGATCCTGGACATGCGACATGCCGGGAGATGCATTTGAGTGAACCACGATTTCGCGCACAGCGGGATCCAGTAGGCGGGCCGCAAGAACAAGAGTGGTCTGCGCCATCGTTGCCGTCTCTGGATCGCTCCACTCGAAGGGCTTTGCCGAAGGCAGAATGAGAGAGCGAAAAGCCTCTGGCGGATCCGGATGACACAGTGCCCAGGACTGCAGCGCTGCCGCAAGATCCGGCTCAGTCTCGATGTCGAGATGAAGGCGATCCGAATACCTGCTGCCTCCTGGCGAGACGGGCAGTCGCGGGAGCTCGTCTTCGCGGGAATAGGACGATCGGGGATGCAAGGACAGCGGAAGATAACGAGGGCCATCGTCGGTATCGCATTGCGCGGCAGCGAGCCCTGATCCATCGGCAAAAATTGCGATATCGAGATCGTGCGGGCCGCTCTCAAGAGATCTCCACGAAACAGGGGGATGAGCGATAGTCTCGAGCGATCGTTGATCTCTCATGTCGCTGATCCGGCCAGCCTGAATTGCGCAGGTGAGCTGCGCAGCCATCGATGTCGACATATTTCCCCCGTCGTGTCGGCGCCAGCGCGCGATTGGCGAATGTTGCCATTGGCATTCGCCTGAAGCCCGCGGCGCCGGGGACGGCCTTAGCCCCAGCGCCGTTTGGGGCCGCTGTCTACATGCGTGAAGGTATCGTAACGCCCGACGCCACCGGCCCATAGCGTCATGGCTGCCTTGTGCACATTGGCTGGGCTGACCGAAGGATTCGAGAGATCGCATGCCTTGCCGCGCATATGGTAGGACTGTTTGGCAGTCCCGGGAAGGGAGGCGTTTGTCTTGGGGCTGCGATAGCCCGAGTTCAGGTTGAACGGTGTGGGGGTGTCAATCATTCTCCAGATCTTCCAGACGATCTGGATGGCAGCTGGGTCATAGGGCTTGATCTCGTTTTCGCGCCAGTCCCGCGCAAAATGACTGAATTCCTCGATGGCTTCCTGGACGTATTCACCGTTCTGAACGAATGCCCGGTCATAGCGCTCACCGGTTCGCCCATTGACCATGACCAGGCGACGTTCACCGGGGCCGTCGTCGGGCACATCTGCGGAATAGTCCTCATCGCCATCCGCAAGGCCGCCGGCGCCCGAGGGCCCGGCTCCCTTGGCATTGCCGCCGAACGAGCCTGCCTCCGGCGGACACATCAGGGCCGAGATGGAGGCTTTGGCGCGCGCCGGCACCGTCAGTGCAGCGATACCCGCGCCCACCGCCGCGCCGCGCAGAAGGCTTCGCCTGGTCAGTAGACCGGAATGGCGTTGTTGATATTCATCGAAGATTGCTTCCGGATCCATCTGCAGCCTCACTTTTTTATTTGCATGCATGCCTCACTCACAGGGTCGCCGGGCACCCGGTTTTCCGGGGTGTATCGAGAGTGATTTGGAGGGGAATTAGGTCCGGAGAATGATCCTCCGAAATGCGCGCGATGACGCGTCGTTCATTTTTCAGTGGGCAGCGGTGGGGACTTCGGATCGGCATAGAATAGATGGTTTCCGATCGCCGCGACGCGAGGCATCGTCAATCGCCACGCGGGTCGAACACCTCTGGTGTGATAGTGGTCAGCCCCCTTGAGTTCAGGCATGGGACCTTCTGCAAGGACGTGCTCGGCGATACTCACGGCGCGTGCCCAGGCAGCCTTCCATCCCTCTTGCCTGGTGATCCGAGGGAACCCGTATCGGGTCTGCATGAAGGAAAATTGCACCGGCCTGACGACATCACACGCGCTATCGCCCCATCGATCTGGCGTCAGGGCACGCTGAAGGACGACCGAGGCGACTGCGCGCTGTCCCTTCACCGGTTCTCCACGCGCTTCGAAGAAAACAGCAACCGCCGTGCAAGCAAGATCGGTCTCGCCGCGTAGCGATCTGGGAGGGGAAGACATCAGTCGGGAAGCATCTTTCCGCATGGATTTGAGCTTGGACTGAATCTTCTCCCGCCGGGTAGGAACGAATAGATGAGACAGACTGGCGACATCGAAATACGAGCTGCCTGACTGCTTCTCCTCATGCGCGACATCTTCAGGAAAGAAAGTCACCATTGAGCTTCCGGCATGCGCCGCAGTCGTGGCAATCATCAGTAGAATACTGATGAAGATGGGTCCGATAGCTCTGCCCATAGTGGTGACGCGGTCTCTTTCAAATTTCGATTTCTGTCCGGATAAAGGGAAAAATTTTTCGAACTAAAAATCAGGCCGCGGAGCTATCCTCCCGGCGCATGACGTCGAGGTTTTGTATGCAGATTGCCCGGGCGCGATAGGAAAGGTCCGCGTCAGCTACAGGTGAAAGAGCGAGTGCGCGGAGTGGGCCGCCACGATCGATGCCATCTTCGAGGTTGAAGCTCCCAATCCCAGCCGAGACGGGAAGACCACGTGGGTTCCGGTGGCCGTGAACCTGAATCAACCTGGCAGGTCCGCTGATATCACCGGACAGAACATTGGCCTCCCAGGCCCCGTCAGCGTCGAAATGCGCAGCATCGGTCCCGAACTGCAGGTGTTCCGTGGAGAGAACTGCGAGCCGCTTCGGCGGACGCGCAAAGCCGCCATGGGTCGCAAGGATGTCTAAGCCGCGCCAGCGGAAACGCGCGCCATCAAGGCACCTGTCCAGAAATGCGCGAGCATCCCCACGCGTTACGCCGGAAGCTTCAAGGGAAGGAAGACCGGTTCTGAGAAAAGCCTTCTTGGGAATATCTGCGCCACGCACCCAATCGCATAGCGGTCGTTCATGATTGCCAGTGAGAAAGAAGCAATTGGACTTCGGCACGAACCGCTCAAGAAGCGTATGCAGGACGCGCCCGCTTTCGGGCCCTTTGTTGATGTAGTCGCCCAGGAAAATGTAATAGCTGTCGTCTCGGACCTCGAAACCGTCGGTGAGTTTCTCGAGGGTTTTGTAGCAGCCATGAATATCGCCAATGATCACGATATTCTTCGCAGGGTCGAGCTCGATCGTTTTCGGCTCGATCAGCGACAGAAGATCGATCGATGCTGCGGCATCGACCCAGGTGATGTCATCGCCCACAGGTATCCCGACCCTGCGTTTCATATGCGCGATTTCGCGCTCGATCGCGATCTTGTTGGATGCGCCGCCATTTTTGTCGCGTCGCGCGGCAATATGCGTTGCGCAGGCCTGGTTTGCGAAGTCCACGATAACGACGCGATACCGATGTTTGCGTGCCATCTCGATTGCGGAAGTGATCATGCGATCGGAGGCCGAAGGTGTCGTTCGGGCGTAAGGGACACCTGTGTCGGAGGGCCTGAAGACGATCAGGGCCCCACGTGTCATTTTTTCCTCAAGCATGGCGAGGACGCGCCCACGCAGGCGGCTGCGCTGATGTGGATCAGAACGGAGATTCCCTTGCGGATCGCTGACCGGCTCAGAGAGAATGCGCTCGATGAGCTCCTGATCGATGACCCAATCCGATACACCCTGGACATGCGCGAAGGATGCTCGGCCACTGTCGCCGGGGCCTCGTAAAATGATGAGGGTGCGCATACTCGATATCCTTGTCTTGTTGACGAGGATATCGGTCTGTCATCGATTGATCGGAAAACGCCGTGACTGCTTTTGCCTGGAGGCAATCAACCAGCGTTGTCAGGTCGGATCTGTCGCCTCGGAGTCTTTGGCTTGGACCGAGGGAGCGCCGTCCGACGGTGTCTCGACACCAGATTGCCCGGTAGATTTTGTCGGGCGAACGGTACCGAGGAAGATGTAGATGAATGACACGACCATCGCGATTGCGAGGTAAGCGGAGTGCGGAGAGAAAATGACATCGCTTGGCGGAGCGTTCGTCGGTTCGAATTCGCGATAGGCCACAATGATATCCGACAGGACAGACCCCATTGTGCCGAGGCTGAGGCAAACGCTTATTGCAAGTCCCAGTCGACGGTAACCGCTGTCGCGCATTCGTCTGGCAACAGCCGAGAGGAAGACGACACAAAGGTAGGCCAGCCAGAGGAGGAGTAGCCCGAAAATCGTGAGAGACAGGATGACCAGCGCCGGACTGTCTGGCTGCAGAAGAGAACCGATAATCTCGACCGCAACCAGGGAAAGAGAGACCAGCAAGACATAGGCGAGATAGAACAGCCAGAAATCGAGACGGCCCATGGGCGTTGCAAAATCAAGCGGACGCTTGAGTGGTGAGAGCGGCGGATATGAGAAGACCTGTTTCATGAAAAGGAATTGGTCCCGGAGGCGCGTATGCGGAAATGTACATACAGATGGCCCCGACCCTCATTGGGTCGGGGCCATTGTTCAATCGAAGCCTCAAAAGAGATCGCGTGCTTCGATGCCTTGCTTTTTGAGAAATATCGCCATGTCGGCGAGCATATCTCGCTTGATCTGGCCGATACGCTCAGGCGTGACATCGAACTCCTGAGCGATCGCGTGTGCCTGCACATCGTCATCACTGAGATAGCCATTCAAGATAGCTTTCTGTCGGTCATCGAGGGTCTCGATAAACGGCGCGAGAGCCTCCATGGCGGCCGTGAGCGCGATATCATGCTCTGTGGCGCTCGAACATTCAGGCGCTGCGATATCTGGTGCATCATCGACATTCGTCCGACTGGAGTAGATCGAGGCAACGGCCCGCCGCGTCGATTTCTCCGATGCGCCCGTGTTTGCCTGGATTTCGGCAATATCCTTGTCGTCGAGGACCTCGCTCATCCCTTTGTGGATCCGGTCCGCACGCATGGTCAGCGCAGCATAGAAGGCCTTGCGCTCGGCCGACGAGGTGCCAATGCGATAGGCATGGCGGAAGTCCAGAGCATAGCGCAGAAGGTTCTTGCGGATATGGTTCATGGCAAAGCTGGACAGATACGTTCCATATGACGGATCGAAGCTGGAGACCGCCTGAATAAATGCGATATTTGCCTCTTGCTCCAGATCCTGTCGATGCGCTGGACCCACTGACCGCCCAGCCAGGATTTTCTGGATTTGCGCTCCAATCATGGGACCATATCTCTCGAGAAGGAGAGTCAGCGACTTTGCGCAACCTTTTTCCTGCCAGGACGTGATCAAATCGGGTTCTTGCGAGCGATAAAGCTCGATGGTCTCCGCGCTCAGCCTGTTTCGCGTGGAGGAGGTCTTCTTTGCGGGGGCAGGTGCCTCTACGAGATCAGTCATGAGCCTGTTGTTTCCTTTATATTTCTTCACGAAGGACTCGAGGAAAATTCTCGAAGTCGTCGTCGCTGCATTCGACGGCTTGCGCCCGGTCACTGAGACCGACGGGGGCAAGCGGCGATGCAGGGGCGGGGTGGTTCACTCAGGTTGAAGAATTCCATCCAGAACCAGGCGGGCGTGAATGGCGCGGGGAGAACGACGGAAGAGGCCGGAAAGAGAGACAAGGTCCGCACCTTCGACGAAACGGTAGGCGCAGTCTCGAGCTTCCTCGTGTCCCCAGGCAGTGCGCCGCCAGCCACTCGACGGCGGTGAAAGGACCGGCAGGATCGGAGACGGCAAGGGAAGCCCGTGTTCGGACATATCGATCGTCGAGATGCTTCTGGGTTCGGTAACGCTATGGGCATCGAGCGAGCTCGAGTAGGCCAGCGGATGATGAATGAATGTGGCCCAGACCTTGTGCAGCAGGGCATTCCGTGTCGCAGGACAGGCCTGGGCCTGTCCTCGCTCGGCAAGAGTCACGCCGAGCAACTCCGCGAAGTCGTCGAGAGAGGGTGTGTCGGGCAGACCGGGCGTTTTGCAGAATGCGCGTGCGAGCGGCGCTGCATCGTGAAACGCGTTGTCCATGCGTTTGAAGCCGGCGCTCACGACGGCGCCATCGAGGCAGGAGATCTCAGCAGCAGCTTCGAAATGAATGATCTGGGCCCCTCCGAGGTAGGAAAGGATATCGCCTGTCTGCTTTTGGGGTAGGGGATGATGCCCAAGGGTAAATTGGCGGGTTTTCGCGAGAAGACGAGAGTTTTTGCCGAGCTTGTTGAGGTGAAATTCGATTTCTCCATCGGTTTTGCATGCCGATAGCAGGCAGGTAGCCTTGTCCCTTTCGGGCATGGAATACGTCATAAAGCCTTTATCCCTTGGTCGTCTGGCGGGGTGCGGTTTTGCTGAAGGAAAACGCACCCAGGCGGACGATTTCCGGCGGGTTCGTGATGAACCCCTCTTCCTGAAGAGAGGTATCTTCGGACGACAACGGAAATGGCGCTTCCAGCATCAACAATCAGGATCATGCATGAGATCGCAGGCGAGGAGCGACATCCGGACTCCCGGCTGTGGATGGCAGCGCTGAGGCTTCAGTCGGCCATCGACTGGTCGTTGTGGGTTCGTCGTGTGGATGTCGCTTTGATCGGAGGGGATCCGATCATCATTGCGCGTCGAGTTCAGGCATTGATGAAAAATGCGCAACCGGGGAAGGCACCTCGGATCGCGATATTGCACCCGGGCGGATTTTCAGGAGCTCCACTCGGGGCCCTGGAAGATCCCGTTTTCAGAAAGGAAACCGGGATCGAGCTGAGCGAGGACATCGAAAACGCGCAGGCGCCAAGACAGATCATCAGGCGTGAAATCGATCGTGCCGCACAGATGATGGAAACGCATGGTGGCGGAGGCGTCATCGCTTTCGAGATGGTGCAGGCGCTTCATGACGCGACGCGAGATGAAGTCGTCATCAGGCTTACTCGCAGCAAAGGTGTGAAACGGGCCCGTGGGGTGTCGCCATCGGCTCAGATGGTGGCGCAAGTTGAGCACTCAAGCGATAAGGGCCGATCGTTTGATCTCTATGCGCGCTCGGAAGCGCTCTATCGATCGGGTCTGCACGAACTTCTCGAAAGGATGCGGGGCATCCTCAAGGAGCCGCCGGATGGGGCACGGTTTGCTGATCTGGTGATCGCCAAGCGATGTGAACTCCTATCAGGTTTCATCTCTCCGCCGCGACATCGGTCAGGCCGGATTACAGTTGAAGAAGTCGAGAAAATTGCTGGGAAGCCATATTGCCTGGCAGGGCCGCCGCCGCGGCGCGTCTCCGATGCGATTTCTTTCTGGCGGCAAGATTTTGATCGAGCCGGAAACATTCCAATCTCATGACAAGCAAAGGAGACTTACACATGAACAAAACCGTTCTTGCCGCAGTTGCGGTTGCTTTTTCCGCAGCGTTTGCTGGAAGTTCCATGGCGGACGAAACGCCGCATGCGGGGTATCGAGAAACCGGGTCCCAGAAGCAATGGGTCGGAATCTACTCGCCCGATCGGGGAACGGGCCAGTCGACGACGTCTTGCGCCATTTATTCGCGTCCGACGACCAGCGCGGTCTATCGCGAAGACAAGAAGGTCGAAGCGATGCGCGGAGAGCTCGCGGCATTCGTTTCCTGGTCAGGCAAGGCCAGCGACACCTCGGGTGAAATTTCTTTCATGGTCGGCACCCCCGTCATGGAGGGCAAGAATGATACTCATGCCTTGACGGTCGATGGGGACGCACGTTTCGATCTGGTCGGCGTTGGCGATCGCCTCTATGTCATGCCGCAAGATGATGCGGCCGCGATCGCCGCTCTGCGCAAGGGAACCGAGATGGTCGTCACCGCGAAAACATCGGAAGGTGAAGTGGTGAAGGACGCCTACTCGCTAATGGGCGTTCAGGGCATGACCAATATTCAGAAAACAGAATGCCGGTAAGCCTCGGCATGACAGTGTGAAAATGACGAACGGCGCACTCGAGGGTGCGCCGTTCGTTCATCTGGGCTTCCGTCGGAAAGGCTCCAGAGAGGTCAGGTATTCAGCTCGCAAGATCGATTTTAAGCCGCTTGAGGGCCTCATCCATACTGATTTCTTCGTTGGCGCCGGTCGTGATCTTCTTGTCCTGATGGAAGATGATTTTGGTGGTTCCGGTCTCGATGACGGTCTGGCCGGTTTCGACGCCAACCACATAGCCTTCGCGCGCTGCGCGGGCTGCGATCTTGGAGATACTGGGATAGGGTTTGAGCGACATGTTTCTGGCTTTCGTGTTGAATGGGCTGTCTCACGAGATATTGGCCAGGCTCCGGATCTGGGAAAGTGATTTCTGTAGAAATCTGCTGTCGTCACACAATTTCACTCCAGGGTGATGCGCTGTGAGCACTCGCCCACAGGATGAAAAGACATATTTTGGGTGAGATACCGATATCGGCTTCCAAGTGCCGTGACGTCATTTCCCGGCGCAGCGAGAGCAAAGGCGTATTATTGGGTAAGTCCTTGTTTAATCACAAAAGTTGAAAAAGCGTTCGAACGGTGGCAGCGCGCTGACATCCGGGCAAGATCAAGGCAAATTAGGGGTAAAATCTTGCCTTATTGGCTGTTCTTGCGCCGAAGTAGATAGGAAGCTTCGCGAATTTTTGTCGGTCATGCAGAGGTTTGCGCAACGGCGGCATTTTTCCGCTCACTTTTTTGTTGCGGCATGCGACCGTGGGTAGTAATCACCCTTCAGGCGAACAGGGAACATCGATCAGGAGCGGCGGGGATGAGAAGTGAAGGCACGGGGATGCAGAGGGCAGACAAACGACCAATCGTGATTGGCGAGACGGAGGGTCGTATTCGCGAACGTACCGAGCGGTTGTTTGACGAATTTCATGCAAAAAACAAAAATGGGTCCTCCCGCGCGCGTCAATTACTCGCGCAGCTCGGAATCGCCGATGGCGGCGAACTCCCGGGCGCACGGGAGGCGGGACTGAATTCCGTTCGCAGGCTTCTCGATGAGGTTTCCTCAGCCAGTGTAGCCGATAAGAGAGAGAAGAAAATTACAGACAGGCTTGAAAATCGAGTTCTTGCAGCTCTGTGAGATTTTTCAATTTTCCAATATGAAAAGGGCCGGACATCTGTCCGGCCCTTTGTTTGTTCTGGGTGCTTATCCGCATTTGCTATACGAACACGATTCGCAAGTCGGGCATCCGCCTTGAGCGCGAAGGGTGTATTCTCCGCATTCGGGGCAGGGCGTCTTGAGATACCCCGTTTTGCCGTTTTCCGCCTCGGGAACTTTCTTGACCTCGGCGGTCTGCGCCGGCGCAATTTTCACCGGTGCATCCGCGGCTTCCAGATATCCGGTGTCGACCATGTGATCGAAGATCGTATGCCCGATCAGAGCGATGAAGCTCGGAACGAACTTCTTGCCGGGAACGAAGTTGCCGCCCGTCGGATCGAACACCCCTTTGAGCTCTTTCGCCACGAAGCTGACATCGCCACCGCGACGGAAGACAGCGGAAGTCATCCGGGTCAGTGCCGTGATCCAGGCATGTGCCTCTACGTTCTGGGTGTTGATGAACACTTCGAACGGGCGGTGTTGGCCCGCCTCGTCGACCGCGTCATTGATAGTGACGTAATACGGGTGGCTATCACCAGGCCACTTGAGCTTGTAGGTAGCGCCCACGAGCTTCTCCGGCCGCGGCATCGGTGCGGAATGATCCACTTCGACTTCGACGGGTTTCGCTTCGACTTTCTCCTTGGGTTTCTCGACCGAGAGAACAGATCCGGTGACATCGTTCGGACGATAGGTGGTGCAGCCTTTGCAGCCCGTTTTCCAGGCCTGCATGTAGACATCCTTGAAGTCCGGGAAGGAGATATCCTCCGGGCAGTTGATCGTCTTCGAGATCGACGAGTCGACCCATTTCTGGGCTGCAGCCTGCATGCGAACATGAGCCATCGGCTCGAGCGTCATCGCAGAGACGAAGTAGTCCGGCAGATCTGCATCGTCGGTGATGCCGAACTTCTCGCGATAGAGCTGGACGGCGTAGTCGACGACTTCCTGTTCGGTTTTGGAACCATCCTTCTGGGTCACTTTGCGCGTGTAGGAGTAGGCAAAGACCGGTTCGATGCCGCTCGACACATTGCCCGCGTAAAGCGAAATGGTTCCGGTCGGCGCGATGGACGTCAGAAGGGCGTTGCGGATGCCATGCTCTGCGATATCCGCCTTGAGGTCCTCGTCGAGATCCTGGATCGTCGGGCTTGCGAGGTATTTCTCCGCATCGAAGAGCGGAAATGCGCCTTTTTCCTTTGCGAGCTCGACCGAGGCGCGATACGCCGCGTGCTGGATCTTTTTCATCCAGAACTCGGTTTGTTGCGCGGCTTCTTCGGTGCCGTAGGTAAGACGCAGCATCAGCAGGGCGTCCGCCAGGCCGGTGATCCCGAGGCCGATGCGTCGCTTGTTCTTGGCCTCCTGGCGCTGTTGATCGAGAGCGAAGTTGGAGCTGTCGACCACGTTGTCCATCATCCGGACCGCGCGGGCCACGAGTTCTTCCATCTTGTCCTCGTTCATGGCAGCGTCGGCCTCGAACGGGTTCGAGATCAGGCGCGCCAGATTGATGGACCCCAGAAGGCAGGCGCCATAGGGCGGAAGCGGCTGCTCGCCGCAGGGGTTGGTCGCGCAGATCTTTTCGAGATACCGCAGCGGGTTTTTCTCGTTGATGCGGTCGATGAAGATGACGCCAGGCTCGGCGAAATCGAAAGTCGACTGCATGATCTTGTTCCACAGGTCGCGCGCGCGGACGGTTTTGCGGACTTCGCCATTCCACACCAGGTCCCAATCGCCATCAGCTTCGACCGCCTCCATGAAGGGATCGGTCACCAGGACGCTGAGATTGAAGTTGCGAAGGCGATCGGCATCCTGCTTGGCAGTGATGAAGTCCACGACGTCGGGGTGATCGCAGCGCATCGTCGCCATCATCGCGCCGCGGCGCGAGCCCGCCGACATGATGGTTTTGCACATTGCATCCCAGACATCCATGAAGCTCAGAGGCCCCGAGGCGTCCGAGCCGACGCCTTTGACGAGCGTTCCCTTGGGGCGGATGGTCGAGAAATCGTAGCCGATTCCCCCGCCCTGTTGCATCGTCAGCGCGGCTTCCTTCAGCATGTCGAAAATACCCGACATCGAGTCGGGAATGGTGCCCATGACGAAGCAATTGAAAAGAGTCACCGAGCGCCCGGTGCCTGCGCCGGCGGCGATCCGGCCCGCCGGTAGATATTGGAAGTCCTCGAGAGCCTTGTAGAACTCTTCTTCCCAGTAAACGGGATCTGCCTCGACTTGCGCCAGGGCGCGGGCGATCCGGCGCCAGCTGTCTTCCACGGTGACGTCATGAATGACGCCAGGCACAACCGAACCGTCGGCAGCCGTGAGATCCGGGTCGCGGTAGCGGTATTTCATGTTCCAGATCTCTTCGGAGATCTTGGCGGGGAAACGATTTACGTCTGTCTTGATGGTCGCGTGGTGCATTGGTTAATCCTTGGTCTCGCAGTTTTTTCTCATCTGTCCGACGGAAGCGGAAGCCGGGAGATCGTGTCTCTCTCCCGGGTTCGCATCCGCCGGCGAACAGGCCGTTCCGGCCAAGCCGTAACTGAGGAATAAATGGGTCCGCGCGCGGGATCCCGAAACCTGATTACGGGTCAAGAAATCGAAATATTGTGTTTATTATGGGCGGGCACTCAATATGATGAGGCAACCTCTTGAAATTCAGGAAGTTTTACGAAGATCGTATTCAACTGAAATTTTTCGGCACGCGGAGCGCGTTCCGTGAGGATCACACTTCGAGAATCCTTACGGGATCAAACCGCGTGACTTCGTGAGGATACCCCCTCGGGTTCGAGACAAACCTCTTGAGGCGTCCTGCCACTTCGATTTCGGGTTCGTAGTTGTCGTGGCTGTGTCCATACAGCCAGGCGTCGAAATCGAGATTACGAATTTCCGGCATCAGGTTCGAGGCGAAGGCTGCATTCATCGGGTTATGCAAATATCTGGCATGAATGGCCTGCGCGATCGGCATGTGATGCGTCATCACGATCGTGGGGCCATCATGCGGCGCATCGAGAAGCGCATAGATTGCTTGTTTCTGGCGAGCATGCAGCAGGGCCGTGTCATTTGGGGTGAGCGGGCGCGGACCGCCATCGTCGATCTTGATGGCTTTGTAATCGATCATGCCTGCTTGTGCCGCCCTTCGTCCGAGAAGACCGTTGGCGGGATCGAGATCGAAATCGGTCCAGAGAGTGGCGCCGACAATCCGGGTTCCCGCAACGACGACCTGCCCTCCGTCGAGCACATGGATCTCATGGCCTTCTTTGTGCAGTTGGTCGAGCCGCTCGGCCTGACGCGCTGTCAGCTCGTGTATTTCACTGTCATAGAACTCATGGTTTCCAAGAACCATGATGACGGGCACGTTATAGGTGCGAGACACTTTTTCAGCGAAGGTCAGGTGGCACAACGCCAGTCCGGTATCGGTGTCACCGGCAAGAAGAACGCCATCGATCGGGCCGCCGAAGGCATCCAGGGAAGGAAGATGAAAACCTTGAAACTCGAGGTGAAGGTCGGACCAGATGACGAAGCGTGCCATTTTGACATTCCTTGAAACTTGACGGCCGCGTGTTGCGCGGAATGATCGACGCGGCGATTTTGTACAAAAAGTCGCCGCGCCGATTGTTCCGACTCCGGGGTCTATCAGACCCCGACGGCCTCGCGATACATCAGAAGGATCGCCTCTTCTTCAGCGATATCGTCGGCGTCCCGTTTGCGCAGCACGATCACTTTTTTCAGGACCTTGGTATCATAGCCCCGGGCTTTGGCCTCGGCCATGACTTCCTTTTGCTGATCGGTGATGTCTTTTTTCTCGGCTTCGAGGCGCTCATAGCGCTCCATGAAGCTTTTGAGCTCGGCTGCGGTAACCTTATAGGTGTCGGATTGTTCGGAGTCGCTCATTTCAGGATCCTATTGAGAGTTGTCAGTGCAGCGAATGTGGGTTCATTCATTTGGGAGCGGAAAAGACGAAGGGGTTGGGACGGTATCCGGCCCGTGCGATCGCCTCGTTTATGTGGATTTCCTCCGAGCTTGGCGGGTCGGACAGGATCCACTCCTTGTAGAGATCTGCCTTGTCGCGTGGAACGGTCAGCCCGTAAGCGCGTGACATGTAAGCCCAGATGCGTCCGATATCTCCCCGGCGATTTGGCGGCGGCTCGGCGATGCCTGCGTTACGATCGATCTCCATATCACATTGGCCATAGGAGCGCGCCTCTCCGGGTATGATCCCGAATAGGTAATCCAGCCTGTCTGCGTTCACCTCTCCGTTGGATGGCACGAGATTGACGGGATCGCTTGCAGCCATGATGAACTCGGGATCGGCGATCATGCAGCATGAACGTCCCTTGAAGGGCTGCCCAGCCTTGTCGACGCATTGCGGGGCGCCCTTGCTCCAGCATGATCTCCCACGCCCGATATAGGCGGCCGGAACGACATGTTCCCATTCGAGGCGCGCGGCGCGGCTTGCGTTCGCGCGCGGCTCATACCCACAGCTCCCAAGATCGACATTGCCCCCTGTGCTGCCGCGCCGTTCAATATCGCAACCGCAATAGAAGCCCGAATAATGTCCTGTTCCAGGACGCTGAGCTTCCCAGATGTCGCTTGCCAGCCCCTTGGCGCGCGTCCAGCTCCAGGTCGCACGATCAGCATCCCTCTGGGTAATGGCGAAAGCACCGGTCTGGGAGAACGGGTCGAGATTCACACGAGGTCCGGAGACGGAGGTGGCGCTGGCGGGCTCGGGCGGAGCGCCGATATCCTTGTGCTCGGAGAGCATGAGGATAGGCAGGAAAAATATTGCCACGATCAGGCCCGCGGGCCCGAGCCTGTTGAGCCTGCGAAGATAGGACAGGATTTTGAGTAGTTTTTTTATGTTCATTTGGCCGGCTTCCTTGTTGCCAAGGAAATCGGTCCCGAGAGACAATTATGGGAATCGCGTTTGCAAATTTGCCTGTTTGCTTCGCATTGCGCAGCCAGGGCCAATATTGGATGTATGATCAGACCAGAGAGAAAAACCGACCCGGCCTCGCCGCTCGCCTCGCGCCCCCTCAAGGAAGGCATGGGCGCGGAGATTGGACGTAAAGCCCCCAAGGCTTCCTCTGCGCCAGGAAAGCCTCAACGGGCCACGCCGTTCGAAAAGGAAGTCCCGCATTTTCCCGGGGAAAAGAACAAGGCCGCATCTCGTGGCACGATGGGCAAAAGGAACCCTGACAGAGAGGGGTTACTGGGGGCTCAACGGAGCGGACGACAGCCGAAGGCGGAGCGTCATGTACGCTCGCCGAAAAAGCTGACAGCTCAGCGCATAAGAAACATTGCCGAGCATTACGTGGCCAGTCGCGAATGCTCGCAGGCAATGCTGCAAGAATGTCTGGAGCGCCGGCTCAAGAAAAGGACAATGAGCCTTGGAGAGGATGAGGCATTTCAGGAAACAGCAGAAGCCCAGGAGCTGATTTTCGCGGAGGTCCAGCGGCTGGTCGATCTTGGACTGATCTCGGATAGAAGGTTCGCTGAAATGAAGGCGCGATCCGGTCTCAGCTCGGGGCGCGGCACCCGCCGCATCCTGATGGACCTGTCGCGCAAAGGGATTGCTCCGGAGGTTGCTGAAGACGCCTTGCGTGAAGCATCGCGCGAGATGACAGGCACACTGGGTCGCAATGATGTGGATGACGAGGATGCGTGCGCGTCCGCCGAATGGGAAGCTGCCGATACCTACGCTCGCAAGAAGAAGTTTGGCCCTTACCGGACTGTAGCACTGCCAGATGACTGGGCGGCAGCTCAGAAGATCTGGCGCCGAGAAGCTTCGTCGATGGCGCGACGCGGTTTCAATCTGGATCTTGTTCGGCAGATTCTCGATCGGGAGCCCGATGATATCGGGAACGAATAGTTCTTGCGTCTTCTTTAGCGAAGCGCCGACCAGAAATGGTCGGCGCAAAGCATTCTTCATGAAAGAAACCGAAGTCCGTGACGTATCACTTCGGGGAGGGGGCGTCTGTAGGGGGACGCGCCGCGAGACCGGTAGAGTCGATCTCCTCGAGATCAACCCCCTGCTCCGGCGCGGTTTTTGCCAATAGCTCGAAACGCGTGCGCAGACGGATCAAGGGATCTGGCTCGAGCGTCAGGATGAGCAGAGCCTCTTTTGTGCGCCCGACTGACCAGAGGGCGCGCGCGATACCCGGCGCGGATCGCTCGCCGCCAGCTCCGACCCCACCAAGATCTACAAGAGCTTTATAGATCATATCGGAGATTTCGCTGGGCATGTTGGGCCCTTCGGTTTCCATGAGATGGATCAGGGTTTCGATGCGCTTGCGGTCGGTAGTGTGGAAGCGATTGACGGTGTCAATAAGAAGATCGGCGCTTCCCGACCTGATCATTGCGGAGGCAAGAGCCTCGAGAAGGACAGGGTCGCCGACACGTTCCACACGGGCACGTAGGTCACGCCACAACCGTTGAGCTTCAAGGTCAGGAAGTTCGTTTTCCGAGATGGCGAGACGAGCAGCGATGATCCTGGGCATCAGGTTATCTGCCGTATCGGGAAGCCAGGCGATCATGTTGAGTGCGGTCCTGGCGTCCGAGAGGCCCTCCCAATGATTGTCGACATGGGATACCATGACCGTTCGGAAGATGTCCGGTCGCTCGATCTCGAGCGCGTAACGTGCAAGCCAGTTCAGCTCGTCGATGGCGAAGTCGCTATCGAGAGACTCAAGGTCATCTCCGATTTGCTTTAGAAGTTGAGCTTTTAGGTGCTCGTCATCTATATCGCCATGGTCTTGCGAGGACCGCGGCGCGTCCTCAGGGGCGAGTGTCTCAGGCTTGACGCCCGGTGCTGTCGAGGAATGGACGGAAGCCCCCTTGTGCGTTGCGATATCCGTCTGCCGATCGCGCGGCAGGATGGAGGCGTCGGGGGACGTTTGCTTGACTTCAGCCCTGATGGCTCCGCCGCACAGGGTTATAGGCGCTGCCAAAAAAGAGCAAAGAATCAATGAGAGTCGTGACATAGTGGCTCCGGATGAAATGTGTCTCAGCCTTCGCGGACGCGTTGGCTGAGATCGAGAACCTGGGCATCCGACATCAATGTGATCTGGTCGAGAAGCCACGGGAAGGCCTGCGAGGGATCATTGGGAATATCCGTGCCGAGGCGCGCATGAGGCAGCATGGAGAGGGCAGGGTAGTCCGTCATGCGACCCGAAAGGCGTCCGGGCGCACGCACGATCTCTGCGACATCGCTCTGTGGGGCACCCTCGATATCCGAGTGATCAAGCCATTGCAGGAGATCGGAGACCAGAGCCTCGAGAGCATCGAACATAGCTGCTCGGAAGTCCTTGCGGGCATCTTGAGTGGCTTTGGAGTGATAGATCTGTTTTCTCGAAAAGTCCCGGATCCGAGCCATTGCTTCTGCATGCGGCGTATGGGCGAGAATTCCCGAGCCAGCGTCGGTCGATGACAAAAAGCCCTCATCGATGTCGCGAGCGATCCCGGAGTAGACTTCCACGCACCCATTGATCAGGGCCTTGATGACGCGTGAGCGGAAATACTGAATCATTCGCGGGATGTCGTCCATTCGGCGTCCGCGACGGATTTCCTCTTCACCAATCACCGACCGGTAGAGATCGCATAGCGTATCGACCTCGATCATTCCGATCCAGGCGGCATCTTCAAGATCGACCGTCAGATAGCAGATGTCATCTGCCGCTTCCATCAGCCAGGCAAGCGGATGGCGGATCCATCCTTCGCCGTCTCGGATCATTCCGGTCGCGAGAGCGACGAATTCCATCGCCTCCATATCTGCGCGATGGATGCCGTATTTCTTGCCACCGGGCTTGAGCGGGAAGGGGTATTTCCCGAACGCGCCGAGCGTTGCTGCCGTCAGATTGAGGCCGCCCTGGTGCCGCCAGCCCATGGAGCGCGTAATCATGCGAAAACCTTGAGCGTTGCCTTCATGGCGACAAAGTTCGGCGCCGACTGTCGGGCCAGCTTTCGCGACAGCCTTTTGACCGGTTTTCGTGGTGCGGAAAAAATCTGCGATTGCATCTTCACCATCGTGACCGAAGGGAGGGTTGCCCAGATCATGAGCGAGGCATGCGGAGGACACGACGTGGCCGATGTCAGCCGGATCCATACGCCAATAGGCCTCCCCGGAGGGGGCGGCATTCAGCCCATAATAGGAGATCATTCGGGCACCGAGAGCGACGCCCAGCGAGCGCCCGACACGGCTGACTTCGATGGAATGGGTCAGGCGATTACGATGATTTCCGTCGCGTTCGACACGATCATGGACCTGTGTCTTGTCGGCCAGAGCCCGGAAGCCCTCGGTAAAGCCGATTTTGTCCCCATCGGTTTCGAATGCGGAGCGATGTTGGCCGTCGAAGGGGATCTGTTCGTCGAAATGCGCGGTCGCCATCCGGAGCGGGCTCAGGAGCTGGGACAGGGTGCGCGGAGGTGTCTGCTGCATTTTCATTCTCGTGTGTTCTCTCTTTGGAGGAAATTGGTTCGTGCCCGCTTAGGCGGGAATCGGCATACTCCGGTCTTCCCGGACGGCCTCGTTCCAGGGGCGTCTGGGATGACGGCAATGCCGGCTCGACAGGGCTCCATGTCAGCTTTTTTGGCGCAGATTTTAAGAATTAGCGTCCCTGATCGACCTTTCGCCGAGACGTTCATTCACCGGAGGGAGTGAATGTCGATATCCCAATTCGGAAGATCGAGTTCGCTTTTGAGCGAGTCTCGTTTTTCCGGGGTGTGGACGCGTCTCGACATGATATCAAGAAGTCGGTCACGGGGATCGCACCCTTTGCTGGCGGCAAAGACAAGCGCTTGCTGAACACCATGATGTCGTGATTTGATTTCATGCGCCCGCTCGGCGGCGGACAAATGTTCCATTCTTTGCGCCTCTTCGCGCGCGGTTCGACATACGTCACTGACGCGCCGATCGATCTGCTCGATAAAATTGACCAGAGTTCGTCCGCGTTCGCCCCCAAGGGCTGCCGCTGTGTCGTCGAGAATATCCTCGAGGAAGCAGAGATAAACGTATTTTTCCTTGGAGATATTGGCCAGAATCTTGTGACGCCGGAGGTAGTCGTGGGTCTTGATCTTGAGGCGATGACCATCGGGGAAAACCAGTACGGCCCCTTCCACATCGTCGCGCGTCATGAGGGAGGGGAGTGCTCGCGTGATGCCGCCATCGGGAACTTCGATGGTTTGGGCGAGAGGGACGCCGTGTCGGATTGACAGACGAGAGGCCAGGTCAGGATCATAGACACCAGTCTCGCGATGCCTCAGCGCGAGAAGCGTGAGATCCTCTTGTTTGTAAGGGATGACCACCCGGTTGTGCGGGGACGTGAATTCGAAGATCGGGGTATACCCACCACTGAAGGCATCGTGCACCAGTTCGAGATGAGCGGGACTTGCGAACCGTCTGGCTGCCAACGCGTGATCGGACACGCCGCCACGCGTGTGGAAAACCACCTCGTTGTTATGAACGAATGCGCCAACCATCGAGCCGTCGAGCTTCATTTCCAGCCAGCCCTGCGACAGATCGACATCAGCAAGCGTCTCACGCTCTCCCAGGTTGAAGAACTTGTGGAATGTGCGGCTCAGGAGAGCCCCCGTCGCCCTGTCGAAAATGAGACACCTGAACTCGAGATCGATTGCAGACCGAAACGTCTCCGGTAGAGAGGAGGTGTATCGACAAACAATGAAATCCCCCTGCTCGAACAGGTGGATACCACGCTCGGGGTCGACATGGGCCCGCACATCCTCAATCCGACGAATGAGAGGGAACGTCTCTGGGTGCGCGATCGCGTCTGGAAACAACGCAGCAGCATGGACGAGATGATCGGGGTTGACGTCTTTCATGAGCAGAGGCCCTCCTTTTTCCAAGAAGGTTGGCCGCCTGCTCGAAAGGCGGAAATTTTCTTTACGAAGGGCAGAAATGTCGTGAGCGGAACACCTCTCGGGGCCTGATCTACATATGAAATGTATTCACTACGAGATCCGTAATGGCTGAGACATCATCCCGCCGTAAACTCCCTCCAATCGCCGACTACCAGACCCGCTGCACCGAGGGCGCCCGTCGGGCAATCCGACTGGGCGAAGATGTTCTGGTCGAGGCGCCGACCGGAGCTGGGAAGACACCAATGATTGCGCGGATTGCTGGAGCAGTCGGCAGAAGTGGAGGGCGAGCACTTGTGCTAACGCACAGAAAGCTGCTCTTCAATCAGATGGTCGGGCGCCCGGACGCCAATATCGAAAAGAAGCAGATGGGCGAGATCTATTACTGGGGCGGCGAGGTTCCCGGGACGATTGCCGATTCATCGATGGGAGGCACGGAGCAGGGGCCGTCCGTCGTCGTCGGCATGGTCGAGAGTGTGGCGTCGCGCATCGATGAACTTGCAAACTATGATGTCGTTCTCGTGGACGAGGCGCACCACGCCTCGGAAGAAGCCGCGTCGAGAGAGGAAGCGGGAGCTTATGCGAAGGTGCTTGAGGCCCTTCCCGATGCGAGCCTGGTTGGCTTCACGGCGACAAACTTTCGCGGCGATGGCGACAAGCTGCATCCGCGCCTTGAGCGGGCGCATCGCGAGGTGGTTGCCATTGAAGAGGCGCGCGACGCGGGACGGATCGTGCCGGCTCGCACTTATATCGGCAAGGCTCCGACTGAGAGTGGCCGCACTGCGGCGGAGCTCGTTCAGCTTGAAGCCGAGGGTCGCCTGGAGCGATCGGCGTCAGCAATTCTCAAAGACGAGCGAGGCGATGCCTATTACGATCATGTCGTGGAAGACTGGGATCGTATCGCGCAGAGGCGCAAGACCATCGCCTTCGTTGACAGCGTGGATGAGGTGAAGGATGTGACGCGCAGGTTCTGCGAACGTTATGGCGAAGGCGTCGCGGTATGCATTCATGGCGGCAAGAACCCCGACGGGAAATCGCGCAGTGCCGCGCAGAATTCTCAGGCCTTGGCTGCCTACGACGGAGGCGAGGCAAGAGTGCTCATTGCGTGTCAGATGATCGGGGAAGGCTTCGATGTTCCAGAAACCGACGCGGTGATGTCTCTCAACAGCTCCCTGAGCCGTCAGGAGATGAACCAGTATGTCGGCCGCAGTGTTCGATCGGCACCCGACAAGGAATATGGTCTATTTCTCGACTATGGCACCGCAAGCCATCGGCACGGTCTGATTGAACATCAGCACGAGATGCAGAATATCGATGCGCTTGCGGCAGCAGGAACGAAAGTTGCCGCTGCGCGCGCGGTGGGACGGATGGCCCCTGCCCAGGAAGGGAATTGGCGGGCCGTTCCGGGGGCAGAGCAAAGCCTGTTTCTTCGATCCGAACAGGGAAGATACGAGATTTACCACTTCGATCACCGTGCTGAAAAAGCGGCCGGGCGCCGGGTTGGTAAAAAATCTGGATCAGTCACACAGTTCAAGAAGTTGGAGCATCCTGTCTACGGCAAGAGATCGCTCAGCACCCCCGAGGTGGCGAAAGTACTTGCGGAACATGCCCGTGCTGAGGCTGGCTATTATGCGAAAATTGGCGGGGTCGGCTCGAAAAAATATCGAGACAGATCCGAGGAGATGCTTTCTCACTGGAAGGATCCCAGGCAGGTCGTGGACGAAACCATGGCAAAATTCGCGATCCCGACCGAGGGTACAAAGGCGCGTAAGGCTGCGGTGGCGAAGGCGATGGGAGGGGGCGCAAAAGGCGCACTTCAGGGAAGGATGTTGGAAAAGGCCCTGGGAGAGTCGAAGTCGGGTTTCGAGATGGTAACCAAATGCCTTGATATCAGTGGGGATGTCTTGGCGCATTGCGCCAATCGCCCGGATTTGCCGTTTGGCATCAAGGCAGAGGCTCGGGAAGTCATGGGGTGTCTGACGGACGAAAGATTCCAGGAGATGAAGCCTGCCGAAATTCGACGAGAAGCTTTGGCGACCTCCGCAGTCATGAGGCATCTGGGGAAATCCGTCGAAGATAAGGATATGGCCATGGCGATCGGCAACGTCGCGGGTCCACTTGATCAGGGTATTGCACGGATGACGCGGGAAATGGCGGCTGCACGTCGCAAGAGAACTGCGGTTCGTACATGAAAAAAGGGCGGCGCCGAAGCACCGCCCAGGAGCAGCAGAAAGGATCAGATGATACCGGGTGCAGGGGGGATCCCTTTCCTTCGTTCATCTAAAAAGAAGATTGGCGACTTTACCCGAACCAAAAGAAAAAACTCGTTTCGCTTTTGCTCCATTCCATGCTCAGGTCATAGATTGCCCGACAAGTCATTGATAAAGCGGAACTATTCACAAACCACCTTCGGCGCCGACCGAATGATTGAGGATTTCATGTGAAATTATAGGGGCTTATCGCGGATAGCGTTGCGTGGTGCAATCTGCCATGGGTCAAGAGAAAGCCGACTCGTTGAGATGTGTCGGCTTTCTGTTAGCGCATGCTTTATCCGTTCCTGCGACGCTCGCCATTGAGGTTAGCGCGTCCCGTCAGATGCTTTTGCATGTAGCGGTCGATTTCGAAGCTGGAAATCGAAGTGCTGGTTGGCGGCCGAGGTGAGGGCGCCTTTCCGACGACATGCAGGACGGGAATATCCACATCCGGAGTTTGCAGGAGAGGGCGAAGAGGCATGGCGATTTCGCTCAGGATCAGCAGGGTTTTGTCAAGTCGTGCGATCAGTCCATCTTCGAGATATCCCAGAACCGGGGTTCCCTCGGAAAAGGAGAAGAAACCCTGTTCGAGCGGCAGAATGCGCATCCTGGACAGCGTGAAACGGGTCGGGCGATGGAGACCGGCCTTTTTCAGACTGTCCTCTCTGTTCATGCGAACTTCAAATCCGGTGTTCGCACGAGTTCGCCTGGACGTGCCATAGGCGAGGACTGCTTTCCAGCGCATATCGATCCGGTCGAAGAAAACCTGGACGACCAGTGCGGGGCGCGCGACCGGTCCGGGTTCATCTGGACTTTCGGTCAAGGGAAAAAAGCAGGAAACGACAGCCCCTTTTCGGAGGTTCGTGAGGTCCTGTTGCATGGTAATATTCCTTATAGGAATTTCATTTGGGGCGCCGGCTGGCGCCCTTACTCAACTTGTGCCTTGTTTCTTATTTTTCTTCGAAATCGGGCGTGACTTGCTCTGATAGCTGCACCCGACCACGTGTGCAGCTCAGCAGAGCAGGTCCAACGCCATCCCACTTACCCTGGAGGGCCATGGGGCCTTTGCAGGGTCAAAGGCAAAGCTCACTGTAGATCACACGTCGTGTAGGACCTTCAGGGGTCATGGCATCGCGGGTGATAGTGATACTTCTAAGGCCAGAATGATCTTCGTGGATGTCGCAGATCAGTTGACCGTCGGTTTCGTCTTCCTCGAACTCGCAGGAGAGGTCCATTTCAAGATCTTGTGGAATGTTGGCCTCTGTAATCTCGAAGGACCCAGCATAGGCCAGCTTGGCAGGTAGGCGCGCATCCTTGCGGTGCACCGTTACGGAGAGGGTATCGCGCGTGAACACCTGGGCTTCTTGTGTCGGAAGCCTTATGAGTGACGCGCCTTCAACGCTTGCAAGGTTGAGGTCATCGGGATTTTCCAGATAGATGCCAGGAAAGTCGGTGCGGCGATGCAAGACCATGTCGAACTCGAGACATCGCGTGGTCGAGCTTCCGATGATATAGCCGTCGTCGATGGTGACAGAGTCGAGAACCTGATCCTGGGTTCCCAAGGCAGCCAACGAAACCAGCTTTTCCAACTGCGCCATTTCTGCCGAGCTACCATAGACAGGCTGCTCGAAGTGGCTGGAAATATCGAGGAGAGTTTTCTCAGGCCCCTCCAGAAGCCTTACCGAGATTGCTCCGAGATGGGATAGTGTCGAGCTCCGTGTGGCGTCCCATGCCACGAGGAGGGGGGGTGTGTTTTCGTGTCGATTAGAGATTTGCATTGTCCCGTTTGTGTCCCTTGATCCCTTTTAGATCAGCCGGTTGAGCCCCCACGGCCAAGTCAGCCAAAACTGACTGACTTGGATCGAGGGGGATTAACGCTGCTTTCAGTTTTCGCGCCCGCTCGTCTTGCGGATGTCCGAGAGGGAAATCCTATCCCTGCAAAGCGACATGAGTTATGTATGCCGATAAGGTCCACCCCGCCTTAAATTGGCGCTTCATACCTAAGACCAACGCACGGTCGTGCTATTTAAAGTCAAATGATCGTTGCCATAAAAAAAGGCCGGACTGCGCATGCGCAGCCCGGCCAGGGAGACTGGCCTTTATCAGGCCGTCAGCGAGAGAAGTTTTCCGTAGGGCGGCTCGGGGGATTGTTCCTCCGCAGAGGCCCAGATCACCGGGCTTTTGGGTTTGTTTTCGCGGAACGGACCATGGAGGTCCGTCAGCACGACGATGATCGAGGGATCGACCTCTTCCGCCCGGTTCATAACATCAATGAAGCTGGTGCCGCCGCCGCGGGCGAAGTTGACTTTCTTGATTTCCGCTTCGAAATCGACACCGTCGAGTTTTTGAACGGAAATGACCTCCGTATCGAAGACGATGACATGGAGTTCCGCGCCCGTCTTTTTACCGATAGAGGCGATTTCGCCGCAGAAGATCTCGAGTTCGGCGTCCCCGATGGAGCCGGAGACATCGACCCCGATCACGACGCGAGGCCGATTGTTCTGCTTCACGAAGCCGGGCTCGTAGGCAGGGGTCGGAAGGCGACGACGGCGCGCGTTGTCTTCTGCGCCGATCCAACGTCGTGCAGGGGTGGTGTAGCTCAGGCGCGGCGAGCGGGTGACAGCCTTGTTGACCAGGCGCCGCAAGATGAGTTCCCACGGGACGCGCGATTTGGGCAGATCGGCGATCTTATGACCGAGTTTGCCCACGCCGGTTCCGGCCTGTTTGCCGTGACGCATGGCGCGCTCGACGCGCTGCTGCCATTCGCTGTCTTCCTGGGCATCTTCGGGCGTCAGCTTGCCGGACGTATCCATGTCATCATGGAAGTCCTTTCCTGCAGCATATTGCTTGGCGCGATCGGCCGCGGTGTTGCCGCCGCTTCCCTCGCCATCGCCTTCACCTTCACCCTGGCCCTGACCTTGACCCTGACCTTGCCCTTGACCTTGGCCCTGGCCTTGACCCTGTTGGGATGAGCCTTTTCCGCCGGAGCTGTTTTGTTGTTTGCGCTCATTCATGATGCGCATGTAGAGCTTCTCGGCATCCCACTCGCCGATGGCGTCATCAGCGCTTACCTTCTCGCCGAACACTTTTTCGAAAAGTTCGACGAGGAAGATGCAGTTCCCCGGCAGGCGATAGCCGGCAAGACGCAGGGTCTCGTTGATGATCGCATCGGTCGCGATGTTGAAGACCCGGTTGTCATAGCGATCGCCAAACCGCATGGCGAGCGCTTTGCCGCGGTTCACGTGCCGGAAGGAGATGTGCATGATTTCATGGGCGGCGACAGCCATTTGCTGCTCGAGCGTCCATTGTGCGAATTTCGTGCCATAAAAGACGGTGCGCCCGTCGGTGTAGGCGGGTGCGAATTCGACCTTGCGGCGGAATTCCTCGATATTGCCTTCGCCATCGATCGAAGCACCAGAGACATCGACGCCGTCGGTGTCGCGGTGGTTTGCCCAGAGCGAGAGAGACATGAAAGCGGGATCGAATTCGGCAAGCTTGCGCAGGGCGACGGTGGCACGTTCGGAATGTGCGGTATTCATCTGGTTACTCCTCAAGTGTCGGGGGTGCGGTCGGTCCCGCAATGTTCAGGTGTGACATTGCGGGGCCGGCCAGCGAGCCGCCGGACCGACCTCGCGGGGCCGGCCCGGTCAGGGCCCCGATTACTGCAGGCCCAGAGCCTCACGCTCGGCGGTGTAGTCCTGGAAGGCCGGGTTATCGAGGATAACCTGGTGGAGGCCCTTATCCATCAGCTTGCCGAGCAGGCTCTCGAACCCGTGGGTGGACAGCTCTTTCAGCGGCATCTGCCGGAATTCCGGGGTCTCCGGGCGCAGATCCTTCAGGCGGCCGAGATCGACCATGATCTCGATCACCGGATCGGCGGTCTTCTCGTCGGCCATGCCGAGCAGGCCGAAGACCATCGCGTTCAGGCCGTGCATCGAGTTCGGGAACATTTTTACCCGCTCTTCACGCTTGACCTTGACCATCTCGGTCACTTTCACGGTCGCGGCGATGTCGTCCGCGATGATGGCGAACTCGGCGGCGATATGCTTGCCCACGATGCCCGCGATCATGATGTCGCGGATGGCGCGATCCTCGGCGTTCTTCATCACCTGGCTCACGCGTTCCCACGAACGCGGCGTCGCCGCGATAATGTTGCCATCCTTCAGCGCCTCCTGGGTCGTCTCGAAGAAATCAGGACGGGTCTCGATGAAGGCGGTCACGGCCGGGTGCAGATCGTTCGGGATCGCGAAGTTCTTCACCCAGTCCTTGGAGTCGGCTTCGACCAACATGTGAACCAGACGGTCGGCGATAGCCGTGCCCATCTCGTAGGCCACTGCACCATCGTCGACGGTGTTGCCGGCCGCGATGATAATCGTGTTGTCGGGGATCTTGTGCTGGCCGACACGGCGCTCCTGGAGGATACCGTAGACGGTGGGCTGAAGGAACGGCGAAGCGGCGGTCAGCTCGTCGAAGAACAGCACTGCCGGTTCATCGGTGTTCGGCAGGTCTTCCGGGCGATACCAGACGGTGAGCTTGTTATCGTGATCGTAGTGCGGCATGCCGCGCAGATCCGACGGTTCGATCGTCGTCAGTCGAAGATCGTGGAGTTTGCCGCCGATGTGGCGCGCCAGAGCCTCTGCGAGCTGGGTCTTACCGATGCCGGGGCGACCGTGCATCATGTAGGACATCCGGATATCTGCATTCTGCTGCATCTTCCAGCCATGCTTCAGGACTTCGAGGGCTTGACCGGCGCTGACGGACATTGCGTTGATGGACATGTTCTTTGAACCTTTCGCTGATTTTTGGTCTCCGGGCCCTTTCGAGCCTCGTCAGCCAGGCTCGAAAGGGATCCGGTGAACCAAATCACCTTTTCTCTCTTACCTGATCGGTTGAATAGTGGGAATTGACTCTTCGTCGCGGAAATCTTCGCGAACCGAAAAAAGCTTCTTTTGCTCTTCTCGATCACGATCCGATGTTCTGTCAGGGACAGTCCGGTCAGCCGGGATTTGATACGAACACAATGGCGAAACAAAACCACATCTTCACCAAGATCCGCGCAGGATCGCAGGCCGAAATGCTTGCAGAACAACTTTCGAAGAGGGTCGACTACACCCCTGCAAAATCCATCACAACGGTGTCGGAACTTGACCGTGCAGGCATGGGCCTTCGCGTCTCATGTCGCGACTGCGGGAAATCCTCCTTCTATGCCGGTCGCAAACTCAAGGAAAAATTCGGCGCCAACACCAGCCTTCGAGACATCAAGGAACCGTGCGAGTGCGGATCGCCTGCCGTGAGCCAGATGCCCGAAACAATCAAGTCGTAAGTCGTCTCCCGGCCTGGAAGGCGCCCGGACACTCTTCTGTCCGGGCGCTCTTTTTATCATGATGAAAAGCGTGACAGCCAGGAAAACACGAGGGCTGAAAACCATATCTCGGATCATCAGAATGGCGATATGACAGCGCCGATAGGCGCTGCTTCTCAATATTCCGATGAAAGCTCGAGAGACACTGAGGGCGTCACGCGCGATCGCGACCGACACCCTGGCCTTTTTGATCTTTAGTCGCGTCTTGCGTGACGTGCATCCATGATGCGGCCGTCGTCGCGCGAGATCATTTTGGCCGCTGTCGTGAGGCAGGTATCCGCATCAGGAGCGCCCGTGAGCAGAGCAACGAGAGGGCGCCCGCTATCGGGCCCGTCAGCAGACAGAAGACACATACCGTCCTCATAGATCCAGATATGCGTCGAACCGATATTTCCTGTGGCCGGAGAGAAGATAGTGTCGACTGAATCCGGGAAGGCACGCATTAAGGATGTCGTCATGCGGACCATATCTCGCGGAGTCGAATACCCATCGAAATCGGGGCCGCCATCGGAACTTCGAACAACTCTCATTGCGGTTGCCTGAAGGTCGGCCATTTCTTCCACGGCATCGAGTCTGAGGCCAAACACTCTTGCGTTTTGCCCGATCCGGTTCACCACACCGGTCAAGTAGGAGCGATATCCATCCGTGCCGAGTGCCGTCATTTCGAGGGCTTCGCTCATAGTGGCGGTTTCGCTCCGTCCAATACGGATTTCCTCATCGCCACGCACTGCTCCGTCGGCCATATCCTGGATTGCCATGGATAGCGTTGCGAGACGCCCCAGCAAGGCAGGGTCACGCGGCGAGTCGATACGATCTGCCGTGAGGATGAAGCCAGTGCCTACGTCGGCGACCATGGCGGAGAAGCGCGTCTCCATTGCCTGCGCGACCGAGGTCATTGCAAGCGTAGAGACGAGGGCGAGAAGGAGTTTTTTCATCGATCGGAGTCTCGGCATTGCTTGGGGTTCCATTGAATATGGGAACAGCCCTGCCCGAGGGGAAATGATTAGTCACGTGCGGTGAAGATACTCGACAACGGACGTGGCGATATGCTCGATATCTTTGCGCGTGCGAGAGATCTCGCAGTAAGGTTCGTTGTGGATATCGAGGGTCGTGAGTATTTGCTCATCCACGATCATGGCCTCGCGCTCGTTCTCCCGTCGACCGTTCGTGGAATAGGATAAGGTCGGGTCGCGTTCGAGCAGGAGATTTACCCGGTCGGTGCGACGATGAAGGTCTGCGGTCAATTGATGGAAGCAGACAGGTTCGTGCTCCCTCGCGTAGACGGAACAGAGCAGAATCGGGCTGTCGACGATGATGACATCAACCTTGTCCTGAAGAGCGTGCAATGTCTCCCAGGTCCGCCCCAAGAGAATGGTTTGCTGATCGAGGAGCCAGGGCTGACCGCTCCAGATTGCAAGTTTGGCATGCTCTTCAGGGCAAGCAGCTTCCACATGGTGTTTCTTGAGTTCCGAGAAGAGATCTGCCGCAAGAGTGGATTTCCCGCTGCCGGGGCCACCAAAAATATTGATGACCAGCGCACTGCGACCGGTCTTGCGCGTGCCTGGAAGAATTTTGATTTGGGAAGCAGAGGAGGGGGCTTGTGTCATTCGCATATCGTCCATGTGGCGGGTCATGCGATGGATGTGGGTCCGCATGAGCGGACCCGGTGACATCAAGTCGAGCGTGGAAGCAGTCGCCCGTTCGGCGCGCGCCCGTAGAGGCGCGATGCCTGGAAAAGGAGCTTCAGGGCAATCAGGGTCTGTCCGGCAATGCTTAGCCAGGCCAGAACGTCTCCGGTCGCAGCCGGCGACAACTCAGCGCCTTCATCCCCGAGAAGAGGGCCGAAGTTCTTGCTCGCGCGTGTCGTTACGGCAAGGAGATCATCGGCGTGATACTGCGCAGCAAGAATGTTGGGCTTGGTCATCGCAGTGATGAGGCGATCCGGATCCCCCTCTCCGCGCATTTCTTCCGTCACTTCTGCATATGCCTCTTCGATCTGCGAAGTGAGGCGCATTATTCCACTCATGACCTTTTCCGGATCGTGATCTCGCTGATCGGTGACGATTCCGACCAGCCCGAGTGTCGACTGCATCATGATGGAGAGATCTGCGGTATCCATTTTCGAATGTCCTCTTGAAGGTTAGACTTGAATTAAGTCCAGGACATCGTATGGAAAAACGTATCGTCACACGGGAATGGAATTCCGCGTGAGTATCGGGTCGAGCATGTTGGCCACGCGGCTCTCGAGCTCGCGCAGCGAGCGCTCCGGGTCGTCAGGATTGCGTCGATTGTCGATGCTGAAATCGATTGGCCCGCGCGCATATTCGTCGAAGGCATCCTGAGCGAAGCAGCCCTCCCGCGTCACTTCGATGACGATTGCTTCGCCCGAGTTTTTGAAAAAACTGGGCTGATTTTGGCGCACCGACGCAAAAACGAAGAGACCGTCGGGGTGATCATTCATGCATGTCTTCAAGGCAAGGCGCGGGAAGTGGAATTCATCCTGTTCCTCGAGAAAGCAGCCGAGGTCACCCATTGCCTTTCTCACGGTGACATCCATGTCACCAACGCGGATGAGAGACGCTTTGCCCTCCTGGGTCGTGACATGCCAGTCAGTCAGTCCGTAGAGCGCTTTCGCGGCTTCTCTCAGGGGACGGGAGTCGTCATAGGCCGAATACCCGTAGCGACGACTGATGATCCTCTGCACCTCGGTCTTTCCTGCTTTGGGGTATCCGCACAGGGCGATGTATCGTATCACGTCAGTCTCCATTCCAATCTTCCTCAAGTGAGGTTGGAATGGAGATTGCGTCTTTTCCCGAAAACCAAAAGGACGACAAATTTTTCCGATGAACCGGCGAAGCCTGACCTTGGGCCGCATCTCCTTTTCAGTTGAGAAGTGAGGCAGAAAATGACGGCAATTATTGAGGACAGAGATGTCGCCCGCCTCGCCGGTGCGGCGCAACGCATCGGCAGCGCACGCTATGATATAGACGAGGCATTTCTGGGACGCGCCCAGGGGTCAGTTTCCCGCTTCATCTTTGCGAGCAAAGAGACTCCGGCATCGGCTGCGCGCCAGCTGGTATCGGCAGGGCTTGTGGGGCGCGATAATCCGATGGCGATTGCCCTTCAGGAGCAGACTGCGTCGCGAGATGCCGCGGGGATGATGACGAACTCGGAAATGCTCAAGGCGGCCTCGTCCCGGGCGACCGAGATATCGAAAGCCACAGATGACCGTGGCGTACGGGTAAGTGCTGCTGCCCTGATGCGCAGGCTCGGACAAGGCAAAATGAGCCATCAGGCTGTCGCGATGGGTTTTGAGGCGATCACGAATGGGGCGATGGAAAGTGGCTGCAAGGATGCAGCACGCAAGGCTGGAGAGGCGTTCGCGGCCGTGACCATTGCAGGTATTTCCGGACGCGACCGGGAGCGGCAGGCCGCCCCTCGGCGCTCCGGCAGAGAGATGGATTGACCTAAAGGGTTGTTCATGTGTGCGTGAAACTGGCGCGGCACTCAGGTGTCGCGCCTTTCTTTTTGCAAGGCGCCACCAGAACTTCCTGATCGAGAAAGCAAACCTCTATTCTGCATTTTTTCCGGAGCCGCGATGAACTTATGTCCTGATGGTAGCTGCAGAAACGAGAAACCGGAAAAGATCCATGGCAAAAAATATCGGTGCTCTTGCCGCCGTCGCCTTCATCCTCTCGACACAGGGTGTTACGGCCGCTTCCATATCCGAGACAAGGCTCCAGGAGCTGATGGCGTCGACATCGATGCAGGAGGTTTCCCTCGAAACCCTGCGCGCGCGCGACAGAGAAATCCTCGAGGAACTCGCGCGATCGCTGGCATCGCGCTACAGCGATGTTCTGGCTGGGAGCGAGATGGTTTTCACACGTCTCTCCGAGAGCGGAAGTCTGTTTTACCGTCTCGATTTTGTCGGACTGAAGAATAAGGATCATGCGCGCGCCTTGTGCGAGATCCTCGAGATGGAACGCTGCATCGCACGGATTGGAGACGATCGGCTTACAGTGCTCGATGTGCGCACGGATCCGGTTGTGTCCGCCATTGCAACTGTCGAGGACGCGGATGCGACGCCGTTTGACTGGATCGATCCGGAACCGCCGGCAGACCCGAACCCGAAAGCGCGCGAGATCGAGGCCAATGTGCGAGATATGCTCGATCCGCTCGGTGTTTTCCCCGAGCCGCGTCCGGAGTTCGACTTCCTGAAAGACGAGGTGGCGCCTGCCCAGAAGGTCACGGCCAGCAAGGCGGATCCAAGCACCCCAAAGAAGACGGCAGCCAAGATGGAAAGCCCGGAGGCAAAAGCGACCGTCAAGGTGAAGGCCGCAAGCCCTGAGGCGACCGCTGATCCGAGTGAGAAAACCAGCGCCATTTATCCGCTGCCGCGGCCGTTCACGCGCTTGTCGCAGATCGAGCATCATCCCATGCCGTTGGCGCGTCCGCTGGATCGCCTGGCAGAGCTGACAGCCGTCCCGAAGAAGACTGAAACGCACGATGTCGCTCTCGCCCAGGTTGCGATCTATCCCCTTGCGCGTCCTTTCGGAGTCGAAGTTGCAGAGGCGGGGAGCCTGAAAGAAAAAGAACCCGCGCCGTCTCGTCTCGCGCGGGCGGGGTCGTCACGATCGCTTATGTCTACGTCGGCGCCGCTCGTGGCCCCAGGCGGAGTGATGGGAGGGTTTCTGGAAGTTGCGGATGCAGGCGTGATGCCGGTCGCAACGGTGCAACCCAAGACGGTCGAGAGCCCGGTGGTTCATATTCCAGGCCTTGGTGAGATCGATGTCTCCAAGGTCCGCACGGTAGCTCCGCAAATCGAGCTGGCGCGCGCCGTTCTGCCGGGGATCGGCCCGGTTTCCGCCCATGGCGATGTGGCAATGACGACCGATGAGACCATCGACTCAACTCCGGTGGCGCAAAAAGCTGAGCCCGTTGTCGAAAGGGTTGCTCGCGCCGCACCGATGCCGATGGGACGGGACGCAGCACTCAAGGATATGGAGGACCGCCGTGTTGCGGCCGCAGATGCCGCCGCAGAGAAGGCGGGCGATCTCGCCCCCAAGCCGATGTCGCGAGATGTGGCACTTCTCGAGATTGCGCCTGAGCCAGACGCCATGACAAACGTGGTGAGCATGGCTGCCGCGGAGGAGGGGCCGGGCGAGGATCTCGTGGTGCCTGACAGCATGGATGCGCCTGAGATCCCGGTTCAACTCGCCGCCCTGGATCGCCCTGTGGGCGCACCGGATGTGGCGCCTGCGGCTCAGAAAAATCCGGCACAGCCGGTGACACTGGTGGCAGATACAGAAGAGGCTCCCAAGATTGATCTCGGATCAGCCCCGCGCCGCATTACGATCGACGTGCCTGAGAAAGTCGAAGTCGCCGAAAATGAGGCGCCCGCGCATCCGCAGATGAAGATTGCCGAGGCGGCACCGGAGCAAGAGTTGAATGACATCCGGGACCGAGCAGCGCTGGCCGTAGCTCAGGCCTCGAGCAAGGAGACACATCTTGGCAGCGTGGCGTTCGATGATCGTTATGCGCAGCCTGCGAGCATCGATTTCAATGGTGGCCGGGTAGCGGGCCGCTTGCAGAAGCTTCCTTTCCGTCGCCCTGATCTCTCGGATTACATGTCGCGGACGGTGCGTTCAGCGCGCCCGCTCAGGGAGGCAGGTGCTCCGGAGCATGTCGCAATGCTGGCAAGCGTCGATGAACCGTTCGAGATTGCACAGGTCCCGGGAAGCATGATGCCTCCTGTGGATGAGGCGCCTGAGGCGTTGGATCAAGCGCCGTTCGAGTTGAAGCAGGATGGATCGAAAGACAACGCTCCGCTTTCGAAGCTCGACAAGCTGCTCGCTCAGGGTGCGGATAAACCGGGGGCAAAAATCCCGAAACCGGCTCTTGCACCGAAAGCAGGTCCTTCCTCGAAATCAGCAGCGAATACGGATATCGAGTCAATTCTTGGTCGTGCGCGCGAGGCTTCCAGGCCAGGACTCGATGCGTCTTCGCAAGCGCAACCGGCAGCACAGCCGGAAAAAGCCGTTGAAGCCTCACCGGCTCCGAAATCTGCCGTCGAGCCGCTTCTGCTGACCCCGGATATGCAGCGCTCGGCTGCACCGATTGCTCCACCGGCGGCTCCACCGAAGCCGACTGCTGCACCGAAGGCGAAGCCGCAGCCTGTCGCAGCGCCTCAGCCTGTTGTTGCGGACAAACCTACGCCGCGCGCGCCGGATGCATCGAAGGCATTCGTTCCTCCGAAAGAGGACACGGCTCAATATGATGCGCGCAAGATGGAAGACACCGACGCCAAGACCCGGCGCGCCATGGAAGCGCTCACGCAGATCGTTCAGGAGCGCCAGCGCAACCAGCGGGCCGAGCGCGCTCCGGCGGTTGCGCCCCAGCCGGCCCCGAGCCTGGCTCCGCAGGCAGCGCCGAGTCCGCGCGCGCAGGGCGGCTACGCCCATCCTGAGGGCACGATGCGCAGGCGTCCCGCGCCGCATGCTGGAGACCTTGGCAACAAGGACGTTGCGGCGGCACGTGAGATCGCGGGCTATGAGGCATCGCTCAGCGACGATCGCACGCGCATGGAGCGGGCTGCGAACCCACGAGGCGCTGTCAGCCCGGCTGAACAAATGCAGCGTCGGAACAGCCTCACGCAACGCGTCGCTCCGGCCGACCTGCGCATTGAGCTTTCTTATGTGGGGAGCCGTGAGCAGGTGATGAAGCGGGTGGCCGAGCTGAAGTCGTTCTTCCCGCCGATGATGATGGACAAGGGCCGGTTCTTCGGCGCCTCGGTGCCCGGCCAGCCCAATCGTTTCGTCGTTGGGTTCGCGGCAAAGGATCTTAGCACACGCGACGACATCATCTGGTATCTCGAACAGATGGGCATCCCGTGGGCGATAAGAGCTGCTGTTGACTGACACGTAGAACCCCGCCTAAGCTCCTCGCATCGATTGTTTTTTTGATGCGGAGAAGGCGGGATGTTCCACAAGAGAACGACTTTCGACAAGAAGCCCGCGGAGCTTGCAAGCTCCGCGGGCTTCTTGTCGAGCGGCCGGTTCGACACCTGTCTGACCGGCCGTAATGACGCGGTGCTCTTGCCCCTTCATGGGCGTCAGGAAGCGTGGATATCCGAAAGCCTTGTCCATTGACCGGTTTCCGGCAGAAGAGCGCTGATGACGCTCTTGCCGTTGAGGCTTTTCGGTGGCTTCCCGGATCGGGTTTTGCACAGCGGGCGAATGCTGGAGGGCGTAGGGTAGCGCGTGCCGTTGAAGACGAGGGCGCCGTTTTCGACCGAGCCCTCGAGGTTCAGGTCGTTGTAGATGAGACGCAGGCGAGTGCCATGCGGCAGCGTCATTCCGGCAGACTGTCCTGTCCCGATCCACGGAGCCTGACCTGGAGCACTGCACGTGTCGCCCGATGCTCCATCGATGCCGAGAAGACGGCGCAGGATGGTGGTAGAGCTTTCTTCAAAGCTGACGCGGGCGTTCTCGATTGCTCGGTGGATGTCGATATCGATGTTCAAAGTTTGGGTCATCATCTTTTTTCTCCTCTTGGTTTGGATGATGACAGGGAAATAGACCCTCAAATCGCTCTTCGGGAGCGAATGGAGGAGGGAATAGAGCGAAATGATGGTTCGGTGGAAAAATACCGGAGTAAAAGGGGACGAATTTTTCCGCAGAAAAAATTCACCCAGGCCCCTGAACGATCCTGCCTCCTGAGGACGACGACTTAGATGCCGAGCGTCGTCATCCCCGACCGGTCCCGGCTGATCGAGAACGGCATGCCTCGGCTCGTCGGCGTTCCGGTGATCCTTCACGACGATGGCCAATTCTTCCACGAGGCATCCTCCTACCTGCGCGACCGGTCGCTCATGCGGTGGTGCGCGGGAGAGGGGCGTGGCAAGCCATCCCTCAAGCGACCCTCGGAGAATACGCTTCGGAGCCTGGCTGGCGATCTCACCCATTTCTTCGATTTCTGCGCGGCGACAGGGGCAGACTGGCGCGAGCTCGGCTGGTCGACGCCTCGCGGGAAGAGATCGATCGAGGGATACATCTCGGCCATGCGCGCCCGTCGGCAGAAGGTGCGCGGAGAAATGAGGATTGGCCTTGCCCCGCGAACCATCGAGCAGCGGGTGACCAATGCGATCGACTTCCTCGACTACGCCGCGAGCCGGGACTGGCGAAAGCACCTGCCGACCAATCTTCCCTCTGTCGACCTGCCGCCAGAGCCATCGCTCTTGGAGATCCCATCGCCGCGCGCGATCCGAGCGTGGCGCAATGCCGTGGCTGAGCGTTTCGAGAAGGAGGTGTCGTATCATCTGCTGATCGAGAGCGTCATGCGCATGGGGCTTCGGCGCGAAGAGTCAGCTCTGCTGAGGGCCAGCGACATTCCCAACGCCAAGGATCTTCGGGCTGGCGAATGGCAGTTCCTCATCATTCGCTACGGCACGAAGGGGTATCGCGAGTTCGGAGATCCAGAGAAGAAAGGGAAGAAGCGGAAGATCCGCGTCTCGACCGACTGGGTCCTGAAGCTGATCGACTACAAGAACACGCGCGCCAGCTGGGGCAGACGCGCCGCCCTGGCAAAGTTCCGGGAGAAGAACCCGGGAGCGCCGCTGCCGAGGGAACTCTTCCTGACGAAGATGAAGGGCGGGCCGATCACAGCCGAGTATGTGCGCCTGCTCTGGGATATGGCCGGCCCGCGACCGCACCCCTCCTGGACACCGCACGCCGGGCGGCACTTTTACGCCTGCATGACCCTGGTCGACCTTATCGAGCGCGATCGGCATCGGGCAGGCATACCGGGACATCTTCTGCTCCAGAATATCGACGCGCTCGGCCGCGGCGCGTTGATCGAGCTGTCGGAATACCTGGGCCATGCGAGCCCGTCGACAACGGACACATACCTTCGTTGGGTCCGGGCATTCTTCGGCACGGGAGGGCGCTTCGATGCGTAGGTTCGGCAAAGCCTCGACCATCTTCGAGGATGTAGAGACCCTTGAAGTCGTCGGCGACCGCGGCGGACCGATCATCTCGGCGCACGACAACAACGGCATCCTGCGCGATCACGATTTCACAGACCTGGTCGCCGGCGGCAGCATGAACATCGGGAAGGAAGGAGAGAAAGACAGAAAGACGATCACCTTGCAGGGTCGAGAGGACCTCTTCGACGAGATCAGGCCTGCGCTGCTCGCCAGGATGTCTGGGAAGGCTCAGAAGTCTCAGCAGCTCTACGCTCGGCAGATCAGGTTCCTCTGGGCCTTCCTGGAAAAGCATGATGACGCCTGGCATGAGCCTGTGACCTCGGTAGCTCAGATCGACAGCGTGTTCGGTGTGGTCTTCCGTCAATGGATACTCGAGCTTCCCTATCCTTCGCTTCGGCCGGCGTTTCCGTTTTGTCGATCGATCATCAACGCGGCGCGTGGGCTTATGGAACTCCCGAAGATCGCATGGCCGGCCATAGCCGACCCTGAGCCGACAAGGGTTCATGAAGACGTCTCACCTGAGGCTATACGAGCGGTCCGTCATGCGTGCGTAAAGCACCTCTCGCACAGATCGCGCTTGCAGCTGCTGGGTGTCGACCCCTTGGAGTCGGACATCTCTCTGAACGCCAGTAAGGCGAAAGACCGGTCTATGTCGCTCACCTATCTCGCCGCTCTTCGCAGATCGCGGATGCGTGCGTGTATCGTCTTCGGAGAGACAAAGGAGCCCAAAGCCCACCTACTTAGCGATCCAAGGTATAGCCGCCCCCGTAGGGACCACTATGACTTCACCTTCAAGGACGATGCGACCCACCAGTATGATCTGCTCAGTGCCCCTGGTATTGTGGAGACCGGGGCCAGGATGCTCCTTGTCATTGCGGAGACAGGATGGGTCGATGCCGTTCGTGGCATCGATATCTCGGGTCAGTGGTGTATCGAGGACGACCATGATGGCGGCAAGAACAGAGCCGTGGCGGTCCTGACGCGGCGCCTCAAGACGAAGACGCCCCTGACGCACATCTCGACCCGGACATCTTCAAGTCCATTCGGTGCCATTACCCGGCAGATTGAGCGCACGGCCTACCTTCGAGAGCTCCTGATCGAGAGGCGGGAGAGGTTGCTGAACGGCGAAGTGCCACTCGCGGGGCGGGAGCGGGACGCGGAGCTCCACGACATCGGGCAGAAGCTGAAGTCGCCGTGGATCTACTTCAGCACAGGGTCACTCCAGCCCGGCGCGGCCTGCGTCGGCATGATGGACGCGGATGGCGTGCACTACGCGCTGGATCGCCTTCGGGAAGAGATGTTCGATCCAGGCCGGCCGAAGAAATACACGGAGGAGCAGCGCGCGGAGATCGAGCTCCTTTCACCGAGCGACCTGCGGGACGGATTTGCCGAGAGGGTCTACCGTAGCTCCGGCGGGAACATCTTCGCGGTGAAGGCCGCCCTGGGGCATCGCAACGTAAACTCGACGACCCGCTACCTGCGTCAGCGGAAACAGCTCAATGCCAGGTTCAGCGCCTTCCGGGCGGTGACTGGCGTGGCTCTCTCGGAGGTTGGGGATGGACACGAGATCGACCCGGCCGTCCTGCGCGCGCGGTGTTTCACCGGCGAGGATGTCGGGATCTCTGAGGACGATCGACGGCGCCTGATGGCGACCAGGACGCGAATGGGGATGGGGTGCGCAGCACCGACAGAGCCACCGCCCGAACTTGCACCAGGCCATGAGGCAGGCACCCTGTGTTCGGTTCAGCGCTGCGTGCTCTGCAAGCACGGCATCTTCTTCAAGGATGCGCCCGGCGCGATGGAGGCCATGGCGACCAGGCACGGCGAGCTGCTTGAGATCCGGCATGCGACGCATGTTGATCGGTTCTGGGAATCCTCGTTCCGGATCGAGCTCTTGGCGATCGAGGCAGTGCTGCGAGACTTCTACGGTGATCGAACCTCCGAGTTCATGGAGATCAGCACCCAGGTGGCTCGGGATGTGCGTGCGGGAGTGCGGCCGCTCTTTGCTCAGGCGCCGGTGCCGACGGGCGGTAAGGAAGGCGAGGCAGCGAAATGAATGCCGAGCGCAAGATCCTCGATTTCTCGCCATGGCCGGGGCGCGTGGATGTCGACTTGTGGACAGCACCCTGGGAGGTGATCTCCCGCATCTCCGTGGTAAACCCTGCCGGAATGGAGCCGGATCTCTGGGATCTGCCGGAGGAGCGCTTCCCGGCGAATGTTCGGCCGTCGGTCAGGCAGATCGATTTCGGCAAGATCAGGAAGTCCAGCAACCTCTCGACGTCGGAGGAGAATGCCGTGATCCGCCGCGCCAAACGGATGGTGATGTTACTGGCTCTGCGCGACGCCGTGCGCTCAGGCGTAACGCTCTATAAGCCGATGTCAGCTTCGTCGCTCGCCGGTGCCGGACGTGAGCTTGTTCGCCAGATCCGCCGCCGCCTCGATCATGGCCCCGCACTGATCAGGACTGATGCATGTCCGGATGGCCTGGCGTTGCTCTCTGATCTGGGGAGAGACTGGTGGCTGGATAGCGGCACCTATCACACTGCAACACTCTTGGGCCGGCTCAGGGCCATAACGCCGGAAGATGCCCTCGACGATCGTCCGGTAGAGAAGATCGCCTCCGCGGCCGACGTGAAGGCCGATCGCGGTCTTGGGAATGAAACGCAGCCCTATGAGGACGAGCATCTCACGGAAATCCTGGGGAGTGCGTTCGAGTTCTCTCGCATAGGCGACGATCTGATCGACCTCATGCAAGTCGACCAGCAGCCGATCCACTCATCCTCGAGACGAGGTCGGGTTGCCGAGCGACTGGAGCGGTTCCTTGCATATAGAGGCAGCGTTCTGGGGAAGGGGTATAGGTTCCTGATGTCGCCTGGCCCCATGGTGACTGGAAATTCAGGGAGAGGCGCGTGGAGCCCGGTATGGCTCTTCGACGACATCATCTCGCCTGGCGTTGCACTTCGGCGCCTCGCCGTTCTCGCACAAGCGGCAAACGCCCACCTGGTGAGCTTCGGCGCGGGTATGCGGCCCGAGGAGTTGAATGTTCTAACCAGAGGGTGCCTGGTTCACACCAAGCCCGAGCAGGGTGTCATCAGAGGTTATCGCCTGAAGGATAGCGACGCGCCCATGGGTGAGCCGAGAGACTGGCCATTGCCAGTGCTCGCCGTAGAAGCCCTCCAGAGGCAAGAGCGCCTCGTTGAGGCCCTCGATCCAGGGGGAGAGGGTCTGTGGTCCTTGGTGGGGCACAGGGCGCCTGCGAAGAGCACGCCGGTGACCCATTCTGTCTCTCTGTCTTTCGGAGGTCTTCTGGACGAGGAGGGGGTGCAGTTGGATCGCGGCGAACCTTTCAACCTGAAGCGCATCCGGGCCTCGGTCGCGAGGCTTGTGGCTCTGTCGACGCAGGGTGGCGCCAGCGTTCTCTATGACGTGTTCGGCCACGACCGGATGGAGACGACAATGGGTTACATGCGGGCCAAGGGCGATCTCGCCGAGGAGATCCATGAGATCGAAGACCGCATGCGCCGCGCCCGGATTGCGACGGAGGTCATCGGGACACGGCCTGACCAGCTTTCCGGCGGCTCTGCACCATTCGTCCGGGAGCTGCTCGAGTTGAATACCTCGGCGCAGAACGGGCAGATGTCGTCTCCTGGAGTGGATGCTCCGAATTCTACCAGTTCGCTCATGACCAATGGCGGCGATGAAGATGCCGACACTCTCGAGCATGGTGAGGCTGGAGCACCGCAGGACGGCGTGCATCTGACAGGCGTCGAGGATATCTCGATCGCCGCCGAGATCCTGAGCTCCGCGCAATTGGTGCGCCCTGGCGTTCTCTGCCGGGCGGTCGGCCGGTTTCGAGGGGCATGTTCGGATCAACCCAGTGTCCGTGACGTCGCGAACTGCGCGTCGGACTGCATTCACCGGTTGGAAACCTCTGCTGCCATCGAGGAGCGCCGCAGGACGCTCCTGTGGCACCTGGAGGCATTGGATACCTCCGAGGTGAGGGAGAACCCGTTCCAAGCCTCGTTCAACCGTTCTGGGGCGCTGACAGCTTTCGGAACGGGGCAGGGGGTTGAGGACCTGATAGGAGATGATCGTCTGATGACGCTTCTGTCCGGTGCGTCGGCGTCGGAGCGCGCCGGCTGGACGTTTGAGGTCCGAAAGAAGATCGAAGGGAGGGAGGTCTGATCATGGCGGGCAAGGCCAGCAACATCGTCAAGAGCGCGCGGCAGCGCCGCCAAGAGACGGAGATCAAGGTCCGGCAGGCCATAGCGGACATTGAGGCAGACATGGCCGCCAACGACGGCACCTACCCGGAGAACGCGGGCAAGGTGACCCTGACAGAAGTCTTTCGCCGGGCAGGGGTCGGCCGGACTACCCTGTCGGGTAATCATCACCGCGCCTTCATGACCGAAATAAAAGCATGGGTGAGTGCGCGCTCAACTAAGCGAACACCCACGCAGAAGATGCGCGCCGCTGAGAAGGTCGAAGAGGTGGAAGGGCTGAAGCAGGCGATTGAGCGACTTGCAGCGGATGTTCAGACCTGGGCAGCGCGATGCGATGAGGCGGAGAGATTGGTTGTAGAGAGAGACGCGAGGATCGCCTCTCTCGAGAGGCGCATCCACCAATCCACGTAAGGGGTCTCGAAGCAGATCCAGGCCATCGCAGCCTACCAATTTGAATGCGACCTGCCTCGTGTCGAATTCATGAAACGCAGGCCGTGTGTCTGCGTCTCGCGCGGCCCTTCGTGGCGGGTTCCCGTTTGCGGAGGTAAAGACCTACGTTCTCAGAACTAAGAGCTGGTCGAGGGCAATATGCGAAATTTCGGAATGGTTCTGGCTGCGGTCATGGTTCTGTCTGGCTGCAAGAACGAGCTTGCGACAGTTGTTCCGCCCACATGTCTACAAGAAATCTTCCCAGGCGAAGAAACATTCACCGAGTATGTCCTGTATGGCAGTAGGGGCATGCCCTCCACCGAGATCACTTCGCGTCAAAGTTACGTGGTGCCCAGATCAGCTTGGGCATTTGAGGCGGATAGGAAACATCCAAGAGAAGCGGGCGAGGGACTCCTTATTGCATTGCCAGGAAATAAAAAGGAGGTGTCCGCATACTGTGTTGGTGGCGGACACCTGACCCGCGAAGAGAGGAAGATTACATCCAGTCTTCGACGATCTCACCGTTCTTCGCGATAAAGAAAGTTGCTGACACGATCGCATCAAGACGCACGAAGTGACCAGCCTTGTGGCTATTGCTATCGTGGAGCCGACCTTCGGCACAGGTGTGGACCTCAGTGCCGAGAAGGTAATCGAGACCGAAGTATTCCGCCTTGATGGAAACTTGCTCGCCATTGAAAAGGGTAAGCTCAAAGACGGCATTGGAAGCGCGAGAAGTGCATTCTTCGAAGTGCGCCATAATGGCTTCGGTAAGGGTCTTCTTTGTCATTTTGATCCTGCAATTTGATGGTGCCTTGAGAACTTGGGTGCACTATCTCCGTCGCGAAAATTTGGGCGGAGATTTTCAGGCCATCTGCATGATATCAGCGGGGTTAGTGCGGGCGAGACGTAGCTCCAGCCATCGGATGTATCCGGCCAGGTTCTTCGTGGCCGGTCCGCAGAAGGGCTTGATGAACCTCTTGTAGCGGGCGTGGAGCGAGTTCACATTTTGGATGTGATAGCATCCTGCGGCCACGCGCGTGCCTGGCTTGCTGCCGACCACGAAGTGCTCCAAGCCGAATGCTGCCGCCAGATTCATGTAGCCATTCGCGCCATCCGAACAGAGCACGGCATCGCTGGGCACCAGTGGCTTCATTGCGCGCTCGAGCGTCACGCCCTTGCGGTTCGGAAGGCGCCTGAAAAGGCGCGCGCCGCCTCGGTCAGCGACCGTGAGAATGGGGAGTTGCCATCTGGAGAGCCCCCGCATCATCTTCAGCCCTTTCGTCGTGTAATCTTCCCACCTGGGACGGGGCGGCGCCGCGACATTCTTTGGATCTGCGAAGTGGCGAACCCATTCGCGAGAACCCTTGCGCGACTCCCGCTGGTAGGTTTCGTCAGCTTCGATGATCCCCGAGAAACTTGCGGCCACGCTGCTGTTCCCGATGATCGAGAATACGAGCATCCGCCAGCGCCAGACCGTGTATTTGTTGACGTCGAGCTGCTTGGCGAGCAAGCGCACCGACTTCGGCGCGGAGGTGCTCAGCATATCCCGCAGTGCCGCCATGAACAGGTCCGGGCGATGAATGCGGCCGATGGCGCTGCCGGTGCGGCCGGAGTAGGTCTTCTTGCAGCCGGAACATCGGTAGCGCTGGATCTTGGTGCGGGTGCGCCCCCACTTCTGGCGCCGTTCGTCGCCGCAGAACGGACACTTGTGTTCTTGGTTTGTCCGTGCTTCGATCTCCGAGATTGCTTCCGTCTTGCGCCGGAGATCGCGGATCTTCGTTTGGGTATCCTCGATCTGGGCCGGGTTCAGGCGGTCGAGGGCGTTGAGAAAACGGCGAAAGTCGTGGTGTAGCAAGGGCATCCTCCGTGTGAAAAGCAGAGGGATATAAGCCATTTCAAAAGATCACGAAGCACACCAACACAGTTTGCGGACACCCCCAATAAAAAAGCGTCGCTCTGGACAGGAAAGATCAGAATAAGCATTTTTCCGCATGATGAAAATCGAGGATTACCAGCTGATAGCTGGATCGCGACAACTGGCTACAGACATTCAGAAGATAGTGGGATAAAAGAGATTAATGTGATGATTGAAACTGGCGAGGTTGACAGATACAGAGACACATTTTTTGCACTGGGAGAGAGTGGGCGCCCAGAGTATTTCATGTCCTGCACAAATATGGTGGTCGCCGCGCCAGGCTGCACCATTACGGGCGGCACACATTCAAGAATTTCTGTTCGTATTTCAAAGAGCGACATGATGAATTGGCGAGACGCATTTGATCGCGCCGTAGAGCTGGAAGACTGCATGAGGATCGATCAATGACTTTACAGCTGACCCAGGAGCGCATCGATATTCTTTCGGCTTATGTTTCGGCCGGAGATAGATCGTCATATTACAGCACTCTGTCAGATTGGGGTGACAACTATGCGGCTTTGGCCCTTGAAGTTGTTGATCATACTCCCATTTCGGGGACTATGGCCAATGCCTTTATGGCGGAGACAGCGATACGTCACGGAAGAATAATTGATGAGGAATCGGCAATTTCGATAAGCCTCCAGTTAATGGCCCTTGACTTTGATGAAAGAAAAGCCGCATTCGAGCAGGGTAATACCGGCTCGCTTTCTTCCCGTGTTATACAAGATTATCACGCTGCGGCGTTTGAAGATCACTATCTCGATATCTCATGCTGGACTGCTTATGAGCCAATGAGAATCGCGGAAGAGCATTGGGTGGAGCTCTTCAATGTTTTGCGCCCACTCGGCCTTGTGGATCATATTCCGGATGACCCTGTGTCTGAGCAGACGCATGCCAGAAGTGTCATGTGGGACATGCTCACATCAGGTCTTATTGCTGATATTGTTCGCGGCACCGTGCACACTGCAATAGGGGGGGTTAGTAGGTGAATTCAGCGCAGGTTGGCTGTTAGATCTGACGAGGATATGCGCTGACGAGGGGGTTTATGTATTAACGGGATCAGGATCGCCATTTCCTCCTGATCTTGGAGGGTTCGCAGGCGATGCGTTTCTTGCTCATAACGAGATATATGGGAACGGCATTGGAACAGGGTATACGGTCAACGCTGGAAGCGGAAACGATACTCTGCATGGCTCTCAGGAGAAAGATGAGCTCTACGGAGGACACAATAACGATCTCATTATCGGCAACGGTGGCGACGACAATCTCTACGGAGATGAGGGTGATGATGTAATAGAAGGCGGGTCAGGAGAGGATATCTTGTTCGGTGGATCTGGTAATGATCTGCTCGAAGGAGATGGTGGTGTCGATGCAGTTTGGGGCGGAGATGGCAATGACACGCTTGTAGGTGGTGAAGCCATAGATTTCCTATGGGGAGAAAGTGGCAACGACGAGTTGCACGGTGAATCCGGGGATGATGAGCTCCACGGTGGCTTGGGGAAGGATACTCTCTTTGGAGGGGAAGGTGCGGATATTATCCATGGCGAAGCCGAAGAAGACGAGTTGCATGGAGGAAGCGGTAACGACACCATAATAGGAGACAATGGAGACGATATTCTTCATGGTGACTCAGGGTCCGATACCTTCTTTGCAGAAGAGGGGAATGATACATTCGATGGCGGGACTGGCTTTGAAACCGACATTGACCGTCTGGACTATTCTCCGGTAAACTTCCTGTTCACAGAAGTAGTTTTAGACGAAAACGACGCTCCTATGGAGCGCAACCTTGGCATGATGGCTCTCGGCGACCAAATCAAATTTGGCCTAAGTGGAGAGGTCTATACCGATACGTTTACTGAGATCGAGACGCTTATTGGAACGCAATTTTCAGATATCTTCAAGAACGTCGATGTGGACGCTGTTTATGGAGGATCTGGTAACGACTTCATCAACCAACCAGATATAGGTCGTAATCTGTTCTTGGCCGGAGAGGCTGGAAAAGACACGATCTTCGGAGGTTCCGGTGATGACCTTATATCGGGAGGTGCTGACAATGACCTTCTCGAAGGTGGTGCAGGAAAAGACACCATCGATGGTGGATCTGGCTTCGACAGTGTGATCTACGGCCGCTCTGAGACTGGAGTTGCGGTTGATCTGCGTGGCGGATTGGCGAGTTCCGACGGATATTCGGATGCTTCGATCGATTCACTCATCTCAATAGAGGGTGTCGTTGGCTCCGATCACGCGGACGTCCTGCACACCCAGGATCGCAAGGATGGAACTTACTCGACTGCCCAGGGCGGAGAGGGAAACGATACGATCTACGGACACGGATATCGGTCTAAAATCTACGGCAACGAAGGAGATGATACACTCTACGGCCGTGGAACGTCTGGTAGCATGGTCGGAACCACGACGCACATCTACGGCGGGCACGGCAACGACACGATCTACGGCAACACCGACAATGGTTCTGATGGCACAATCCATGGTGATGCTGGTGAGGATATGATTTACGCCCACCGCGGGCAATTCAATATCGATGGAGGCGCAGACGCCGATTTTATTCATGCCGGATCGTATACCTATGCTCACCCAACTGTTGTTGCAGGTGGAACTGGGGCAGATGTTTTCTTCCTCGAAGACAGTTTGATTCTGACCGACTTCGAGGCCGGAAGGGACTTTATTGTCTTCAACACGGAGGGGGTAGGAACTCCCGAGTTCTCCCAGTCTGGCAATGATGTTGTTCTGACGTATCATTGGAAATACGGGTATGAGTGCGATATCCGCATCAAGAATATTACAGTCTCCGAACTTAACGGGAGTTATTCTGTCGGAACGAAGGCTGACGCTCTGGCAATGTTCCAGGAACGTCGATCTTTGGATGTGGACGGAACCGACGGTGATGATTATCTCGTTGGAGGAATGGGTGATGACATTGTTACAGCGGGCGATGGGTCTGATTTCTTGGAAGGTTATAGCGGCAACGACATTCTCGATGCTGGTGAGGGCGATGACGATCTTGTCGGCGGGGGTGGCGATGACGTCATGACCGGCGGTGCCGGTAACGACACCTTCTACACCAACATCCCGGTCTACGGCTGGGACGCCCGCGCCTTCGGAAACGACGTCATCACCGATTTCGGTGTCGGCGAAGATTCTTGGGCGAATGATCGCATTCTGATCGATATGACCAACTTCACCGAGACGGCGTATCAGGGCTACGAAATCGATGGGAACGATACTGTTCTGACGTTCGTCTTCGGTGATGGCGAGCTGAACACGCTGCGCCTCGAGAATTATATCATGCAGGAGTGGGATGTTCGGACGAATACAAGTCAGATGATCATCGACGGCTACGCCTACAATCGCTTCAGCCATGACACGCTGGTCGGCACCGATGGGAACGACGGTCTTGACGGCGGGTTCGGAGACGACTTGTTGACCGGCCTCGGTGGCGATGACTTCCTTTATGGCGGCTCGGGTGCAGATAGCCTCGACGGCGGCGACGGCATCGATGTCCTCTACGGCGACGAAGGCAACGACACGCTTGCGGGTGGAGCCGGCGACGACGAGCTCTTCGGCCACACGGGCGACGACATCATCGATGGTGGCGACGGCGACGATGAGATCGAGGGCGGTTCCGGCAACGATCTTCTGACCGGCGGCAGTGGCCACGACACGTTCACCTTCGAGATCCACGACCGCGGTGATGGCACCTTCGAGGGCTTCGGAGACAACGTGATCACCGACTTCGCGGCCGAAGTCGGCGGCCAGATGGTCGACCGCCTGGAGATCAACTACTGGGGCCTGCCGGAGACCACCTTCCAGGGCTTTGAGATCGACGGTGTCGATACCGTTCTCACCTTCGCCTTCGGCGAGGGCGAGACCAGCACCATCCGGCTGGAAAACTACATCATGCAGGAGTGGGATGCTTGGGCCGGCGCCGATCGGATGATCATCGACGGCTACGCCTACAATCACTTCAGCCACGACACGCTGGTCGGCACCGATGGGAACGACGGTCTCGACGGCGGTGCCGGAGACGACATGCTGATAGGCCTCGGTGGCGATGACTTCCTCTATGGGTCAACGGGAAGTGATACACTCGACGGTGGCGCAGGGGACGACGATATCGATGGCGGCAACGGCAGCGACCTTCTGACTGGAGGCTCTGGAGACGACATGTTCCGGTTTGCACTCTGGGAACTTCAAGATGGCTCTATAGAAGGCTTCGGTCAGGATGTGATCACCGACTTTGGAGACGGAACGTCATCATCCTCGAACGACCGCGTGACGGTCGATTTTTGGGGCCTCCCGGAGACGTCCTTCCAGGACTTCGAGATCTTGGGCGCAGACACGGTCCTTACCTTCGGCCACGGTGCCGGCGAAACCAGCACTGTCCTTCTCAAGGATTACTGGGTTCGAGATGACGATATATGGTCCTTCTCTGACAGCATGTATGTGGACGGCTATGCCGAGAATCGTGTCATCAATGACAGTCTTACCGGCTCAGATCAGTCCGATCAGATCGATGGCTTTGCTGGGGATGACCTTCTTTTTGGCCTTGCTGGAGACGATGCTATTTTTGGCGGCCGTGGCGACGATATGATCGAAGGTGGTGAAGGAGATGATTTCATTGTTGGTGGGTCAGGTGATGATCATCTTCTTGGGGGCGCTGGCGTCGACACATTCCTCTTTGAGGAAGATTTTGGGCATGATGTTTTGGCCGACTTCGGAACAGGGGACGTGATCGAAGTCATGACGTGGGACATGAGCTTCGAGGGGATGGTGTTAGACGGATTTGACACCGCTTTGACCTTTAGCCGCTTGGACGCCACGTCAGGCCAAGTTACGAACTCAACTCTGACGCTCGAAAACTACGAACTCGATTCTTCATCGATCGTAGACGACGGTTACAGCATTCGAATCGAGGAGATGTATCTCTGATACCGAGGTATCCGGTGTGGATCATGCCGCCGTATGATTTGCTGTTCGAGACGTCTGTTGGTATTGAAATACGTCGTCTCAGTCAGTTCTTACTACAGCTATCATCCCGTGGGCGATCCGTTGACCCTCCGCCCGAAAGGGGCAAAGTCTTGCTTTCTTGCCTGATTAAGCGCCCATCGCCGAAAGTTTTAGTCGACGATGGGCGCTGATATTTCCGGATCAGGGATACGGCCCGACATTCTCGAGACAGCCTTGCCGATCTGGAAGATTTTGATGACCAAGCTTTATACATTCGGGAACCCGAAGCACGACACTGTTCCACTCGCACAGACACCGGGAAAGGTGTCCGGAGTCGAGAGCGTGACATGGAGGAACACAGTTCATCCAGGAGAGATGGAGGCCTTCGACTACCTCGAGACTGACGACGAACGCGAATTTCCGCACGGAGGCCGCATCGAGGTGATCGAGTTCGGCGGTTGGACGAACGCGCGAGACTGGCTGTTCCATCCGACCATGCAAGCGATCGATGTCAAACTGACCTCCAAAGCCATCTTGAGGGGCCCTATCTGCTTCCGAGAGGTGCATTCGGATGCCGAGGCGACGCCTCCCAGCCGCGACAGAAGCTTTGCGGACCAGTATGTCCTTCCCGCCTTGGGCATTGCCGGCACGATCGCCACCTTCGCTTTTGTCGACGACCCATTTTATGGCTTCGTAGTGGGGGTGCTTGCGGCCTTGTTCGTCGGGTTCAGCCTGAAGGATCATCAAGCAAGCAAAATTCCCGGTCATGTTGCGCGCGCCGGAGCCTTCCTTGTCCTTGGTCCGGCGCGTAAATCCTGGAACTGAGTCGCCAGTGCCCCGCCCGGTGTAGGGGATCTGGGATGTGCTTGAGTACAGCCAACATACCGTGGCGATCAGCTGATCGTTCGAGTTGCGCGCACGGGCTATGAAGCGTGCATCCTTCGATGCAACTTGCGACGTCTATAGACGTCCTCCTGTTTCCCCTTTTCCCTGTCGAGGTGTCGGTGAGGCATTCCCACCGCGACGCCTCCCTCATAGTGGCTGATATCGGGGAGGATGCCCCGTGGCGTGCGCGTGTCACGCCCTGGTCGCAAATGATGCGAAGGGGATCCCGCGTCCAGGTGGTTTCTCAGGGTAGTGATCAACCGAGCCGGGGGCGCGGGGGCGAAGCCCCCGCCAGACTGTCCGGCTGACCACGATCTTCAAATTTCATCGGTAAAATCTCACCGCGGCGAGTCATCGGGTCCTATTTCCTTAACGACCCTTTTCTCTCCCCAAGGACGTGAAGACTACCATGATTTTACTGAACCGCGTGCTGAACGCCTTTTCCCGATCCGCTCTGAATACCCGGAATTCCCGTGGGGCAGCCATGGTCGAGATGGGCCTCATCATCGCGTGTATCACCGTGCTGGCGCTTTCGTCGGTCTACATGTTGGGCGGGGAGACGGACAAGCAGATCTGCTACGCCGGCAACGCGCTGGGGCAGGTGACGGGCAATATCGACGAGGATTGTCCGATCCCGGAACTGATGGCCGATGACGGCACGACCACCGGGGTGGGCCCCGAGGGGTTTGAAGATCTCTATCTCGCGCTGAGCGAGACCAAGATCCGCCAGGTCCTGCTGCCGGTCAAGAACTTCGACATCACGGGGATGAACGAGGTGATCGTATCGACCGATCGTCCGGATTCCGTCGCTGCATGCTACGGCCTGGCCGACGGGAACGTGACCTGCGCCACGATGCTGGGCGAGATGAGCGCCTTCGATTTCCCGCCCAATGTTGTGTCGGTGGGATATGCCATTCTTCCCGAGCCCGATGATCGCTTCGAGATGGCGCAGCCGGTCTCGATCACGCTCGGTGCGCGCGATGTGCCCGAGCTCAGCCAGACCTGGAATATCCATGCCTATCGTCCGGCCGTGGCAAATACCTTCGCGCCGGAGTTCGAGTTCTCCGACATGGCCTTCGATGCAGGCATCGTCGGAGAACAGGACATCATCGAAGCCCTGAAGGGCGCGTTCGGCCCCGAGCCGCTGTCGATCGATATCACGCCCGGTGAGGGCGCGGGCAAGTTCGCCGGATGCGCCATGGCGCGCGGGGCTACGGACCCGGAGTGCGGCCTCCTGCTCGATGAGACGGGCAGCCAGCTCGTGCCGACCAATGGCGACGGGATCGGCTACCAGGTCATGCTGCCGCGCGATGCCCGCATTCCGGTCAGCTGGCCGCTTCATATCGAGACCTATTCGACCTTCGAGCCCGACACCCGGAAGATCTGGGACGTCACGGTCTCGCGCCCCGCGGGCGAGGCGCCCGCCTTCCCGGATCTGCCCTTCCAGGACACCGAGTTCCCGGCCGATACCGACGCGCCGGCCGAGATCATGGTCGATCTCGATGGCAGCTACCCGTCGGATCTGATGATCACCATCCCGCAGACCGACGCGGGCCTGCGGGCCTGTTACCTGCTTGCGCCCGAGAATGAACGCAGCGACCCCCGTCGCGAATGCTCGGGCGATGCCGGCGAGGCCGAGGTCAAGCTTCAGGTGCCCTCCGATGCGATCGCCCTCGGCCTGCTGGTCGATGTGCCGCAAGATGTTCTCGTCGAATACGCGCGCCGGGCCGCCTTCAGCGTGAGCTCGGTCGATTATCCGGACTTCAGCCGCGATTTCGATATCGCGATCACCCGGCCGGCCTTCGTGCCGATGTTCGAGCCCGCCTTCACATTCTCGGACGTGACCTTCGAGGCAGGCCTGGTGGACTGGCAGCCCCATCTCGTCGAGATGGCGGGCGCGTTCAACGACAATCTGGTGCTCAGCCTGCCCAACACCACCAAGGGCCTCAAGGTCTGCTACCAGATGGTGGCGGAGGGCCAGATCACCTGCTCGACTGCGAGCAATGGCAAGGACAACAAGGCGATCGAGCTGACCGTGCCTTCGCAGGCTTATGCCCTGGGCTTCTCGATGGATCTCGGCGAGAGCGCCTTTGTCGACGTGAGCAGCCCCGTGGCCTTCACGCTCACCCATGCCCGTGACGCCTCGCTCACGCGCAGCTATGCCTTCACCGCGCAGCGTCCGGCAATGGCGGTCGTCTTCGAGCCCGATCTGTCGGGTGTGAGCTTTGTCGACGAGGCCTGGCCGGAAGCGACGGAAGGCTGGCAGAGCGCGCAGATGTCGCCGCTCGCAGGCACTTTCAACTCCGATCTCATGATCTCCCTTCCGGCCGGCACGGATGCGGGCGGGTGCTACCTGCTCAGTGGCGCCGAGGACCCGGTCTGCTCGGACTCCGCCCTCGAGGCCGCTGTCGACTTCCGGATCCCGGCAGAGGCTGTCTCCTTCGGGGTGCGCAGCTACATGTCGGATGCGCTCTACACCGATATGGATCGGACGGTGGGCTTCACCCTGCGTTCGGCCGAAAGCCTCGCACCGGAACATGCGGTGGCGTTCTCCTACCAGGTGACCCGGCCGGCCGTGCCGGTCCGCTTCGACCCGAGCCTGGGGTTCCGCGACAAGACCTTCGAGGAAGGCACCCGCGGCACCCAATATGTCATGGTCCCGATCGAGGGAGAGATCACGACGGGTCTCGTGATCACCATGCCGCAGGCGGACCAGTCGCTGCGCGCCTGTTATGTGGCGACAGCGGGCGATCCGAAGATCTGCTCGAACGAGAATGCCCGCGACGGGGACGTCCTCTTCACGGTGCCGCGCAATGCCGCCAAAGTTGGCTATCAGGTCGTTGTGCCGCAGGACAGATATGTCGACTGGAGCCTGCCGGTCACCTTCAACGTGGCCTCCGATGCGGATGCGCAGGAGGCGCTGTCTTATGATATCGCCGTGCAGGCGAGCCGGAGCACGACCCCGGTCGAGATCAGCCCCAGCTTCACCTTCGAGGACATCACCTTCGAGGCCGGCACCACGGGCGCGCAGTCGGTCCTGATGGATCTGCAAGGCAAGTTCACCACCGAACTCCAGGTCGCCATGCAGATGACCGGCCATGCCATCTCGCCCTGTCTCGAGCAATATGCCGGCAAAGCCCCGGAATGCTCGAAGACGGATACGCAAGAGGCCTCCGCCGCGGTGCGCGCGAAATGGACAACCGAGGCGCGAGAAGCGGAAGAGACACTCATTCACGGCGCCGGCTACCGCGTCGTGCTGCCCGAGAACATCCATGAGGCGGTGGAATGGCCGGTGACGCTGTCGCTGGTCTCGGTCTACGATCCGACGGTCTCGGCGCAGTTCGACTTCACGATCCGGCGCGAGGCGGTTCCGGTGATCTGGTCGCCCGATCCTTCGCTGCAGCTTCCCGATGCGACCTTCCCGGTCCGCGCGACCGGGGCGCGCGACGAGATCGTGCCGTTCATCGGCGAGTTCACGACCGATACCGACTTCACGATCGCGACCTCGGGTCTCGAGATCCATCCCTGCTACCAGCAGGTGGAGACCGGCGCGATCGATTGCGGCGACAGCTCGGAATCCGCGAACGCCATGGTGCGCCTGTCGCCCGACTGGGTGGCGATCGGATACCGGATCGTTCTGCCCGATGATCTCGCCCAGGAAGTCGACAAGGAGGTCCAGGTCGATCTGCGCTCCTCGCAGGACGCCTCGCTTGCCCGCCGCCAGAGCTTCCGGGTCTACCGCGAACCGGCGCCTGTCGTCTTCTCGCCGTCCGTGACCTTCCCCGATCAGGAATTCCAGCGCGGCGAGACCGAGTGGCAATACAATCTCCAGCCGCTCTCGGGCGATCTCACGACGACGCTCGAGCTGGTCTCGGATGCGCCGATCCAGCAGCGCCTGTGTGCCCGCGACACCCCGTCGGCCGACCTGCGCTGCACCGATGGCAACCCGGGGCGCGAACAGCTTCTCACCGTGCCGCCCACGGCCTATCAGATCGGCGCCGCCCTCTATCTGCCCGAGGAGCCGCAAAAGGAAGATCGTCAGGCCGGCACCTTCTCGATGCGGATGAAGGACTTCCCGTCGCAGAGCCGCGATTACAGCTATCAGACCTTCCGCCGTCAGCTCGACATCCAGTTCTCCCCGTCGATCGCCTTCGCCGACGAGACACTCCCGGTCGATACCCATGACTGGCAGACCTTCACGCGCCGCCTGAGCGGCAGCTTCTCCACCGATCTGCAATGGGTGACCTCCGAGCCGGGCAGCGATCTGCGCCTGTGCGCTCAGGAAACCTCCTCGAGCCCGACGACCTGCGCGCCGGCCGGGGAAGGGCGCCTCGATCTCGTGAGCGGCACCTATGCGATCGGCTATGCCGTCGATGTCTCCGACGACCTGTTCCATGATTACACCAAGACCCTGAAGCTGCGCCTGCAGTCTACGGAGGCCGAGACCGTGGGCGCGGACTTCACGCCGCGCGTGCGCCGCCCCAAGCACGCGGTGGAATACCCCATGGCCAGCCAGTTCCCCGATCAGCATTATCCGGCGGGAATGACGGGCGAGAAGACCGTGATGACCCAGCTGGGCGGTGTGGGCAACACGCCGATGACGCTGACCCTGGCGCCGATCGGCCAGAATGCGCGCCTGTGCATCCAGGCCACGGCGCAATCGGCGATCGCGTGCAAGGCCACCAGCGCCGAGGCGGGCGCGCAGTCTTACGACTTCACCTCCGACACCTATGCAGTCGGCTACAAGATCAGCCTGCCGCAAGATCCCTTCGAGACCGTGTCTTACACGCTGGGTCTGTCGGTCGGCTCGCAATCGGTGCCTGAAGATGATCCCAAGCAGATCCCGGTCCGCATCGAGAGAGACGTGCAACAACCGGTGCTGCCGGGCCCGGACTTCTTTGCCAACAAAGCCTTCGCACCCGGCAAGACGGGCCAGCAGGTCGTGATGACGGCCCTGCCGGCAGGGATCGACACCAACCTCATCCTGACCAAGGGCTCGAAGCAGTCCGGGCTGGGGCTTTGCTACCAGACCAACCGCAACAGCGACCCGGTCTGCGTAAGCGATGGCTCCACCAGAAACAGCGAAATCCAGGACAAGGAGCGCTCGTGGTATGCGATCGGATATCGGATCGATCTGGGCAGCAATATCGACGAAGAAGTCCACCGAGGACTGAATCTGGTGATCTCCTCGCAGGCCGTGCCGCAGGCATCTCAGGCCTACCATTTCCAGGTCACCCGGATGCCGATGGATGCCGTCATGCCCGATCGCACCTTCTTCTCGGACCAGACCTTCGATGCAGGCCTGACGGGACCCAAGACCGTGATGGTTTCGCTGGGCGAGACGAACGTCGACCTGGTGCTGCACAAGGCAGCGGGGCAGGCGGGTCTGTCGCTTTGCTACCGGGAGTTCTCCTACACAGGGATCACCTGCAAGGGCGCCGACAGTGATGCAGAATACTCCATCCCAGTAAGCAAGAACTGGACGGAAATCGGCTACGGTTTCTCGCTGGGAGACAGCAAGTTCAACCCGGTGGACGAGACCTTCAACCTGTCGATCACGACGAGCGACGGCTGGTCGAACCGGATCGACTATACGCCGCATGTCGTGCGTCCGCATACCGAGATGATCATGCCGGCGGCCGATCTTCTGGCCGGGAGAGCCTTCCCGGAAGGCACGACGTCGACCCAGACCGTCTGGGCCATTCTTGATCCCGCCATCAACACGGACATGCGCATTATCAAACCGGCCGGACAGACGGGCATGAGTATTTGTGTCCAGAAAAATAGCGATCTGTCGTCGCGCACCTGCGGTTGGGGCAAGACCGAGGGCGAAGGCAGCTACAATGTCGATGTCGGCACCTATGCCGTGGGCTACCAGGTCAATGTGGGCGAGACGGAATACGGCGATTATGACCAGACCTTCGCGCTGCAGCTTCAGTCGCGCGACGAGGCGATCCGCGTGCAGTCCTACGACATTCACGTCACCCGTCCAGGCAAGGCGATCGCCATGCCTTCAGCGACCTTCTTCTCGGATGTCGAAATTCCAGTAAATACGACCGGCGACTTCGTGTTCACACAGGACGTGGCCGGATTCGATCCCTCACCGAAGAAGTTCACGCTGACGCAGAATACCGAGGCGCTTGCGTTCTCCGCATGCACCGTGTCGACATCTGGCTACCAGAATTGCCTGGGAACCACCAATAACTCGAGCCCCAGCAAGGACATCGGTGACCAGATTGCGAAAATCGGATTCAAGGTGACCGTGCCAGAGAATATCTATGCAACCATCGATGAGCCGCTCCAAATCCGCATTGAGTCGACTGCGGATCCATCCGAGGTCGTAACTTACAATATCCGCGTGAAGAGACCAGGCGCCGAGGTGACACTGCCACCGCAGGACGCGTTTACGGATATCGTATTCGACGCGACTGAGATAGGGGATAAGCAGATCTTCATCGATCCGCGTCCTTATTTGAACTCGGAAGTCACACTGACGATGGAGCAGACGAATACGTCAGTCAGGCTTTGCTACGCCGGCATCCGTCTCAGATGTTCCAACGACGCGGCAAACGGTGACACCTCACAGGGATACGGACCGGGTTCTTCCATTATGGGCTTCATACTCAATGTCGGTGACAACAAGTTCCAGTCATTCGAGAAGACCTTGCGGTTCCATGTGGTGTCCAACGAAGACCCATCGAAATTCGTGGACTACGAAATCACGGTTTCTCGCCCGGCCGTCGAAGTGACGATGCCGCCGCAGGACGCGTTTACGGATATCGTATTCGACGCGACTGAGATAGGGGATAAGCAGATCTTCATCGATCCGCGTCCTTATTTGAACTCGGAAGTCACACTGACGATGGAGCAGACGAATACGTCAGTCAGGCTTTGCTACGCCGGCATCCGTCTCAGATGTTCCAACGACGCGGCAAACGGTGACACCTCACAGGGATACGGACCGGGTTCTTCCATTATGGGCTTCATACTCAATGTCGGTGACAACAAGTTCCAGTCATTCGAGAAGACCTTGCGGTTCCATGTGGTGTCCAACGAAGACCCATCGAAATTAGTAGACTACGAAATCACGGTTTCTCGCCCGGCCGTCGAGGTGACATTGCCGCCGCAGGATGCGTTTACGGACATCGTCTTGGATTCGTCAGCCACAAAGTGGCAGCCAATCATGATAGATCCTCACGATTACCTCAATTCGAATGTGACGATCAGCAGGGACCCTGCCGACACTTACTTCACGGTCTGCTACGAGAACTATGGATATTATTGTGACAACGCATCGTCCAATAACAACGGAGAAAAGTCCGTATCGCCGTCCCATAATGGTATGGGATACAGCGTCTATACCGGAGAGAGCAAGTTCCAGTCGTTCAATGAGACACTCCGCTTCAGGATCACCTCGAACATTGATAGCTCTCGTTTCGTGGATTATGCCGTGAATGTCTCCAGACCTGCCGTTCCGGCGACTTTCCCGCCGCAGGAGGCGTTCCCGGACATTGAGATCCCATCCTCCGATGCGGCCCTCCAATATTCCATGATCAATATCAAGGATTACCTGAATACAACTTTGACGATGATCATGGAGCCTAATGACATAGGAGCAACAACTTGCTATGTTAGTTATTCAGGAGGCAGCACCTATTGTGACCAGCCGGTGCCAGGCGGAACTGTCGCACGGGATTATTCCACGAGTTGGATTAAGATGGGCTTCAGGGTCGATACCGGAAGCAATGCAGAGTTCCATGGAACGGTGAGGTTCCGGCTTCAATCCAAGGCCGATCCATCTCAGTTCCGCGATTATGTGGTCAATGTCGATAAAGCCGGCGAATTCGTCAAGATCCCTGCACAGAGTGCGTTCCCGGATATTGTGCTGGAGCCGACCCAAACGGGTGAATTCAATTTCAATGTCGACATCAAGAACTTCCTGAATGACTCAATTCTTGTCAGCATGCAGGCAACCGATTTTCCTGCAGGTATGTGCTATGAATACCAGTCGCAGGGTATCGTCTGTGATAAACACCCGACACTCAACAGGGATGACAGCATGACCCTCCATACCTATTACAGTCACGTTGGATACTTTGTTGACACCGGATCTGACCCCGCAGTGGCTTTCGAGAAGACCATTCACATGCGAATTGAATCCGTTTCGACTCCATCTCGCTTCGAGAATTATGACATCACGATCACCAGGCCTGCTGCCCAGCCCTGATCAGGACAACTTCTCCTCGGGCTTTTCGTCCGAGGAGAAACACGTGGTTTCATCGGCCAAAATGAATAAAAACAGCCCGCTGCCATCGGCAGCGGGCTGAAACATGTCTGTAATGGCATTGGTTGCAATCAGGCGCGACGAACCTCTCGGATATCGAGGAGCATCGTGTGAAGCCGTGTCTTGGCGTCAATCCCGGCGCGCGTGATATCCGTCGATGCCTGGATTGCCTTCCAGCCTGCCTCGATGACATGATCGAGCGCCCAACCTTTCAGAGCGGTATCAGCTCGCGCCGCCCGCGCGAGCATTGCTTGCAGGCACATCGTGGCTGCGAGAAGCGGAACAGCCGATTTCCCCGACAATGTCGGGAGGGGAGGTGTCGGATCCTCATTCGACAGCCAGGCCTCGACCTTCTTGATCCAGGGTGACAGGCCATACTTGGCGATCTCGCTGGCAAGCCCGGGGTCTCCATCTGCAAGAGCCAGGAGAGACTCAGGCTTGTCTTTGGTGGCAATCTCGCCAGACGCCAGCCGCGCCTTGAGCTCCGCGACCGCAAGCGCGTCTGTCGCAGAAACGGTATGAACGCTGCATCGCGACCTGATCGTCGGCGGCAACGGCGCAGGGTTGTCGGTCAGCAGGATGATCCGGGTCGATCGCGTGGGCTCCTCGAGGGGTTTCAAAAGCGCATTCGCGGCATTCTGGTTCATCCGGTGAGCCCGGTAGAGAACGAGTGTCTTCATCCCATCGCCCGACGCCGTCGAGGCGAGGAACGACTGCGCCCCTCGGACCGCATCCACCTTGATCATGTCTCCCGCACCTTCAGGCGCCAGTCGCCTTACATCCGGGTGCCCGTGCGTTCCGTAAGCATCGGCGAGAGCCTCTTCCATGATACCCTCGAGGCGATAGCCGCGCGGGAGGACCAGCATGAAGCCCTGGGCGCGGCGCGAAAGTTCGCCCGAAAGAATGCGGTCGAGTAGAGGTCTTGCGTTATTCATGCCGCATCCTTCCAGCTTTTATGATGTGCGATTTGCACGATCATGGATCCAAGAGCTGCGTCAGGGGAGATACCCTGCTCGATGACCTGGTGCTCGGCCCGGTCGATCATACGCAAGATCCGGTCGATCTTCGAAAGTGACAGCCCCGAGATCATCTGCTTCATCGCAGCCTTCTCACTCCAGAAGACCGGCGGCCTGGCTTTCTCGACCGCCTCGGAGGCCGACAGGCCACTCGTGAGCATGTCGCGCATGCGAAACGCGCGCGACGCGAAAATCCGCAGCATGCCGACGAAATTCTCACCACTGGTGAGCCGGATGTGGAGAGCCTTGGCGGCCGCAGCAGGATTGCCAGAAACGGCATGATCGAAGGGGGCGGTCATCCCGTCCTCATCGACCGTATCCAGGACAGCGCGCACATCCGCGAGCGTTACCGACTTGCGTCCATGCCCGATCGCGTGAAGCGCCACGACTTCGCAGGCACGCGCCGCAAGCGCACGATCGCCGGAGAGGCGCTCGGAAAGCCCCTGCCGGGCATCCTGTTCGAGCCCAAGGCCCTGCGCCTTGAAATGCTGTGCGGCAAAGCTCTGAATTTCACCCGCACGGAGCGTGTAGAGCGGGACGCCGAGGAGATCTTTCCCGGATTGGAACAGCTTGCGCAGTTTCGAGCTGGCCTTGAGGTCGCCTGCAATCACGATGAGGCGCGCGCCATCGGCGAAAGGTGCCGCGAGGACGGCTTCGATCTTCTTGAGCTGGGCGTCCGCCGCCCCATCGAGAATGACCGTATTGGCACCCCCGAAGAGCGAGCCGGAGCCGAGCGACGCCATGATGTCGGCAGGCTCGGTCGATTTGACATCCATGCGTTCGCGTTGATCCGTGCCCGCAGCAAGGCGCGCGAACTCGAAAATGCCGCCCTGGTCCGGCCCGAAAAGAAGAATGGCCCTGGCCGCGCCCGACGCAAGTTCGCGCGGAAGCACTCCGGGGATCCAACCGGACGTGGTCTTGGGTTTGAGTTCCATGAAGACCTCTCTCAGGATTTCTTGGCGAAGCCGTGGGTCAGGCGCAAAATCAGGATCTCGACGGCTTGATCCCGGCTCGGATTTGCCGCGGCGGGACTGCGCGCTTCGAAGAGCATTTTCTGCGCTCCCGAAATTTTAGCCAGCCCGACGGCGGTGTTGATCCGCTTGAGGCGCTCGCCATCTTCCGGGGAAAGACCGCTGTCGGATAGAAGTTCGGGATCGTATCCCGCCAGGGTGGCGAAGTGGAAAAGCCCGATGAGGTCATCGAGCGCCACGATCGGATCGACGCCGCTTGCAACGACAGCACGCCAGCGGCGCATCGCCTCTGCCGGCTTCCCGGAGACGATGGCTGCAAGGGCATCGATCATGGCCTTCGGCGTTGCGCGACCAATCATCTCGCGAACATGCTCGAGGGAGACGGTCGCGCCACCCGAGCCGGAAATGGCCTGGTCAAGAATCGAAAGCGCGTCACGCATGGAGCCTTCGCCAGCTTGCGCAATGGTTTGAGCGACACCCTCCCCGAGAGATGCGGCCTCGGCCTGGGCAACTTTCGAGAGATGGCCGGCAATCACGTCGCGCTCGATGCGGCGAAGGGAGAATTTCTGGCAGCGAGACTGGATCGTGGGAGGGATCTTGCGCGGCTCGGTCGTGGCGAAGATGAACATCACATGCGCCGGCGGCTCCTCGAGTGTCTTGAGCAGGGCATTCCAGGCCGGCGTGGACAGCATATGGGCTTCATCGATGATGTAGATCTTCCGCGCGCCGCGGGTCATGGGAGCATAGGAAATGTTTTCGATGAGCTCGCGCATATCCTGGACGCCGTTTTGGGACGCAGCGTCCATCTCGACGACATCGAGGGAGGCATCATTCGAGATTTCCTTGCAGGACCGACAGGTGCCGCAAGGCTCGATCGTCGGCCCATTTTCGCAGTTCACCGATCGGGCGATGATCCGGGCGGTAGAGGTCTTACCGACACCGCGGACGCCGGTCAGAATATAGGCCTGAGCGAGCTTGTCGGTCTCGATTGCCGCCTTGACGACCGTCACGAGCGCCTCCTGTCCAAGAAGATCTTTCAGCTTTGTCGGTCTATATTTTCGTGCCAGGTTGGTCATCTGCTGTTGGTCCTTTGTTTTTGCTCGTGGTCCCGAACCGGACTTTCGGCTCACGGCAGGGCCGAAAGCCCGTTTGGGCGCGGGTCTTTGAAAGGATATGGTGTCAAAAGCGCCTCTCGCGCAGTCACCTGATAAGGGTCAGTTTCTCGGATGCGCGGGTGATCACTGTGTAGAGCCAGCACTGGGCATCGCCTCCAAATGTGGCGCTCTCATCATAGGCGATGACATGACGCCATTGAGACCCTTGCGACTTGTGCCCTGTCAGGGCGTAGCCATAATCGAACCGCTGCGTGTCCTTGATATCTTCCCAGGTCAGCGCCCCGGGATCGCCATCGAAATACTCACGCCTGATCCTGACCGGAATCGAGCGGCGCGAAGCGTAATCCTGGCTCGCGACCACAAGACCCAAAGTGTCACGCTGCGCGACGCGACGGGTGTCGCGCACAGTGAACAACTCGCCATTCATGATGCCGACCTTGGTATCGTTTCTCAGGCAGACCAGTCGATCTCCGATGATGGGCGTGGGGCTCTCATATCCGAGATGCGCACGAATGCGCGCATTGAAGGCCTGTCGCGTGGCATTGCGACCGACAATGATCTGGTCGGCCTGCGCGACCTCCGCCGGCCCGCGCCGTCCGGGACGGTCGATTTCCACGCAGCCGAACCGGCCGTAGGGCAGGGGGCGCCCTTCTCTTACATCGGTAGCGAAGCGAATGATGGGATTGTCGCGAGCCTGACGATGAATCTCGGTGAGCATGGCGTCCGGCTGGCACCCATGGGTAAAGAACCCTTTGCCTCGGACGGGCGGAAGCTGAGCAGGATCGCCGAGGACGAGAATGGGTTTGCCGAATTTCATGAGGTCGCGCCCGATGCGCTCATCGACCATCGAGCACTCATCAATCACGATCAGGGCAGCCTTCGACGCAATCGACTTTCGGTCGACACGAAACTGGACAGTTCCGTCATCATCGATCGAAGCCTTGTAGAGAAGAGCGTGAATGGTTGTCGCATCGGCGCAGCCATTGAGAGACATCATCAGGGCAGCTTTGCCGGTATAGGCCGCAAAGCAGACGGTCCCGTTGACCGAGGCTGCGAGATGGCGCGCAAGAGTGGTTTTCCCGGTGCCCGCGAAACCGAAGAGGCGAAAGATCTGCCTCTTCTCGGTGCCCTTGAGGTGCCCCGACAACCAGGTCTCGACCGCTTTGAGGGCCCGCCCCTGTTGCGCCCCGAAAGAAAAAGACGGCATATCCGCGGCAGGCGCGACACAAGTCTGAGCATTCACGCTGACAGCCATGAGGAAATCTCCGGTTTTGAGAAAGAAGGTGAGAGGAAAAGGCGCAATTCCTGGCGATACCCCGGGGAAGCATCGCCAGATTTCGGCCCGAACAGGATCATCTCACAGGGAAATGGCCCCTGAGGTCGGACATTGCGTCCATGATCCGAAGACCGTCGATCGTCTCTTCTTCCTCCAATATGCGCGCAATCGCCGCGAGGCGGTCTTTGTGAAGATCGAGAAATTCCCTCACACTTTCCATTTCCGCGGAAATGATGTCGCGAATTTCAGAAACCACCGAGCGATGAATGTCGTGAAGCATGGGATCTTGCGCGTCGATGCTGACAAACCCCAGGGTGCTCATACCGAACTCGGTCACCATTCGCCGCGCGATCTGCGTCGCCGCCCGAATATCGGACGCAGCCCCGGATGTGGCGCCTCCAGGACCATAGAAAATTTCCTCCGCAACCCGACCCGCAACGGCGATGCGTATTCGGGCAATGAGTTCATCCCGGGTCTGAAAGGACCGATCTTCCTGAGGAGCCTGCATGACATATCCAAGTGCACCCCCTTGCGGAAGAATGGTCACCTTCTCGATCGGGTCGGCGTCAGGCAGCACGGCCGCGATCACGGCGTGGCCGGCCTCGTGGCGCGCGGTTCGACGTCTATCGCATTCGCTCAGGCGCTTATTCTTGCCCGACAGGCCAACAAGAAGCCTGTCGCGAGCATCGGAGAAATCTTCGAGCGTGACGGTATCTCGTCCGGCTCGGGTTGCCGCAAGCGCGGCCTCATTGACCAGTGATCTCAGGTCTGCGCCGGAAAACCCGAAAGTCGTTTCGGCAACCCGCCGAAGATCGAGTGTCGGCAGCGTTTTCACGCGGGCAGCGTGCACTTGAAGGATCTCGAGGCGACCATCGATATCGGGAAGATCGACATGAATATGGCGATCGATCCTGCCGCGTCGGGTCAAAGCCTTGTCGAGAATTTCGGGGCGGTTCGTCGCCGCGATTACGACGACGCCGTCGCGCGCATCGAAGCCATCAAGCTCGACGAGAAGGGCATTGAGTGTCGTTTCTTTCTCGTCGCCAGCTCCGGATTGCGATGATCCACGCGCACGTCCCATAGCATCGATCTCATCGATGAAGACGATACAAGGCGCCAGTTTGCGCGCCTCTCGGAAGGCCCGTTTCACTTTCATCGCGCCAGCGCCAACGAACAGCTGATTGATGCCAGCAGCCTCGATCGTCAGGAAAGGAACGCCCGCTTCGCGCGCCATGGCCCGTGCAAGCAAGGTCTTCCCTGTCCCCGGCGGCCCGGAGAAAATCGCGCCCTTGGGCATCGTGCCCCCAAGTCGCGAAGCCGCCTTCGGGTCCTTGAGGAAGGTGACGATTTCTTCGATTTCACTGCGCGCAGTTTCGATCCCGGCCACGCTCTCGAACGTCTCGGAGATCGAGGAGGGGTTTACCACCGTATAGGATGAGTTGAGACCGAGACTTCGCAATCCGCGTCGCCGCAGAAGAAGGATGGCGAAAGCGACGAGGAACAGGATGGGAAGTATCTGGATCATTCTGTCCAACAGTGTCGGACTGTAGTCCTCGTTGGAATGAATCCGGATCGGAGAGCCTGTTTTGAGAAGTACGTCCGTGATGAAGCTGTCCGACGGGAAGGGCAGGAGAGCGCGATAGCTCTGGCCTGTCTGAGGCTGCGCCTGAACCTCGTCTGGGGTGTCGGCAAGGTTCCCGGTTTCGCGGACGTAGATTGCGCCATCGAGAATGACGCCCTCATGAGGCACCTTTGTATCCCGCAATAGATCCAGAGCGCGCGTCAGCGAGACCTCTTGAGCACTCTTAGCTGCATTCACTGGCCACACCTCTTCGGGCGTGGCCGGCGCCAACATGACGACGAGAAGAAACGGCGTCGCGAATGCGAGCAAAAGGATGATCAGGCGCCTTGGAGAAAATCTCTTCATCTGGACAACGTTGTTGAAAATGACTGTATCCAGAAAGTCGGAACGCATCTCTGAAATCGGAAAAATCGTCCCCGTCTCGGGCGCCTAATTCCGACGGCTGTTTTCGGTCTGCTGCAGCGCATCCAATCTTCTCGAAAGATCCTGAATGTCGAGGCCGCCTACCATGACCGCAAAACTGTCAGCTCTACGTCTGTTCTCAGCGGCCGCCGCTGCGTTTGAGGACGCCCGCGAGGCCGAAGCGACCTTCCTGGCGCAAGCATCCATGCTTATCGAAGAAGGGCACAGTTTTGACGGTCGCGACATGATGGCTGAGGAGACGGTAAGTGCTGCTCAGGCGCTAAGAATGCGCATCGCCAGAGCGGAGAGAAATCTTGATGTCGTCTCAGGAGATATCGCGCGATTGGCAGACATCCTCAGCTCCCTGGCAGAGATACAGGACCCTTTGCGAACGACGATGGCGATATCTGTCGCTGATAGGATGCTGCTCCAAGCCTATCTCGATGACGCCATCGATCGCGAGATCGGCTTCATCGCGCAAGGAGACCCCGAAATACGCACGCGGATTTGGGAAGTCGTGCAGCAGACAGAAGGGGCCTGACAGGCGCGATTGGCGGACAGACGGAACGATTTCAAGCCCATATACCGCTACGTCACTCGCCCTTAGGTTGTGTGTTCTATGTGCGAAGTGGTTTTTGTACACCTGGAAAATCGCACCTGACAGAAATTCATCAAGTCTGTAGGTGAGGGGGCATTGTTGTGCCCGTAGGGACTGAAAGCGCCGATAAACAACGGGAATACAACGTCATGAGGCGAATGACCGGTAATTAAGCACACCGGGGGCTGAAGAAGCGCAGCGTCGTCACAGGCAGAGAAAACGCAGCCGGTGCGGCAATTTTCCGACAGATTCCCGTTGTCATATACACCGAGGAAGTGTAGAGGTTGCTGGCAGAGCAAATTCCGCATCCAGGCGCAGGAACAATGAGCGAAACCAACGACAGCATCATATCCGAGATGGACAAGATCATCGGCCGCCGGATTCGCTTGTGTCGCCAATCGCACAAGATGTCCCAGACCAAGCTGGCAAAGCAGGTCGGCATCGCATGGCAGCAGATCCAGAAATATGAAGGCGGCAAGAACCGAGTCTCCGCCTCCATGCTATGGCGCATTGCGGAAGTCTTTGATCTGCCTGTTTCATATTTCTTCGAGCATATTTCTGAAGATATCGATGAGGCAGAGGATCTCGACGTCGATTTATCCAAATGGCGCGCTGCGAAGATCGTCGAGATGTATTCTGGATTGGGAGACGCGGAGCAGGATGCCCTGTTTTCGTTTTTGAAGTCTCTATCTCTCCCGGAGAGAGCCAGAGAAGTCGCAGAATAAGCAATATTTCAAGAGGCCAAGACGCCTCAGAGGATTTCCGGCATGGATACTGTCGAACTCGTCGAGAGTTGTCGCGGTGGGAATCGTTTCGACAAAATCTTGACGAAGCTCCAAGATGACATGGGGCTTGAATACGTGAATTTCGGCGTCTTGAACCCGCTTGAGGGGCGCCTTGTCGCTTACTCCACCTATCCCGATGAGTGGACGACCCACTACGTGGAGAATGGGTATGCTGAGGTTGATCCTTCGGCCATGATCGCCTGCCACGCTGTCGCTCCGGTGGAGTGGAAGGTTCTTCGTGATGAGGAAGGGTATGGGGAAGTTTTCTCGGCGGCATCTGATTTCAAGATTCCGAGCCAAGGCTTGACGATTCCGGTGCGCGGGTATCTCGGAGAAATCGGGTTGCTCGGAGTCTCGTCGTCGATGCCCCCTAAGGATTGGGAACATCTGTTGTCGACGCGGATCACAGCGCTGCAACAGCACGCGGCCTTCCTCGTTGACCGGATTTCTTCGACCATTACGCCTGTCGCAGAGAAAATCATTCCGAATCTCTCGCGCCTCGAGCGTGAAGTCCTTCAATGGATCGCGACAGGCGCCGATATCTCCGAAGTATCGGGAAGAATGGGGCTGTCCGATGCCATGGTGCAGCTGGCCATTCGGTCCGCGCGCTCCAAACTGCGCGTCACATCGACCCCTCAGGCGGTCGGGAGAGCTATCCAGAAACGACTGATTTCACCGATATGATTATTTTCGTCGAAGATGAAGATCTCAAGATTTATCCGGCGCTCCGTTCCGAGATCGTGAAGCTTCGCGCCAACGGATTGAAAGCGATGGTCGATCCGAGTCTGCTGGAAAGCGCGGACGATCTCGACCTGGTTCTTGATGCTCTCGATACAATGATGCCGGCATACTTCCTGTGCCTGTCGGACGAGACAGGGGAAGTGCTCGGGGCGCTGCGTGTCCTGCAAACGATGGGGCCGCACACCTTGAGCTACCTGGTTCCCGAAATTTCACAGGATGACTTTCCCATGCGTAGCCCGCATCTTTGGGAGCTTAGCCGCCTGTGCCTCGCCGAGAGCGTAAGCGATGGATCGTCTGAATATTCCGCAGAGCGCGTCACGGGAGAGCTACTCATCGGCTCACAAGAGCTTGGCCTCCAGAGCGGGATCACTGATTTTGTCCTGGTTTTGAGCGCGCGAGGGGAAGCACTCGTCTCATCTTTGCAAGTGCCGTTTTTCGGAGAAGCCGGACGCACCCTCATCGAGAAATGGGGCCTGGAGGTTTCGGCTCAGTTCATGGAGTGCTCGACAGGCAACCTTGAGATCTTGCGGCGTCATAACGACTTGAAGGGTGCAACCTGGGCGGACAAAAGGATTTTGTCTGCATTCGCGGGAGATGAGGGGCACGACCGCACCGCTCACAAAGAAGACCTTTTCACCGAGATTGCGAAAGCTGATCGGCCTGATGATATCCGCCAGCGTCTGCAACTTTTCTGTGCTCAGGAAATTCTCGATGCTCGGACCCTCAAGGATCGTCGCGAGGCTCTCAGCATGATGCGTGCCCTGACTCGCATCCTTCACGAACGAAACCCTCGAGGTCGAGGCCGGGCCGCCTGAACCGCCACCAGTTGGCGATATTATCAGAAAAACTGAAGCCCCAGGCCTTCCGTCCGGGGGCGTATCCGCATTCAGATCCGATCGCTCGGATCTATTGGCGAAAGATCTGCGTCGATATCGTTGTCACAGTGATGGCGGAACATGGCTGCGATCATCTGGTGATGTTCGGCTATCTTCGCCTCAAGCTGCAGGCGCTGATGGTTTGCGCTCACCTCGCTGGTGAAAACGGACATGATCTGGGAACGGGTTTCCGCATCTGCGTCAAAATAGGCGTCTTCAGGGGGCTCGCCGAACCAGGTGGGAAGATATTCCTGAATGACGGCGCCAACGCCATCTTTGAAAAACAGAACGGACAGGTGGCGGCCTTCCTGACTGTCGCAGAACATCCCGTCGTGCCACGGAAGAGGGTAGGCCGAAATCGACTCGGAAATCATCACGTCGTCATTGACGCGCGAGAGCACCTCGAGAAAGGCCTGTCGTGCCTCGCCTGACATATCCCTATCGGCAAGATGGCTTGCATCACCGGATTGGTCGAGCCGGAAGAACGTAACGCCATCCTTGATCATGAACGTTCTGTCCGTATCGGCGACATATATATCAATGCGCAGGCAGGCTTCCTCACCAAAGGCCGTGAGAAGGTTTTCGATTGCCTCCATGGTTTCGGGAAGACACATCGTGAAAGATGTAACGGGGGCGTGAAATGACTTTGTCATGTGACTCCTCTGGAGGTTCGGGCGGAGGGGGCGGTCTTCGGGTAGCGCGACCGCCAAATTCGCCCCAAACCTCGGGATGCCCTATCGCGCGTTCTTGACATGCGGCAGCGATAGCTGGGGAACCTGATCTTGAGACTTGCATCGCTGCAAGATGCTGGTCGCGAACTCGAGCAGGTATTCGATTTCCCGTGACCGCTTCAGCGCGTCATGAGCAGACCCTGCGGGCGCGAGAGCGAGAGCGACGCATTCTTCAGGCGATACACTTTTACTGATCTGTTCGTCGCCGGCCAGGAACAAAGCTCCAGCAGCCGTCACAAGGACGGACATCCGCTCAAATCGCATCGAAGCGACGTGGCCCAGGTCACTGAATGTGTCATCCGTCACGAGCAGCATCGCGGCGGCATGAATACCAAAAAAGGTATCAAAACCGAGTTCCTGAGCAGTCAACCATGCGATAAATTCTTCATCCTGACGGATGAGGAATTTCAGGCGTGAATCCCGAAACGGAGCGCTTACACCTTTTTCGAAATCGAGAGCGATCGCGATTGGAACTCCCACCTGCAGCCAGCCTCCAAGGGAGCGGGAAAGTGCCTGACAGGTCTGCTCCTCAAAGGGGAGCTCGGCGAAGAGAGGGGCTGGATAGGATCTCATGACAACGGACTCCTGAGGCGAAGAGGAAGAGGATGAACGCGATACGGAAGATTCATTTTGTGATTTCACGTGGTTGCGTTCCCGAGGCCTCGAGATAATGAGGACCGGACTTACGCGAACGGGTCGATTTCAAATGTGAGACGCATCTCCTGGATTTCATGGTCCTCGACAACCATGGAGGAGGCAAAAAGCGCAACCACATGCGGGTTTCCCGAGATCATGACCTCGACCCCCTCGTCAAGCGCCTGCAGGCGATCACGAAAGTCGAGAAGTTCCTGTTTCGTGAAGCCATGGGGCTGAACATGGACTTCGAAGCAGGAGGCCTCATCGGGCGCGAGCAGAGCCAGGCGCTTTGGCAGACCGTTCTCGTCGGCAACCGGAGCTCCGGTAAGGACCGTGATGCCGCGAAACAGATCGCCCAAAGGCTTCTGTTGAAAAATCGGGGCAATCTCTTCAAGTGAAATAGCGTGGTTTACTGCTGCGATGTCTTTCATTTTTTTTCTCGTTATTATAACGACTTATCGACGATAGTTAATGTTACGCTAAAAGCGTTCAGATCCACCCTCGTGTTCCATATTGGTCCCGCGCAGGCACACTCCTAATGCTCAAACGATACCGACGCCAAGACGTCTGTCGTTCTCATCAGGGTAGCGCCCCATAAGCCTGCCGGTCAGCCCTCGCAGGAAGGCCTCGACGTTCCTGTGATGCTCGACCCTGCGGTGCTGACTCGATCCAGGATGCGCCAGATAGGTGATCGCACCGGCAAGACGGCCGCAACGTGCGGCGGACGTCAGCTCATCCATCCGCAGATTGTCATCGAACAGGAAAATACCATCCGCAGTATGAATGGCGTCGTACCAGCAGGCCAACGTATTGATCTTTGCCATCTCTTCAATCACCGGCGCGATGGCGGAGCGAGCATGGATATTGTCGAGCAATTGAGCTGTCGCGACGCCCGCCGGGCCATGATGTTCGCGCGACAGAGACCTGTATGGTTTCGGCTGCAACAGCCCGTCGCAATCGACCAGCCAATACCCGAAGGACGGATGCCGATCTGCCACTCCGTCCCTGACGCTCCAGGACTGGGCTATGCCGACAAGATCTCCCTCGCTGGACCTTGCTGCCTGTGTCAGAGCGCGTGCGAGCGCATCCTGGATGATGTCTTCGAAATAGACACCGGAACGGACGGGGCAGGGCAAAATGTTTGGGGCCGTCAAGGGACACCTCAATAATTGGGACTTCATACCACGGCACGACTGCGCCGCCTCATGTCGAAGAGGGGCGGCTGTTTCGTGACATCGGAAAGGCGGACTATTTCATCTGGGACAATCATGGAGAACACGCGCAATGTTGAAGAAGCTCGCCGCGGTAGTGGCTTTGACCCTTTTGAGCACTGGTGTTGCGACAGCAGGGTCGGGAGATCCTATGGCGATCGGAGACATCGCGAATGGCACGGCGTGCAAAATGTCCTTCCAGGTCAAGGAACTGCGCACGCCTGTCATCGCCGGGGCGCCGCTGGGAAGCGCGCCTGACGATGTCTATCTCAAGCTGCTTGCGGTCGACGACAAAACAAACCCGCTGTGCCAGCGCGCTCTCAACGCTCGCCTGATCACGATGAACGGGGCTGCCAATCAGCTCACGAACGTGGCGTTCGCACCAGGAGACAGACTCACGGCCACCGTTCTCTACCAGGCTCTCATGCATGGGAAGATGACCTATGATGAATATCATCATGTCATGGTCATCGAGAAAGGTGTTGGCGCACCAGGTGTCTATCACGGCCTCGGCCTTATCCGATAAGCCGGGAAGGCTGGTGATCGCCCGCCGCGTTCACCACGGGCGATCACCCCTCATGCAGCGACATCATTGCCCAAGAGGCGGAAGTGCCAATCAGCCTGCGAAGCCGCCGAGATCCGGATCAGGATCAGGCTGTCTTCATAGATCGGATCGACGAACCCCAGTATTCCGCCAGCCTGGATGACAGGGTGATCCATGAGATTTCCAAGGGTTTCGAACGTCGCACAAAGTGCAAAACGTCCCGAGGTGACGATGGTTTGGGTCGTAGGATCCTGAGCAAAAGCGTCGTTCCACCGCGCGATGGTCGTGTCGATGGTCTCATTCGCCCCGGGCGCCACCTGTTCTTCGTCATATTGCATCTCGAGTCGAACGATGTCGACGCCGGCATCGATCAGGAATGCAGGCATCTGGTAATGCGGGTCGTTCTTGATGAAGGCCTCGGTAAGAATGCGAGAAATCGTGGCCGTGAACGACGCTTGTTGTTCGCTGGGAGCCGCACGAAGATCGGCAAAGCTCTCGAGTACGGAGACATGCAGAGGGTGACGGGAAAGGTGGTCTTGGGTCATGGTCCTGATCCGATTTTGGAGTTCATCTGGACAGGACATGTGAAGAGAAGATCACGACTGGTGAGGCCTGTGATCAGGGTTTGTTATCTCGCTTTTTGCAAGAATCGAGCGGGAGGATCGCGCCTTGGCGCGGACGTCGCAATGCCCGCAGGTTACGCGGCAGAACGGTGTGGATCGAGCCAGACACGATTGTAATCCGCCCAGTCATAGAGATCTCGCAGCCGCCAATCGAATTCGTCCTTCCAGGCATCGATGTTGCCATCCTGGAAATCGCTGGTCGGGTCTTCATCTTCGAACCATTCCACCGCTTCGATCTCGTCAAATGAATCACGATCTTCATTCATGTGAGGGCGAAAGAGAGCGCCGATCGCGCGCAGGGCTGCCTTGGTCGCCTCGACGTCCCGATCGGCGACAGCAGTTTCCACGGTGGCCAAATGGTCATGGAGACCATGGATGGTCTTCTTCCATTTTCTTCCGTTGACCTTCTTTCCTGCCTCGGCAGCGGGCGAGTATGCCATGGGGTCTCCTTTCCGGTGGTGATTTGTGATCGTTCGGCAAGCCGATCAGCTCGCCGGGACTTTTTGAGCAGGAAGAAACTGCGGGCATTGCCCGTGGGCAAGAACAGACATCCTCTGATGTGCGCCGCACCTGAGACATCAAAGATGCGATACCAGGGTCGATACACTGGGTGGCGTGAAGAAGACCCCCTGACGCATCCTGAGAACGTCGAGGCCGTTCCTTTGCAGGACATCGAAGGTCTCGAGATCGTCGAGGAAGGCAGTGCCGCGAGAGATCTTCGCGTGGGCGCTCTCGGCCGGCCGTAAAACGATCGTGCAGATCTGGGCCGTCGCGGTGTCAAGGTCTGTCGCAATAGGGTGGTTCTCGATGACGCCCCAAGGATCGTCCTGAAAAAGGATCATCCCATTGGCGGTGTAGAGAACCTGCAGGGTCTCCCCTTCTTCGCAGACAGGATAGGTTTCCTGAATTTCCGCGAGGAAGTCATTGATGTGACCTGCAGAAAACGCAGCCTGTATGGCGCGCCCGATGCTTGCGGCAAGGCTGTCGTCGGAGGGGAGATCTTCGAACAATCGGGTCAGCCCACCTTTTCGTTCAGCGATCTGTGCGGGGCCAGTGGCGATGACATGGCCATCGGTGTAGTGATACCCGATGAGAAGTCCGGTGATGCCGTCGTCTTCCCTGGAAAAGAGCGCATCGAGCGTTTTACCCAGCCGGCCGTCATCATTCCACAGATCCGCGACAAGGACTGGAGGATGTATGCGTGTCATATTCGAAGGTGGCTCTCAGATCTTGGCAGGTTTGCGATATTCCGGTGCGAGCACCAGCGCGGCATCGAGAGGGAAGATGGTCCGCGAGACGGATCCCGGCCAACGACCAAGAGTGATATGGGGCACGTAGGCTTCAGAGTCCGACCGCGCTCCAGCGGCCGTCAAGCTTGCATTGCGGGCATCAAGCGCCTTGCTCTTGAATTTCAAGACAGCCTTGTCGTCGAAACGGATAATCTCGAAGGGCTGAGGATCGATGATGAGAGGGTAGGCACGAGGCTGAAAGATATCGAGCGCCCAGTTCACCGGCCGTCGGCTCCAGATCAGCGTGACATGAAGGTCGGAGCTGTCCTCGACTTCGATGTCGAGGTGACGCGCAATGGAGAGAACCGGCTGAACCGTTCCGAGAGGACGCCCGATCTGGATCGGTGCGATATGGGCCTCGCGACCGGGGGAGAGGGGTTTGAGCATGCTCAGCATCCATTCCAGGGCCGGGTCCAGGACCACTGAACAACTTCATCGAGCGAATCCCATGGCGGGCGCGGACTGCCATCGTCATGAGTAGGGTTGAGGCGGACATCCTCCTCGTAGGCTGCCTGTCCGCGCAGCGGCCCCTTGCGGGCACTCATGTCGAAAGCCATTGGCTTTACCTCCTCTGTTGTCTTCTTCGTGCAGATGGGATTACGCCAAGCCGCTCTGAGCGGGCCCGGTCCCGAGACATCGGGACCCGCTCAGGCGGCGCTGCCCAAAATCAAGGAAATGTTCGAAAGATGAAACTGGTCGGGCATATTTGCGGCCGCCTATCTCGGTGAATGTTGTCAAAGTGCCATTTGCGTGAAGGGCAGAAGAGGCGATCCTGAGCCGATTGGCACCTTTTAACCCTGCTGTTCATTATGGGAGATGAGGCACATTTTCCTGTCTCGTCGTGTCGATTGGATATATGGTCGAAGCAGGAACGAAGGCGGAACTTCGAATGGACGAGGAAAAGAAATACCCCCACGGGAAGGTCACGGCCTTGATGGCCCTTGTGCTCGACATGTCTCACGACAATGGAGCAGACACCGAGGCCATCGGCGCCCTCGTCGACGAGATCTGTCTCGACGATGCGGAGCATGTGCGACTTCTATCCGCAGCAGGCAGCTCGCAGGACCCTGAACTCGTGATCTTGCTATGCGAGGTGTTCGAGCGGCGCGCTTCGCGGATACGAGATCGTCTCGAGAGATCGAAGGACCGCGACGAAGTGGTAGGGCTCTGGAGCCAGCGGCTCGGCGCGACGGGGATTGCAGCCAGTATCGGATTTGTGGCCACCGGTGTCGTGACAGGCGGCCTGGGGGCGCTGACTGTCGGCGCCGCGATCATCGCGGGCGGAACAGCGACAAAGGCAAGACTGAACATGAAAGACCGGATCCGGCGACTGCGTCGAGACCTGGAGGTGACGGAGAGGCTGATCAAGATGGTGCGCGAGGCCGGCGGGCTTTCGTGAATGCACCAATACTGGTTTTTCGCTCGCGAGGTGTTATATTGGAGGCGAAGGAGAAATGCGCATGTTTGACACGATCACCAGCGAAATGCTTGTCAGCGGTGGCCTGCTCGGGGTCAGCGCGCTCGTTTTCGCAGGCAGCGTGATGATGATGCGCGCACCACGCGAAAAGCGTAGCGATGTCGATATCGACGCCGTTGTGCGTAACGCGCCTTATGACAGGCTCCACAACGTCATTCCGCTCAAGGGCTGACGCCTTCACGAAGACATCGCTTGCAAGATTGCAGGGCACTGGCCTCTGCGTAACGATGCCCTTTGCTCGCATGGGGCGCACAGAGCACGGCCCACCCCGTCCGCGATGATGGCCGATGGGATCAATCGAGACTCATCTCGCCGCGAAGATAGTCAGGGAGACGATCGGCGCGCGCCTGAAGGGTCAACCTGCCATGGCTCGATGCCGCCTTCCTGCATAGCTCCATGATTTCGTGCGACATTCCGATATCTCTGCTGAGCAGATCCTGGGAGAGAGGTCTGGCGCCTGCGATCAAAAGACCGCCGGCACAGAAGGGGCTGTTCGTCAGGCAAGCATTCAAGAGTTGCTCCTCGGCACGCGCGGCTCGGAGCTGAACCCCTTCCTTCACCAAGTCAGCCAGAAAGACAGATAGGGGGACAGAGAGCTCAGCGCTTTCAGCTAACCGAAACACCTCTCTCAACAGGATGGTCGGGTGATAGAGAAACACGGTTCGGGCCGCTGCATACCAGCGCGCCCCGTTCTCTTCGGAGAGCCTGCTCATCAGCAAGTGCATCGAATCCAGAAAGTTGGACAGCTCAGGTCTCATGCCCACCTCAAGACAAGCCTCGAGAGCTTCCGGACCCCTCTCGATGATCTCAACGAAATCCGCGTTGCTCACCTCATGGATGGCCTCGCTGCCCGTCTCCTTGATGAGTGCGAAAAGCAGATCGGACCTCGTCCGTGCGAGCTCGGGCGTCATCTCCCGCCTGTGTGCGATATCCAGTTTGCGGTAGAGGCCTGCGATCTTGGCCTCCAACATGGCAAAGCATGTCGCGACATCTTCGTGCCGGTCGGCGACCGGCTCATGTTCAGCCTGCGCCCACAGGGTGAGGTCGAGGTAGGCCCGACATAGGGCGCGAATGCAGGCTTGAGTTTGCGCAGGTGAGTTCGACGACATTGCCATTTCCTATAGGTGAGAGACTGTATTGCCAGTTTCAGCTTGTGGAGCCTGCCTTGTGCTCGATGAGCGCCCGGGTCCGGATCTGCCAGATCTGGTAGAGTTGATGGAGTTTGAACTCCAACCTGATGCGTTCATGCGCAGACAGACTGCGGGCTGAAAGATTCGCACTGACCTCGGAAGGCAGATGGAGATCAGCGACATGCGGTATGCTCGCAGGTGGCGCATTCGGCGCCACGAGCGTGGTGATCGCCTCGCAAAACTGAGGCGGCATGTCGTCATGAGGCACTATTGCCGCGCGGCGTGGGCCGAGTTCGGTCGCGACCTCATGGAACTGAAGCTTGAAGCGAACGGGCTGATGCGCGCGAGGGATGAGTGCGGCTGCGATCTCGAAGGCTTCTATATTGGCAGCCGCGCCTTCACGCGACCTTATCCGGTCCCATTCCCGGACAAGTCCTGTGCGCGCCAGGAGACCCCGCTCATAAGCAGGCGGGAGGCAAGGTAACGCGGCGGGAATAATGGGTTGTGGCTCTACTCTCGTGTGAAGCATGTCTCGCCCCTTCGGCCTCGAGGTTGCGACCCCGAAAGGGATCACGCAAGATATGGTTTGGGATAGACCTGAGCGAAATTCTCCGGGTTCCAGATGGGGGCCGCCATGTTTACCAGGGTCGCGCCTCGCTGTGCGAGCGCTGAGGTGGTGAGCTTTTCGTGGCTGGAGGTGCAAGGCGGGACCGCAACCGCGGAGTGACGGTCGATGTAGTCCTGGAAGCTCGCATGAATATCTGGATCGAACCCTTCGCTATCGTCACTGTAGTCCCGGATCAAGGCACCAAAGCCGGGCGCGAGAAAGAGGCCGAAGGCCTCGCATCCCTCATGCCCAGGTGTAGCCATGGCAGAGAGCTGCTCGGAGAGGTTAAGGCACCAGTGATGTGACATCCGGCTGAATGCTTGCGCGATAAGCTGCGTGCGTGCCGCGTCGAGGCCGGTCGCAGCCAGGGTATACCAGGGCAGTTTCAAAGTGTGGGCAAAAGGGGTTTTCTTGCGGACAAGCACGCGAGACGGGAATCCGCCGCTGTCCATCTCGCCGTTCTGGGTGACATAGGGAAACTCGACCGCGAGGATGTCGTTATCTCCCGCGCCATCGAGATCGGAGCAAAGGGCTTTCAAGATTGCGTCGAGCTCCGTATCCGCAAGGATGTCGGTCGCGAAGCATTTCTGTTGGAAATCGTGCATGGGATCCTCTTCGGCCGTCCGGCTCAGCTCAGCCTCTCTTTCGTCAGAAGAGAGACTGGAGCGAGCCGGGCAGGAGGTCTGTCTGTCTGTCTTTCACACCTCATCGATATCAAGATCGAGAAGGTTGTCCCTGGTGAGATATTGCGCGAGCGGGAGCAGGGCGGCGCCTGCCGCGAGGGCCTGAAGGCTCTCATGCGCCGAGTGCGTTTGCGGCACCACGATACGAAGCACCTGGCCGATATCGGCGATGACAGACGCTGGCCCGGGATTTGCCGAAGCGACACCCACCCCATCCGCGACATAGATCAGTGCAGCCCCGGGCGTCGCAATATAGAACATCTCGTAATCTTGCTGATGTTCGCCGGAGTTTGCGAACTGTGCCGCGGCGCGGGCGATGTCGTCCCAGAGTTCCTGGTTCATGCAATGGAAGCCCCGCGCCATGCGCAAGACATCCTCGCCGCTCACGACGCCGGTCTCGACCGCGCGTTCCCAGCGCATCATCCGCCAGGACGGCTTTCGGTCGGCATCGTGATCAGCGATCATGATCCTCTGCGATGCGCTCTCGCGCACGACATTCTCGGGACCAACGCCGAAGCACGTAACCAGGCCGATAATCTGGCCGGGCGTTGCCCGATCGATTGGCGTGCAAAGATCACCCAAGGTTTCTTGCAGTTGCTGGTTGCGAAACTTGGGGGAGAGAATGGTGATCGGGGTGATGTCGAGAGCCCCGCCCGGCATATTCGTGGTTTTCGAGGACAAACGCTTCCAGCTGGAAAAGTCGGCCGTGGTGGTCATTTTGGAAAGTCCTGTTGTGTAAGGTGAATGTCTCTGTCTGCAAAAGACGCACGCTGCCCGGCAGGCCGGCCGCATATAGCGGCCCGCCCCGGTTCTGGCGTCAAAAGTTACGTGCGCACACGCGCTTTCGCCTCACTTCGACAAGCAGTCACCCAGTTTTGGAGAGGCGCTCGTCTGGCCAGCCAAGAAGCTCATCGAGGGCAGCGGCGATGCCGAACTCGGTGCGCCCCAGCGACAGGGCCATGTCCGTGATGGCGCCCGAGACACGAAGTTTCTCATGCGCGGAGACCTGCTCTGTGCGGAAAACCTGGCTCCAGACTTCCCGCTCCGGATCGTCCGCGTCGGCCATGTAATATCGGGCCGGGCGCACCAGCCGACAGATGCAGTCCGCGAGATGCTGAAGCGTGAAGGGATGGGGGCCGCTGTCTTCTCTGGCCGTGAGGATGACAGCGGCCGGTTCGGTCCCGTCTTCGGAGGCTGCCTGGATCTGGAGGAAATAGGCCTGGCCGGGCGCGAGATGGGCAGTGTTGATCGCATCGACGATCTCGAAGATCGTGTTTCTTTCGGCAAGAGACCAGAAGGTCATGTCATCGTGCCAGTCGTCGTCGACCGAGGTGGTGGTATACTCATGCGAAACGTCTTGCATGACCGGTTTCCCCTTCCACGTATAGAAGACAGGCACGGGATGCGCCGGCCTCTTCTTTGGATATGGGGGCATTCGGGCCCCGGAACCGAACCGTTCTGCACGTCTTGTGCGAGAAAGATCAAGTTCGTCAGGAAAGTGCCTGAATTTCAATCATAAAATTTATGGAGAGGAGCCGAAACGCTCAGCTCTTCTCGCGATTTTCACCAAGGCGTTTATGAGCTTCCAGCGTTTTATGCGCTGAGAGCGCCATGGGGCGGTAGGTGAGGATCTTCAGCTCGCGTGCCGAGGGTTTCCGACGCGGCTTTCCACCACGACGATCGGTCAAGATGGCGTCGATCCGGTCGATGATCCAGTCCGGCAGCGCTGGCTCGTAAGGCGGGTTGTCCCGCCATGCATGCACGCGCCGGGTGCCGCGCGCGTCGCTGCGATTCAGGCCGATCCGGACGCTGCGCCTGTCGGGCGCATTGATCCCGATATGCGTGGGAGGCAGGTCTTCCTCGGGCAGGGTATTGACCCAGTCCTGCAGCAGCCTGTCGATTTTCGCGCGCCGGCAAAGACGGTCGGAATGCTCCGCGCGGGACCAGGCCCCTATGGAGTGGAGCGCCCCGAAACTGAAAGTCGCAGCCAGGGTCCCGATGAGAAGGTCAGTCACCAGCCCGCGGGCCAGGATACCGGTGGCGGCACTGACGCCGACCATGAGAAAGAAGAGAGATGTTCCTGGGTGTGCCCCCACATAAGGAAGGTTGGTGCATCCGCGCACGATCTGCCGAGGCACGTTGATGAGACGTGACATGTCCATCTCCTTTGCTTGGACGGGGCCTGGGAGGGCTTTTAAGGAAAGGCCCTCCCGGATCCGGGACATTAAGTTCGCCCGATATAATCCTGATTACAGGACATAATTTCCATTTGAGTCGGAGATGCCAAACGCACTCCCGTCTTCTGCATCATGGAGTGCGAGTCGAGACCGTGCATCCTGCGCCACGCGTCGAGCGCGCGCAGAACTTTTGGAGGTTGAGCCGCGCGCTCATGATTGCTCGCGACGTCATTCAGGATCAGCGTGCAGATCTGCGCCCGATTGCCAATGCGATCTGGATGCGTGGCGATCTCATATGCATCGCCCTGAAGTCGTCCGGCGGGATCATCCGGGTAGAGGATCGCGCACCCGGGAAAGAAGGTCAGGCAGAAAGTGCCATCTGCCTGGAAAACGAGATAATCAGCGTCGACCTCTTCGAGATCGGAGCAGACCCCGTGGGTATCGAGCAGGCGCAGGGCGAGGTCGCGCGCCTTGGCGTCGAGATCGGGCGGAAGGCCGGTCTGCGTGACGCTCTGATGTCTGTAACTTTCGCCGTCGCGCATCACGAAACTCATCGCGGCAAGCGCGTAGAGCGTGTCGCCATTGTAAAGGAACGGCAGCGTGATGGCCGCAAGGCCGCAACCGGAAGCCTGGGACAGAAGGTCATCGAGGTCGAAAAACTGATCCTCGCTCAAAAGGTCGCGTCGACACATCGCGGGAGACAGGGGAACGCTTGTGTTCAATGTATCACCTCAACTTGCTGGATGGATATGGAGAGGGGCGGACAGATCCAACTCCTCGCATTCGATCAACCGGCGCGCAAATTGCGTGGAGTCGAGTAGCTGGCGCATCCGCAGGGCACGCGCATGGTTGCTCGCCGCTGGAGGCAGGACAATGACGCAAAGACCGGGGAAGCGCAAAGTCTCCTGCCGGGCATAGCGTTCAGGCTGAGACCGCATTTCGCGTAGAACTGCATCGATGTCGGAGGGGGTATAGATCAGCATGTCGCGCAGAACCGTGCGCAAGACCGTCATCTCGGACAGCCAGCCTCCTTGAGTGACGGCCTCGATACGCGACCTCAGCAATATATCTCTGTTTCCCAGGTGTGAGGAAACAACAGCCTTGGAGACGGCCGCAAACGCGGGAGGGGCCATCTCCTCGATCATCACACCCGACGCCCAGTTACGTCCATATTTCAGGACATCATAGGAGGAGAGCGGGTAGATGTTTCCCTTGGTCAGTCTGACAGGCTGCTGGAACCCGACAATGGCGCCAGGATCATTCGCGCCGTCCTGCAGGGAGGCAAAAGCCTCCTCGCAGCACTGGGTGGCTTGATCAGTTCGAAAATCCCATTCGATTGCGCAGGCGCGCGCCTTGATGTCATCGGGCATCTGTCTGTCTTTCTGTCATGACTGCCTGAGGCTTGCTGTCAGTTGCGCGGCGGACGCCAGTTCGGATGAAGTCGAAACGGCATGCTGTCTGGCATCAGGTTGCTCAGGCGCGCGAGATGTAGGGAGAGCGCATGGCGAAGGCGCGGAATCCGACAGATCTCGGAATGCATGGAGCCGGCAGGTTCTTCTCGAATGAGGAGCGTGGCGGCCTGGCCACTCATTCTCAACCCAAGATCGAGGTCGCATATTTCAGCAAGCTCATCAGGGCCCTCTTCTTCCTCTGCGCGAAATGCTTTCTCCCATTCGGCATTCCTTCCGGCACGACGAACAGCGTCTCGCGTGAGAATGATGCCATCGGGGACCAAGGTCGCCGTAATCGAATGAAGTTCAGGGTCTTGCTCTGTTTCAATAATAGCTGGAAGGGCGCTCATCATGCGTTGAAGTGTGCTTCCGGCACTCAAGGCCACATATTGCAGAATTGCTTCTTTCTGCGCGCCCACGAGCTCATCGCGAGTGAACGGCCTCAAAACCCCGGAGTCGTCCATTAGCCAGAGGATTTTTTTCGTCAGGATTGGGGCAGATCCGCGCGTGCACACAGCCTGGACTTGAAAGCCGAAAATGTCAGGCGAGGATGAAAAAGCCTGCTCGACACAAGAATGATCTTTGAAGCAGGTATTTACATCAGAGTCAGCCCGGACGACGGGCCAGATATGAAGCGGTTTGGACACCGAAAACCTCCATGGTCACGTTTTAAGGGCAGGATCGAGAGTGGTGCTGATTGCGACACCGGTCTGGTCCAGGAATATGGAATCGAAAACGCGGGCCTGAGCATCCAGGCGCGCTCGTTGCGCAACGCGTTCATGATTACTCGCGGACGGGTGGCACCATGCCTCTCCGACGGCACGCGACATGATGCGGGCAAGTTCGGTCCGTGACCTGATGGGCGTTCCTTCTATTTCCTGAAGATTGAGGCCGATGTCGGACCGCAGATAGAAACTGACATCGCGAAGGTAGATCGCGAGCAAGTATTCGTTGTCCTGCCCGTCGCACAGATGGGACGCGCGCATCTCGAGAGCGCCTGGGACGAGAGGTGCGGGAATGGTCTCCCTTTCGGCAGAGAGGAGGCTGCCAACTTCCTTCAGCATAATTCAAAGCCGGAACCCCCGGACTTCAGTCCGGGGAGGAAGGCTTCCTGTTCAATGTGGGTTGTTTTTCCGGGCGAAGAATTTCGCCCATGAGTTTACTGGCCAATATCCAACGTATCGAGTTGGCGTAGTTGGACTCATGACGCTGAAGGCCACCAAAGTCCGGATTTATCCGAGCATCGAGCAGCAGGAGTTCCTGACTGCTCAGTTTGGTGCAGTGCGCTTTGCATGGAACCGGGCGTTGGCGATCAAGACCCATTACTATCGTCGCAAAGGTATCTCGCTGCATCCGACCCATGATCTCAAGAAGCTTCTCTCTGCTGCGAAGTCCTCGCGAAAATATGCCTGGCTGAAGGACTATGATGCGATGGCCCTGCAGCAGGCCTGCGTCAATCTCACAAAAGCCTTTACGGCCTTCTTTGAGAAAAGAGCCAGATATCCGCGCTTCAAATCGCGCCATGGTGACCAGAGTTCGTATCACTGCACGGGGGCGATGGGCTTTGGTGATGACTGGATCAAGATCCCGAAGCTGGGATCAAAGATCCGGGCGAAGATCCACCGGAAGGTGGAGGGTAAGGTAAAGTCGATCACGCTCAGCCGCTCGAGATCTGGCAAATACTTTGCCTCCATTCTGGTGGAAGACGGGGAGATCGCGCCCGATCTTCCGAAGGTGCTGGATGCGGGTCGCATCCGGGGCATAGATGCGGGTGTCACCGATATCATGGTGGATGATCTCGGCCGAAAGACCGCGAACCCAAAGCACCTGAAGCGTGCGAAGAACGCGCTTCGGCGAGCTCAAAAGGCGCTTTCAAGAAAGAAGAAGGGATCGAAGAACAGGTCAAAAGCTCGACTGCGTGTCGCGCGTCTCCATGAGCGCGTGGCAAATTCTCGGGCAGATTACCATCATAAAGCCTCTCGGGCATTGGTTGACGAAAGCCAAGCGATCATTGCCGAGACTCTCAACATCAAGGGAATGTTGAAAACCCACAGACTTGCCGGATCGATCGCGGATGCGGCCTGGGGCGGACTTCTCCAGAAGATCGCCTATAAGGCGGCGCGGGCCGGCGTGATCTTTCACAAGATCGACCGTTGGGAAGC